>Ga0315336_1000112_pt1 | contig 376244 bp, 344 predicted proteins | sample ASW5metaG_FD_204512 | JGI IMG/M metagenome (GOLD analysis project Ga0315336, IMG submission 204512) | Ammonia-oxidizing marine archaeal communities from Monterey Bay, California, United States - ASW #5 | ecosystem: Environmental > Aquatic > Marine > Intertidal zone | place: USA: California... | reverse complement strand
GCTACCCGTTGAAACGGAGGGTCAGCCGCCCGGCTACCCGTTGAAACGGAGGGTCAGCCGCCCGGCTACCCGTTGAAACGGAGGGTCAGCCGCCCGGCTACCCGTTGAAACGGAGGGTCAGCCGCCCTCGCCGAGCGAGCCGTCTTCCTTGGGCACCATCACGTACCCCTCGCCCTTGAGGCAGTCGACCATCGCGACGCCCCACTCGACCGAGTTCCAGCGCGCGCGCGACTGCGTCGGGCGCTTTACCTGCTCCTCGCAGCGGACGCGAGCAGCCTGAAGTTCTGCCCGAGGGGGAGTCGTGCCGTCAATCCGGACCCAGTGGGCGCGACTCCCCGTCTCGGTCGCGCATCCCAGCCCGATCAGCAGCGCGGCGATCCCCGCGAGGAGAATTTCTAAATTTCTAAAGACCGTCCCCGTTTCTAAACTTTTCACTTGGTTTCCTCGTAGGGGCGCAGGGGCCCGTGGTTCAGTTGGGGCAGGACATAGCGGGCGAAGAGGTCGCACTCACCGAGATGGGGATAGCCGGACAGGATGAACGCACGGATCCCCAGCTGTGCGTAGGCCTCGAGTTTGGCGAGCACCTGTTCCGGGTCACCGACGATTGCAGCTCCGCAGCCACTGCGAGCGCGCCCGATGCCGGTCCAGAGATTCTCTTCGATGTAGCCGTCTGAATCGGCGGAATCGCGCATCTCCGCCTGCTTCTGCACGCCGACCGACGCGTGGTCGAGCGAGCGCCGCCGGATCGCGTCGCCCGTCCCGTCGTCGAGCCGAGACACCAACTGGCGGGCAGCGTCTCGAGCCTCGCCCTCGGTCTCCCGAACGATCACGTGAACGCGGTAGCCAAAGTCGAGCTCGCGACCCGCCTGGGTCGCCCGGGCGCGCATGTCTCCGAGGAGTCGCTCGACATCGGGCAGCGGTTCGGGCCACATCAAGAAAACGTCGGCATCCTCGGCGGCGACCTTCCGCGCGGCAGGCGAGAGCCCTCCGAAGTAGAGCAGCGGCGCGCGCCCCGAAATCGTTCCGACTCCGGGCGGATCGATCTCGAGATCGTAGAACTCCCCGCGATGCGTGACGGGTTTTCCGTCGAGGAGGTCGCGCACGATCCGCAGACACTCCCGCGTCCGCTGGTAGCGCGGCTCCGAATCGATCGGAGCCCCCGGCAGATCGCTCGAGATGATGTTCACGGTCAGGCGTCCGCCGAGCAGCTGGTCGAGACTCGCAATCTGGCGGGCCAACTGCGGCGGCCACATCTCTCCGCACCGAACCGCCACCAGCAGCCGCATCCGCTCCGAGAGGGGTGCCACGGCTCCCGCGAACGTCACGCTGTCGATGCCGAGGCCATATCCCGACGGGCAAAGGATGTTGTCGAAGCCGCCGCGCTCCGCGCGGAGCACGACGTCACGACAGTGCGCGTACGAACTGCGCAGAGCCGGGTCCGGCACGCCCAGATACTCGTAGTCGTCGTCACAGAGCGGACAGAACCACGAGACTTCGACCGGGGGGGTGGGCATCGAAGAGCTAGGCTATCAGATGGACGATGAGCACGGAAACACTGCGCTACGGAGTCATCGGCACTGGGATGATGGGCTGCGAGCATCTCCGCTACCTGAAGGAGCTGCCCGGCGCCGAGATCACCGCGATCTCTGACCCGCACGAGCAGAGCCGCGGGTTCGGCAAGCTGACGATCGGTGCCGACGTCGAGGTCTACGAAGACCACCGCGAACTCCTCGCGCGTGCGCCGGTCGACGTCGTCGTCATCGCATCCCCGAACCACACGCACTTCGATGTCCTGCAAGACGTCTTCCAAACGGACAAACACGTCCTGGTCGAGAAGCCCCTCTGCACGACGGTCGAAGACGCACTCGCCATCGTCGAGGGCGCCCAGAAACATGCCGGCGTCTTCTGGGTCGGAATGGAATACCGCTACATGCGGCCGGTGGCGCGGCTGGTAGAAGAGGTGCACGGCGGCGCCGTCGGCGATCTCCACATGATCGCGATCCGCGAGCACCGCTTTCCGTTCTTGCCGAAGGTCTGCGACTGGAACCGCTTCAATCGCAATACCGGGGGAACGCTGGTCGAGAAGTGCTGCCACTTCTTCGACCTGATGAACCTCGTCACGGGCCAGCGGCCGGTCCGCGTGTACGCCTCCGGTGCCCAGAGCGTCAATCACAAGAACGAGCGCTACGACGGCGAAGCGCCTGACATTCTCGACAACGCCTACGTCACCGTCGACTTCGACGGCGGCACGCGCGGACTCCTCGACCTCTGCATGTTCGCCGAGAACTCACGCAACGAGATGGAACTCGCGGCGACCGGCCACCGTGGCAAGATCGAGGCCTTCGTGCCCGAGAACCGGCTCGTCATGACCCGGCGCTTTCGCAACGAACCGACCACGATCGACTTCCCGACCGACCGGCGCCTCGACGCGCTCGGTGGCCACCACGGGTCCACGTTCTTCCAACACCTCGCCTTCCGAGACGCGATCCGCGCGGGAACCGCTCCCGCGGTGACCGCCGAGAACGGCGCCCTCGCGGTCGCCGTGGGCGCCGCCGGCGAACTCTCCGCCCGCGAACGACGCGTCGTCGCACTCTCCGAGTTCGGCCTGTAGCTAGGAGCCTGACCCAAGACTGGACGCGCCGCCTGGCCGCCGATGCATCACCGCCGGCTGCGTTGCGCTCGTCGCCTGTAGCTTCGGCTACGGCCTCCTCGCGCGCCTTGCCGGCGGCGCGCCTCGACGCCCGGGCTTTCCGCGCCAGTCTTGGCTCAGGCTCCTAGGCGCGGCGACGGCGCAGCAGCACGAGGATCGCACCCGCTCCGCCGAGCGGACTCGGAGCCGAGGCGAACGCCATCACGAGGTCGCCGATCGGCGGTTCCTGAAGCCAGCCGACCACGGCGTCGCGGAGTACCGGACCGAGTGGCGAGTGGCCGCCGCGGCCGGTGATGACGCGAACACAGCGCTCGCCTTCGTGCCATGCATCGTCGAGTTCGAACCCCACGTCTTCGCGCGACTCGGCGACGGTCAGCCCGTGGAGGTCGAGTTCTCGGTCGGGCGTCGGCTCGCCGCGCTGCAGCCTTTCGAGGTGCGCTCGATCGATTCCGGAGGCAAGGCCCGTGACGCGCTCTCCCGTCCGAACTAGCTCGAACACAGGCCCGTCTCCCGGAGCAGGTCGAGAGCCTTCCCGGTCACCGTGCCGTGTGGCAAGTCTTCGAATCCATCGAAGCCCACCCAGCGATGCACGTCGTAGCCATCCCGGCGGACACGCCCCGGGCCTGCGGATCCGGAGAAGACGTGCAAACGAAGTGCACGATGAGTGAACACATGCTCGACGGCACCGACCTTCTCGAGCGCTGTCGGCGCGAGGCCGACACGGTCTGACAACGCGCGAGCCACTCCGTCGGCAGGCTTCTCGGCATCACCGAGGTCTCCGCCGGGAAGATCCCAGAGACCGCCGAGCAGCCCTCGCTCGGGCCTGCGCACCGCCAGCACCTTGCCCCGTCGCACGACCCAGACGACCACCCCTTCTACCCGGCGCGGTTTGCCCCGAGGCGCTTTCACCGGAAGCTGGTCGGCATCTCCCGCCCTGCGCGCATCACAGTCGCGCGCGACCGGACAGTCGGCACAGCGCGGCGCGCGCGGCACACACACCGTGGCCCCGAGCTCCATCAACGCCTGATTGAGATCGCCGGGCGCCTCGCCGAGTGCGAGTGCGCCCGCTTCCTCCCAGATCCGCGCCAGTGTCTCCGGTGTGCCGACGTCGTCGCGGATCCCCCGCAATCGCGACAGCACCCGGATCACGTTGCCGTCGACGATCGGCTCGGGCTGATCGAACGCGATCGACGCGACCGCGCCCGCCGTGTAGCGCCCGACGCCCGGCAACTCCCGCAACTGCTTCACGTCGCGCGGCAGCTCGCCACCGTGATGCTCCACCACGTCGCGCGCCGCACGGTGAAGGTTTCGCGCGCGCGAGTAGTAGCCGAGGCCCGCCCATAGCCGCAGGACGTCGTCCTGCTCCGCAGCGGCGAGGGCGGCGACGTCCGGAAAGCGCTCGAGGAAGCGTTCCCAGTACGGGATCACGGTCTCGACGCGCGTCTGTTGCAGCATCGCCTCGGACAGCCAGATCGCGTACGGGTCGCGAGTTCGGCGCCACGGCAAGTCACGCCGATTCGCGCGGTACCAGAAGAGCAGCGCAGCGCGCTGCGCCTCCCTCACTCGAACTGTGATTCGACCTTCTCGCGCACCCACTTGGGATCCCACCATTCCTTCGGGTCGACGTAACTGTCGCCGACCAGGATCGCGAAGTGGAGATGGTCGCCACCCGCCAGCCCAGTGAGCCCGGAGCGCCCGAGCACGGCACCCTTCTCGACCGGGTCGCCCGGCTCAACGCCAATCTGCGACAGATGTGCGTAGAGCGAGCTGAGCCCGAGCCCGTGGTCGACGATCACGCAACGGCCGTAGATCCCGAGCTCGTCCGCGTAGAGCACGCGTCCGGCATTGGCGGCGGTGATCGGAGCCCCCGCCGTCGAAGCGAGGTCATAGCCGTAGTGGATCGCTTCGGACACCTTCTCTTTCCCGGAGAAGTAGGAGCGATGCTCGGCGAAGCGGCTCGTGACCGCCGAATTTTCGAGCTGCGAGAACGCGCCCCGCCAGTGTCGGCCGCCGCCTCCCTGCGAAGCGACTTCACGAATCTTCTTCTCGTTCGCCGCGCGTACCGTCTCGTTGATGTGCTGGAACGCGGCGACCGGATCGCTCTCCCGGATGTCGAGCTGGTCGGCGAGCGACATCACCTTCCCGGAAAGGAAACTCTTCGAGAGCGGCAGGCGCGTGTCTTCGAACTTGCGCTCCCGAAAACGCGCGGGCCAGCTGGCGCGAGTAGTGTTGCCCGCCGAGTCCTCGGCGACTACATGGAGCGAAGGGTCGGCCGGCGCGTTCCGCTCGATCGCGTAGAGCGCCACGCGACGCCCGTGACTCGGCGCAGCGGCCTCGCCGGGCGCGTCGCCCGGGAATGGGAAGCCGGGATAGAAATGCCCCGCGACGTCCACGCCGTCGCGCACGGTGCCCTCATCGACCGAGTAGACCACCGCGCCAGCACCCCCGCGCTGGACATAACTGAGGCCCGTCTCGACGAGAACGCGGGGAGGCGAGAGATCCACCGTCACCGGCACTTCGAGCACGGCCTCGTTCCCGGAGAGCCAGCCGCGCCACGACCAATCGCGCGCGGTGAGCACCAGGGTCGCTTCGCCTTCCTTCAGGCCGGAGCGACGGAGGTCGAGAGTGAGCGGCAGCTCGATCCCGAGGCGGGGCCCCGTCCCGCCGCGCAGGATCTCCCCGGGGTAGACCTGGCTGGCGAGCGCAACCGGCTCGGTCTCGCCCTGATGGAGCGCGGCCCCGAACTCGCGCAGGCCCGAGCCCGGATCCGCCGCACCGACGACCAGCTCCCGGACGTCGCGACCGACGATGAGCGACTCGGGCGCATCGAGCGCCGGCGGCTCGCCTTCGCAGCGCCAGAACAGGACGCCGCCTCCACCCAACAACAGGATCGCCAGCAACGTGACGCCAAAACGGCCCATCTCGGTTTCCCCCCCGACCCCGCCGAGGCCCGAGGGTAGCCGAATCGGCCCCCAGCTCCGGGTTTGACGCCGAGGGGACGGTTGCCGATCCTCCGAGCCGCCGCGCAGCAGCCTCGCGCGTGGCCCCGGAACCCGCGCGCGGCAGATCTGCCCACCCAAGGAGCCCTCCGATGACCCAGCTCAGGCGCCTCGTCCTCGTCCGCCACGGCGAGACCGAAGGGGAGTCCAGCATCCGATTCCACGGCAGCGGGGACGTCGCGCTCTCAGCCGAGGGCGCGACCCAGATGCAAGCGGTCTCCAGCACGCTCGGCGACGAGCCCCTCGATCTCATCGTCTCGAGCCCGATGCGGCGGGCATGGCGCTCGGCCTGGATCGCCGGCAAGGGGGCCCCGGTGCGCCTGGAGTCGAACTTCCGGGAGATCCACTTCGGGCGCTGGGAGGGCCTGACTCGCGAAGAGATCCAGGCGGCCGATCCGGTGATCTACGAAGACTGGCAGAACAAGAGCCCGGGCTTCGAGTTCCCCGGCGGTGAGCCCCGCGCAGAATTCCGTGAGCGTGTGGAGAAGGGGCTCGACAGCCTGCTGGCCGCGCCCGTGCACTCGGCCCTCGTGGTTGCCCACAAGGGAGTCATCCGGACGATCGTCGAGCTGCTGATCGGCGAGCGACCCCAAGGGCTCGATCTGGGCGACGGCATCGAGCTCACCCGCAAGAGCGACGGCACCTGGTTCGAGGGCCGCAACTCGAGCGACCCGCCCAGCCTGCGCTAGCGCTCGTCGGCGGCGCGCAACGCGAGGCCGCTCGCGACCGAGGTGAGTTCGCCCCCGGCGCGCAGCTTCTCTTCGCCGAAGCGTTCGGCGAAGATCCGGCGCACCGCGGGAACCAGCGACGACCCTCCGGTCAAGAACACGCGATCCACGTGCTCGGGGCGGAGTCGTGCTCGTTTCAGCAGCCCGTCGACGCAGGTGGCCATCGCGTCCAGCTCTTCGGCAATCCAGCTCTCGAAATCGGTCCGCGTGACCGGCTCGTCGATCTCGAGATCCTCGTGCGCGAACTGAAAGCGGGCCTCCTCTCCCTCAGAGAGCGCTCGCTTCGCCGCCTCGACCGAGCGAAAGAGCAAGAACCCGAGGTCGCGCTGCACGACGTGCAGGAGCGCCTCGAGCTTCTCCGGCTCGAGCGCATCGCGCCGGAGATCGAGCAAGAGCTGTTGGGTCTTGCGAGAGCGCAAGAACGAGAGGTGATGCCAGCGCTCGAGGTGGGAGTAGATCCACGCGGGCACCGGCAGGACCCGATCGAACATCGACTTGAACTCGGCCCCCCGCCCGAGCAAGGGCGCGACCACGTGGCGGATCAGCTTGCCGTCGAACGCGTCGCCGGCGAGGGGCACGCCGTCGTTGCCGAGAAACGACTCGGCACGGCGGCCGTCGCGCCGCAGGCTCGGCCCGACACGCATCAGTGAGAAGTCGCTCGTGCCGCCGCCGAAGTCGGCGATGAGAATGAGCTCGTCGTCTTCGAGCCCGCGCTCGTAGTGCCACGCGGCCCCCACCGGTTCGAACTCGAACGTCACGTCGGTGAAACCGGCATTGTGAAGCGCGGCTTCCAGCCGGCGCAGCGCAAGAGCCTCGTCGCTCTCGTCGCGTGCGTTCACGAAGCGGACCGGGCGCCCACAAACCGCGCGGGTGACCGGACGGCCGAGCGCGGCCTCGGCCTGTTCGCGGATCGGGCGCAGGATCAATGCGACGAGCAGCTCGAGCCGCCAGGTTTCGCCGAAAATCACGGTCGACTGGAACAGCCGACTGGCCAGGAACGACTTGAGCGACTGCACGAGACGCCCCGCTTTCTCCTCGGACGCGAGGTAGTGCTCGATCGCGCCCGGCCCGGCCGAGGTGGACAGCAGATCCTCTCCGTCCTCGCCGCGATCGAAGTACACGACGGAGCGGAACGTCGAGGTGCGCTTGTCACCCGCCGCGAACTCCGCGAGCTGAGCGCTCCCATCGCCCGTCCGCCAGGCAACGGCGCTGTTCGTGGTGCCAAAGTCGAGTCCGATCGCGGGGTGCTCGGCGTCGAGCCCTGTAGCGGGGTGCTCCTTCATCCAGCCGGTCTCCTCTGCGCAGGCCCCAACGCGTAACGCCCCGCCCCCGCGCAGAGGGGGTGGGGTCTCAGGAAGCACCGGGGCTGTTGGCGCCGGAGGATGCGCCGCCGTCTAGCGGAACGCAAGCCCGCCACTGCGAGGCATGCGGCGCGCGCCCGCCGGGGAGGGTCAGCGGCCCGGAGCGTCGGCGTGGGCGCGGAAGGCTTCCGGCACGAACGAGAAGTCGCTCGCTTCCTGTACGGCGAGACCGATCTGAAAGTCCATGACCGAGGCCGGCACGGGGCTCCGCCAGTCGGCGAGGCAAGCGGCAAGTGCGTCCGCCGGTGACAACCCCGCGGTGCGGACCGTCCGGTAGACCTTGACGGCCAGAGCCTCCGCGCTGCCCGGCGTGATCGAGACCGGGAGGTTCGGCTCGAGCGCTGCCCATGCGCTCTCCGGCACGCTCACCCCGCGCTTCTCGCACAGCGCGCGAATGAGTGCGAACCCCTCGCGGGCATCGGTCGTCGGAAAGAGCGGGATCTTCACATCGACCCGGCCAGGGCGCTTGAGATCGACCTCGATCAAGTCGGGGCGGCTCGACGCCAACACCCAGAGGATCCGCCCTCGGTTGCGTGTGTCGCTCATCTCGTCGGCCATCATCGAGTAGACGCGCCCCGAAACCCCGGAGTCTCCGCTCCCGCCGCCGCGACGGCCGAGCGCCTGGTCCGCCTCGTCGATGAACACGATGCAGCGCCCGAGCGCGTGGAGCAGGCGGAAGATTCGCTCGAGATTGCCCTCAGTGCTGCCCACCCACTTGTCGCGGAAGTTCTTGAACTTCACCACGGGCACGTCGGCCTCGCCGGCGAGACACTCGACGAGGTACGTCTTGCCGGTTCCGACCGGACCGCAGAGCAGGTAGCCCATCGGCAGCGCCGCCAGATCGCCCTGCTCCCACAGCTGCAGGTCTTTCCGCAGCCAATCTTTGACGGCCGCCTGTCCGTGATAGTCGTCGAGCGAACGATCGGGCTTCACGAACTCGATGAGGTCGTTCGCATCCCGCTCGACGAGCTGCTTCTTGAGCGACACGAGATCGCCGCCGTCGATCGGCTCGCGCTCGTACTCCTTGGTCTTGAGAAGACTCTCGACGGAACTGAGCGTCGCACCGACGAGTGCGCCGGCCGCCCGAGCGGGCTGGTCCCCATACTCTCGGAGCGCGGTCGGGTAGCGCTCCGCGAACACTTCGAGCGCCGCGGCCATCTCGGGCTCGGCCGGCAAGGGGACTTCGATCTGGGCGGCGCGGGGGTTGTTCTGCAGCAGCGGATGCAGGTCGTTGTGGTTCTCGGTGATCAAGAACGTTGCGAACGGGATCTCCCAGAGCAGTTCCTCTGAACTCCAGTCTCGGAGCAGCATCGCCAGCGCCGAGAGGTCGTAGTTCACACCACCCTGGAGCACAGGGGCGACGAGGTTGGCCCCGCTGACCACACACGCAACCTGCACCGTCCGGTCGCGCAACCGCCGAAGGTTCGCGCAGTAACGGAAGTAGTGCGTCAGCGTCTCGATGGCCGCGCGCGGCGCACGCGGCAGCTCGGCCTGATCCCGCGCGAAGGGCCACTCGCGAAACAGCGCCTCCCCCTTCTCGACGCGAATCCCGCTGCCGAGGTCGTAGCTGAGAATCACGTCAAAGCCCGGCAGCAGGACGCGCAATACGAAGTCTTTCAGGCTGCGGATCTCCGCCTGCGGTGCGACCGGGAGCAGCACTCGATCCTGCACGTTCCCGTACAGGATGAACTGGGTGTACGCGTTGCTCTCGTAGAGCGAGATCAGCTCGCGCGCCCAGCCGGGAAGCCGCTCTGTCGACGACTCGGTGGGCGGCGGCGCCGGGCTCGGCCGCTCGGGCGCAGCCACCTATTCGGTCTCGGTGGCGGCCGGGCCCATGCTCCGGGTCGAAGTGTCGTCCTCTGTTTCGGCCGGGGGCATGCCGTCGAGTTCGATGCCTTCGCGCGCGGCAAAGTCCGCCAGCGCCGCATCGGCAGAGGCATCCTGCTCGGCGATGCGATCTTCGACGTCACTCATGTCGAGCGCTTCGCGCGCGACACGCGAGAGGCCCGACGCGCGGCTCCGCTGGTCTTCGATCATGTGTTCGAGACGTGCGAGCGTGTCCCCAGTGTCGCCGAGGCCCGTGACGAGCCCGGCGGCCATCTTGTTGAGCTCCGCCATGCTCTCCTGGATCCGCATGTCGTCGATCCCGCGCCGGAGTTCCTCGATCTTTCGCTTGGCGCCTTCGACGGCCGAATCGCGCGCCTTCACCAGGTCGCGGAAGGTCTTCTCGGCCTCCTCCGCTTGCTCGCGATTCTCGGTGAGCTCGCGAGAGACGGCCTGGAGACGCAGGGCCGCATCCGCAGCCCTCTTGCGGTCCCCGGAGCGCAGCAGGCTGCGGGTCTTCTCCGACAGCATCGTTTCTTCCTGCTCCAGCTTCTTCACCTGACGGACCAGCCGCTCACAGAGCGCCGCATGGTGCACGAGTCCGTCGTTGAAGTTCTTGATCTGCTGGCGAAGATTCTCTTTCTCGTTCTCGAGCAGCGCCTCGGGGTTGCTGCGTTCGAGTCCGGAAACGAAGCGCCCGAAGACGCCTCGGAAGAGATTGGCGAGACGTTGGAACATGCCGCTCCTCCCGATCGGGTCTGGGCGAGACCCGCCAGGCGAGGTTAGCTCAGCGAGCGAAGGTCAGGCGGGGCAGGCCGCTCAGCGAGCGCCGGTCAGCCGGAGTAGGCCAGAGCCAGGCCTGGCCGGGGCCATTGGGTCGACACCAGTCGGCCCGTCCCGGACAGCGTGATGAAGGCGGTCCGGAGGTCTTCTCCCCCGAAACAGATGTTCGTGGTGAGCGGGTCGCCCATGTCGATGTGCTCGCCGGTACCCTCGTTCGGGTCGATGACGGTGATGCCGCCGTGGACCAACGTCGCCACACAGACGTTGCCGGACCCATCCACCGCCAACGAATCGAACATTCGCGGGGGCGGAGCTCCGTAGAGCGGGGCGCCGCCATTGATTCCGAGCGGGCTGCGCTCGATCTGACCGGGCCCGGAGACGTCGAACGCGTACACGCGACCGGTGGGCGTCTCGGCCACATAGAGCCGGCTCCCGTCTGGCGAGAGCCCGATTCCGTTGGGCGCCTCGAGCGGGAACAAGACCTCGGTGATCTTCGAACCGTCGGCGGTCGCGTAGAAGACGCCCGTACGGTCGCGCTCCCGATCTCGCGCTTTCCCGTGGTCGGTGAACCAGAAGCCGCCAGACGAATCGAATACGATGTCGTTCGGTCCTCGCAGCGGATGACCTTCGCACTCCGTGTAGACCGTTTCGGCGGCGCCTGTCGCGAGATCCACCGCTTGGATCGAGCCCCCGGCGTAGTCCGCTGGCTGATGTCCCGGAACGAGCAGGCCGCCGGCTTCGAGCCACTCGAAGCCCCCGTTGTTGCAAACCCATACGCGGCCGTCGGGGCCGATCGCCGCACCGTTCGGGCCGCCCCCCAGCTCGGCGACGACCTCGATTCGACCGTCGGGCTGCACGCGCGACAACGTCCCCCGCGCGATCTCCACGAGCACGACGCTGCCGTCGGCCATGGCGATGGGGCCTTCGGGAAACCGGAGGCCGGAAGCGATCTCTCGAAGTTCCACCCGCTCAGTCCTTGGCCCGAGTCCGGCGCATGCGCACACCGACGTGTTCGAGCACTCCGGCGATCGGCTTGGGCTTGCGCACCGTGACCGTGACCGCGTCGACGCCGAACTTGTCGAGGACGGCGGTCGCGATCCGCGCGCCGAGTGCCTCGACCAGCTTGTGTTCTTGGTTCCCCGCCACGTCGGCAACGACCTCGAACACCCTTGTGTAGTGGAGGGTGTCGCCAATCCGGTCGGTGCGCCCCGCCACGGTGAGGTCGCGCTCGATCTCGAGATCGAGCAGCACCGGGCGGCGCATCTTTCGCTCCGCGGCCGTCACTCCGAGCGCGGCGGGAATCTGGATGCCCTCGAGGAGAATCACATCGGTCATGGGGGGAGACCTCCGGGGTCGATCCTACCAGAAGCGCCCCGGCACAGGGTCCTCGGCAGCCGCTTGACGGCGCCGAGGGGAGCCTCGACCCTCCGGACGCGAAAGGAGCGCGCGGGCTTGCGACCCCGGTCGCCGCTTGACGGCGCCGAGGGGAGCCTCGACTCTCCGGCCATGGCACTCGAAGTACTCCGCACCCGAGAGGGCACTCACTTCCTACCTGTCGTGAACCGGATGCCGGTCGCGCTGGTCGAAGGTCGCGGCTCGCGCGTCGTCGACGTCGACGGGCGCGAGTACGTCGACCTCACGGCCGGCTGGGGCGTGAACTGTCTCGGGCACTGCCACCCCGAGCTCGTCGCGGCGATCAGCGAACAGGCGGGCCGTCTCATGCAGACGACCAATCTCTTCTACACGCTTCCCCAGCTCGATCTCGCCGAGCGGCTCGCTGCGCTCACTCCCGACGCGATTACTCGCTCGTTCCTCGTCAGCTCGGGCACGGAGGCGATGGAAGGCGCGCTCAAACTCGCCCACCGCGCGACCGGCCGGACCCGCTTCGTTTCGACCGAGAACTCGTTCCACGGGCGCTCACTCGGCGCGCTCCAGGTGATCGGCCAGGCGAAGCATCGAGAGGCGTACGAGGCGATGCTGCGGCCGCAGCCCGTGGTCCCGTTCGACGATCTCGCCGCCGCGGACGCTGCAATCGACGAGGAGACCGCCGCGTTCGTAGTCGAACCGGTGCAGGGCGAAGGCGGCGTGAACGTCCCGTCGGACGGCTACCTCTCCGGACTACGCGAGATCTGTCACTCGCGCGGGGCCCTGTTGGTGCTCGACGAGATCCAGACCGGCATCGGGCGCACGGGAAAAATGCTCGCGCTCGAATACGAGGGCGTCGTTCCCGACGTGCTGGCACTCGGCAAGGGGCTCGGCGGCGGGTTTCCGCTCGCGGCGTTCCTCTGCACCGAAGACGTGGCCAAGACCGTGCGACCCGGCGACCACGGCGGGACCTATACGGGCAACCCGCTCGCAGCCGCGGCCGGCAATGCGGTGCTCGAAGTCGTCGAACGCGAGGGGCTGGTCGAGCGCTCCGCCGACCTCGGCGCCCGCTTGGGAACCCGACTCGCCGAGTTTGCCGCGGCGAACCCGGCCCGATGCGAGGGCGCGCGGGGCAGGGGCTTGCTGCAGGCGCTGGTGCTGCGCGACGCCGAACTCGCCGGGGCGCTGCCGCTGCGCGCGCTCGCGAATGGGCTGCTCGTGAACGTCACAGCGGGGACTGTGCTCAGGCTCTTCCCCGCACTCACGATCGAAGAGGACGAACTCTGGTCGGCGCTCGACCTTTTGTTGGGACTGGTCGCCGACCAGTCCTAGAGCCCTCGACGCTCGAGCCCGCTCGCCACGGCCTCTCGTTCCCAACCTCTCCCGCCGGCTCCCGGCGTGGCGCCGAATGACGGGTCAGCCCGGCGGAGCTGAGTGCGAGTCGAGGCGGACCCCGAGCGGGCCGCGCGGAACTTCCACTCGCCGAGAGCGACCGTCCGACACGACCTCGAGCGCGACGGTCTCACCGAGGTTTCCCTCGGTGGTGGCACGACGCAACTCCGCGGGGGTGTAGATCCGAAGTCCCGCGTACGAGAGGATCACGTCACCGGGTCGCACGCCCGCTTCAGACGCCGGCGATCCGCCGAGGACGCTCTCGATTTGAACGCGGTTGGTGCGATCGGCCGCGTACAAGAACCAGTCGTAGGTGTCCTCGCCCCAGTCTTCCCGCACTGCAGCGATCCGCCCGTCGAGCTCACGAAACTCCTGACGGAGTCGCTGACCGGGCCAGCCCTCGCGCGTCGCCGCATCGCGCGCATAGAGGCGCTCGAGTTGGATCTCTTCGTAGAGCTCTCGAAGCAGCTCCGCATCCGCCGGCCGGAGTCCCCCGGCGACCAGACGCGACTCGTCGAACCAGATCTCCCCGGCGGCTTCGGCTCGCTCGCGGGCCGCGGCCTCGTCGGGAGGCGGGGCGGCGTCCCCCGCGTCGGATTCGGCCACGGCCTCCCCACGCAAGGCCTCGAGCTGGAGCGAAAGGCTGGCCACCTCGAGCGCGAGTGCCTCACGGGCGGTGCGTTCCTCGGCGAGCGCGACCGCCAGCGCGGCAACATCGGGAGCCTCCGCCGCTCGACTCGGTGCCACGACGGCGACGCGCTCCGAAGGCTCTTCTCGCTGAGAAAAGGTGCGCCCGAATGCAAAGGCCGCCACGCATGCAACGGCGACCAGCGCAGCGATCCGCGCCGGCGCCATCATCCCCCCTTGGGAGCCGAAGGCGGCGGCAGCTCAGAGAACGCCGGGTGTTCCACGTCGCCGCCCGCAAGGATCAGCGAGTAGAGGAGCGGCGGGAACGGCGATGCGCGCCGTCCGTTGATCAACACCAGCGGCGTTCCAGTGATCTTGTGGTCGAGCGCCCATTCGATGTCGTCGCTCAGCTTGGCGTGTGTTTCGGGAGCCTCGGTGCAGGCTTCGAGCTCCGCGCGAGCCCGCAGCGGCTCGAGCAACTCGAAGACGCGATCCTTCGTGAGGGTCCGCTGCTCCCGGTAGAGCCGACCCGCGTAGTCGAACACCTGCGGGTCCCCTTCGAGACAGATGAGCGCGCGCGCTGCGATACACCGCATCCCGTCCTCGCTGCGTCCGCGAATCTGGGGATTGCACTGCCCGTCGAGCGGGAAGTAGCGCGACTCGATCGCGATCGAGCCTTCCGGGGCGAGACTGCGCATCTGCTCCAGCGTTTGGTGGAGCGACGCACAGTGCGAGCACAGGATGTCTGCGAAATCGGTGATCCGAAGCGCAGCCATCGACGAGCCGACCAGCGACCGCGCCGGCCGGAGCGGTCGCGCCTCCCCCGAACGCATCAGGAGGAGCTGATCACTGAGCGTCTGCGCCGCCTGGGGAGAGAGGCTGCCGAGATATCCGGGCAGGTCGCGCGGTGTGTCTGCCGCAGCTCTGGTTGCACCTTCGGTGGCGCGCGCAGCAGGCGGCGGGGCGAGGCTTGCCGTTGGATCGCTCGCCGCGGGCGTGCGCAGACCCGGCACGAGCAGCACCACCCAAGCCACTGCCACGACACCGGCCGCGAGGCCCGCGCCGCGGGCGAGAGCGGGCCACGCCATTCCGCGGAGCGCGAGAAATGCGACGGCTCCGTAGGCCAGAACCAGCAAGTAGGTCAACACGCAGCTCTGACAGATCGAGCCGCCGACGAGCAGAGCGACGGCCAAACCTGCCACCCCCAGGACACCCGCCGCCGCGGTGACGAGCACGGCCGCCCACGACAGGGTGCCCGCCTTACCGCGCCTGCGCGCCCACAGCACGACGAGCGGCAGGACCAGCGCCGAGATGCCCCACACCAGCCCCCAGCCGGCCACCGGCAGCCCCGTCGCGCCGTGGATTGCGGAAGCGAAAGCAGAATCCCAGGCGGAGGTGCAGGCGCCGCTGTCGCCAAAGCCGCACGCGACTTCGCCGCCCGCGCGCCCGATGAGCAACTGGTTCCAGAGGTGAACCGCCCAGCCGGCGGCAGCCAGGCCGAGGCCCGCAAGCAACCACAGGGCGCGCGAACCGGGGTGGTCGGGAAGAGCGGGTTTCGAGGAGCGACGGGCCATGGAAGAGGAGTAGCAAGCACAGGCCGCGCCGTCCGTCCTCGGCGCCCGATGACGGCGCCCCGCGCGCAGGATCGACCTCGGAGGAGGTCCTAGCCGCGCAGATACCGATGCAGGAGTGCGACGAGCTCGGCTTCGAAGGCTGGCCCCGGGAGATCGTGGATCCCGTGCTGCACGAACCGATGAGTCAGCGCCTCGGCCGTCTGTACCAGGAAATGTGCGGCCGTATCCGGGTCGCTCACCACAGCCTCCGGATGCGCGATGAGGATCTCCTCCCAGCCGTGGGCCAGCGTCCCCTCCAGCCGCAACACGCAATCGTGAAGCTCGGGCGGGTGGGACGCCTCTTCGAAGAGCAGCCGATGCAGCTCCGGGTTCGCCCGGTGCAACTCGACCAGCGCAGCCACGAAACTGAGCAGCAGGCTCTGAAGATCCCCAGGCGCCGAGCGGGCCTCAGCGAGCCAGCTCTCCATCCGGCTCATTCCGGACTCGACCTCGCGCTCGACGAGTGCGACGAGCAGCGCGTTCTTGTTGGGGAAATACTGATAGAGCGAGCCGATCGAGACCCCGGCGCGCTCAGCGATGCGGTTGGTGGTCCCCTCGTCATAGCCGGCGGCCGCGAAAACCTGAGCCGCCGCCTCGAGGATCGCGTCGACCGTCTCCTGCGCACGGCGCTGAAGCGGCTTCTTTCGGGGGGTTAGGCCAGTTTCGTGCGACATCGTGGAGTGCGACCGGATGCGAGTAGCCACGGCCGACTCGAGACCCGATCCTAGAGAGGATGGCACACTCCCACGACCACTCCGATTGCGCCGCCGAGGGCAGCTCGGCTCGGCGCCTCTCGGTGACCCTCGGCCTCGCCGCGACCTACATGGTGGCGGAGGCGGCCGGCGGCTGGTGGACCGGGTCGCTCGCCCTTCTGGCAGACGCGAGCCACATGCTCTCAGACGTCCTCGCGCTCTCTCTCGCGCTGATGGCGATCGGCGTCGCACGCCGGTCGGCCGTCCCGCACCCCCACGGAGCCCACCGCTTCGAGTTGGTGGCGGCGTTCGCCCAGGGCTTCCTGCTGCTGGGGATCGCCGGCAGCATCGCGTTCGAGGCCTGGGAGCGCGCCGGAACTCCCGCCGAGGTCCTCGGCGGACCGATGCTCGCGATCGCCACGGGCGGGCTCGTCGTGAACGGGATCGGCCTCGTCCTGCTGCACGGCGGGCGCGACGAGAGCCTGAGTCTCCGCGGAGCGTGGTTGCACGTCGTGAGCGATGCGCTCGGAAGTGTCGGCGCCATGCTCGCCGGCCTCGCCGTCTGGCAATGGGGCTGGCTGTGGGCCGATCCGCTCGCGTCGGCCCTGATCGCGGTGCTCGTCGGGCGCTCGGCGGCCGTCCTCGTGCGGGACACGGGCCACGCCTGGGCGGCGATTCCGTCAGCCCCGGAGAACGCCTAGCCGGCAGCCAGACCGCGGCCTGCTACGCGGGAGGAGACTCGCTCGCACCGAGCGTCAGCACTTCGACGCCTTCCTCCGTCAGGAGGCATGTGTGCTCCCACTGCGCCGAGAGCATTCCGTCGGTCGTCACGGCCGTCCAGCCATCGTCGAGGATCTCGCTCTTCCAGTGGCCGAGGTTCACCATCGGTTCGATCGTGAAGGTCGTGCCCGGCAGCAGCACCTCGCCCTCGCCCGGGCGGCCGTAGTGCAGGACCGCGGGCGGCGTGTGGAAGATCTGTCCGATGCCATGCCCGGTGAACTCCCGCACCACCGAATGTCCTTGCGCCTCGATGAACGTCTGGATCGCATGACCGATGTCGCCGACGCGACCCCCGGGCTTGATCGCCCGAATGCCGAGCCACATGGCGCGATAGGTGTCGGCGACGAGACGACGCGCCACCGGCGTCACCTCGCCGATCAGGAACGTCCGAGACGAATCGCCGTGGTAGCCGCCCTGGAGCGGCGTCACGTCGACGTTGATGATGTCACCCGACTGCAGCACGCGGCCCGCGTCGGGAATCCCGTGACAGATGACGTCGTTCACCGACGTGCAGCAGTGGCCCGGGAACGGCGGCGAACCGTAGCCGTACGGCGCGCTGACCGCGCCATTCTTCTCAGTGATCTCGTCGACGAGCTGGTCGACCTCTGCCGTCGACACGCCGGGGCCGATCATCTCGCCGACACGGTCGAGGAGCTCGGCGGCCAGGCGGCAGGCTGCACGCATCGCCTCGACACCCGCCGCATCGTGGACTTCGGGGCGGCTCGGGCGCGGTCCGCGGCCGGCGCTCGAGCTGCGCGATCCCTTCCGGCTCTTTCGCTTTTGACTTCGCTTCACTGAAACCCCCGGGGGTCCATCAGGATAGCTCTCGCTGAAGCTCCCGCACCACGAACGCCCGGAGCTCAGCCGGGTCGACGATGCCGGTCAGCGAGCCCACGTCGCGAGCCCGCTCGACCGTATGGATCCCATCGAACTCTTCGGCGACCTGGGTCTGCGCCTCGAGTCGCGCCTCCCGGAGCGCAGCTTCGAGCCGATCGCGCGAGTCGGGCCCGGGCCCGAGGCGGAGCGCTTCTCGAGCGGCGAGCACCTGCGGGCTCCGGGCAGCTCGATCGCGCACCTCACGGGTAAACACCACCGCCGCCGCAGGCCCACCCCCGATCACTGACGCGTAGGTGCCCTCCAGCGCGAACGCGCGCAGGCGGGGATTCAGATCCTGCGAGAACACGACGTAAGCGCCGCCGTGGTAGCGCGACACCACGACGAACAGGATCGGCCCGTCGAAGTTCACGACCGCTCGGGCGATCTCGGCGCCGTACTCGAGCTGCAGCTTTCGCATCGACTCCGGCGAACCATCGAAGCCCGATAGATTCGCGAGCACGACGACCGGCCGATTGCCGCTCGCCGCATGCAACGCGCGAGCAACCTTCTTGGACGACTGCGGGAACAGTGTGCCGCCGCTCCACGCCTCGGGCCCGTCGAGCGAGCGATACCCTTCGCGCGGCACCGAGCGACTCTCGATCCCGATCACCGTCGCGGCATAGCCCCCGAGATGTGCATCCCAGACGATTGCCGTCTCGGCACCGACCCACGCGCGCCACCGCTCGAGTTGACCGCCATCATCGTCCACGAGCGCAGCCATCACAGCGCGCATCGGGAACGGCTTCTTGCGGCCAGGGTTCGTCGCGTCGTCGAAGATCTCTCCGACCGTGCGGAAGTCGCAGGCCTCGTCTTCGACCGGACTGTCCGCCACCGGCCGGTCGATCGGGTCGACGGTTTCCTGGGGGCGCGGTCCCGCCTCGCCGGCGGCGACGTACGTGTAGCGATAGTGCTCGTACAGGATCCGGTACGCGTCGGCGAGATCGCGCGCGAGGTACTGCGCCTGTCCGTTCGGACCCATGATGCGCTCGAAGCCACCGATGCCGACCTCGTCCTCGGCGGTCACGTTCCCCGAGGCTTCGAGGGCAGCCCGTCCGGTGAGCACCATCGAAGCGCCCGGCGTCATGATCAACGCACCGCGCGTGTGCATCAGCATCGTCGAGAGCGCATCCCAATAGCTCTGCGCTCCGACGTTCACACCGTGCACGATCAGGTGAATGGCACCGCCCGCTTCGGTGAACGTGACGATCCGTCGCACCACGCGCGCGGTCGCGTCGAGATTCTCGGTCCCGCTATCCATCGCGATCCGGGCGCCACTCGAGATAGGGATCCACTCGACCGGAAGTCCGCGCTCCTCGGCCAGATCGATCGCGGCGACCACGCGATCGCACTCGGCGCCCGAAAGCGAGCCCATGCCGATGGTCGGGTCCGAGAGTACGACGATCCGTTCCATTCCCTCTGGATGCTTCGCCGTCGGAGTGCGAATCAACCCAAAGACGACGGCGCTCTCGTTGCGACCATAGGGGCGCCCCTCGACACAGCGCGCGCGCGGCGTCTCGGACTCGACGTCGAGGTCGTACTCGACGAACTCTCCGGCCGGGAGTTCCGTGCCGCGGCTCGAAGCCGGAGCCGACTTCCCGCCGCCACTGAGCATGCGGATGATCTCGTACGGGTAGACCAGGCGTCGGCGCCGCGCCTCGACGATCCGGCGCTCGTAGTCGCTGCGCGGTTCGAGCGGGCTGCGGCGGGGCGTTCGCCACTCGACCTCCATGTTCGATCCGGTGATGTCGGTGATCACGACCTCGATCGGACGGGGAGCTGCACCCGCGTCCTCCGGGTCGATCACCGCGACGCGGGCCACGACTTTCTCAATGCCGAGGTTGCGCACCGCCGGAGCGAGGCGAGTCGAGATGAGCTCCGCAACGCCTTCTTCGAGCAGGATCGGCGGCGCGACCGACAACGTGATCCGGTTCCACTGCAGACGGCGCTTCGGATCGCGGTACCCGAGGAGGCTCCGCATCGCTCGCGTCGCCTCGTAGTAGGCCTGCTCGAAAGCTGGAAGATGAAGCTCGATCTCGTGGCCGGCATCGGGAGAACGACCGCGGACATCCGCCAGAACGAACACCCGCTCGTCTCGCGCCTCTTCGCGACTTCGCCCGTAGAAGCAGTAGATGCCGTCGTGGCCTTCGATCCGCTCGAGCTCGAACTTCGCGAGTCGGGCGAGGTCGATCCGGACCGCAGCCTCGGGGTGCACACCGCAGAGCGACTCGTCCTTCCGCAGGGTGTCGCGCGAGGGAACCCACGTGACGTGACGATCCGGCTGCCCGGCGCTCACGAAGCTTACGGTGAGCCGACCGCCGGGGATCCCGTCTCCGAGAGCCGTCTCGATGGCATCGCGCACGGCATCGTCTTGGTCGGCGCGCTCTTGGGAGACAAAGAGCTCGAGCGCGTACACCGCCGGCCACTCGTGCGAGTCGCGTTCTCCCTCGGCAACCTCGCAGAGCGCGACGGCCACGGACGCCGCATCTTCGGGCGAAGCGCTGCAGCCCAGGACGGTCTTGCCGCCGCGGAGCTCGAAGCGGTAGTGGGGCCCGATCCGCGGGTCTAGCCCGGAGGCATCAGAGACGAGCGGAGACGGGGAGTAGAGCCTCCGCATGTGCGCCGCGAGAGCGATCGAGCGACGCCGGGGGTCGGAATCGGCGAGCCAATCGCCGACACGATCGAACACGGGCCGCGGCGCAACGACCAGATGCCCGAGCACGGCTTCGGGCGGCGCCGTCGGCTCGGACTCGGCTGCGGAGAGCCACGCTTCCAGCTGCTTGCTCGTGCGCTCGGCTTCTCGCTCGACGACCGGGCGCTCGAAGATCACGTAGCGGGCCTCGAGCGCCGCGTCCGCCACGACGTCCGGCACGAGCCCGCGCATGCCGGCGATCCGTACCAGAGCGTCCTGGAGCGAGCGATCGTCCCCGAGATGGATCCCGCTCGACGCGAGCGAGGTCACACGACGCAGCACGGCGAGGAGGAGTCGATCGCGCAGCTCGGCGCCCCCCTGTGACGCCAACATCCGAAGCACTGCCCGCTCGAGTTCATCCGAGTGATCGAGGCTGCCGATCCCATAGTGCGAAACCGCATCGCGCACGATGTCTAGGTAGGCGGGTGCGATCCCCGCCCCTCCCGCCCGGAGCCGGCGCACGAACATCCGGATGCGCGCGTTGTTCGAGGCGCCGAGCTCGCCTCCCACCGACGCGCGGGGCGCACGGATGAAGAGCTGGCCGACATCTGCCGCGGCGACGATCTCCCTGCGAATTTCGGCAAGCGACCAGCGAAATCCCTCGGAGAGAGCCTCGGGCAGCTCTACCTCGAGGAACGAAGCCAGCAGCTCAGCCCGCTCGGGATTGGTGTCGTAGCCGAGGAACACGCGTCGAACCTCATCACGGATCCCGTCCAATGCAGCTCGAAGGGCCCCCGCCTCCGAGATATCGGCAGCTTCGAGATCGGGGGGGGTGAGACCCGCGGCCGGACTCGGCGCGTCGGCGCTCGTTGCGAACAGCGGCGCCAGCCGGTCCGCCTCCATCCAGAGCTCGAGCCGGGACGAGGTATCGGCGTCGGCGGCGCCGTCTCCTTCCGGTTCGATCACCAGGAGGACTTCGCCAGCAGCGACCTGCTGACCGCGCCGCACGGCGACGTCCTTGACGACGCCTGCGATCGGCGACTCGAAGGCCACTTCCATCTTCATCGCTTCGAGCAGTCCGAGCGGCTGCCCGATCCGCACCTCGTCGCCCGGTTTGACGTCGATTGAAACGACCATCGCGGGCGTGCTCGAACGGACTTCGCCGCCCGTCTCCCAGCCGAAACGGTGCGGGCGACCTTCGAGTTCGAGTCGCACGCCGGCCTCGCCGGGATCGAAGAGCAGCCGCAGCGAGTGACCCCGGACCTCGAGCTGGGCGGAGCGATCTCCCTCCTCCCTCAGGCGAGCCGTCACCACGCGGCCTTCGAGGTGCACGCGATAGCGCCAAGCTCCCACGGCATAGACCGCGAGGCGATACGTCTCACCCCGATGGACGAGATCGATCACCGAACCCTCGGACGCGGGCACCCGCTCGGGCGCCAGCCTCGTCGTGTCTGCGTAGAAGTTCAGGCGCGCCGCCTGCCGACGCCGCTGGTAGGCGAGGATCGCCGCCGCCACGAGCGCGGAAGCCGCGTCCTCGTCGGCAGCCTTTCGCGCCGCGTTCCAGCGGTCGTGCCAACCCGTATCGACGCCGCCGGCAACGAACTCGGGCGTCTCGAGCACCTCGAGGAGGTAGCCCTTGTTGGTGGCGCCACCCTCGATGACGAGATCGAAATCGGTCAGCGCGCAAACCAGCCGGGCCCGCGCCTCTTCGCGCGTCGCACCGGTGGCGATCACCTTGGCGATCAGAGAATCGAACGCACCCGGAATGCGAGTCCCCTGGACGACGCCCGTGTCGACCCGCAGCCGCTGGCCGAGCGAGGGCTCGAAGATCGCGACGCGCCCGGGCGTCGGAAGAAACCCCGCCTCCGGATCTTCGGCGCACAGTCGTGCCTCGATCGCGGCTCCGTTCTGCTGCCACTCGAGATCCGCAAGGCTCTCGCCATTCGCGACCCGGATCTGCAGCTCCACGAGATCGAGGCCCGTGCGCTCCTCAGTGATCCCGTGCTCCACCTGAAGTCGCGGGTTCACCTCGAGAAAGCAGTGGCGTTCGGGGTCGACGAGAAACTCCACAGTCCCGACGCCGGAATAGCCGACCTGCTCCGCGAGGCGACGCGCATCGTCCTCGACGGCAGCGAGACGCTCCGCCGAGAGGCCCGGGGGAGGCGCCTCCTCGATGAGCTTCTGGTTCCGGCGCTGCACCGAGCAGTCGCGGCACCCGAGCGTGTGGACGTTGCCATGTGCGTCGGCCACGATCTGCACTTCGATGTGACGACCTTGCTCGACGAGCGCCTCGAGGAATACGCGGTCGTCCCCGAACGCAGACGCCGCCTCGGCCCGCGCGGATCGCAGCGCCTCACCGAGTTCGTCCGGACCCGCGACCCGGCGGATGCCGCGCCCGCCCCCTCCGGCGGAGGCTTTCACCATCAACGGGAAGCCGATGCGAGCCGCGTGCTCTTCCGCATCGGCCAGCTCTTCGACCGCGTCGCCACTCCACGCGGCGACCGGCACACCGGCGGCCTCCGCCAGTCGCTTCGAAGTGATCTTGTCGCCAAGCTCCGCCATCGCTGCAGACGACGGGCCGAGGAACCGGATCCCTGCGACTTCGAGCCGCTCGACGAAAGCCGCATCCTCGGCGACGAAACCCCAGCCTGGCCAGACGGCGTCGGCTCCCGCGGAGCGCAGAGCGTCGAGCAGCGCGGCATGATCGAGATAGGCGGCGACCGGGGTCGACGCAGTCGGGAGCGCGAACGCGTGATCCGCGTGACGCACGAACGGCGCGTCGCGATCGACCTCCGTGTAGAGCGCAATGACGTCCAGCGGCTCGCCTTCACGCACACGCCAAGCCTTGACGGTGCGGATGCAGCGGAGCGCCGCTTCTCCACGATTGACGATCGCCAGGCGTCGAATCGGCGCGCGCGCGGTCATGCGAGCCCCGCGGCCTGGGGAATCTCGCACGCGAAGGCCACCCACCGACCATGGTGGGAGAGCGACAGATCGGCGTCGAGTCGCACACCGCCCGACTCGAGCACCGGGATGCGACCCTCTTGCGCGACGGCCAGGCCCGGGGAATCGGGCCAGCAAGAAGAGAGCTGCGACAGCGCGAGCTCGCGCACCGCGAGGCCAGGTGCAGCCACGTCGCGCGACGCAGCGTCCGTGAGCTCCCGTGAACCCATGAGAATCCGAGACCTCCGGGCCGAGAGGTGCGTGGCGACCACGTGCACACCGCCTGGCACCTCGGTCACGCGAAACGGGAGCCGCTCCGGCCCGAACGCGACCACACCGACCGGCTCGCTCTCGAGCTCGACCGCGAACTGACTCGGGGAAAAGACGCTCGCAGCGTCGAGCTTGCGCGCGACTTTGTAGGCGGCCTCCTTGGCCGCCCAGAAAACCCAGCGGAGGCGATTGGGCGCCGAGCTCGCGGCGAGCGCAGCAAGCTCGGCAGCACAGAACACGCGGGCATCGAAACGCGGATGCCGCGCTCCCGGCTGCGCATCCGCATCCCGCAGGTCGACGATGTCGTTACCGATCAAAGTGCTCTCGTTCGAGGTCGGCGAGCTTGGTGACGATTTGGCGCGAGATCTCCAGCGAAGCGCGGAGTCCGCGGCGATCGGATTTCGGTTCGATCATTGCAACCGCGCCGCGGAAGCGATCGCCGCGCGCGGGAAGCGCCGACCAGTTGTCCTGCTTCTCACCTCGCAGATAGACGCAGAGGACCCGACACTCTGGGATCGCCTTCACGACCCGGCCCACGCCGTACGCCGCGGACTCGGGATCGACGCGCCCGCTCCGGCTTCGCCCGCCCTCGGGGAAGACGAGCCCCGCCTCTCCCTGACGCAGCAGCCACGAAAACCGATCGAGCGTCGCCGCCACTTCCGCGCGCGCTCCACCTCTCCGAATCGGCACTGACTTCATCAGGTACACACCCGCCCGACTCCAGAGCGTCGTCGCGAAATTGGTGGTCTCGGGGAGGTTCCACGGGAGCGCGTCGTAGTGGCGCAGATAGAAACCCGGGGAGCCCAAAGCCGACGCGACGAGAAACGAATCCACCAAGGTCAGGTGATTCGCACAGATCAAGAGCGGCGCAGCGCTCTCCGATCGAAGCTGCCGATACGCATCTCGCAGCTCGGCCGCGTTCTCGATCCGCCAGCCAAAGCCCCAGCGCAGGACCCCGACGGCCAGCGGCAACCAGAACGGAGACAGCCATCGGCCGATCCTCATCTGGCGGCGCAGCCGCGCCTCCTCGTCCCGGGCGAGGCCGGCGCCGAGGGCCGTCTCGTCCCGGGTGCTCGGCAAGAAGGACCTTCAGCCCACTTTCTGGAGGATCAGTGTGACCGCGTCCCCGACGGCGTTCACCTTGTCGACGTCCTCGTCGGCGATCTCGATGTCGAACTCGTCCTCGAAAGCGAGCACCACGTCGACCAGACGAGCCGAGTTCACCTTGAGATCCTCGAGGATGTTCGTCCCCATCGCGACTTTGTCGAGCGCTTCCTGGTTCTTCACATAGGGCGTGAGGATCTTCACGACCTGCTGAAAGACTTCCTGCTCCGTCATATCGTCTCCTCGAGCCGATCTCCGGCTCAGCCTTGCCACCTGCGGAAGATCACGGTGGCGTTCACGTCACCGAAACCGAATCCCGCCTTGATGACGGTGTCCAGTTCCGGAAGTTCTTGTAGTTCATGCGGGATCGAGCTCGCGAACGGCTCGATCTCGGGATGCACGTCCTCGCAGTTGATCGAGGGGTGCACGAAGCCGCGCTCGGCCATCAGCACCGAAGCGACGCACTCGACGGCGCCGGCCGCGCCGAGGCCATGTCCGATCATCGACTTGGTCGAGGTAATCCACGGCAGCTCGCCCGGCCCACGACCGAGTGCACGCGACCACGAGCCTACCTCTTTCGGGTCGGCACCGGTTGCCGTCAAGTGCCCATTGATCGCCCCGACATCCGCACCGGTCAGACCTGCATCAGCCAGGCAATCTGAGATACATCGCGCAACTCCGCTCGGGTTCGGTGCGGTCATGCTGCCGCCGGCGCGATGGCCGCCGCAGTTGACGGCCACCCCCGCGACCTCGGCGCGAATCGTCGCACCCCGTTCGAGTGCCGACGAGAGGCTCTCCAGAACTAGGACGCCGGCACCCGCGCCCGGAATGAAACCCGCCGCGCTCGCACTCATCGGACGAGAGGCCTTCTCGGGTTCGTCGTTGAACGGCCGCGAGAGGACGCGCATCGAGTCGAAGCCGGCCCAGATATAGTGACTGGCCGCTTCCGCTCCGCCGCACAGCATCCGCTTCGCGAGACCGTCGCGAATGCGACGGCAGCCGTCGGCAACCGCCTCGGTCCCGGTGGAACATGCGCTCGAATTCGTCGTCACCTGGTTGCCGAGCGCGAAGAGACCCGAGACACGCGCGGAGATCCCGCTCGCCATCACCTGCTCGACGACAGTGCTGCCGAGGCGGCGGACCTTCTTCGCGTCGACGAGGGGCACGACCTTAGCGGCTGTCGTGTCCATGCCGCCGATTCCGGTGCCGAGGATCGCGCCCGTATCCCAGTCGACCCGATCATCGTCCGCAGCGGGGCGTTCGAGCCCGGCGTCGAGCCACGCCTCGAGCGCGGCAACAGCCGTGTAGCGATGGCTCTGATTCATCGCGAGCAGGACTTCTTCGTCGAAGCTGGATTCGGCGAGCGCATCGACACCCTGCGGCACGCCCGCAACATGGCAGCCGAAACCGTGCTCGATCATCGCCTCGTTGCGCCGGAGCCCGGAGTGCCCCTTGCGCAGCGCCATCTCGAACGCCTGCGTCCCGTTGGCGTTCGGGGCGACAACGCCCATGCCGGTGACGACTACACGCTCGGTCATCGGGCGATCCCCAGTCCGGAGAGCGTTCCCGAAAGCACGACTGTTCCGTCTTCGAGCTTCATCTCTCCCTCGATGCGGAGCTTGCGGCGTCGGAAGAACACCTTGCGCGCCTCGGTGACGACGCGATCTCCCGGTCGAACGACTCCCGAGAAATCCACGTTCGCGTCCGTGAAGAACGGCACGATCTTGGCCGCCTCGTCTTCTGGAAAGTCTCGATGAAAGATGTACGCGCCCATCGCGACGACACTCGCCTGGGCGAGCGCCTCGACGAGGAGGACACCGGGCGTCACCGGATCGCCCGGGAAGTGGCCTCGATAGAAATCTGCGTCTTCACGCCAGCGATAGGACGCGATGCAATGGTCGCCGTCGATCTCGATGATCTCGTCGATGAAACGAAACGGTTCCTGCTGCGGGATCCGGTCGAGGACCTCTTCCGGGCTGAGAATCCGACCCACCGGGGCACCTTCGCTCGTTGCGCTAGCCACCAAACATTCCACCGTTGACGTGGATGACGGTTCCCTGGACGTAGCTCGCTCCGGTCGCGAGCCAGGCCACCACTTCGGCGACCTCTTCGGGTGTTCCCATGCGGCCGAGCGGGACCTGGCTCAGGATCGCCTCGCGGGCGCCCTCGGGCAGATCTGCTGTCATGTCGGTCTCGATAAATCCGGGCGCCACCGAGTTGACGTAGATCGGACGTCCGGCGAGTTCCTTCGCGAGTGAGCGTGTAAAGACCTCGAGCGCGGCCTTCGCCATCGTGTACGGGATCTGGCCGGGGTTGCCGGTATGACCCACGACACTGGTGATGTTGATGATGCGACCGGCCTTCTGGCGCAACATGAAACGCCGCACGGCCAGCTTCGAGAGATACCAGGTGCCGCGAGTGATCGCGCTCACCGCATCGTAGTCGGCGAGCTTCATCGCCGGCAACAGCCCGTTGATGTTGTAGCCCGCGTTGTTCACGAGAACGTCGAGCCGACCGGTCCGTTCCTTCAACTCCGCGATCAGCGCGTCGATGTCTTCGGGCTGCGAAAGGTCCGCACGCAGCGCGAACGCGTCGGGCAACTTCGCGACGAGTTCTTCGGCCCCGGCCGCACTGCTGCGGTAGTGGACGGCAACCTGCATCCCCTCGGCGGCGAGCGCACGGCAGCACGCGGCACCGATTCCGGTACCGCCGCCCGTGACGAGTGCAACGCGGGGCTCGGCCATCAGCCGATCTTCCCGCCGCGCGCGTTTTCGCTCAGCGCCGGGTAGTCCGGATAGGCAATCCCCTTGAAGAGTCCCGCCTTGGCCGACTTCACCGTGTAGATCGGCTCGTCGTCGACGAAAACGGTCGCGTCGGCGATCGCGATGCAACTCTCTGCTTTTTCGAGCACCGAGTAGCGCCGCACGTCGAGCTCGTAGCGCACGGTGCGATTGTGGGGCCGGATCTGCCCGAAAAACTCGACCTCGCCGCAGCCGAGTGCGCGCCCAGAACCGAGCCCCCCTGACCACGTGCAGAAAAAGCCGAGCAGCTGCCAGACGCCGTCGAGGCCGAGGCAGCCGGGCTGCACCGGGTCTTGTGTGAAGTGACACTGGAAGAACCAGTCGTCGCGGCGCACGTCGCGCTCCGCGACCACGTGTCCCTTGCGTCCTGCACGAGAGATTTCGACAACCCGGTCGACCATCAGCATCGGCGGGACCGGAAGCTGCGAGGTCATCTCAGGCGACCCATCTTCGACGAGTCGCCCCCAGGCGAAGGAGAGCATCTCGTCCTGGTCGAAGCGATCCCTTGCCAAGAACTCGGCGTACTTCACGAGTCTTCTCCGAAGCGCACGAGGAAGCTGCCCCACGTGAGACCGGCTCCGACGACGGCCACCAGCACGTCGTCGCCCGGCTGCCACTTTTCCCACTGCATCGAGAGCACGCTCGCGCAACTCGGGGAACCCGTGTTTCCGTACCACTCTACGTTCGAGTGGTGACGCTCGGGGAGAATGCCGGCCCGCTCGCAAACGCTCTCGAGGACACGCATGTTCGCTTGATGTCCGACGAAATGGCTCGGCCGCCTCGAGCCCTCGAGCTCCGCCTGGAGTCGCTGCACCTGTTCGAGTGTCTTCTTGATCGCGAACATCTGGACGGCTCGGCCTTCCTGCGCGAAGAAGCCGAACCGCGGAATGGTCACCTTGCTGCTGCCCGCCGGGTCGGAGCGCAGCTCCGTGGCGAGGATCCGCGCGCGTCCGGAGTGCCGCGGAGAAATCACGGCGGCCGCTGCGGCGTCGCCGAAGAGGACGGCCGTCTCGCGATCCGTATAGTCCACGCAGCGGGTCATCGTGTCTGCGACGACCACGAGCACGTAGTCGGGAAGCGCCTCGGGCCGCATCATCGACAGCACTTGCATCTGAGCTGCAAAGCTCGTGCAAGCCGAGTTGACGTCGAAGCAGGGCGCGGAGATCTCGAGACGATCTGCCAGGAGTGCGGCTTCCGCCGGAGTGGCGAGGTCGGAGCCACAGGTCCCTGCGACGACCAGTCCGATGTCCGAGCGGTCCAGCCCGGCCGCCTCGAGCGCTCGCAGCGCCGCGCGCGTGCCCAAATCGGTGGTGTCGTACTGTGCAGCTTCGGCGGCCGCACGCGGGTCCTGATTCTTGGTCTCGCGCAGGTAGTCGAGCGACAGTGCGGTCCGCCGGGAGTGGATCCCGACGCGCTCGACGATCCACGCATCGGTCGTCCCGATGTCCAGCTCCTCGAGGAAGCGATTGGTGATCTCCACCTCGGGGTGGAAATGACCGAGACCATGGAGATGGAGGGTCAAGCCGTCGACCCCGAAACATGCTCGCCACCGTCGACGCGAATGATCTCGCCGTTCACCCAAGCCGCCTCGTCCCTCGAGAGCAGATAGATGACGTTCGCGACGTCGCGCGGGGTCGTGAGCCGGCCGAACGGGTTCCGACGACGGGCGGTGGACTTGAGGAACGCGCTTCCGGGAATCGCCTGGAGCGCCGGGGTCTCGGTGACGCCCGCTTGGATCACGTTGCAGCGAACCCCATGCGGTGCGAGTTCCATGGCGATCGCCCGGGCGGTGGCTTCGAGGGCCACCTTCGCGGCCGAGACCGCCGCATAGCCCTTCCACGCGAGCGTGTTGCCCTCACTCGTGAGCCCGAAGACGCGCGCGTCGGAGCCGAACATGCCGCGCGCGAGGAGGTCCTGGGTCCAATCGAGCAGGCTCGTTCCCATGCAGTGGATCGTGCGCGCCACGTCTTCTGCATCCAGATAGCGATCGGCGTACGCTGCGGGCGTCGCGATCCCCTCGAGGTCGTCGGCTCCTTCGGCAAAGAGCCGGTCGGCGACTTCGGCGAGCTTCTCTTCTTCGATCCCGAGTTCCTGGGCGAGACGCGCGCGACCGCTTTCGTCGCTCGCACCCGCGCGCGGGAGCTCCGGCCCGATGAGCTTCAAGTTTCCGAATGCGATCGAGTGGAGCAGGACGCGGACACTTCCGTCTCCGAGCGTCCCCTTCAGTTCTTCGAGAATCTGCTCGCGCTTTTCGACACGGAGTGCGTCGGCGTTGTGCGTGACGAGTTGAACACCGAGCCCACGGATCTTCTCGAACTCCGGCTCGATGCGCGCCATCGCGCCGCGGCGATCGCGGTGCACGATGCACACATTCATCCCGTGCTCGGCGAGCTTGGTCGCGGTAGCGAGGCCAAAGCCGCTCGAGCCACCCAGCACGAGTGCCCAACTTCCTGCCGGAAACTCCGTCGTCAAATCCCCAACTCCTCGCGAGATGTGCCCTACCGGAAAATCCTCTCAGGAGGATCGCACGGAACGAGCCCGGAACGCGCCGCGTCCGCACCCTTGTTGGAAAGGAACGGCGACGAGAATGACTGCCAGTCATTTTCTGTCAATCGAACTCGATGAACCCGACACGAGAACGCACCGGGGCCAAGAGACGTACCGCACGCGAGGTTAGCGTCCAGTGACGAGACGACAGGGCTCAAACCACACGGTTTCGTGGAGCTTGTACAATGACCCCCCGGGGGCATGTGCTGCCGGCCGAGCTTCCGCCTACATCCACGCGCCGTTGTTGGGATCCAGAGTCTGCCCGGTGAAGGCCGACCCGTCCGGCGAGCAGAGAAAATCGATGAGACCCGCGATTTCGTCGGGATCACTGATCCGGTCGAGCGGCACCGCGGCCAGCAGATCGCGACGCGCCGCCTCGTAGCCCGCTCCCGTCTCCTCACCGAGCTCGCGCATGCGATCTTCGGCCATGCTCGTCTCGACCCAGCCCGGACAGATCGCGTTCACGCGGATGCGCGGAGCCAGCTCAGCCGCCAGCGAACGCACGAGCCCGAGCTGTCCGGCCTTCGCGGCGCTGTACGCCGAGATTCCGGGCACCCCGAAGCGCGCGACACAGGAGGAGATCACGACAATGTGGAGCGCGTCGTTGCCGGGCGGCAGGTGACGCTCGAACGCACGCACGGAGTAGTACGCCCCGTGGAGATTGGTAGCCACGATGTCGTCGAACTGATCCTCGCCTGAGAGATCGTTGGGGCCACCGATTCCAGCGTTGGCCACCAACAGCTGTAACGGCCCCAGACGCTCGCTGGCTTTTGCAAAGGCCGTTTCGAGTCCGGCGCGATCACGCACATCGGCCGTCAGACAAACCGTTTCGCCCGGCGCTTCGGCGGCCACTTTCTCGAGCCGCTCCGCGGTTCGCCCGAGCAGCGCCACCTTCGCTCCGCCTCGCGAGAGCCGGAGCGCGACCGCGCGGCCGATCCCTGTACCCGCGCCCGTCACGACTGCAACCCGACCTTCTTGATGGCTCACAGGGCGACTCCCGGTGCGGAACGCGCGCGTGTCACGAACGCGGCGCTCCGAGCTTCAGCTCGTCGAGCAACTCGGGAAGCTGCTCGCGTGTGCCGACGCGCAAGACTGCGCCTTTGGGGAAAGCTTCCGAAAGCCGGCGGAAATAACCCTTGTCGGTGCGACCCTCGACGATCACCACGACCCCGCGGTCTTCTTCGGTCCGAATCAGGCGCCCCGACATCTGCTTCAGGTTGAGCAGCATCCTGCCCAGGGTATAGCGCGAGAAGGGCGCGATCCCGCGGTCCCGCAGCAGTAGATCGCGACGCCCGCGCAGTTCGGTCGGCACCTCGAACGGAAGCTTCTCGATCACGACCGCCTGCAGCATCTCGCCAGGGAGATCGAGCCCCTGCCAGAACTTGCGGGCACCGAGCAGCACCGCATTCCCATTCTGGAATCGTTCGACGAGCGCCGAAGGATCGTCGCTCGCGCGCCGCGGCGTGAGCACGTCGATACCGTCGGCCCGCAACCGAGGCGCGAGTTCTTCGGCCACCTCGAGCATTCGTCGCAAACTCGTGAACAGACCCAGCGTGCGCCCCCCGAGCCGTCGCGCCAGGTCCTCGAGCACATTCGCCGTGTCGGTGACGAGATCGACGGGGCCCTCGAGCACGAGCACCCGCATGTGGGTTTCGTACGGAAACGGACTCGGGACCGCTTCGCGATACAGGCGGTCGCCCGCACGCGTCTCGAGATCGAGATCGCCGAGCGCCGCGAACGCGTTGCCCTCGACGAAGAGGCTCGCCGAAACGCCTGCGAAAGAGCGCACCCGCTCCATCAGGCCTTTGTGAAACGCGTCGGCAGGGGAAACCAACCGCACGACCATCCGCCAGCGATCGTACGGCGCCTCGACGCCCTCGAACGAAGCGACTGCGTCCGGGCGTTCGCCCGCGAGCGCGAGCCGGAGCGCCTCCGCCCAGCCGCGCAGGTCTGCGACCGCGCGATCGAGGATCGCCCCCGATTCACCCTCTTCTTCGGCGTGATCCGCTAGGTGGTCCATGCGTTCCGCCGCACTCTCCGCCAACTGGCGCGCCGCCGAGTACTCGGGACCTGGCGACTCCGGGATCTGCACGTCTCCGAAGTCGCCCGCTTCGTCCTGCAGCGCCCGCGCGAGCGCGCTGAGGTCTTGCGCCAGCTCTCGGCGCCACGCGACGACATCGCGACGCGCACCCGCGCCGGGCTGAGGCACGAGGGCTTCGCCACGTTTGGGCCGACGCCCTCCCCGGGGTCGGCCGAACAGTTCATCGAAACGCTCGAGCACTTCGTCCGGCCTGACTTCGAGCGAATAGGCTTCGTCGGCCACGCCTCCGAGCTCGTGAACCTCGTCCGCGATCACGTGATCGAACGCGGGATAGTCGACCGGCCACCGAAGCATCAGGTCGTGATTCGCGACGACGAGATGTGCGCCGGCGAGCGCAGAGCGTTGCCTCCCGAGCGGGCACCAGCGCTCCGACGCGCACTGCTCGCGTGTGCATTGCTCCGAACGTGCCGCGACCGAGCGGCGGAGCATCTCTCGCAGCGGCGGAAAACGCCGCAGCAGTGCGGCGGGCACCGTCCCGATCTCTCCGTTCCGCCGCGTGCGCGCGCAGGCCTCGAGCACGGAGTAGGCGAGGCGCTGCTCCGGGAAGACGCTCGGCTCCCGCCCTCGGGAGAGCGCCACCGCGAGGCGACGCGCACACGCGTAGTTCGCCCGACCCTTGATCGAGAGCGCGCGCAAATCGGGGTAGCCGAGGAAGCGGGCGGCGGCTCCGATGTCCTTTCCGAGCAGCTGGTCCTGGAGCAGCCGTGTCCTCGTAGAGATCAGCACCGGCGACTTCTCACCCGCCTCCGCGCGCTCGACCGCAAACGGAATCGCTGCCGCCAGATACGCCAGCGACTTCCCGATTCCGGTTCCACCCTCGAGCAACAGGATTTCGTCGTCCGCGAGATTTCGGGCGAACGCACGCGCGAGACGAATCTGCTCCTCGCGGACGCGGTAGCCCCGAAAGTGGCGCCGCCCGCGAGCCTCGTCGCGGAGCACCGCCTCGATCGCATCGAAGTCGAACGGCGTCGGCGACTCGTCCGTCGCGCCGATTTCCACGTAGCCCGAGGTTTCGGGCAGCGGTGCCGGAAAAACCTCTTTGCCTAGCAAGGCCAACCACGGCGACTCGGGGGCAAAGGCTTCGAGCGCGCGCGCCGCGACGACATAACGAGCCTCTCCCGCAGCCGCCCCGACTCCGGCCGCCGACATCACGCGCGCGGTATCGAGGGCGTCATCGAGCCCGCGATGGCTTTCCTCGTGTCCGAGCAAGAGACGCGTGAACGTCTCGAGGCGGAGGTCCGACGCGTCTGGATACGTGACCGACAGCAGGTCGAGCGTGTCGAGATAGACGGCATCGCCGAGCGCCGGGTCGATACAGCGCGAGAGAAAGCTGCGCTCGAAGTCTGCGTTGTGCGCGAGGAGCGTCCTCCCCGCCAGGTGCTCCGCGATCGATGGAGCCACTTCGGCGAGCACGGCGCCCCCGTCGGCCAGCGCCTGCGAGATTCCGGTGAGCCGCTCGATCATCCGCGGAATCGGGCGTTCGGGTCGGAGCAGCACCGAGAGCGTCTGCACGCTCTGTTCGCCCGGGTCGACCAGGAGTGCGCCGACTTCGAGGAGCTCCGCATCCGCCCCGAGCCCCGTTGTCTCGAGATCGACGACCGCGAAACTCCCGATTCCGGCGGCGAAGCGCGCAAATACTCCTGCATCGAGCCCGAGCTCCGAGGGGGCGAGCGACTCGACTCGAACCGATTTTTCGTCCGTCGCTACACCCGACACTCGCGCGATCCCCCCGAAAGCCTCAGCGTAACGAAGGAATCAGGGTACTCGACTGCCTACCGGCTGCGCGAGCAGGGCCACGAATGTTCGCACGTCGGTTTCGGTGACGAGCACGCGCTCACGTGTGTGCCACGAGTAGTTCATCGCGGAGTCGCAATCGAGACAGTGGCCCAGTCCGAGGACGTGTCCAAACTCGTGAGCGACGAGGTAGCGCACTTGGTCGACGTCCAGGCGGGAGAATCGGCTCGGCGTCGTCGAGATTGTGAGCTGCCCGCCCACTCGGAACGCCCCGTCTCCTTGAGCGACGCGCATGCCACCGAAGCCTGCCCGACGCCCGGGGATCCGGCGCTTCCAGACCACCTGGACCTGCGCGTCCCGGCCTTCCTCGACGAACTCGAGGCGGAACCACGGCACGTGGGGCCGGATCGCCGTCTCCCACATGCGAATCGCCTCGATCGCGGCGTCGCGCGCCTGCGTCGAACTGCCGCGCTTGGGCGGCTCTGGCGGCCGGCGGACGGCGACGACCCACGGCATGTCCGCCTCGGTCACATGGACGAAGCCCCACTCTCCGTCCGCGAGCTGGTAGTTCGCTTGGAGGTAGGTCCCCGAGGCGTCGACCGTCGGGGGGAGATCCTCCGCGGGCAACTCATCGGACGGGGTTGCGGGGGGCGCAGTGCTGGGCGGCGCCGTGGGCCCGCTGCAGGCGAACGCGAAGCCCCAGAGGAGGAAACACACGAGGCCACGGATCCAGAATCCGCGGCCTCGTTTCATGTCGCGCTCGCCGAAAATCAAGCGCCGATCGCTAGACGTAGATTCCGCCCTTGTACTCACGATCCTGGCGGATCATCACGTTGACGAGGGCGGGCTTGCCGCTGGCCGCCGCCCGCTCGAGCGCGGGGCCGATCTCGTCCGGGCTCTCACAGAACTCGCCGTGACCCCCGAGCGCCTCGACGACCTTGTCGTAACGCGTCGGGTTCAGCAGTACGCCCTCGAGCCGGTCCCAGCCGTAGACGGCGCCCTGCGGCCGCATCATCTGGCCCCAGGCGGCATCGTTTCCGACGATCCCGATGATCGGCAGCCCGAAGCGAACCGCGGTGTCGAACTCCATTCCGTTGAAACCGAACGAGCCGTCGCCGTACACGATGCAGACGCGCTTCTCCGGGTGAGCCAGCTGCGCCGCGAGGGCGAACGGCATTCCGACCCCGAGCGTCCCGAGCGGGCCCGGGTCCATCCAGGCGCCCTCGCCCTTCACCGGCAGGATCTTCGCGGCGGTCGCGACGATGTCACCGCCGTCGCCGATCACGATCGGCGAGTCGAGCGTGTCGAGCCAATCGCGCAGCTCTTTGCACATCCGCTGCGGGTCGATCGGCACCTCGTCGCTATTGAGAGCCGCCTCGACCTTGGCCTCGGCCGCGTTCTCGACTTCGCGCAGCTGATCGCGGAAGCCGGAGAAGTCGAGCTGGACACCCTGGTTCTTCATCTCCTCGAGCAGGAGATCGAAGGTGCAGGCAAGGTTCCCGACCAGCGGCACGTCCGCCTGGCGGTTCTGGCCGATCAGGGTCGCGTCCATGTCGAGCTGAATGATCTTGGCGTCGGCCGGAATCGTCTGACCGAAGCGCATCCGGAAGTCGAGCAGCGTGCCTGCCAGAATGATGCAATCGATCTGCTGGAGCGCATCGCGACGCGACCGATTGAGGAACTCCGGTGAATCGTGCGGCACCGAACCTCGGCCCATGCCGTTCGTGTAGGTCGGGATGTGCGTCTCCGAGATGAAGCGATTCATGTCCGCGCTCGCGTGCGACCACTTGACGCTCGTGCCCGCCATCAGCATCGGACGCTCGGACTTGGCGAGCAGCTCAATGGCGTTCCGCACCTCGTCTCGGTCCGGCGAGAGCCGCGGCGGCTTCGTGCGGATACGCGGCACGGGCGACTCGGACTCTTCGGCCTGACCCATGAAGATGTCCATCGGGATCTCGAGATACGCCGGGCCGGGGATTCCCGACACCGCGTGCCGAATCGCGAGCTCGATGTACTCGGGAATCCGCTTGGTCTGGTAGATCGCGTCGCAGTACTTGGTGATCGGCTTGACCACACCGAGGTGGTCCATCTCCTGGAGCGAGCCGCGCCGGAGGTTGTCGAACGGGCCCTGGCCACCGAACACCAAGATGGGAGAGTTCGCCCGCCAGGCGTTCGCAATTCCGGTCACACCGTCGGTGACGCCGGGGCCTGCCGTGATCGCCGCAACGCCGATCGAACCGGGATTGCAGCGCGCCCACGAATCCGCCGCGTGGACCGCGGCCTGTTCGTGGCGCACGTCGACGATCTTGATGCCCTCGTCAACGCAGCCGTCGTAGAGCGGCATGATGTGGCCGCCAGACAGGGTAAAGATGACCTCGACGCCAGCTTCCTTGAGCGCGCGCGCCGCGAGCTTTCCGCCGTGAACGAGCATGGGGGGCTCCCTTCCTACTTCTTACGAGAGTGGACGGGAGACCCTAACACAGAGAAGGGCGACGCCACTCGGCGGCCCCTCTCCCGGAATGGACGACGAAAAAGCGGGGCCGGGGACACCAGTCCCCCGCCCCGCTGGAGCTGACTTCGGGCCTCCGCCCATCCGAAAACTCAGCCGGCCGCGAACCGCGGCCGCTCAGCTATCGAATGACGCGGAACTCGGAGCGGCGATTCCACTTCCACGCCGACTCGTCGTGGCCTTGCACCGCCGGCTTGGCCTCGCCAAAGCTGACCGTGTCCATCCGGCTGGACGGCACACCCAGATTCGCGAGGTACTGCTTCACGCTGTTCGCGCGTCGTTCGCCGAGTGCGAGGTTGTACTCCTCGCTTCCGCGCTCGTCGCAGTGACCCTCGACCACCACCGTGCGCCACTCATCGCGCGACACGATCGCCGAACTGTTGCCACGCAACGTCGGCTTCTGGTCTTCGCGGATGACCGCGCGGTCGTAGTCGAAATAGATCGCTTCGAGTTCGGGCACACTGACGCCACCGCTGAGATCGGTCCCGTCGCCGTCCATCCCGCGGCTTCCGCCGGTATCGAACTCACTGTTCCCGCCACCGTCGCCTTCGTCGTCCGAGCCGCCGAAGAGCGCACAGCCCGTCGACAACGTGGACACGGCCACGAATACCATCGCCATTCTTACTAGAGACATCTTCGTCATCGGGTCTCACCCCCCCCACGCGGGCACAACTGCGGAAGTGCGGGCCCCCACCCGCGACGCCGTCCGCGCGCGCCAACTACGAGTATTTTGAACACTCCAACGCGGCGTGGCAAGGACACAGACGCCCTTTGGTCGCTTTCGTTGAAGGCTTTTCACCCCGAAACGGCTGTCCGGACACCAAGACCGGTGATTCAGATCACTTCGTCGCGCTTCAACTCAGCAATGCGGTCCGCGGGAATGCCGCACTCGTCCAGAATCTCGTCGGTGTGTTGCCCGTGGAGGGGCGGAGCTTTTCGAATTTCCCCGGGCGTTTCGGAGAGCTTCACGGGCAGACCGGTCGTGCGGAACTCACCGATCTCGGGATGCGGCAGCTGTTGCAGCATGTCGCGCGCGAGGACCTGCGGGTCCTCGAACACCTGGCGCAGATCGAGCACCGGGCCACAGGGAACGCCGGCGGCGTTCACCCGCTCGACCCACTCCTCGACGCCGGCCCCCTCGAGCGCAGCATCGATCGCCTCAGTCAACTCGGTGCGATGGCGCAGGCGGGCGCCGGCATCCGCGAATCGCACATCGCTCGGCCACTCCGGATGATCGAGTGCCGCGCAGAGTTTCTCGAACATTCCGGCTCCGCCGGCCGCGATGTTGAGATAGCCGTCGCGGGCGCGGAAACGCCCGTAGGGCGAGGACAACGGGTGATGCTGGCCCGCCGGGCCGGGCGCCTCGCCGCTCTCGAAGAACATCCCCGCCGACCACGACAGCACCGACACCATCGCTTCGAGCAGAGACGTGTGCACGATCTGTCCACGGCCGGTGCGCTCGCGGGCGAGCAGCGCGAGCTGGATTCCCTGCGCCGCGAAGATCCCGGCCAGGAGATCCCCGATCGCAATCCCGGCGCGAGTCGGACCGCTCTCCGGAGTCCCCGTCACGCTCATGAAGCCGCTCAACCCCTGCGCGATCTGATCGAATCCCGGCCGGTCCGCATAGGGGCCATCCGGGCCGAAGCCTGAGATCCCGCAATAGATGAGACGCGGGTTCTGCTCCAGCAGATCGGGCGCCGCGAGCCCGAGGCGCTCCATGACGTTCGGCCGAAAGTTCTCCACCACCACGTCGAATCGCGGGAGGATTTCGAGGAACAGGTCGCGGCCGGCGTCGGTCCGAAGATCGAGCGTCATCGAGCGCTTGTCGCGGTTCGCCGAGAGGAAGAAGTAGGAGTCGCGCTCTGCGCCCGGAAAGCGGAACTCGCGTGCGCCGCGGCTCTCGAGTTTCACGACGTCGGCGCCGTAGCCGCCCAGCAACTGCGTGCAGAAGGGCCCCGCCAAGAAACGGGTCAGATCGAGGACGCGAATGCCGTCGAGAGGAGCGGTCACCAGCCGCACGGGCGGGAGATCGTTCACCGCCCGGAGAAGCGCGGAGAGCGCTTCTCGAGGAAGGCCCGCACGCCTTCCTGATAATCTTCGCTCTCGAAGCACGCCAGGATCGACGCGCGGATTCCTGCGTCGTCGCGCTGCGCCGGCTCCCGCCCGAGTTCGTGCACGATCTGCTTGACGCTCCGAACGGTGAGCGGCGCGTTCGCCGCGATCTGCTCCGCTCGCTTGCGCACCTCCGCTTCGAGTTCCGCCTTCGGGAACACCGCGTTCACGAGCCCGAGGCGCAAGGCTTCTTCCGCCGTGTAGCGCCGGGCCGTGAAGAAGATTTCCTTGGCGGTCGCCGGCCCGACCAGCCGCATCAGCGCCTCGATCCCCGGCGCGTGGTAACCGAGACCGAGTCGCGCGGCGGGAATCGCAAACACGCCGTCGTCCGCCGCATAGCGAACGTCCGCTGCCAGCGCCGTCGCCATGCCCCCGCCGACGCAGAAGCCGTGGATCATCGCGATCACCGGCTTCTCGAGATTCATCAGCGCACCGAAGGCGGCTGCCGTCGTGTGGTCGTAGCTGGAGGCCGCATCGGCTCCAGTGCGATTCTCCTGGAACTCCGAGATGTCCGCGCCCGAAATGAACGCGACGTCGCCTTCTCCGCGCAGCACGACGACACGAACCTCGGGGTCGCTCTCGAGTTCGCGAGCGGCGTCCGGAATCGCGCGCCACATATCTCCCGAGATCGCGTTGCGGCGTTCGGGGTGATCGAAGATCAGCCAACCGAGCGGCCCTTCTTTCTCGACACGAATGGTTCCTGACATGGCCGGCGAGGATAGCGCCGACCGCGCGTGCCGGGCTGCGACGGACCCGCGGCACGCCCAGGTTCGAGGCTCCCAGGCTCGAAGCCCTCGGCTGGACCGCGACTCAGCGGTCGGCGATACGCGCTCGAAGCTCGGCGGCGACGAGCCACAGCCGATCCTGGCCCCAGGTCGCGAGATCGGGCCAACCCTCGGGCCCCCGCACGCGAAAGCTCGGGACTCCCCAGAGCCCGAGCTCTTCGTAGAGCGTCTTCCGATTCGCCTCGAGTTCGTCTCGCCAGCCGTCCCCGCTCGCGAGCTGCGCGAGCGCGTCGTCCCACGACAAACCCACTCGCTCGACGACCGTGCGCAGACCCGCGTCGCGACTCGTGTCGATCCCTTCGGCGAAGGCCGCGCGCAGAAAGCTGCCGAGCCACTCGGCCCCGAGGCCCTTCTCGCGCGCCAGAGGAAAGAGCGCGAACGCCCGCTCGACCGGCTCGCCGATCGGATCGACCACCTTGCCGTACGAAACTCCGTCGGTGCGAGCCTCGCGCGCAGCGTCGGTGAAGATGTATCGCCCCTTGGTGAAGGTCGCCGGGACCCCGCGCATGACCATCGGCAGCACCGGAAGGAGCTCGAGGGTCACCCCGGTTCGTTCCGCAAGTTCGAGCACGCGGTCATAGACGACTGCCGTGTACGGACTGCGCAGCGAGGGGAAAAACTGCAGCGTGATCGCGCCCGATGCTCGCTGGGAGCCGGGCTGGGCCGACGGACGGGGCGCGACCGGGACCGACGCTCCCGGGCGGGCGATCCCGAGCCCGGCGAAGCGGCGCTCGAGGTGGTGAGCGCGATCGACGCCCCAATACCACTCCCCGCCGTAGTGGAACATCGCGCCGGAGTAGTGACCGAGCTTCGCGCGCAACTCGGTGCCCGCGCGTCGTGCAGCAAGAGCCGCTTCCGGCGAGGCCGGTTCGAAACGCTCGGCGACCGGACCCAGCGAAGCTCCGCCGGCCCACAGCGCCTGGCCGACCTCGTACGCGCGAGCCGCGAACTCGCTCGGCTCCGCCGCGGCCAGGCAGCGCTCCGCGAGCGACACGTCGTCCGCAGACGGTGCCGGCGCATCCGCCGGAAAGACGAGGCCGTAGTGGGGCGCGATGTCCGCGGAGTCGCGGCGCGCATAGTCCGCGAGCAACGCGGGCTCCGGTTCGTTCGCTCGTTCGGCGGGGCCGCACAGATGACAGGCGATCTCGATGTCATACGCGGCCGCGAGGCGCGGGACGAGCTGGACGGCCAGATGGCCATACGGGTCGTCGACACGGTGGAAGTAGTCGACGCGATGGCGGGCCCCGGTCACCCGGCGGCGAACTTCGGCGGCCGCACGGGAGACCGATTGGAACCCCTCGCTCGCGAGGGTCCCCATGAGGAGCGAGCCGATACGGCGCAGGAGCCAGGGGGGGTCGGTTCGTGCCGGACCGGAGGCGACGTGTTCACGCGTGGACATGCGGGGATTCTACGCGTGATACGCTGAAATCATGCTTTCTTCTCGACGCGCGCGGCTCGACCTTCCCCATCGGAGTGAGCGCTCGGTCGTCCTCAGCCGGCGCGGAGTCGTCAGCTCCAGCGTTCCGGCCGCCTCGGTCGCCGGCTGCGAGATGCTGGCACGCGGGGGGAATGCCATCGATGCGGCGATTGCCGCGGCCGCCGTCCTCTGCGTCGTCGAGCCGATGTCGACCGGAATCGGCGGCGACGCTTTCGCGCTCTTCTGGTCGGCGAAAGAAGGCCGGCTCCTGGGCCTCAACGGCAGCGGACGCGCGCCCGCCGCCGCCACGCTCGAAACCTACCGCGAGCGCGGCCTCGACCGCGAGATCCCCGTCTCGGGAATTTTGTCCGCGACGGTTCCGGGAGCCGTCCGCGCGTGGCAAGACCTGTCGGACGGGCACGGCAGACTCCCGCTCGGTGACGTGCTCGCTCCCGCCATTCGAGCGGCGGAGGAGGGCTTCGCGGTCAGCGAACTCGTCGCGCACTACTGGTGGGGTCTCCACCGGATGGGCAAATTCAAGAACGAGGCGGCGCTCCGCTCGTTCGCACCCGAAGGATTTGCGCCGCAGGCCGGCGACTGGTGGCGGTTGCCCGAGCTCGGGCGCTCCCTGGCCGAGATCGCGAAATCGGGTGCAGATGCGTTCTACGAGGGGCGGATCGCCGCCGAGATCGTCGCCACCTCCGACGCCGAGCGCGGGTGTTTCGCACTCGAAGATCTCTCGGAGCATCGTTCCACCTGGGTGGAGCCGATCCGCACGACCTACCGCAGCACCGAAGTGGCCGAGCTCCCGCCCAATGGCCAAGGACTCACGGCGTTGATCGCGCTGAACATTCTCGAGTGCTTCGAGCCCGAACCGCTGACGAGCGGGGCCGAGTGGCATCACCGGATCGAGGCCGTGAAGCTCGCCTTCGCCGACCGCAACGCGTACATCGCCGACCCGGAACACGCCGAGATCCCGGTCGCCGAGCTGCTCTCGAAGGAATACGCGCGGCGCCGCGCGCAGACGATCGGTGAGCGAGCGACTCCGCGCGCCGCACCGGGCCTGCGGGGCGACACCGTCTACCTCTGTACCGCCGACGAAGAGGGCAACCAGGTCTCGTTCATCCAGAGCCTCTTCACGGGTTTCGGCTCCGGCGTCGCCTGCGGCGATACCGGCATCGTCTTGCAGAGTCGCGGTGCCGGCTTCCGGCTCGACGCCGGCCATCCGAACGCACTCGCACCCCGCAAACGACCGCTCCACACCATCATCCCCGGCTTCCTGTTGCAGGACGGCAAGCCGTGGCAAGCGTTCGGGCTGATGGGCGGGCCGATCCAGCCTCAGAGCCACCTCAACTTCGTCGCGAACGTGGTCGATCACGACCTCAATCCACAGGAGGCGCTGGACCACCCGCGCTTCCGTTTCGAATCCGGCTGCGACGTCATCGTCGAAGCACCGGAGCGCGAGATCGACGAAGGCAGCTCGCTCGGCGACGCACTCGCCGCTCGAGGCCACTCCGTGCAGCCGATGCCGGCGCTGGCCGCCGACTTGATGGGAGGCGGGCAAGCGATCGCTCGACTCGAGAACGGCGTCTGGGCCGCCGGCAGCGACCGGCGCAAGGATGGTTGCGCGGTTCCACAGCTCTGAGTTCGGCGATTGGGGTCGCCGGCGACGGCGTCTACTGAATCTCGGCCAGCGCGTCGATCAGGACGCGAGCATCGAGCCAGATGTGAAAGTCACGGCGTACGTCGACGAAGCGCACCCGGCCCTCGCGATCGAGCAGATACGTGGTCGGAATCGGCACGCCGGCCTCCATCGGCTCCGGATTCTCGAGGCGCACCCCCAGCGTGTCGATCGCGGCGCTCCCGTCATCGACGAGAAAACGCACCCGATCCCGTAGCCCCAGACCGTCGATGAATCGCACGGTCTTTTCGTTGACCTGGTTGTCCGCCAGGACGTAGAGCAGGACGACGTCGTCCTGCGCTTCGAAAGCCTCCCGCAGCTCCACGAGCCGCGCCTTGGTATAGGGTCACCAATCGACGCTGCGTTCGAACGTCAGGAGCACGCGGTGGCCGAGGAACTGCTCGAGAGAGACGGGCTGCCCGTCGAGTTCGCGCAGGGCCAGGGCGGGCAGCGGAGATCCTACGGTGCGAAACGCTCCGTCCGAATCGATCCGAGCGGTGGTTTCGGTGCCGCGTCGCCCAAGGGAGGTGCTCGGGAGCATGACGTCGAGCACGAGCAGCCCCAGGATCGCGACGGTCGCAAGGATTCGCAGCACGCTCAGACCGTCCCCACGTCGATCGCGGGCGGGCGGAGCCACACGAGCGCCAGCGCCAGAACGAGAAACAACCCGGCCTCCACGCGCAACAGGTCTCCGAGCGCAGCGTAGTCACCGACCAGCCAGGCCACCATCCGATAGACCGCCATCAGGACGAGCGCGAACGCGGAGACGGTTCCAATCGTTCTCGAGTGGGCCGGCCGGCGGGCCGCTCCGACCAACGCCCCACCCCAGCCGATCAGTGCGCAGCCGGTGAAGGCCACGAAATACATTCCGTGAGGTCCGATCTCGAACGGCTCCGGCGGCGCGCCGCCCGGCGCCTGGTAGCCCAGGAACGAGGCCAGAGCACCGAGCCCGACCAGCACGAAGAGTCCACCGAGGAGTCCACAAACGATCCGGTACCCAAGCATGTGCCCTCCGCTCGTCGATCTCCGACGCACCGTGCTCCGACACCGTACTCCGATGCACAGTACTCCGATGCACAGTACTCCGATGCACAGTACTCCGATGCACAGGAAAGGTAGGATGTTTCGCTACGTTGCGGGGCCATGGAGTGCACCGCCGTCGTGCGCCTCTCGGGCGAGGTCTCCACGAAAGCACGCGCGACGCGGCGTGAGTTCGTCACGCGTCTGGTCCGCAATGCCAAAGACGCGCTCGCTTCCGAGGGGCTGCCTACCCAGATCGAGCGCTCCCACGAGCGACTCTACGTCCCGCTCCCGGACGCTGCCGGCGCGGACGTCCTGGCCAGGATCTTCGGCTTCCAATCCGTCGCGATCGCGACCCGGACCCCGTTCACGGATCTCGCCGATCTCATCGCCCGGGCGACGCGGCACTTCGAACCGGCCGTGGCCGGCCGGCGTTTCGCCGTCCGCACACGGCTCATCGGCGGAGAGAAGCCGGGCTTTCGCGGTAGCGAGGTCGACCGCGGACTCGGCGCGGCCCTCCTCCCTGGCGCCGCGCGCGTCGACCTCAGCCACCCCGAGGTCACCGCGCGGGTCGAGGTTCACCACGGCGTCGCTCATTTGATCGGCGAGGAGCGCGCCGGCCCGGCTGGCTTGCCGCTCGGAGTCGAAGGTCGCGCGCTCGCGCTCGTGTCGGGGGGCTTCGATTCCGCCGTCGCCTCGTGGCAAATGCTGCGTCGCGGGGTCAATCTCGACTACCTCTTCTGCAATCTCGGCGGTCGCAGCCACGAGCTCGGGACCCTCCGCGTCATGCAGGAAGTCGCGAAGCGCTGGTCGTATGGCGTCCGACCCCGCCTCCATGCGGTCGACTTCGATCCGGTCGTCCGCGGAATTCGCGAGTGCGCAGAGCCGAGGCTCTGGCAGATCCTGCTGAAGCGCGAAATGCTGCGCGCCGCGGAGCGCGTTGCCCAGGAAACCGGAGCACTCGCAATCGTCACGGGAGACGCGGTCGGGCAGGTTTCGTCTCAAACCCTCACCAACCTCGCGGTGATCTCGGAGGCGACGCGCATCCCGATCCTCCGTCCACTCGTCGGCGCCAACAAGGACGACATCGTTCGCCAAGCGCACGCGATCGGAACCGGGGCCTTGTCGGCGGTCGTCGCCGAGTACTGCGCGATCGTTCCCAGCAAACCCGCCACCGCCGCGAAGCAGGCCGATGTGGCTGCGGCCGAGACCGGCCTCGACCGCGCGACGCTCGATGCGGTCGTCCGCGATCGCGACGTCCTCGATCTGCGCGAAGTCGATGCGGACAGCCGCGTCTACCCGGAGCTCGAGATCTCGGAACTGCCGGCGGGGGCCATCGCGCTGGATCTCCGCAGCCAGCCGGAGTTCGCGTCGTGGCACGCCCCGGGCGCGGTGCACCTCAAATTCGTCTCCGCGCTCGAGGCTTATCGCTCCTTCTCGAAGGAATCGAGCTACGTGCTCTACTGCGAGCATGGTCTGAAGAGCGCGCACCTCGCCGAGCTCATGCGCGAGGCCGGGTTCCGGGCCCATCACTTCCGCGGCGGCACCCGCGCGCTGCGCCGCTGGGTGGAAAAACAGCCCGCCTAGCAGGTGGCTGAAGCACCCTGCTACGGCATCTCCAAGAGCTCGATGACGCTGCTACCGATCTCGGGCGGTGTCTCCAGGTAGGCGAACGCGACGCTCGGCCCGAAGCGCTTGTAGAAGATCCGGCTGTATCCCTCGGCCGCCAGCCGCGAGAGCGTCGACTCGAGGTCGTTCGTTCGGAAACGAACATGGTGCAGGCCTTCGCCGTGCTCGCGCAGATGCCACGCGTGCGGCGGGTCGCCTGCCAGCGGTTCGATCAACTCGATCTCGATCGGTCCCGACCGGTTCACCGCGAGCTTCAGCTTGCACGAAGCGGTGACTCCCTTGATCTCGCAGTCGGGCAGGTCCGCTTCGGCCACGTCGAACTCGCCATAGAGAGCCGTGTAGCGGGGAAGTGCCGCCGCGAGATCGGCGACGACGTACGCCACCTGGTCGGGCGCACCGAGCCCCAGCCCGCCGCCCGCGCGACCCTTTTCCGTGTCCGTCATTCCGTCCCTCCGCTTCGCATCAGCATAGGCCGTCAGCCTGCGACGCCCCGGCGCGCCTCTCCCTGGCCCACACGGCCCGCGAACCGCAGCCGACAAGCACACCCGATCTGGAGCGTCTCGGCGCGCGGGCCTGCGAGACCTGCCGCGCGAACTTCGAACACCGCTTCGAGGACGGCTTCGAACTCGGTGCCCGGTTCCCCCTCGAGGGCCCGCTCCACCTCGAGGGCCCGCTCCACCTCGCGGCGCAGCTCTTCGGCAATGAAGAGCGTCGGCAGTGGGTCACCGTCGCACCAGGCCTCGCCGGTTCGAAGGTCGAGCCGAAGCGCTCCCTCCCCGAGCGCGCGCAGAGCCGGCTCGTCTTCCCGCAGCTTCCAACCGACGAAGATCCGACAGAGATCTTCCGCGAGGGCGTCCAGATCGAGCGGGGTCACCGGTCGCGCAGCTTCTCCGCGCGCAGAGCCGGGAGGCCGTCGAGACTCACCCGATTGTTCTCGAGTTGATACTCGGCCACCGCCTCCGCACCCTTGCGACTCGCCCAGAGCGGAAGCTGCTCGCGCTCGGATTCGAAGCTCAGAAGCGGGACGCCGTACCCGCAGCTGTCGGCGATGCGATGGATGTCGGCCACGATGATCGAGCGTGTGTTCGGCGCGGGCGCGAACGGCTCCGCGAGTTCCGCGAAGTCCGGATCCCCGGGCTCCACGGCGCGCGCACGACCGTGTAACCGGACGATGCGCGGCGGGCCCTCGAACGCGCAGAACATGAACACGATGCGACCGTTCTCCCGGGCATGCGCGATCGTCTCGGCACCACTCCCGACGAGGTCGTGATACGACACCCGGTTCGGCCTGAGAATCTCGAAACTCCCGAGGCCCTTGGGCGACAGGTTCACGTGCCCATCGGCTGCGAGCGGCGCGGTGGCAACGAAGAAGACGTGCTGCTCGCGGATGAAAGCGGCCACCCGATCGTCGATGGAGTCAAAGATCTTGCCCACGCTTGGGGTGTAGCACGGGAAGACGACCGGACCGGTTCGGCGCGGCCGGCACCCTGTGCGCCGACCTCGCCGAGACGGGAAGCCCAGTCCGATCGTCTGCTCAGTAGGTGATCCCAATGGGCAAAGAGGTTCCCAACTCGGTCCCGAACCTGGAAAATCGACCCGGTCACGGTGTGCAAGGACTCCCCAGTCGCGCCAGCGCATCACACACGGGCGCCAGCGGCGTCGCGAGCCCGACCGCTGAGGGCAGTGCATTCCCTGCTTCGAAGAGCGCAGTCCGGGCGTCGAGTGGCGTGCTGCCCGCCCCGACGAGGAGCGCCAACATTCCACTCACGTGGGCGGCCGCGAGACTCGTGCCGTCACCGAAAGCGAACGACGCGCCCGGCACGGTCGAGAGGACGGCGACTCCCGGCGCGGTCAACTCCACCGACGGCCCGGAGTTGCCGCGCGCGAACGCCGCACGATTCACATCGACCGCCCCGACTCCCACGACACTCGAATAGGCCGCCGGATAGCGCGGCTCCGAGGTCCCCTCGTTGCCAGCGGCCGCGACGACGACCACGCCCAGGCCGTCGAGACGATCGACCGCCCGTTCGAGCAATGAGTTCGCAGGACCGACGAGCGAGAGGTTGATGACGTGCGCTTCGACCTCGAACGCCCGATCGATTCCACGCAGCAGCGAGTAGAGGCCACAGTGGTCGGCGAGCGATGCCTCCGGTCGACAGACGGGAATCGCCACGAGATCGGCGCCCGGTGCCACGCCCGCGATCCCGAACCCGTTGTTTTCTCGCGCAGAGATGACGCCCGCCATCAACGTCCCATGGGCAGCCGGAGTCGGCGCGGCGCCAGCGCCGAGAGATTCCAACCGAATGCCTTGGAGGTCGGGATGCGCGGTGTCGGGCGCGGAGTCGAGCAACGCGACGCGCGCTCCGGCACCGTTGGTGATCGAACGCGCCGCGCGAGCGCCGGACTGCTCGAGCCCGTACTGGAGCCCGAAGTGAGGATCGGGCGAGCCGGGCTCAGGCGCGGGACGCAGTCGGACCGCCGCGGTCACATAGCGCGTGTTCTCGACCACGGTCCCCGCGGCGGGTGCTTTGGGGACGAGGGCAGCGAGCGTCGAACCGGGCGGGCCGGTCACGCGGGCGATGGTCGAACAGAGCACGGGGCTCCAGTAGGACTCCTCAATGGCGGCATCGGGCCCGAGTTCGAAGTCCGTCGGCAGGCTTCCGCCCGGGAGCTTCGGCAGCACCAGCAGAGCCCCGCCAGCCGGAGCCGTCGAAGTCGCTTCGCGACGGGGAGCCGGGAGCGGAACGATGCCAGCGCCCGCGGGAGCCGGCGCGCCGGCCGTCACGCCCGGATCCGCACACTCCACCGAAGCCGGCGCCGCATAGCGCTCCTCGTAGACCGGACAGAGCCCGGGCTCCCCTGCCGCCGCGACCCGTGTGGCGCTCCAAAGCCCTGCGAGTACCAGGACGCAGGCGAGGGCCCCGAGCTCAGCGCAATACCGGCTCGGCAAACGTCGCAACTCCGCTCCCTTCTCCGTCCCCGGCGAGTTCGCGGGCGGCTCGGCTCGGTTCGGCATCCGGAGAGAGTGCCACGCGGTAGGCCCCGAGCGCATTCGGGCCCGAAACGATCCGTGCTTCCAAGCGCTGCAGGACGTCTCGAATTTCGTCCGCCGAAGCATCGCCCCGGAAAACGACGTCGAGCGCAGCACCCGCGTCCGAGGACGCACCGGCAGCGGTTCGATAGACGGGCTCGCTCGGGGAGCCTGCGCCGCCGAAAAATGCGCCGAGCATCACCGCAGCCACGAGCGCGGCCGCACTTGCCGCCGCACGCGGCACCCAGCCCTGCCAGCGAGACTGGCGCGGCGCCGGAGCACTGTGCGAACGGGGCCGGGTCGAGCCGTCTTCTGCGATCATCCCCAACACGCGGGCGTACACAGCATCGGCGTCGGGCGCAGCCGGCACCGGCGCGGGCAGGCCCTGCACGCGCTCGATCTCATGGCGACACTCGGCACACTCGGCCGCGTGGGCCTCCACCGCGGCGATCTGGTCGTCGCGAAGCCCCTCGTCGGGATACCAGGGAATCGCGTCGAGCACGTCGCTCGGGCACGAGTTTTCCGTTTCCAGATTCATTGGACCACACTCATTCCCGCACGAAGTCGAGCGCGGATGCGCGATACGCGCGTCTTGACGGTGCCCTCGGAGATCCCGAGTCGGCGCGCCACTTCCTCGTAGGGGAGCCCCTCGAGGAGTGCGAGCTCGGCGGTGTCCTGTTGCTCAGAGGTCAAGGACTCGAGCACGCGAGCCACCTGCGCCAGCTCGGCACGCGCCGCTGCACTCGTGCTCGGATCCGGTGCGCTGCTGGGCATCTCGGCCAGCGACGCGGGCTCCGACACGACCAGGCGCTTCCAACGCCGCTTGCGCCGGCGGCTCTCCGCCATGCATTTGAAGTTTGCGATGCCGTAGATCCACGTCGACGGACGCGAATCCCCGCGGAACTTGGCAGCGCCGCGCCAGATCTCGAAGAACACTTCGCTCGTGACCTCTTCGGCGAGTTCGGGCTCTCCGAGGCGTCGCTGCACGAAGCTGAACACACCGCGGTAGTAGCGATCGAACAGCTTCCGATGGGCGGCCGTATCCTGCTGCGCCACCCGGGCCAGGAGATCTCGATCCTCGTCGCTCGGAGGAGCTTCGCCGTCTCTCGTGCTCATCCTGGACCTTGTGTGTCCCGTACCCGCATTCAGGTTCCCGGACGTTCTCGGCCGAAACGGGCCGAGCCATCCCTCCGGGGATCAGTCACATTTTCGACCGTGGCTGCCCCCGCCCTTGCCGCGTCCCGCCGGCCTGGCGCGCACCCGAGCCGGGGGGCGCGGAGTCGCCTTCACGCTCGGTGCAGGGGTGGAAGCCATTGCACCGCGGCAGCCGGAGCCGGGCGAATCACACGGCCCCGGTCCGCGGATCGAGCGGGCGGAGGGCGTCCCGAGCCCCGCCCAGTCGGACTTCGCAGCGGTCGCCACCCCGGGAGGAGCCGCGACGTCCGCGGCCCGGAAATGCCGGAATGCCGCACCGGAGACCGGTCCCACGACATCGTCCGCGCCCGCTCGGCGGGCGGTGCCCCCGAGAGGCGCCGAACGGATCTCGAGATCGCGAGCCTGCGCGCACTCCCCCGGAGGCGCCAGCAGCCCAGCGGGCGTGGCCGCGTTCGACGCCACACTGGCACCCAGGAGCGGCAAGGCGACCCAGCAGAGGAGGGGGCCAAACGAGAGCGGGGAGAGTCGGGACATCGGGGGAGTTCCTTGGCGTAGCCGAGAACGAGCTTAGAGCGCGAGACGCAGGTACGCCCCGAACACCTCTCGCCGGTAGTCGAAAACGGCCACGTTGGACCGCTCTCGTGAGTACCGATATCGCAACAAGAGTGTCGCGTGGCGGGTGAGAGGTTTCTCGAGAGTGATCTCGGCCCACAGAATCCTCTGCTTCCGGTCGCTCGAATCGAGGGGGTACTCACGACCCCCGACCAGGTCTGCCGGGTCCGGGAACGTCGACGGGTTCCGGAACGACTGCCAGGCCCATGCCGCCTCGGCCGAGAGCCCGAAGTCGAGGGGAAGGACCAGGGCTGCAGAGATTTCGATCTCGTGGGCACCGAACGAGTAGTCGGAGCCGCGTGCCGAAAACCGCTGGTACCGGTAGGCCGCCCCGATCGCCAAACGCGGATGGGGCTCCCAGACGTGCCGCGCCTCCAGCCATATCCCTTGGCCATCCCGATTGCGAGCCCGGTCCTCTCGCACCCCCCGAGGCCCGCAGATCAGATCGTCCGGATCGACACACGGCGCCCCGGCACGACCCGGTCCGTCGACCACGTCCTCGCTCGGAAAGAAGTAGGCATCCCGATAGAAGCGAGCGGAGACCGCGCTCAGGCCCGGCTTCCCCCAGCCGTGCGAGAGCACGGCCGTGGCCCCATAGCTCAACAAGAACGGGGAGCGGTCGACCCAGGCGTAACCGACATCGAGTTCGACGCGCGCGACGGTCGTCGGCCCCAGCACGCGGTCGAGCCAACCGACGAGGCTCGGCGCGTGCACATCGAACGAGCGCAGCTCGTCGTGGAGCGACCCCACGTCCTGCACCAGGAGTCCCGCACTCCAGCCGTCGCCGAGATTGAACGCCCGCCCGAATTCGAGATCCCACACGAATAGATCGTCGGCCTCGCTCGTGATCTCCCCGGGCAGCGCGACGCCACTCCCGCGCAGCACGACGTTCGTGTCGTACTCGTAGCCGAGCTCGAGCGACGCAAAAAACCGTCCTCGCTCGGCATCGAGCTCGACGATCGCGCGCTCGGCGGCTTCGGCCCATTCGGTTCCCGGCCACTCCTCGACCACCCTCGACAGCGCAGCACGCGCACGCTGCGGGTCGCCACTCTCCTGCCAGGCGGCCCCTGCACGGAGGGAAGCCACGGGCTCGACCGCCGACCGGTCGAGTTCGCGGGCACGTTCGAGCGTGCTCGCGCCCTCGGAGGTCTGCCCCGCATCGAGCAGGAGCAGCCCCTTGTAGAGCTGGAGGCGGGCGCGGTCCGGGTCGCGCGCCTCTGCGTCCGCGAGCGCTCGGGTCGCGCCCGCGCTGTCGCCCGCGTGGAAGCGCGCCTCGACGAGGTCGAGGTCGAGCCCCGGAGCTGCCGCGTCACTGGCGGCTGCGCGTTCGAGTACTTCGGCCGCTTCTGTGTGTTGGCCGAGCCGCATGAGGCAGCGACCTTCGAGAGCGAGCCCCGCAGGAGGAACGTCGGGGAGCCTCTCTAGCTCCAGCAGCACCGCCCGGCAGCGGCCTTCGCGCGCGAGCCGCTCCACGCGTGCGAGATCGGTGTCCTGCGCATGGACGGCGCCGCTTCCGCACAACGCCGAGATCAGGAGCACGGCCATGCTGCTCCGCCCCAAAGAGCCCGCCCAGATCATCTCGGCGGACGATACCCCGCTGTCCGCGGGGCCCCCATGGAGGCCGAAGCCCCACGTGTGCGCAACTCCCGCCTCGCGGGCATCCAGCGAACCACATCTCCGTAACCCGTCGTGCGTCCCCGGTGACTCAAGGGCGGGAAGGGAGGCCCAGCATGGGCCCCGGAGGACTACCGATGCGTTTTGGCATCCATATCGCTCTCTTCCTGTTGCTCGCCGGAGCGAGCCACGCCCTGTCCATCACGGGCGCCACCGAAGTCGCCGCGCCCGCCGAACTTGCCCGGGATTCGTTCGACGTCGACTCGGTGTTCTACTTCGCGGAGGCCGAGGAGTTCACCCTCGAGGCTGCGCTCGAGCTCGACGATGGCACCGTGATCGCCGCGGGTACGGTCGTCGACAGCTACTACGTCATCTACGACCCGCCGGCCCGCACCTGGCTCGAGACGACGCTCGAGTTCGACATCCCGATCCTGGGCTTCGTGTCGCTCGGGTCGGAGCTGCGCGGAACCGATTTCCTCGGCTCGCCGACCACCGACTACGGACGGTTCTCACACCGCGGTTTCGAGTCCGCACCGGGGACTTCGCGGCGAGATTCGATCGACCTCGCAGCCGACGGTTTCAGCCTCGACTTCCTCGTCCGCGCAAACAGTCCCGGCGACGCGCTCCGGATCCTCACACCACACGTCGCGGCGCCGATCCCGGAGCCGACCACCGTCTGGCTCCTCGGACTCGGTCTGGCAGCACTCGGCCGACAGCGAAAGAGGCGACCGGCAGTCGCCTGAGACCCGCTGGGGGACCCGTCAGGAACCCGCCGAGTCCGGAAGCCCGGCGAGGAACTTCGTGACCTCGCGGTCGAATGCCGCTTGCTCCTCGAGGTTGACGCAGTGCCCGCCCTCCGGGATCACCACGCGAGTGGCGTTCGGCAGGCGGGCCTCCATGACCTCGGACGCCCGCAGAAACGCCTGATCCTCCGCGCCCACGAGCACGAGCGCCGGAGCGACGACGCGCGCCAGGTCGTCGATGACCGTCGGGCAAGGACCCGTCACATGGCGGCCGAAACACGCGACTGCGCGCGGCGTCTGCGCCTCGATCGCACGGCCCGCCGCGACGGCGAGCGGCAGGTCCGGGCGCGTCCCGATCGCCGACGGTCCGGCACTCCCTGCGATGTAGCCGTCGAAGCCACGGGCCTCGAGGCGCAGCGCGGTCCGCTCGGTCATCGCTTCCCAGCGCGCCTGCGCCTCCGGCTTCTTGAAGCCCGGCCCACTCGCGATGAGGAGGAGGGCGCTCGTGCGTTCCGGTTGGCCCAGCGTAAAGTGCAGCGAGGCGAGTCCGCCGAACGAGAGCCCGGCGAGCACCGCGGGACGGTCGCCGGCTCCCGCGCGCAGGACCCGCGAGAGGTCGTCGACGACGCGATCCATCGAGTAGAAGGAGGGATCCTCCGGCGCGTCCGAACGCCCGTGTCCGCGGTAGTCCCAGAGAATGACGCGATACCCGGCGGCGACGAGCGGATCGACCTGACCCCGAAAGTTCTCGCTCGTCTGGCAGAACCCGGTCGAGAACAAGACGGGCGGACCGTCTCCGTGAATCTCAGCGTGGAGTCCGAGGCCGTCCGCCGTTTCGACGCGAACCGTGGTCACGACGCTCGGCTCCCTTCGCAGACGCTGCCACCCGCGCGCATCATTGAATCTCCGGCAGCACCGGCGGCACCAACACGGGTGTACCCGCCGGGAGCGCGTTCAAAAGGGCCGCCGCGCGGCGCAGGCCTTCGGGAAGCTCCGGGAGAGCGGCGCGCACGTGCGAACGAAGCGAAACATCCATCGCTTCGGACAGCTGCTGGACGAGCGGCTTCGGGGTCGGAAACGGGACCAGGTAGACGTCGTCATCCGGATCGAGCCCGACGAGCCCCTTGGCTTCGCGGGCGGCCTCGCGAAACCCTCCGAGTGCGTCGATCAGACCGATCTCGAGCGCCTGCTCTCCCGTCCAAACGCGGCCCTGCGCGATCTGGTCCACCTGTTCGGTCGTCATCCCGCGGCCTTCCGAGACCCGCTCCAGGAAGAGGCGGTACACCGACTCGACCTCCTCGCGCATCTTCGCGCGGCTTCCGGGCGAGAGCGGCCGTGCGGAAAGCAGCAGGTCGGCATGCTCGCCGCGAGTGAGAGCCGTGTAGCCCACGCCCAGCTTCTCGAACACGCCCTCGAGAATGGGACGCAGGACGAAGACGCCGATCGAACCGGTGAGTGTGCCGGGCTCCGCGAGAATGCGATCGGCTCCGGCCGCGGCGTAGTAGCCCCCCGATGCGGCGACGTCGGACATCGAAACCACGACCGGTTTCCCCGCCTCTTTCGCGCGCTGCACCGCCCGCCAGACGATGTCGGAAGCGAGTGGCGACCCGCCGGGGCTGTCGATCCGGAACAGGATCGCGCGGATCGCGGGGTCGAGGATCGCCGCATCCATCGCCTCCGTGACCGCACCCGAGGAAAAGACCGGACCGCCCCCGAGGCTGCGGCCGCCGTCTCCGACCACGACCGGGCCCGAGCCGTAGACGAGCGCGAAGCTGGCGACCGGCTCCCACCCCACGCTCTCTGCGGAAACCGCCGCATAGACGTTCGATTCGAGCGTCGTCGGGTCGCCCTCCGCCTCGAGCGCGTCGTCGAGCCACCCGACCTCGTCGATCAACCCGTGCTCGAGCCACGCCGCGGGGCTCGAAGGACCGAGGTCGATGATCTCCTTCAAGCGTTCGGGAGCGAGGTTCCGACTCTCCGCAACCTGGGCAATGAAGTGGTCCGCGATCGAGTCGAGCAGCGACTCGGACATCTCCCGATTCGGCTCGGACATCGCCGACTCGCCGAATTGCTCGGCAGCCGTCTTGTACTTTCCGATCCGCTCATACGAGACGTCGACGCCGAGCTTCTCGAAGAAGCCCGCCAAGAAGAAGTACTCGCTCGCGAACCCCACGAACGGGTTGCGCGACGCCGGCGAAGCGATCACTCGATCCGCCGCCGACGCGATGTAGAACTCGCGGTTGGCCCCGTACTTTTCGAGCTCGATGTAGGCGAGCGTGCGCTTGCCATTCTCGCGGAGCCGCTCGATCGCGCGGCGCAGCTCCCGGGCCTTGCCCCAACCCCCACCGAGGGCGCCGATTCGGAACGCGACACCTTCGATCCGGGCATCCCGTTCGGCCTTCGAGAGCTCTGAGAGCACGCCGGCGAGCGGGCGCTCGGTCCGGCCGAACAACCGCGCCGAAAGCGGCGAGGTCTGTGCCTCGACATATTCGCCGCTCAGCTCGACGACGAGCCACGACCCGTCAGGAATCGACGGTCCACCACGCTGCCAGAACAGGAACAGCGCGAGCGCGCCGAGCAGAGGAATCCAGAGCCAACGTCGGGACATGGGTCGGTGTCTCCCCGCTCCCGGTCTCCCCGGACCGAAACGGCGGCGCAGTCTACCCTATAATCCCGCCGGTGGAGATCCGACCGTTTCGCCGATCCGACGCCGACAGGCTCGCAACCCTGGCCGCGACATTCGCCCGCGCGGAGACCGACTTCGTCCTCAATCCGCTCTGGGAAACCGAAGCCGAGCTCTTCGCGGAGTTCGAGCGACACGCGATCGCTCCCGAAGAGCATCTCCTCGTGGCCGAAGACGAGATCGGCGGCCCGCTCGGCGTCGTCGGCTTCCTCCGCTACTCGGGCGAGAACACAGCGGCGCTGATCGCTCCGATCGTCGAGCGCGAGGAGCGCGGGCGCGGAGTCGGCGGGAGGCTCCTGCGCGCCGCATTCGAACTCGGCGAGCGCCTCGGCATCGGTCTCGTCACCGCGGCGCTCGGCTCGCGCAATCGATCGGGACACTCCCTTCTCACAGCCCATGGCTTCCGGCCGGTGCGCCAGCACGTGTTCATGCAGTGCGATCAGCCCACGAACGTTCCTCCCACGGCCGGCATCACGCTCGACTTCGCAGGCGAGGAAGACATCAGCGGGATGATCGAGCTCTTCACCGAGGCCGGCTTCGCGCCCCCGAGCGAAGAGACGATGCGGACCGAACTCGCGAACGGACAACACGCCTGGGCGGTCGCCCGAGAGGACGGGCGCGACGTCGCGTTCGTCGAACTCGAGACCCATTGGCCGCAACGCGTCTGGGTCTCCTACGTCGGCGTCTCTCCGACTTCGCGCGAACGCGGAGTGGGCTCTTCCCTCGTCTCCTGGGCACTCGAGCAACAGTTCGCATCCGGCGCCGAGAAGGCGATGCTGATGCTCTCTCCGGCCAACCGTGCCGCGCTCCGTGCATACGAGAAGGTCGGATTCGACCGGTTCCGACTCATCGACGTGCTGGAGAAGCCGCTCGGCTGAGCCTCAGCCCGGCTGCAGCTCGAGGGTCGCCACCTCGCGAGGGCAGTTCACTCGCACCGCGGGCCCCGCGACCCCGACCCCGCGATTCACATAGAGCAGAGACCCGGCATCTTCGTAGAGCCCGCGTGCGTAGCGGGTGATCAAGCGCGCCATGTTGTGGCGCCCCCCGGCGAGCGGCAGCGCGAGCTGGCCGCCGTGGGTGTGACCTGCGAGGACCAGCGGAAATCCGAGGCGGGCCGCCTGCGGAAAGAGCTCGGGCCGATGAACGAGCAGCACGGCCGGTCCGTCGGCCGGCACGTTCTCCGCGAGCGAAGTCAGCTCGGGAACCTCCAGTTCGCGCGCGGTCCACACACCGCTCGGATCGTCGAGCCCGGCGATATAGAGCGGCGCATCGGTCTCGAGACGGACGACGTCGCCGCGCAGCAGGCGCACCGACGGCGCATGGCGCGCGAAGCCGTCCGCGACCACTTCCGCACCGGTGTACACGTCGTGGTTGCCAAGCACCGCGAACACGCCGAGCCGGGCGCGCAGTGCGCCGAGCCGACGACAGCCGTCGTCCACGAAGCTCGGATCGAAATCGAAGAGATCCCCGGTCAGCGCGATCACGTCCGGTTCGCGCTCGTTCACGTGCGCCACGAGCCGGCTGAGCCGCTCGCCCTCCATGCCGTTTCCGATGTGGAGATCCGAGAGCTGAAGGATCCGGAGCCCCGCGTGTTCGTCGGCGAGATCGCGCAGGGGCACGTGCAGGTGCGTGTGATCGAGCTGCGCCTGGCCGACCGTGAAGCCCCAGAGCAGCATCGCCGCTATCGATCCGACGATCGCCCCGCTGGCGATGCGGAAGAGTTCGAACACCGTGTCGGTGCCGACGCCGACCCAAGAGAGGAGTGCGCCGAGCGGCAGCCAGCCGAGAAAGGAGAACGTGACGGCTGCACCGAGCAGCAGCGTCGCGACTCCGAGGCTCATGTACAGATTGGCCACCGGCCGGGCCCACCCCGTCCCGCGGCGCGCTTGCCGGAGCACGGGCATCAACAAGAAGTTCGCTGCCACGAGCGCCGCTGCCAGCAACGACCCGACCGCGAGACCCGGGCCCTCACGCCCCGCGACGACGACGACCGCCCAGTGGCCCACCGCGACCTGCATCACTCCGAGCAGCAGCGCGAGCGTCGTGAACACGTTGCCCATGATCTTCTTCCAGATCCGGCGCAGCGCCCCCATCAGAAGCGATCCGCCGGCCAGAAAGTGAAGTCTTCGGGCGGCAGCATGCGCCGCAGGAAGTCGTCGGGCGTCTCTGCTGCGCGAAGCGGTACGCCGAGCCGAGCCCCGAGCGCGCTCGCGTCGAGACACCGGAGCATGCACGAGGGGTCGTCGTGCTCCTTGAGGGTGACGCCGCTTCGCGCCAGCGCCGCTGCGAGATCGGGCGCGAAGTGGAGCGAAACCGTGCTCGCGAGACGGCGCAGTTCGGTCGACGGCTTGTCCCCCGTCGCGAGCGGGTCGGGGTCGCGCGGCTCGAGGAGCGCCCGCACGGCGCCGGCCAACGCCTCGTCGAAACCGGGCGACGAACCGAACTCCGAGAGGACGAGGATTCCTGAGAGCACGACGGCTCGAAGGTAGGCGACGCACTCCCCACCGCTTCGAACGACGAGAAACTCTTCTTCAGGGTTGCCCGCACTGCGAAGCGAGCCATCCCAGAGCGCATCGTCCCGAACGACCGTCCCGGGCAAGAGGCTCGAATAGGCATCATGGAGTGCGCGCACACTCGCCAGATCGCGTTCCGGAACGAAACGTGAGATTTCGCACCCAGCGCGCTCCGTCGGGCTCTCGCCCGTGCGCTCCGGCGCCCGCTCGAGCAACACCCGCCTCAGCCCGAAGGAGTGCCAACCGTGCTTGGTGTACCACGGGATACGACCCGTGAAGAGCATCGAGAGGCAGTGCCCCTGCTCCTTCATCCCGGCTGCAGCGCTCGCGAGGAGACTCCCGGCGAGCCCGCGTCCGCGCGCGTCCGGATGCGTGAAGACGGTTCCGATCCCGCCCATCGACACCGAGCCTGCCGGCGTCTGAAGCGGCCGCGGAAAGACCTGGACGCAGGACATCAGGTTCTCACCCTCCGCCGCGACCCAGACCTGCTCGTCGCGGAAGGAAGGCTCGTCTCCCTGATAGCGGCGAAAGAAGGCGCTGCCCTGCCAGCCGTCGCCCACGTCCCAGTGGTCCAGCAGGCGGAGCAACGGCTCTCGTTCGGTTCGTCGCAGTGTGCGGATCTCCACGGAGCGCGGAGTATACTCGCGCGATGTCAGACGGCCGTGCGCTCTACAAAGAAGCTTTCGATCACTTCATCAACGACCGCCTCGACGAGGCCGTCGCCACGTATCGCCTCGCCGTCGAGGCCGACCCGGAGCTCCCGATCGCGTGGAACGGGCTCGCGATGGCGCTCGCCCAGCAAGAGGATCTCGACGGAGCGATCGCGGCGGGCAAACGCCTCGTCGAGCTCGAGCCCGACGAGGCGCTCGGCCATACGAGCCTTTCGATGTTCTACATGCGCAAGGGCATGATCCCGGAAGCGGAAGAAGAGAAGGCGATCGCCACGCGACTCAGCATGCGAGCCCACGGCTGATGTCGGGCGCCCCGAAGTCCCACTTTCTCGCACCGGAACTCCACGAATATCTCGTCGCGCACGGGACGCCGCCCGACAGCGTGCTGCGCGCGCTGCAAGAAGAGACCCGCGCCATCGGCCCGATCGCGATGATGCAGATCGCTCCCGAACAAGGCGCCTTCCTCACCATCTTGACTCGCCTGCTCGGCGCGAAGCGCATCATCGAGGTGGGCACGTTCACCGGCTATTCGGCGATCTGCTTCGCGCGCGGACTTCCCGACGACGGCGAGCTGCTGTGCTGCGACGTCAGCGAGGAGTGGACCGCACTCGCGCGCAAGCACTGGGAGAAGGCGGGCGTCGCCGATCGCATCGAGCTCCGGCTCGCACCCGCCGCCGACACGCTCCGTGCACTCACCGACGACGGCACCTGGGATCTCGTCTTCATCGACGCCGACAAAGGCGGCTATGCCACCTATTACGAAGAGGCGCTGCGCCTGCTGAAGCCTGGCGGCGCGGTCCTCGTCGACAACGTGCTCTGGAGCGGACGCGTCGCCGACCCGACAGCGACGGACGAGCAGACCGAAGCCATCCGCACATTCAACGCCAAGGTCGCCGCAGACGAGCGCGTCGACTGCGCGATGATCCCGCTGTCCGACGGGCTGACGATCCTGCGGAAGCGCTAGCCGGCTCCGCGCAGCCAGCGCGCAGTGCACTCGGCCACGTGCCCTCCGTGTGCACGTGCGGCCCGCAGATGCCCTGGAGTCGGGCCCGCCTCGCCGCCGCGCGGGCTCGTCCACGCGAGCGGGCCCCAGTGGCAGCCGCCCTCCGAATAGCCTTCGAGCCGGTTGTGCATCGGGACCGGCAGCAACCCCTGCTCCGCGAGGAACGCCCACAAGGAGATCAACGCGAGTTCGGCGCCGCCGCGGCCACCCATGCCGCCGGAGACGAACGCCGCGCCGAGCCGACCGGTGAGCTTCCCCTGCATCCAGAGCGGCGACGTCCGTTCGAAGAACGCGCGCATCGAGGATTCGATCCCGCCCATGTGCACACCGCTTCCGAGCACGAGTGCAGAGGCGTCTTCCAGATGTTCGGGCCGCGCGTCGGGCGCTGCGTGGATCACCACTTCGGCGCCGGCCTCGCGCGAGCCCTGGGCGAACTCTTCGGCCATCCGCTGCGTGCGGCCGGTGTCCGAAGCGACGACGACGACGATTTTCATGCCAGGATCCTATCCTAGGTTCCGCGCGACCCGAGCGAACGCAGACGGGCAAGCGCTGCGTTCCAGTCGGACGGCGGCGGCGCCTCGGCTGCTGCGCCCGCGCCGGAAACCCGGAGCGCGTGGAGCAGATGGCGGGTCGCCCCGCTCGGGTCGTCGTCTCCGCCGCCGCCGTAGCGCGCGTCGCCGGCGAGCGGATGGCCGAGATGGGCGAACGCCACGCGAATCTGGTGCAGGAACCCGGTTGCCGGTCGCGCCTCGACTCGCGTCGCACCCGAGAGCGCTTCGACCGCACGCCACGCGATGGAGACGGGGCGACCCCCCTCCGCCACGCGAACGCGGGCCGGGCGACTCTGCGCCACCTCGAGCTCGAGATCGAGCTGCCCGGAGCCTTGAAGGCGCCCGAGGACGATCGCCTCGTACACCTTCTCCATCTGGTGCTCGCGAAATCCGCGGCGGATCCGCTCCCAACTTTCGGCTTCCGTCGCGAAAAGCAGCACCCCCGAGGTATCGACATCGAGGCGGTGGACGACCCCGCTGCGCAGCCCGCCCTCTCCGACGCCCACGATCTCGGGATGGCGCGCGACGACCGCCGCGAGTGCCGTGCCGCGCTCGCCGAGCCCGAGCGGATGGACCGGCATGCCGGGGGGCTTGTCGACCGCGACCCAGCCGGGCCCCGACGCGACGAACGGGACCGCGAGATCCGGCTCCGGCTCAGGAACCCGCGCCTCCGGGGGCAACCAGGGCGGAATCTCGACCTCGGCGCCAAGGGCTACGAGTTCTCCCTTGTCCGAGATCCCGCGGGAGCGGCCGTCGAGCCGCACGCCACCCGCCGCGAGCACTCGGCGGGCCTCTGCACGCGAACACCCCAGCGCCCGAGCGACGCAGGCGTCGAGCCGGCCTCCCGCCGCGGCCGCGTCGACCGAGAACCGCACGACTCCCACAAGAACCAGTGTAGGCTACTCTTCGCGACCGCCGAGCCGATGCCGCACTCCCACATCCAGGTCATGGACACGACGCTCCGCGACGGGGAGCAGACTCCCGGCATCGCGTATTCGCCTGCCGAGAAGCTTCAGCTCGCCCGCGTACTGCTCAGCGAAGTCGGCGTCGATCGCATCGAGATCGCCGGCACGCGCGTATCTGCCGGAGAACGCGAGGCGTCGCAGCGCATCGCACGCTGGGCTCGGCGCGCCAAGCTGCATGATCGCCTCGAAATCCTCGGGTATTGCGACGGCAAGGCGTCCGTCGACTGGATGATCGACGTCGGCGTGAAGAACATGAACCTGCTGGTGAAAGGCTCTGAGCGTCACTGCATCGAGCAGCTGGGCATGACGCCCGAGCGCCACCGCGCACGAGTCGCCGAGACGATCCGCTACGCGCGCAAGCGCCGCCTGCGCATCAACGTTTATCTCGAAGACTGGTCGAGCGGCGTGACGGACTCCTTCGACTACGTCTTCGCGATGATGAAGGAGCTCTCGGCGCTTCCGGTGGAACGGGTCTACCTGGCCGACACCCTCGGGATCTTCAATCCGTCCGACGTCACCCGCACGGTGGACTTGATGGTCCGAACCTGGCCGGACACCCATTTCGAGTACCACGGTCACAACGACTACGGCCTGGCCACGGCAAACTGCCTGGCCGCGATCGAAGCCGGTGCGCGCGGTGTCCATACGAGCGTGAACGGAATGGGCGAACGGGCCGGCAACACCAAGCTGGCGGAGATCGTGGCGGTGCTTCACGACCACACCGAGTACCGGACGCGGGTCAACGAGGGTCATCTGGTCTCGGCCTCGAAGCTCGTCGAGGCGTTCACCGGCAAAAACGTGAGCCACAACGCGCCGATCGTCGGAGTGGATGTCTTTACCCAGACCGCGGGAATCCATGCCGACGGCGACGCCAAGGCTGACCTCTACGCGAGCCGGCTCGCGCCGGGGCGTTTCGGCCAGCGCCGACGCTATGCGCTCGGCAAGCTCTCCGGCAAGGCTTCTCTCGATCAGAACCTGAAGGCACTCGGCATCGAGCTGGCGAACGACGCGCGCGACCTCGTTCTCAAACGGATCGTCGAGCTCGGCGACAAGAAGCACACGGTCGTCCCCGAAGACCTGCGCTTCATCATCGCCGACGTGCTCAAAACGCCGGCCGACCAGCTCGTGCGCATCGAGTCGTACGAAGTCCCCATCGCAAGTGGCTCGATCCCCGAAGCGACGGTCACGCTCGCGTTCCGCAAGCGACAAGTGACGGCGAAAGCCAAGGGGGATGGGGGCTATGACGCGTTCATGAACGCGCTGAAGAAGGCGGCCAAGGGTTTCCGCATCACCGTCCCGCAGCTACAGGACTTTCGTGTGCGGATCCCGCCCGGCGGGCGCACCGGTGCCCTGGTGGAAACCGTGATCGTCTGGCGCGCGCCCGGAGACGCCGAGCCCTTCAGCACACTCGGGGTCGACTCCGATCAGCTCGCGGCCGCGGTCATCGCCACCGAGAAGATGCTCAATGAGATCGTGGCCCGTCGCCGTCGTCGTTAGCGTCGCGGCGGGGCTCGCAGCGTGTTCGTCCCCGCCCGAGGGCGACCCGCGCTACCGGCCTGCCGAGAACATGCTCGAGGTCGTGACCGTCCTCCGCAGCCACGTGCCCGACGACACCTACCGCTTCGAGCCGGCCCGAGACTTCACCGGCCGCAACGTCTACCGGGCTTCTCTCCTGCGAATCGAGAACCTCGAGGTGGCCTATGAGAGCGCCTACCGCTCGGGCTACCTCGACGACGTGATCGCGTTCGCGAAGGGCCGGGCTCTCGAGCGGCTCGGCGCGTTCGATCTCGCCGCCCAGCACTACCTCGAGGCCGCAGATGCCGGGGACGCCCTGCGGCTCGACGCGCTTCACGCTGCGGCGATCTGTCAGACGCTCTTCGAGGCGACCCGGCTCGAACCGGGCCCGGGCGCTGCGGCGTCCGAGGACGTCTCCGTGGCCTTGGCGAAACTAGAGCGGCGGAAGGCGCTCCTGGAGGCCATCCTCCCGGATGTGGAGCGCTCTCACTATCTCGCGGTGGTTCGAGAAGAGATCGAGCACGGCGACGTCGCTCGGGCCCGCCTCCTCACGGACGTTCGCAGCGTCCGGCCCGAGGGCGACGTCACTGCGGTCGCCGCGTGGCAGCAGGTGATCCTCCAGCATCGCAACAGCAAGAACGCCAACCGGCACCTGCTCGAATTGGCCGACCTCTACACCGACCTCGCCGAACGCTACGTCGACCTGCACCCTCCCGAGGGCCTGAACTTCGATCCGCCGACGTTCGAGGAACTCACGGCTTCGGCAACGCGACTCTACGAGGCGGTCGCGAATCAAGATGGGGCGACCGAGCGTGTCGAAGCGGCGCGCCGCCTTGAAGCCTTCCTGGCTTTCACCTTACGGATCGACCGTGACCGCGTCTCGCGTTAGTCGGGCCGCCCTCGCAGGGGCGCTCTGCCTGGCGTTGACCGCCTGCCAGAGCGCTCCCACTCCGCTCGGCTCCGCGACAGCACCGCTTCCGCTCGAGAGCGCATACGTTCCCGACGACTTCGATCGCACGCTGCGAGATCTCGCCGAAGCCCTTCTCGGGAGCAACGAGAAGCGCGCAGATCGCGCCCTCGGGCACCTCGCCGCGCTCGAACTGGAGAACGTGCAGGGCGGAGCCGAGCCGACGGGCACCGTTGCCTATGCACTCGACGCGCGCCACTCGCTGATCGAAGATCCGATCGCGCGGCGCCGCCTCACCGTCTGGTTGCTGCACAGAGACGATGTCCCCGCGGCGCTTCGTTCCCGGCTCGAGTCGCAGGTCGAAGACGACCCGCTGCGGCTTGCCCACCAACGTCTCGCCGACTCCCGAACGCGGCGCTACGGCCGCGCATTCAACCGGATCGTTGGAGCCGTCGGCCGCTCGTTCAGTGACACGACGATGATGGCGTTCCGGCTCGTGAACGCGGTCCTCGACGTCGCGGTGGCCGAGCACATGGAAGACGCGCTCCCGCTCGAGGAGCGCCAGGCGCTCGCGCTGCGCAAGCAGTACATCGAGCTGCACCCGGGCTCTCCGGACGCGCTCGCCCTGCTGAACGACGTCGAAAAGGCGCAGCGCCGCTGGTACCGCACGCAGCGCGATCGGACGATGCAGGCCGGCAGGAGTGCGCTCGAGGCCGGCGATCCGGCCCGCGCCGCACTCCTCGCCGAGCGCGCACTTCGCTATCAGCCCGAGGATTCGCAGGCGATGGAGCTACTCGACCGAGCGAACGAAGAGGTGGCAGAGCAGCACGCGGCGCTCTCCTACAGCCTCGCCGCACCGCCGGCGCTCCCGGTAGGAGAGCGAGAGGGCCGCCTCGCGCGCGCACTGCTCGGAGCGGAACCGATCGCGGCCGCTTCGCAGTCGGTCTTCGCCGGAGACCCGACGGATTTCGACGACGAAGCGAGCTACGGCCTCGCGATCGCGGCCCGCACGACAGGGCAGGAAGATCTGATGTGGGAGCGTCTCGAGGAAATTTCGGACGACACATCAGACAACATGTCGCGGCACGCCCGGTCGCTCCGTGCCAGCCCCGAGCAGAACCCGCTGCGGATGTGGCGCAAGGCTCGGATGCGCGGGATCACCGACCGGCTCAAGTGGCTCGCCTTCGGACCCCTGCACCAGGGCCCACGCGAACGCTATCTCCCGACCCCGGTCGAGTGGCTCCTCGAGATTCCTACGCTGTTCCCGGTCATCACCGGATTTCCGAACCGACTGCTCCGCCTCCCGTTCATCGACTCGCAGCGACGCTCTCCGGGTGTGTTCGCGCGCCGATACCTCGAGCGCTTTCCGAATGGGGAGCACGCCGCGGAGATCCGCGAGTGGCTGCAAGGCTACGAAGAAAGTCGCGGCAACTACGTCGGGGCTCTCGAAGTCGCGAAGGTTCGCCCGGATGAAGACGAAGAAGACCTCGCCGAGCTGAGCGAAAAGGCGGCCGAGCAGGGACTGGAGTTTGCGCTCAGCCAGCCGGATCTGGCGGATCGCGCGGCGCTACTCCGTCAGGTTGGCATTCGCTTCGAAGGGACCGAGGCCGGCCGCGAAGCCGTCTACGAGCTGCGCCAGACGATGATGGAGGCCTCTCCTCAGCTCATCCGGATCTCGCGGGGCTTCCTCGAAGAGAATCCCGAAATCGCAGGGCCGAGGGCGCTCGCGCTGCGCCCGGAACTGATGGACGACGACGTCCGGAACGGCGAACTCCACCCCGAAGGGATCGCGTTTCTCGGAGCGGGGGTCCTCGAACTCTCGTACCTCGACGAAGACGCGAACCCCCGTCACGACCCCGTGCTGCGCCGCCAGCGAATCTCGGAGGAGCGAACCGCTCGAGTGGTCGCGGTCCTCGAAGAGGCGTCGCTACACAACGCGCGGACCGACTCCGACTATCCCGTCGAGTACGACGCCGATCGCGATCTGTTCTTCGAGCGCGCGCGCCTCGGCCTCACGCAGCCGCATCCCAGTCGGGCAGCGCGCTCCTCGTACGAGTTCCGCGGCATGCGCGAGCGCTACGGACTCGTGCGCTCCCGCGACCCGATCCTGCCGGTCGACCTCGTCATCCAAGGCTCGTTCGACGACATGAGCCTCGGCGCGTTCCCGCGCATCCGCATGCCCAAACTCACCCCCGACGCGTTTCTTTATCGATAGGGACGGTCCTTGGAATTTAGAAACTCGCAGCGAGTTTCTAAATTCCAAGGACCGTCCCTGTTTCTAAACCGCAGCGAATTTCTAAACTTCTAAAGACCGTCCCTGTTTCTAAAGACGCTTTGGGCGAGGAGCTCGATGGGGTGGAGGACCTCGACCGTCAGAGAGCGTGCTTCGGCTCCCGCGCGAAGCTGCATCAGACAGCCGGGGTTTCCGGTGGCGATCACCTCCGGTTCTGCGGCCACGAGCGCGTCCAGCTTGCGGTCGAGGACCGCTCGCGACATTTCCCCGTGCGTCAGGTTGTAGATCCCCGCCGCGCCGCAGCAACTCGTCGGATCGTCATGCACGGCGAGCTCGAGTTCGGGGATCCTGCCGAGCAGCCTGCGCGGCGCCGCTTCGACTCCCTGCCCGTGGACCAGGTGACACGGGTCGTCGTAGCAAACCCGCTTTCGCACCGGCGCGAGCGGCACGTCGAAGCCCACCTCGTCGAGGAACTCACACACGTCGCGAACGCGTGCGGCGAGCGCGTCGCCGTCCCCGGGCAACCAGCGGTCGTACTCGCGGAGCGCGGCGCCGCAGCCCGCAGAATCGACGATCACGGCGTCGACATCCGCGAGATCGAACGCAGTCAGGTTGGTGCGCGCCAAGCCGCGAGCAAACTCCCCGTCGCCGGAATGGGCGTGGAGTGCCCCGCAGCATCCCTGCGTCGGCGGAACCCACACGTCGTAGCCGGCCGCGGCGAGCACCGAGACCGCGGCGCGGTTCACGTGCCCGAACAGCTCCGGCATGATGCAGCCCTCGAGGAACGCAACGCGCCCCCGGCGCGGGCCCCGTGCCGGCGTGTGCTCCGGGAGTCGGCGCCGCTCGGGCCGCGGCGGCACCACCGGTGCCAGCGCGTGGGCATCGCGTACGGCGCTGGGTAGCCAGCGGACCACCAGGCGGTCGAGCCGCAACCTCTGGACGATCCCGAGCAGCGTCAGCGCCAGCCGCAGGCGAACGGGCTTCGCGACGAGATGACGAAGCATCGTGCGCTCGAGCCAAGGGCCCGCACCGGACCGCAGGCCCGCGCTCTCGATCGCCTCGCGCGTCTGCTCGAGAAGCGCGCCGTACTGCACCCCGGATGGGCAAGCGGTCTCACACGCCCGGCAACCGAGGCAGAGATACGCTTCCTCGACCACCGTATCCCCGAGCGGGATCCGACCTTCCGCGACTCCGCGCATCAAATAGATACGGCCGCGCGGCGAGGAGGTCTCGCGACCGGTCTCGAGGTACGTCGGGCACGCCTGCGAGCAGAGCCCGCAACGAACGCAGTCGAGCGTGCCCGGATAGGCGGCGTCGAGAGGAGATTCACTCACAAGGCACCTGCAAAGCGTCCGGCGTTGAGAATACGCTCGGGGTCGAATTGGTCTTTGAGCGCGCGCAACAACGACAGCGTCGCCGGGGATTCCCCGAAGACGTCGCGACCTCGCTTGACCCACTCGGGCGCGACCTCGATGCGCAAGAAACCCACCCGCGACAGCGCAGCCGCCTGCGCGCCCGCGAGCATTTTTTCGACCGGATCCGGCAACGGCGGCTCCGGAGGAAGCGGCAACTTCGCGTAGAGCAGTCCGTCTGCAGGATACGCGATCACCTCAGCATCGAGCTCGGACAGAACGCGCCGCGCGTCCGGCACGGCCGAAGGCAACACGGACGCGCGAAGCTGGAGATCCGGGCACGTCGCACCGTGGGCGCGGCCCTCGGCGGCGAAGTCGCGTAGAGCGTCGATGAGACCTGGATCGCCGCTTTGCGCTCCGAGTTCTCGGGCACACCGGACTCGATCCACCTCGACGGAGGCGGCGTCTCCCGCAAGCTCGAGGACGAGCGTCGATTGGCGCAACGCGGCCACCCGCGCGGTGGCAAGGCGCGCAAACGTCAGAGAGCGCTGCGCCTGCGGATCCCCGAGCTCTGCAGTCAACACCTCGACCCGCTCCGGGCGCGGCCTCAGGCGCAGCCATGCCGACTCGATGACGCCGAAGCTCCCGAACGACCCGACATGGAGTTTTGCGAGGTCGTAGCCGGTGACGTTCTTCACGACGCGGCCGCCGGTTTTGGTGCGCTCGCCCGTGGCAAGGACGACCCCCATCCCGAGCACGGCCGCACGCGGCGCGGACCAGCGCGGCCCCGGAGCCCCGGCCGCCAGCACGCCGCCGACCGTCGCGCCGGCTCCGGGCGGATCGAGCGGCAATTCCCAGCCGGCCTCGTCCGCGGCCGCAGCCAGCTCCGCCAGCCGCGTGCCCGCACCCACAGAGGCGACCCCCTCGGCCGCGTCGAGCTCGGCGATCCCAGCCAAGCCGCGCGTCGAGAGCCACTCGGCCGGCTCGTCGGCGGGCGGCGTCCAGTTCTCGATCGCCGACCGGCTGCCCCCTCCCACGACCCGCACCGGACGGTGCCCGGCGGATCGCTCGCGCAGCAGCATCGCGAGTTCCTCCCCGGAGCGGGGCTCGAGCGCGGCGGTCACTCGAACGGGACGCGGTCATAGCCGCGCGCCTTGGGGTTCGCCTCCATGCAGAACCGCGTCGACGGGAATATCTTGCCCGGATTGCACATCCGATCCGGATCGAACGCATGCCGCAAGCGCAGCATCGCCTCGAAATCTTCATCGGTGTAGACGAGCGGCATGTACTCGCGCTTCTCCGTCCCGATCCCGTGCTCGCCGCTGAGCACGCCACCCGCATCGACGCAGGCCTGCAGGATCTCTTTACCGGCGGCGAGCACGCGTTCCAGCTCGCCAGGGTCGCGCCGATCGAACGAGATGTTCGGATGCAGGTTGCCGTCCCCCGCATGGAACACGTTCGAGAGCTTCAACTCGTACCGGTCTGCGATCTCACAGATCTGCTCGAGGATCTCTGGCAGTCGGGTCCGCGGCACGACAGCGTCGTGCACGTAGAGGTCGGGCGCGAGACGGCCCATCGCGCCGAATGCGCCCTTGCGGGCGCGCCAGAAGCGCTGACGCTCGGCGGCATCTTTCGCCACCTCCACGCGATCACAGCCCGCAGCGCGGCAGTGGTCGCGAACTCGCGAGACCTGCACGGCGACGCCCTCGGGCGGCCCATCGAGCTCGACGATCAGGATCGCTCCCGCATCCACCGGAAGACCGGCGGCGTACACGCTCGCCTCGACGGCTCGAATCGTGCGCTGGTCGACGATCTCGAGTGCCGAAGGCACGAGACCGCTCTGAATGATCCTGCCGACGGCGCGGCAGGACGAAACGATGTCCGGAAAGATCGCGAGGAGCGTCTCCACTTGCTCGGGGACCGGTGTCAGGCGGACCCACGCCGCCGTCGCGATGCCAAGCGTGCCCTCCGAGCCGACGACCGCGCCCGCCAGGTCGGTGCTAGGCGCGAACCCGGTCGGCGAACCCACGTGGACGAGTTCGCCGTTCGGAAGCACCCACTCTAGGGCGAGCACGTGGTCGGTCGTCGTGCCGTACTTGAGCGTGTGCGGACCGCCTGAATTTTCGGCGACGTTCCCACCGATGGTGCACACCGCCTGACTCGAAGGGTCGGGCGCGTAGAACAAATCGTGTGGCGCGACGGCCTTCGAGAGATCTGCGTTGATGACGCCCGGCTGCACGACCGCGTACCGATCCTCCGGAGACACGGCGAGAATCCGATTCAGGCGCGAGCACTCGATGATCACGCCGCCTTCCGCAGCCACGGCACCGCCGGAGAGCCCGGTGCCCGCGCCACGCGGCACGAACGAGACGCCCGCGGCCCGACAGGCCTTCACCACGCCGATGACCTCTTCGGTCGTCCGCGGAAGCGCGACCGCGACGGGGCGCGCCGAGTGGAGAGTCAGCCCATCCACTTCGTAGACGAACAGTTCCTCGGGACGCGAGAGGCAGCCGTTCGGGCCCGTCACCTCCCGGAGCGCGGCGATCAGATCCGCCACGGAGCCCTCAGGCGAGGCCGATGCGCTCGAGGTCGTCCTCGTCGAGCCCAAGGTAGTGCCCGACCTCGTGCTTGACCGTCACCTGAATCTGCTCGACCAGCTCCGCGCGCGTCCGGCACACCTTCTCGAGGTTCTTGCGGAACAAGATCACGCGATCGACGTCTCGCGCCTGCGCGGTGACCGCCGCCTCCGTGCGCGGAACTCCGATGAACACGCCGAGGATCTGGGGCGAGACATTTTCCTCGCACACCATTTCGTCTTCGGGAAAGTCGTGCACGAGCAGCGGCACGTTCTCGACGTACTCGCGGATCGAGCGGGGCAGGTTTGCAAGCGCCTCGGAGGCCGCCTTGTCGAACGCTTCGTCGTCGACCTGCACGGGGAGCGGATAGTGGTCGGGATCGAGTGCGTTCGCGCGGCGGATCGCCCGCGCGGACTCGTCGTTCTCTCCCACGCGCTCGAGCACGAGGCCGAGGTGGTAGACCGCGTGCGCCGACTCGGTGTCGAGCAATACCGATTGCTCGAGCTGGCGGCGCGCGTCTCGAAAGCGACCGAGTTCGAAGAGGATCTGCCCCTCGAAGGCGCGGTAGACCCCGACGTCGCCTGCGGCTTTGCCCGCGCGGCGCACGAGGAAGAGGGCGCCCTCGAGATCGTCGAGGTAGAAGAGCGCCTTCGACTTCAGGTAGTGGACTTCGGCCTCGGTGCCGCGGTCCGGGCGCGCCAGTTCTGGCCGACCCGACAGCAGCTCGTCGCAGAGTTGGATTGCCTGCTCGCACTCACCGAGCTCTTCGATCAACAGCTCGGCTCGATTCAAGTGCGCGGTCATGAACTTGGGATCGGCCAACGAGGCGAGTTCGATCTCGTAGAGAGCTTCCTCGACGCGACCGGCGTCCCACAGCAACTCGCCGCGACCGTTATGGGCCTCGGCACCATTGGGTTGCGCCTTCAGCGCTTCATCGAGCCAAGCGAGCGCCTCGTCGGTGCGACCGCCGTGCGAGGCTTCCATAGCCTGATCGAGGCAGTCCCAATACCGATCGTTGTCCTTCATCTGGCCCCGCGTCCGCTCTCTGCCCTGGAGCCGAACATAGCAGACCCGGACGGCTGCCCGCGGGCCACGTCACCCTCGGAGCGACGTCCTAACTCATTGAAATCAATGATAAAATTGGCTTCATTGCACTGCAGGCAGGGACCGCGCAAGGGAAGCGGCCAAAGCCCGCAAAACCGGCTGCGTGGGGGCCTTTCAGACCGGCGCGATGACGTCGACCAACTCATCGACCAGGCGATCCCGAACCTGGGAAAGCGTCAGCTCAGAGTCCGGATAGGGCATCCGACCCCCGATCGCGAGCAGCGCAAAGCCGTGGAGCAGCGAGGTCATGAACGCTCCCGCGACCCCGAACTCGGGGATCCGGAATGCACCCGCGCGGAGTCCCCTCGCGTAGAGTTCCTTCCAGGCGGCGAACAGTTCTTGTGCGTCGGTATGGTGCTCCGACTGCTCCCTCGCCGGCTGGAGCTTCTGGAACATCAGCCCGTAGAGCGCCGGATTCTCGAGAGCAAAGCCCACATAGGCCCGGACGATCTTGCGCAGGGCCTTCCGGGGATCGGGTTCATCGAAGCCCGGCATCTGCCGCTCGGCCAGCCGCTCGAAACCATGGAGAGCGATCTCGAGGAGCAGTTCGTCCTTGTTCTTGAAGTACAAGTAGATCGTCGCCGGCGAGTAGCCCAGCTTCTCGCCGAGCGCGCGCATGGTGATGCGCTCAACGCCCTCCCGGTAGACGATCCCAGTGGCTTCTTCGAGGATTTTCTGGCGGAGGGATTCAGCGGATAGTCTTCTCACGAACGGTCGCTCCTTGAAAATGTGCGGGGGATCACAAGGGGAACGATGTTCAACAGCGAATACAGCCTATGTGGAATCTGACGGGGAGTCAATTTCGTGAATAGATCACCCAGAAACACTCAGGAATTCTGTTTGCGGATCCTCGAGGAGGGCGATCTGGCCGCGAAGCTCGCTTCGCCGAGAACCCCCGCGGGGGATTTCTTACCCGAGGCTCAGAGCGCTTCTCCGCTCGCGATCGACACCCCCGCCCGGAGCGCCGACCTCGCCGCCCGGCCCGAAACCGAACCCCTGCCGCGACCCGGCGAACTCAGCGACCCGGCGGCTCGGGCTCGGTGCCTGGCCCGCTTCGCCCACCACGAACTCCAGGCCGTCGAGCTGTTCGCGTGGGCGCTGCTCCGCTGGCCCGAACTTCCGACGGCCCTCCGGCGCAGCTGGTTGGGTGTGCTCGAAGACGAGCAGCGCCACTGCGGCCTCTACCTCGAACGACTGGCCGCACTGGGCTCGGCTCCTGGCGAACACGCGGTGAGCGACTACTTCTGGCGCCACGTCCCGGCGATCGAGGCGTCCCCGCATGGGCCGAGCGCATTTCTCGCCGCGCTCGGGCTCACACTCGAACAGGCGAACCTCGATTTCTCCGCGCGCTATCGAGACGCGTTTCGCGCGGCCGGAGACGATGCCAGCGCGGACGCCTGCGCGCGCGTCCACGAGGACGAAATCGGCCACGTTCGACTCGCCGGTTTCTGGCTGCGCGAGCTCGACCCAGAGGGTCGCGGGGATCTCGCGTGCTACGAGGCGGCAGTGCCGTTCCCGCTCTCCGCGGCGCGCGCGAAAGGGCGCCCGTTCGACCGCGCGGCGCGAGAACAAGCCGGGCTCTCGGCAGAGTTGATCGATCACATCTTACGCGCTCGCTCGACCCAAGAAACCGGGCGCGGACCCCAAGGCAAATCGTGATGACTGCACCTCGCATCGCGAACCTCGGAGCGGAAGAGGGCGACGACTGGCGGCGCGCGGCCGGCGAGCCCGTGGTCCGAACCCTCGCGCAGCTGTGGAGACAGCTCATCGATGCCGAGCCGCAACCGTTCGCCTGGCTTCCGCAGCCGGACCAGGCGGCGGCTTGGCTCAACACCGAAGACGCAACCCGTGAGGCGGGGCAGCCCCTCGCCGGCTCTGCCCCCGAGAGCGTCCGTGCGGTCCACGACAAGGCGTTTGCGCTCCGTGTGGCCGAGGCAGAGCGGCTCGTCCCTCGAGAGCTTCTCGGCCTCGTCGATATCCTCGAACCCGAAGCGCTGCAGCCCGCCGGAGACGCCGCCGAGTGGATTGCGAACCGGGTCGCAAAGTGGCCCGAGTGGACCGGCGGGCGCTTCACACTGAAGCCCCGCTTCGGATCGAGCGGACGGGGGCGATTCGGGGGGCGCGCAGAAGCGCTCGATCTGCCTTCGCTCGCCGGCGCACTGCCGCGCCTCCGGGACCGCGGCGGCGCAATCCTCGAGCCGTGGCTCGAGCGCACGGTGGACCTGTCCGCGCAGCTCGCGGTGTCCGAGACGGGTGGAATCATCCTGCTCGGAACGGCGACCCTCCTCTGCGATCCTTCGGGGGTCTATCGCGGCCACCTCGCGACGTTCGACCGCAAGGGCCGGACGACCTCGGGCCAGCGACACGACGAACCGCTGCGCGAGGCTGCCGCTCTCGTCGCGGCCGCGGCGGCGGCACAGGGACTCCGCGGCCCGTGTGGCGTCGACGGCTTCGCGTTCCGACTGGCAGACGGTGGCGAGGGGTTCCGTCCGATCTGCGAACTCAACGCGCGATATACCGCGGGGACGGTCGCGCTCGGGCTGCTGCGCCAGCACCTCGCCGAGCTGAAGGAAGGCCTCGCGCTCGGCATGGAGGAGCGCGGCTGGCTGCATTTCTCGCTGCAGCCGCCCGCAGAGGGCTGGCCCGAGCCTCGCCCCGGGGAGGTGGTGCGGGTCCTGCTCGACGCCGAGGCGGGCGAGACGGGGCCGGCACTGTGCGCAAGCCGAGATCCGGGCGCTTTGGAGATCGGCCTCCAGCTCCCATAGAATGGCCCGCGCATGGGGGAGGCACCGTCGCAGGTTCGGCTGTGGGTGGACACATCTATGGCGGAGCCCGAACACCTCCCGCTCGCGGGCGGAGAGGCGGTGGTGTTTTCCGCCCGCGGCCCCGACAAGGACGGGCCGAACGAGGACGCCGCGTGCGTGATCGAGGTCAGCGACGACCTGGCGGTCCTCCTGGTCGCGGACGGGCTCGGCGGCCAACCGGCCGGGCAGACCGCCTCTGAGGCGGCGCTTCGGGCGCTGATCGACTCGATCCGAGAGGCCGATCCGTCGGACCTGTCCCTGCGGAGCGCAATTCTCGATGGGTTCGAACGGGCGAACTCCGCCGTCCAGGCCCTCGGCGTCGGTGCGGGGACGACGCTCGTGGCCTGCGAACTCGCCGGCGACACCATGCGGCCGTACCACGTCGGCGATTCCTCGATCCTCGTCGTCGGCCAGCGCGGCAAGCTCAAGCTTCAGACGGTCTCGCACTCACCGGTCGGCTACGCGGTCGAAGCGGGGATGCTCGACGAGACCGAAGCCCTCCACCACGACGATCGGCACCTGGTCTCCAACGTCATCGGCGACTCGCACATGCGCATCGAAATCGGCAGCCCGCTCCAGCTGTCGGCCCGGGATACGGTCTTGCTGGCCACCGACGGGCTCCTCGACAACGTCCGTGCCGAGGAGATCGTCGAGACCACCCGCTGCGGACCGCTCGTCCAGGCCGCGCAGTCCCTCGCACAGCACGGACTCCAGCGAATGCTCGAGCCCGGCACGGGTCAACCGTCGAAGCCCGACGATCTGACCTACCTGCTGTACCGGAGGACCCCCGGGACCCGCGCCCCGCGCAAGTGAGGGTGAACCTCGGCTCTCCTGCGGGCGTCAGTTCCAGAAGAGCGCGCGCTGCCCGATGTAGAGCAGGTAGCCCACCAGAAGCAGGACACCCTCTCCGCGCATGATCTGGTATCGGTAGGTCGTGCAGACGCCGAGCAGGAGCATCGAGAAGAGCGCGACCGCGAACAGGTCGATCATTCCGCCCTCTGGGACCGGGATCGGCCGGATGACACCCGTCACCCCGAGCACGAGACAGAGATTGAGGATGTTCGAGCCGACGACGTTGCCCACGGCGAGATCGGTATGACCGCGCAGCGCCGCCATGACCGAAGCCGTCAGCTCGGGCAGACTCGTGCCCACGGCCACGATCGTCAGGCCGATCAACGTATCGGAGACGCCGAGCTCACGGGCCAAGCCCGTCGCCCCGCTCACGGTCCACTGTGCGCCGATGACGAGGCCGATCGCTCCGACGACCACCATCATTCCCGATCCGAGCGGAATCGGCGTGCGGCCGATGTTCGTGTTCGTCTCCGCCAGATCTCCGAGATAGCGATCGCTATCCCGCTGCGAACGAACGTCGGCGAGCACATAGTAGAGGAAGACACAGAACAGCAGCAGCAGCGCGAGCGAGTCGCCCCGGCTGTAGACGTTCGGAGCTGCCGCCAGCCAGACGTCCGCACCGAGAACCAGCGTGACCCCGGTCGCGAGCAACATCATCGGGATCTCGCGGCGCACGACACTCGTTTCGATGACGACCGGGCGGATCAACGCGATCGCCCCAACGACGAGACCCATGTTGGCCAGGTTCGAGCCGATGATGTTTCCGAACGAGATGCTCGTGCGATCCGCGAGCGCGGCACTGACGTTGACCGCGAGTTCGGGTGCACTCGTCCCGAGCGCCACGACGGTCAGACCGATCGCGAGCGGAGACACCCCGTAGCTGCGAGCAAGGCCGCTCGCACCGCGGACGAGGCCCTCGCCACTCAGCACGAGGACTGCCATTCCCGCAAGCAAGACGAGGGAATCGGGCACGAGAGTCTCTATCGGCCGGGCCGGCCGAACTCGCTCGGGATTCGTGCGAGATCCCGGCGCAATCCCGCCAGGCTCCCGCGCATCCGCGCGATGAAGGCGCCATCGACCCGATTCACATCCAGCTCCCCGACGAGATTCCAGGGCACTCGGGCCCACTCAAACGCCCTCTCGGGGTAGCACTCCGGAGTCGGCGCGTCGCCCGAGCCCCCCTCGTCGCGCTCGAGCCACCGAGAACGCTCGGCGCGGTCGAGCCAGAAGAAGGCGGCCTCGATCAGGACTCCTCTTCGAGCTTCCGGCGCACCCCTTCGCCCGCGTAGAGCGGCTCCATGCTGCGGGCCAGGTCCTCGAGCCCCTCAGCGTCCCCTTCCGGCAGCTCGACGCTGAGTCGCACGTAGAGATCACCGTGCCCACCCTCTCGACGGGAAGCCCCCTTACCGCGCAGGCGCAGCGTCTGGCCGTTCTTCGATCGCGCGGGGATCGTCATCGTGGCGGCACCCCCTGGCGTCGGCACCTCGATCCGGGCGCCGAGGATGGCTTCCGGCACAGTGACCGGGAGATCCATCCGCAGATCGTCCCCGTCTCTCGAAAAGATCGGGTGCGGAGCCACCTTCAGGCGGAGGTAGAGATCCCCGCGAGGCGCCGAGCCTGTCCCCTCTCCGCCCTTGCCGGCCACGCGGACGCGGGTGCCGTCGCGCGCACCGGGCGGGATGCGCACGCGCAACAACCCTTCGCCCTGAAGCTGGAGGCGCACCTCGGCGCCGCGCACGGAATCGAGGAAGGTCACGTCGAGGGGTGACTCGACGTCCGATCCCCGCCGCGGGACGTTTCGCCGCTGGCCCGAGAAGAAGCCCGAGAAGAGATCCCCGAGATCCCCGTCGACGGAGAACTGTTCGAAGCCCGGACTGTGCTGCGCACCCGGATTCCAGCCGAAACCGCCTCGAGCGCGCTCCGCATCGAAGCCATCGGCGAGCCCGGCCATGCCGAACTCGTCGTAGCGCTTGCGCTTCTCCGGGTCCGACAGCACGTCGTTGGCGAAGGAGATCTGTTTGAAACGCTCCTCGGCGGCGGCGTCGCCATCGTTGACGTCGGGGTGGAAACGGCGCGCGAGCTTCCGATAAGCGGTGCGCAGATCGTCCTCGCTGATGTCTCGCGACACCCCGAGATCCTGGTAGAGGTCACGATCCGCCATGGACCCGAGAAGATGTGCACGAACACGCCGGCGTCAAGGCGGGCAAAGCGGCGTGGCAGGCGTGGGGCTCGCGGTGGGCGTGACGAGCCTCTTGGGACCGTCAGTTCGCAGCGGGCGGAACCCGCTGGAGATCGACCCGTGCCCCCGTGCGAAGCCCCAGCGCACGGGCCATGCCCGATTTGAGCTCGATCGCGAACCGCGCCGCTTCACCGCTCGGATAGCGCTGTAGCCGGTTGAGATAGACCGGCTCGGACTCCTGAGGCCGGCGCAGCGGCTCAGCCTGCATCTCGTGAACGGCGACGACCCGCCCGCGCGCGTCGAGAAACAGGAGATCCATGTCGACGAGACAATTCCGCATCCAGAACGTGCGCGGGGCGACGTCCGGGAACACGAACAGCATCCCCCCGCGATCGTCGATCGAGTCGCGAAACATCAGGCCGGTCGTCCGCTTCGCCGGATCCGCAGCCAATTCGAGATCGAAGGCGACCCCTCTCAGCATCACACGCTCAGTCGGCGCGGCCGAGCCCGCGTGGGCGAGGCCGATCCACGCGAGGGCCAGTCCCAAGCCGAGGATCCACCGGCGCGGAGCGAGAAGCTTGATTGACACATCCAGACGGTAGCGGGCAGCCGAAATCGCGGGGGGTTGGCGGTCCGGGCGAACCGATGACACCTTGCCCATTCGGACGACCGGCCACGGGGTGACCCACCGGTTCGGACGGGAGGCCCGATGACGTCGAATCTGCTTCGTGCTCACCTGATCCTGGCCGTGAATCTCGCCCTGTTCGCGGGAGCGGGTTGCCTCGGTCCTACGGTCGAAGACAAGCTTGCAGCCGAGCTCTCCGCGCACGACTTGCTCGCCCAGAAGACCGACCGCGGCCTCGTGCTCTATCTCCCGGATGTCCTGTTCGACTTCGACCGCGACGCACTCACGGAACCCGCCCGGGAAAAGATCCAAGCGGTCGCAGAGATCATCGTCCGACTGGCTCCCGAGCGATCGCTCTCGGTCGAGGGCCACGCCGATTCTGTGGGCGACGGGGAGTACAATCTCACTCTCTCGTTGCGCCGGGCCCGCTCGGTCGAGGCCGAGTTGATTGCCGGGGGGATCGACTCGCGCAATGTCGCAATGGTCGGCTTCGGCGAACGCTTCCCGGTCGCGCCCAACGAACACCCGGACGGGCGGGACAATCCCGAGGGACGCTCCCGGAACCGCCGCGTCGAGGTGGTGATCGAGCGGTGAGCTCACGCGGGCGCCGCGCGCTTCCCTGGATTGCGCCGGTGCTGCTCGCGCTCCTGGCGGCGCTCCAGATCCTGCTCGTTCACAGCGCGAACCTGTCTCCGTGGAAGGGCGGCGGGTACGGCATGTTCTCGACCAACGACCACAGTGGCTTCCGCACGCTTCGCGCGTTCTGGGTCGACGCGTCGGGCGAGAAGCGCTTGAGCATTCCTCCAGAACTCCGCCCGGAGGTGCTTCGCGCTCTCGACTTGCCGACCCACGCACGCCTTGGGCACCTCGCCGCTTCGCTCGCCCGCCAGAATCGAGCGAGCCGCGTCCGCGCCGAGGTGTGGCGCCTCGAGTTTGACGCCGACCTGCGGCCATCCCTGCGGCCGCTGTCGAGCGCCGAGTCCGGCCCGTGATGTTCGACCTCGGCGCGCGTCTCTTTCTCCTTGCGCTCCTCCTCACGCCGCCCCTCCCGTGGCTCGAGCGCGTGCCGTTACTCATCGTCGCCTCGGCAGGCCTGCTGCTCCCGGAACTCTTGCGCTCGAAGTGGCTCTGGACCGCACTGTTGGCGCTGCTCGCGCTGCCACTCGTCGGGAACTGGCCGTTTTCGGACAACCACGACTACCTCAAGGCGTTCTTCGCGCTCGCGGCTCTCTGCGCACTCGCCACGCCCATCCCCGATCGCAGCCTCGCCACGAGTGCGCGCTGGCTGATCGGACTCGCATTCGCGTTCGCGTGGCTCTGGAAGGCCGCGCTGTCACCCGACTTCGTCGATGGGCGGTTCTTCCGTGTGACTCTCCAGAGCGACGGTCGGTTCGAAAACCTCGCCGTACTCGCGGGCGGCTCGAACTACGAGCAGTGGGAGGCGAACGACCTGCGGCTCGATCAGATTCTTCGGGACGCGCCGGATCCGGACGAAGCTCCGCTTCACGAACCGCCCGGAAATCGGCCGTTGGCCGCGTGGCTCACTGGGCTCACTCTCATTTCCGAGTTCGCGGTCGCTCTGACGTTTCTCTGGCCGCTCGGACGCGGACCGTCGCGCGCGCGCCATTGGGTACTCCTCGCATTCGCGGCGGGCACCTACAGCATCGCCACAGTCCGCGGCTTCGGCTGGGTGCTCGTCGCACTCGGCGTCTCGCAGTGCGAGCCGGGCTCACCGCGAACCCGCCTCGCGTACCTCGGCACCTTCGCGCTGATCGGCATCTACCACGCCGTGCCGTGGACGAGCTGGCTCGTCGAGCACTTCGGGCTAGGCGGCTAACTTGCACGCGCTCGACGCAGCGATCCTGATGGCGTTCGCTGTCTATGCGGTGGCCGCCGGATTGCGCTCGCGACGACTCGCGTCCCGGAACCTCGAGGAGTACTTCCTCGCCGGTCGCACGCTCCGGGGCTGGCAGGCCGGGATGTCGATGGCCGCAACTCAGTTCGCGGCCGACACGCCACTCGTCGTGACCGGACTCGTCGCGACGGCGGGCCTCTTCTCGCTGTGGCAGCTCTGGAGCTACGGGCTGGCGTTCCTGCTCCTCGGCTTCGTGTTCGCTCCGGGATGGCGCCGCGCCGGGGTCCTGACGGACGCCGAGTTCTCGGAGCTCCGCTACTCGGGCCGCGGTGCGGCGATCCTGCGCTCCGTGCGCGCACTCCTCTTCGGTGTCGTCTTCAACTGCGTGGTGATCGCGATGGTGCTGTTCGCAGCCACGCTGTTCGCGGAGGCGTTTCTTTTCTGGCAGGTCTGGCTGCCCGAAACGATCTTCGACCCAGTGCGCAGTCTGGTGGCTGCTGTGGGCGTTCCCCTCACGACGCAGCCGCTCGTGGGCGAAGCGCTCTGGACGGCGAGTGCCGCCAACTTGATCTCGATCGTCGCGATGACGGGGCTGGCACTCGCCTACTCGGCGACAGGCGGGCTGCGCAGCGTCGTGGCCACGGACGTCGTGCAGCTGGTCATCATGCTCGGAGCGACGGCGATCTTCACCGGAATCGCGGTGAGCCACGCGGGGGGACTCGGCGAGATCCGCACGGAGCTCGGCACCCGGGGTCTCGGGGAGCTCTTCTCGCTCCGCGGGAGCGGAGAGGGAGCGACCGCCCTCGCGACGGTTTTCGCGCTCCAATGGCTGTTGCAACGCAACGCCGACGGCAGCGGATACCTCGCCCAGCGCGCGATGGCCTGCCGCAGCGACCGCGATGCGCGCCAGGCGAGCGTGATCTTCGCGTTCGTTCAGGTGGGTCTGCGTTCGCTGCTCTGGGTTCCGCTGGCACTCGCGCTGCTCGCCATATTCCCGCCTGCGGCGGGTCTCACCGGCGCCGCGCTCGTGCTCGACCGCGAGGCCAGCTTCGTGCTCGGCATGCGCGAGCTGCTACCGACGGGCGCGCTCGGCCTGATGCTGACGGCGATGCTCGCCGCCCTGACTTCGACGCTCGACACTCACCTCAACTGGGGTGCGTCGTACGTGACGAATGACCTCTACGCGCGTTTCTGGTGCGAGAGTGCGAGAGGGCGCACGGCCTCCCCGCGCGAACTGGTATGGGTCGCCCGTGCCTCGACGGTCGCGCTGCTCGCGATCGCGCTCTGGGGCATGACGGGGCTCACGTCGATCCAGAGCGTCTGGAAGCTCACGCTCGTACTGGGCGCGGGCCTCGGCGGGGTGACGCTCCTGCGCTGGTTGTGGTGGCGCATCACCGCGTGGGGAGAGCTGGCAGCCCTCGCCGTCTCGTTCCTCGGAACCCCGATCGCGGTGCGCTGGGGCTCCGGCGAAGCCGTCCAGTCTCTGGGGCTGGCCGGCGAAGCCGTCCAGATGCTCGGGATGGGAGCGACGTCGGTGCTGGCCGCCGTCGCGGTGTCGCTCCTCGGACCGCGTACGGACCCGGCGCACCTCCGGACGTTCGCGAACCGCGTGCAGCCCCCGGGTTGGTGGGGCTCGCTCGCGCCCGGGGGCCCAGCGCGACTGGCGAGATCCCTCGGTGCGGCGGGCGCGGCCGCCGTCACCCTGTACGCGAGCCTGGTGGCAGCCCTCGGACTGCTCGTCCCGCCGCCCGGCGAGAGCCCCGGGCTCGCCGAGTTCGCTCTCTTCGCGCTTGCCGCGGCGGCGATCCCGTTCTGGTGGCCCACGGTCTCATCGTCGACCGAGGAATAGGAAGCCGCATTCCCGAACGTCAGTCCGCGAAGTGCGGGATGATGTGGCGGCCGAACAGCTCGATGCACTCGAGCACGGCCTCGTGCGGAATTCGGCTCGCCTGCACGAGGCAAAGCACCCGATCTGCACCCGCGTCGCGATAGCGCTCGAGCTTGCGGATGCAGTGATCGACGTCGCCGATAATCACCATGTCTTCGGCGTCGAGTTCCTCGTAGGTGACCTCACCGCGCAGCATCTTCGGCAACAGCGGGAACTGTTCGGTCAGTTTCAGCGAGAGGTGCGGCGCGTCCCCGGCCTTCGCGCTCTCCGGCGTGATCCCACTCGCGAACACCTTGAATGCGAAGTTGAGGTACTCGATCGCGGCGTCGTGCGCGTGGTTGGCCTCCGCCTGGGCCTGGGATTCGGCACAGTGCGCGATCGTGAAGACCCCGACCTGGTCGTTGACGAACTTACCCACCGGCTTGGCATTCGCGAGCTCCGCCCGGTAGGTCGCGATCTGTTGGGCGACCACCGGAACCGGCACGTAGATCGAGAGCCCGAGAATCCCGAGGCCGTTGCGCGCAGCGAGGGCCCAGGACTCGGGGCTCGTCGCCGCCATCCACAGCGGAGGGTGCGGCGATTGGATCGGCTTGGGGATGACATCCCGATCCGGGATGTCGAAGTGCTCGCCCACATGCCCCGGAAATCGGCGCCGCTCCCAGAGGCGGGGTATGAGCTCGAGCGCCTCCTGCCACTCGGCGCGCGAAGACTCGGGCGGGACGCGGAATCCCTCCTGCTCGTAGGCACTCGACCGACCGCTGCCGAACTCGAGGCGACCGTTGCTCATGATGTCGAGCGCCGCCGCTCGCTCCGCGACGCGAATCGGGTGGTTGAAGTTCTTGGGAAGCAGCGCGACGCCGTGGCCGATCCGAATGCGCTCCGTGCGCATCGCACACGCGGTGAGAAACACCTCGGGCGCCGACGAGTGCGCGAACTCGGTCAGAAAGTGGTGCTCCACCGCCCACACGCAGCCGAAGCCAGCGCGGTCCGCCGCTTCGACCTGCTCGAGAGCCTGCCAGTAGGCGCGGTGCTCGCTCCGCTCATCGTGGGGCGCCGGGATCTGGATCTCATAGAGCAGATCGAGCTGCACGTGACGTAAGCTACGGCATGTTCACGAAGCCCGTCCACGTCGCCCCGGTGGTCGTCGAGGAGCCCAAACCCGTCTACGTCTTCGCCGCAGACTCCTTCAGCGAGGTCGAGCCCGTGTTCCGGTGAACACGCCGTCCCACATCATCCTCAACGCGCTCGTCCTCGGCACGGGCCCGCGCAAGGCTCTCTGGCTGCCGATCACGGCGGGTGCGCTCGTTCCCGACCTCCCGATGGTCGGCTTCTATGTGTACCAGCGGTCGCTGAGACACGCGCCGGAATCGCAGATCTGGAACGATCTCTATTTCGAGCCGCACTGGCAGGCCTTCTTCGACGGATTCAACTCGCTGCCAATGGCACTGCTCGGCGCGCTGGCCGCATGGCGCCTCGCACGACCGGCCTGGGTCGCGTTCTTTCTGAGCGTCGGACTCCATTGCCTCGGAGACTTGCCACTCCACCGCGAAGACGCGCACGGACACTTCTTCCCGATCTCGGATTGGCGCTTCGTGAGTCCGGTTTCCTATTGGGATCCGAGCTTCCATGGCAGCTGGGTCGCAGCGGGCGAGGGAATCCTCGTGATCGCGGGCTCGCTCTCGCTGATGCGGCGCTCGACCCCGTGGCGCGTAATCGGCGCAGTCACACTGGCCGGGAGTCTCGTCTTTGGCACGTTCGCCTACTTCACGTGGATCGCCTGAAATGAGTGACGACGCGTTCGCCCAGTTTTACACCGGTCTCGTCGCCGAACTCTACGAGCCGCTCGCCGGCGACCCGACGCAACCGGACGACTACGTCCCGTTCCTCGACGCTTCGGGTTCACCCGCGCTCGAAATCGCCTGTGGTTCCGGCACACCGATGCTGGAGCTGATCCAGCGTGGCTACGAGATCGAGGGGGTCGATTCCTCTGCCGACATGCTGCAACGCTGCCGCGATCGCGCGGCCGCACTCGGCATCGAGGTCGTCCTTCACGAGCAGCAGATGCAGCGCCTCGACCTCCCGCGGCGCTACCGAGCGATCTTTCTGGCCGGGGCGAGCTTCACGCTGTTGCCGAGCGACGAGGCGGCCCAGGAGACCCTGCGCCGTCTGCACGACCACCTGCTGCCGGGCGGCAGCGTGCTGATTCCGCTCAGTCAGGTGGCTCCGGGCCCGCCGCACCAGCGGCTCCCGGGGATGCCTCCCGAGATCGTCACCGAGCCAGACGGGGCCCGCCTCTCGGTCGAGCGGAGAGGGGTCGAGATCGACCGGCGGGAGCGTCGGGTGACCGTTCTCCTGCGCTACGAGCGCACCCGCAAAGGCGCGCCGCGAGAGACGGTCGAGCGCGAGTGGCACACACGCTGGTGGAGCCAGGAGCACTTCCGGTCTCTGCTCGAGGAAGCCGGTTTCGAGCGGATCGCGTGTGTCCTGCCAGAGGGAGGCCCGGCTCCGGCAGACGCGCTGACATTCGTGTTCCTGGCGCAGCGCACACCCTGAGTTGTGGCAGACTCCGGCTACTGAGAGGGGGCACTTCTTGCTTCGACGGATCCTGCTCGCGCTCATTGCGCTCGGACTGCTCTTCGGCGCCACATTCTACGCGGCAGGCGCCGGCTGGCTCGGCCGTCACGAAGGGCCCGGGAGAGTCGCCGAGGCGCGCTTCCCCGACGAGGTACGCGAAGAACGTCGAGCGACGCTGTCCTCGGCCTCCGCCTCGATCGGTGCGCCCGAGGCAAAACAGGTGCTCTTTGGCGACTTGCACGTCCACACGACGTTCTCACTCGACGCGTTCCTGTTCAGCCTTCCGCTGCTCGCAGGCGAGGGCGCCCATCCTCCGGCGGACGCGTGCGACTTCGCCCGATTCTGCTCCGGGCTCGACTTCTGGTCGATCAACGACCATGCCGAGGGACTCACTCCTGCGCACTGGAACGAGACCGTTCAGTCGATTCGCGAGTGCAACGAGGCTGCCGGCCCTCCCGAAGACCCGGACGTCGTTTCCTTCCTCGGATGGGAGTGGACCCAGGTCGGCACGCGCCCCGAGAACCACTACGGGCACAAGAACGTCGTGCTTCTGCACACCGACGACGAGAACATCCCGACCCGCCCGATCGCGATGCGCCAACCGCCCGACGCGCCGGTGCGACAGCTGGCGGGTGGGTCCGTCTTCGGAGGCGCGATGTTCGCGCTGCTCAACCGCGATTCCCGCACCCTCGATTTCAACACGTACACGCAGGAAAGACTCGCCGTTCCGACCTGTCCGGATGGCGTGCCGGTGCGGGAACTCCCTACCGATTGCCTCGAGAGTGCGGAGACGCCGGGGGCGTTGTTCGAAAAACTTCGCGACTGGGGCCACCCCGCTCTCGTCATCCCTCACGGCACGACCTGGGGTTTCTACACGCCGCCGGGATCGAGCTGGGACAAACAGCTTTCGCAGGAGCACCACGACCCCGAGATCCAGAACCTGGTCGAAGTGTTCTCCGGGCACGGCAACTCGGAGGAGTACCGCTCCTGGCGCGCGGTCGAGTTCGACGCCGCGGGGACCGCCCGCTGCCCGTTCCCGACACGCGACTACGAGCCCGCGTGCTGGCGCGCGGGTGAGATCATCCGGGAGCGGTGTCGCGCCGCGGACGAAAGTGAAGCCGAGTGCGAGACGCGCGCCGGACAAGCGCGCCAACACTACGTGGACGGGGGAGTGGCCGGGCACTTCGCGGTTCCGGGCGCGACCGGCGCCGACTGGCTCGACGCAGGACAGTGTCGAGATTGCTACCTCCCCAGCTTCAATCACCGGCCGGCCAGCTCCGCCCAGTACATGCTGGCACTCGGCGACTTCGACGGCGGACCGAAGCGTCTCCGCTTCGGGTTCATGGCCTCCAGCGACAATCACAAGGCGCGGCCCGGCACCGGCTACAAGGAAATCGACCGACCCGGCATGAGCGAGTCGCTCGGACCCGTGCCGAGCGAACGCAACCCGCTCCGCACAGAACCCGGAGAGCCGCTCCCCGCCTCCGTACCGGTCGACCCGAACAATCTCCCCGGCTTCGGACTCGGCGAAACCGAGCGAGTGGGCTCCTATCTGTCGACCGGAGGCTTGATCGCCGTCCATGCGGCCGGCCGAGATCGCCAGGCGATCTGGGACTCGATGCAACGCCGCGAAGTCTACGGCACCAGCGGAGATCACATGCTGCTGTGGTTCGATCTCCTGAATGGCGCCGAAGGTCCCGCGGCCATGGGCTCCGAGGTCGTGCTCGGCCGCAACCCGACCTTCCAGGTGCGCGCGGTCGGTGCCCGCAAACAACTGCCGGGCTGTCCGGAGTGGAGCGAAGCCGCACTCACGCCCGAGCGACTGGCGTCCGTCTGCCGAGGCGAGTGCTTTCATCCGTCAGAAGAGCGCAAGCTCATCACGCGAATCGAAGTCGTGCGCATCCGTCCGCAGATGCAGCCCGATGAACCGATTGACGAACTCATCGACGATCCGTGGCTCACGCGATCGTGCCCTGCCGATCCGGCGGGCTGCGTGATCCGCTTCTCGGACCCCGAGTACTCGAAGCTCGGGCGCGAAACGACCTACTACGTCCGCGCGATCCAGGAGCCCACCGACACCGTGAACGGAGCGAACCTCCGCTGTGACCGGCGGCGCGACGGCAGCTGCCGGAGCACCGAAATGTGCGGCCTCGTCGAGGGCGACTGTCTCGCAGCCGCGGAGGAGCGGGCCTGGTCTTCGCCCATCTTCCTGGTGCCGCCGAGCTGACGGAGCGCGGCGCCGAGTGCTGGGCGCTTGGCGGGGCTTCGACCCCGCAATCGCCCGTCCCTCGAGCGGGCGCTCCGCCGGAATCGCCCGCCGATCGGGGAGCGTCGGACCCGATTTCGTCCTCAGGACCCGGCCGCTTCTCTGGTATGCTGGGCTCGATTCCGCACAAAGAGGGGATTCCGATGTCCATGCGCCCGAGTTTCTCGATCTGGTTGGCCTGCCTTGCAGGGCTCGTCCTCGCGAGTGCGGGCTCCGCCGAACTCGCGAACTGGAATCAAGACCGCGTGACCGCGATCGCAAAGGAAGCGGCCGAGAAGACGAGCAAGCTCTACGACGTCTTCTACAAGCAGCCGCCCGCGACGCTCGGCTCCGCTCAGTCCCGTTCCTACTACGAGCTGAAGCAGTCGGTCCGCCGGATCCGCCGCGAGGCCGGCCACCTGGCCTCCGAACTCGAGTCCGGAGAAGGACGCGAAGCGACACAGTCCATCTACCAGAACCTCGCGCAGATGGTGGATCGAGCGACCGAAGAGGCACGCCGCACCTTCACTTCGGACTCGCTACTCGCCGCATCGACCAGTGCCGGGGACGCGCTCAGGCGCCTGGCTCCGTACTACGACCCCCAGGCGAACGTCAATCCGGCCGAGGGCTAGCGCTCAGCCCGTAGGTTCGAGGAGCACGATCGGGATCTCCCGGCCGGCGCGCTCCCTGTAGGCATCGAAGTACGAGTACGACTCGCATAGCAGCGGCCAGAGCGTCGCCTGCTCCACCGGGCCTGCCGCTCTCGCCTTCACCAACACGGTGCGGCGGCCGAGCCGCACGGCGGCCTCGGGTCGGCTCTTCAGATTGAGCCACCAGGCCGGCTCACGAGCGTCGCCGGCGTTCGAAGCGGCGACGAGAAACCGACCCTCGTTCTCGACGTAGAGGAGCGGCGTCTTGCGGGCAGCGCCCGTCTTGCGCCCGACGTGCTCCAAGAGCAGGAATCGAAAGCCCAGCACGCGATCCCCGATCCGCCCATCCGTCGCCAGAAAGAGCCAACGGTGGAAGCGCGTGATCAGCGCAAGGAGCCAGCGGATATTCGGCATCCTCGGAGAATAACAGCCGGTTCAGGAACCGCGGTGGCGGCGGTAGATTTCGCGGACCCACTCGGCGCCCGGGTGATCTGCCCACTTCGCGAGCCATGCCCGATTCTTCTCGGTGTCGGCGTCCGGCGGGCCGCCCCATGACTCGAGCGTCACGCACGGCATCAGCAAGGCCGCGCACGTGAGATCCGCCACCGTGAACTGATCGCCCACGAGGTAGCCGCCAGGGCCCGGCTCTTTCGCGACGAAATCGAACGCGCCGCGGGTGACCTCTCGAGCCGTCGCGGCGTTCTCCGCGTTGATCCCCATCTTGCTCTTCATCACCCCGGCGACCAGCGGAAACGTCGCCCGATAGAGCGTCTTCGTCAGGGTGCTCTGGCCCTGGCCGAAGGTGCCGACCGCATAGGCGGGCTCCATGACCTCGAAGAACTTGGCGAGCCGGACCGCCGGACCCACCTCGGCGTCCCAGTGCGACACGAGCGCAAGCGCTCTCACCCGTTCCTCGGCGTCGGCCGGAAAGAGCGCCGGTTCCGGAAAACGCGCTTCGAGGTATTCGAGGATCGCGGTCGAACCGGCGATGACCGTTTCGCAGTCCCGGAGGGCGGGCGTCTGAGTGGCACCGGTCAGCTTCTTCATCGTGCGCATGTGCGGACCCGGCATCAGAGAAGTGCGCTCGTGGTCGACGGATTTCCAATCGAGCCCCCAGCGCGCCTTCTCGTTGAAGTGGGAACCCTGGAACTGGAACAGCTCGATCGCGGCCATCGGATGTCTCCTCCCAATCGCTCGAATGCTCATAGTATGATATACGACATATAAAAACACAGAACCCCGGAATACGGAGCTTCATTTCTTGCGGTACGACGCGGAGCACAAGGATCGAACCCGGGCCCGGATTCTCGAACAGGCGGCCGCCGCGTTTCGCCGCGAGGGCTATCGAGGGGTCGGCATCGATCGAATCATGGCCGCTGCGCGACTGACCCGCGGCGGCTTCTACGCTCACTTCCGGTCGAAGGCAGCGCTGTTCGCAGCGGTCCTCGGCCTCGAGGCCGACTTCGTGCGCCGGCTGCGCAAGGCGCGCGGAGACGCGCCCGCGGGCTCCCCGGCTGTCGCAGGGGCGGTGATTCGCGGGTATCTCGCGCCCGAGAATCGGGAAGGAGTCGCCGCGGGCTGCACGCTGGCGACCCTCACCAACGACGCTGCCCGAGCCGACGAAGCGGCTCGCAAGGCCTACGCCTCCTTGGTGGAAGACCTGACCCACGAACTGGAAAAGCACGTGCAGCCGAGAGACCCGGCCGCGCGTGCGAAGGCCCTCGAGGCCTTGGCACTGTGCGTCGGCGGGATCGGTCTCGCCCGTGGCATCGGCGATGAAGCGCTCGCCAGAGAGGTGCTAGACGCGTGCGCCGAACGAGCCTGCACAGCCCTCGAGGGCCACGCAGGCGGTTGACGAGCAGGGCCCGGGCTGGGAGCATCCGGCCGTCCCCACGTCCCTCGCCGCCAGACGCGCGCGAACCGTGGAAGAGTCAGGAGGATGGGATGCTGCCGATTTTCGCGATGGTCGCCGCTGCTACCGGGCTGCTGCTGATCGTTTTCCTCATTCTGCGAGAGGTCGGTGACCAAACCGAGGGCATCGACAAGGGAGCCATGATCGGCGCCAGCGTGCTCGTGCTCGGCGTCGCCGTCTGGCAGGTGATCGCACATCTCCCGGGCAGCGGCGCAGGCCATTGACGCGATGACTCGGGCGCGTGAGGCCCTCGCGGTCGCCCCGATCCTTGCATTCGTACTCTTCGCGGCGCTCGTCGGATCCGCACCGCAGCCCGCTCACGCGGCCGGCGAGCTCCTCTGGAGCGATGCCTTCGACCAGAACCTCGGCGCCGACCAGGCGAACGAAATCGCCGTCAAGGGTCGCCGAGTCGTCACCGCCGGGCGCAGCGACGACCTCGATGCTCCCGACATCCGGCAGTTCCTGCTGCGCGCGCTCGATGCGAAGACCGGGGCACCGCTGTGGAGCTACCAGCTCGACCACGTGCAGACCTCCGAGGCGGTCGCGATGGTGGTCGCGGGCAAGCGCGCATTCGTCGCCCTCGAGGCCGAGAATGCGGACGGAAGTTTCAGCGGCGACGACTGGATGGTCTCCGCTCACGACCTGAAGACCGGCGCGCCGGTCTGGGAAGACATCGCTCCGTCTTCCGGAGACGAGAACGTCGCGGCGCTGGCCGTCAAAGGAAGCCGCGTGTTCGCCGGCGGAGAGGTGGAGAACCGAGTCGATCCGGCCAGCGGGCGCGATTGGCTCGTCCGAGCGGTCTCTGCCAAGAGCCGCACGTTCCTATGGGAGGATGTCCACGACTCCGCTCTCGCGACCGATCGGGTGGTCGCGATCGGGGTCAGCGGCAACCGCGTGATCGCGGCGGGCATCAGCAATGACGCGGCGGCACCGGACAGCGCCGGCGACTGGCTCATCCGAGCGCTCGACCACAAGAAGGGCACGCTGCTCTGGCAGAAGATCGTCGACCGCGGCGGGGCGGACACCGTCCGAGACATGGGCGTCGTCGGGCGCACGGCCGTCGTCGTCGGTCGCGCGACGGACGGCGCCGGCGTCGCTGGCGCCAACGACTGGTTCGTCCAGGCCTACGACACGAAGACCGGAGCGCTGCTCTGGGAGGACGCGGTCGACTACGCGCTCGACGACGACGAGGCGCGCAAGGTCGCCGTCGGCAAGAAGCAAGTCGTCGTCGTGGGCGGTGCGACGAACGCGATCAGCGAGACCAGCGGCGAAGACTGGATCGTGCGGGCGCACGACACGAAGACCGGAGCGCTCCTCTGGGAAGACGTCTTCGACGGGGCGAACGAAACCGATCGCGCCGAACAGGTCGAGTTCGCCGGAAAAATCGTCCTGGTCGCCGGGCGATCACAGCAACTCGTCGAACCCGGGAGCGGCAACGATTGGGTCGTGCGCGCATACGACGTCCAAACCGGAGCGCTGCTCTGGAGCGACGTCTACGACGGCGCGCTCGGAAACGACCGCCCGTCGAGCACCGCGCACGGTATCGCGGTCAAGGGCAAGCAGGCGTTCATCACTGGGCGAAGCGCGAACGCAGTCGATGTCGACTCCTCACGCGACGCTGTCGTCCGCGCTTACAACCTCAAGTAGCCCGACTACCAACCTTCGGAGCCCGGCTCGCCCTTGAACGGTCCGACGAGCTCGGGAGTCACCCAGCCGCCGTAGAAGCGGCCCGGCTGCGGCCGAACAGCGGCGCCTCCCACCGTGCACGCGAACCGCGCGGGGTAGAACGAGACGTACCCTGCAAGGTCCGCGAACTCTTCGAAGGGGTCGGGATACGACCAGGCGGCGCGCTCGACGACTTGCCCGACCGCGGGCACGTTCCAGTACTGGGCAGCTCCCTTCCATTCGCAGCGAGAGCTCCCGTCGGCCGGCACCAACTCGACCCGGACGTCGCCGCGGGGCAGATAGAACGTCGGTGGGCTCGCGGTCTCGAGCACGCGGAACGCAAGCTCGGTGCGCGCGACGAGAACGTCTCCCGCCCGCACCTCGACGAGGCGAGAATCGAGGTCGAGGCGGGGAGGGCGCGGATAGTCCCACACCGACTCCTCTCCGGCGCCCGCAGCCGAAGCAAAGTCCGGTCGCTCGCGGCCCGTCCACCGCCATTTTCCCCGGCCCTCGCGCGCCCAGGCCGGGACGCGCGTTTCTGCGCGCGGTGGAACGCGCGTCACCTACCAGCCTTCGAGGTGCAGGATCGGATCGAGCGGCTTGCGCGGGCCGGCCTTGAACGTCTCGCCGGTGTAGTAGGCGACCGGAGTCAGCGCGCACTGCGTGATCTCGGCGTACGGGATCCCGAGCACGTCTGCCGCCTCCTTCTCGTGCCAGAGATGAATCGTCGTCCAGCACGTGCCGAGCCGGCGCGCGCGCGCGGCGAGCATGAAGCTCCAGAGCGCCGGGAGGATCGATCCGTAGGTGCTCGCCTGTGCGAGCGTGGCCATCTCTCCGGGGATCGCTTCGACCCGACCCTCGACACAGGGGATGACCAGCACGGGTGCGCGCTCGACGTTTTCAGCGAGATACTCCGCGGACGAAATCACCCGGTCCTGGACCGGCGCCATTGTCGGATCGTCGGCATGCACGTGATGCGCGGCGAACGGCATGTCTCGATAGATCGCGAATCCCTTGCGATAGATCTCCCCGAGCGCTGCCTTCTTCGCGGGCTCGGTGACCACGACGAAGTGCCAGCCCTGCGCGTTCGACCCGGTCGGCGCCTGGGTCGCGATCTCAACACACTCACGGACGGTTTCGAGCGCGACCGGGCGTTCGAAATCGAGGCGTTTCCGAACGGCCCGGGTCGTCGTGAGCAGTTCATCGGGGGACAGCGAGAGACTGGCGGCCATGGGGCTCCTTACAAAAACAAATCAGGCGTGCGCTCCGGAACGCGGAACTAACTGAGGGTCAACAAATCGTGCGCGACGCGCGTCCGATCGGGGATGTCGATGCCGAGCGGGCAACTCCCGAGACACGGTGCACTACAGCCCTCGCACGCGGAGGCATCCGTGCCGAGCTTGGAGTAGCCCTCCATCGCCTGCTTCTCCCAGCCGTAGTCTTCGAAGTACATCCGGTGCCGCAGCACGTCATGGATCGGCACCGACTCGGGGCAGGAGCCCAGACAGGCCCCGCAGTGGGGCGCGCAGTAGGTGCCGGCGATCTCGCCGTCATAGCGGCGCAGGATCTCTGCGTCGGCGGCCGCGAACGGCTGACCGGACGCATGGAGGAACTCGTCCACATGCTGGTGCTCCCAGAACGAGACCACCGCACAGGAAACGTCCTGATTCGACAGCGCCCACTTCAGCGCCGCTTGCGAGTACGACTCCGCGTGCGGCTGGAACGCCTCGAGACCCCGGTGCTTCGCACCCTTGAGCGTCTTCATCGCGACCACACCCATGTCCTGCTCGGTCCGCGCGCGGTGAATCAGGTCCTTGAGGCCCGGCCAGATCCCATGATGGTAGGCGAGCATCATCACGTCGAAGCGGCCCGACTTGATCGCCTGATCCGCGACCTGCTCGAGACGCGGGGTGTGGCTCGAGAAACCGAGGAACCGGACCTTGCCCTCTTCCTTCAGACGGTCGAACGCCTCGTGCACGTTCGGGTCCATCAAGCGATCGACCTCATCGCAAGAGTGCACGTGGACGAGATCGACGTGGTCGAGATCGAGTCGCCCGAGGCTCGCCTCGATCGCGGCCTTGTAGTCCGCGACCGACGTGCCGACGTCGAGATGGCCATTCGGCGTACAGAACTTGGTCGCCACGAAGATGTCGTCGCGCGCGACTCCGCGCATCGCCTCGCCCATCGCCTGCTCGCTGCCGGAGCCCGCGTAGTCGGGCGACGTGTCGAAGTAGTTGACTCCGCGTTCGAGAGCGGCGCGGCCGACCTCGACACCCGTCTCGCCGGAAATGCGGCCCGTCCCGAGCACGATGTCCGAGACCTCCCATTCCGTGCGGCCGAGGCGGCGGTGCGACGAAATTCGGCTCTCCTTCCAGCCGTCCTTCCATTCCGGGTGCGTGTACGGAGCGGGGACGAAGATCTTGTCGAGCTGATCGCTCCAGCCGAACCCCTCGTTGCCAACACCTCGCAGCGCCCGTGCGGCTCCCGCCGCTCCGCCGAGGGCCATCGCGCCCAGCGCTGTCGCGCCGCCCGCGACGCCTCCGGTCAGGAACGTGCGCCGCTCTGGATCCGCCGTGGCGCGGAACGTCGAACGCACCCAGACGAACGACACGATCCCGGCGAGCAGTAGGAACAGGATCGCCAGCGTGACGGCTCCGCGTGTCATGCCGACGTCCGGGAGATAGAGCTGGCCGATCGCATCGAGCGGCCCGCCCAGCAGAAACGCGCCGGGCTCGAGGCCGATCGCCGCCCGGTAGAAGGTGCCGCCGAATCCGAAGAATCCGGCCAGGAGCGCGAGGCCCAGGGACCCGAGAATAGCCGTGGTGCGTCGACTCACGAGAACTCCTTCTGCGCGCCATGGAGAGCCCGAACTCGCCGAGAGCACCTGGGACGCTGAGCGGGAGCATAGACGCCCCTCCCTCGACGTGCCCTGCAGAGCGTTCTATGGATCCACCGTGGCCACAAAAATCGCAACTGCCGTCGTCCCGAGCGTCGCTCCCGATCCTCGGAAGCCCGCCTCGATCGCCGCCGAGTTCCGGCGCACGCTCGACCAGGGCGCGCGGCTCCTGCCCGTCGGCTCCGCCAAACACCGACCCAACAGCCTGCTCCGCCTCGGATACACGCCCCGCTACCGCATCGATCTGTTCGAGACGACCTACTACCTGACGAACCCACGCCAGAACCCGGATATCCGCTTCTTCGTCGCCTACGTCATCCCAGACGCGCGTGCCCGAGCTCGCGGCGAGATCCATCCGCGCATTTTCTACAAGGACCTGTCGCTCGTCTGGCGCTCGGCCTCACACTTCGTCCGCTCCGAACACGAGAACTGGATCGGGAAAGGGGAGGCGAGGATCGAGATCATCGATGGCGAGGAGATGCTCACCTCGGCTGAGGAAACCACCGACCTCCCGCTCGAAATCCAGACCGCGCTCGAAGAAATCAACCGTGCCGCTCGCCGCGTCCGCTATGACGACGAGGCGGTCTCGCTGATCCTTCGGCGCGGCGGCGACGACCGCATCGCTCCCTACGCCGACTTCACCCGTCCGCGCGAGCGCGCCCGGGCAAACCCGCAGAACCTGATTCACGGCGGCCGGCCGATCGCGCGTTTCACGAGGCGGAACGATCCCACGTCCCTCCGCTTCGTCGCGGGCTTCGAGCCCGACTTCAGCGCCGTCCTCGAAGCGGCCGCGTCTCGCAGCAGCCTGTACGGGGGACCGCTCGGTCGCTACCGGATCCTCTCAGCGAACGGCAAGGTTCAGTACCTCTTCGTCTCCGGCCCCAATCACACCTGGGTCGCGCCGCCGCAGGCGACCACAAAAGAGATCTCGAGCTACGGCGTGCGGACGATCGACGCGATCGTGCCGGACGATCTCTGCCTCCCCGGCTTCGAGTATCACTTCCTCGACGACTCCGAAGATCCGCCCGTCTTCGTCAGCCAGATTCCGCCCGGCTTCGCCGGTGCACCCAGCTCACACGATCCAAGGCGCTGCGACGCCACCCCCTGGCTCCACCAATTGCCGGTCGTTCGCGAGTTTCAGGAGCGAATCGGCCGTAAGGCGATTGCCCAGTGAATCAGGATCGCGTCGAATTCCTGTTCGACTTCGGCAGCCCCAACGCGTATCTGTGTCATCGGGTCCTGCCCGCCCTGGCGGCGCGAACCGGCGCAGAGATCACGTACGTTCCCATCCTCCTCGGCGGCATCTTCAAGCTGACCGGAAACGCATCCCCGGCGGTGACACTGCAGGGGATCAAGAACAAAGGGGAGTACACGAGCCTCGAAACGAGGCGCTTCCTCGCAGAGCACGGCATCACCGACTTCCGCGCCAACCCCCACTTTCCGGTGAACACGCTCCACATCATGCGCGGTGCGATCGCGACTCAGGGCACCGACGATTTCGAGCGCTACGTCGACGAGATCTATCGCCACATGTGGTGCGAACCCAAGAAACTCGACGACCCGGCAGTGCTGCGCTCCGCGCTCGAAGAGTCCGGCTTCGACGCCGATTCCATTCTTTCGCGCACGCAAGACCCGGCGGTGAAAGCCGAGTTGATCGCCAACACCGAGGGGGCCGTCGAGCGCGGCGTCTTCGGTTCACCGAGCTTCTTCGTCGGAAGCGAACTCTACTTCGGCAAAGATCGCCTCGAACAAGTCGAGCGCGAGATCCTGCGCCAGCGAAAAGGGAACCCATGACCGCTCGCCTCGCGGACCAGACTGTCTTCGTGACCGGAGCCGGCTCCGGCATCGGCCGAGCCACCGCCACCCTCGCCGCCTCCGAAGGAGCGGCCGTCGTCTGCGCCGACGTCGACGAGGGCACCCTCCGGGAGACGGTCTCGGCGCTCGAAGCCGACGGCGCCCGCGCCCAGGGGGTCCCCTGCAACGTGATGGACCCGACCTCGGTCACCACGGCGATGGCAGCGGGAGCCGAGGCCTTCGATGGCCTCGACGTCCTCTTCAATGTGGCGGGTATCGGCGGACTCGCTCACACCGAGGAAGTGTCCTTCGAGGAATGGCAGCGAATCCTCGGGGTCAACCTCACCGGCACCTTCCTCGTCAGCCAGGCGGCGCTCCCGCACCTCCTCGCCAAACGCCGCAGCGCGATCGTCAACGTGGCTTCGGTGGCGGGCCTGAACGGACAGGCGTACAGCGCCGCCTACTGTGCCTCCAAATGGGGCGTCGTGGGTCTGACCAAGGCGCTCGCGGTCGAGTACGTGAAGCGCGGACTCCGGGTGAACTGCGTTTGCCCGGCCGGCGTGAAGACCCCGCTGATGGGAAAGTTCGCCTTTCCCGAAAACGCCGACCTCGACCTGATCAAGCGCTTCGGGCTCGTGCCGAAATTCACACATCCCGAGGAGGTCGCGGAGGCCCTCGTCTACCTCGGGTCGAGCGCAGCGCGTTCGATCAACGGCATCGCGCTCCCGCTCGACTTCGGCAACTCCGCGACCTGAATCAGGGCGAAGCCCGATTCCATGCGGCCTCTGAGGCGGTATCGTGGCGGTCCCGATCCACACACCCTGGAGGACCGTCCATGAGAAGCTCTACCACCCGTCTGATCGCCGCAGTCACCGTGTGCCTCGTGTTGCTTCCGCTCACCGGCTGCATGATGAGCCGCACCTCTTCGCGAAGCTTCGCCAGCCTCGCCTCGATCTGGTCGCTGTCCGCATCCTTCCGCAGCTCGTTCGGCGGCAAGGGCGCCCATCTCGACGAGGGCTATGCCCGCGACATCGCTTCGGTGGGTGCAGCGTTCGTCGGTTCGGCACAGCCGGAGGGAGCCCTGCGGGAGGACGTCACGCACGTCGCCGCCACGCATGGGATCACCGACTGGGAGGGACTCGAGGAAACCTGGCTCGGTCTCGGGATTGGCTTGCGCCATGCAGGACTCGACGAGGCTGAGACACGCGACCTCGTCGCGCGGGTCTTCGGCTCTCCCGAAGCCGTGATGACCGTCGCCAGCGTCTGGAACCAGCCAAGAGTCTGGACCGAGTAGCCTCACCCATGCAGTTCGCCGCCTGGCCTCTGGGACTGGCCATGGCGCTCGTTTCGGCGAGCGCCGTAGCCAGCAACCTCGCCGCTCCGCGCGTCGAGGTCGTCCACATCCATGCCAACACCGGCATGGCCGCGGGCGGCCACGCCGCGCTGCGGGTCGGCGAGCACGCCTTCCACTGGGAAGTGCACGAAGACGGCTGGTTGCGACTCGGTCGCGAGCCGTGGGAAGTGTTCTGGCTCCGGTACGGCGCGCTCGAGAATCGTCCGATGCGTACGCAGGCGCTCGAACTCGATGCGAAAACCCGCGGCGCGCTGCGCGACACCCTGTTCTCGCTCTGGAGTCGCCAGGACCGCGACCTCGCGCGCCTCGACGCCCACATGCTGGAGCGACAATGGCGCGCGCAACGACTTGGCGGTCCGCCCGCTTCGCTCCCCGGTGCTGGATTCTTTGCCCGCAATCGCACCGACGACCCGACCGGCCAGAAGCTGCGCCATTCCCTCGGCGGCGACCGGCTGCGTCGCGAGCTCGCCGCGCTCGAAGCGACACTCGTGGGCGGCAGCCAGCACAGCACCGCGCTTCGCGATGCGCTGCTGCTTCGCGCGGCGCTCCTCACGCTCGCCGAGGCCCGCGGGCTCGCTCCCGATGTCGCGCTAGACCCGGAGCGCCTCCTCCCGGACTCGAGCGGGCTCACGGAAGGCGAACGGGTTCGGCTGGCTGCCTTCTCTGAAGATCTCGAGACCGCCATTCGGCGTCTCCTCGATTCGGATCGTCCCGATCGCGGCCGGCCGCTCCTGCTCGCGGCTGCGCGCTACCACGTCGTTCAGCGTGCACTCGAGGAGAACCGGCTCCTCGTTCTCGACGCGCTCTCGAACGACGAGCTCGTGGTCGATGCGGCGCGGGCACGCGAGCAGCACGAATTGCTCACGCGACTCTCAGATGCCGCCACCGAACATTGGCGTGAGGTTCGCGAGGGCGCTCTCGGGAGCGGCCTCGACGAGGCCGCTTACAACCGGCTCGAAGAGGCGGGGACCGGCATCCATGAAGTCCGCACCGCATTGCACGGCGGGCGCGGTCTGCGAGTCCGACCGCTCGGCCGGTTGATCCCCGCGGCGCCGGGTGCCATCGAGCCGCTTCCGGGGGGATCCGATGCGGCCCTCGCAGATGCGCAACGCGCGGAAGCGACGTTCCGCGAGACGCTGGCGGAGCGATACGCGTACGACATCGTCTCGCGCAACTGCGTGACCGAAATCGAAGCGCTCCTGACGGCGGCCAATCCGGTCTTCCGGATGGAGAGCCTGCTCGCGTTTGCTCCTTTCGAGCTCGCACGCACCGTCGAGGCGAGCCCGATCGGCGGAGAGTCCCGCGAGCTGGCGTCCCACCGCCAAGGCCGGGCGGTGTCAGGGGCAGACGGCTCCCGCCGCGTCGCACTCCGCGAATCCAACACCTGGACCACCACCGTCTACGACGGCTCCATCGGGGATGATCCGTTCCTCTTCTTCTCGGATGGGAGCGCGTGGCTACGACCGCCGCAGGGCGTCGTCAACTTCAGCTACGCGCTCGGGCACGCCACCTTCGGACTCATCACCGTTCCGTTCGACCGCGGACGGCTCGCTTTTCGCGGCCTCCGCGGCGCCTTCTACAGCGTCCCGGAAATCGTGGGGATCAGCATCCGCAAGGGCCGCTACGACCTGGTACCGAGAGACACGATTGTCCCGGCGCCCCCCACGTCGTAGGGCCGGATTCAGGTAGACTGCCGCGGCCGATCGGCCCCTCTCACCTTGCGTGTTCGCTCTCGACTCGGCCCACGAGGAGTTCCGGAAATTGCCCCCCCTTCCGCTCGCGATCGCCTTCGCGGCCCTGCTGCTTGCCTGCACCGAGGCCGAGCCGCCCGCGCCGCCGCCGCCGAAGATCCCGGTGGTCGAGGTCGTACAGCGCGACCAACCCATCCTGCTCGACATGGTGGGGCAGACCCGCGGCTACTCCGACATTCCGATTCGAGCGCGCGTGCAGGGAGTCCTTCTCGGGATGCACTTTCGAGAGGGGTCCCGAGTCCAGGAAGGCGACCCGCTCTACAGCATCGACCCGGTCGAGTACGAGACCAAGGTCATCGAAGGCGAGGGGCACGTCGCGGCGTCCCGGACCCGGCTCGCAAAAGCCAAAGCCGACCTCGCCCGGATCCGGCCGCTCGCCGAAATGAATGCGGTCAGCCAGCAGGATCTCGACGGTGCGGTGGCCCAGTACGAAGCCGCCATCGGTTCGCTTCAGGCCTCGGTCGCGCGCAAGAAGCAAGCGGAGATCGAACTCGGCTACACCGAGATCGCCGCGCCGAGCGATGGCCGGATCGGGATCTCCGAGGCGCAGGTCGGCGAGTTCGTCGGCCAGATGCCGAACCCGGTCGTGCTCAACTTCGTGTCGCTGACCGACCCGATTCGAGTCCGGTTCTCGATCGATGAACGGCGCTACCTGCAGATCGCACGGCGCCTTCGAGAAGCCGAGAACAACGAGGAGCCGAGAGAGGCGCTCGAGTTGATCCTCGCCGACGGCACGCTTCACGAGCATCGTGGGCACACGATCGCTTCCGATGCTGCAGTCGATCCCGCGACGGGAACCTTCACGCTCGAGGCCGACTTCCCCAACCCGGGCGGGATCATTCTCGCGGGTCAGTTCGCGCGAGTCCGCGCGACGGTCGAGACGAAGAAGGACGCGCTCCTCGTGCCGCAGCGTGCGATCAGCGAACTGCAGGGAATCTTCCGCGTCTATGTCGTCGACGACAAGGGCGAGGTGATCCTCCGTGCAGTCGAGGTCGGCGCCAAGATCGATCGACTGCAGATCGTCGAGAAGGGTTTGTCCGCCGGCGAGCGCGTGGCCCTCGATGCGATGCGGCTCCGTCCCGGCATGATCGTCGAACCGGTTCCGACGACCCTCGACGAGTCGGGGGCATTGCAAGCCGCCGCAGCCGGGGCCTGACACTTGGCCGAGTTCTTCGTCCGCCGCCCGATCGTCGCGATGGTCATCGCGATCGTAATCGTGATCGTGGGCCTGGTCGCGCTGCAGTCGCTGCCCATCGCCCAGTATCCGGAAATCACCCCGCCGATGGTCAGCGTTTCGGCCACGTATGTCGGAGCCAACGCCACCAACGTAGAGCAGTCCGTCGCCACACCGATCGAACAGAAGGTGAACGGCGTCGAGAACATGCTCTACATGAAGTCGACGAACTCGAGCGACGGCCGAATGAACCTCGAGGTTTCGTTCGAAGTCGGCACCGATCTCGACATGGCGAACGTGCTCACGCAGAACCGCGTGTCGGAGGCGCAGGCAGTCCTCCCCGAAGAGGTGAAGCGCCAGGGCGTCACCGTCAAGAAGAAGCTCTCGTTCCCGCTGCTTCTGCTGTCGGTCGTGTCCCCGGGCGGCACATACGACGAACAGTTCCTCACGAACTACGCGACGATCAACATCATCGATGAGCTCTCGCGAATCCGCGGCGTCGGTTCCGCCGAAGTCATGGGCGGCCCCGTCACCGAGTACGCGATGCGCGTCTGGGTGAGGCCGGATCAGCTCGCCAAACTCAATCTCACGATCGCCCACCTGCAGCGCGCGATTCAAGAGCAGAACGTCCTCGTTCCGGCAGGTCAGATCGGCGGGCCGCCCGCGCCCGCCGGCACCGAATTCACCTACACCGTACAGACCGCGGGGCGCTTCGAGACCGCCGAGGAGTTCGGCAACGTCGTCGTCCGCTCCAACGACGACGGTTCGCAGGTGCTGTTGAGCGACGTCGCGCGGATCGAACTGGGTACGCAGAACTATCTGATCAGCGCTCGTACCGACGGCGAGGCGACGGCCCTGCTGCAGGTCTTCCAGCTGCCGGACGCGAACGGGCTCGACGTGCAGGCCGCGGTCCTCGAGACGATGGCCCGTCTCGCGGAACGATTCCCCGAAGACGTCGAGTACGTCGTGTCGCTCGATACCACGAAGCCGATCACCGCCGGCATTCGTGAGATCATCATCACCCTCTTCCAGGCGGTCGGGCTCGTGATCCTGGTCGTGTTCATCTTCTTGCAGAGTTTCCGTTCGACGCTCATCCCGACGCTGACAGTTCCTGTCTCATTGATCGGCGCATTCGCGGTCTTCCCGCTGCTCGGCTTCTCCATCAACACGCTCTCGCTTCTCGGCCTGGTGCTCGCGATCGGGATCGTGGTCGACGATGCGATCGTGGTCGTCGAAGCGGTCACCTCGAAGATGGAAGGAGGCATGAATCCGAAGGAGGCCACCGTCGAGGCGATGCGCGAGGTCTCGGGCCCGATCGTCGCGACTTCCTTGGCGCTGATCGCCGTGTTCGTGCCCGTCGCGGCAATGGCCGGCATCACCGGTCGCCTCTACCAGCAGTTCGCGATCACCATCGCGATCTCAGTGGCCATTTCCTCGATCAACGCGCTCACGCTCAGTCCGGCCCTCGCCGCGATGCTCCTGAAGCCGCCGGGGGAGGAGAAGCAGTTCTTCCCGCGGTTCTTCGGGGCGTTCAACCGCGGCTTCGAGGTGGCGACCGCGCGCTTCATGGTGCTGGCGGAGTTCTTCACGACGAAACTCTCGCGCTCGATCGCGCTGCTCGGCGCCCTCGTCGTGCTGACAGTCGTGCTCTTCCGGCTCGTCCCGAGCGGCTTCATGCCCGAAGAAGATCAGGGTTATGTGCTCGCCGCCGTCATACTTCCCGACAGTGCCTCTCTGCAGCGCACGAACGAGGTGATGCGCGAGGTCGAGACCCTCCTGGGCGAAATCGACGCAATCGAGAACGCCACCACGGTCGCGGGCTACAGCATGCTGACCGGCACCCTGCAGTCGAACTCCGGCTTCATCTTCATCCAGCTCAAAGACTGGGACGAGCGCCCGGATTCCCAGGATCACGCGGTCCACGTCGTGCGGCGCCTCAACGCCACGTTTGCCTCGCTGCAAGCCGCCACCGCGTTCGCGTTCGGGCCGCCGGCCATTCCGGGCCTCGGCACCGGGTCGGGCTTCTCGATGATGCTGCAGGATCGCGGCGGGAGCCCACCCGCGTACCTCGAAGAGCAGGCCCGGCTCTTCACCGAGGCCGCACGGAAGCGACCGGAGATCGCCGGCGCCAACAGCCTGTTTCGCGCGGGCACCCCGCAGATTTTCCTCGACATCGACGACGCCAAGGCACTCAAGCTGGGCGTCCCGCTCGCGGACGTCAACTCTGCGATCGGCGCGTTCCTCGGCGGCGCGTACGTGAACGACTTCAACCGCTTCGGCCGCCTCTACAAGGTGTACGTCCAGGCGGAGCCGCAATATCGGGTCGACGCAGATGCGCTGCGTCTCTTCTACGTGGCGAATTCGGCAGGGGAGATGGTTCCGCTCTCGACGATCGTCGCGGACAGTCGGACCGCGGGCGCCGAGTACACCAACCGTTTCAATCTCTTCCGCTCCGCGGAGGTCACCGGCCAACCCGCCCCCGGCTACAGCTCGACCCAGGCGATCGCTGCGCTCGAAGCCGTCGCAGCCGAGTCGCTGCCCGCCGACATGTCCTTCGGCTGGAACGCGATGAGCTACCAGGAGAAGGCTGCGGCCGGGAGCGCAGGCGTCGTCTTCTTGATGGCCCTCGTGTTCGTATACCTGATCCTCTCCGCGCAGTACGAAAGCTGGTCGCTCCCGATCTCGGTCTTGCTCGGAGTCCCGATCGCGATCTTCGGCGCCATCGGCGGCCTGTGGATCGCCCGACTGTTCAGCGAGAGCTACGTCAACAACGTCTTTGCCCAAATCGGGTTGGTGATGTTGATCGGCATGTCCGCAAAGAACGCGATCCTCATCGTCGAGTTCGCGAAGGTCGAGCACGAGAGCGGCAAGACCCCGCTCGAAGCCGCACTCGAGGCGGCACGGCAGCGCTTTCGGCCGATCCTGATGACGGCGTTCTCGTTCATCCTCGGGGTCCTGCCGCTGTTGGTCGCAACGGGTGCCGGCGCCGAGGCGCGCAAGGTCATGGGCATGACCGTCTTCTCCGGCATGCTGGTCGCGACGGTGGTCGGCGTGCTGATCGTTCCTGCCATGTTCGTCATGGTCGAACGCTACGTGAGCCGATCCGAGACTCCTGCCACGACCTCCACGCCCGGAGGGGTTTCCTGATGCGGCGCTCGCTGGCGACGATCGCCTGCCTCCTGGTGCTCGGATTCGCCGGCTGCAAGCTCACGCCGGACTACGAGCGCCCCGAACTCGGGGTGCCGGCCGCGTGGGACGAGGAGACCGCGCCCGGAGACTCGATTGCGAACGTCGAGTGGTGGGAACTCTACGAGGATCGTCAGCTCGAGTTCCTGATCCGTACGGCGCTCGAAGAGAACAAGGACCTCGGGATCGCGCTCGCGCGAATCGCCGAGTCGAGCGCGCGAGTCACGGTGACGCGCGCCGACCAATTTCCGTTCGTCGACCTGTTCAGCGACGCTGGACGCGGCCGCCAGAGCCAGCTCGTATTTCCGGGCGCGACCACGCACGACCGGTTCGGGCTCTCGGCCCAGCTCTCGTTCGAACTCGACATCTGGCGCAAGTACGCGCGCGCCACGGAAGGAGCGCGCGCGGACCTTCTCGGCACCGAGGCTGCGCACCGCGCAGTGACGATCAGCCTCGTCGCCACTGTTGCCAACACGTATCTGCTCCTGCGCGATCTGGACTACCGACTCGAGATCTCCGAGCGCACCGCGCGAACCCGCACCGAGAGCCTCCAGATCATCAACGCTCGCTTCGAAAAGGGCATCGTTCCGGAGCTCGACGTCCGCCAGGCGCAGATCGAGCTGGCCGAGGCGGATGCGGCCGTTGCGAGCTTCGAGCGTCAGGTGGCCCAAACGGAGAACGCGCTCCGCGTTCTGCTCGGCCGCTACCCCGGTGCGGTCGCGCGCGGACTTTCTCTCGAAGACCAGACCCCGGCCCTCGAGATCCCCGCCGGCCTGCCTTCCGAGCTGCTCCAGCGCCGCCCTGACATCGTAGATGCCGAACAGCAGCTGGCGGCGGAAACCGCACGAATCGGCGTCGCCGAAGCGATGCGCTGGCCGTCGATCAGCTTGACGGCCAGCTTCGGCGCCGTTGCGACGGAGCTGAGCGATCTCAACATGAACGAAGCGAAGGCCTGGAATCTACTCGCCGGCCTCGTGGCCCCGATCTTCAACAGCGGCCGCTTGAAGGCCAACGCACGCGCGCAGCGTGCCCTCGCCGAGCAGCTGCTGCGCAACTACGAGCAGACGGTGCTCCAAGCGTTCCGCGAGGTCGAGGACTCGCTCGTGGCCGTCCGCACGTTGCGCGTCGAGCACGCGGCGCGGCTTCGAGCAAGGGAGGCGGCACGCGGTGCCGCGCGGCTCTCGCGCGCACGGTACGACGGTGGTGTCGTAGACTATCTCGAGGTACTCGACTCCGAGCGCTCGCTGTTCCGCTCGGAGCTCGAAGAGTCGTCGACGCGACGCGCATCGCTCGATGCCGTCGTGCTGCTCTACAAAGCACTCGGCGGCGGCTGGGACCCGGAACCGGCGGCGCAACCGTAAAGGAGACGAGACATGGGACTTCGCGATTGGATCAAGCCGCGCCTTCAGGACTTCGTGATGAAGCAGATGGACGATCTGCGACCCGAAACCGTCGAAGGGGCGCGTGGCGACGTCCTCGAAGTCGGCTTCGGGACCGCGCTCAACCTCCGCTACTACGGCCCAGCCGTCACGCGGGTCACGGGCCTCGATCCGATGGTGACCGACGGCGTGCGCGCGGTCGACGAACGCATCGCCGAAGCTTCGTTCCCGGTCGAGCGTGTGGCGCTGCGGGCCGACGGAACGCTCCCCTTCGATGCCGGCCGCTTCGACAGCGTGATCACGACCTTCACGCTCTGCTCGATCCCGGATACGACGGCTGCCCTCGCCGAGATGCACCGGGTGCTCAAGCCCGGCGGGCAATACGTGTTCGTCGAGCACGGCCGGGCGGATGACCCGGGCACGGCACGCTGGCAAGACCGCTTGAACGGCACCTGGGGCAAGCTGGCGGACGGCTGCAACATCAACCGCCGCATCGACCAGATCGTCGGCGGCAGCGGCTTCGAGCTGGTCTCGATGGAGCGCTTCCGAGGCCGCGGCCCGGGGCTGATGGCCCAGATGTACCGGGGCGTCGCGGCCCGGAGCTAAAGCGGCCCCCCCGGCCGGCCGATTCACTTCCCTCTGCGGCGGCGGGGGTTTGGCGCTCCCGATTCCGCCCCATGAAGGGGAATCCAATGCGCATCCTGGCCTGCCTGACTCTGATCCTCGCGAGCCTCTCGCTCAGTGGCTGCATGCTCGCGATCGAAGCCGCGGCCGTCGCGACCTACCCGCTCAACAAGAAGGGGAAGTTCGAAGACGCCCAGAAGAAGTACACGACGGACATCCGCTACGGGATGTACGACGAGGCTCTGGGTTTCGTCGAGCCCGAGGAGCAGAACCGCTTCCGGCAGGAAATGAATCGCCTGCGAGAGGTGCGTTTCAGCGACTACCGGATCGACTCCATCCAGATGAACCCGGGCAAGACCGAAGCCGTCGCCCACGTGGTCCTGCGCGGCTACTGGCTCTCCTCTCCGTTCGAGCAGGAAATTCGGGCCGTCCAGAAGTGGCGCCGGATCGCGCCGACCCAGAACTGGTACGTGACCCCGGACTGGAACGCCCTGCTGAAGCCGCCCGCCGGCAGCTGAACACCGCTCCGCAGAGTTGCCGGCTCTCTGCCGGTGCCTTGGCAACGAGCCGCCGACTAGCGCATTCTTCTCGCAGGCCCCCCTGCGAGGTTCCCATGCGCTTCACGCTCCTGTCCGCACTCCTGCTTCTCGTTCCGCTGGCTTCGGCCGCCGACCCCTTTCTGTATACCCACGACAGTTCCCGCCAACTCGCGACCGTCGACGTCGCCACGGGCGAAGTCGCGCTGATCGGCGACATGGGCGACGTGATGACCGACATCGCGTTTGCCCCGGATGGGCGGCTCTACGCGATGAGCTTCTTCACCCTCTACGAGGTGGATCCGGCAACGGGCCAGGCGACCCCGATCGGAGCGCACGGGATCCCCGACGGCAACGCGCTCGTCTTCGCGAACCAGAACGTCCTCTACGCGATGGGCGCTGACAGCACGCAGCTCTATCAGCTGAATCTCGCCACCGGAACCGGGACGCCCCTCGGCGATGTCGGCGGAGGCTCCGCGGGCGATCTCGCATACAACCGCGGTGAACTGTACGTCTCGACCGTCTCGGCGACCCTGATCCGTATCGATCTCAATCCGGTATCCGGCACGCTCGTCGGAAACATCGGATTCCCGGACGTCTTCGGCCTCGCGACTGCGGACGACGGCGTGCTCTACGGCATCTCGGGCACCCAGATCCTCACGGTCGACACCACTACCGGTGAGGGCGAACTCGTCGTCGATTTTGGCGGACAGGGCTTGCAAGCCTCGTTCGGCTCGAGCTTCGTCGGCGAGGCTCTCCCGACCTGCCCGGAGGTCCCGTTCGAAGGCTGTCTGGTCGCCTCGAAGGCCAAGCTCAAGGTCACCGAGAAGAAGCGCGGCAGCGAAAAGGTCTCGGTCCAGCTGAAGGGCTTCCCGATCGAGACGACCGCGGCGAGCTTCGGCGATCCGATCGGCGGCGCGACGTTCTATGACATCTGCCTCTGGCGCGAAGACACTCCGGTCGTCCGACTGACCGTCGATCGCGCGGGCGCCACGTGCGGCTCGAAGCCGTGCTGGAAGGCGAAGGGCGACAAGGGCTGGAGCTACAAGGACGGCGTGACCTCCGCCTCGGGCGTGAAGAAAATGAGCCTGCTGTCCGGACCGAGCGGAAAGGGCGGCCTGAAGGGCTCGGCGGCCAACAAGCTCAAGAAGGGACAGGACTATCTCCCGCACGGCATCGCAGCTCGCTACACGAACGCGACTTCCGCGTTCGTGCAGTTCGCCGCGAGTGACGGCCAGTGCTACGAGGCGGTTCTCGGCGTCGACAAGGCCGACGGCAAGCAGGTGAAGGCCAAGAAGTGAGCTCCCCGGGGGCCGCCCCAGAGGCGGCTCCCGATACCGGGCTTCGGCTCGGTACGGGCGGGTTCACTCGCCCTCTGCGGCACCCGCGTTCTTCGCCGCCTCTTTCAACTCCTGCAGGGCCTCGTTCAAGTAGTCGATCAGATCCCAGATGTCCGGCATCAGCTCGCGACACGCGAGTGCTCCGAAGTCGAGGCTGCCGTCGTAGCTCTGCACGGTGATGTTCAAGCCGATCCCATCGTTGATCGCCGAGACCGGGTAGTTGGCGACGAGCTTCGAGCCGACTCCGTAGAGCGGGAACTGCGGCCCCGGAACATTCGAAATCACCACGTTGAACGGGAGGTCCACCCAGTTGTTGACCGCGGCCCGCGCCACGACCCGGGCCGCCCGGGCAGCCACGGCCGGCGGAGCGAACTGGGCGAAGTCCTGAAGGAGCGTCGCCGGCAGCGCCTGGTGCTGCTCCTTCGCGACCAACATCGACTCATGGATGGCGTCGAGCCGCTGCAGCGGGTCGGCGATGTGAGTGTGAAGCGAGGCCGTCATGGAGGAGACCTGGTTCCCGAAGCTCCCCTTCTGTTCTTCGGTACGAACCGAGACCGGCACCATTGCGACGAGCGGCTCGGGCGGCAGCTCGTTCCGCTCCTCGAGGTAGCGGCGCAGCGCGCCGGCGCACAATGCGAGCACGACGTCGTTCACCGTGACCCCGCGCTGCTTCTTCAGCTCCTTCACCTCCTCGAGGGAGATCGAGCCGAATGCGAACCGCCGGTGCGGCGTGATCTTCGCGTTGAGCACGGTGTGCGGAGTGGGCGTCGACGCCTCCGACAGCATCTCAGCGGGCCGGCGCCCGAGGGCGTTGTTGATGAACGCCTCTCCCGGTAGCTCGCCGAACCCGAGTGAGCGGGAGAGCGCCGGCAAGTGGCGCGCCGCTTCGCGGGCAAGACGAACGCCCTTGCGCGGCGTTCCGGCCACGGCCCACAAGCCACGCATCAGCATCTCGAAATCCGTCGGTTCGGGCTCGGGTCGCCAGGCGCGGCGCGGCGGGTCGACCTGACGCGGCTCCGGTGTGAGGTCGAGAAGCGTGGCGAGGATTTCCGCGCCCGAAGCCCCGTCGATCGCGCAGTGATGGATCTTCGTCAGCTGCGCGACGAGCCCCCCCTCGAGGCCCTCGATCACATACAGCTCCCACAGCGGCCGGCTGCGATCGAGCGGCCGTGCGACGAGACGGGAAACCTGCTCCCCGAGCTGCTTGTGGTCGCCCGGCGGAGGGAGCCCGATGTGGCGCACGTGGAAGTCGAGATCGAAGTCCGGATCCTCGATCCAATACGGATGGTCGAGTCCGAGCGGCACCTCGACCAGCCGTCGCCGGTACGGCGGAAGCAGATGGATCCGCTCCCGGATCAGCGCCTTGGTGTCTTCGACGGTCGGCGGCACCGACGCGGTGCTCGGATCGAAAATCGCTAGACCCGCGACGTGCCCGTAGGTCGTGGGCGTCTCGAGACTGAGGAAGCTCGTGTCTAGACCGGTGAGTTGCTGCATGGGGGACTCCTAAGAGACGGATCGTTCCTGGTCGTAGCGCGGGTAGGACGCCTTCATGAACGCACTGTTGAGGAGCGTCGTGGCGACGATCTTTTCGCTCTTCGCCTCGCGCACCGTCGTTCGCACCCAGTGCGATTCGGCGCGGCGGCTCTCGCTCAGCAGGATCACCTCGCGGTCGAGGAGATACTCCTCGTCCACGAAGAGCGGGCCGTCCACCAGGCGGATCTCCTGATTGGCGAACAAGCCGACCACGGGCTGGCGCACCGGGAAGCGCGCCTCGCCGTTGGTGTACTGGGTGAGCACACTGATCATTTCGAACGGGATGACCGGCCGACCCCAGGGCGACTTCTCCGCTCCCTCGGCGGTGTGCCACGAGCAGGGTTCGGTGATGGCCTTCAGCTTCTGCGCAAGGCTGAACGGGTAGAGCGCCCCCATGTGCTGGTCGAAGCCCATGACGACGCGCTCGGTCTTCGCACCGCGGGTGCCGACGCTCATGTCGCCGAGGATCACCAACTGCTCCGGCGGACGCAGCTTGGCCATCAACGCGTCGAGCTCCGTCTCGCCGCCGTCGGGCCCGAGTGACAGCGTCGCCGAGAGAACCGGGGTGCCATCCTTCTTGAGCATCCCAGCGCGCACACTCCTGGCTCCGGCCTCGGCCACGGCCGCCCAGGCCTGCACCTCGTCTCCCTCGATACAAGGGCTCTGGTAGTGAGAAGAGATACACCCGCTCTCGTGGAACGCATCGCCGAAGATCTCGTGCGCGAGAGGAACCAGCTGGCTGAAGTGCGTCGGGCCTTCGATCGCACCGCCCTGAAAGCCGACCTGCTTCGCCGTCTCTTCATCGTGAATCGACGTGCGACCGCCGATGTCCTGCTCCGCCAGCATCTGCACCGGTTGGCGCCACGGCCCGGCGATGCGCGCGTCGGGCTCCGCCACTCGGGTCAGCTCGGTGTCGAAGATCTCGGAAAGGGGGGTCCCCATCGGGCGGCTCCTGAAGAAAAGGCGCTGAGATTCCCTACGAAACTCGGCGATCGTGGCCTTCCCAGTACTTCTCGCGCAGCTCCTTCTTCAGCACCTTGCCGCTCGCGTTGCGGGGCAACTCGGGGAGGAAGTCGACGGAGCGCGGGCGCTTGTAGCCCGCCAGCTGGCTGCGACAGAACTCGACGAGATCGTCCGCGCTGGCTTCCGCTCCGGCGCGCAGGACGACGATCGCCTTGACGGCCTCACCGAATTTCTCGTCCGGCACGCCCAGCACCGCGACGTCCGCGACCGCCGGGTGTTCGAAAAGCGCGTTCTCGACCTCGCGCGGATAGATATTCTCTCCGCCCGAGACGATCATGTCCTTCACGCGGTCCTGGATGAACAGGTAGCCCTCTTCGTCGACGATTCCGGCGTCGCCCGTGTGCATCCAGCCCCCGGCCAGGGCTTCTGCGGTCGCCTCCGGGAGGTTCCAGTAGCCGCGCATGATCTGATTGCCGCGCGCAATGATCTGACCCACGGTGCCGATCGGCACCGGCTGATCCTCGTCGTCGACGATGCGCACCTCGGTGCCGGGCAGCGGCCGCCCCGCCGAGAGCAGCAGCTCCGGCCTGTCGTCGAGCGCACGCCGATGGTCGGCCGGCGAGAGCAGGGTGAGCGCCGCCGTCGTCTCGGTCATCCCGTAGCCCTGCAGGAAATCACAGCCGAACACTTCCATCGCGTTGCGCAGTACGTCCGCTGCAATCGGCGAGGCGCCGTAGACGATCGAGTGCAGCCGCTCGTAGTTGCGCTCGGCCGCGTCCGGCACCATCACCAGACAGGCCTGAATCATCGCAGGCACGAGCGTCGTCCGCGTGACGCCACCCTCGGACAGCGCAGCCACCACGTCCACGGGCGAGAAGTCCTCGTGGACCACCATCGAGCTGCCCTGGCTGATCGCGCCGATCGCGGTAATCCCGGCGGCCGCGTGATACATCGGCGCCACCACCAGGATGTGTTCGTCGGGGAGCATCGTGATGCCCGCCATCTGCTGGATCAGATTCGCCTCGACGGCACGGTGTGTGAGCACGGCGCCCTTCGGCCGGCCCGTCGTCCCGCTCGTGTACATCTGATAGAGATCGTCGTCATCGCTCCCTCGACGGTCCGGAGCGGTCGTCGGCTGAGATCCGATCCACTCGTGGTAGTCGACCCAGCCTTCGGGGCACGGGCCGTCGAGCGAAACCCACGTCTTCACATCGCCGAGGTCACCGCGCACCGAGTCGATTTGCTCGACGAGTTCGCCCCGAGCCACGACAAGGCGCGAACCCGAATCGCGCACGATGTACGCGAGCTCCGGCGGTGCGAGCCGATAGTTGAGCGGGACCGGCGCCGCACCCGACTTCGAGCCGGCGTAGTAGAAGAGCGGATACTCGAGGCAGTTCTTGGCCAGCAACGCGAAGCGGTCGCCGGGAGCGAGACCCGCTGCCGTCAGGGCGTGGGCGAGCTGATTCGTGTGCGCGTTGGCTTCGCCGTAGGTGAATCGGCTGGCGCCCGCGTCGATGCAGAGCGCGTCCGCTCGCTCGCGTGCGAAGAAATCGATCGAATCATGGAGCTGCATGGGGGGTTCCTGTCGTCTGTGGAGGGTGGGGCACCGCTCGAACAGGCTTCAACCGTGCGCCCCTGGACCATCCTACAGCGGTTGGCCAGAGCATGGGAAGCAATCGCGGCCCACAGACACGGACGGCTCACGCCGGCCCTCTGCGCCCGCGAGCCGTTCCGGTGAGCACCCGGCTCGGCTCGATCTGCGGCATCGCAGCCCCGAGGACTCGCTCGACCTCCTCGCTCACGGCCGCGCGGAGAGCGTCGGTAGCCACGCTGCCGGCTCATCCGAGATCGTACTCACGCTGCAGGTCCGTCAGAGGCCGCTCCCAATGGTCTTCCCAATGGACGGGCATCAGCGGCTTCGCCCGACGACCGCGCGCCCAGCCGTCCGAGATCGCGTCCATCAGGATCGGGAACAGTTGCGGCTTGTAGAGCGCCGACTGGAGCGGACGCGTTGCGAGGATCATCGCGGGGTAGGGCGCGGGCGTCTGCGCGACCGTGAAGCTCACCACCCGTACTTCACCGAGAGGCGTCGTGTCGTAGCCCGTGAGCACGTGGAACATGTCGTGGAGCTGGAAGCCGCGTTCGGCCAGATAGCCGACGTCCGCGCCTCGCTTCTTGTGCGCTTCGATGAATGCGGACTCGCGCAGCAGATTCGGATCGAGATCGTTCTCGCGCATGTAGCGCTCGAAGGCATGGCCGAGCGTGCCCTCGGAAAGCGCACCGAGCGCGTCGAGATCGGGCGCGGGGCTGAGATAGCGCTCCGCCAGCATCTCGTCGGCGGCCGGATTCGCGAGCGCGAGCGTGTCGAAGCCCGCAACGCCCTCCGGGTCTCCCGCCCGCATGAACAAGTGGGCAAAGTCGACCGTGGCGCGCGGATCCCAATCGGAGAGCGTCTCGAGCAAACCCTCCGTCATCTCTGGACTCAGCTTCGGCGATCGCATCCTCACTCCTTCTCCCATGAGCAAAACGAGGGGCGAGGGTACCGCCGCGTTGGTAGGGTCGCAGCATGTATCGACTCTTCTCGTGGGAGCACAGCTACTTCTCCGGCAAGGTCCGCGCCTACCTCCGCTTCAAGCAGGAACAGGGTGCGCTCGGACCGGGCTACGAGGACATCCTCGCAACGCCCGAGCTGATCCAGGGGCTGTTGATCCCTCGCTCGGGCAGTCAGGCCGTACCGCAGCTCCAGGCGCCGGACGGAACCTGGATCCAGGACTCGAGCGACATCCTCGACTACTGCGAAGCGGCGCACCCCGAAGCGCCCATCGTGCCCGACGCCGTCACCGCACCCCGTCAGTGTGTCGCGAGCTACCTGATCGAGCTGCTGGCCGACGAGTGGGTCGTCGTGCCCGCGTTCTGGGAGCGCTGGTACTTCAGCGAGGACGGACGCGCGCCGAACCATCGCGCATTCAACGAACTGCAGTGGGGCGCGGTGCTCGCAGCCGGCATGGGCGGCACGATGCGGCGCGGTGCCGGTGCCGGTTTCTTCCAGACGGCGATGAACATCTCGCAATCTCGCACCGATCCGAGGGGCGTGTACGCGGGACTCGTCGAGCTCGGATGCAACGAGAAAACCGAGCACGCGTGGCAGGAGAGCCAGCACCATCTCCTCAGCCTGCTCGAAACTCACTTCACTGATCACGACTACGCACTCGGGGGTCGCCCGAGCCTCGGCGACTACGGCCTGCTCGGCCCGCTGTACGCGCATCTCTATCGCGACGCGGTTTCCGGCTTCGCCTTGCGGACGTTCTTCCCGGTCGTCTCCGAGTGGGTAGAACGCACCAATGGCGAGAGCGCGCTCAACGCGCGTAAGTTCGGTCAAAAGCTCTACTCAGTGGACTCTGCCGGCTCGCTCACGGCGCGCAGCGCGACGAGCGACGGCGGCGACTGGGTCGAGGACGACTCGATCCCGGAGACGCTGCTGCCGATCCTCGGCGTCTTCTTCGACGAGATGTGGCCCGTGCTTCGCCGCTCGGCCGAAGTGCTCTCCGAGTTCATCGGGAGCGATGCGCACGGCCCCGGCGGCGAACTCCCGGGCAAGACGTTCACCGCCACACCCGGCTTCGAAGAACACCAGCGCGGCGAGGGCGCGCTCACGCACGCGTTCGAGATTCGCGGAGTGCGGAGCAGACGAATGGTCGTGCCGTACCAGATGTGGATGCTGCAACGGCTCGAGCGTGTTGTGGCGGCGTGCACCGCCAGCGAGCCTGGGCGTACGGCGGTGGGGCAGCTCCTGGGCCGTTTCGCGGGCGGGACCGAGCTGCTCGAACTCCACGAGCGCCTCGCCGGTTGTCGTGTGCGCAAGGAAGGCGCGCGGCTGTTCGCGGAATCCTGATCGGGCGGCTCAGCGCTGCGCGTTGAGGCCCCAGTCGTACTCGAAGAAATTCAGCTTGCAGTCGTCACACTCGAGGAGATCCTCGGCGAGGCCGCCCTCCGCGTAGAGCGCCACATAGCTCAGGAGCGTCGCCGGACGCTCCGGGTGCGCGCCCTCGAGCCAGCTCGTGAAGTCGCCTTCGTACCGGTCGAAGATCGCGGACAACCAGACTTCGCGGGCGCGCTCGTCGACGCGAACGTTGCGCTCGTCTCGGACAAAGCGGCGCGCCGCGCGATCGAGCTGCCGCTCGAGGCTCATCGGGTCGAACGCTTCGGCCGGGAGCTGCGGGCAACTTTGCGATGCGCAGCTGAGCGCGAAGTGGATGCGGGGCTCCGCAAAGCGCTCGCGGACGATCCCGTTCTCGAGATGATGGAAGCTCATCCGGTCGCCGCCGAGCGTCGCCTTCTGCCCGACGAAGAAGCGCGCCAACCCTCCCAGCAAGAGCGCGCGGGGCTTCGGCACGTCCTTCACGCTCTCGATCGGGTAGTACTCGAGGACCGCGCGCAGCACCCAGGCGTTGTAGCCGTTGAGCCAGTAGGCCAGGCGCTCTCCTTGCGTCGGAAAGAGCTCGGGATGGCTGTCCGGGCTCCGCGCTGCGACGGCCGCGAGGTAGCGCTCGAGATCTCCCCTGTCGTCCGATGCTGCGGCGTAGTCGACCCGCCCGTAGTCGTCGACGAAACGCTCCAGAAAACCGTCCAGCGTCTCATGGCGGAAGGTTTCGCCCGCCGGTGCGGCGGACTCGGGGACGGGAACCGTCGTGCACGCGGAGAGGAAGCACGCCAAGACCAGGACGAGTCGAATTGCCATGTCCTTCCCTACGCCTTGGGCGCCCCTCAGGTTTCCCGTTTCGAGAAGCCTGCCCTCGGCTAGGCTCGCGGTCAAATGGGGGGAACCATGCGTGGATTCGCAATCCGCTTCGCCGCAGCGCTGGTACTCGTGCTCGCCACCTACAACCCCGAGGGCCAGTCCTTCTTTCACTGGGTCGTCGAGTCTTGGACGGCGATGACACCGCCCAAGGCGCTCGCCGGCGTCGTCCTGACGATCGGCTGGGTGGTCGCGTTCACCACCGCGTGGCGCGCGCTCGGCGTGATCGGCACGGGATTACTCGCTGCGCTCGTCGCCACGCTGCTCTGGACGGTCATGGACTTTGCGGGCGTCGAAGCGAGCTCTCGCGCGATCACGTACGCCGTGCTCGTGGGGATCGCGTTCGTCGTCGCCGTCGCGACATCCTGGAAGGCGCTTTGGGCGAGCTTCGGGAGCCGCTCCGAGTCAGAGGTCTAGGGCTAGGTCTACTCGGGAATCTGCAGGACGCGCTTCGCGATCACGTTGAGCTGCACCTCGTTGGTGCCTCCCCAGATCGAGTCGGCCCGCGTCATGAGCCACGCGCGCGTGCGTTCGAGCTGGGTCTCTTCGAAACCGGGACCCGACCAGCCGAGGCCTTGTGCCCCCAGCGCGAGCATCGCGATGTCCTGTCCATTCTTCACCATGTTCGCCCAGCGATACTTGCCAAGCGACCCGATGTCGCGCCCGGTCTGGCTCGCGCGCGCTTCTTCCATGGCGCGTCGCATCGTCAATCGGAGCGCCCGCTCTTCGAGCTCTTGCCCCGCGAGTCGCTGCCTCAGCGCGGCGTCGGCGAGCACACCGTTCTCGACCCCCACCTCGCGCTTGACGAGGTCGGCCAGCGTCTCCTTCATCGCACCCGTGAGGCCACCCTCGCTCCCGCCATCGTTGCTCCGCTCGTGCTGAAGCAATTTCTTGGCAACCGTCCACCCGCCATTCACGGGACCGATGACATGCTTCGCCTGAGCGCGGGCGCCGTCAAAGAACACCTGTGAAAAGTCCGCACTTCCGTCGATCAACTTCAGCGGTGAAACTTCGACGCCGGGCTGGTGCATCGGGAAGAGGATGAAGCTGATCCCGTCGTGCTTTGGCGCGTCGGGATCCGTGCGCACGAGACAGAAGATCCAGTCCGCCGCATCCGCGCCTGTCGTCCAGATCTTCTGGCCGGTGACCACGTACTCGTCGCCTTCGAGGACCGCACGAGTCTGGAGACTCGCGAGATCCGAGCCACTCCCGGGCTCGCTGTAGCCCTGACACCACCGGACCTCGTGGCGCGCGATCGGCGGCAGAAACTCCTGCTTCTGTGCTTCGGTACCAAACTCGAGCAGAGTCGGTCCCAGCATGCTGGTGCCGAACGAGCTGACGATCGGCGCCCGGACCGTCTTCAGCTCCCCCATGAGCGCCGCGGCGTGCTTCCGATCGAGCCCGCCGCCGCCGTACTCGATCGGCCACTGAGGCGTGATCCAACCTCTGGAGACCAGAGCCTTGACCCATTTCCCGAGACTCGCCTTGGGCAGGTTCCGGCGATTTCCGACTCTCAGATCGGCCGGGAGGTTTTCTTCGACCCAGCCCCGCACTTCCTGCTTGAATTCGTCGATGGATTGAGAGGACATGTGCTCGTCTCCTTGAGGCCGAATCAGTAGCCGCGCAGGCCAGCGAAGCGGTTGCGGTGATGGATGGCGTCGCCCAGCGTCAGCTCGGCCGCCTTGAGGCGCTTGAAGAAGAGGCCGACCTCCTCTTCGTCGGTCATGCCGATCCCGCCGTGCATCTGGACGGCTTCGCCACCAATCAGATCTGCGACGTCGGAGCAGCGTGCCTTGGCGCCGCTCGCACACTCGGCGACGTCGTCCCGCTGGTCGTCGATGGCACTCTGCGCGTCTCGCACGACGGAACGAGCGAACTCGAGCTCGCCGAACATCTGCGAAGCGCGATGTCGCAGCGCCTGGAAGGTTCCGATCTTCACCCCGAACTGTTCGCGGGTCTTCAGGTACTCGAGCGTGCGCTCGAAAGCTTCTTCGAACGTACCGACCATCTCCGAGCACAATCCGATCGTCGCTCGGTCGAACACCGGGTCGAGGACCTCGGCACCGCCATCGATCTCGCCGAGCACCCGGGACGCGTCGACCGCGACGTCCTCGAACACGATGCGGGCGGCGTTGCGGCCATCGAGCATCTCGGTGCGCTCGACCGAGATCCCCGCGGTGCCCGCGTCGACGACGAAGAGCGAGAGCCCCGCGCGGTCTCCGGACTCGCCCGCGGTCCGGGCGACGGTGACGATCTGGTCCGCCACGTGGCCGTCGAGCACGAACTGCTTGGCGCCGCGAATGCGAAAGCCGTCACCGTCCCGCGTCGCGCGCGTCACTCCCGAGTAGGGCGCAAAGCGGCCCTGCTCCTGGAACGCCAGGCAGAGGATTCGATCGCCGCTGCACACTCCCGGCAGCAGCTCCTTCTGAAGCGGCTCGTTGCCGCCGAGCAGGATCGCGTTGCCGCCGAGCAGCACGGTCGATAGGAAGGGCTCCGGTGCCAACACTCGCCCGCATTCGGCGAGCACGACGCCGAACTCGCCGTAGCCCAGCTCGGCGCCGCCGACCGATTCGGGAAACGGGATGCCGGTCCAGCCGAGCTCGGCCATTTCCTTCCAGAGGCTCCGGGCAAAGCCGGTTTCGTCGCGCGAGTCGCGGAGCGCGCGCATCCGGTCGACGGGTGACTTCTCGTCGAAGAAGGTCTTCGCCATCTCGCGCAGAATCAGCTGATCTTCGGTCAGGATCAGTCCCATGGATTCTCGTTCCCTTCTGGCGCCGGTGGGTCGGGAGGTCGGCGAGTTCTGAGTCGCTCGTCATGATAGTGCGGGTCCTGCCCCGGCCACCACCAGCGCTCGGCGGCGTCCCGGGATGCCCTCGCCTTGTCAGCGCGCCGCTCTTATCCTCCGGTTGAGGAGTACTTCGTCATGAATCGATTGACTCGCACTGCGGCTGCCGCCGTCGCTCTCGTCGCGGCGCTGATCTTCGTGTTGCTGCTCTTTGTCGATGGGATCGCGCGGCGCGGGATCGAACAGGGCGCAACATTCGCACTCGGGGTGGAAACGAAGCTCGACTCCGCCGCGATCCGGATCCTGACCGGATCCTTCGGCCTCGGCGGTCTCGAAGTCGCGAACCCGCCCGGGTTCGAGAGCCCGTTCTTTCTGGAACTCGACGAAGCTCGCCTCGACCTGAAGCTCTCCACTTTGCGCGAGCCGGTCGTGGTGGTCCCGCTCTTTGAGATCGACGGCATCGTGGTCGACCTCGATAAACAGGGAAGCAAGACCAACTACGACGCGATCCTCGACAATCTCGCGCGGTTCGAGTCCGAGGACGAGGTCGAGCCCGAGCCTGAAGACGGCGAGCCGGGGAAGCGCTTCTTGATCGAGCAGATCGTCGTGCGCAACGTGCTCGCACACGTTCGCGTGATCGGTGCCGAGATTCCGCAGATCGACGTCGTCGTGCCCGAGGTTCGCATCGACGGCCTCGGAAAAGAGGGGCAACCGCTTACGACGGCCGAAATCACCAACCTCGTGGTCAAGTCTGTGCTCGCCTCCATCGCGCGCGCGGGTACGGGGCTCCCGGGCGGAATCGCCAGCTCGCTCTCCAGCGGACTCGGACGTCTCTCGAGCGTCGAGATCGAACTCCCCGACGGCAGCCGCCTGGCGGGCGCCGGTGCCGACGCCGCAGCGAATGCGTTGAGCGCCGGTGCAGACGCGGCTTCCGGCGCGGCCTCGGCGGGTGCCGACGCAGTCCAGGGTGCGGGTGGCGCGCTGAAGGATCTGGGCGGAGGGATTCTCGGCGACGACTAGTCGCCGGGTCCTCGCGGCGCTTCCGATCCGCTACCCCTCCCGCATGGTCATGACCCCCGGCGGATCCTGGCGAGCCCTCGTGACGCTCGCCGCCGCACTCCTCGCACCGACATCCGGTGCGAGCCAACCGGGCGAACCGATCCCGCTCGCGGCCTGGAACGAGCCGCCGCGCGAGGCCCGGCCCGTCGCGCGCTGGTGGTGGCCCGGCGGGAGCGTCGATCCGGCGGTGCTGGAGAACCAGCTTCGGCAGATCCGCGCCGCGGGATTCGGGGCGGTCGAGCTGCAGCCGCTCCTGCTCGGGATCGGCGCAGACGACCTCGCCGCCGACGCGAGGCTGCGGACCGTCGGAGACGCGGCCTTTGGGGAGTCGGTCGCGGCCGCGGCCGCACTCGCCTCACGTCACGATCTCGACTTCGACTTCACGCTCGGCAGCGGCTGGCCCGGCGGGCTCCCGACCGGGAAGGCGCACGCGGAACGCCAACTCGTCATGGGCGTGCGCGACGTCGAGGGCCCGCAGCGATTCACCGGACCGCTCCCGGTCGCGCCCGACCAGAGCTATCGGCGAGCGGTCGAGTGGGTTCTCGACGTACTCGGTCCGCAAGACCACGAGACGCGCCTCGTCGCGGTGCTCATGGGCAAGCTCGGCCCGGAGCGCGAGGGTCTCCCCACGCTGGACGACGTGCGCGTCCTCGCGACGGCGGATCCCGGTCGGCAGATCGACTGGGAGGTCCCCGACGGAAGCTGGCGGATTTTCGCGCTCTACGAGAACTCGACCGAGCACTTCGTCATGGGCGGCGCGTTCCCGGGAGAGGAGGCCGACGCGCGCGTCGTCGATCACCTGTCCGTGGCCGGCGCGGACGCGCTTCTCGAGGGGTACGCAGACCCGGTCGTGAATGCCGTCGCACCGGGAGGTGTGCGCGAGGTCTTCGTCGACAGTTTCGAGCTGATGGGCGAGCTCCCGTCCACACCCGATTTCTTGCGCGCATTCCGCGAAATCGCCGGCTACGACCTGACACCGCATCTTCCGCTCGTCTTCCGGCGCGGAGGCGAGTCGAAGTACGGCGAGATGATGGATCTCTTCGGCCGTACCGGGGGACCGCTCTATCTCTCGCCCGACTCGCTGCAAGGCGTGCGAATTCGAGAAGACTACGAGGCGGTGCGCCGAGAGCTGTTCGAGGAGCGCTTCGTCAATCGCTTCCTGGAGTGGGCGCACGCGCGCGACCTGACGCTCCGGCTCCAGGCTCACGGCGGCTATGGCGACTACCTCGACACCTACGCGCGCGCCGACGTCCCCGAGTCGGAGGCGCTCTTCGGGGGCGGCAGTTTCGATTTTCTGAAGCTCGCGTCGTCCGCCGCGCACGTGGCGAATCGTCGCTGGGCCTCCTCCGAATCGTTCATCACGTTGCGGCTGTTTGGAACCCACCTCTCGGGCGAGGAGATGCGGCTCCTTGCCGGACGTGCCTACTCGGCCGGGATCAACCGACTGGCCTTCCACGGCGTCCCCTATCCCTATGCGCGCGCCGACGGCAAAGATTGGTATCCGTTCAGCGGCGGCTTCGGCCGGATCCTCGCGGGCCCGCTGCCGATGTCGTCGCAGCTCGGCGCCGAAGAGTTGCTCGAACTCCCGACGTTCAACCGTTTCCTCGCACGGCTGTCGGTCGCCATGAGCCACGGCGAGCCTGTGGCAGATGTCGCATGGCTACGCGCCGAACCCATCTTTCCCGACGAGGCGAGTCTCCAGCTCGGCCGCATCGAGCCCCATGCCGGGGAGTCCGACGTGACCCGAGCGCTGCGCGCACGCGGTCTCGTACACGACCGCGTGAGCCGCCGGATGCTCGCGGGCGCGCGGCCCACGCCCGGCGGGTTCCAGATCGGAGCGCGGGTTTACCGTGCGCTGCTGCTAGATCCGATCCGCGTCGCGGAACCCGAACTCGTCGAGAAGATCGCGACGCTCGCCGAAAAAGGCGTACCGGTCTTGACACTCGGGGCCCTCCCGCAGCGCGCACCGGGCCTACACAATGCGGGGGACCGGGATAAGCGAGTGCGCACCGCTCGAAAGCAGCTCTTTGCGAGGGCCAGCCCCGTAGCAGACGCGGCCTCTCTCGAACCGCAGCTCGCACGGCACGTGCGCAGCACGCTCGTCGAGCCACAGGCGGGTGAGCGCCTCTCGGTCTCCCTCGACCGTCGTCGCAGTCCGGCCGGCGACATCCTGCTCGTGTTCAACGAGTCGTGGTCCACGCAGACCGCGCAGCTCCGTTTTACCGACGCCGGGGGGCCGCTCCTGGCGTGGGATCCGCGCACCGGAGAGCGCTCGACACTTCGCGAGACCGTCCAGGTTGGCGACCTCGTCGCGCTCGATCTCGAGGGCGCCGAGACGAAGATCTTGACACTGGGATCGCCTTCGAACGGCGCCTCGGATCTCTGAGATTCGCCCCTTCCGCGGTAGACTCACCGGTCATGTCACCGGGTTCTCTCTGGAAGTGTGGACGCCACGTTGTCGTCGCGCTCGCATTGCTGCACTGCCTGCTCCTGAAGCGAACGCCCGCGGCCCCCGCATCAGGGCGTCGCTGATGCCGCACGCGACGATCCACGGCGCTCGTCTCTGGTACCAGGTGCGCGGCTCGGGGGAGCCGATCCTGCTGCACCATGGCTACACCGCCTCGCGGGTCAACTGGATGCCGGTGGCCGAGCGACTCGAACGAGACTTCCAGGTGATCCTGATGGAGTGCCGCGGCACGGGCGAGAGCGAGCACACCGCAGACGGGTATACGCTGGAGCAGTACACCGCGGACGTTCTTGGATTGCTCGACCATCTCGGCCTCGAGCGAGTCGCCTTCGCCGGCCACAGCATGGGCGGCGGGATCGGTTTCTTGCTGGGCCTCGATCATCCCGAGCGACTCTCGAAGCTGATCTTGATGGCGCCAATCCCGTCGAACGGCACGGGCCCCGCATCCGAAGACGGCGAACGGCGCGCGAAAGAACGACTCGAGGGGAACCGCGAAGCGCTGCTGGCGCGCTATGTCGGGGAGCGATTTCGCGACGACGTCGAAACCGACGAGTGGTTCGAGAGCCGCGTGAGCCATGTGGTCGGCGTCTCGGATGGTCACTACGAGGGCGGCGCCCAGACGATGCGCGATCTGCGCGTGCGCGACCGGCTCCCCGAATTGACCACGCCGACGCTCATGATCGCCGGCGCCGCGGACCTGCTGATGCGGATCAACCTGGCCGACTTCAAGCAGCTCCCAAACGCGACGCTCGAGGTGCTCTCCCGCGCCGGACACGAGATCGCAGTGCACGAGCCCGATCGCGTGGCCGGGGCGATTCGCGATTTCCTTCGGTACGGGATCGCGCGACCGTGGGAAACGGCGAAGTAGGAGCGAGGGGTTTCAGTGAATTGGGAAGCGATGGGAGCGGTCGGAGAGATCGTCGGAGCGGTCGGCGTGCTCGTCACGCTCGGCTTTCTCGTCAACCAACTTCGTCAGAACACGAAAGCACTCCAAGGCGAGAGCTTTCACAACGCGGCGGTGATGATCCACCACCCGACGACGTTGATGATCCAGGACGCCGAGATCACCGAGATCCACGCCCGCGGCAACGAGAACTACGAGTCACTCGATGCGGTCGAGCGGGATCGATACCACTATCTCATGGTCCAACGGATCCACGCGATCGAGATGATCGACAGCTACGACGGAGCGGGCCTCGCGGAAGGTTGGTTTGCGGATTCGTGCCGCCTGATCGTGATCAGGCTTGCCGAGAAACCCGGCTTTCGACAGTGGTGGGGAGAGCGCGGCCGGCATCTTTTCGGCGAGCGGTTCCGTGACTGGACGCAGGGGCTCGTGGATTCCGCAGCAGCCGCGACGGCTGCGCAAGAACCCGCCTAGCCCTTCGCAAGCTTCTCGATGACCGCGAGGCAGTCATGGTCATCGAGCGCGATCAGCGTCCTCGGAATGGACACCTCCCAAAGTCGCTTCATCCGGGTGCTCTCGGGGTCGTCGAAATCGGGGAGTGTGTTCGCGCCGATCGTGACGAGCGCAGTCCACCAGAGACAGAGCCCGACGACGTAGTCCTCGATCAACATCTCGAGTGAGTAGGCCTGGGCAGCGTCGTTCAGAGACGTCAGCCGCTCGTGATAGAGACGCAGCACGGCCGTGTCCTGCCGCCTCACCTCCGGCGGAAGCGAGTGGATCCACGCCTGCGAGAACTCCAATCCAGGCGGCCCGGGGCCCAGAAGCTGCCAATCGATGTAGGTCAGCTGAGACTCGTCCACCGTCAGACCGAGCGCGGGGTCGCTGCGAAAGATGTTGTCAGCCCGCAGGTCTCCGTGGAGCAACGTGTGCGGCCGCGCCGAGAGGCGATGTGCGATCCGGTCGAGGATGAGACCCGACTCGGCTCCGCAAAGAAGACGGGTGATCGCCTCCGCGCTGTGGGCACCGCCCTCGTCGAACACACTTCGCCCGTACATCTGCTGCCAGAGAGAAACGAACTCCTCGAGCCGATCCGGCGACTCACGGCACGACGCGTCGAAAGTGAAGACGTACCGGTGCTCGCCCTCCGCCAGCCAGTCGAGCCGCGTTTCGGGCGCTTCCCAGTAGTTCGCGTGCATCGTCGCGACCTCGAGCGCGACCTTCTGCATGAAGTCTTCGCCCGGCGGATCCTCGATCTGGTCGAAGACGCGAGAGTGGGCACCGAGATCTTCGAGCACGAGAACAAAACGCTCGGCTTCCGCGCTGCCATCCGAGAGCGCACGATGAACCGCGGGTGATCGCATCGGCATCTCGCCCGCAAGATCTCGAAAGAAGCCGAGCTCCTTCCGATAGGCCCCGTTGTCGATCGCCATGTCGCGCCGCTTCTCCGAACGGCTCGCGAGCTTCACGATGACCGACGTCGGCGCGTCCGCGACGCGGGACACGTAGCGAATCTCGTGCAATCGATACGCGTCGGCGAGCACGCCCCCTTCGAGGAACTCCGCCTCGAAAGAGGTGACCGGCAGGCCGAGCGCCTTGGACAACCAATCGGCATCGATCTCGTCGGAGGTGTCGGGGATCCGTAGCATGAGCCGAGCAGAATACGGGATCTGCCTCGCGAGACCCACGCGATGTGGCTCGACTGCGGACCTGCGGCACCATCGGGCCGAACCCCGAGGAGGACACCCCCATGCTTCGCTGGCTATTGCCTCTCACTCTGCTGATTCCGACGCTCGCATTCGCCGAGAACGAGATTCTCGAGACCGTCACGCTGCAGCCGCACGAGAAGATGGAGATCTCGGTCGCGGCCTCCGAGAAGATCAAGCTCGGCTGGGATCACACGGATACGGAGCCCGGTACGGCGTCGAAGTGTCAGAAGATGTGCGTGATGATGACGAAGCAGGGCTCTGCGAACGGCATGGCTTCGATGCACGGGATGTCGATGGGCATCCTGCCGGTCGACGGCAAGGCCTCTGCAACGCTCGAGAACGTCGAGGACTTCCCGATCGAGATCGAGATTTTCAAGAAGCCGGCGCGCTAACGCGCGATCACCGCGCTAGCGCGGACCGAGCCGAAAGAGATAGGCCTCTGCGACACTCTCGTTGCGCGGGCGGTTTCCGTACTTCGTCTCGTACGCGTCGCTGAAGCGATCGAATTCTTCCTGGGTCTCGACGCGAGCGGCTGCGAGTTCGTAGATCGACTGCTCCACCTGAAACCGCACATTCGGGTCGGCTTCCATGTTCTCGATCCAGGTGCTTCGATTCGCGCCGGCGTGGACATAGAGGCTCCCGTCGAGCGCGACGACCCAGATGTTCACCGAATAGGGATCCGCCGGGTCCGTCTCCAGCTGGATCGTGTCGACCTCGTCCGTGAACGTCCAGCTAGCGGGGGTCTCCTCCACGGAACCGTCGAGCGCTCCGCCGGGCAGCAGAACGAACGGGCCGCCGCAGCCGGCGAGCAAGACCGTCAGGGAGAGGACGACGAGTCGAATCTTCACGCGAGAGATCTCCTTCCGGGGCCAACGCCCGGCGTGAGGCACACGGGGTGTCCTACACCACCTCGCGACAATACGCCCCCACGGTCGCTTGCACCCGTTCGGCGTAGTCGACCAGAGGCTGATACTCGCGGGTGATCGCACCCATCTTGGTGGCGGGCTGGTTGTCGATAGTCCCGGCGAGGAACGACGCGATGCCGAAGTCGAACGCCGTGAGCTCGTCGCCGAGCAAGAACCCGTTTCCGACCTTCTTCGCGATCGCGTCGAGGTCGCGACGGGTGAACCCCTCCTGCTCCTCGGGCGTGTGACGGCCGAGACCCTGCAAAAAGAGGGTCTGTCGCACCTGCCGGCGGGCCACGATGGGAGCGATATGCCGGATCGGGAACGGCATCGATGCGAAGAAGCCGGAGACGATGTGCGGCCACCACTCGTCGTCGAGCCACCGGCTCGCGACCATCGTCCAGTAGAGGTGCTCCTCGGTGAGCCGGGTGAACGCCAATCCGTCCGCGCGCTGAGTGTCAGTCAGGTGACCGTAGAGCCGACCGCCGGTCTTCTCATCGAGGTACTGAAGGATCAGCTCGGAGTCCGCGACGATGGTGCCGCCGTCGTCGAGGTACGGGAGCTTCCCCTTCGGCGCAGTCCTCGGGTCGGGTGACGAGACGAGTTCGAAGTCGAGCTTCAGATGGCGGAGGGCCAGTTCGCTCTTGAAGCCGAAGGGCCCCGTGTTCCGGAGCCCGAAGGCGGGGGGAATGACGTGCAGTTTCATCATCGGAGATACCTCGAAGCGGTTCCCCGGAAGGCTAGCGGCCCCTCGTGACAGGTCCCTGTCAGGAGAGTTTCGACACCGCGTCGAACGATGGCACGTTCAAGGAGTGGGTCTGATCAGCTCCGACGGGAAGCGCTCCGGGTACGCCTCAACGATCCACTTCATCTCGGCGGCGGCGCCCAGGCTCATCGGCCGCCCGGCGCAGTGTGTCCCTCGACGCGAGCGCGGCGACCGGAGAGCGCTTCCGTTCGTGGCTGGCCGGGGCGTTCGACGATGTCGTGCGCCGCTGAGGCGCATGAGACACTCTAGAGCGTCGCTGATACCCTTCAGGTTCAAGGGCCGCAGCACCGGCGGGGCCCACCGCTGAACCAGAGCGAACCGACCAGGAGACTCCGATGAGCAACGATTGGACTCAGCAAGACATCCCCGACCAGACCGGCCGGGTCGCCATCGTGACCGGAGCGAACAGTGGGATCGGCCTCGAGACCGCACGTGAACTCGCGCGCAAAGGGGCGCGCGTCGTCCTGGCCTGTCGCAGCGAGGCGCGCGCGGCGGAGGCACTCGAGGACATCCGCTCCGGCGTGCCCGACGCGCGGCTCGAGTTCATGGCACTCGACCTCTCCGACCTCGACCAGGTTCGCGACTTTTCCTCTGCGGTGCGTGAGCGACTCGACCGCCTCGACCTGCTCATCAACAACGCGGGGGTGATGATCCCGCCCGAGAGCCAGACGAAGCAGGGCTACGAGCTGCAGTTCGGCGTCAATCACATCGGCCACTTCGCGTTGACCGGCCAGCTGCTCGACCTGCTGCTCGCCACCGACGGTGCGCGCATCGTCAACGTGTCGAGCACCGCGCACAAGTTCGGCAAGATCAACTTCGACGATCTCGACTTCAAGTCGCGCGGCTATAGCGCGAGTGCCGCCTACGGACAGAGCAAGCTCTCGAATCTGCTGTTCAGCGCCGAGCTGACTCGCAAGCTCGATGCGAGTGGCGCCAGCGTACTCGTCGCCTCTGCACATCCGGGCTGGACCCAGACCAACCTCCAGCAGCACTCGAGCCTCTTTCAGCGCCTCAATCCGTTCTTCGGCATGCAGCCGATCGGCGGAGCACTGCCGACGCTCCGTGCCGCCACCGGCCCCGAGGTCGAAGCGGACGACTACTACGGCCCCGGCAGCTTCTTCGAGATGTGGGGCCCTCCGAAGAAGGTCGGCCGCACGAAGGCCGCGCAGAACCGGACCGACGCGGAACGCCTCTGGGAGGTCTCGGAGCAGCGCTCGGGCGTCAAGTACGAGTTCTCCGCCTAGACTCCCAGCATTCCGCCCAGGTGGATCCTGTATGATGCCGGTGTGACGTCCGAGCAACCCATGGATCCGCCCGCGGATCCCGAACTTCTCGCGCAGGTAGAACGCCTGCGGGCGCTGAGCCGCCCCAACCGGCCCGCCACGGCAATCGCTGCACTCGGGCTCTTCGGCCTGAACGCGTTCTATCCGAACACGGTGCTGGCTGTGATGGCCTCGCTGGTCTCGGTCAGCGTGCTTCTGCAGGCGCGGTCGGCATGGCTCAACGAGCGCCACGACGTGCAAGGGGCGGTGACCTACGTCTCGTTCGCCATCTGGGTTCCGATGGCCGGCATGGCGGTGATCATGCCGCAGATCTTTCCGGTCACAGTCGTATTGACGTTGTTTTCGGTGATGGTGGCACTTCCGTACGTGGAACCGCGGCGGGTGGTTTGGTTGAGCGCCGTAGCGACCGGATTGCTGGTGCTCGGCAGCGTTTTTTTCGTGCTGCCACCGATCCTGCCACTCGACGTGCCGGACTTCGTGGTGCGCTTGGTCCTCAGTGTGGGCACGGTCGTCTGTGGCGCATTGAGTCTGTACGCGGTCTGGCAGAGCATCGGCCGCTTGCACGACAAGGTCCTCGAGACCAAGACCGCCAACGACGCGCTGCGCGAGTCGGAACGAACGCTGGAGCGCCGTGTCGAGACGCGAACCGCGGACCTCGTGGAATCGCAGCGCGAGTTGGCGTTGGCGCGCGACGAGGCGATCGACGCGAACCGCTCGAAGAGTGCGTTCCTCGCCAACATGAGCCACGAACTCCGCACCCCGCTGAACGCGATCATCGGGTATGCCGAGATGCTGCAAGAAGACGCGGAGGAAGCGGACCAGGCCGAGCTCGTCCCCGACCTCGAGAAGATCCGGGGTGCGGGGCGGCACCTCCTCGGACTGATCAACGACGTGCTCGACTTGTCCAAGGTCGAGTCCGGCCGCACGGAGATCTTCGCGGAGGACTTCGACGTTGCCGACATGCTGCGGGAAACCACCGCGACCATCGTGCCGCTGGTCGAGCAGCACGAGAACACCTTGGTCGTGGAAGGAGAGGCCGGCGCCGGGAGCATGCACTCCGACATCACCAAGATCCGGCAGGTACTGCTGAACTTGCTGAGCAACGCGGCCAAGTTCACGGAGGGCGGCGCAATCACGCTCTCGGTCGAGCGCACCGCGACGGGTGGGCAAGACTGGCTGAACTTCAAGGTACGCGACTCGGGCATCGGCATGACCCCCGAGCAGCTCGACCATGTTTTCGAAGCCTTCGAGCAGGCCGACGCATCGGTCTCCAAGAACTACGGCGGCACCGGCCTCGGGCTCGCGATCAGTCGACGCTTCTGCGAGATGCTCGGAGGGGAAGTCACGGTGACGAGCGAGCTCGGCCAGGGCTCGGAGTTCCTCGTGCGCCTCCCGGCGCGCGCCCCCGAAATCCAGCCCGCCGAGACCGAACCGGCGGCCGAAGAAGGAACGTCGTCGGAATCGGGAGAACTTTCGAATGACGCCCCGACCGTTTTGGTCATCGACGACGACGGCGATGCCCGCGACCTGCTCGAGCGCAGCCTGACGCGCGACGGCTACCGGGTCGTGACGTCGTCTCGCGGCGAGGGCGCGCTCGAACTCGTCAGGCGGATCCGCCCCGCGGTCATCACGCTCGACGTCCAGATGCCCGACATGGACGGCTGGTCCGTACTCTCGGCGCTCAAATCGGACCCTTCTGTCGCGGACATCCCCGTCGTGCTCGTCACGATCCTGGAAGACCGCAACCTGGGCTACGCGCTGGGCGCCACTGAGTACCTCACGAAGCCCGTCGATCGAGCCCGCCTGCTCTCGGTGGTGGAGCGCTACGCGCAGCGCAGCGCGTCGGTCCTCGTGGTCGACGACGACGAGGGCACGCGCTCGCTGATCGCACGCACGATCGCGAAGGCTGGCCTTCAGGTCACGGAGGCAGCGAACGGACGCGTCGCGCTCGAGTCCCTTGCGAGCCAGCTCCCGGCCCTCGTGCTGCTGGACCTGATGATGCCCGAAATGGACGGATTCGAGTTCCTGCGCGTGCTGCGCGACGAACCGCGCTGGGCCGAGATTCCGGTCGTCGTCGTGACCGCGAAGGAGTTGACGGCGTCCGAGCGCGCGCTGCTCGCCGGCGAAGCCCAACAGGTGCTCCAGAAGGGCGCTTACACCCGCGACCAGCTGGTGGGCGAGGTGCGCCGCCTGGTCCGCGGCCACGAATCCGGGAACTGAGCCAGGTCTCCTAGCTGTAGACCTGCTGGGCGAGCACGATCACCTGGTCCGATTCTCTGAGAGTCCAGGTGGAGTCGGCATCGGGCGCGAGCTCGATGCGGGGAGGGCCACTCTCACCGGCGCTCGGTCTGATCACCACGCCCAACACGATCTCGAGCGCTCGTTGGCCCGCACCGATCAACTCCCGGAAGCGGCACGGTTCGCCGATCGGTGCGTAGCGACCCGCGCGCCGCAGGCAGATCTCGATCCCGCCGGCGCTCAGCAGCTCGCGGTAGACCGGACCCAGCACCGGCACCTGGGAGATCTGGGTGAGCAGCACACTCACGACCTCCGGGCTCACCACCACGTCGTCGGCCACCGAGTCTTCGAGCAGCTCACGGTTGCGGGCTTCGCGGAGCTCGGCGACGACTCTCGGTCGTTGCGCCCCCCGCGCGCGTTCGAGGCGATCGCGGAGCAACAGCAGAGTGAGGATGGTGCCGGCGTCGGGGTCTTCACCCGGCCGCGCTTCATCGGCGAGCACGAAGATGCAATCGGCGTCGGTCGGATCGATCGCTTCGAAGGTGCCGCGGCGGACCGGATTTGCGCGTTCGCACTCGAGCCGGACGTGGGCGAGCGGCGGATCGAACGACTCGTCGACCCGAGCCTGCATCTCGGCGACCTCGACGTCGGCGAGAATGCGGACCGTGACTTCCTGCTGGGCGTGGGCGTCGAGCTCGGCCAGGATCTCGTCGACGATCCGGCTCCAGCCGAGGATCAGCACAGTCGAGAACTGCGGGGCCGGTACCGCCGGCGGCGGGGGCGCCGAAGCCAGCTCGATCGATGGCTGCACGCGGCCTTGCACGAAGTCGGCTCCGGGAGAGAGCAATACGAGGCTTTCCCCCTCGTCGAGCTCGTAGTCCGGCTCCGGATTGAGGGCGACGGCACTACGCCGCTCGGTACCCTCTCCGACGTTCCAGGTCACGCCGATCGGCACCGCGCCCGCGAGTTCGCAGGCCAGATCTCCAAAGCGACGGCCGGTACAGCCCGGCAGATGTCGCACGTGAAAGGCACCTCCCTCGGCCGAGAAGAGCCGCGAGTACACGCGCGACAGGCCGCCGTAGCGAGCCGTCTGCACGAGCAGTCGGCTCACGACCTCAGCACTGGAGACCAGGGGCACGCTGCCGCGGCTCGCAATGCGCGCGATCTCGTAGTTCGGCTTGTGCTCGATCTCGCCGACCATGCGGGGGCGCTCGTTCGGCCAGTCGCGGAACGAGGCCAACACGAGCAGCGTCTTGATGACCTCGACGTCGGGATCGATCGACTGGCTGCCCTCACCCTCGCTGCCGAGCACGATGATGCTCGCGGCGTGTTCGAACGCGACCGTGCGCAGCTCCGCGATGCGGCTGGGCGAGCCCGAGCGCAGCACGACGTCGAGGTCTCGGCTCCCCAATCCCTCGGCGCGCAGCGCATCGGCCATGCGCGCGTGTTCCCGAGGAGCCAGCAACACCACCGTGCGCGGCCCGAGATCCCCGAGACCCCGCAGTACGGCCGGGGCATAGCGGTTCCAGCCGAGCACCAGCGTGTGGCCCTGCTCGACCACGGGCGAATCGCCGCGCTCGAGTCGCTCGATGCGGCGCTGCACGAGGCTCGTGATGAAACCCACCAGGGTTCCGAAGATGGCCAGACCCAGCAGCGAGATGATCAGTGCGATCACCAACACCGGTGCCGGGGCGCCGTAGTCCTCGGCGAACGCTCCCGGATCGATCACGTGCTTGAGCGACCAGAGCAAGCTGTCCCAGAAACCGCCGTCGATATCGGCGGCGACGCCCTCGGCGCTCACCCCCCGCTCGCTGAAGAGGCCCACGAAGTAAGCGCTCGCACCCGCCAACACGACGGTTGCGGCGATCCCCGCGAGGCCCACGTAGAGCACGGACGAACCGCGCTCGAACGCCCGGTTGATCCGGTACTGAAGTCGGCGCCGAAGCACGCTCACCGGGCGGGCGGAAGACCGGCAGACATCCGTCGCTCGGCTAAGCCGTCCGCTTCAGCAACAGGTCCATCTTCTCCAGCAGCCTCGCCAGTTCGACCGGCTTGGTGTCGAAGTCGTCACAGCCCGCTTCGAGGGCGCGGTCTTTGTCGGCCGCCATCGCGTGGGCCGTGAGCGCGATGATCGGAATGGCACTCGTCGCGTCCGACCCTTTGAGCTCGCGCGTGGCCTCCCAGCCGTCCATCACGGGGAGGCTCATGTCCATCAGGATCAGGTCAGGGCTCTCGGCTCGAGCCAGATCGAGCGCTTGGGCGCCATCGACGGCGATCACCACGTCGTGCCCGCGCTTGCCCAGGCGGCGCGAGAGCATGTCGCGGTTCATCTCATTGTCTTCGACCAGCAGAATCTTCGGCATGGGTCCTCGTCGGTGCCTCATCGTGATAACCGCGATCGGAATCGAGCGCCAGACTGAACACGAATCAAATCACGTCCCCAGGGGTGAGGCACCGCGAGGGTAGGGTATTCGTGATCGGGGACGTCGCTCCCATACGCTCTCTTCGCGGGCGGCGCCGACATCCTCGCCGCCGTGGGCCAGGACGAGCAGGCGGTTCTCGCCTATCAGGACCAGCTGACCCGCAGCCAGCGACGAACGAACTCTCTGCTCGTGTTGGCACGTGCCAGCGCGCGCCGGAGATGCGGCGACCTCCCAGGAGGCAGACGACGCGCTCGTCGACGAAGCCGACTCCCGGTTCCCACGGGCTCCTTCAGCGTTGCCGACGGAGTGTCGATAAGCGGATCTGAATGGGGGCCGCTCGTGAACATATGGCGTGAAATCCTGGTGGTGGACGACTCCAAAGTCTTCCGCCAGATGATGACCACCGTGATGCAGCCCTACGCGGGCCGTGTCCACGACGCGAGCGGACCCGCAGAAGCGATCGCTCTCATCGACGAAAGACCGGACCTGGAGCTGGTCCTGACCGACGTCGTGATGCAGGGCGGCACGGGCTTCGACGTGCTCGAGCACGTGATGGCCAAACCCGACCCGAGGCCCGCCGTGATCCTCGTGACGGCCTTTCCGGCCGACTCGGCCGTGCAACGCGCGATCCGGCTTGGCGCCCTCGACTATCTTCCGAAGCCCACGACGATCCGCCGAATCCTCCGCACCTTCGAATTTCGCGGCGTGCCCGAACCCGAGGACCGACAGCAACAGCGCTGGCGCAGCACAGGCCAGGCTGTCCTGATCGATTCGTCCAATGAGTCCGACGCGTACGTGAGCTGGGACATCTACAACCTCAGCCCGGACGGTGCGTTCATCGAGACCAAGGGCCCGATCCCGGTCGGGACCGAGATGGAGCTCCAACTGAACGTTGGGCCCGAGCAGGGCCGAGTCACCGCCCGGGTCGCCCGTGTGCAGCACCCCAGCTGGATCGACGTGGCGGGTGTCGGCGTCGTCTTCCTCGAGACCGACGCAGGCGCAAAACGTATTCTGGCTGACTGCACGGCTCCGCAAGTCGCTGCCGAATCCGGCTGAGCTCCCGTCGCAGATGACCGGGTCGCGATCCGAGGTCCGAGAGCGCTAGCTCCCTCCGCGGAGGTCGCCCCCGGTATCCATGAACACGCGCTCGAAGTACTGCTCGTTCGTCAGGCCGCCGAGGCCGACCCAGTCCTCGTCGCTGACCGAGGCTCGCCAACCGAGGAACGGGTGCGCGTCGGGGCCAACCGGATAGCGCAGCCGCGCGTCACCGCTCTCGATCACGTAGCGAATCATCTCGCCGACGAGTTCGGGCGCCGCCTCGTCTTTCTCGGGATTCGTGAAGAACTTGTGGATCCGTGCGCCGTGCGGATAGATCGTCTTCTCATCGAATTGCGGAAGCTCCGTGGTCCCCATCGGCGTATCGATGATGCCCGGTTCGACAAGCGCGACTCGAATGCCGTGGCTCTTCACTTCCTGCGCGAGCGCCTCGGTGAAACCTTCGACCGCGAACTTCGACGCGTTGTATGCGCTCGTGCCACCGAAGGCGATCCGCCCGGCGATGGACGAGATGTTGATGATGCAGCCCGAGCCCCGCTTCCGCATCGACGGCAGCACCTGCTTCGTGCAGCGCACCAGGCCGAAGTAGTTGGTCTCCATCACCCGCTGAAACTGCTCGAAGGTCTCGTCTTCGGCGGCCTCGATGCTGTAGATGCCTGCGTTGTTGACCAGGACATCGACCGACGCACCCACCTCGCCAAAGACCTCGGCCACCGACTCATCGTCGTCGACGTCGAGCCGCAGAACGCGGACCGGAAGCTTCGCCTCGGTGGCCACCTTTTCGAGGTCGCAGACGCCCGGGTTTCGCATCGTCGCGATCACTTCGTGGCCCGCGCGCGCTAGCAGCAGCGCTGCGTCGTAGCCGATCCCCTTGCTCGTTCCCGTGATCAGAACCGTGGCCATCGTGTGTGTCTCCCCGCGCCCGCGCGCACCGAGTGAAGGGGATTCTATGCCACACCTCACCGGGCCGCGCTCGCGATCAGCCCGCGAACACCCGCACGATGAGATGCACCCACATGGGAATCAACGTCACCCAGTAACCCACCATCCACGTGAGGCCGACGAACCCACCCCAAGACTCTCCGTCGGTCCGCCGATTCCGCACCTCGATCGAACGGCGGAGGCCCGCGGTGAGTTGCTGTCCACTGACGGCGCGGGGCTGGGCGGCCTCGCCTCCGGCTCTCGCATCGAGGAACAGCGCGCGCAGATGGAAGCATTGCCACGGCAAGTAGAGAACGCCGAAGGCCAGGTTCACCTGGAGCAGGGTCTGGCCGCCTCCCGACGGGTTTGCCGTCGCGTAGAGATAGGCACTGGCGATCGTGTTCGCGGCCATGATGACCGCCCAGCCGAGTTCCTCGTAGTAGTAGAACGCGAGCTGCTCGGTGAGAATCGCGCGCCAGACGAAGCCTTGAGAGACAACCACCTGGAGCACCATCACCCACGAGAGCGCGTCGACCCAGCCAACGTGCTCGGCGTTCAACAGCCGAATCACGTGGGAGAGCAGGTAGATGTATGCCACCTCCGAAAAGGTGGCGAGCACACGCGTAAGAAAGATCGACGAGAGCGGCGTGTCGTGGAAGACGACTTCGTCTTCGTAGCGAAGCGGAAACAGGCAGCGGAACGCGGACACGCCGAAGAGGATCACTGCGGGGACGAGGATTCGGAGATCCGTCGCCGCAGAAGCCGGCCCGAGGGCTTGCGCCAGGAAGTAGAGGTTGACCAGCGCCCCGAGCTTGAGCAGCCAGAGGAAGATCGTGAAGTCTCTGGGCATCGGGGGTGAACCGTATCGAATCCAGTGCCACTCTCCTCCGGACGCATGCCGCCGCCCGCGCGCACCGAGGACGAGACGTGATCGACTACGAGGACGACTTCCGGGAGGCCCTCGAGGGCGGGGCCCTGACGGTCCCTGCGCGTTGGGAGGGCTTTCCGGGCCAGGCTTTCGGCGGCTTCATTGCGGGCGCCGTCCTGATGGCGGTCTCTGCAGAGACCGAGCAGCCGCGGCCGCTCTCGTTGTTCGCGCGCTACCACCGGCCGGTGCCGATCGAGGAGCGGGTGGCGCTCTCCATTCATGCCGATCGCCGCGGCCGATCCATCGACACTTTCTCGGCCCGGCTCCACGTCGCAGACCGCGACCTCGCGAGCTTCTCGATCGCGTTCGGGCACGACGGCGGTGCGCCGCTCGAGTCGCAGGCCACACCCGCGGCGCCGAGGCTGCGCGAACCGCGAGCACTCGCCGATCACCTCCTGGAGATCGGCATGGAGCCGGCGCCCATCATGCGCCGCACGCGCTTTCGCGGCGAGCCCGATGACTTCGTGGAAGCGGATGGAACCTGGCACCTCCGGGCCCAGTGGCCCGCGCCCACGTGCGAAGACCTCGCTGTTCGCGCGGCGGTGGCACTCATGCCCATCGACAACTTCGTGGGCCCCGCCACGATTCGCGCCAATGGTGTGAACATCAACCAGATGTGGCCGGTCGCGATGCCCTCCGTCGACTGCACCGCCTGGTTCTACGCGCCCGAAGCGCCGCCGGCAGACGTGGATGCAGAGTGCTCAGCCGGGTGGTTGACGTCGCAGACGTCGGTCCCGGTCAGCCACGCAGGCTACGCGGTGGGCCGCACCCAGGTCTGGTCGGGCGAGCGCCTGACCGCCGAGGGCATCAGCCAGGTTCTGCTGCTCCCGCCGCCGCCCAGCTAGCGCGCCGACTCGGCGGCCACGACGCTTCGATCACTCGGGTTTCGATCACTCGGGTTTCGATCACTCGGGTTTCGATCCCTCGCGCTTCGATTCGCGTGGCATACTGGTGCTCCGCATGAAGGAATCGAACGAGGACACCCCGCCGGTTCGACGGGGTATGCATCCTGATACCGAGGTTCTCACTCGGGGCTACGACCCCCGACTCTCGGTGGGTTCGGTGCGTCCAGCGGTCTTCCGCAGTTCGACGTACGTGTTTCCGAGCCCTGAAGCCGCGGAGCGCGCCTTCTCGGTCGCGCTCGGCAAGGAACGTCGCTGGGACGACGAAGACATCGGGCTGATCTACTCCCGGCTCTCTCATCCCAACGCCGAGATTCTGGAGGATCAGCTGGTTCCTCTCGACCGCGGAGCGACCGGAGCAGCCGTCTTCAACAGCGGGATGGCCGCGATTGCGACGGTACTCCAGACACTCTGCCGACCAGGCAGCTCGATCGTCCATACGGTTCCCGTCTACGGCGGCACCCACCAGCTGCTCTACGAGCTGCTGGCTCCGTGGGGCATTCAGCTCGTGGCCGTTCGCGCGGGAGACGGCGATGCGATGGCACGGGCGATTCGCGAGACCTCGAACCTCCGCGTCGTCCTGATCGAGACACCGGCCAATCCAACCCTTCGCATGACCGACCTCGCCGCCGCCGCGAGCGCGAACAGCGAGAGGAAAGACCGGCCGTACGTCGTCGTCGACAACACGTTCCTCGGGCCGGTCTTCCAGCATCCGCTCGAACTGGGTGCCGATATCTGCGTCTACTCGGCGACCAAGTACCTCGCCGGCTTCAGCGACATGCTCGGCGGCGTCGTGACCGCGCGGGATCCCGCGTTGATCGAAGAGGTGAAGGGCTCCCGTGCGGTGCTCGGCAACATCCTCCAACCGGACGAATCCTGGCTGCTGGACAGCCGCTTGCCGACGCTCTCGCTCCGCATGAACCACCAGGCCGACAACGCGACCAAGATCGTCGAGGCACTCGAGGACCATCCGAAGGTCGAGCGCATTCACTACCCGACGTACTTCGCTGAGCCCGAGCAGCGCCGGATCTTCCAGAGCCAGTGCGATCATCCCGGCGCCGTCTTCTCGCTCGAGATCGCCGGCGGCAAGAACGCGGCCTTCGACTTCCTGCGGCAGCTTCGCATCGCGAAGAACGCTGTGAGTCTGGGAGGGGTGGAGTCCCTGGCCTGCCATCCCGCGACGACGACCGCTTCGGAGATGAACGACGAAGAGCTGGCCGCCGCGGGCGTGACACAGGGGATGGTCCGAGTCTCTGTCGGCATCGAGGACTGGCGGGATCTGATCCGCGATTGCACCGACGCTCTCGACGCGGTTTGAGCCTCCCGGCGGGGGCGAGCCAAGCCCGCCCCCGCGTGATGGCGGCGCCGATCAGCCTTGATTCGAGAGGTCGGGGCGCGGAATCGAAAGCTCCGACTCCGCCTGCTCGATGCACTTGGTCCCCTCGTAGAAGATCTTCTCGCCTTCCTCCTGCCCGTAGGCCTGCACGAGGAGCTGGGGTACCTGCGACTGCTGATCCAGCTGAGCGGGATCGGCAACGAACTGGACGACCGAGTAGCTCCGGAGGTCGCCGATGAGGGTCTGAAGCACCAGCGTGCGGCGCTGCTCGTCGACCTTGGTCGCGGCCTCCGAGACCTTGCGGATCAGCTCCGCGACGCCGAGAGCTCCCTTGCTGGTGGCACGCAGCCGTGTCACGAGAGCGAGCTGCGGTTCCTCCGGCGGCGCAGCCACGGTGGAGAGATCCTCGCGAATCGTCGCGACGCCGAAGCTGGTGCTCTCGACACCCTCCCCGAGCGCCTCGATGAACGCATTGCCGTCGCCTTCGCCGAATAGCCTGCGGATCATGTCATCCGGCTGCTCGCGCGCTGCCAGCTCGGCGAATCCGGCGACGCTGGTCACGAAGCTGATGGATCGGCCCTCGGCTCCAGTTGAGACTCGCCCACCCCAGTTGAAGGTGTCGTTGTCCTGTCGGGCTCTCTCGGCAATGAAACGGATCAGCCGCTCGTACTGCGGGGCGGCACTCTGACGGATGTTGTTCCTGAGAACTGAGATCAAAGGCATGGCTTGTTTCCTCGGTCGTTGGGGGGTTCGCTTGCGAACGACCCTCACCCGCAGGACGGACCCAGGCGAAGCCAGGAGGAGGAAACTGGAAGGGAAGAGACCACATAGGAAGAAGCAAGAACAGAACAGCCGTCAGGGGCCCGCGAGGATCGGGCGTTCCATGCCCAGCATATACCCGCACGCGGTCTCTCTGGGCAAAAAACGCTGATCAGTTTCGGATCGACTCAGGCGGCTGGAGCGGCCGCAACAGCTCTGCCTCACCTTCGATCAGTTCCGCCGGCCCTTTCGCGCGGCCCAGCGATAGCCGGCCGGCTTGGCGGAGTCGGAATCGGAATCGGGCGGCGGATCGCCCGGTCCCTTACGCCGGGCCTGAGCCGCGGCACGGGCTTCGCGCGCGAGGCGCGTCGGCTGCGCGGGGATCAAGCACTCCGGACCGTCGCCGATCAGGTCTTCCCGGCGGGCGAGCTGCAGCGCCTTCTTCACCGTGTAGTAGTTCTCGGGGAGGAAGAACTGCAGCAGCGCGCGTTGCAGCGCACGGTCACTCGGCCGGGTGGCCACGTAGACCGGCTTCATCGTCTCCGGATCGATGCCGGTGTGGAACATGCAGGTCGCAATGTCCATCGGCGCCGGGATGAAGTCTTGGACCTGCCGGGGGCGATGACCATTGCGCTTCAGGAACTGCGCCAGCTCGATCATCTCGTCGAGTCCGCTCCCCGGGTGACTGGCGATGAAGTAGGGCACCAGGAACTGATCCTTGCCCGCCCGCGCCGACGCGGCGCGAAAGTTCTCGGTGAACTCCTCGAACGTGGCCTGCGGCGGCTTCTTCATCTGCGAGAGCACGCGGTCGCTCACGTGCTCGGGTGCCACCTTCAGATGGCCCCCGACGTGGTGTTCGACGAGATCGGAGAGGTACTCGGGTTGGTTGCGCGCCAGATCCATGCGAATGCCCGAGGCGATGTGGATCTTCTTCACGCCGGCGACCTTGCGGCCCTCGCGCATCAACTCGACGAGCGGCGCGTGGCTCGTATCGAGCAGCTTGCACACCTTGGGGCTGACGCACGAAAGGCGCCGGCACTTCGCTTCGGTTTTCGGGTTCGAGCAGCGCATCTTGTACATGTTTGCGGTCGGCCCACCGAGGTCGCTGACGTGGCCCTTGAAGCTCTTCTTGCTCGCCATGCCGCGCAGCTCTTCGAGGATCGACTCCTGGCTGCGGCTCTGGATCGCGCGCCCCTGGTGCAGCGTGATCGAGCAGAACGTGCAGCCACCGAAACAGCCGCGCATGATCTGCACCGAATCGGCGATCGTCCGCCACGCGGGGATCTCTCCGGCGCTCTGATAGGTGGGGTGCGACTCGCGCGTATACGGCAGCCCGTGCACCGCGTCCATCTCGGGAGTCGAGAGCCCGTGCGGCGGCGGGTTGATCACGACGTGGCGATCGCCGTGGCGCTGCACGATCCGGCGCGCATTGAGCGGATTGGTCTCGCGGTGGAGTAGACGCGTCGCTCTCGCGAATGCGACCGGGTCGCTTTCCACCTCATCCAGGCTCGGCAGCTCCACCGTCTCGCCGTCGTTGCTGGCGTCGAACTCGTGATCGCCGGAGAGGCTCTCGTTCTTGCCGAGCAGATAGGCCACGCCGCGCAGACGACGCAGATCGCGGATCACCTCGCCGCTCTCGAGCCCCTGCGCAATCGCCACGATCGTCTTTTCGCCGGTGCCGAACGCGACCAGATCAGCTTTCGAGCTGACGAGGCTGCTGGGCAACACTTTGTCGGACCAGTAGTCGAAGTGCGCGACGCGACGGAGCGAGGCCTCGACACCACCGGCGACGACCGGCACCTGCTTGAACGCCTCGCGGCAGCGCTGCGCGTACACCGCGTTCGCGCGATCCGGGCGCCGACCGATCTCCCCGCCCGGCGAGTAGGCGTCGGCGTTGCGCCGCTTCCGGTTCGCCGTGTAGTGGTTGACCATCGAGTCCATTGCGCCGGCGGAGACCGCGTAGAAGAGACGCGGCGCGCCCAGCTCTCGCCACGGCTCGGCGCTCCGCCAATCCGGCTGCGCCAACACCGCCACCTTGAATCCGTGATGCGCGAGCCAACGCCCGAGAATGGCCGCCGCGAACGAGGGGTGATCGACGTAGGCGTCGCCCGAGACGAACACCACGTCCGGCTGCGACCACCCGAGCGCGTCCATCTCGCTGCGCGAGGTCGGCAAGAAGCGCCCGGCGGGCGTCTGCTTCGAGCGCTTCGAACCGGCGGGGGACGAATCCAACGAGGGAGTCATGGGGGCTCACAAGACCGACGGGCAAGGGCCGGCCTCAGGGACCCCACAGGGTAGCCGTGATGCGCGTGCAGGGCGGTCGGTCGCCACCCGGCCCCGGGGCCCCCCGCGGGCGTTCCACCGGCGAAGCCGCGGGCGACCTCGCCGGGTGAACGGCTTCACAGCGCCCGAGCGGCCCGCGGGCGACCTTTCCCCGCTTGGAGGCACCATCGATGATCCGGCGTTTCGTCCTTCCGTTCCTCGCACTCATCCTCGTCCCGCTTTGCTCGCATGGCAGCTCCGCCGCGATCCAGGCCGGCACCCTCCAAGGCAAGGAAAAACTGCTGCTCGAAGGCCTCGAGAAGGCCACTCGCAAGCGCCCGGCCGACATCGAGGTCCGGCCGGAGAGTTTTCAACTGTTCCGGGATCCCGAGGTCCGTGGCGCGATCGACCCGACCGCGAAGCGGCGAGACCGCTGGCAGGTGGACTTCGAGGGCGAGCAGGCGCTCGAGCAGTACATCGCCCAGTGGATCCGCGCCGACGGGACCGGCCTTCCCGAGGGCACGATGGACGAAGCCGAAGTCGAGATCGAAGGCCTCTCGTTGCGCGGCAAGCGCAACCGCAAGGGCACCAAGGCGAAGCTCACCCTCATCGCGCAGATCGCAGTCTCCGGACCGGAGGGCGCGAGCTACCGCGGGACCTATCACTTCAAGGGGCGCGCTCGGCTGGCGCCGAAGTCCGCCATCGCCGGCGACCTCACCGAAGAGGGCTACATCCCGGGGCCGGATGGCGCGGTCCTCGCCCGCTATCGAGTGCGCGGCGACGTCGTGCTCGTCGCCGACGACATGCGCATCCCGCTCGAGGAACTCGAGAGCTTCCAGGCGCGGGTCGAGCTCGGCCTCGAGACGATCGCAGGGGAGGCGCCGACCGTCTTCCAGGCCGCGGCCCGCCTGGATCGGCGCTGGCCGGACGGTCGCGTGCCCTATGTGATCGCGGGCGGCTTCAGCGAGGACCAGCTGCGGGACATCCGCTCGGCGATTCGCCACTGGAACAGTCAGACGGACGTCGAGGTGGTCGAGCGGACCAACGAGATGACGTTCGTGAGCATCACTCCGGGCGACGACGGCTGCTGGGCGAACGTCGGCTACATCGCGAACGCCACGCGCGAGATCAGCCTCGCGGAAAACTGTGGATTCGGGGCGATCGTCCACGAGATCGGCCACTCGGTCGGACTCTGGCACGAGCAAGCGCGCACCGACCGCGACAACTTCGTCACGATCGACATCGACAACGTCATCGAGGACAAACGAGACAACTTCGACATCATGGGCACTCCGATCGGCCCGTACAACTACCGGTCGATCATGCACTACTCGCGTTACGCGTTCGCGATCGACGACTCGAGTCCGACGATCACGCCTGTGCGAGACCTCCCCGTCTCGGAGACGATCATCGGCCAGAAGCTCGGCCTCTCGAAGGGCGACATCGCGGCCGCCAACTACCTGGTGAGCGGGGACGCGCGGATCCGGTTCAACGCATACAGCGACATCTGGAACGAGGACTTCGCACCCAATGCGCACGCGCGCGGGCTCGGTCTCGTGAACGACGACGACAACGCAGATCTCATTGCGTTCCATTCGAACGGAGACGTGCGCGTCGCCACCACGCGCCGAAATGACCGTTTCCAGGACCGCGGCATCTGGCTCTCGGGCTTCTGCCCGAGTCCGAACCACTGCCTCGTCGGCGACGTCAATGGCGACGGCCTCGCGGACGTGGTCGAGGTCGAGACCGGCCGAGTGGGCATCGGAACCGGCGTGGGTTTCGCGCTCACGTCCGGCGCGCAGAACCCGGGGATCGGAGGCTTCGACGAGTACCGGCTGATAGACATGAACGGGGATTGCCGGGACGACATCGTTGCGGTCATCGCCGAGAACCAGTCGTTCGCCGAGACGTACGTCGCGCTCTCGGTCGGAAACTCGTTCGCCGGAAAGGTGTGGTCAGGCGACTTCGAGGGCGTCCAGCGCTACGACATCGGCGATGTCGATGCGGACGGCCGCGCGGATTTCGTCGGAGTCCGCGGCAACGACGTGTTCGTCTACCGGTCCGAAGGCGACCACTTCGGCGAGGGCGCATCGTGGTGGACCCCGGCCAGCTGGCTGCCGGTCGAGTTTCGCCTCGCCGACGTAAACGGCGACCGCCGCGCGGACCTGATCCACCAGAGTGCGTTCCCCGTGGAGCATGCGGAGCGTGTGAAGATCGCGCTCTCGAACGGCTACGCGTTCCGCGGTGACGTACCGAACTACCACGAGTATGACTGCCTCAACACGAGTGGCTGCGAGTATGCGGACACGAACCGCGACGGCATGATCGATGTGGTGGACGCCGTGGGGCCGACCAACGAGATCGGCACGATCCGGCCCGCGGGGCACGTGTTCGTCGCCACGTCGAGCCGCCGCGGCTTCATCACCGATCCGATCGACCCGATCAAGCCGACCGGCGTCTTCTCGGTGTGTTCGGTGTCGATCGGGCCCGGAGAGCTCGGCGGCGCGAACGGGATCGACGGGTTCTGATCCGGCCTGAGGCGACGCAGCGAGAGCTGGACGGCTCGATCAGCCGTCCCAGATCACCTTCAGGTCGCCGTCTTCGCCGAGCAGCTCGACCGGATCGTGCTTGTCGACGTGACCGATCAGGCCGCGGAAAACGCCGTAGCCGACGAGCCGCCGGAGCCGAGGCTCGAAACCGCGCGCAATCTCGCGCGGAATGCCGAGCTGCTGGTTCTCCTGCTGGCGGATGAAGCCGGCGCAGTAGTTGTTGGCGATGCCGATGCGGCGCTCTTCCGTCTGGTTCGCACCGCCGCCATGCCACAGGCTGCCGTGCCACATCAGGACGCTGCCCTTCGGCATCTCGGCCGCGATCGACTCGTAGGTCTTTGTCGGGTTCGGATAGTGGTCGAACTTGTGGCTGCCCGGGACGAGACGCGTCGCACCATTCGCCTCGGTGAAGTCCGTGAGCGCCAGCATCGAGTTGCAGACGAGTGCGGGATGCGGCCGCGGCAGCGCGATCACCTGGTCGTCCGAGTGGATCAGCTGGGGCGTTTCGCCGGGGCCGATGTTGATCGACGAGAGAGTCGAGAGCAGGCAGCCTTCGTCGAGCACACCCTCCACCACCGCCAGGATGTCCGGATGTACCGGGATCTGCTCGAATGTCTTTCCGTGGACGAGCAGGTTGTAGACCCGCAGCGTGTCGCGTCCCTCGAACTCGTTCTTCGCCGGTGCGACCTGCGTCTCTCGTTCGACCCGGGCCAGCTCCTCGGTGAGCTCGTCGACTCGATCGGGGGGCAGCGCGCCTTCGAGGATCGTGTACCCCCGCTCTTCGATCTCAGCGAGCTGCCGGGCGACGTCGATGCTAATAGAACGCTTCGTGTCCATCCCGTGATTCTAACTCGCTGCCCTCGAGAGGGAACAAAGGCGGCTCTGATTCGGCTAGGGTGCGCACAACGGTCTCGTCATTGGAGGGTCTATGAACCGGTTGATCTACATTCTCTTCGTCGCTGTGATCAGTGTGCTGACGATTTCACCGGCCGGGGCCGGCGTCATATACAGCAACGACTTCGAGACGAACACGGATGGCTTCGATGTCATGGACACGAGCTCGCAGCCCAGCGACGAGATGGGAGGAGTCTCTACGTATCTCGGAATCGCGAGCCCGCCGACGACCTCTGCGGTGCTGACGCTCACGGGTCTGAATCCCGGCACGAGATACTATCTGGCGTTCGACGTGGTCCTCCAAGGTTCGTGGGACGGCAGCCTGTCCTTCGGTCCCGACTTCTTCTCGTTGAGCACGAGTTCGGCCGGCACCCTGATCGACGCGACCTTTCGCAACGGCATCCCGATCGGAGATCCAACTCCCGGGCAGACCTACTCGGATGCCACCCCGCTCGGGGACGGCGGCCTCTTTCGCACGCGCGAGGGAGCGGACTTGGAACTGGGCGGCCCGGTCTACTTCTTCGGCAGGGGCGACGGGAACCCCCATCCGTCGTTCGTTGCCTCCGGAACGATCGAGACCGTCTCGTTCACGGCCACAGATGCCCAAGGTGTCAGCGACGAGTACTTCGCGCTCGACAACGTCGAGGTGACCACGGTCCCTGAGCCCGCGCACGGGCTCCTGCTCCTGACGGGAGCCCTGATTCTGCTCGCTCGCGGCCGCACGGTCTCCCGCGCAGGCGGGTGATCGTTAGGCCTTCGGCGGCCGGAGCAGCTCGATCAATGCGGCGACGTCGTGTACGTCGGCTCCCAGGATCCAGACGGCCACATGTACGCGCTCGACGCGGCCACGGGCGACGTCGCCTGGGACTTCGCTAGCGGCGGTAGCTGCGCGGGCGCGGCGATCGCCGACGGCACGGTCTTCTGGGGCTCGGACTACACCGGGTTCGGAGCCGAACACAGGCAACGACCAGTTCTACAAGTTCGAGCTGCCGTAGCGAAGCATCGCTTCGGATCGAGATGAAGCCGCGGGGCCGGACGCGTTCCGGCCCCGCGGGCTTTCCCGTGCATCGCAGTCTCTCCTAGGGGTCCGCCCGCTCCAGCGCGATCCGTGTCGCCAACGGGCCGAGCAGCTCGAACAGCACGGTGGAGGCGACGACGATCGGCAGGATCGCGTCGCTCCACTCCGGCAGCCGGCGCGAGGCGACGAGTGCCATCCCGAGCGCAACTCCCGCCTGCGGCAGCAGCGCGATGCCGATCCAGCGTCGCGTCTTGCGCTCAGCACCGACGAGCGCTCCGCCGAGCCAGCCCCCCACGAGGCGTCCGACGACGCGGAACCCGAGATACGCGGCAAGCCAACTCCCCGCGACCCAGAGCGCGCCGACGTCGAGCGCCGCGCCGGCCAGCACGAAGAACAAGAGCAGGAACGGATATTCGATGCCTTCGATCGCGTGAAACGGGCGCGTGTGATGGCGCGCGAGGTTCGCCACCGTGGCACCCAGGCACATCGACGCCATCAGGAACGAGACTTCCAGCCAGATCGCGAGCCCCCCGCACACGAACACGAGGCCGAGCGCCTCATAGAGAGTCGGCTCACCGGGCTCGATGCGTCCGGTCAGGTAGGCCATCGGCAGACCGAGTGCGACGCCGAGCGCCACGCCGCCCCCGAGCTCCCAGCCCGCGTGTGCGAGCACACCCGCTCCGCCGTCGCCCTGCACAACCAGCGCGACGGCGAACGCCAGACCGAAGACGACCAGCCCCCAGGCGTCGTCGATCGCGACGATCGCCAACAGCATCCGCGAGAAAGGCGTGTCCGTGCCCCTCTCGCGCACGACGTCGAACGACGCCGCAGGATCCGTCGCAGTGGCGATCGCCGCGAGCAGCAACGCAAGGATCGGAGGTGCCCCAATCGCCGCGAGGCCGAGCCCCACGACCGCGAACGTCGCGCACACGACGAGCAGGGAGATGCCGAGTACCTGACCGCCGTGCTCGCGCAGCGACTTCCGCGTCAGCGTGCCGCCGAGCAAGAAGCCGATCATCACGAGTGCAATGTCGGAGACGGCGGGAAACCACGCGGCCGTCATGTCGGGCAGCAGATCGAGCGCACTCGGTCCGACAGCGACGCCGAATAGCACCAACAGCGTCACGCGAGGCAGCCGCGTGCGGCGACCGACCACGTCGAGGACGAGCCCCGCCAGACAGATACAGCCCAGCGAGACGAGCAGCGGGCCCCAGGGATCCAACGCCTCTGCAGGGTAGCGGGCGCGCGCCGCGACGCCCGATGTCGAGGCGCAAGCACGCACACGGGTCGGCTACGATCCGCGCGAGTCCCGTTTCGGGAAAGCCGAGCCAATCCCGGATCCCCGATGGAAGTCAGCCTCGAAACCACCGCCGGCGAGATCGTGCTCGCGTTGTTCCCAGCGCTCGCGCCGCGCACTGCGGCGTTTTTCCTCAGCCATCAAGAGACCGACGGTGCGACCCCGGTGGCGCCGCTCGCTGGCCAGATCCTGACAATCCCCGTCGCGATCCGCCGAGCGTTTCGCCGCTGACCCGCGAACTCGTCAGGACTGCTGCGGCCGGAGCAGCTCGATCAGCGCGGCGACGTCGTGGCCGCCGAGTCCGCGCTGCTCGGCGCGCCGGAAGAGGTCGCGCGTGAAGCGCGGGAACTCGTCGCTGTAGCCGGTGCCGCCGAGCGACTCGATGATGTGGTCGAGCCCCGCGGCCCACGTCTGGAGCGCCGCTTCGGTCTGCTCGAGGTCGCCATTCACGATCTTCGCGAGCAAGAACTTCGCGAACGGCGCGAACGTGCCGAGCGCATGGTCCGTGTAGCGGGACAGGTTCTCGACCGGAAGGTCGGCGGCCTCGCACAGTGCCGCCCCGTTCACGATGCCGAGGATCGTGCCAAAGCCGATCGAGAGGATCGCCCCGTCGAGGGCCGACGCACGGCCCGCGTCGTCGCCGAGGTAGTCCGCCCGGGGCGAGAGCGTCCGCAGGATTGACTCACTGCTCTCGTACACTTCGCGATCCCCGCCCAACAGGAGCAGCGCCGCTTCGGAACCGATCTGGCTCGGAAAAGCGATGATGCAGCCGTCGAGGTAGGCGACGTTCCGGGCCCGCGCCCACTGGTGGAGCGCGCGGGCCTGCACGGGCGAGCCGCTCGTCAGCTGGATCAGCGTGCGTCCGGCGAGCGCCTCCTCCGCGGCGCTCGTCTCGAGCTGCGCGCGAGTCGCATCGTAGTCCGACACGCAGACGATCGTCACCGGACTCGCTGCGATCGCGTCCGAAACGTCGAGCGCGTGCACCGCGCCTTCTGCAACGAGCGGTTCCGCGCGCGCGGCCGTCCGGTTCCAGACCGTGACCGCGCGGCCCGACTCCACCAGGCAGCGCGCCAACGCCGCGCCCATGTCTCCGAGGCCGAGCACCGTGACGTCCGTCATCGAAGTCTCCTTCTCGTTCTGCGGGGAGAGACCCACCGCGAGGCGGGTGTCGCTGGAGAAGGTACCCTCTCGCGATGCAAGGGTGGATCTCATTCGCGGCAGCGTGTCTTCTCGCGGCGAACCCGGCGAGCGCCCTCGTCACCGTGACCCACCCGAACGACGGGAGCGTCTTTTTCGATCTCTTCCGGCCGACCGGAGAGTTCGACGAGACCGGGCTCAGCGGCTTCGAGTTCCTGATCTCTTCGCGGGTCGGCGAGTTTCGCGAGAACGATCAGTATCTGATCTCGGGCGAGGAGACCGACGAAGCGACCTCCATCGGGAACGACCTCGGCGCGGTGGGGGATCTCTCGGGGACACCCTTCGCATTCACGATCGAGCACAACCTCGTCGGCGGTCGCAACTTCACGTTCGCAGTCACGAACACCCTGACGAGCGCGACCAACGTGCTCTGCTGGGGGGAGAACTGCGCGCCGGGGGCAACCGCAGCGCCGATCCTGAACGGGATCGTGCCGATCCATAGCTACAACGGACTGCAGATCCAGGTGCGCGCGCAGGACGTGCCCGGCTCGAGCGCGCAAGTGACGATCGCGTCGCTGACGGGCGTCGCAGTCGCGGGTGCCGACTTCTTCGATGAGACCGTCGTGTTGACGTCGCCCGGAACGATTGGCCCCTTCGACCCGGGCCGCCGCGGCCAATGGCTGATGGCCGACGACCTCGATCTCGTCGAGAACGAGTGGGCGCTCGCCGGTTCGGTCACGCTCACCCGGCCCGATAACGCGATCTCCGACGTGACCAAGGTGCGGCTCGCCGTCGATCTGGTGCGCGATCCGAAGCTCCCGTTCATCCCCGCTCCGGAGCCCGCAACCCCGCTGCTGCTTTTCGTCGGCGCCGGAGTGCTGGGTCTGAGTTGTCGGTCCCGCAGAGGCATGATCCGGGAGAGGGTGCGGAGCGAATCCCGCGTCGACTCCCGGCCCAAGCCGCTGGTAGTATGAGACGCCGTCTACCGATTCAGGCGCCAAGGAGTCCGAAGCATGTCTCGACGAGTCTCAACCCTGTTCCTGGTTTCTGCGCTCCTCGTCCTGGGCGTGCCCGCCCTGGCCGACCACCACATCACCGCGTGGGACCAGGACGCCATCGCGCACAATCTCGACCGCTTGGTCAAATCCGCGAGCAACATCCGGATGGGCCTCGTCAGGGGGGCGAGCGACGAAGAGAAAGACCCGGAACGCGAGACGCCTTCGGTCCGCGAGGTGGTCTTTCGCGACCTCAGCGAGATCCAGCGACGCGCCGTCGCACTCCAGGGGCTGGTGCGCGGAGGCCAGAGCTACGAAGCGACGCTTCCGCTCTATCGCCACCTGCGCTCGGACATCGCCAACGCGGCGGCGGACGCCGAGGACTTCCCCGAGATCCAAAAGCAGCAGAGCCACATCGACGCCGCGCAGAAGGCGATCGATAGCCTCGACGCCTACTACGGCTACGGCACGCCCTGAGGCAGCTGCCGACGCGGCGTCAGGCCGACTGACCTCGCTTGCGTAGCGCGTGAAACACCGACGCCACGTCGTGGTGACACTCGGCGAAAACGAAGGTGATGCCCAGCTCGTCGACCGCGGCGACGAGCTGCCAGAGCGCGGCAACGCGAAACGGCCACGCCACGTCGAAGATCAGCAGTAGCGGAACGCTCACCCCCATCAACACCGCGCTCGTCTTGGCGGACCACGTGTGGTAGCCGGGCACCTCGCGGTACTTCCCATACGCGATCGCGGTCGGCAGCAGCAGACAGACGATCGCAAGCACCACGTACACCGCCTCGCGCCGGAGCACCTCGGGCCAGAGCCACCACGCGGCGAGCGGCAGGCACACCCAGAGCGCGAAGTCGCCCCACTGGTCGAGCTGCGCCCCCAACTCCGACTCCACTCCGAAGCGGCGCGCGATGATCCCGTCGAGCACGTCCGACAGCAGCCCGAGACCGAACCCCACGAGGAACGCCTCGCGGCTGCCCGTCCACGCGAACCACAAAAGCACCGGCACGCAGCCGATGCGAAAGAGGCTCAGCAGATTCGGAACGTTCGTCAGGGGATGCTCCCGCGCGGCCCCGCGCGGAACCACCAGACCTCGATCCGGGCTTCGCGACCGTCCGGATCGAGATCATACTTGGCTGCGATCGCGCGGCGCAGCGCTTCGATCTTCGGCTCGTCCGCGACGCGCTCCACAGAGCACTCGAAGATCTGCCTGCCCAGCCGGATCCGCACGCGGTCGTCGGCGAGCACCTGGTGCGGCCAGCGTTTCCACGGCGTCAAGAAATCGGCGGGGATGTAGAGCGCGCCCTCGTGCACGACGAGCCAGGTGGTCATCGAACGAGGGTTCTCGGGCCGGACCTCGAGTTCGAGCTCGCGCGTGGCCGCGAAATCCTCCCAGCGCGCCGTCTCACAACCGACTGCCGGACCCTCGAGTCGGCCGCCCGACACCATCCCCCACGGCCCGTCGAGCAGACCGGTGGCGAGCCAACCGGTGCAGATCGCCAGCGCGACGAGCCCAGTGGCCGCAGTGACGTTTCGCGCTGTCGATTGGGTTCGGTTCGCCAAGCTTCCGCAGAAGGGTACAGAAGGGGTGCGATCAGCGGATTGCCACTGTGCTTGCGGCGATCTCGATCGCAGCGTCCGGCCGCGCTGCTCGGGGCGCGGTAACCTCTCCGCGGAGCCACATCAGGAGGCGAGCGATGAGTGAGTCCGAATCCAAGCTGCCCGGGGGCTTCGACTGGCGCTCGTTCACACCGGACGACTCACCGATGGGCCTGCCGGACGTGATGGCCAACCCCGTCCATCAGGATCTCTCCACGGCGAAGCTGGCACCGGGCGATCCGGCCTTCGACTTCGATCTGCCCGTCTACGACTTCAGTGATGGGACACGGGTAGAGACCGGGCGCAGTTTCCAGCTGCAGTCCGTGTCCGCGAACCGGCCGGTGGCGCTCGTCTTCGGTTCCTATACCTGACCGCCCTTCCGAGCCCAGTTGGGCTCACTGCAGCAGATGTCGCAGAAGTATGCGGGCCGAGTCGACTTCCTGGTCGTGTACATCCGCGAGGCCCATCCAGAAGACGGCTGGGTCGTGACGATGAATCGCAGCGATGACATCCAGCTCGACGATCCGACCACCACCGGCGAGCGCACCGACGTTGCCGAGAGCTGCGCGCTTCGCCTCGAGATCAAGATGCCCGTGGTCGTCGACGAGATCGACGATGCGGTGGCCAGCGCCTACGGCGCACTGCCGGATCGCCTCTATCTCGTGGGACGAGGCGGACACATCGCGTTCCAGGGGGATCCCGGACCGTTCGGCTTTCAGCCGGCGGCTCTCGAGGCGGCGATCGAATCGGAGCTCGAGCGCATCGGCTGAGCCTCGCAGTGAACCTCGAGAGACGTCGTGCCACGAACCTGACGACACCCGTGTTAGCGTGAACGGGACTGATGCGAGGTGAACCCTTGGCGCAAGCGCGACAGACTGCACTGATCACCGGGGCCTCGGGCGGCATCGGCCTCGAGCTGGCGCGGATCTTCGCCGAGCACGCGTTCGATCTGGTCATCGTCGCGCGGCGCGCGGCCGAGCTGGAGACACTCGCCGAGGAGTGCCGCACGCAGCACGGGACGACGGTGACCGTGCTGCCGATGGATCTGCTCGCTGGGGACGCTCCCGCCAAGCTGGCCGCCCAGGTCGAGGACGCAGGACTCGAGGTCGATGTGCTCGTCAACAACGCCGGACTGATGGACTTGGGCCCGTTCGCAGACATCGAGCTCGAGCAACACGAGCGGCTCGTCCAGCTGAACATTGCGGTGCTCACCTCGCTCACGCGACGGCTGCTGCCAGCGATGCTCGAGCGCAGCCGCGGGCGCATCCTGAACGTCGCATCGACTTCCTCGTTCCAGCCGGTGCCGACGATGGCGCTCTACGCGGCGAGCAAGGCGTTCGTACTCTCGCTCTCCGAGTCGCTCTCGGAAGAACTGCGGGGCACGGGTGTCACCGTCACCGCGCTGTGCCCCGGCGTCACGAAGACCGACATGTACGACCGCGCGCACGGCGAACATGCGATGGTCAGCAACATCCCGGGCCTCTTCTTGTCGGACGTGGTCGACGTTGCTCGCGAAGGCTACGAGGCCTGCGTCGCGGGCCGGGCGGTCGTCGTGCCCGGCCTGCCCAACCGGCTCGTGGCCAGCGCCGTGCAGTTCTATCCGCGCTGGCTCGTTCGGGGCGTCGGCGGGATCGTCGGACGCCGCTCGACGAAATGATCTCAGAAGGGAAAAAATGAGAATCGCCGGGGAGATTGGTCCTCAGCGGCGGCGGCGGGCTCCGCAGGCGACCATCACCGTGGCGCCCAGCACCAGAAGCAGTGGGGCGGCGGGTTCCGGTACGAATGTGCAGTCGATCTCGCAGCCGTCCGCGGCCACGGTGTTGCCGTCGTCGCACTCCTCGCCCGGGTCGACGACGCCGTCTCCACAGAAGGACGCGATGCCGAACTGGACGTGGTCCATCTCGATTCCCCCGCTGGCGGCCGACAGCTTGATGGCGATGATGCCGTCCGGGTCCTGTACGCCGTAGAAAGAGTCCTCGATCGTCTGCCCGGTGAAACCCGATGTGGCGGTCACTCCGGTCTGGGTGCCGAGAGAGACCATCCCGGGGCCGAAGGCCTCGAAGGTGACGGTCGCGCCCAGAGCACCATCGGTCCAGGCGATGCCCGCGGCGGTGACGGCCGAGGGAAAGGTGAACGTGACGCCGGTAGCAGCGTCCCCGGAGAGCCACTGCGAGCCATCCAGGCCCGAGCCATCGATCGAGCCGTCGTCGCCATCGACAGAGTCGGTGGCTGTACCCGGGCCACGAAAGAAGCCAGCGGACGCCGTGATGCCGAAGTCGAGGGACCCGTCTTCGAAGTCCTCGAGGCCGGTGGGGCTCCCACTTCCGTAGAAGCCGACCGGGATGTCCGCGGCCGAAAGGTAGGGGTTCACCGGGCCCAAGAAGGTGGGAGCTGCCATCGTGGCAACGGGAGCGACGAGGCTGGCGAGGAGAGTCGGGATGAGAAGGCGAATCACGTGAGAAGCCCTCCAGAAGGCGGAAAGCCGCCGGGAGCGCGAGGAGAACCTCCTCGTAGGAGGCGTCCTCGTCATCTTCCCACCATCGCGGGCGGACAGTCAACTCTCCACGAAAGCGGCCTCTTGGAGCGCTCTCGCGAGTGCTCGACTTGCCGCTTGGCGGCCCGCTAGAGCCAGACCTCGCGATTCTCCTCGCGTCCGATTGCCCGGGTGAGCCGGGCCGAGAGCACGGGCAGGAGCTGGCACTTCTCGAGCAGCTCTTCGACCTGCGAGTGTTCGCCCGGCGACAGCGCGTCGAACTCTGCTTGCGCCTGGCTCAGCAGATAGAACCGGTAGGGCTGCGCGAGCGCGTGGATCTTTGCGCCTTCCACCTCGAACTCCGCGAGGCCGTAGCCCCGCTCGAGCGGGGTGCCGGGGGACAGCTCGTCCTGCGCGGCGAGCCATCCGTTGATGAACTCTGCCGCCGCGAGTGTCTCCGGAACGAAGTCGACGGCGAGCTGCCGCAACACCTCGATCAGCGTCTCCGCGATCTCGTCGTTCGCGGCGAACGCATCGCCCGCGAGCACGACGCCCTCTTCGACGAACTCGCCCACATCGGGCTCCGGCCGATTCATCCGCTCGACCCAGCGAAAGAGATGGACCGCACGCGACTGCATGAGCGCGAGTGGCTTCGGATCGCGTCCTAGGTGTCCGTACAGCGGCGCGATCAGGCTGAAGTCGCCGAGGCTCGGCCGGCCCCCCAACAGATAGGGAGCCTGGGCGAAGTGACGATCGAGCCGATCCATCAGCGCGAGGTAGCGCGCTTCGATGCCCTCGAAGTTCTCGGGGGTCACCCCGAACGCCACCGCGGCCGCACGCATCCGTCCCATGCCCTTGGCGGCAGTGGCCTCCTTGTCGAGTGTCGGGGGCACCAGCGCCGAGAAGTGATGCAGCAAGAACGCTTCGTTCTCTTCCGGGAAGTTCCAGCGGTAGTGCATCGCGGGTCGGAGCAGGCCCTCCATCCCGATCACATCGAGCAAGCGACTGAGAATCCGCTGCTTCGGGGTCGCTGGGGAGGCGGGGTGACCGGCCTGAGACTCGAAATGCTCGACGATCGCCGCGCCGTCGCGAATCACGACGCCATCCGCTGTCTCGAGCGTCGGCATCATGCGCAGCTTCGCCTGCGGCAGCACCTCGTTCGCGTAGCGGTTCGTCGTGGGCGTGACTTCCCGGTAGGGCAGCCCATTCTTGATCAGATAGCTGCGCGCCTTGCCGGTGTAGAGCGAGAGCGGCGTTCCGTAGAGCGTGTGCGTGCCCATGTTACGCGCGCAGATCGAACGGGTCTTGCTTCACGATCTTTCGAGAGATCGCGAGGCTGGGACCGAAGCTGTCGCGTTCCTTCAGCCGTTCGACGAGGCTTGCCAGGCCCGGCCAGCGCGAGGCGTCGAGCGGGCCGGCGACGAGCTCCAGCTGCGTGAGTTGGCACACCACGGCGATGTCGGCGATCGACAGAGCCCCGCCGACGAGGTGTCCACCGTCTCCGATCTCGTTCTCGAGGTAGTCGAGCGGGCGCGGCAGCTTCTCGGCGTAGGTCTTCTTCGCCGTTTCGACGTCGGGCTCTTTCCCTTGAAAGCGCGCGAACTGGATCGGGCGGAAGATCCCCATGCCGGTTTGCATCGCCAGCTCGGTATCGGCGTATTCCTCGAGCCACACCGCACGGCCACACTCGTACGGATCCGCCGGATAGAGCGCCGGCTCCGGGAACTTGCGTTCGAGATACGCGCAGATGGCGGACGAATCCGGAATCGTGCCGGCCGGGCCCTCCTTGCCGTAGTCGGTGTCGCGCAACACCGGGATGCGACGCGCGGGGCTGATCTCCTTGAACCAGTCGGGCATCGGCATGATGTTCACGCTCTCGAGTTCGAACTCGACGCCTTTTTCACGGAGGCACGCGTCGGCTTTTCGAACGAAGGGCGACAGCGGAGCGCCGTAAAGAGTGATGCTCATCGGGGAGGTCTCCTGGAGGTTCTCGGAGGGGGGGCGACGCGGCGGTGGATACCGAGCTCGGGAAGGGTCGCATGTTGGCATTCTCAATGCCAATAGATCTCCGCCGCGCGGGGTGAGCGCGCTAGGGTGGGGGCCATGAGAGTCTCGCTCGTTCACGGGCTTGTTTCGCTCCTGCTCAGCGGCATGCTCGCCTCGGTCTCCCACGCCCAGGTCGACTGTCGTGCGGCCGGTGCCGACTGCAGCCTGCGCGAGGCCGCGGAACAGGGGGGCGTCCTGATTGGCGCCGCGGTGAGCGACCTGTTCGACAGCGATCCGGCCTACGGCCCGGCGCTGGCAGCGGACCTCGATTCGATTACCGCCGAGAACGACATGAAGTGGGCAGCGACCCAGCCCACCCGCGGAAACTACGACTTCATCAAGGCCGACAAGCTCGTCACCTTCGCCGAAGCAAACGACATGGCGGTGCGCGGGCACACGCTCCTCTGGGACCAGGAGACGATCGACAGCACGCCGGAGTACGTCACCGACATCACCGACCCGGCCGAACTGCGCGCGCTGATGGCCGACCACATCTCAACGGTCGTCGGCCGCTATGCCGGACGCATCGATGCATGGGACGTCGTGAACGAGCCGTTTCAAAGCACGAACGGACAGTACTACGACAACGTTTTCCGGCAGGTCCTCGGGGACGGCTACATCGCGGAGGCATTGGAGCTGGCCCACGCGGCCGATCCCGACGCGCTGCTCTTCGTGAACGAGGTGCTCGTCTCCTACCAAGGAGGCAAGTTCGAAGCCCTGCGCAGCCTCGCGGTACGCCTCTTGGCACAAGGCGCGCCGCTCCACGGCATCGGGATCCAGGCGCATTTCCTGCTGCCGGTCGCTCCGCAGCAACTCCACGCCAACCTCGTCTCGCTCGCCGAACTCGGGCTCGTCGTCGAGCTGACCGAACTCGACATCCCGCGCTCGACGACCAACCCGGACACTCCCGAGAATCAGCGCCTCGACTACTTGAACATCGCCCGCGCGTGCCTTGCAGTGCCGGCCTGTCAGCGCATCACACTCTGGGGCCTCACCGACGCGCACACCTGGATCGACTCCTTCGTCGGCCCGGACTTCGCGCCTCTCCCCCTCGACACGAACTACGAGCGCAAACCCGCGTGGTTTGGGCTGCGCGAGGGCTTGCTCTCACGAACCGCGCCGCTCACCGGGAAAAAACTCGACCTTCGCGCGGGACGCAAGCCACGTCTCACCGCGTCGAGCCGGGACGAGGCGGTGCTCGCGCTCGATGAGGGCGGTGCCTCCGACCCAACCCTCACGGGAGCCACACTCGAGGTCACTACCCATCCGAGTGAGGGAGGAAGCGCGCTCTCGCGCAGCGAACGCGACAGCCGCGGGGTGCTCATCACCGGTGGGATCCTCACTCTCTTCCCTGGAGCGGCCGCGCCAGTCATCCAGGAGTTCGACTTGCCCGCATCGAACTGGAGGCGCAAGGGAAGCACCTACCGGTACAAGGACAAGAAAGGAGAGCTAGGCCCGGTGCGCCAGCTGCTGCTGCGCGACGGGCACAAGCTCTCTGTGAAGCTCCAGGGAAGCGATCTCGATGTCGATCTCTCCGAGGAACCGGGCGCGATCGAAATGACACTGCGAACCGGGAACGCGAGCCACTGCCTGCAGTTCGGCGGAGAGAGCAAGTTCAAGGCGGACAAGTCGTTTCGCGTGAAGGGGGCGGAGGCGCCCGAAGGCTGCCTGCCTCCCTAGAGGGAATCGTCACCGCAACGAGTCGCACTCGTTGGACGTGCAACGCCTTCGCTGGGAGAGCGCGACCCTAGACGTCCGCATCGAGCGGTCGCCGAGGCTCTGCGAGTCCGCGGCCCAGCAGTGAGAGCAGCGATCGGCTGAACCCTTCGGAGGTTCCGTCGCTCGTCTCGGCAGCCTCGAGCTCCGCGAACGGGACGGACTCTGGCGCCGCCTGTACGAGACGCGAAAGCACGCTCTCAGTGCCGGTGTCACCCACGTGCACGACGTGACCGGCCGGCGCCTCGAAGCCGGCACTCGACTCGCCCGACGCCTCCGCCGGCGTCGCCGTCTTGAAGGTCGTGGTGAAGTGCAAGGCCGTCAGCCGGTCCACCGACATCTCGCGCACGGCCGAGGAGTCGTTGCGGACGAGAAGCGAGGTTCGCCCCGACCGATTGACGAGAAAGTCGATCAGCTGCTGGGTCTCCAGAAAATCCGGGTCGAGCTCGCGCAGCACCGAGAACGCGGAGGCCGGCAGGAGATCCGTGCTCATGGTGGCGAGGTCGGCCTCGGCCAGATAACGGAGTCCGCACTCGCTCGCCCATTCTGCGAACTGGGCGAAATAGCACGGGTCGTGATCGATACCGAGTTCGTCGTGGAGGAACACGTTGGCGGAGCCGCGCTGCATGCTCTCGACGACCCCCTTCAGACTCTGGGCGTGGGGGTTGTCCTCGAACGCGGAGTAACCGGCGTGGAGCATGCGAAGGACCAGCGCGGAACGCCGCACCCGCTCGCCGGGATCGTCGACCCCCTGCACGCGTGAGGCGAGGAGTTCGCGAATCGCCTCGCGCTGCTTCCAACCTGGGTACGTGAGATACGCGACCACGGCGAGGCCCGCCGGGCGCAGTCCGCGACGGGCGATCTCGAAGATCCGCTGCTTGACCTCGTCCGGCACCCAAGAGAATACGCCGTGACAGAGGATCAGGTCGTAGCGATTCGTGTCGACCTCGAAGTCCCGCAAGTCCGACGTGATCCACTCGACGTTCTGGAGCCCGCTGTCGGCGGCGAGATCTCGCCCGCGCTCGACTTGACGGCGCGAAAAGTCGACGCCCGTGAAGTGCACGCCCGGATAGCGCTCCGCCTGGCTGCGGATGTGCTCACCCGAAGCGCAGGCCAGATCGAGAACGCGAGGCTCGGGCGACGCGAGGATGGCCGGCGCAGGCTGGAAGAGCTGCGCCATGCCGAGGAGCCGCGAGGCGTCGAGCTGCGGGAAGACCTGATCCCGATAGGGCGTCTCGTCGTAGCGGGCCTGGAGCGGGTCGGCGGCACTCGCGGTCATGTGTGTCAGACAGCGCGGGCTAGGCGACGGCGCGGTCTGCGCTTGCGCCAGAAGGCGATCAGCGAGAGACCGACGGCGAGCATCAGGACGACACTGGGTTCGGGTACGACGCCGACCGGGATCGGCAAACCGGTGTCTTCATACGCCCACTGCGAGACGGTGAAGTTCGGGCCGGCCGGATCGAGCGTGAGCTCGAGCCAGCCGTAGAGTGTGGTCCCGCTTCCGTCCACGAACTGAAATCCTGCATAGCCGGTCGTCGCCGCGAGCCACGGGGCGTTGAAAGCACCGTTGTCCACGAGGTAGCCCTCGTTTCCGAAAGCGAGCGTCCCGCCGACCGTGTCGCCGAGTCCGAGCAAGACGAGGCTGTCGTCGCCCATCATGCCGGCGCTCACAATCGAGAAGTCGACGGTGCTCCCCATCATCCCGCCGGGCGCATCGAGGAACAGGTCGTCCCCCATCATTCCCATGCCTGCCTGGAAGACCAGCGCGATCTCACTCGAGGCCAGGCCGTCGAGCATGAACGTCTGACCGGCCGAGTAGCTCGTGCTCGGATCGAAGATGATGGCTGCGGACGCACCCTCGGCGACGGTCGTTGCGGCAAGCGCGGCGCTGGCAGCGCTGAGGCTGCGGGTCCGGAACCGATTGCTTTCTCTTGTCTCGAGGGAGGGGGATCCCATCACTCATGTCTCCAGCAGAAGCACCTCGAAACATTTCGGCCCGGCACCGGAGCGCCTTGACCCGCGAGGGGATCGACCCTCACTCGGAAGGGCTCTGTGGACCGTGAGGAGTCGCTGCGGCATGCGTACCGAGAACGGGGCGCATCTCGTAGGCAGACCGGGGTGGCGGCGGTCCCGCCGGCGCGAGCTCAATCGAGTTCGGCCAGAACCTTCCGGGCTTCGAGGAGCCTTCCGATTGCCGGCAAGTCTGCGAAGCGAGTGCAGAGTCGGCTCAGTTGCTCGCGCGCGGCTTGGTGCTTTCCCGTCTTCTTCGCGAGTTCGGCGCGCAGCAATGCCGTGCGCAGCTCCATCCACTCCGAGCCGAACGCGGCCCAGCGCTGTGTCGAGTCGTCGAGCAGCGCCTCGATCTCCTGGTCGCTTCCGGTGCCCGACCGCAGCTGGATCGCGGCCTGGAACATCGGTACCTGCGGCTCGAACGCCGCTCGCTCGCGCGTCTGTTCGATCATCTCTCGGGCGCGCTCGAGGTAGGCCGTCGCGCGGTCGAAGTCTGACGCCGCGAGGGCCGTGTCGGTTGCGGTGAAGTAGACCTGCACGATGCCGGCGCGCGCGCCTGAGTCCTCCGCCAACTTCACGCCCTCGGCCACCGCGGCACTGCCGCCGAGATCTCCTTGCATGACGCGAGCCCAACCCTCGAAAACCCGCCCCGACGACTCCAGCGCGTGCAGCCCCCGACCCTCGACCGCTTCCACAAGCTTGCGCGCAAGCTCGCCGGTGGTGTGGGGATCGTCGAAGAAGTAGTTGGCAACGGCGACCGCCAGCAGCCCGCTGCCGAAGCTGTTCAGGTGGTTCACCCCCTCGCCGCGCTCGAGGCTCGTAGCCTGAAATTGCTTCGACCGAAGCGGATCGCCGGCGAGCACCGAAGCGATGGAGTGAGTGGCGTGGGCGATCGTGAGCACGTCCACGTCGAACGTCGCTACAGGAGCTGGCAACACGGCCACCTGGGCCAGCTCGACGGCGCGGTCGAGATGCGCCACCGCCTCCGAGATGGGTGCCGCCGTGATCGCCGCCGAACCGACGATCATGTGCCCCGCCACCTGCAGCTCGGCGATCCCCAGCGGCTCGACGATCTCGAGCAGCCGCGCCGCATAGCCACTCGCCGTCGGGAGATCGCCGCGCATCATGCAGTAGACGGCGAGGGGAACGAGCCCGCCCAGCTGCTGCGGGCCGGCGCCCAGCCCTTCGCAGAGAGCATCGACCCGCGCCACGTTGGCCAGGACGCTCTCATCCTCGTAGCCCCGCGATGCGGTCTGTGATCCGGCCAGTGCCATGCGGAGCGCGATCTCTCGCAGCTGTCGCTCCGCCGAATCGGGCAGCGTCTCGAGCAGCTCGAGTGCGCGGGAGAGCTCTTCGATCGCCTCGACGTTCGAGAGCCGGGCGACCGCAATCTCAGCCGCCCGCTCGTAGTAGGTGATCGCATTGGAAACGAGCCCGCCCTCGGCGCAGTGATGCGCGAGCACCGCCGGCTCCGACGCGGCGCGCTCGGGGAAGCGCTCCTCGAGCGCCCTCGCGATGGTCGCGTGCAGCTCCTTGCGCCGGCTCTTCAGCTGCGACTCGTAGGCGGTGTCCTGCAGCAGGGCGTGCTTGAACGTGTAGCGCGCATCCGGAGGGGTGCCGCGCTGGAACAGGATCTCCGCGTCCACCAATTGGCCGAGGCCGCTCCGCAACGTCGGCGCGTCGAGCTCGGCCACCGCCTCAATCAATGGATAGGGGAACTCGCGGCCGAGGGTCGCAGCGATCTGCGCCACCAGCTTGGTCGCGCTCAGGCGATCGAGCCGCGCCATCAAAGAGCCCTGCAGCGTCGTCGGGATGGTGAGGTCCGAGAGCCGCCCGCGGAACTCGGCGCTTCCTCCTTCCGTAGCGACCATCCCGGAGTCGACGACAGAACGCGTGAGCTCCTCGGCGAACAGCGGCACGCCGTCTGCGCGCGCGACGATCTCGTCGACGATCCTCTTCGGCAGGCGAACATCCCCGGCCGCCGCCGCGACGATGGTCTCGGTCTGTTCTTGCCCGAGGCGCGAGAGCCCGAGCGGGAACATGTACGACCGGGCCGGCCACGGAGGCTCGAAGCTCGGCCGCGACGTGAGCACCACCATCAAACGGATTGTCGCTGCCTCGTCGATCAGCTGACCCAGCATCTCGAGCGTCGAAGGATCGGCCCAGTGCAGGTCCTCGAAGAAGATGACGAGCGGTTGGCGCGGCTCGACGGCGAGGATCGGAGACATCAACGCCTGCAACGTCTTTTCGCGCATCAGCTCCGGCCCGAGGGCAGGGAGCGGGTAGCGCTCGGAAGGCGGTAACCCGAGCAGCACGGTCAGAAAGGGCAGGACTTCGCTGGGATCGAGATTGGGGATGCCGGACAGACCGGATTCGAGCTTCTCGAGGCGGATCGTCGGCTCCTCGACGTCTCGAATGCCGAGCCCCGACTCCAGCAGCTCGACCACCGGCTGGAGAGCCGTGTGCGTGTGATAGGGAGAGCAGCACGCCTCGAACCAGCTGTGCGGCTCGTCCGCCAACTCGCCGCGCAGCGCGTGCACCAGCCGCGACTTACCGATGCCCGCCTCGCCGGAGATCGAGACGACCTGACCGCGGCCCTCTTTCACCTGCGCCCAGCGGTCGCGCAGCTGAGCGAGCTCGAGGTCGCGCCCGGCCAGCTGAGTCAGATTCTCCGCGGTGGCGATGCGCGAGCCCACCGCCATGCTGCGTTCGACGCTGTGAACCCGGACCGGCTCGCTCACTCCCTTGAGGTCGGTCGTCCCGAGATCGCGGGTCAGGAACAGCCCGGGCACCAGTCGCAGCGTCGCCTGACTGATGACGACCCCGCCCGGCTCGGCGACGCGCTCCAGGCGCGACGCCACATTGATCGTGTCGCCGAGCGCGAGCGGCTGCTGCCGATCGCCAACGCCGAGGTCGCCCATCACCACAGGACCGGTGTGGATGCCGACGCGCGCCTCGACCGAGACTCCGGAGCCAGCGCCCCGCGCCTCGTTCGCCTTGCCGAGGCTCGCCTGGATCGTCAGAGCCGCTCGGACCGCCCGTTCCGCGTCGTCCTCGTGAGCGTGCGGGTAACCGAAGTAGATCAGCACCCCGTCGCCGAGGAACTGTGCGACGTGACCGTCGAAGCGCTTGACCGCCGCCGAGCACGCATCCTGATAGGACGCGACCAGATCGCGGTAGTCCTCGGGGTCGAGCCGATGCGCCAACTGCGTGGACCCGACGAGATCGCAGAACATCGCCGTCAGCTGGCGACGCTCGCCGGTCGTCGTTGCCGCGCCCTCTTCCGGGGCCGGCGCGACGGGAGAGGGGGCGGGGGAAGTGGCCTCGGCACCCTGGCTCGCCCCGCACTGGGAACAGAAGCGAGCGGTCTCGACCAGCGGTGCGCCACACCCCCCGCAGGCACGCTGCAACGACTCGCCGCACTGCTCACAAAAGCGAGCAGAATCGGTATTCGGGTGGTCGCAAGCTCGGCAGTTCATACAGCGGGATAATCCGAGCCGATCATATCACCGGAGCCACGCCCCAGCTGCACGCGCCGCCACTGGGCCACGAATGCAACCCGCGCGCACCCGGTTAGGATATAGGGAGGGGCCGCGCCAGCGGCCGCAGGTCCGAGGAGCCCGATGCGCCGCCCCAGCCCGCGACTGATTCTGCCCCTCGCGATCCTCGCAGGGGGCGCAGTGGTGATCGCAGTGCTCGTTGTGACGCGGCCCGCGGTCGAGCTCCAGCCGCCGACCGAGACCACTCCGCTGGTGCGCGTGGTCGAGGCGCAGCCGACCGACTGGCGCTTCGTCGTCCGCAGCCAGGGCACGGTCGAGCCGCGCAACGAGAGCGAGCTGGTGCCGCAGGTCGCCGGGGACGTGGAGTGGGTTTCGCCCGGCCTCTCCTCCGGCAGCTTCGTCGTGGCAGGCGAGCCGCTGGTTCGGATCGAGGCCGCGGACTACCGCGTCGCACTGGCCACCGCGCGCGCAGCGCTCGCTCGGGCAGAGAGCGAACACCAGCGCTCGGAAACCGAGGTTGCCAGGCAGCGAACTCTCCGCGAAAAGGGCGTCGCTTCGCAGGCCCGTATCGACGACGCCGAGAACGAGTTTCGCGTGGCGGAAGCTTCGCTCGCCGAAGCCCGCGCCAAGCTCGAGCGCGCCGAGCGCGACCTCGGACGCACGACGCTGTACGCACCGTTCCAGGGACGTGTGCGCAGCGAGCGTGTCGATGTCGGGCAGTTCGTGAACCGCGGCGAGAGCATCGCGGTGCTCTACGCCGTCGACTTCGCGGAGATCTCGCTGCCGGTCCCCGACCGCGAGCTACGGTTCGTCGACGTGCCGCGCTCGCCGAAGCGCACCGCGACAGAGGCTCTTGACGCGGACACTCCGGCTGCGCCGACGGGGCCGGAGGTGCTGCTGCGCGCCGAGTTCGCGGGCGAGGATCGGACTTGGCGAGGCCAGATCGTCCGCACCGGCGGTGAGATCGACCCCCAGACGCGGATGGTGCAGCTCGTCGCGCGCGTCGCCGACCCGTACGGCTTGTCGAAAGACTCTGCGGACGGCCGTGACGCCGCGCCGCTCGCCGTCGGCCTGTTCGTCTCGGCGGAGATCCTCGGCCGCGAGGTCAACGACGTATTCTTGTTGCCGCGCGAGGCACTCCACTCGGGCAACCCGATGGACCCGGCCGCGAGCGACGACGTCCACGTGATCGACGCCGAGGGACGCCTTCACATCCGGCCGGTCAAGGTGCTGCGCACCGAATCCGAAGTGGCCATCGTCAGCACCGGAATCGTCGCCGGCGACCGTGTCTCGATCTCTTTGCTGCGCGCCGTGGTCGAAGGCATGCGGGTGCGGGTCGCCGACAAGCCGGTGGAGCCCACCGGCAGCCAGGTACCGGTCCGTGAGGATGCCTCGTGAAGCGCATCATCGCGTGGTTCGCCGCGAATCACGTCGCGGCCAACCTGCTCATGTTGCTGCTGGTCGTCGGCGGCCTCGCGGCGCTCCCGTTCACCAACCAGAAGAGCTTCCCCGACCTCGAGATCGACGTAATCTCGATCGGTGTGCCGTTCCTCGGCGCGACTCCCGCCGAAGTGGAGGAGGGCGTCTGCGTCCGCATCGAAGAGGAGATCCAGGGGATTTCTGGAATCGAGAAGATCACTTCGAGTGCTGCCGAGGGGAACTGCGGCGTCACGGCCGAGCTGATCGCCGGCTACCCGATCGACCGCGCGCTCGCCGAGATCAAGAACGAGGTCGACTCGATCACGACGTTCCCGGACGAAACCGAGCGTGCGGTCGTCTCGCACTTCGAGGTGCGGCGCAACGCGCTCCAGATCGCGCTGTCTGGCGATCTCTCGGAGAGCGCGCTCAAACACTTCGGCGAGCGCGTGCGCGACGAAATCTCGGCGCTCCCGGGCGTGACGCAGGTCGAACTCGCCGCCGCGCGCCCCTACGAGATCTCGATCGAGGTGCCAGAGGAGTCGCTCCGGCGCCACGGCATCACACTCGACGATGTGGTGCGCGCGGTCTCGCGCGGCTCGCTCGACCGGCCCGGCGGCTCGATCAAGACCGCGGGCGGCGAGGTGCTGCTCCGCACCAAGGGCCAGGCCTACCTCGGCGCGGAGTTCGAAGAAATCGTCGTCCTCACCCGCCCGGACGGCACGCGGCTGCTGCTGCGCGACATCGCCCGCGTGGTCGACGGCTTCAAGGAAGAAGAGGTCACTGCACGCTTCAACGGTGAGCCGGCCGTACTGATCTCCGTCTATCGCGTCGGCAACCAGAAAGTTCTCGACCTGGTGGGCACGGTGAAGGAGTACGTGTCCGAGGCGACCGCGCGGCTGCCTGATGCCCTCTCGCTCACCGTCTGGCGCGACGGCTCCGAGTCGCTGCGCGATCGGCTGCGCATCCTCATCGAGAACGGGCGGCTCGGGTTCTTCCTCGTCTTCGTGCTTCTCGCGCTGTTCTTGCGCCTGCGTCTCGCGTTCTGGGTCTCGATCGGCGTGCCGATCGCGTTCGCCGGAACGCTCGCGCTGTTCCCGATCCTCGACATCTCGATCGACGTCATCTCGCTGTTCGCATTCATCCTCGTGCTCGGCATCCTCGTCGACGACGCCGTCGTGATCGGCGAGAACGTGCACTCACACCAGGAGCGCGGCGGCGACGCGCTGGAATCCGCGATCACGGGCGCGCAGGAAGTTTCGATGCCGGTGATCTTCGGCGTGCTCACCAGCGTCGCGGCGTTCATGCCGATGATCTTGTCGCCGGGGCCGTTCGGTCAGATCTTCGGGGCGATCGGCTTCGTCGTAGTCCTCTGTCTGATCCTCTCGCTGGTCGAGTCGCAACTCGTCCTGCCCGCTCACCTCGGCCACATGAAGCTGGAGAGCGGCGCAGAAGAGGAGCGAAAGCGGCAAGGCGACTCGATCCCCGCACGTTGGCGGAGGCTCCAGCGGCGCCTCGCGACGAGCCTCGAGCGCTTCGCCCAGCGCCGCTATCGGCCGCTGCTCTTGGGCGTGCTGCGCTGGCGCTATGCAACACTCGCGCTCGGTGTCGCGGTACTCGCGGTCACCATCACGTACGTCGGCACGGGCCGGATGAAGTTCTCGTTCTTTCCGCCGGTCGAGAGCGACTACGTCTCGGCGCGGCTCGTCATGCCTCTCGGCACGCCGAACGCCGCGACCGCCCAGGCCGTCGCGCAGCTCGAGGCCGCAGCCTTCGGGCTGCAGACCGAGCTGGAAGCCGAGTTCGGCACCGCGATCATCGAGAACGTGTTCGCCTCGGTGGGGCAACAGCCGTCGGGTGGCAGGGCGGGCAGGCTCGCGCTCGGGAACAGCCACCTCGGCGAGGTGTCGATCGAGCTGCTCGGCGGAGACGTCCGGCCGCTCACCGCCAAGGCCGTGGCGAGCCGCTGGCGAGAGCTCACGCCGCAGATCCCCGATGTCGAGGAGCTCGTCTACGCCTCCGATCTCTTCAGTATCGGGAAACCGATCGACCTGCAGCTCGCCTCACCCGATGTCGTCGCACTCGAGGAAGCGTCCGAGCGACTGAAGACGAAGCTCTCGGAGTATCCGGGCGTGTTCGACGTCGCCGACAGCTTCCGCGAGGGCAAGCGGGAGATCAAGCTCGCGCTACTCCCGAGTGCCGAGCCACTCGGCCTCACGCTCGACGACCTCTCACGCCAGGTGCGCCAGGCGTTCTACGGCGCCGAAGCGCAGCGCATTCAGCGCGGCCGCGACGACGTGCGCGTGATGGTTCGCTACCCGCGCTCGCAACGTCGCAGCCTCGAGGACCTGGCGAACCTGCGAATCCGCACGCCGAGCGGCGGCGAAGTGCCCTTCTACGCCGTCGCGCGCGGTGAGTACGGACGCGGCTTCGCGACGATCAAGCGCGCCAACCGCAGCCGCGTCATCAACGTGACGGCCGACATCGACCAGACCGAGGGCAACGCCAACGCGGTGATCGCGGATCTCGGCCGTACTTTCTTGCCGACGCTGCTAGCCGAGTACCCTGGCCTCCGCTTCGACCTCGAAGGGGAGCAGCGTGAGCAGCAGAAGACGTTGACCGCGCTGCTACGGAACTACGGCTTCGCCCTCATCGTCATCTATGCGCTGCTCGCCGTGCCGCTTCGCTCCTACCTCCAGCCGCTCATCATCATGGCGGTCATCCCGTTCGGCATCGTCGGCGCGATCTTCGGCCATCGGCTGATGCGCGAGCTCGCGCCGGCGCTCGGAAACCTGTCGATGATGAGCGTGTTCGGCGTGGTCGCGCTCTCGGGAGTGGTCGTGAACGCCAGCCTCGTGCTCGTCCACTACATCAACCTGCGCCGCGCAGAGAACGTGCCGGTGCGCGATGCGGTCTGCGACGCCGGGGTCTCGCGCTTCCGCCCCATCGTGCTGACCGCGATCACCACCTTCGCCGGCCTCGCACCGCTCTTGCTAGAGGGCAGTCTCTCCGCCCAGTTCTTGATCCCCATGGCCACGTCTCTGGGCTTCGGTGTCATCTTTGCCGCCGTCATCTCGCTACTGCTCGTCCCGGCGTCGTACGTGATCCTCGAAGATCTGCAGCGGCTCGTGAAACGGGACGCGACCGTCGAAGCAGAAGTGGCCGCGCGAGAAACCGAGCAGGGCGAGCCGACGAGCGGCGGCCGGGAAGCGTACTCGCCGGGCCGCTAGGGTATGCGCATGCTTTACAAGCGAACGAAGTGGGCAGCACTCAGCTGTCTCTCCCTGACGATCGCGTGCGCGGGACCTGTAGAGCCTCCCTCGGAAGACGATCGGATGTGCGCGGCCGCCGAGGTGCCCTCCGACAAGGAGACGCACGTGCCGCGGCCCGACGAAACGGCCGCCACCTTCTCGTTCCCGGGGAACGAGCCGGAGCAGATCGAGTACTTCCTCGTGCATGAGGACGGAAGCTACGACTATGTCGAACGCTGGGACGTGGGCATCCCCAACAATCTCACGCTCGAAGTCGAGGTGGGCTGGGACTGGAAAGTCGGCTGTCGCATGCACGTCTGCCCGCTGCCGGAAGGCGGAGCCTGCTGCCACCAGGTCTGCCGGGACGGCGGCGATTCGGGAGTGGCCTACGAACCCCCGGACGGCTTTCACTGCATGAACTCCACCGCCGGCGGGAAGTTCGACTGGTTCGTCGAGGGTATGCACGAAGGCGGCATGGAGGCGCTGGCGGTGTGCCTGGCCGACCCGGCCCCTTCGCAATAGCGCGGCTAAGCGCGCTTCGACCCCTTCCGCGCCGACGACGTGGGCGCGTTCTTCGCGACGAAGCGGTGCCCTTCGACGAGCTTCAGCAGATCGAATGCACTGAGGATCCCGACCACCTGCTTCTCGTGCGTCACGACGACGCGGTGGATCTTGTGGTTGCGCATCACCCGCGCAGCCGTGCTGACGTCGTCATACTTCGGTACCGAGTAGACCTTCTCGGTCATGATCGCCTTGATCGGCGACGCCGGCTTGAGGTCGGCCGCCAGATCGGTCGCCGACACGATCCCGACCGGCTGCCCGTCGGTGTCGACCACCGGAATCGCACCGATCTTGTTGCGCTCCAGAATGCCGCGCACGTGCTCGACGCTCACGTGCGGCTCCGTCGTGACGACGGACTCTGCCATCAATTCGTGGACCTTGACGTTCATCTCAGACCTCCCCGGGAGAGCCGATCAGTCTGCCAGAAGCCGCGGCCGCCGCGGGTCGGCTAGCCGACACCGCGCCAAGAAAGGGACGCTCGGGTCAGCCTTCCGGCAGGAACCAGATGGGTGACGTCCACGCGCGCTCTTGCAGCGTCGGCGGGACGCGCGGGTCGCTGCAGCCGTCGGGCTTTTCCGCGCCTTCGTACGCGAGGCACTGCCACGTCGTCCAGCGGCAGCTCGGGTTCTCGACAATGCGCGCGTAGTAAACGGCCGGTCGGTCGGCGTCGAACTCGGGGTCGCTCCAGGTGGCGCACAGCGTCTCGGCACCGGGGCCCTCGAGCTGGCACGTCGCCAGGTCGACTGACGCACCGCCCGGAACGCGCGCCACCTCGTGCACGGCCTCGTGGAACGTGCCGTCCTCGCCGGGCCACGCCTTGATGATCTGGAGCCGCTGGAGCGGGGCGCCCTGCGGATCGCGGCGCGCGTGCACGGCAAACGTAGGCGCGGCGCCCGGCGCTGAGGCGGCCGGGATTGTGCCGCCCATCGGGACGCCTTCGGCGTAGCCCGCGGCGACAAAGCCCGGGCGCTCGCAAAGATCCTCCGGCAAGTCGAAGCCGCCGAAGAAGCGCGGCTCGATGCGCGTTCCGCTCGTCGCAAACGCCTCGCGGTTCGCGAGGGCGTCGAACACTGCATCCCGCGTGTTCTCTTCGGCCCAAACGCCCGCCAGCCCACCGGCCGAGACGAACGCGCTCGGGCGGCGCTTTTCGCCGAGCGTCAGCTGCTCGGCCGGGGTCGCCGCAAACTTGCCCACGAACTCCTTTTCGCTGGTCGCGCCCGGGTTGCCGAGGTGCGTGTCGGTGCTGCCGATGAAGCCGAACGAGTATGGGTTGACGCCGATGCGCTCCTGCTCGCGCAGCCCCTCGATCAACGCATACCGCACGTAGTCGAGCCGCGAGACACAGCCGCTCGCGCGCTGTGCGCCCGCGCCAGCGCCCTCCTCGCAGTCCTCGTGCGCAACGCCGCGCATGTCGCGGATCTTCTCGAAATTGCACAGCTCGTCCGGCCCGCCCACCACGCCGTACATCCCGTTGCGACACTCCGACTCGCCTTTGTACTGCACCATCTCGACGAGCGGCTCGAGCCCAGCGCGCAGCCGCGCCTGCTCACGCTGCTCTTCGAGCGGGAGGTCGCGGTACCAGATCGCGAAGAGCTGCCCGTTCGAGAGGTTCGGGTTGTGCGGGATCGCGAGGGCGTCGCAACCCGAATCGGTGTCGACACACTGATCGCGCAGCTTCTGCCAGAACTCCGGCTCCTCCGGCGTGTCGATCCACGAGATCGGCAACTCCGGCACGATCTCGTTCCGGAAGATCACGTTGCGGTGGATCTTGGTGAACGCCGGCGAGCGGCTGTACTCGTAGCCGTGCAGCGCGGTGAACGTGCACGCCTCACTGCGGTCGTACCAGCGTTCGGTCGCCTCCTGGTTGATCTGCCACGCGGTCTTCGTCTCCGCGCGACAGCGCTCCGAACCGTCGCCGCAGATCTCGTCGTTGCGTCCGAAGAGCGAGATCGCCCCGACTAGCCGCGCACGGAAGCTCTTCAGCCCGAGCGCCTTTCCGAGCCACGACTCCTGCTCGCCACGGAAGATCCGACACGAATCCGTTTCGTACGCCGCCGATTGCGAATCGCGACACAGGCGCAGCTCCCCGAGCCACTCCGCGTGATCGGTCACCGCGGCAAAGTCGAGCGGCCGCTCGATCCGCACCTTCCGCGCGGGCTCCCCATCCTCTGAGTACGGCGGCAGCCCGATCTCTTGGCCGCGCGCAAAGCGATACGCATCGTCCGGCGTGACGATCGTCCCCTGCAGCCACGCATCCATCGAGAACCCGGTGTGGACGTGGAGGTCGCCAAAGAGCGCGCGCTTCTCGGGAGTGCGATCCGCGCACGCGGTGCGCGGTACGGGAGTGGCGGCCTGCGCCGGCTCGGAGTCGGGCTCCCAGGGTTCTTTGCCGGGGTCGAGGTTGCAGGCGAGACAGAGGAGCAAGCCGACCGCAGCCACGCAGAGCCTCACACTCCAGTGTTTACGGGTGACGCAGGCGCTAACCGGCCCGGGTTCCCCGGCGACGACATCGCTCATCGCCCGAGGCTAACACGGCTCAGGACGTTTCCGCGGCAACGGGACAACGCGGCGGCGCGCCGACGTGTCTCGGCCGAGATCCCGTGGCATCCTGGGTTCATGCGAACTCGCGCCGTCGCCAGCGCCGGGCTGCTCAGCTTCTTTCTGGTCTCCTGCCTGGCCATCCCAGGCCCCGTCCCGGACCTCGTCGGAGAGGAGAGCGAGCTCCTCCGCCTCACGCAGTCCCCCTTCTTCATCCAGATGTCCGACACCCAGCTCGGCTTCGCGGGGACGCCGCTCTTGGTCCAGCTGGCCGGCTACACCTGGGACGACGATCCCACCGCGGGTGAGATCGCCCTCTTCGAGCGGGCGATCGCACACGCGAACCGGCTGCGCCCGGCGTTCGTGGTGATCTGCGGCGACCTGATCAATCGCCCCGGTCACCCAGGACAGACCGCAGAGTTCCAACGCATCGCGGGCCTGCTGGACGCATCGATCCCGCTGCATCTCGTCGCCGGCAACCACGACGTGGGCAATCACCCGACGCCCGAATCCCTGCGCTGGTATCGAGAGATGTTCGGGCCAGACTGGTACTCGTTCCGGCACGGCGACGTCTACGGGATCGTGCTCGACAGCTCGTTAATCACCGAGCCGGCTGCGGCTCGAGAGGACGCCGACGCACAGCTCGCCTGGCTACGCGACGAGCTCCTGCGGGCGCGCGCGTCGGGTGCGCGACACATCCTCGCCTTTCAGCATCACCCCTACTTCCTCGTGGATCCTGAGGAAGAGGACGCCTACTTCAACGTGCCTCTCGCTCGGCGGGGTCGCTACCTCGAGTTACTCCGCGACGCGGGCGTCCAGGCGGTTTTCGCGGGTCACTATCACCGGAACGGCCACGGCCGGGACGGCGAGCTGGAGATGGTGACGACCGGGCCCGTGGGCAAGCCGTTGGGTGACGACCCGTCGGGGTTCCGGATCGTCCGCCCGGGCCCGGAACGGATCGAGCACGTCTACTTCGGGATTGCGGAGGCGCCGTAGGGGAACGCGTTGTCGCCGTGTGTGGCGGCTGCCGCCTTACAGGTCGGACGGTGCTTCGACGCCAGCGGCCGCATACATGGCGAGAACCAGGTTGCGGCCATGCTCGGCATCGGGCGCCAGGCCTTCGAAGAGTGTGCGGAAATTGGCGGGATCCACGCCCGGCGACCTCCGAGATAGCTCTTCGTAGGCGACTCCGGCTTCTTCGAGCCGGCCCGCCTCGGCGAGGGCCACCGCGAAGACCAGGTAGCCGGCCTGCGATCCCGTGCGCTGGATCGAGGCCTCGGCGCCCTCGAGGGCTTCGTCCCAGCGGTTCAATAGAGCGCAGGCCAGACCTCGATTCGCGAGCCAGTGATAGGTCAGCGGATCTCGCGGTGAGAGGCGCAGCGCCTGATCGATGCTTTCGAGCGCGAGGCCCGACTGGCGCAGATAGATGCGGGCGATTCCCAAGCCCGCCCGCGCGGCGGCGCTGTTGGGATCGAGCGCGAGGGCGCGCTCCCAGGCGCGCACCGCCTCCGGGGTGCGGGTCAGGTTCCCCTCCACCGCGGCGTGACAATGGTGGATCAGCGGGTCGTCGTCCGAGAGCTGGAGGGCCCGCCGAATCGAGGCTTCCGCATCTTCCCGAGTGCCGATGCCTTCGCGCACCAGCAAGGAACGGGCGTGGGCGAGCACCGCGTGCGCGAGCGCATACTCCGGATCGAGCTGCAGCGCCTCCTCGCAGGCGACTACCGCCGACTCCGCGGCCTCGCGGCTGCCGAGATCGCTTTGCACCGCCACCCACGCGCGGTTGACCAACGCCCAGGCGGTCAGATCTTCGGGTGCCGCGCGGCGGGCGAGCTCGGCTTCGGCGCGGCGCAGGGCCGGCTGCAGCGCGGCAACGATCGCCTCGGTCACCTCGTCGTCGAGATCGAGGATGCGCTCGAGCGGACGATCGAAGTGCTCGGCCCAGGCGGTCCGGCGGTCGGTCGCATCGACGAGCTGCGCGCTGACGCGCACGCGATCGCCCTGCTTCCGGACGCTGCCCTCGAGCACGTACCGAACGCCCAGCTCCCGCGCGACCTGCTGAGAGTCGGTGGTCCGTCCCTTGTAGGTGAAGCTCGAGTTGCGGGCGATCACGAAGAACTGCTTGATCCGCGAGAGCCCGAGGATGATTTCTTCGCTGAGTCCATCCGCGAGAAACTCGTGCTCCGGATCTCCGGAGAGGTTCGCGAAGGGCAACACCGCGATGGAAGGCCGATCGCTGACGAGCGGTGGGTCGTCCGAAGCCGCAGGGGAGGGGGACGGGGCGCCCGCGGTCTCGGGCTGGCCCCTTCCGAGCAGCGCCCGCGCCCCGCGGCCGAGCGGCGTGAATAAGACCCCGACGATCACGATCGTCGCCGCGATACCCGAGAGCACGGCCTCGTTCTCGCCGATCCATCGGAAAAAAGCAGCCAGGACTTCCAAGCCCACCCCCGGAGGAGAACTGTAGCGGCCACGCCTGGGCAGGGGCCGCAGGCAGCCGCCGCGCGAAGCGCTGGGTGCCGCCGGCCGGCGAACCTCAGATGGGCTCGGTGGGCGTCTCTCCGGAGACGGCGCGCCGCAGGCCGCGCAACACGTCCTCGCGCGACACCATGCCGACCACGTGGTGTTCGTCATCGACCACGGGCAGGCTCTTGCGACCGGTGTCCACGAGCTTGTGGAGCACGCGGGTGAGCGGTGTTCGGGGCCGCACCGTTCCGACGTCGCGGGTCATCACAGTCCGGACCGCCCGATCCATGATCTGGTGATACGGCGGGAACGAGTAGTCCTCGTGGAACTCAAAGGCGCGCAGCAGATCGAGGGCGGTCACCAGCCCGCATAGCGCCCCGTCTTTGCCGACGACCGGAAGTCCATTCCACTCGTGCTTATCGAAGAGCTCCTGCGCGTGACCCAACGTGGTGTCCGGACCGACGGTGCCCACCTCCCGGGTCATCACGTCGAGCACCCGATACTCGAGAAATTTGTACATCCTCGGGGGCCTCCACTCACTGATGTGTGCAGGAGCCGTGCCGGCCGGGGACGCCGCGAGGCGTCTCGACACAGAGACGTGTGCCCCGAACTGCCCCATCCATCCAGCTCGCTGCGCACGGCCTGTGACAGGACGTCCCGACTCGGGCGTCGATCCCCCTCGGAGATCTCCGCTACCGGAGGGCAGACGCGAGAAAGCTCCGAACGAACGCGACCTGCTGAGCGTTCTCTGGAGAGGGGCCGCCACTCGCGTCGGCAGCACGACGGCGGCCGATGACGTCGATGAAGTCGTCCGGCTCGGCTTGGCACCGCGGAAGCCGTCGATGCGTGTCGCCTCTTCGCCGCGGTGGCGAGAGCCGAGGGTGGGCACGCCAACCCTGGTAGCATCACGACGGCACCCGAGCGATCGCAGAAACCAACCAAGTCGCGAGGAGCCGGTGGCCAATGATCAAAGGAAGGGTCCCCTGGGTGACGGATTGATGATGAGGCTCGGGGCGCTCGGGCTGTTGCTCGCACTGCAGACGGCGACCGCGTGCGGCGCCGAGCCCGATGGCGCTCGCTATGCGGGGCTCGTGCCCGACGCGGTGTGGACCTACGAGATCCGGTTTCGGCACGAGGGCCGCTTCGAAACGAAGCAAGAGGGACGGACCGTGATGCGTCTCGACGGCACGGAGGAGCGGGGAGGCCACCGCTACCACCGGGTGCGCACAGAGTCGAGCGGGTTCGAGAACCTGCCGGACAGCGTGCTGCTGACCCGTGTGGCCGAGGATGGCGTGCGCACGCTCGCCGAAGGGGACGAAGCCGCCGAGGAACTCCTCGTGCTGCCCCTCCCGGCGACCCCGGGTCGCACGTGGTCGGTGGGCGATGGCGCCGACCAGTGGCGCTACGTCCTCGAGTCGTCCGACCCGGTCGAGGTTCCTGCCGGTCGCTTCGAAGATTGCATCCGGGTCGTCAACACGCTCGAGAGCGAGAGCTCGAAGTTCGCCATCGTCGAGCGCGTCGATCTCTGCGCCGGAGTCGGACGCGTCCGCGTGCGCGCCGAAGCCACTTCCGAGATGGGCGTGGCGATCACCGAGACGACCCTCGTCGAATTCGATCGCTGAGCGGCTTCCGAAACAGGGCGGCCGCGTTGCGGGTGGTCAACTCGGCGAACGCCGGGGATGCCCGATCGACTCAGACACCAATGTAGTTCAGCCAGCTATTCATACGGATCACCACCTTGCGCACGATCCGAATGGCCTGAGCGCGGTCGGTATAGACCGCGGCGACGCCCGATGCACCGGCAGCGAGGGGGAGATCCAGGTGCGCGTCGTCGATCTTCAAGCGCACCCCGAAGCGGCCCGGGATTGGCTGATCCGTCCACTCCATCAAGATTCCGCTCGGCGGAAGCTGACCCTGCCCGGTGGCAGGAACGATCGAGTCGACCCGGCCGGTCAGTGTGCGTCCGGGCAGGCGGTCGAAGGCAAGCTCGACCTCATCCCCGATTTCGACGAAGGCCAGGGCACCCTGCGAGAAGCTTGCGATGACCATCGGCGTCGCGGTGCCGACCAGCGTCATGACGGGAAGCGACGCCATCTTGCTTGCGATCTGACCGGGGACGAGGGCGAGGTTCGTCACAATGCCGTCCAAGGGCGCGTAGACCGTCGCTTCTCGCAGATCCAGCTCCGCAGCATGGAACCGCGCGAGGGTCTGGTCGTACTCCGCTTGCGCTCGTTGGCGCTTGATCTCAGCAGCCACCTTCGCGCCCGTCAGGGCCTTTGCATCGTCGAGCACGGTCTCCTTGATCCTCAGGTCCGCAGTCAGTCGATCGACCTCGTACTGGAAGGGCTCTGGATCGATCCGGAAGAGCACGTCCCCTTGGGCCACCGGTGCGTTCGCGGTCAGGGGCACCTCGAGCACTCGGCCCGTGACCCGCGGCACGATCTGCACGACTTTCTGATAGACCCGCACGTCCTCGGAGAAGGGTTGAAAGAGACTCATCGCCACAACGAGCGAGAAGATGGCGGTGATCCCGACGCCCGCTACCGCCACCTGGGATTTCCCGTTCCATGGCAGGAGCTTCAGCTTGATGAAGATGAGCCAGACCAACGCGCTGTAGCAAAGCGTGAGGAATGCGATCACGACGTGGGCGCTCCCGGGTTGCCTGGCGGAGTCCGGCCAGGCGCGAGGTCGTCCACGCGATCGCGCAGACGTTCGACCTCCTGGCGCAATGCCGCGATCTCCTGCGAACCCGGCGACTTCGTGTAGGCCCAGATCAAGGCAATTGGAAAGAGAAGCCCCAGCGTGAGGAGACCGAGCCAGCCCGCGACGCGGATCGCGTCCGCCTGCGGGTGGCCGCGATCGGCAGCGATCTTCCCCGGAAGCGCGGCAAGGAAGACGGCCCCGGCGAGCCCGGCCCCGGTCAAGAGAATCAAGACCACGAAGGTGAAGTAGTCGAGCCCTGTCATTCGATCGAAACTGCCCCAGATGAGGCCGCGGCGCATGCTCTCGAAGCGTCTTTCTCAACTCGGGGTGCTGGCGGAGAAAATCGCAGGCTGGGTATCAGTCGATGTGCCGCGACTGAAGCGACGACGTATCGTCAGACTGCGGTCGCGCAGACCGAGGGAAGCAGGATTCGACGCGCGGCTCAAGCGAGCAGTCTCGAGGAGAAGCGATGGATTTCGAGCTTTCGGACAAGGCCAAGGCGGTAGAGGAACAGCTCTGCCGATTCATGGATGAATACGTCTACCCCGCCGAGAGGGAGTACGCCGAGCAGGCAGAGGCGCAGCTCCATGAAGAACCAGGCATCATGCTGGAGCTCCGCGCCAAGGCGAAGGAGATCGGGCTCTGGAACCTCTTCCTGCCGGACGACGAATGGGGCGCCGGGCTGACCAACCTCGAGTACACGCCGCTGTGTGAGATCATGGGCCGCAGCGGGATCGCCGGTCGCGCGTTCAACTGCCAGGCGCCGGATACGGGCAACGCAGAGATTCTCGCTGAGTTCGGCACGCCGGAGCAGAAGGAGAAGTGGCTCGTGCCGCTGCTCGAGGGGGAGATTCGCTCCTGCTTCTCGATGACCGAACCCGAGGTTTCAGGAGCAGACCCGACCAAGCTCCAGACGCGAGCGGTGCGAGACGGTGACGACTACGTGATCAACGGCCACAAATGGTTCACCTCGGGGGCCATCGGAGCCGCCTTCGCGATCGCCATGGTGGTGACCGATCCCGACGCAGCCCCACACGAGCGCATGAGCCAGATCCTCGTGCCGACTGACAATCCGGGTTTCAACATCATTCGACCGGTTTCAGTCATGGGGCACACCGGGGGCGGTGGCCACTGCGAGATTCGCTACGAAGACTGCCGCGTACCCGCGGCGAACCTGCTCGGGCCCGAAGGCGCGGGGTTCATGATCGCCCAGGCGCGCCTTGGCCCGGGTCGCATCCATCACTGCATGCGAGCGATCGGCATGGCGGAGCGCGGTTTCGAGATCATGTGCCGCAACGCCAACAGCCGGGAAGTTGCGGGCGGCCTCTTGCGCGACAAGCAGTTCATCCAGGAGTTCGTGGCAACCTCTCGGATGGAGATCGACCAGGCGCGCCTCCTCACCCTGCACGCTGCCCACAAGATGGACCGGTACGGCAAGCAGCAGGCTCGCCAGGAGATCTCCATGATCAAGGTCGTGGTGCCGAACATGATGATGACCGTGCTCGACCGCGTGATACAGAGCCTGGGTGCTCTCGGTGTCACGGACGACACGCCGGTGGCGGCCATGTGGCGACACGGGCGAGCGCTGCGCATCGCGGACGGTCCGGACGAGGTCCACAAGATGGTGATCGCCCGCCGCGAGCTCAAACGATTTGCCTAGGGATGGAGCATCAAGGCGAAGCGAGTACCGATCGCCAAACAGTACTTGCCGGGGCTCACGGGGGGGCGTGCGCAGGGCGGCGGGTCACGGCCCGAACTCGTCTTTCGGGATCTGCCGTGCCTTCTCGCATTCGGCCTTGAAGGCGTACGGCACTTCGCCCTCGCAGTCGGGCCACTTGCCCGTGGTCGTCCAGAACTCGACGAGGCCGAGCCGCGCGCAGAGGCGCGGGAAGCGCCGGTCGTTGCGCATTTCGGGCATGTCGGCCTGAAGCAGCAGGGACGTTCGGTAGCCGTCCGGGCCCATCATGTCGTCGCCGGTTCCGGCCGGGCCTAGTCGGGGCTCGTCGCTCGAAGCGCCGCTCAGTCGCGGGCGGGTCAGGCTGGGCAGGCGCCTCCTCCGAACGGAGAGAGCAGAACGCCCGTCAGCACGACGATCGCAGCCATGCCGCTCAAGAGCGATTCGTTCTCAGCGATCCAGCGGCCGATTTCGGCGAATTGGTTCACGGGATTGGAGTGTGGTGGGGCGGCACTCGATCGTGCAAGCGAATTCCTTCGAGCAAAGCGTCTAGCCTTGCTCGCCGCCTACTCCCGGCCGAGCAGGTTGAGCACATAGCCGACCCCGAAGAACGCGAAGGCGATCAGGCTGATCGGCGGAAGACCCCCGGGCCAACCCGCCGGGTCGAGCCAGCCCGAGTAACCCATGAAGAAGAGGTGGACCCCTCCGAGCAACAGCGCCCAGACGAGGAATCGGCGCGACGTGATGAAGCCGATGAACGCCTGGTCCTCGCGCAGGTGGGTTTGGAAGCTCAGGTTGTAGCCCCACAGAACCACGAACCCGAGCACGCCCGCCAGCATGCTGATCCCGGCCGCTCCCGTCAGGGTGCCGTTCGAGTCGAAGAACTTCTGGAAGACGGCGGGCGAGAGGAGCAGGAAGCTCATGAACGCGTGCACGAGCACGAACAAGAAGCCGGTCATACCCAGCGCCTTTCGCGCGTTCAGCCAGGCCGGCGAAATCGGCACGCCCACGTTCCGGGCCGGTCCGAGCGCGAAGTTCAACGTCACCAGGACGAGCGCCCCGAACCCCAGCCCCTTGTTCAGAATGAAGAACGGGAAGTCCTTCCAGGGAACGTCTCCGACGACGTGATAGCGAAGGACCGCGTACGAGATCGCCAGCGACATCGTCACCGCAATGATCCGGCCCGCTGCGTTTCGTTCGGTCGTCTCGTTCACGTCTGATTCCGTCAAGCCTCGTCGCCCGGCATGCCTGGCATCTGCGCCTCGCTGAATCGTGTGTAGTGATGAGCGGACATCTTCTCGACGAGCGGGGCTTCGTCCGGCGTGACGACCGGCGTATCCCAAGAGCTCCCTGCAAACTCTCGAAGCGCGTCGACATCCCGCCACAGCGACACCATCACGAACTCCCGAGGCGAGCCGGGCAGGGGTTCACCCGGAAAGCACCCGAGCATCCCGTCGGCTTGCTCCATCCAAGGGATCGACTGCTCTTCCACCATCCGCTTGAAGTCGGCGGTGCGTCCCTCGCGAATCGTCGCCCGGAATACTCTGATGATCATCGGCTCACTCTTGGGTCGTGGGTCCTGGCGTCACGCGAGGGCAGTGTAGGTCAGCAGGGTGAGGCCACCGCTACCAGCGGGTGGTGTGCGAATCCTCCGAGCCCTGGAACTTCGGATATCCTCGGTGCCGCGCTGTTCACAGCGATGAGGAGGTTGCGCAATGCGCAGGCGAGTCGCGACGCAACGGCCTCGGAAGATCTCGAGCGGGCTCCGCGCGGCGCTCGTCATCCCCTTGATGCTCGCCCTGGCCTGCGCCACGAGCCTGCCGCCCGAAGCTCAGCCCCCGCGTCAGATCCCCCTGGACCAGACGCTCAATACCCGCGACCTCGGCGGCTATCGCACCACCGACGGGCAGCAGGTGCGCTGGGGGCAGCTCTTCCGCTCGGATGCCCTCCACAAGCTCAGCCAGCGCGACCTCGAGACGCTGGAGCAACTGGGTCTGCAGACGGTGTTCGACCTGCGCTCGGCCGGGGAGCGCAAGGGCGCGGAGGACCGCCTTCCGACGGGAAGCTCCCAGGTCCTGCTCCCCATCCTCTACCCCTCCATGGCCCCGGACGTGATCGCGGGGCGCATCTTGCGCGGCGACGCGTCCGAGGGCTACTTCAACGACCTCCTGCAGCGCGCCAATCGCTCGTTCGCCCTCGATCACGGCGACGAGCTCGCGGCGTTCCTCAACGACCTTGCCGAGCCCGACGCCCTGCCCGCACTCTTCCACTGCTCGCACGGAAAGGATCGCACGGGCCTTGCCGCGGCGTTGATCCTGGATCTGCTGGGCGTTCCGTGGGAGGCCATCCGGGAGGACTATCTCCTGAGCAACGTGTACCTCCGCTCCAACACCGACCGCATGTCGCGCTTCATCTGGCTCGGTTCGCTGTTTCGCATCTCGCAAGCCGAGGCTCGCGAGTTGCTAGGTGTGCGGGCCGAGTACATCGAGGCAGCGCGAGCGGCGGTCCTCGAGAGCTACGGCTCGGTCCCGGAGTACATTCGCGCGATCGGCGTGAGTGACGAGACGGTAGAGCTCCTGCGCGACGCACTTCTGGAACCGACGGCCCCGTGAGCCTCTCGACGCGCATCATGCTGGGCCTGGGCCTGGGCCTGGCGGTGGGGCTCTTTCTCGGCGAGCTGGCCGCTCCGCTCGAAGTCGTTGGCCAGGCGTTCGTCCGGCTGCTCCAGATGACGGTCCTGCCCTACGTGGTGGTCTCGCTGATGAGTGGCCTCGGGCGCCTCGACCCGCAGGTCGCGCGCCGCCTCGGACTGTGGGGCGGCGGGCTGCTGCTGCTGCTCTGGGGGCTGGCGTTCACCATGGTGGCGCTGATGCCGCTGGTCTTCCCCCCGCTTCAGTCTGCGTCCTTCTTCAGCACCAGCCTGGTCGAGCCAAGACAAGCCGTGGACTTCGTCGGGCTCTACATCCCGTCCAATCCGTTCCACTCGCTGGCCAACAACGTCGTCCCCGCCGTCGTGATCTTCTCGCTCGCCCTGGGCGTCGCACTCATCACGCTCCCTGGCAAGCGCCAGCTCATCGACTCCCTCGAAGTGCTGGGTGACGCGCTGCTGCGCATCAACGCCTTCGTCACGAAGCTCACGCCCTACGGTGTGTTCGCCATCGCAGCCAGCGCCGCGGGAACCATGAGCACCGAGGAATTCGCCCGGGTGCAGGTCTACCTGCTCTCCTATGTGGCATTCGCGCTGGTGACCACGTTCTGGTTGCTCCCGGGACTGGTGGCCTCGCTGACGCCGCTCCCGCACGGCCGCCTGATCTCGCGCGCGAAGGATGCGTTGATGACGGCGTTCGCCACGGGCAGCAGCTTCGTCGTGATTCCGATGCTGGCCGAAGAGGCGAAGCAGCTGCTGCGCGAACAAGCCCTCGAAGGCTCGGACTCGGAGTTGCTGGTGGACGTGGTGGTGCCCGCCTCGCACAGCTTCCCGCACACGGCGAAGGTGCTGAGCCTCTCGTTCGTGGTCTTCGCGGGCTGGTTCGCGGACTCGCCGCTGCGACTGGCCGACTACCCGGTGCTGGCACTGGCGGGCATCGCGAGCATCTTCGGCAGCGTCAACGTCGCCATCCCGTTTCTGCTCGACTTGATGAAGCTCCCCCACGACCTGTTCCAGCTCTTCGTGGCCACCAGCGTGATCAACGCCCGCTTCGGCGCGCTGCTCCAGGCGATGCACGTCTTCGCACTGAGCCTCCTCGTGGCCTGCGCACTGGGCGGGACCCTGAAACTCGAGGCGGGGCGAGTGCTGCGCTACGCCGCAACGACGCTCCTGGTCATCGGCCTGACCATCCTTGGCGGCCGCTTCGTCTTCGCCTGGTCGGTGGACACGACCTACCAGAAGGACGATGTCGTCAACGCGATGGGGCTCCTGCGCGAGCCGGCACCGGCCGTCGTGCATCGCACGCCGCAGCCCGCTCCTGCTCTCGACTCCGAGCGGACGCGGCTCGACCAGATCCTGGAGCGTGGCGTAATCCGGGTCGGCTACGTGCACGGCAACGGCGTACCCTTCGTCTACTTCAACGTCGCCGACGAGCTGGTCGGCTGGGAAGTCGAGCTCGTCCACAGCCTGGCGCGCTCCCTCGACGTGGGGCTCGAGTTCGTCCCGCTGCCGGAGGGCAGGTTCGGGGCGGGGTTCGGCGCCGACCTCGAGTCGGGAGTCTGCGACATCATGGTGGGCCACTCCGTGGTCTCGATGAAGGAGATCGCCCACCGCGCCTTCTCGACGCCCTACTTCCACCTCAACGTGGGGTTCTTGGTGAGGGACGCGCGGCGTCAGGAGTTCAGCCAGGGCGACGAGCTGCGCGCGCGGCGGGGCCTTCGGCTCGCGATCCCGAACGACGCCTACTACATCGGCCGCCTTGGCCGCATGTTTCCACATGCCGAGCTGATGCCGGTGAACACCGTCGAGGAGTTCCTCGACGATACGCGCGGCCGCTTCGACGCCATGCTGCTCTCGGCCGAGGTCGGAGCCTGGTGGAGCCTGCTGCGCCCGGAGTTCGGGGTCACGGTGCCGGAGCCGCCGATCCAGCAGGTGCCGCTCGCCTTCTCCCTGCCTCACGGCGAGCCGGAGTGGCAGGCGACGGTCAACAGCTGGGTCGAGCTGAAGCGCAGCGACGAAACCGTGCGGCGGGTCTACGAGTACTGGATCCTCGGCCGGGGCGCCGAGTCACGCGCGCCCCGCTGGTCCGTCATCCGAAACGTTCTTGGCTGGGTCGACTAACCCTTCGAGAAGCGCCTCGGCGCGGCACGCCGCTGCGTGGCACTCAGCTGCGCGGCTGTTGGGGCGCACCTCTCCCCTCTCCTCCGAAAGCCCGCTTCTTTGTCCTGCCCGTTGTTTTTCACATGCGACGAAAGATGATCGTTCCGTTTACCTACGCCACGTTCCGGGAAGATTGTGTGGATGCAGACGGTGAGCAGGCGGCCCTCCGTCTCGACAAGCTGGCCGGCCACAAACATCCGGCGACGCCCACGGAGAGCCTCTCATGAAAGAAGGCCGAATCAGCCAGACCGCGCTCAAGGTCGCCCATAACCTCGTCACCTTGAGTGCAAAGGACGACTGGGGAGAGCGATTGCCCGCCGGCCTCGCAGAAATGAGCGAGCGCCTGCTCGCGGCTTCGGGACAACCGGCTTCGGCCCGGGGATGATGCGTGTCTCCAAAGGCCCGTGGATGATTCGGGCGTATAAGCTGCAGGACTGGCTGATGCCGGGGCAGTTCGAGGGCTTCGGCCACCGAAAGATCTTCGTGCAGGAGCAAGTGGAGGCCGCGATCGAAAAGGGGGCTCGCCAGGTGCTCTTCACGGGCGCCGGCTTCGACACGCTTTGCCTTAGGCTCGCGCCGCAATATCCCAACGTGCAGTTCATAGAGGTCGACCATCCCGCAACGTCTGTGGCCAAGACCAAGGCCATAGCCATCGCGCTCGAAGACCAACCGACCAACATGATTCAGATTGCGGCGGATCTCGGCGAGCGGCCGCTCTCGAAGGTGCTGTCGGAGGATGGGCGCTGGGATGCATCACTACCTTCGGTGATCGTGGCGGAAGGTCTGTTGCAGTACCTGAGCGACGAAGAGGTCAGGAAGCTGTTGGTGGAAGCGGCGGCCTGTACGCCTCTTGGAAGCCGGTTGGTGTTTACGCATGCGAAGCCGGGGTATCGGAAATTGGTCACGTTTCTTACGGAGCTGGTTGCGGAGCCGTGGAAGAGCGCGGTCGAGAGTGAGGACTTGCCGGAGTACGTCAAAGGAACGGGATGGCAGGTCACCTCTGACGTCGACAACGACGAAGCGCACGGCGTCGAACGTTATGCGGTGGCGGAGCGGCGGTGAAGGCCTGGTTGCGGGTCTGATCGGGCTGTGCGGCGAATGGTGTGCCACGCGAGAGAGCGCTGAGAATCCTGCGGCCTAGCTCGGCGTCTCTCCCGCCACGGTCGTCCGGTACATCTCCCGCCGATACCCGTCGTGATCATTGAACGCCTGGTGGATGCACAGGCGGTTGTCCCAGAGCGTCAGGGTGTTCGGCTGCCAGCGCAGGCGGCAGGTGAAGGCCGGCTGGGTGATGTGCTCGACCAGGAAGTCGAGGATGGGCCTGGACTCGCCGCTGTCGAGGCCCTCGATGCCGACCGTGTACGTGCGGTCGCAGTAGAGGCCCTTCTCGGCAGACCTCGGGTGCGTGCGCACCAGCGGATGAAAGCTGCCCTCGACCTTGCGTACGAGGTCATCGGGCAGAGGTCCCGCGCCCTTGGTCGCAGCCAGCCTCCCGATCGGCGAATCGCCCGGCTCCATCGTCTCTTGCGCGAGCGCGAGCACGTTCTTCATCGACATATGCACCTTCAGGGGGTCTACGATCTGCTTCATCCCGTCGGAGAGCATCGAGTAGGCGAGCGCCGAGTTGGCCCACATGGTGTCCCCCCCGTAGGGCGGGATGTCGACGCCGTACAGCATCGAGATCGCCGGCGGCTGGGGGAGGAAGGGCGAGTCGGTGTGCCAGCCGGAGCCGAAGATGAACGCGACCTTTGCGTTGGCCTCCTTGACGACCGGCTGGACGTTGATGTGACCCTCGACGCCCTTCGTGTAGGCGTCCTCGGCGAAGGGCCCGAAGCGCAGGCTGAAGGCCTCCTGGTCGGCGTGGCTGATCTTCTGGTCACGGAAGTAGATCATCTTGTGGCGGAAGACGGCCTGCTCGATCTCCTCGAACTGCTCGTCGCGCAGGTTGGCGAGATCGACGCCTCGGATCTCCGCACCCATCGCGGCGGAAAGCGGCACCGCCTCGATGTGTCGGTAGGCCTTTGCGGCGTTGTCGAACTTGCCGGTGGGGTGAGCGAGCACGGTCGGGTCCTCGATTGCGAAGTGTCGTCTCACCGTACCACGGAAAGGCCGCGCTCGACCCGGGACAGGCTTCCCGCGACTTCGAGTGAACGCGAGAGAGGGCGGAGCCAGCGCTGCCTCAAGGTGCCTCGCCGCGGTCGTCGGGCACCAATTTCTTGTGCTCTCTCGCGATCCCCACGTTGAGCAGCAGCCAGATCGCGACCAGTCCGACGTTCACGAAGGCGAAGCTGCGCGCCTCGAACCCGAGCTGGTGAAGACCGACCCAGATGAGGCCGGCCGAGGCCGCGTCGCCGAAGCGCACGAAGAAGGTGTCGATGGCAGCCTTCGCCTTGTACTTGGCTTCCCGGCTGGTGGGCAAGAAGAGCGCCTGCTTCACCGTGTTCTGGAGCGAGTAGTCGGTGCTGTTCTCGGCGGTCTTGGCGATGCGAAGCACCGTGAGGCCGCCGATCAGGCCGATGGCCGCGTAGCCGCCGAACGCGATCACGGGCAGGGCGAACAACGCGGCGCGGATGCCCAGGTACTTGAAGATGCGCGACACCAGGAACATCTGGGTGAGGACGCCCACCAGGTTCACCCAGAAGAAGAAGTCGCCGTAGAACTTGCCGATCACTTTCGAGCGCGCGCTGCGCAAGGCTTCGTCGCGGGCCGTCGCCTCGCCTTCTTCCAGCGTCGCGGCGCGGCCCTCCTGCACGGCCGCCTGCGCATTCGCGGCGAGGCCCGCCTCTGCATCGGCCGGCAGGCTCGGAACCGTTTCTTCGGCGTGCGTCTTGGCAGCATTCGAGAGGATGTACTCACCGGTCGTGTTCACCAGATTCGAGACGAGCACCATGCAGGCGATCAGCAGCAGGTAGCGCGTAGACAGGACCAGCTGGAAACCACCACCCTTCTCGAGCGGCTTCTCCGCGGCCTCGGCGCCAGCCTCGCCTCCTACCTGTTCGCTCAGCTGGCGCCCGACGCGTGCATTGATGACGTTGTAGAGCAGCAGACACACGCCAAAGATCCCGGCGCTCACCAGGAGCAGCACGAAGATGTCGCTCGCACCCTGGCCCGCGATGGTCGGGCCGAGCACCGCGCCGATCGACTGGCCGATGGCGATCACCGCGAACAGGCGCTTGCCTTCGGACTCCGTGTAGATGTCGTTGGCGAACGACCAGAACTGCGCGATGAGGAATACGTTGACGATGCCGATGTAGACGTAGAAGGAGAGCCCGATCGCGGTGCCCACACCCGTGGCCCGGCCCCAGAGCCAGAAGCAGACCAGGCTTCCGATCACCAACAGCGTGGTGCCGTTGATCAGCCGGATGCGACTCACGGCGCTGGCGACTGCGCCGTAGAGTGGAACCACGCCGAGCAAGAGGACCGCCATCACGGCCGGCAGGTAGGCCTTGATCTCGTCTCCGCCGAGCCCGAAGAGCTGAACGCCACCGATGGTCAGGCTCTCGCGCACGACCTTGAGGACGTAGTACGCGGTCAGGATCAGGAAGATGTTCGAGAACATCAGCAGGACGTTCCCGGCCTCTCCGGGGCGGATGTCGGAGAAGAGGCCGAGGAAACGATCGAGCGGGCTGGACGATTTCTTGTCGGGCATTAGCGTGCTCTGCGCCACTTAAAAAACGGGGACATCACCCTCATCCACATCCTCGATCAGGTCTTCGATCCGCTCCCACACGTCCTCGCTCTCGTCGTCTGTGAGACCGAACTGGAGCACGTCCCCCTCAATGCGGACTCCGTGATCCGGATCGAGGTTCTCCCCCGGCGGGACGTTCACGTAGACGCCCTCGTCGTTGAGTTCGAGCTGGGAGACGACGCCGAGGGCCGCCGTGACGTCGTCCTCGGTCAGGCCCCGCAAGCGATCGATCGACTCCTTGCGCATGGCCGGTACCCGAATCGAGTTCCAGTTGGGCACGAACCAGTTGTAAAAGAGCCCGGCGAAGCCGGCCCCGAAGCTCACGCCGTTGTCGATCGAGAACATCTGCCGCCGCGCATCGTCCTTGGATGCCAGAAAGTTTCCCTCGCGTCCGTCGTGGTGTTTGATCAGGTAGGTGAAGAGGTTGAGGTTCGCGAGGTAGTAGGCGTACGTGTAGTCGCGGTTGAAGCGTTCCGGGTCCAGCACGGGCAGCGACAGCGTGATGTCGTTCAACCAGACTGCGACCACGCCGAGCAGGCATTGGCTGCCCTCCAGCGTGGGCGGCAGCTCGCGATGCTCGCCATAGGCATCGGCCAACGGAATGCAGTAGCTCATGGTGAACGGAGCCACGTAGTCCTCAGGCTCCAGGAACAGTTTCTGGATCTCCCAGGCCGCAAGCTCCTTGCGGGGAGAGTTGTTGATCCCGTCGAGTCGCTGGGTGATCAGCTTCCACCGCGGGTCCATCAGCTTGAGCTTGATCTTCGCCTCGAGCCCTTCATCCGGGAACGCGAGTACGACCCCCTCCGCGCCGGTCGTCCCGGCGCCAGCGCCCGAGACGCTCTGGACCTCGTAGGCCCCGCTGAAGATCAAGCCCTCGATCTGCTGTGGCGACATGGGCCAGTTGGGGAGGGACTCCGTTCCGTGGGGCGCCGGCCGCTCGGCATAGCTCCCTGCCGCCGGCGCACGGTGCACGGGCAGGGTGGTACAACCCCCTAGCCACACCAGGGCGAGAATCGAGGCGATCGACCGGAAGCGATACATGGAGACTCCACAGAAGACGTTTGGTGGGCGCTCCTGGAATTGAACCAAGGACCATCCGGTGAGGAGCAGTGGCTCCATTCCCTGAGCCAAGCGGCCGCGCGAGTATTCTAGCCCGATTGGTCGGGCGGAGTCACTCGCCGGGAACGATCTCGCGATGGCCGTAGTTGTGGGGCCGGTACGAATCGGGACCGGCCCCGGAACCCGAGCTATCGTGAGCACCCGGCCGGCTGGCCCGATGGAGGGACACGAATGACACGAGCAACCCTTGCGATCGCACTGCTGGTACTGGTAGCGGGTTGCGCGCCCCAGATTCGCGGCGACGTCACCTACGACCCGAACGCGCTGTACCGGAACTACCAAACGGTCGCCTGGGTCGAGGGCCAAGGAGTCGGCAGCAGCGAGGTGCGTGCGATCACCGAGAAGGGGGTTCGCACCGAGCTCGAAAAGGACAACCTGCGCTTCGTCGAGGACCGCGCCCAGGCCGACCTGCTGGTGCGCATCAACCTGGGGCGCCACAAGCGCACCAAGATGAGCGGCATGGCGGGCGCGGCCACCCAGAAGGTGGGCCTCGACGTGATCCTGATCGACCGCAAGAGCGGCGACTGGGTCTGGCACGGCTGGGCCACCGAGACCTGGGAGAGCGAACTCGACCCCCAGACCGAGGTCACGAAGGCGCTCGCGCACATGTTCGAGGACTTCCCGCCCACGAAGTAGTGAGCACGAGGGGAATGGCTCGCTGGTCGAAGTCGAAGAACACGAAGCCGGCGTTCGTTCCCGACGTATGGAGATAGCCCGGTCAGCATGCGCCGAGCACGACCCGGGCCGCCCGGCCGCTAGCCGACGATGCGCTTGACGCCGACCAGCACGCCCGGTATTGCGGCGAGCTCCTCCTCGGGGATCGGCCCGTCGCTGCGCGTGATCGCGATCTGCCGGATGCTCGTCGAGGGAATCACGATCAGCTCCGTCTCGGTAATGAGCGTGATGTCCGGCGACTCCAGAAAGGCCTTCAGGTCCTGGACGAAGTCGGGCTTGTCCCCGATCGGTTCCACCTCGAAGAACTCATCGGTGCCGTCGTTGAAGGTGATCTTGAGCGCGCCATGCATCGTGGTGTTCTCCTCGGCTGCCGGTCGAAAGCTCCAGCAGTTCCGCGTTCAACCATCGGACGCGCGATCGGGCCCCTTGAGCCGAGTCGGCGAGTCACTCAGTCGGAGGCGTCGCTCCGCGCGCCGCGAGCCGCCTTGGCGCCCTCGCCCGCTGCGATCTCCTTGCGGACCATGGCGACGAAGAGCCGAATCAGGTCGGGGTCGAACTGGCCGCCATCGGCCTCCGCCTCGAGGATGCCCAGCGCCTTCTCGATGGGCATGCCCTTGCGGTAGATGCGGTCGCCGGTCATGGCGTCCCAAGCGTCTGCGATGGCCACGATGCGCGCCAGCAGCGGGATCTCCTCGCCCGTTAGGCCGTCGGGATAGCCCGCGCCGTCCCAGCGCTCGTGATGCCAGGCCGCGATCTCCGCGAAGGCACGAAAGCGCGTGAGCGGGCGCATGATCGCCGCCGTGAAGGCGGGGTGTTGCTGCATGACGGCGTACTCGTCGTCGTCGAGTGGCGCGGGCTTGTTGAGCACCGCATCGGGAATGCCGATCTTGCCGATATCGTGCACCAGCGCACCTCGGCCTAGCAGGTCGAGAGTTGCCGCGTCGAGGTCCAGCTGTGCGCCGAGCTTGAGCGAGTAGTGCTTGACGCGTCCCGAGTGTCCCGCCGTGTAGCGGTCCTTCTTTTGCAGGGCCTGGGTCAATGCCTTGAGCGCCTCGAGGTAGGCCTGCTCCTGCGCCTGGAGAAGCTTCTCGATGCTGTCCGCCATCTGGTTTACGGAGTCGGCCAGGCTGCCGAGCTCGTCGCGCCGGCGGATCCGCGCGCGGCTGCTGAAGTCTCCGTCTGCGATGGAGCCCGCGGTCTCCGAGAGCAATCGAAGCGGACGCGTGAAGCCGCCAGCGATCCATGAAGCCAGCGCGATCACCCCCAGCGCCACACACAGCAGCCCGATCGCCAGACCGACACCGTGTGCCCGGAAGCTCCGGGCCACGACGGCCTCGAGGCGCTCGGCCGTCTGGACGACGGTCTCCGCTGGGACGACCACCGCCAAGTAGGCGCCGCGATCGAGGATCGGCGCCATCGCCCAGAGGGAGTCGGCTCCGTGGTATGGATGCCGCAGCAGCTTCGGCACGCCCTCGGCGCCGGCCTGCTGGAAAGCCCCTGCCAGCTGGCCTCGCGGGTCGCTCAGGCGATCCCGCTCGACGGAGGTCTCCCACGCCTGCGGGCGCGCGCCCGGGCGCTCGGAGCCAAGCACCTCGAGACGACCGTCCTCGTATACGCGAACGATCATCCCCTCTCCCGCCTCGCCCCACCCTTCGATCTTCGTCGAGAAGCCGTGGAAGATTCGCGGCACCGACACGTCGATGCCCGTCACGCCCGCGATCTCGCCGTCCGGTTCGTGGATCGCCTGGGCGACGCTGCTCACGACCGTCCGGGTCGCGACGTCGACGAACGGCACCGACCAGATCGGGCCGTCCTTGGCGAGGGCCTCCAGATACCAGGGCCGCTCACGCGGATCGAACGCTTCCGGGTAACCGCCGTGTCCGGGGTACGCGCTGTGCAGGCCGCTTTCGAGGCTCGTGTAGTGCCAGAGCACACCGAGCTCGTCGAGCCTCGCGAGCCGGGCGTAGGCGGGTGCGAGCCCAGCGAGACGGCGAGCGTCCGCCGCGGTCGTCTCGCGCGAGACGCCCGGCGCGAGGTGGAGCGCGACGCGGGTCAGGCTCACGGCGATCGGCTCCAACGCGCCGCCCTGGACGAGCCGTTCGTGGACACCACTGTGTGTCGTCTCGATCAGACCGGCGTCGAACTCGCTCGCGTAGTGCGCGGTGCTCGCGCCACCGGGAACGGCGAGCGCCGCCTCGGCCACCATCGCCTGATCGCTGACAAGATGTTCCAGCGCCTCGGTCTGCCGGCCGTAGATCACCACGGCATCCGCCACCTTCGCCCGCAGGCGGGCGAGTTCGGCGGTCAACAGCGCCTCGCGCGTCTCCGCGCCGACCTGGGTCCCGAGCCCGGCGAGGGAATGCAGCGTGTAGCCCCCCAGCACCGCCATCGGCAACAGTGCGAGGGCCAGAAGGAGAACGAGGAGTCGCGTGCGGATCGACATGTTGGCTCTGGGGAGGCCATGCGAGCGCCCCAGGTAGGGATCGGCCCTCCGAGGGCGCGACCTGAGGCGGGCACGCCTCGAGCGGCCTGCGCATGTGCCCGACTCTGCGAGCCTCTTCGAGATCGATCCGCTCTGGAGCGATCCCGACTACGACGCGGTCAGCGCGAGTGTGTAGGTCCCTGGGGCGAAGGTGATGGGGGGCGATTTCGGCTTGCCAAGCGCTCCGCTGAGCGACTTCGAGATCTGTGGGGGCCCTCCTCGGTTCGAACTCTCTAGACGAAGAGAAGAGCTAGCGTCTTTGGCGGGTTGTGAGAGCCGATCCCCGCGAGGGAAATCTCTGCCAAGCGTGCCCGTGGGTCGGAGATGTCCGCGCGCATCGAGACCGGAAGGCCCGAAGAGTGCGTCTTCACCAGCGCGACTTGCCAGTCACCCGCATCGGGCTCGCCCGTCTCGGTCAAACACTTGGGATCAACGCCGTCCCCGCGCTCGGCTTCTTCGCAGCCGGCTGGTCGTCGGGGGCCACCCTGGCCTTCTACTGGGTGGAGACGGTGCTCCTCACTCTCTCGGTCTCCGCGCTGATCGTCGTACACCGCGTTCGCACGAGGCGCGCCGGGCATTGGATGGGCATCTCCCGGGCAGTCGGTGTCTCCGAGATCTCGGGAAACGGCTTTCGCAGCCTGACCGAGTTCCTGTCGATCATGATTCCCTTCTCAGCCGCGCATGGGATCGTCGTCGCGCTTCTGACCTTTCAGGTGCTTCCCGACGTCGCTGGCGGTGGGGGCCCACCGGCCACAGACCTCGCGCTAGGCAGCTTGTCCGCGGCGGGTTTCGTCCTGCTGGGCTTCGTCCTCGATCTCGTCGGAATCGGATCGCGCCCGTTCGCGTGGATCGAAGCGACCGCCCGGGGCGTGACGGGGCGCATGGTCGTGACGCACTTGACGATCCTGTTCGGCTTGGTGGCGATCGCCACGACTGACGCTGCAGGCGGATTCTTTGCGGTGTTCATCGTCCTCAAGACGGCGATGGACTTCGCACGGAGAACGCGTGCTGAGATCCCGACCGGCGACCCACCCCGGTGGCTCGCGTGGCTCGACCGAATCGTCCCTCCCCAGAAGGGAGAAACATTCGCTCAGTTCTGGCACCGCACCCGCGGCGAAGCGAAACACGCGGAAACGGACAAAGAACGCATCGTGCCGCGAGCGCGTTGAGGGCAAGGCCGAGACGTACGCGTCATCTCAGAGAACGGTGTTCATCGAAACGATTGCACGACGGTCATGGCGGTCTAGCTTGAGCACCGCTGCTACCGTGGTTAGGTGTCCGACGCCGCCACCGCGCAGAGGCGAGAGGAGGCGGGCTCAGCGCGGGTCCAGTCGCACCGGCTTGACCTCGGCGAATAGCAGGATCGTGCGGATCACTGCGGCGCCCACCCGACCGACCCTCTCCTCGATCAGGCGTTTCATGTTCGCCTTGGACGCGGGATCCTCGAGTGGCACCGCGCGATACGGCCGAACCTCGTCACCGACGATGAGCTCGACCTCGGGGTTTCGCACGAGGCGGTGGTACCAGCCGCGGAAGTGGTGGCCGGACTGCACCCAGGTCACGTCACCCTCCTGGAGCACGATCATGCGCGTCTCGTGGACCTGCCCTTCCTCGTCGACCGTGCGCAGGACGCCCTCCGGTCCACCGAGGGCGAGCTGGCTGACGCCGATGAACGCGTCGAAGGCCAGCGCGAGCCCCACGTAGCCCACGAGCACTGCAAGCGTGATCCGGGCTGCTCTCTTCACTCCAGTACTCTCACGAAACCCATCCTCGTACCTGGCTTGGGGTCGCAGCCGCACTTCCACCGCGAGGCGACCCGGCGCCCACGCACGCCGAAATCGTAAACCGTGGAAATCCAGATTGCGAACCAAGAAGGTAGGCGCGAAGCTCCCGCCCATAGGGAGCACGCAGGCGATCGGCCGACACCCCGACGACCGGGAACGATCTCGGTCATCGGCCAGATCGCCAATCCGAACCGCTCAACTTGCTAACAGAGACAAGCGCGCGCCGCAGGCGTCATGTCGATCCCCTACCGGGAGCCGAGACGGGTGCGCGCCGGGCGGTTTCGCGGCGTGATTCGTGCCGCCGCCTTGAATCGCGGCGGGGAGCCATGCACCATGAGCCCCCTATGAGCCAGCCCAACGAGTCTACGACCGACACCGGAATCGACCCCACGCGCGTCGCCCCCCACGCGCCGCTCGACGAGTACTATGAGCGGGAGGCGAATCGCCACTCTTCTTCAACGTGGGGCTGCGCTACCGCCGCTTCTCCCTGCGCCGAGCCGGTGTCGCTCCGGGGGTGAAGGTCCTCGACGTCGCCATGGGGACCGCCGCCGTCGCGCGCAACCTCGCCATTCTCGTGGGGCCCGAGGGCCGCGTCTTCGGCGTCGATCCGAGCGTGGGCATGATCCGCGAGGCGCAGAAGGTCTTCCACGGCCCGGTCACGCGTGGCGTCGCGGGCCAGCTCCCGTTCGCGAGCAACCAGTTCGACTTCGTGACGATGGGGATCGCGCTGCGTCACGTCGCCGACCTGGCCCGGACGTTCAACGAATACTTCCGGGTGCTGAAGCCCGGCGGCCGGCTGTGGATCCTCGAGGGCCATGTACCCGCCACGGGAATCGGGCACCAGCTCACCAAGCTCATGTGGGCGAAGGTGATCCCCGGGATGACGCTGCTCTTCTCGGGCAGCCAGGAAGCCAAGCTCCTGATGGACTACTACTGGGACACCATCGACCAGGCCGCGACCAAGGAGACCCTCGTCGCGACCATGAAGCAGGTGGGCTTCGAGGAGCCGCGCTATCGGCTCGCCCACCCCGTCTACGAGCTGGTGGCAAAGAAGCCCGACGACGCTCACTCGACGTGATGCCCGAGATCGCGCATGCGGTCAATCTACGCGTCCGAACGGCTGCCCCGCTCGGTGCACTCGGCGGGCTGGCCTCAACCTTTCCTCTCAGCTTTCCCCTTCGTCACTCGTTGCGTGATGGGAGACCTGGGTCCCCGCAACAGACTTGGTCCACGCATCAACCCATACGAACGCCCAAGAAACAGCGAACATAACCGTCGATGCAGAAAAGATCCCGGTCAGCAATGAGCCGACAGCTTCCAGAAAAACCAGAACGCCAAATGTGAGTGTGACCAAACCAGCAATCAAGAGATGATATACGGACCGACTCCGGGGAGGCGGGAGAGCATCATGGAAGTTGTCCGGCTCCGACCTTGCCCGATTCAGATTCACATAGAGAATGATTGCACCGGCGATGAGCAGCGCTCCAACGGCGAAGAGCCACCAGGCAGCCGTGGACGCGCCCACTGTGCTGTTGATCAGGAATAGGATGATCAAGAGAGACATCACACTCAAGGCATCCCAGATACCCAGAACCCACCGGCTCGTGATCAGGATGTGGCAATACCCGACCCAGACATTGAAGGCTGCAAAGAACGCACCGGCAATCTGCAGCCACAGCAGCACAGTGGTCACCTCAGGTCCGCCCGCGGCGTAGATGTTTCGGACCTGAGAGAAGAGGTCCTCCAACGCAAGGGCCACGATGATGGAAACCAGAGTCAGGTAGACCTGGGGATGGTTGTCCCGGATATGCCTCGTCAGATCGCTACGCTCATCCTCCGCGCTCTTCATCGCGTGCCCTCCGGCTTGGACTGCGAAGTCTAGCGTCGAGCGAACGTGGCTCCGTTGTACATCCACGAAGTTCGACGGCACCCAATGCTGGTTTCCGGCCGAACCCGCTAGACCATCCCCTCGCTTCGCGCGGCCAGCTTCTCGACAAGCCCGACGAGCTGCTCGTGCGACCACGTGTCCTTCTCGAATATCTGCTCGACGCGTCCACTCAGTATGCGCCGATCTTCTGCGCTCAGATCCTGCGCAGTCAGGACCACGACGGGAATCTCGCGCCAGTCGGGGCTGGCGTGCAGCTCCACCAGGAATTCGAAGCCGTCCATCACGGGCATCATCAGGTCGAGCAGGATCAGCGTTGGCCGACAAGTAGCCATTTGCTCGAGCGCCGCCTGCCCGTTCTCGGCTTCGACCGATTCCCAACCCAGCGTCGCGAGCGTTTGTGAGACCGTCTTTCGGACGACCGCATCATCATCCACCAGGAGCGCCGTGCAGACCCCTCCCGGCGATGAGTAGCGGGACAGGACGCGCAGGAGAGCATCCCGATCGACCGGTTTGACGAGGTAGTCGGTCGCTCCGAGGGCGTAGCCCCTGGTCTTGTCGTCGAGCATGGTCAGCATCACCACAGGAACATCGTGCAGCACCGGGTCGGCCTTCAGGGCACGCAAGACAGCCCAACCGTCCATGTCCGGCATCACTACATCGAGGGTGATGACCGCGGGCTGTAGCGCGTGCGCGAGGCGCAGTCCTTCCGCCCCCGTGCCGGCGGTCACGACGAGAAAGTCTTCCCGGCCGAGCAGACGCTCGATGATCTCACGCGCCTCGGGATCGTCGTCGATGACGAGGACCGTGCGTCCCTCGCCCCTGTCTCGAATCGCCGCGAGCTCGGTCGCGGTCTTCGTCGGCTCCTCCCGGGCGGGCTTCCGCACCTCAGCGTCCGTGCCGGGCAGCTGCGCCGGCACGCGAATCGTGAAAGTCGAGCCCAGTCCCAGCCGACTCTCTACGGTCAGATCGCCGCCTAGCATCTGGCAGAAGCGTCGGGAGACCGGGAGCCCGAGGCCCGTCCCACCGTACTCGCGGCTGGTCGTCTCGTCCGCCTGGCCGAACTCCTCGAAGACACGATCGAGCTTGTCGTCCGGGATACCGATTCCGCTGTCGCGCACCGAGAGTGTGATCCAGTCCTCGTCCTGGTGGACACCGCGTTCGGCTGCGACAATCACCGTTCCCGCGCGGGTGAACTTGGCCGCGTTCGAGAGCAGGTTCAGCAGTGACTGGCGAAGCTTGGTCAGATCCTGGTGTGCGGTACCGAGGTCGTCCCCTCGCTCGATCCGCAGCTGGTTGTCGTTCTTGCCCATCAAGGGCTGGGCCGTCGCGACCACCTCGTCGAGCAGCATCTCGAGCTCGAAGTCCTCCGCGAGGACCTCCATCTTGCCGGACTCGATCTTCGAGAGATCGAGCACATCGTTGACCAGCGCCAACAGGTGGGATCCAGACTGATGGATCTTCTGGAGGTCCGCGGCGATTTCCTCCTGACCGGCGTCTTCCGCGTCCTCCATCAGCATCTCGCTATAGCCGAGAATCGCGTTCATCGGCGTGCGCCTGAAGGAGGCGTCGTCGTTCTGGATCAAAAAACGGTTCGCGTAGAGCCGCGCCAGCATCAGGCTGCGCAGCGTGGTCCCCGCCCAGTAGGCTGCCTCGGCGTCACCGTCCTGGAAGGCGCTCTTCATGATTGCAGTCAGGTCTTTCTCGATCGCCGGACCGACGACATTCAGCGTGCCGTGAACGATCTCGTCGCGGCGAGCCTGCTCGAGCGTGACCTGCTCGAAGCCGTCGACGTACTCGTGGAGCTCCTGGTCGAGGTTGTCGATCAACAGCTGGTAGCCGCGCTCGCTGGTCAGATCCCCAGCCTCGGCGATCATCTCGATCGTTCGCTGGGCGCGCTCCTCGATCATCTCGATATTCTCGGCGTTGGCGCTGATGATGAAGTCTTTCGCGTGCAAGCGCGTCATCAGCATATTGGCCTGCACGCGTCCCTCGGCGTTTGTCTGGCGCGCGAGCGCGCGGTAGCTCTTGAAGTTGCGATCCGCATTGAAGAGGCTGACCAGACTCACCATCGCGATCGCCAGCAGGAGAAACAGAACGATCCCGAAGCCCGAGAAGACCTTGGTCGAGATGTTCAATCGGTTGAGCAGACGCATTCCATTCTTCCTTCGCCGAAACGGCGCTAGGAGCATCAGAGAATAGAATATCAGCCCGGGTCAGATGCGCGGTTCGCTCGGGCCGTCGTAGGGGCAGAGTTCGTAGCGCGGCCGCTCGCGGTCGATCTTCTACGAACTCAGGGAGAAGCGCAGACCGGTGACCGCCGGTAGGCCGTGCCGCAACGATCTGGCCCGTGCCATGTCGAAACACCAGCCCCACGCTCCGGGGACGTCAGAGAGTGCGTCCGCATAGCCCGTCGTCTCGGTCGGGGATGTCCCACCATCGTTCACCGATCACGAGGGTCCCCGGGCCGCTCGTATCGAATCGCTATGACCACGGCGCGTTGCCGACGGGGTCCTTGATGAGGCGCCGAGCGACGACCATGCGGTGGACCTCGTCCGGGCCGTCGTAGATGCGCGCGTACCTGGCCTCGCGATACATCTGCTCGAGCGGTGTATCCGACGTGACCCCCATCGCGCCGTGAACCTGGATGGCGCGGTCGATCACGTTGTGAAGCATGCGCGCCCCCCAGAACTTGATCAGCGAGATCTGGACGCGGGCCTCATCGCCCTTGTCCATCAGACGCGCGGCGTCGAAGGTCATGAGCCGGGCCGCTTGGATCTCGGCCGCCGATTCGGCGACGTACCGCTGGATCTCGCCCTTTTCAGCCAACATCGAGCCGTGCGCGTATCGGACCTTCGCCCACTCGCACATCAGCTCGAAGGCACGCTGGGCCTGTCCGAGCCAGCGCATGCAGTGAAAGATGCGCCCGGGCCCGAGTCGCTTCTGCGCGACCAGGAAGCCGGCGCCGCGCTCACCGAGCAGGTTCTCCTTCGGAACTCGAACGTCCTTGAGCCAGATCTCGCAATGGCCACCGTGGGTCGAGCCCATGGTGGGCACGACCCGCGCGAGTTCGTAGCCGGGCGTGTCGGTCGGTACGATGATCGACGAGAACTTCGCGTGGTTGTCTGCGTCGGGCTCGGTGTCACAGAAGACCGTGGTGAAGGCGGCACGGTTGGCGCCGGTCGTGAACCACTTGTGCCCATTGATCACCCATTCATCGCCCTCGAGGCGGCCGGTCGTCTTCATGAGCGTCGGATCGGACCCCGCGACCTCGGGCTCGGTGAGCCCGACCGAGGGATAGATGTCGCCCGCCACGAGCGGCTTGAGCCAGCGCTCCTTCTGCGCCTCGTTCCCGTAGAGGTGAAGCATGATCGAGTCCTGCATCGAGACCGAGCCCACCGCCACCTGCCCGAAGTGGGAGCGACCAATCACCTCGTTCATCTCCGCGAACGCGAGGAAGGGCAACCCGCCGCCTCCGATCTCCTCGGGATGGCCGAGTGCCCAGAGCCCCGCCTCCTTGGCATGGCTCTTTAGTGAGTCGAGCATCTTGGCTGCCGCCTCGTCGTGTTGATCGAGGACGGGCTCGGCGGGGATCACCTCGTCATCGATGAATCGCTTGAACTGCGCTTTGACGGCCGCCACTTCGTCGGCGTCGACTTGACGGAAGGTGAGCTTCGACATCTTGTCTCCTTCTTCTCTTTCGTTCTGGGTGGACGAATTCGTACTGTGAGAGATCGGCTGCTCATCCGGCAAGGTCAGCGGCGAACATCTCGGGAAGGCTCGCGATGGCGCGCTCCTTCCCGGCCAGCCTCTCACTCGCGACCGCGCACCACGGCTCGAGATAGCGCTTGCGCAGCTCGCCCGTCAGGACGGTCTCCTCGCGCAGGGTCGCGCATACCAGCACGTCGCAAGCGGCGCCGAGATGATCCGGCGGCAGGGACTTGCCGTTCCAGAGAAGCCCGAGATGATTGATGACGCGCATCCAATCCTCACGCACCACACCCCCATCGCGACCGAGGGCTGCATGGAGGAGAAGCGGAACGTCCGGCGCGGGCAGTCCGACCACGAATGCACTGATGAACGCGCTCTCACAATCCGCGAAGCGCCCGGGTAGCGAGAGCGCCTGCCAGGCCTCTTCACGCCATGCTTCGGGTGCAAGCGGACTCCAGACACGAGACCACGCAACGAAGGGGAGCGCTGCTTCCTGCAGTGTCTCCACCATCAAGCCACCTCCACCCAGCCTGGGGTGACCGACTTCAGGCCGCCGCGATCCTGTGCCGCGCCGCGCCAGACCGCCGCCGCGACTCGTCCCGACCGATCGAGCGTGGCCCAGCCGGGTAGGGTGAGCTCGAGCTGCCAGAAGCCCTGCGCGTGTGCTGCGGTAAAGCGCCAGCTCTCCGGCGCATCACCGCGCTTCATGGTGCCGAGCCCCTCCGCACTGACCGTGCGCAGTCGCTCAGCATCGGCACGCCAGAGCACGCCATCGACCCCCGCCCCCGTCGCCCCCATCGTGACCCAGGGCGACTGCTCCTGCTGCGGCGCGAAGAGAGCCGCCGCGTCTGGGAAGAGAGAGGGATCACTGCTCACGTCACGCACCGGCTCGGGGCAGGGCCAGCGCAGGCGCAGACGCCAGCTCCCCGGCGGCCTCGCGACCTCCAGCTCGAGGTTGGGCGTAACCACCGCCTGGTCTCGTCCGGCATAGGCCTTCTTCAGATAGCCGCCCGGCTGCATTCCAATCGGCGCCGTGATCAGCTCGATTCTCGTCGGGCCCGCCTTCGGACTACGAGCCATTACATCGCCTCCTCGCGCGGCCAGACCGCTCCCCCCGAGCCGAGCTTGAAGCTCTCGTTCCAGTCGTAGGCGATCAGCAGATCCATCAGTTCGCTCGGCTCGCCTCGCTTTCGCTTCGCACGCTCGGCCGTAACGGTGGCGAGCGCATCGCGCACCCGCGGCCCGAACAGCCCCTCGAGTGTCGCGATCGGGATGCGGGGCGCACCGGTCGGCCGGCCGTTCGCATCCATCGCGGGCGGGCTCATCGGCGGGACGTAGAAGACGTTCGGCTCGAGCCCGTACTCCGGGTGCAGCGGCAGCGCGACCTGCCACTTCTCGACCAGTTTGTAGATCGGCCCGTCCTCGTCGTCGAGATAGCCGACAAAGCGAAGCCTGCCCGGGCACTGCCGCGCGCACGCCGGCGCCACCCCCTCCTCCACCCGCGGCATGCAGAAGATGCACTTGTTGGCGACCTGCCTCTCGGGGTCGAAGAAGACCTTCTTGTAGGGGCACGCCTCCACGCAGAACCGGTACCCGTGGCAGCGATCCTGGTCCACCAACACGATCCCATCTTCGTCGCGTTTCGTGATCGCGGCCCGGGGACACGCATCGAGACACGCGGGATGAGTGCAGTGGTTGCAGATGCGAGGGAGATAGAAGTAGTGGTTGTCCTGCGGATAGGTCCCTGCCCCGCGGTCCTCGTCCCAGTTCGGGCCCCACTTCGGGTCGCCATCGGGTCGTAGCCAGGTGTCCCCCTCCTTGGAGTTCGAGCTGACGACGTCCTGGTGGTTGAACTTCCACGCGCGGCCGTAGTCGGACTCGAGCTTCGGGACTTCACCGCGCTTCACGGCACCGTCCGAGTCGCGACCGCCCGTCTCCTGCCAACGTCGCGGATAGCCCTGCCCGGGCAGGGTCTCGACGTTGTTCCAGTACACGTAGTCGGAGCCGGTGTCGCGATTCCAGAGCTTCTTGCAGGCGACGGTGCAGGTCTGGCAGCCCAGGCACTTGTTCAGATCCATCACCATGGCGATCTGCCGCGCGGTTTCGGTCTGCTTCACGTTCCCTTACCTCCCGCTTCGGGTCCGCTCGACGGCTCGATGACGACGCGCGTGTCCTGCACGTGGGTGCCGGGCTCGAAGTGGCCGAAGAACCAGCCGAGGTGTCCTTCGCCGCCGGCGAAGTGCAGCGGCTTCATCAGGCCCGGGATCAGCCACTTGTAGCTCTTGTGCTCGGGAAACTGATGCGGCTCCCAGGCGTGGAAGTAGTAGGCGACTCTCGGGCGCACCATCGCAGAGTGCTTGACACGCATGTGGATCGAGCCGTAGTCGTTGCTGATCTTTGCCCAGGCGCCGTCGTCGATCTTCAGCTTCGTGGCCTCGTCTGGATTCAAGTAGACGACCGGCTCGCCGCGCTGCAGACGCAGCAGCATCGGCGTGTCGCGCCAGACGCTGTGAATGCTCCAGCGTGAGTGGCAGGAGACGAACTGGAAGGGGTGGTCTCCACCGGCCTTCGGGCTCTCCCTGTGGTCGGGAAGGCTCTCGCCCGCCTCGATGAACCAGGGATGATCGATGTAGCACTGCTGCCTTCCGGTCAGTGTCGGCCAGCGCCAACGATGCTCACTCATGTCGGTGAGCGAGCGCATCACACCCTCTCCCTGCCAATCCGAGTTGAACAGGTTCTCCTGGATCCCCATCCCGCCGACGTTGCGGTACTTGGCGATCCCGGTCTTCTTCAGGCTCTCGACCGTCATCCCTTCAGCGGAAGGGCTGCGATCGAGGATGCGCTGGTTGACCCTCTCTGCGTCCGCAGGACCGTACTCGCCCGCGAACGAGAAGCGATCCGCGAAGGTCTTGAGATCGACCCTCGCGGTGCCGCAACCCTGGGTCGAGCCGAGATCGCGTTCGGTGGCGATTCGCTGGATCTCCTGCGCAAGCAGCGAGTAGAGCTCCCACTCGTCCTTCGCCTCTCCCACTGGCTTCACCGCCTGGTCGCAGTAGTGCAGATAGGGGACGTAGGCGACCGAGTACTTGATGCCCGGCTTTTCGTAGTAGCCGGCCGCCGGCAAGAGGTAGTCGGCGTGAAGCCCGGTGAAGGTGTGCTTCTGGTTCACGTCGATCACGAGCTCGAGCTTCGGCCAGAGGTTGTCGAGCATGCGCTGAGGCAGGTTCGAACGTCGCAATACATTGCTGCCGCCCGTCACCCAGCAACGCGGTTCGGTCTTCGCGGGGTGGGTCGGCATCCAGCCCTTGGCTTCGGACTCGGCCACGTAGCTTGCGAGTGGCCGGGGGTAGAGGTCGTCCTGCTCGCGCGCGAGGTCTTCCTGGATGCCCTGGAACTTGAAGTTCTGACTGGCGGAGTTTGTAAGGCACGAGTCTTCGCCCGTGGTGAGGTGGCGCGAGAGCTCGTGCTGGACCTGCGCCTCGGACTTCTTGCCGGCGATCTGGTCCACCAGCATGCCGATCACCTTGGCGCTACCGAAGATCTTCGCCATGCCTCGCAGCGTGCCGAGAAAGCCCTCTCCCGCCTCGTTCGCCACGATGCCGAATCCGTCGACCCCGACCCAGCCCGTGGAGTGGTAGCCGGCGCCCTTCTTTCCGATCGCGCCCTTCAGCGACAGGCAGAGGATCTTGGTGCGGTTGATGAGGTCCGAGTTGAGGTAGCGATTCGAGCCCCAGCTCGACAGGACCATCGGCCGCTCGGCCGCCGCGAAGCCCTCGGCAAATTGCTGCACGACCTCGATGTCGAGACCCGTGACCGCAGCCGTGCGCTCGAACGTCCAGGCGTCGAGGTGTTCGCGGAGCAGCGAGCCCACGGGCGCGACCGCCTGCAGACGGCCTTCGGCGAGCTCCACTTCGAAGCGCCCCTCGATGACGGGCTCGAGCTCGCCCAGGAAGAGCTTCACGCGATCATCGTTGCCCTGCGAGCCAGGAGCCGCGACCGCTGCGCCCTGCTTTGCGTCCCACATGTAGAGCAGGTCGTCCGCTCCGCCAGCCTGGAGATCGGACTCCCTCAAGAATCGGCCGGTGTCCAGGCGAACGAGGATCGGCAGATCCGTTTGCTCGCGGACGTAGTCGAGGTCGATGCTTCCGCTCTCCCAGATGTGTCGCGCCGTAGCAAGCCCGAGGGCTGCGTCGGTGCCGGGTCTTATGGGGAGCCACTGATCCGCCCGCATCGCGGTCGCGCTGTAGACGGGATCGATCACGGCCAGCTCGGCGCCGTTGTACTTCGCCTCGTAGAGGAAGTGGGCGTCCGACATCTGGGTCACGGACGGATTCATCATCCAGACCACGAGGAAGTCCGAGAGGAACCACTCGTCGGAAGAACCGCCGATGTGTGGAAGACCGAGTGACAGAGTCGCGCCGACGTTCAGGTCGCCAATCTCCGCCCAGTCGTCGGGCAGCGACGCACCGAGCATGCCGAAGAAGCGATTGCGGGCCGCGTTGGTCGCGCCGAGGTCGAAGTGGGGACCGAGATCCTGCACGAGGGCCTCTCCGCCGTGGCGTTGGCAGATGTCGATGAGCTTCTCGGCGATCTCTCTGAGCGCCTGCTCCCAGGTGATCTGCTTCCACTTCCCCTCGCCGCGCTCGCCCGCGCGCTTGAGGGGCACCGTCAGGCGGCTGGGGCCGTACATCACTTCGGTGTAACAGGCTCCCTTCTGGCAGCCGCGGGGATTGAAGTCGGGTACGCCTGGCTCGGACGCTTCGTAGTTCGCGGTCTGCTCCTCGCGAACGACGACGCCGTCCTTCACATAGAGGTCCCAGTTGCACGCGCTGCGGCAATTCAGCCAGCCATGTGACCCCTTGGCGACCCGATCCCATGTCCAGCGTTCCCGGTACAGCTCCTCCCAGCTCGCGAGCTTCGGCATCGCAGCTTCGAACGGATCCCCGGCGGACGCAGTCGCTGGCCGACTCTTGAAGTGAAGCAGCGGCAGCGAGGCCATGGTGAGTCCGCTGAGGCGGAGGAAGCGGCGCCGGTCCACGCCCCGAACTGAGCCCTTCTCGTGTCCGAGGTTCGGAGAGCTCCATTCTTCCATCTCGTTTCTCCTGCTCGAAGCGCTACACCGGCTGCGGATCGAGCTCCAGATAGCCCCCGACGCTCGTGAGGGCCTGATCGATGAACTGCTCGTCGCTCACTGCAAAGAGCGTCGCGTCGAGGGGGCGCCCATCGAGGCGCGCCAGCAGCATGCTGCGCAGCTGCTCGAGGACGAACTCGACCGCGAGCGCGGGATCGGCGTGGCCGATCTCGTCTCGACGCTCGAGCAGCAAATCGCGCAGTCGCACGTGTAGCTCGGAGGCGAGCTGCAGCTGTCGCGCGGCGAAGCTCGCGTCGCGTGAGGCCATGATGAGCGCGGCGCGGTGCAGAGCGCCGCGCTCGCGAGCCTGGCTGAGCGAGAACTCGATGTAGCCCGTGAGAACCTCGAGGATCGGCGCACCCTGCCAACGCTCGGTCGCGACTGCATCTTCCATCGTGGCGCGGAAGGCCGCCGCCCAGCGCTCGTCGAGAGCGTGAAGCAGCGCCGTCTTGTCGCGAAAGCGGCGATAGACAGTACCGACCGAGCAACCCGCGCGACCCGCAATATCGGCCACGGACGCATCGGCGTAGCCCTTCTCGCGCAGCTCGGCCTCGGTTGCATCGAGCAGCCGCTCCAGCGTCCGCTGGCTGCGGAGCTGGTGAGCCGGCTGGGCCCACTTGAGACCATCGATCCTATAGGTATGCGTTCTCATTGCTTAAAAATAGGATTGGGAATTCACATTCACAAAATTAGACGATGCTGCGGCCGAGGTCAATGCCGCGCCCTCGGGAAGGAACCGCGTGGCCGACTATGAACACCACCAGCCGGTGTCGTTCGCGAGCCGCTGGAGGGGTTTCTCGCCAGCGCCGATGGACGCCACGGCGGTTTCGAGGCCCAGGCCGCGTGCGATTCGCTCCTCATCGCGCACGGCGACTCCAGCGAGCAGGGTCGAGGCCCGGTCGTGGATTGGCGCCCGGATGTGATGATCCGTCTGGGGGTCGGGCTCCCAGCCCGCGAGCCCCATCGCGATCGCCAGGTTGAGCAGGCTCAGCATCAGGGCGGCGAGGAAGCCACTCCCGAGCCCGCGCACCCGGAAGTCCGGGACCGCAGCCGAGACGAGCCACAGGCCCAACGCGTTCACCACGAGCAGGTAGGACCCGAGTGTCAGCATCGTGGTTGGGAGCGTGAACAGCACCAGCAGCGGCCGCACGAGCGAGTTGGCGAGACCCAGGACCAGGGCGGCGGCGAGAACCGGGCGGGCGCCGTCCAGCTCGACGCCCCTCACCAGGCGACCGACGACTTCGAGCAGGAAGGCCGTGAAGACGACATGGGCTGTGAACGGGAGCAGATAGGTCACGCTAGTCCGGAGCGTCGGTCTCGAAGTGCGCACAATGTGAAGCGGGCGCCGCCGACCGCGCCACTACCTCGGCTCGGCGATGAGCCGCAGGGCGTCGGTGGCGGTGAAGATGCCGACCAGCACGCCACCATCCGTCACCAGCGCGCTTCCGACGCTCCGCTCGAGCATCGAGCGGGCGACCTCGACGACGGGGGTCAGGGGGCCGACCGTGAGCAGCTCGCGGGTGCAGACGTCGCCGGCCACGAGATCGCTGGCCGCCTTGTTGTCGCGTAGGGAGAGCTCGTGGAGGTCCTCGCGCGAGAGGACCCCAAACAGGTGCGACCCGTCCATCACCGGAATGTGGTGGCACTGCTGCTCGCGCATCCGGTCCACCACCGCGCTCAAGCGCTCGGTGCGATCGACCTCGGAGGGCAAGCGGCTCATGCACTCGTTTACGGGCAGATTCTTGCGCACGTGAGCCTCCGTTCTCGCCGCGCGAATGTCACCCCTCGCCGTCGCCACCGCAACCACCTCCTGGACCGAACGCCTGGCAGGGCGGCAAGCGTCGAGGTCGGGCACCCGGGGCGCCAGGACTTTCAGGATTCGGGAAATCGCCGGGTAAGCACTACGAAAGCTGGTGCATCGGCGCGCGCTGCCTAGCCCTTGGGCGCGTGGGCATTGGGCCGGTCGAGCTCCGGGTAACGCCGAAAGATGCCCTCCTGGTTGAACGGGATCCGGCGTTCCGATGCCAGGTAGGCGGCGATCTGCGGCCGGCGCCGCACCCGCTCGCGCAGCTCCAGCACGCCCGGTGTCGCCTCGCTCGCGAGCGCGAAGCCACGCGGGAACGCGTAGGCAACACCTTCGAGTGCCTGAAAGAGACCGAGGTCGGCGTGCGAAATGCTCTCTCCCACCAGCGTGTCGCCGCCGTTGTGACGCAGCACGCGCTCGAAGTACTGGAGGAAGCGCGGCAGCCGCTCGCTCACGAAGTGCGGCGCGCGCCTCCGGGCCTCGGCCTGCTGGTCCTCGTAGTAGAGCCAGGCGCTGATGGGATGATGGGTGTCGTGTGCTTCCAGCACGAGGTCGGCGATCGTGAGCTGAAGCGCCAGTGCCTGGGCCTGACCCGCTTCGTCTCGAGGCGCCAGCTCGTGACGGCGGCCGAGGAAGTGACAGATCGCCGCCGTCTGCGAGAGCACCAGCTCGCCCTGCTTCACGACCGGGGGTGCGAAGCTGGGATGGCCCGCGCGCTTGCCCGCCCAGAACGCCGCTACGGCCTCGACGCCTCCACCGTGGTCCGGCGGCAGCCGACCGATATCGCGGTAGGGCGCCGCAGCCTCCTCCAGGACGAGCCGGACGAACTCGCCGCGACCGGGGATGTTGGGCCAGTAGTAGAGCTCGTAGGGGTCGGGCAGCGCGCGCTCCTCGCGGCGGATGACGAGGTTCGCCCCGAGGCTAGAGAACCCCTTGAGTCTGCGCTCCCATCGGCAGATCCGCTTCGCGCTCAGCGACGACGAAGTCGCCCGACTCGAAGCGTTCCGACTTCAAGGCGTCCGTGACGCGAGTAGGAACGCAACGGGATGAGAGGTTTCGTCCGCCGACGCTGTAGCTGCAGGACTGCACCAAGGGCTCCAGAACGGCCCGTGGCAGCCTTGAAAGTTGAACCGAGCGCCAGCCCTCGCCGGACGTTTCTCTATGCATTCTTCTGGGGCTTCTGGCGTGTCTACCCGGGATTTCCTGGGCACCTAACATCTTCTGGGCTGGCGCATCGTGTCTCGCCGGGGTTCGTTGGACTCGCGAGCTCGCCACTCGCGTGGCCGATGACTCCATCCGCGGGGAAGTCGCGCACGACGCTCACCTGCATGCTGGACGATGGCCAGGTTGCGCGTGATAGTCATCAGTGCGTTCATCTTGATGCAGCCGCGGACCATGAAGACGTCGGGCTGGACCTCTTCGATCGGATCGTGATCGTAGACCGGGGAGTCGCTCATGCGCCGTGGCGGCGTCGCGTTCTCGACTTGGGAGACCTGCTCGGCGAAGTCGGTGTTGAGTCCATGTACCTCGACGGACTTGGGATCGAACGGGAACTCGGAAGAGGTCGGCTTGCTCGGGAAGAATCACCTGTGAACGAAGAGCCGCTTCATGATGTGCGATGGGCGATCGGGCGGCGTTTGCCGGGCGACTGAGGGTATCTTCTGGCTGTGGGTGAGGCATGCGGGCTGTCGTTGGATGTCATCCCAGGTACCGGTGCCTTGATTGGAGCGCACGCAGTCATGTCCTCGAGCTACGGCAAGGCGGTGCACGAAGAGATGGCCGCGATCAAGGCCGAAGCTGCGGCGAAGACGGGTCTCAGCGACTTCGGAGATCCGACTTTCGAGGGACCACTTCTGGCGTGGGTCGATGATCTGGCGAATCCGCGGATCAACGACTTCGGACGTAAGTTTCTCCGCCGGCTCGTCGTTCGGGATCTGCGTCGGCGCCTCGAGGTGCTGGCGTACCTCAATGAGCATCCCGAGATCCTCGAGGTCGAGATCCCTCCCATCGTCTTCATCACGGGCGCCGCGCGCACGGGCTCGACCCTGTTGCACAACCTGATGGCCACCCATCCCGATTGCCGGCCGCTTCTGCGCTGGGAGCTCATGGCGCCGTTGCCGCCACCGCGGTCGGAGACGTACACGACGGACCCGCGTATCGCAGCGTTGCAGACATCCATCGAGCCGCTTCGCGGCTCGCGCCTGGAGCAGATGCATTGGGTGGACGCCGACGAGCCGGATGAGAACGCCTGGGGCTTCCTCGACTGCACGGGAATGCTCGGACGGGGTGTCACGCCCCTCATGAAGACCTGGGCACGGTGGCCGGCCGAGAACGACTTCAGGGCAACCTATCGCGATTTCCGAAAGCTGGTGCAGCTCCTCATCTGGAAGTGCCCTCCGCCGCCTGACGGACATCTGGTGCTGAAATGTGTCATGACCACGACGAAGATCGCCGAGTTCGCCGAGGCATTCCCGGAGGCATCGTTCGTCCTCGCGCACCGCGACCCGTTCCGCGCCCTGGTCTCGAGCTGTGCGACAGGAGACGCCATCTGCCAGGCGTTTCTCGACGGGCCGCCCGGCCCGTTGCACGAGGATGGGCTGCACGAACGGGAGGCGTTCGAGTCCCAGAAGATGGCTCTGCGGGCACTGGTGGCGTTCGCGGAGGCGGAGCCCACCCGGGTCGTGAACGTGCGATACGCGGACCTGATGGCCAACGCGGTTGCGACGACGCGCTCGATCTATGAGGGGCTCGGGATGAGCGCGCCGCAAGATCTGGATGCGCGCATTGCGGGCTATCTCGAGAAGCAACGCAGTGGGAAGCGCGCGGCGCCACCCAAGAAGCTGGAGACGTTCGGCTACGAGGCCGACGCCGTGTGGAGCGATCCGAGCGTGACCGAGTACTGCAACTCGTTCGGCGTGGAGCGGGAGCGGGCACGCATGGTCGACACGCGAACCTGAGCCTGACACGACGAGGAGATCACGAATGGCGGCTCACCCGTCCGACGACACCCCCGACGCGCTGCATACGGCCATCTGCGATCGGCTGGGCGTCGAGCACCCCATTTTCGGCTTCTCCCACAGCGTGGAAGTCACGGCGGCCATCACGAACGCGGGTGGCTTCGGTGTGTACGGTGCGACGCGGGACATGCCGGCCGCCATCTCGGCGCGTCTTGCCGAGATCCGATCCCTGGTGGGAGATCGGCCGTTCGGAGTCGACCTCCTGCTGCCCCAGGGCATGGCGGACAAGAACGACTGGGCCGCCGCCGAAGCCAAGATCCCCGAGGCTCACAAGGCCTTCGTGAGGCAGCTCAAGCAGAAGTACAACGTGCCGGATCCCACCGGGAAATCCTTCTTCTCGTCGATGGTGCGGTCGGCCGAGCTGTTCGAGGCCCAGGCAGACGCCGTGTTGGAGTCGGACGTCGACCTGTTCGCGAGTGCGATCTTCACGCCCCCTGGAATCATCGAGCGGGCCAAGCAGGCCGGGAAGACGACGCTATCCCTCGTCGGCGCCCCCAAACACGTGGAGTACGCAAAGGCAGCGGGCACCGACCTGCTGGTGGCGCAGGGGTACGATGCCGGCGGTCATACCGGCCCGATCGGAACGATGTCGTTGGTGCCGCAGATCGTCGACGCAGCTGGAGAGATACCCGTTCTGGCGGCCGGCGGAATTGCGGACGGCCGGCAGGTGGCCGCGTCGCTTGCCCTGGGTGCCCAGGGCGTATGGCTCGGCACGGTATGGCTCGTGACCGAAGAGCATCGGCTGAACCGGCACATCCTGGACAAGCTCCTGCAGGCCGGTAGCGCAGACACGGTGCTGACTCGCAGCCACAGCGGAAAGACCTGCCGAGTGATCAGGACCGCCTGGAGCGAGGAATGGGAGGCCGACGGCGCGCCGAAGCCGCTCAAGATGCCTTATCAACAGGTTCTCATCGGCGAGCTGCTCACAGGGGTGATGGAGCACGAGATCGAGCCGCTGATGTACGAGGGAGCGGGGCAGGGCGTGGCCTGGTGCAACGAGGAGACGACCGTCGGTCGGGTCATTGAGCGTCTCGTGGCAGAGGCCCGGGAGGCGTTGTCCGCTCTGCGGTAGCAACCCGTCCAGCCCGGTTCACCCGTGAGGGCCTCCACAACTAACGGCTCGCATCGGCAGACCCCAGAACCTGGGATCGTTGCCTTGCCGCTCTTGGCTCGCGGCGCCAAGCAGCCGGCGCAGGTGGGCGACTGCGCCGATAGGTCTCTCAAGCGAGCAGCACCTAGTTGCTGTCAACTTTGCTGTCACGGGCGAGCGATCGGCGGGCGGGCGGTGTGTATTGGCCGCGCAACGCCCTGAGATGTCTGGAGCTTTCTCAATCGGTGAGTCGGACGCGGAGACCCAGACCTGCTGTGGCCTGGTCAGTGGGTCGAGCCGAAAAGGCCGCCCCTTGCCACGCTGAAAGCCTGTTCGGTTCAACGCCCGGGTATGGGCGTTCTGTCAAGTATCCCTACGGGGGCCGCAGCGGGACGATTTCAAGCTGAGCGTGCCGCCTGCTAGAGTGGAGAGGGCGGGGCGGGAGCGGTCGAATCCATGCTGGTGGCGAAGGGTCTGGCGCGCGTGGTGTCCCAGGTCGCGCTCTTCGCGGCCTTCCTGCTGATCCCAGCCGGCACCTGGGACTGGCCGCGCGCGATCCAGTTCCTGTCGGGATTCGCTGTCGTCCACACGATCGCGACGCTCGCGCTGGCCTGGCGGGCACCCGCGAGCCTCGAGGCCCGGCTCCCGAGCACGTCCGGCAAGAAGCCGCCCGAGGCGGACCGCATCGTCGCCCTGTTCCTCGCGACCATGCTGGGAGGCTGGTTCGTGTTCATCCCGATCGACGTCTTCCGTCTCCAGCTGCTGCCGCAGCCGTCGCTGGCTCTGTCGATGTTCGGGGGCGGACTGTGGCTCGCGGGCTATGGGGTCATGCTGGCGTCGCTCGTCCAGAACGAGTTCGCCGAGCCCGTCGTCAAGGATCAGGCCGACCGCGGCCAGGTGCTGATCGATACGGGCCTCTACGCGTACGTCCGCCACCCGATGTACCTGGGCGCTCTCCTCTTCTTCGCGGGCATCGCGCTCTGGCTCGAGAGCATTGCGAGCCTGCTCGCCGTACCGTTGGCCTTCGCTCCGCTGATCGCCCGGATCTTCGTCGAAGAGAAAGCGCTCCAGGGGACGCTCGACGGCTACAGCGGCTACATGGAACGCGTCCGCTTCCGGCTCATCCCGTTCGTCTGGTGAAACGACCGCCGGGGAACGCTAGCGGGCCGACCGTACGTACTCGGCCTCTGGAAAATCGCGCTGAAGGAGGTCGGAGCGGATATTCAAGCTGCGTTTTGGCTCAACGTCCCAGTATGTGCGTTATGTCGATCCGTTGCGGGGTGCTTCTGGTTCGAAGAGCGCGGTCTCGGCCTGGCACTCGAGTTCACGCGCTCGGAGGTCGCTTCCGGCACGATCATGTCCGTCTCGGCCTCGCTCTCAACGCGGCCAGGTCTGACAGCAACGCTGACAGCAGCTGGGGCCGTCACTGGCGCACGTGGGTGGACGTCCACGGAATCCTGCGTCGCGCTCGGCCGATGCCGAGCTGGAACGCCTGAAGCCCGGCGACGTCGTCGCGGTGATCGATCTCGATCACTTCAAGCGGGTCAATGACACCTACGGCCACGCGGCGGGCGACCGCGCGCTGTGCGCACTGGCTGATCACCTGCACTCCAGCATGCGAGGGCCCGATTCGGCCTATCGCATCGGCGGCGAGGAGTTCCTGGTGGTGCTCCCCGGGGCGAGCCGATCGGGACTGGCCGTCGTTCGCCGGCTGCACGATCGCTGGCGCGCACAGAAGCGCGTCGCCACCTTCAGCGCGGGAGTGGCAATCGTGTCCCCCGGAGAGAGCGCGCACGCTGCTGTCGCGCGCGCGGACGGCGCGCTCTACCAGGCGAAGCACGAGGGGCGCGACCGTGTCGCCCTGGACGCCAGCCCGGACGACCCGGGCGCCTAGCAGGTCGGACAACCGCCGGGGACGGGACGAACAAGCCAGATTCTGGCGTGAGTCCGCGTAGGGGTTGCTCCATCGATCCCCTGTGGCGTTCCGACAGCGGGGCTAGTCGGAACTCCGCGCGCCGGTCAAGCGACGGCCAGAGGGGCGTTCTTACAGAAGCCTCAGTGTCTCCCGATCCCGCTCCGGGGGATAGGACATTCAAGCTGGGTTCTGGCCGGATGTCCCAGTATGGGCGTTACGACAAACCCCTACGGGGAGCCCGCGGCCGGGAAGCCACCTCCCAGGTACGTCGCAGCATTGGGCGGGAGAATGGTGGCTTCGGCATCCGGCTGACTGGCGCATCCTCCTACGAGAACAATGTGGTCGAACTCAACACGGGTGGCACGATCTCGGGCGGAACGCAGACCGGAAGCAATCTGTGCGATGGGAACATGACCTGCCCTTAGGGGTGCGAAATGGAGTTCGGAACCCTCCTCCGCGCTCATTCGAGCCGGGGTCGAAGGCTCTCGGCTTTCGAAGTGGATCATGAATCCACGGCCTCGCGGGCTCGGCTCTGGTTATGCTCTTGACCGACAATGATCCAGCACACCTCGAGCGAAGCGGGTGGGAGCCCCATCTCCATGAACTTGTACGCAGGCCTATGCACTTCGTTTCTTCTCATCTGGGTGACGCTGCTCTTCTCTCGAAACGAGGTTTTTGCGTCGTTGGTGTTGATGAACGGCGCTCTTCAGATCTTGCTATTCGCGGCCGTTGTTTGCATCCCGCTCTGGCGAACCGGGCGCATGTCCTATGTGGATATTGCCTGGCCCTTTGGTGTCGCGACGATTGGTGCTCTCGTTCTGGCTCTAGCCGATGGCAGTGACTTCCGGCGATGGACAGTGGGCGCAGTCTATCTCTTCATCGGATTGCGCATGGGGCTTGGGGCCCTGAGTCTGGCCAGGGCGACCGGCATGATCTTCGAGAGAGAATTTCCGCGATACAGCTACCGGCGCATGGTGTTGGAGCAGTCGGGAACCCGGCACGTAGGTCTGCAGATGCAAGTGGATGTCTTGACACAAGGCTTTGCCAATATGTCCGTACTGGCTTTGCCTGCATTCTTGATCGCTACGAATAAGAGTACTTCGATCAGCGGGTGGGAAATCCTGGGCCTGGGGATCTGGGGGCTGGCCTACACCCTCGAATCGGTCGCCGATGCACAGAAGATGGCGTTTATATCCAAGCCCAAGAATCGAGGAGCGGTCTGCAATGTCGGCTTGTGGCGTTACAGCCGTCATCCAAACTACTTTTCGGAATGGCTGGTCTGGTCCGGAGTGGCTCTTGCCAGCGGTCCATCGTGGATGGCGTTGCGAGCCGTTGAGTGGCCCCTTATTTGGTGGGTGAGTGGCCTCGGTGTTCTGGGCGCTTGTCTCATGATGTATCTAACGTTGGTCTATCTGACTGGCGCGATTCCTTCGGAATACTATTCAGTTCAAAAGCGACCGGACTATGCTGCCTATCAGAACACCACGAATATCTTCTTCCCGTGGTTTCCGAAAGCATGACGGCTGAATACTTCGAATCAAGCGTTGCGCCAGGGGATAGGACATTCAAGCTGGGTTCTGGCCGGATGTTCCAGTACGGGCGTTATGTCGATCCCCCACGGTGTGCTTCTGGTTCGAAGAGCGCGGCCTCGGCTCGTCGCTCGAGTTCACGCGCTCCACGGAATTCGAGATCGATCCAAGTGCTTGTCTCGGCTACGACTACGCACGCTGGTGGACGGCCACGGACAAGCCCCGCAACTGTCTTCTAAGCAGCGGGCCGGGGGTTCGAGTCCTCCCCGGGGCGCCATAACTTGTTGAGCCGGTACGCGCCCGAGCTCGGGCGGTGAGATCTCGGGCGCGAGTCCCTGCCGCCGCGCCCGCGCCCTGCTTCGAGGTCTGGGCCGCTGGCTCGTCCGTTGCCCGGCGTGCCCGCCGTGCCTCAGGCCCACATCCCTCGGAGGCGGGACGCCATGTCGACTCGCACCGGTGCTCCGCGCTCGGGCGCTGACGGCTCCTCGAGTTCGCCGTAGTGCTGGTGATCGAAGCGATCGAGGATCTCGTCCGGCAGGAAGCGCGAGCGCGGTGCGAAGACGTGCGTGTCGCCGTGGCGATGCTGCTGTCGGATGAGGAAGCGCAGCGGCTGCACGAGGTGCAGGTGGTTGCGCGCACGGCTCATCGCGACGTAGAGCAGGCGCCGCTCCTCTTCGATCTCCTCGGGACGGCCACTCGCCATGTCCGACGGGATGCAGCCGTCGACGACGTTCAGCACGAAGACGGCGTCCCATTCCTGCCCCTTGGCGGAGTGGATGGTGGAGAGGATCAGGAAGTCCTCGTCGAGATGGGGATCGCCACATTCGTCGGCAGTGGCGCTCGGCGGGTCGAGGGTCAGCTCGGTGAGGAAGCGCTCGCGACTGGGATACCCGCCCGAGAGCTGCTCGAGCTGCTCCAGATCGCCATCGCGCACATGCGGAGCGTCGTGAAGGCGCTCCAAGTGCGGGCCGTACCAGAGTCGGAGTGCGCGCAGCTCTCCCGGCCAGTCGCTGGCGCCGTCGCGCAGGCCGCGCAGCAGGCCGCAGAGACCCGGCCAGTCCGCGGCCGCGGCGGCCGGCGCCGCGAAGCCGCGCAGCGCGTCGAAGTCGAAGCCCGCCCGGGCGTGGGCGTCGAAGGCGCGGCGCGCCGTTCCCGGACCGATCCCCGGCAGCAGCTGGAGGACACGATGCGCGGCGACCTCGTCCCTCGGGTTCTCGGCCCAGCGCAGCACGCAGACCACGTCCTTCACGTGGGCCGCCTCGAGGAACTTGAGCCCGCCGTACTTCACGAAGGGTACGTTGCGACGGCCGAGCTCGACCTCGAGCGCGTCGCTGTGGTGCGAAGCGCGCATCAGCACCGCTTGCCGCTGCAGCGGGATCCCCGCTTCCCGGTGCGCCAGTACCCGCTCGACGACGTAGTCGACCTGCGAGGCCTCGTCCGCGGCGGAGACCAGCGTCGGACGTTCGTCTGAGGAGCGCCGAGAGAACAGGTGCTTCTCGAAGCGCTGGGACGATGCCTCCATCACGGCATTGCAGGCATCGAGCACGGGCTGCGTGGAGCGATAGTTCTGCTCGAGCTTGACGACCCGCGCCGGTGGATCGAACTGCGCGGGGAACTCGAGGATGTTGCGCACCGAGGCGGCACGGAACGAGTAGATCGCCTGGGCGTCGTCCCCGACGACGGTGAGGCCCTCGCCGCTCGGTGCGAGCCCGCGGAGCACCGCGGCCTGGAGCGCGTTCGTATCCTGGTACTCGTCGACGAGCACGTGATCGAAGCGCTCACGGACGCGGCGTGAGAGCTCCGGATCCTGCATCAGATGGAACCAGTAGAGGAGCAGGTCGTCGTAGTCGAGCAGGTGGCGCTCCTGCTTCGCGTCCACGTAGGCGAGGAACAGGGCGCGCAGGGCGTCGGCGTGCTCGGCGCACCACGGGAACGCGCGCTCCAGCGTCTGCTCGATCGGCCACTGTGCGTTCACCGCATGGGAGTAGATCGCGAGGCACGTTCCCTTGCGCGGGAAGCGCGAGCCTTCGGCGGCGAGTGATCGCTCCCCGCGGAGCAGATCGAGGAGGTCGGCTGCGTCCGAGCGATCGAGGATCGTGAACGATTCATCGAGCCCGACGCTCTCCGCGTGGAGGCGCAGCAAGCGGTTCGCGACCCCGTGGAAGGTGCCGGCCCAGGGGATTCCGCGCGCACCCCGCGACGGTGCACCGGCCGCCCGCGTCACCCGAGCCGCGATGCGTTGCGCCCGGCGCGTCATCTCGGTGGCGGCACGCCGCGTGAAGGTCAACAGCAGGATCCGCCGTGGATCGGCCCCGTTGCAGAGCAAGTGGGCGACCCGGTGGGCCAGCGTGTTCGTCTTGCCGGTCCCCGCGCCGGCGATGATGAGCAGTGGCGGCGGGCCGCCCGCGCCGGGCTCTGGCTCCGTGCCGCTCCCGTGGAGCGGCGCCGTGGCGATCCCGTGGGTCACCGCCGCCCGCTGGCCCGCGTTCAGCGCGTCGAGATGAGCATTGGGCATCGTCACTTCGGGGCCTCCGGGGAGCAGGCGATGCTCGGCCTCTGGTGTGACAGATCCGGTCACGCAGGTCGCGTCCCGGTGTTGCCCGTGCCGGGTCTCGGCGGGAGGGTGGTAGCTGCGCGCATGACCTTCTCGAACGACGGTCGGTCTGATCCCCTGCGATCGGCTGCTCACGATCGCGGTGCCGGGTATCGTCGAGTGTAGAGAGGCGAAGGTCGCGCAGAAGGCGGAGCGCGCTTGCGGCCCGCTGCAGTTCCCTGATCACGCGCTCGGCCTTGTGGAGCGACTCGAGTGGAATGGCATCTCAACGACTCTCGATGCACGGAGTTCGAAGCCCGTGTCGGGTGAGCTGTTCAGCGCCGGCTATCGCCCCTTCTTTCTGGTCGCCGCGCTCAATGCATGGGCTTCGATGCTGCCCTGGCTCTGGGTCCTGTATGGCGGAACGGTGCCGACGCAGGGCTGGCCGCCGCACACACTCCATGCCCATGAAATGATCTTCGGGACCGTTGCGCCGGTGATCGCGGGCTTCTTGCTGACGGCCGTTCCCAACTGGACGCAGACCGCGCCCGTGCGGGGCACACCGCTTGGGGGGCTGGTTCTGCTCTATCTGGCTGGCCGCGTGGCCCTGCTGCTCGCCGGTCTCGGCGACCCCCTCGTCGTCGCTGCCATCGATGTCGCCTTCCTGCCGGTGACGGCGATCTTCGTCGGTGTCCCCATCGTTCGCAGTCGGAACTGGCGCAACCTTCCGGTCGTCGGGTCCCTGCTTGGCCTCGCTGCCGCGAATGCTGCGATCCATCACGGACTTGGGGCGAAAGACCCGGCATTGCTGCGCGCGGGCACCTGGGCGGCCGTGTACTTCGTGGTCGGATTGATGCTGATCATCTCGGGCCGTGTGGTTCCGATCTTCACCCGCAACGCCCTGCGCGCAGGGGGCATCGAGGTCGCACTCCCGGATCGCCGCCCGTTGGGAGCCTGCGCGATCGCCCTTGCGGTGGCGGCGATGGTCGTGGACTGGGTCGAGCCGCACAGTCCAATCGCTGCGGGGTTCGCCGCTTTGGCATGCCTGGCGCTGCTTGCTCGCCAGAGCGGTTGGCACTTTCGGCAGACGCGCGGTAAGCCGATGCTCTGGATCCTGCATCTGGGCCACGGGTGGCTTGCAGTCGGGTTCGGTTGCCTTGCACTCTCGAACGGGTTCGGCATCGGTATCGGCGCAGCAGCGCTTCACGCCTTCACGGCTGGAGCGATGGGGACCTTGGTCCTCGGCATGATGTCTCGGGTGAGCCTCGGTCACTCCGGTCGGCCCATCGAAGCGAGCCGCGCGACTTTCGCGATGTTCGTCTTCGTGATCGCAGGCGCGGCGATCCGAATCTTCGGGGCCGCCGGAACCGCAGAGAGCTATCGGCCGAGTGTGCTCGTCGGCGGGGCGACATGGACCCTCGCATGGATCCTCTTCACCTTCGCGTATTTCCGTGTGCTCCTGACGCGCTCGAACGCCTAGGAGGGTGACCCAAGACTGCCGTGGAAAGGCCCGGGAGCCGAGGCGCGCCGCTGGCAAGGCGCTCGATTGAGCCCTAGCGAGCTAGGGCGATTGAGAGCAACGCAGCCAGCGGTGATGCATCGGTTGCCGGCCGACGCGGCAGTCTTGGGTCACCCTCCTAGGTGGTTTCGCAGAGTCCGGCGGTCGTCACTCCAGCGGGATCTCCCGCTGCTCGCCATCTTTCTCGGTGTACCGAACGGGTGCGCCGTCGGCCGAGATGCCTTCCGCCTGTCGCCACGGACGCGAGCCGTAGATGGCATCGCCGTGGCGATCCAGGAAGGCACCGAGCCAGCGGAGCCGCTCGAGCTGGGGCTCCGGGATCTGCGCGTCCATGCCACGAGGCCCGACGTTCAAGAGCAGGTTGCCGTTCTTGCTCACGATGTCAGCGAAGGAGTGGAGGAGATCCGCCTTCGAGATGAAGTCCTCGGGCTCCGAGGTCTGGTTGTAGCCGAAGCTCTTGTCCATGCCTCGCACGCACTCCCATTTTCCTTTCTGAATCTCCGGGAAGCTCGCGTACTCGGGCGTGCGGTAGTCGTACACGGGTGGCGCCGGTGGTGCGATCATGCCGCCGGTCTTCTTGAGCTGGCGCTTGACGAGTGACTCGGCCAGCCAGTTGACCGGACCGAGGCGCAGCAGCGGGATCAGCCAGCTGCGCGCAAGCCAGCGATCGTTGATTACACCCTCTGGCACCGCGTCGTAGTAGTGGGCCAGGAGTTCGAAGAGTCGGTCCTGCGTTTGGGGCCAGCTGATGTCGTTCCAGAGCACGTCGGGCTCGTACCGTTCGATCAGCTCACGCACCTGCGCTGCAGCGTAGTCGGGGTAGTCGCCCCCGGGCATGCCGGCCAGGACATCGACGAGCCCACGAACCGGGCGGTCGTCGAAGGTCCAGTCGAGCCCACCCGAGTAGTAGACGCCGAAGCGCAACCCCGCGGCTCGTACCGCTGCGGCGAGTTCGCCCACCACGTCTCTGCCGGTATTCCAATCCTGGTAACGCGGATCGGGATGCGGCACCTCGCTCGGCCACAGGCAGAACCCGTCGTGGTGCTTGGTCACGAGCACCACGTAGCGCGCGCCCGCGTCCGCGAAGTGCCGTGCCCAGGCCTCCGGGTCCCATTGCTCGAGCCCCTTGCGGAACGTGTCTGCGAAGGCCTCGTAGGGTTGGTCGCCGTACCGCTCGCGGTGATGGCGCTCGACCGCGCTGCCCTCGAGCTTGAGCGAGTTCCAATACCACTCGGTGTAGGGGGAGTCGGTCTGCTCGCTTTCGCCTGCGAAGATGGCGTCGATCCCCGCCTCTCGCGGTGCGAACGCCGGCACGGATGAAACGCTCCAATGGATGAAGATTCCGAGCTTGGCGTCGTGATACCAGGCCGGGACCTCGTGACGGCGCAAGCTCTCGAGCGTGGGCGTGGTGGTCACGCCAGGAAGAGTAGGTGCAGTCGGCGGGAACTGCGCCCGGGCTGATCGTGTCGAGGCGGCTCAGAGCCCTCGCCCGGCAGCCCCCCTGACCTGCCAGGGGATTCCCGGACCAGCGGAGAGTTGGCGTCGCAAAGGCGAAGGTGACGAGCTCCGGCGAAGCACTCTCCGACGGGGCCTGATGTAGAGTTGCCGTGATGGGCAGCGCAATGGCGGCCGTCGAGTCGAAGAGGATGCCGATGGGCACCGGGCGGGTTCGGCATCGATCGCCAGCGATGGGCGTTCTCGTCGCGGGCGCGCTGTCTGTAGTGCTCTGCCTGGTTCTCGGCTGCGGAGACGGCGGAGGCCCGCACTCGCAAGCTGTCGTCGGCGAGGCGGCTGAAGTCGCGCGTTCGCAGGAGCCTGAAAGTGCCGCGCCCTCCCTTCCGGCGCCGGGAAGCGCCCGTGTGTCGATGGAGAGCGGTCGGGTGACGATCCGGAGCCACGCGGCGCCCCGTCGGGTCGTGCTTCGTGAGCTGGCCCGCACCGCGGGCTTCTCCCTCGAAGCGACGGACCTCGAGCCCCGGGAGATCACGCTGGTGCTGGTGCAAGTCGAGCCCGAGCTGGCTCTCGCGCGCCTGCTCGAAGGAGAGCCATACGGTCTCGACTACACAGCCCAGGCGGGCGGCGGGCACGTGATTGCGCGCGTCGTGATCGGGCGGCGGTCTGGGGTCGCACTCGAGAACGCCGATGAACCCGCAGCCGCGAGGGCACACGGGGCTCTCGACGAACCCGGGCTCGTCTCGCTCTCCGAGAAGGACGCGGATCGCGCGGAGATCGAGGCCGCCTCCGCCGCGCGAAGGGCGCGGACGAGGCTCGCCGAGGAGTCCGACGCTCGACGCCGCCCCCCCCGGAGCAGAGAGCAATCGCTGACCGAAGACGACTGGGCCGGTCTGGAAGATCGAGAGCCCGAAGTACGTCTGGAGGCAGTCGAGGAGCTCGAAGCCGTCGGAGAGGGCGAGGAGCAGCTGATGGAGATGCTGCTCGCCGACGAAGACGCGAGCGTGCGCGCCGCAGCGGCGGAGCAGCTCGCCCTCGCCAGCTCCGAGGAGGCCACGAATGCGCTCGTGGGCGCCCTCCGTGACCGTGATCCCCGGGTGGTCGTGAAGGCGATCGAGGCGCTCATGCTGGCCGACGAGAGCGTGATCCCGGAGCTGCAGGTGCTGGAGGATCACCCGGACGCTTCGGTGCGAATGGCCGCGACCGAGGCAATCGAGCATCTGGAGTAGGAGCCGGGGGCACGAAGCGCAGAAAGGTTGGCCGAAAATGGCAAGCTCGCGGCTCCTGATCGATCCGCAGCGGCCGTTAGGCAGGAAGGCTGCTGGCCGCCGCAGTTGACAGGGTGCCGGGGCGTCCGGGATCATTTCGACATCGCTTCATGTTGCCGTTCGCCTGGACACCCCTTCGAGCGCCGCACCCCCCATAGGAGAACCCCCATGAGAACCCTCGCAATCCTCGCGGCGTCAGCAGCAGTCTTCAGCTTCGTCGTAGGCGACGTGGCGTTCGCCGCCAACCCGGCCAAGGACGCCTGCAACAACCAGTACAAGGCTTCCAAGGCCCGCGACAAGTCCGACACGTCGAGCGAGAAGGCCGAGACCGCCTCGCAGTTCCAAGCAGAGAACGCCGCATGCTACGAGGCTCACTCCGAGCTGGTGCAGGGTTGTGGGTCGCAGTCGAACGCAGCGACCAGCGAGTGCATCAAGGAGCTGGATCAGGAGCTGAAGACCTGCCTGGGTGGGGCCAAGGCAGCAGACAAGACGAGAAAGGCGGCCGACAAGCAAGAGAGCAAGGCTTCGAAGAAGGCGACGCAGGAGCTGAAGCAGGAGTGCCTCAACGGAGTTAATCTCTAAGGCTCGAATCGAGCCACGGCCCTCCAAGCGCGTGTGCATGAGCGGCCGGAGCGGATCTCCGCTCGGAGGGTCGATCCAGATCGGTGAGGAGCAGGCTCTCTCGCGAATGGTCGCGCGTACTCGGATCCGGCTCTGTGCCTGATTGATCCAAGAACCGCCGCCGCGTCTCCGAGTCGGGCTGGCCCACAGACGGGTTGTCGCGCCGCTCCGGCGTGAGGCCAGATCCGTCAGGCCGCCGCCGAACAGAGCAGCTCCAGAGCGGCCCATGGTAGAGTCGTTGGATGACTTCGAACACGACCCGGACGTCGGCGTTCCACGCCGTGCTCGCGATCCTCGCCGCAACAGCACTGGTCGCCGGCTCCGCGAGCGCGCAGGGCGTGGTGCTGTACGGCACTGCTCATGGGCCGATGGGGACCACTGCGACGAGCGATCTCTACGTGATCGACCCTGCAACCGCCGAGGCCACGCTCGTGGGGCCGATCGACGATCCGGGCTTCCCGGGCCAGATCCGAAACGTGACGGGCCTCGCTTTCCTTGACGACGGAGTGTTGGTCGGCGCTGCGAACGGCGACCTGCTTCCCGACTGCGTCGCGCCGAGCACGCGCTGCTCTGCGCTGGTCGAGATCGATCCCCTCACAGCCGCCGCGACGCTGATCGGTCTGATCGGCGGGAACGAGGTTGCGGACCAGTGCGGGAGGGCGACTGATCTCACCTACGACCCGACTGGGTCCACCCTCTTCGCGTGGGGCGGACGTTGCCTCGATACCACTCCCAACTCGGACCAGCTCCTGACCGTGGACCTTGCGACGGGCCTCGGCACGGAGGTGGGGGAGACCGGCTTCTTCGCCGAAGGCAACGGCCTCGCGCGCGAGCCCTCGACCGGCACGCTCTTCGCGGCGACAGGTTCCGACCTGGCCACGCTGGATTCCGCGACGGGGGCCGGAACCGTCGTACCCGGGAGCGCTCCCCTGCCGCAGACCGTGAGTGGCTTGGACTTCGACCCTGATTCGGGGGTTCTCTACGGCGCCGAGATCGACGGCACGCTGGTGACCATCGACACCGCGACGGGCGCCGTGAGCGTCGTCGGCCAGGCGATGGCCGGAGGCGGCGCCCTTGATGCCTTCCACGGCCTGGCCTTTCAGGAAGTGCCCGAGCCCGCCGACGCACTGCTGCTCGTGACGGGCGCACTCCTGCTGGTCGGGGCGCACCAGCTCCGCAGAGGAGCCCGCTCGCAGGCCTAACAGGGGGTCGGGGGTTCGAGTCCTCCTCGGGGCGCCAGCACTTGCGGGATTCGGAGCTCGGCACGTCAGCGCGCGTCAGAGGATCCCCTCCTGTCGCATGTCGGTCAGCGAGGCCTCGTAGGCGCGCACGATGCGATCCCCGTCGTCTTCGGTGTGGACGGCCGAGACGAAGGCGATGTGGAGATCGGACGCGTACACCCCGTGGTACCGCATGTACTCGCCGAGCGCGCTGCCCTTCAGGTAGCTCCCGGCGTCGCGCAGGTCGCGCGGGCCCTTGGGTTCGGTCTCGAGGAAGTGGGGCGCGAACCACGAGCCCAGCCCGATCAGGCGCAGGTCGAAGCCCTCCTTCCGGCAGAACTCGTGGACCTCGCGCTTCACCCGGGAGGCCAACGCTTCCATCTGCGGGTACACCTCCGGGTGGTCGCGCAGGTACTCGAGCACGGCGGCTCCCGCGCAGCTCGTCAGGGGATTGCCGCTGAACGTTCCGATGAGCAGGAGCTTCCCCTCCGCGACGTCGCGGAGCATGTCGCCCGTCCCGACCGCCGGCTGCATGGCATCGAGGCTGCCTGCGACTGCGCCCGCAGGCAGGCCGCCGCCCATGATCTTGCCGTAGGTGGCGATGTCGGGAGTCACGCCGTAGTGGGCCTGCGCGCCCCCGTAGCCGAGCCGGAAGCCACTGATCACCTCGTCGAATATGAGCAGTACACCGCACTCGCGCGTCACCTCGCGGAGCTCCCGCAGGTAGTCGCCGAGGTCGACCGGGTAGATACTCGGCACGGGCTCGATGATCACCGCGGCCAGCTCGTCCGCGCGCTTGCGGATCGTCTCCAGGCTGGCCTGGCTGCCGTAGCTGAGCGTGACGACCTCTTCGACCGCACCCTGCGGGATGCCGGGCGTGTCGGGGATGCTCTGCGGCTGTTCCGCCGGGCCAGCAGGCTGAGCGAGGGAGCCGCTCACGAGGGCGTAGTCGTGGACGCCGTGGTAGCCACCCTCGAACTTCGCGATCTTGTCCCGTCCGGTGCGCGCGCGGGCGATGCGCATCGCGTGCAACGTCGCCTCGGTGCCGCTGTTCGAGAAGGCGACGCGGTCTGCGCAGGGGATCGCCTCGATCATCAGCTCCGCGAGCCGGACCTCGTGCTCGTGCGCCATCGCGTAGACGGTTCCATTGCGACACGCGCGCTCGATCGCCTCGACGACGACCGGGTGGCTGTGCCCAAGGATGAGCGGGCCGTACGCCATGGTGATGTCGACGTAGTCGTGGCCGTCGACGTCCTGGACGTGGGCCCCCTGGGCCTTCGCGATGAAGGGGATGTTCTTCGGCGTGCGCAGCGGCCCGGTGACGATCGGCGAGAGCAGGCTCTCCTTCGCGCGGGCGAGGAGCTTGGCCGAGTTCGGGAGCCGCCCGGCGTTCATCGAGTCGATCTGAGTGGACATCGTGGTTTCCTTTCGGCTTCGCAGTCTGCGAACGAGGCGTCGTTTGCCATCTACATTAAGGGAGTATATACTCCCTTTTATGGGAAATGGCAAACGGGAGAGCGACAGCCCGATTCCGAGCGATCTGCGCGTCTCTCCGCGACAGGCTCGAGCCCGCGAGACCGTCCAGCGCATCCTCGACACGGCGGCGGTGCTGCTGGATGAGGTGGGGGTGGACGGCTTCAACACGAACCTGCTCGCGGCGCGAGCCGGGGTTCGCGTCCGCACCGTCTACCGCTATTTCCCCAACAAATCCGCTGTGATCTTGGCGCTGGCCGAGCGCGTGGTGTCGGAGTGGGACGCCTGGGCGCAGGGCGAGCTCGCCAACTTCGACGGCGACGCGGACTGGCGCACGGCGGTCGAGCACGCGACGCGCGGGCTTGTCCAGCGTGTCCGCGAGCTTCCGGGGCATGCGGCGATCCGAAGGGCCATGCGCGCCGTCCCGGAGCTCTACGCCCTGGACCAGCAGGACAATGTGCGAATGGCCGCGGCCTACGCGCGCGCGCTGAGGCAGCTCGATCCGCAGCTCACGCCCGCGCGGGCCCGCCGGGTCGCCCGCTGCTTGATCGAGAGCACGGCAGCGATCATGGACGTCGCCCTGGCGCAGTCACCGGCGAGTGCCCGGGGTCTGATCGACGAGCTCCTGGAGATGCAGCTCGCCTACCTCGAGTCGATTCTCGCTTGAGGCTGCGTTCCGGCGCTGGACGGGGTGAACGTCCTACTCTTCCCACCTCGTCTGCGCACATCGAATGCTGGAACCAGAAGAAGGGGTGTCGTTCATGTCCAAGGGAGAAGAGCTTCTCGAGAAATATGAGAAGGAGGTCGAGGCGGTCTGGCGCGAGATGACCCCCAAGTCCCGGAAGCTCTGCGAGCGGGCAGAAGAGTTCACACCGGGCGGCGCCCTCAGGTCTCACTCCACTGGCACCTACCTGGCTTACTGTGACCGCGTGGACGGGTGTTACATGTACGACGTCGATGGCAACCGCTACATCGACCTCATCATGGGCATGACCAGCATCATCGGACACAACCACCCGAAGGTCGCAGAGGCCGTTCAGGCGCAGGTGCCAAAGGGTCTCGTCACGTTCATGCCTGATGAGGGCTGGGACGTCCTTGCAGAAATGATGTGCAAGCGAGTCCCCTCGGTAGAGAAGGTGTGGCCGGCATTCGGTGGGTCCCAGGCCTTCATGTGGGCCATCCGGGCGGCCAGAGCGCACACCCGAAGGGACAAGATCCTGAAGATCTGGGGCGGCTATCACGGCACCTACGACGACGCCTTTGCCATGCCGCCCAAGGGGTCGCCTGGGCTGCCCAAGAATACGCTGGACAACATTCTCTTCACCAACTGGAACGACAAGGAGCAGACCGAGAAGATCATCCGGGAAAACAAGGACGAACTGGCGGCTGTCATCACGGAAGGCGTCCAGACCGGAGGGACCATTCCTCCGAAGGACGGGTACCTGACCTTCCTGAGAGAGCAGACCGACAAGTACGGCATCGTGCTGATCTTCGATGAGATCGTGAACTTCTGGCTCGATCACGGCGGGACCGGATCGCTCTATGATGTCAGGCCCGATCTGTGCGTCTACGGAAAGGGCATCGGGGGCGGCCTGCCCATGGGCCTGATCGGTGGCCACGACGACATCATGAAGCTCTTCAGCCAGAAGGAAGCGTTCAGGATCGCGGCCATCGCCGCTCACCAGGGGGATCCGGTGACGGTTGCCGCGAGCACAGCCTGCCTCGACATCATGTCCGCCGATGAAATCGCGCGCATCAACGCCAACGGCGAACTCCTGGCCGGCGGCATCCGAGGCGTTCTCGAGGACGTGGGCATTCGAGGTCAGGTGATCGGATATGGCAATCATCAGAGTGTTCACCTGACGATCGCCGATGAAGTCACCGATCCCCTTGCCTATCTGCTAGGTGCCAGTAAGCCGGGACTGAAGGAGACGATGGCCCTATTCCGTCGCTCCCTCATCAACAAGGGAGTCATCACCCTCGAAGACTTGATGGCTCTCCGGGTCTCGACCCCGTTGACGAAGAGCGAGATCGAGACGTCGCTCGAGGCGATGCGAGAGAGCTTCGTGGAGATCCACCCCATCCTCAGGGAGGTGGCGCCCGATCTGGTCGCCTAGCGGAAGGAAACATCGAGCAGTACGCGGAATACTTCAGAGTACGGACGGATCGATCAGGATCTTCGCGTGTCGATCCGGCTGCGCGAGTTCGTTGAAGGCATCGGCCACCGCATCGAGCCCGACGCGGCCGGTGATCATCGGTTCCACGTCGATGGTGCCGTCGGCGATCGCGGCCAGCGTCTGCGCGAACTCCTCGACCGAGTAGCCCAGACAGAACTGCAGGGACAGCTCCTTCACGATCGCGATCATCGGCTTGAAGCGATCTTCTTCCATCGAGACGCCCACGACGGTGATGCGCGTCTGGGGCGGCGCTTCCTTGATGATCGATTGAACGACTCCGGGCACACCGACGCACTCGAAGACCAGCGGCGGGCGGGTGCGGGATTGCTCAGACCACGCGGTGAACGCGGAGCCTTCGCTCGGATCCATCACCACGTGCGCACCCTGAAGCTGCGCGAGCTTGCGCCGCATGGGCGAGAAGTCGGCGGCGATGATCGGCTCCACGTTCCGCAACCGGAGCGCGGCGATCACCGCGAGTCCGACCGGACCGCAGCCGATCACGATGGCCGAATCGCGCTCGGTCGCGCCGGACTTCGCGACCGCGTGAACTCCCACGGCCATCGGCTCCGTCAACGCCGCCTTCTCAGCGGCCAGACCGTCGGGGACTGGGAGCAGCAACGGTTCGGCGAGCACCATGCGCTCTGCATATCCACCCGGAACGTCGTTGGAGTAGCCGAGCGCGTAAATCGCGGGTGGGCGAACCAGGATCGGCACACACACGGCGCGCGTTCCTGCCGGGAGTCTGTGAGCGGTGTCGGACCCGTAGTCGAGCACCTCGACACAGAACTCGTGCCCCATGATGATGTCGCGGTGCGGATCCATCACGCTGGGCACGCCGGCCTCGCGATTGGCTTCGGCCATCAGATCGGCGTGCTTCAGTGCGTGCAGGTCGGAGCCGCAGATTCCGCACGCGAGCGTGCGTACCAACGCCTCGCCGGTGCGGGGCTCGGGATCGGGCACCGTGTCGACCACGATCTTCTCATCGCGCATCACCGCGGCTCTCATCTACTCTTCCTCCTGCGTGCGACTCACCCCGTCAGGGGAGGTAGCTCGTCTGTTTCCCATCTCCGGCCATTCCCTGTGCGGCCGCGCCTTGGACCAGCGCCGTGGTAATCGGCGAGATCACGCTCGGATCCGTCATCACGTTCACGCAGGCAGGCTTTCCGCTGGCGAAGGCACGCTCGAGAGCGGGGATCAACTCCGCCGGCTCCACTACGTGCTCCGGATGGCAGCCGAATGCCGCAGCTGCCAGGTCGTAGCGCGTCGCGGCCAGATCCGTGGCGACGCGACGTCCAGGCCCGTAGATGATGTCCTGGCCGTGGGCCGACATGCCCCACTGCTGGTCGTTGTTCACGACCACGACGATCGGGAGCCCGTGACGCACCATCGTGTCGAACTCGGCAAAGTTGAGACCGACCGATCCGTCTCCCACCATGCAGACGACGCGCCGATCCGGATGCGCGACCTGCGCTGCGATCGCAAAGGGCATGCCCGCGCCAAGACAGGCCAGATAGCCGTGCGAGAGCCAGTGCCCCGCTTCGTAGACCTGGCAGGCCATCTCCGTCCAAACCGACGTCTCACCGCCGTCGGCCACGACGACTGCGTTGCGATCCACGGTCTGCACGACCGCGTCGACCATCGCGTACGGGTGGATCGGCGCCTTCTCGGAAGCCAGAGCTTCGCCGAACATCGCGCGATGTGCCTGGGCCGCCTGTCGTGCCGCCGCGACCCATTCGGAACGCTCGGGCCATTTGCGGTCAGCGGCCGCGGCATCGAGAGCGCGGAGCGTCTCGCGGCAGTCGGCCACGATGCCGAGCCCCACGTCGCGGTTGCGGCCGATCTCTTCTGCTTCGATGTCGACCTGGATCAGGCGGGCCGTCCTCGGGATCATCACCCCGCTCCGCCCCCCGACGAACATGCCCATACGCGCGCCGAGCACGAGCGCCAGGTCCGGTTTGCCGGCGCCCATGCTGTTGAGAATCGCCAGGTTGAACACGCTGCGCCCGCAGAGCGGATGGTCCGCGGGCAGCACGCCGTGCGCCTTTCCGTTCGAGAAGACCGGGATCTTCGTGCGCTCGGCGAATGCTCGAAGCTCGGCGGCGCCACCGGAGAACCACGCCCCGCCGCCGGCGACGATCACGGGCCGCTCCGCGGTCTCGAGCCACTCGATCGCAGTCTGAACCGCTTCGTTCGTCGGCGCCGGTGCTGCGTCGGGACCGATCCGCTCGGGAAAGAAGGCGCGCTGCTCGTCCACGCGTGCATAGATGACGTCGACCGGGATCTCCAGGTACACCGGACCTGGGCGGCCCGTCGTGGCGATCCGCAGCGCCTGCGCGACCAGATCGGGAATGCGTTCCGTATGGGTGATGCGATGGGACCACTTCGTGATGGGCGTCATCAGGGCGACCTGATCGAACCCGCTCTGAAGCTGCAACATCTCGGCGTCGCAAAGAGGTGCACCTCCGCTGATCACAAGCATCGGGACGGCGTCGACGAAGGCGTTGGCGACTCCGGTGACGGCATCGGTGAGTCCAGGTCCAGCGGCGACCAGCGCAACGCCGGGCTTGCCCGTGGTGCGCGCCCACCCGTCCGCCGCGTGAGCCGCCGCCTGCTCGTGACGCGTGTCGATCACGCGAATGCCGTGATCCCGAGCCGCCATGAAGACGCAGTCGAGATGCCCGTCGTGCAGCGTGAAGACCTCTCGAATGCCCGCGCGCTCGAGCATCCGAACCAACAGCTCTCCTCCGTCGATCTCGCTCACGGCCGTACCTCCGCCGTGCAGTATGCATCTCTTGCGGAGGCTTGGCTGATCGGGGCCGGGTACACCCCGCGAAGCCCAGGAGCGCGTCGTCTCCGCCTCGCCCTCAACGCGGCCAGACCTGACAACAACGCTGACAGCAGCGGGCGCAGTCATCGGCGCACGAGGGTGCACGTCCACGGAATCCGAGATCGATCCAAGTGCATGTTCCCGATACAACTACGCACGCGGGTGGACGTCCGGGGACATGCCCCGAAACTGTCTTCTAAACAGCGGCGCCAGCAAATCGAAGGCCACAGAGGCGCGCTCTTGGACGTCGCGCACCGAGAGCTCTCGTGTGGTCTCCCGGGTCAATCGTGTCGGAACTCGAGGCCCTCGAATTTCCCTGAGGTTCGCCAAGCTTTGATGAAGTCGAAGTAGGCTGCGGGTCCGGCAGGGTAGCCGCCGGCGTTGCGGCGGTCTGCCGGAGTCGGTAGCTGACCCTCGTTGTTGTAGTAGCCCGGGGTGCAGTCGGGGCTACTGAGAAGCGATTCCGGGCCGCTGTCGATCAGCTCCATCCACGCTCGCTCGCCCTCCTCGGTCACCTCCACCTCGGTGGCGTTGGTCGCGATGGCCTTCGCGATGATGCCAGCGATGCTCTTACCGGCATCGTTGAGGTTATGCGTGATGTTGGAGACGAGTCGGGCGCCCTGGCTCAGTCCCTCGATGAAGAGGGAGGGGAAGCCGTGGACGTGCACCCCGTGCATGCTTCGCATGCCCTCTGCCCAGTGTTCGGACAGGGTGAGGCCATTGCGGCCGACCGTTTCGTAGTCGGCCGTGTGGGAGAGATGTACTTCGAAGCCGGATGCGAAGACAATGCAGTCGAGTTCGTAGTGGGTTCCATTCGCCCAGACGCCGGTCTCGTCGATGCGCTCGACCCCCTTGCCATCGGTGTCAATGAGGTGGTTGGTCGGAACATTGTAGGACTGGAGGTACTCGTCGTGGAAGCAGGGCCGCTTGCACAGCTGTCGGTACCAGGGCTTGAGAGCCTCAGCGGTCGCCGGGTCCTTGACGATCTCGCTTACCCGGGCTCGGATCTCATTCATCTTCTCGTCGTCGCTCTCGCTGTAGGCCTTGGCGAACAGCTCGGGACCGACGGTGACATCGGTCTTGCCTATCTCTGCGATGGCTCGGTCGCGGATGCGTTTGGCGATGTCGGTCCAACCGTCCTTGACGAGATCCTCGTCGGTGAATCCGCCCATCTGGAGGGTTGCGAAGTTCATCAGCCACTCGCCTTGCCATCCCGGCTTGAGTTCGGCGAACTCGCCGGGATCGATCGGGTGGTTGTTGCGCACGTCGATGGACGAGGGCGTGCGCTGGAACACGAAGAGCTCGGCCGCGTCGCGTGCGAGTCCCGGGATGCATTGGACCGCGGTGGCGCCGGTGCCGATGATGCCCACCCGCTTGTCGGCCAGTTTCTCCATCGGGGCACCGCCCCAGTCGCCGCCGGTGTAGTCGTAGTCCCAGCGCGCGGTGTGGAAGGTGTGGCCGTGGAAGGACTCGATCCCGGGGATGCCGGGCAACTTCGGGCGAGTCATCGGCCCTGTGCCCATGGCGACGAATCGCGCCCGGAAGCGGTCACCGCGGTCAGTCTCGATCTCCCAGCGTGAGGACGCGTCGTCCCATTCGAGGCTGGTCACCTGGGTCGAGAACAGCGTCTTGTCAGTGAGATCGAACGTCTTGGCGATGCGTTTTGCGTGATCGAAGATCTCTTTGCCGTAGACGTACTTCTTGCTGGGCATATACCCGGTCTCTTCGAGTAGAGGCAGGTAGACCATCGCCGCGGTATCGCACATCGCCCCTGGATAGCGGTTCCAATACCAGACTCCGCCGACGTCGCCGGCACCGTCAATGATGCGCACATCGGTCACACCGAGCTTGTGCAGCTGGGCTCCAGTGCAGAGGCCGGAAAAGCCGCCACCGATCAGCGCCACAGTGACTTCGTCGGTCACGGGGTCGCGATCGACATCACCGACCCAGGGGTCGTCGGCCAGGCCGGCGAACCGGCCACTCGGCTCCAGGTACTGATCTGCGCCATCGGCGCGGAAGCGCTTGTCTCTTTCAATCTGATATTTCTCACGGAGGGCTTCATTGTCGATCTGGCCGGAGGGATCGGTGGCTGACATGGGGGGCTCCAGTGAAATATTAGTGACTCACTTATTATAAGTGACTATAATATCAAAGCCACCTATATTTCGAATGTGAGCCACAGCAACCCGCAGGCGGTTCCCTCACTTCGGGAGCGCAAGAAGGCCAAGACACGGGCCGCTCTGATCGAGGCGTCCCAGCGACTTTTCGCAACGCGGGGCTACAGCGGAACCACCCTCGAGCACATCTCCGCTGAAGTGGACATCACCACGCAGACGCTGCTGCGCTACTTCGATTCGAAGGCCCAGCTGGCCCTGGCGCCGCTCGCGGTCCACCTCGGGGAGATCGAGCACTTTCTCCTGGACCAGAACCGCTCGGTCGACACGTTGTCCGCGTGGCGTCTCTATGTGCAACTGGAAGCCGAGGAAGCCACGAACCCGTCTGAGTCGGCAACCGCTACGTATGTCGCAAACCTTCGTGCCTACGACGCATGGGTCGACAAGGATCCCCTGCTGGTCGCCAGGCTCAGCGGCGTAGAGCGAGAGCTCCAGGAGATCCTGGCGACAGCCTTGGCCCGGGACGCTGGCGTGGAACCCGATGACCTGCACTCGACGCTGGTCGCAGCGCTGCTAGTCGCCGGGCGCAGGGCCATCTGGGACCGCTGGCTCGCGCGCAACTGCGACACCGACTCCCTCGTCGAGGACCAGCTGGCCGTGGTGGACTACGCGGTTGGGAGTAGGCGTTTCCGAGACAACTAACCCCGACTACCGGGATCACGGCGGCGCTCCATCCATCGCGCCCCTTTTCGACTTTCGCTGCCGCCGGGCGGCGCTAGAACTCCCTATCGGAGGAGGCCCCATGTGTACCCGTTCCTACCGTCTCATCGCGAGGCTGCTGGTCCTGCTCCTGCTCGCGGCGGCCACGTCCGCCTCCGCGCAGACCTCGTTCGTCGCCTTCGAGAGTGGGCCGGTCCGCCCGCTCGCCCTCTCGCCGGACGGGAGCCAGCTCTTCGCAGCGAACACACCCGACGGCCGCCTCGAGGTCTTCGACGTATCGACCGAGGGCCTCGTCCACGCCGGCTCGGTGCCGGTCGGCCTCGAGCCGGTGGCCGTCGCAGCGCGCACCGACGACGAAGTCTGGGTGGTGAACCACCTCTCGGACAGTGTGAGCGTGGTCGACATCCCCTCCCTCAGGGTTGTCCGCACCCTCCTCGTCGGGGACGAGCCGCGCGATATCGTGATCACCGACCCGGACGGCGCCGGACCGCTCGGGGAGCGCGTGTTCGTGACGACCGCGCACCGCGGCCAGCACCGGACCGATTCGTCCCTCGCCGCCGTGCCCGGTGCCGGGGATCCGCAGCTCACCACGCCGGGGGTCGGACGTGCCGACGTCTGGGTCTTCGACGCCGCCTCCCCCGGTGCGAGCTTCGGCGGCGTGCCGGTCGGCATCGTCGCGCTGTTCGGGGACACGCCGCGCGCCCTCGCCGTGAGCCCCGACGGCGGCACGGTGTACGCCGCCATCTTCCATTCCGGAAACCAGACAGCGGTCGTCAACGAGGGAACCGTCTGCAACGGCTTCGCCGGCGCGGCGTCCTGCGGTGGCGACGGCGTCACCTCGCCCAACGGGCTGCCCGGCGGGAATCTCCCGGGCGGGAACCCTGGACCCTCGACCAACCACGAAATCGAGAACGCACCCGAGGTAGGGCTCGTCGTCCAATACGACGGTGCCTCGAGCGAGTGGCAAGACGAGCTCGGACGCAACTGGAGCAACGGCATCCGTTTCGACCTGCCCGACCTCGACGTTTTCGAGATCGACGCCGCGGCGCTGACGTCTACCTCTCACGCCCAGGTCGGCACGATCCTGTTCAACATGGCCGTCAACCCGGTGACTGGGAACGTCTACGTCTCGAACACCGAGGCCGTCAATCTGACCCGGTTCGAGGGCCCCGGTGTCTTCGGTGGCACCACCGTGCAGGGGAACCTGGCCCAGTCGCGCATCAGCGTGATCACCCAGCCTGCGGGCACCGTGCTGCCACGCCACCTGAACAAGCACATCGACTACGGACAGCGGCCTGCCCCCGCCGGCACCCGGGACCACAGCTTGGCGACCCCGACCGACATGGCCGTCTCGAGCGACGGCACCCGCCTCTACGTGGCCGCCTTCGGCTCGAGCAAGGTCGGCGTCTTCGACACGGCCGCCCTCGAGGCCGACACGTTCGACCCCACCACTGCGAGCGCCAGCTACCTGGACGTGAGCGGCGGCGGCCCCGGCGGCCTCGCCCTCGACGAGGCCAACGGGCGGCTCTACGTCCTCACCCGCTTCGACGACTCGATTTCGGTCCTCGACCTCGCCAGCGGCGCCGAGCTGAACCACATCCCGCTCCACAACCCGGAGCCCCTCGCGGTGACGGCGGGGCGTCCGTTCCTGTACGACGCCTTCGGCACGTCCTCGAACGGCGAAGCCTCCTGCGCGAGCTGTCACATCTTCGGCGACATGGACTCGCTCGCGTGGGACCTCGGCAACCCCGACGACGACGTCGCCTTCAACCCGCAGCCCATCAACCTCGAGACCGGTGCGGGCGGTGCCCCTTCGCCCATCAACGGGACCGGGAACTCGCGCGACTTCCACCCGATGAAGGGTCCGATGACGACGCAGACGCTGCGCGGCATGGTGAACAGTGGGCACATGCACTGGCGCGGGGACCGGGCCCAGGGGTTCTTCGGCGTGGACGACCCGCACACGAACGACTCGGAGCTCTCCTTCAAGAACTTCATCGTGGCCTTCCCGGGGCTCGTGGGCGGCGACACGCCCGAGACGGACCCCGGCCTCCAGGACGACATGCAGGCGTTCACCGACTTCGCACTCGAGCTGACGCTGCCGCCGAACCCGGTGCGGGCCCTCGACAACGGTCTCACGGCCTCCGAGCAGGCCGGGCACGAGTTCTTCCTCGGGCTCGGAAGCTCGTCGATCTCCGACGGTGTCCCGCTCCCGCAGCTCGGATTCACCTGCGAAGGCTGTCACACCCTCGATCCGGCCCAGGGATTCTTCGGCACGAATGGCAACGCCAGCTTCGAGGCCGAAACCCAGATCGTGAAGATCCCCCACATCCGGAACGCCTATCAAAAGATCGGCATGTTCGGGCTCCCCGACGTGCCCTTCGTGGGCAACGCCGACGGGAACGCACACCAGGGCGACCAGGTGCGGGGAACGGGCTTCCTGCATGACGGGAGCCTCGACACGATGTTCCACTTCTTCCGGGCCACCGTCTTCGACCCCGAACCGGACAAGGGCTTCCTGGGCGGCGACCCCGAGCGCCGTGACGTCGAGGCGTTCATGCTCGCTTTCGACACCGACCTGGCCCCGATCACGGGCCAGCAGGTGACACTCGACTCCGCGAGCGGGCCAGACGTCGACGCCCGAATCGATCTGCTCGAAGCGCGCGCCGGAGCTTCGTTCGTCTCGAAGGTGCTGGGCGGCGAAACTACTGAATGCGACCTGGTGGCAAAGGGGACCCTCGCGGGCGAGAGCCGGGGCTGGCTCTACGACCCGGCGACCGACTCCTTCACAGCCGACCGCGCGGGCGAGGCGGCGCTGGACGATGCCGCTCTGCGCGCGTTGGCCGACACGGCTGGGCAGGATCTCACGTTCACCTGCTTCCCGCCCGGCTCGGGCATGCGAGCCGCTCTCGATCGCGACGAGGACGGCGCGCTCGACGGTGACGAGAGCGACGCCGGAACGGACCCGGCGGATGCGGCGAGCGTCGTCGGCGCCTGCGACGACGGCCTCGACAACGACGGCGACGGTGCCATCGATCTCGATGATGACGGCTGCCAGAGCGCGGAGGGGACCCACGAGCGTCCCGAGTGCAGCGACGGCTGGGACAACGACAACGACGGCGCGGCGGACGACGCCGACCCGACCTGCGCCGGACGCCCGTGGCTCGACGACGAGGCCCTGCTCGCGAGCTGTGGTGACGGGATCGTGGACCCTGGCGAGGGGTGCGACGACGGCAACACCACCGACGGAGACGACTGCGACAACGCCTGCATGCTGACGAACTGCGGCAACGGCACCGTGGATCCGCTCGAGGAGTGCGACGATGGCAACACCGTCGACACCGACGCGTGCAGCAACATGTGCGTTGCGGCCTGCGCGACCCCGACATGGGAACTCAAGTCCCTCAAGGTGAACCTCAAGTTCAACAAGCCCGGGAAGGACAAGATCAGCGTCAAGACCAAGGAATGGACGCTGCCGGAAGGCAGCACACCGAGCAGCGTGACGGTGAACGTCGGCGGTGCCGAGGTCATCGGAACGCTCGACACGAAGGGCAAGTGGAAGAGCGCGGACAAGCGCGACAAGATCCAGCTGAAGCAGAGCAAGAAATCCGGTCTCTGGAAGCTCGAGGTGAACCGCAAGAAGAACGACTTCGCCGCGGGCCTGGAGGACGAGGGGCTCACGAATACCGACAACCCGAAGCCGGGTGTGACGGTGATGGTGCCTCTTGAGGTCACGATCGACGGCACCTGCTACGAAGCCGCGCCGAGCCTGACGTACAAGTCGAAGGCAGGAAAGAAGGGCAACGCGAAGTAGGGCTTCGCAGCGCCCGAGCCCACGGCGCGACGGCCCGGGCTTTCACGAAAGGTTGACAATCCGGCGCGGCGCAGGACCTACGCTCGACGGTTCATGGCGTACCCGATCCGCGCGTTCGGCACCTTCGGGATCTTCAAGGATCCCGTCAGCGCGTGGACCCACTTCATCGGATTCTGGGCCTCCCTTGCGGTGGCGTCCGTCCTCGTGGGCCTCGCCGCCCAGGACGCCGTCAAGGCGACCACGATGGCGATCTACGGCGGCACCCTCGCCGGGCTGTTCCTCGCCTCGAGCGTCTACCACTTCTTCGATCTCGGAGAGCGGGGCAACCGCTGGCTCCGGCGCCTCGACCACGCGGCCATCTTCCTGCTGATCGCGGGCACCTACGTGCCCATCCTGGTGCACCTTCTCGACGGGACCTGAGAGGCGCCGCCCGGTGACGTCGGCTGAATCGGTGCCGTCGAAACGACACCTCCCGGCACCCTATTGCGTCCCCCGACGATGACTGGTTCTACGATCAGTCACCCACTTTTCGACGAGCCGTAGCTCCGAAGGAGGTCCCGATGGCACTCGTACGCCTCGGGCCTGTCGGAACGGATGGACGGGGCCCGTTCCTCGCGGATCGTGACGTTTCAGCCCACCGCCCGCGGCTCGAAATCGCCCCGCTGCGGGTATTTGACATAGCGCTCATACACGGACATTGAGCTGAAATACAGCATGTTCTTCCTATGCTCTAGGGGGAATTCGGCCAGATGAGGGGCTGCCGGCGGCTCGAGGGGTCGCCGATGCGAGTGCCTCACCGACTCGGACCCAGCGGATTCCCTAGATTCAGGAACAGAGAAGTGGAGCTCAGCAATCGCTCCCCTGATCGGAATCGAGAACCAACGGCGAGGAGATCGAACAATGGGTCCTCCCGATCTTCGCGAGATCGAGTGGGAGCGGCCTCCCCTCATCGAGCCCAAGCGCGATGCGGAGCTGGAGCGCTGGGTCCGCGAGTTGGGCGTGCCAAACGGCTATCCGCTCCGTTTCTTCTCCCGCTGCCCGTGGCTTGCGCGCAGCATGGCGCGTCTAGTCACGGTGGATCTCGCCCATCTCGACTGCGACCTCGCCGACCTGGTTGCTCTCGTCGTGAGCCAGGACAACTCGTGCCGGTACTGCCTGGCGGGGGCCCGCATCCTGCTCCGGGTGAGCGGAATGGGCGATGCGGGCGTCGAGCTCCTGGAGAGCGAGCTCGTAGGGGCAGAGCAGGCACCGCAGAGTCGCCTGGGCCTGGAGTTCGCGCGGCGTCTCTCGCGGTGCAACCCGCCGCCTTCGCCAGCCGACGTCGACGTGCTGCGCGACGCCGGCTTCTCCCGCGAGGAGATCCTGGAGCTCGCGTTCGCCACCGTCCAGTACGTGGCCATCAACCGCATCAACACTCTGGTGGCCTTGCCACCCGATCTCTTTGAACGCCTCGACCACGGCTGGCTGACGGGTCCCATGCGTCTGCTTCTTCGGCGAGTAGTAGAAGCGCGTCGGGTCCATCTCTCGCCCATCGTCCTCTCGGTCGAAGAGAAGACCGGACCCTTCAGCGCCGAGGTGGCCGGTCTCGACGGCCTTCCAGCCGGGCGTGCACTGAGACAGATGCTCGACGAGGCCTGGTCCTCGCCGATACTGACCCGACGTGCCAAGGCGTTGGTCTTCGCCGTCGTGGCCCGCGGGCTCGGTGCGCGGCGAGTCGAGACGGAGGCGCTGACCCTCCTGACCGCGGAGGGCTTCGCTCTGAGTGAAGCCGAGAACACGCTTGCCCACCTGGCCTCGGCGTCCCTCGACCCCATCGAGTCTGCGCTCGTTTCGTTCGCACCGGAGACGCTCTGGTACGAGCCTGCACCGCTCCAACGCAGGGTCCGTGAGCTGCGCGGCCAGCTGAACGATGCGGAGCTTCTGGAGACCATCGGAGTCGTCGCGTGGGCCAATGCGGTCTGCCGCCTGTCGTTGGCGCTGGAAGCCATTGGATGATCTCCACCTCAGCACTCCTGGCCATCGCGGCCCTCGCGATCGGTATACTCGGCGCGGCGCACTGGCGGGCGCGGCAGGAGATCGAACGCCTGCGAAAGCACGGTGAGGCGACTGCGCGCAACCTCGAGTCATTGCAGACCTCTTTCGCACGCTTCGTGCCCAGCGAAGTCATCGAACGCGTCATCACGAGTGGCGTCTCCACCAGCGGTGAACGCAAGGATGTCACCGTCCTCTTTGCCGACCTGGTCGGATTCACCGCGCTCAGCGAGAACATGGAGCCGGCGGAGCTCGTGGAAGTCATGAACGGCTACTTCGAACGCATGAGCCGAGCGGTCAAGAAGCATCGTGGCCATGTCTCAACGTTCCTGGGGGACGGGGTACTGGCGTTCTTCGGAGCACTTCAACCAAACCCATGGCAGGCCAACAATGGCGCGCAAGCAGCGCTTGCCATGCGCCGTGAGCTCGAGGAGTACAACGTGGAACTCCGCGACCGGGGCCTTCCGGCACTGGCGGTCGGCATCGGCCTCCACCGCGGCTCTGGCGTCGCCGGTCTGGTGGGCAGCCACGATCTCCTGCAGTTTGCGTTCGTGGGCCGCGTCGTGAATACGGCTGCACGTGTGCAGGACCTTACCCGCACATGCGACGCGGACATCCTGATCACCGAAGCTGTCCGACAGGACATGGATCCCCGATTCGTGCTGCGCGCAATGGCCCCAGCGTCTCTGCGCGGTATCGAGAAACCGGTTGCGACCTACGCGGTCGAGCAGTTCGAGGAAAGGAGCTCTGTCTGAGGAAGGCAGCGTGCCAGACCACTCACTTCCGACCGAAGAGCGAGGAACAAACGCAGGAGGGTCGATCGACTGTCTATGAGAGCGAGGATGGATCGATTCGCGGTACTGCGGTCGTCCTGATCAGACTACGCCCTAGGAAGCGTGGCGCTCGCGCGATGCTGCTGGTGGGCCCTCCTGGGTTCGAACCAGAGTGGACTGGAGCAAGAAGTAGTAGTTTCAGCGAGTTGCAAAGGCGCCATCTCGCGAGGGACAACTGAGGGACAAGGAGCCCTCAACATCGCTGCGCTCCGGACGACGCCCGCACTCCCCACTCAAGCGTCTGGGCGGAGCTAGGCGGCATCGCGGAACTCACGGCGTGTGGCCTCGAGTGTCTGCTCCAACTCGCGAGATGCCCAAGAGCCAGGAGTTTCCTTCGATAGGCCCCAGAACCGATTCGGAGGCAGAACCATGAAGCCGTCCGATCTTGATCCGATGGCGGTGGCATTTTCATCAGCAGCGCACAGAGCAGTCAAACCGCCACGTGAACGCTGAAATCTCCTCGTGACCATCGATATCCAGGTTTCCGTTGATCGTTCGTCCCGGAAGGAGTGAAGCCAGGATGCCTTCCAGCTTGGGCCGAACGAAGGGGAACAGGGTGTCCGTCCACTTCCGAGCCCTCGCGGGCCTTTCAGGGTACTGAGCTTCGCCGCATAGAAAACCCAGGAACAGGTTCGGAAACGCCTCGTAGACCGCGCGGCTGTGCGCGCTGACCGGGAGGCCTGCCTGCCGGACGTTGAGACGATCGAGCGAGAAGCGGGCGAGGCCGAGCCTGATGTCCTACTGCTGTCCATTGGGCCCGCGCCGGACAAGCGCCAAATTCTGACGCGCGGCTGGCATACGCCGCGCCTTCGCTGGCGTTGCCAACTCACGAGCAAGGGCGGGGAAAAGCCCTTAGGGAATAAGTCGGACGAGCGACTCGGGTTCTCGACGATGCGCTCGATTCCGCCTTCAAAGGCTTCGCCAAACTAGCCTGACCAGTTGACGTCGTGACACTTTGCCTGCCACCATGGGGTCGGCTTGAGGAAAGCGCGGCCGCGGATATGTGGTCGGCAGTGTGGATGTGCGCGTTTTTCACTGCCGGAGCGTTTTGCTGCTGAATCCTGGTCTCGCTCTGCGAGGCCACCACCAGAAGGACCTCTCTCATGTCGTGCTCCCGATTTCTCCTCCCCGCCTGGACCCTGGCCCTCCTCCTGCTCGTCCCGTGCTCGCTCCTCGCGGTCCCGATCGACCCCGCGCTCTCGATCGTCGGCTCGACCGTCCTCGACGACGACGATCCCGATCTGGCCTCAGCGGCGAATACGTACAGCGCTTCGCTCTACGAAGTCGTCGGAGGTGGGACGTCAGGCGGGCCCTCTCTCAATACCGCGCTGACGGATCTCGGCGACGGCTTCGGTCACGACGCCTCGCTCACGGGCGACTCGACCTCGAGGACGGTCCTCGGCGCCGACTACTCGCTGACTGCCACGAACAACGGCGTCGACACGTACCTGCTGACCTTCGGGATCACGTTCGATCACGACACCCAGGCATTCGGCGCAGGGTCCGACTTCGACGCGCGTGCCCGCACTGAGCTCATTTTGGAGGCCCTGCTCGGATCCGGGATCACTCACCTCTATTCGCAACTGACGAGCGAGAGTGGCGAAGACTACTTCCTTGCCGGAAACGCGAGCTGGCAGGACGAGGTTCGCGACGAGACCACGAATACTCTCCTGGGCACCTGGGGCACACACCTGCAGTTCGGAGAAACGCGCTACTTCCAGGTCACCTTGGATGGAGGCGAGTCCGTGGATCTCGAAGCTGAGTTTACGATCGACGGCGAAGTCTTCGACGTAGGCGCATCGTACGCAATCGACTCGAGCATGTTCGTTTTCATCTCCGACATCGAAAATCTCTCGAACCCGATTCCGGAACCCGGCACCGCGCTCCTGTTCGCGACAGGCCTGGTCGGACTCGCGCTGCGCCGGAGAGGTTGACGTCGCGCGACCCCGCCGCGGGTTGCCGAACTCGAGCTTCGGGATCTTTCTTCTGAGGGGAGATCGCGGTCGAAGTACGGTCGAGAGGTGGTCTGCCGACAGCTCCCGGAATGCCCGACAAGGGTTCCGAGAACGAAACCGAGCAGAAACAGGATGTTAGTGGTGGGCCCTCCTGGGTTCGAACCAGAAAGGGCGGGAAGAAGACCTAGCACGTTCAGCTAGTTACGAGAGCCAATTTGCGCGAGGGACAAGCGAGAGACAAGCTCGAATGAGTGCGCTCACGGCCTGCTTTGAAACCTGGGTATCCTTGCGCACTCTTTTCGCAGCTCCCGCAGATGCGCCCGCGATGAACGAGCTGTTGTCTGCCGATGAACGGTGTGGACTCCTGCTTCGAGAGCGTGCCGAAGTGCCGGGAGGCCGGGCGTCAGCCGCACTCGCCGCAGCGGAGGTTCCCGTTGATGTTGGAGAGGTCCGCCTCCGGATCGCAGTCGGCGAAGTCGATCGACGTCTCGATGTCACCGCCGCCGATCTGACGGCAGTCGCAGGTGAGATCCGTGCCCGAGACGCTGCAGTTCTCGCACGTCTGGTCGTAGCTCCCTGGCGGCATCTGATCGGCAGGCCAACCGCACTCCGGCGGGTCGCCGATCTCGATTTCCAGGGGGTCGGCTTCGAGGATGAGCCGGAGACTCGCAAAGACCGTGATGCGTATGCCGACAGGCGGGTCTTCGTCGGCCCGGATGGTTGTGTCGAAGAGGCCGGTCGTGGGATCGACGTCGCCGTTGTTGGGTGTCACCGAACCCCCAACTGTGTTCATCTGGATGAAGACCGGCGGATTGTCGAAATTGCGGCGGCCCGTGGGTCCGTTCCACCAGGCGCGCAGCTGCAGGGAGGCCGACTCCTCGGGCTCCATGGAGTCGGGCACGTCCACCACTTCTACTTCGACGGTCACGCATCGTCCCTGGAAGTTCTCCAGGAAGGGCTTCGCGTCGAGGCCGAGGGACAGGATGTTCTGCTCGATGTCCAGCACGTCCTGGAGGTAGGCCTCCACGTCGCCACTGAACTCGCAGCGCTGGACGATCCGATCCGACGCCCTGTGGAACGCATCGGAGAGCTGCTGCCGGATGACCTCGGCATCGGCCTCTAGCTCGCCCTCGCCCCAGATCTGGTCGAGAAGCGTGAGCTGGATGGCCGCCCGGAGCCAGGCGAGGGTCTCGGCGACGGCGAGGGAGAAGAAGGCGTCGGCATTGGCACCACGGGCGATCGAGCGCAGCACGCCGTCACGCATCCAGTCGCGCATGATCTGCGCTGCGCGCTGCTGATAGGTCGCCAGATCGAGGTTCTGGCCGCCGAGGGCAGCGATGTCGTTCTGGGCGCGCAGTGCCCATCCCGACGAGCCGAAGCCACCCAGGCCACCTGAGGGATTGCCGTTCCCGCCGCCGGCACCGCTGAAGTGGAAGATGTCGTAGGTCAGCGTCGTGCCCGATGCCTCCGCCAGGCGCAGGTGGAAGTCGTCGCCACCGCCGAGCCAGCCGTATGCGAAGGGCTCGGCCGGCGGAGCCGTGAGCTCGATGGTGAGGGTCGCGCCGTCCGGCACGGGGAACTGAAGTCCGTTGGGCTCGAGCTGGGCCGCCGCGAGGAAGGTGCCGATGGGGAGATCGGGGATCGCCGTGACCGGTGTCATCCGAATCGCGACGTCCTCCTCTAGCACGTCGCCAGGCACGTCCAGCGTGAAGACCGTGCCGTCGCCGCCCGTTGCGACTACGATGCCTCCGCCCGAGCCGATGGTCTCCTCGGCGGCGTTGACTTCGTCGAGATCCGGCGAGACGTTCGTCGGAAGGGGCCACCTGCAGCTGGCGTTGGCCTCGCCGTCGTCGAAGGCGTCGCAATCGAGCGGGAGCAGATCCGAGCGCCGTACCCCCACACACGCGTGGCAGCGCGCGCGCCGTACGGCGCACCCAGCCAGCCCGTCCGGCTCCTCGGAGACGCACGGCCCAGGGAGCAGCCGCTCGAGATCGGAGCGGTTCGAGCAGCGCTTGCCGACCCCGGCGAGGAGCTGTGCCTCGCGCTTCCCGAGCTTGGCGCTTCCTTGGAGGGCGAGGAGGACCGCGTCCGCCAGCTCGCTCGCGCTGGCGGCCCCGCCCGTCTTCCCGCCGAGGATCTTCTTCTTGGCTTTCGCCACCTCGGACCAGACCGTGTCATGGACCGCGAGCACACGCTTCGCCACGTCCGCCTGGCACTTCGCGCCGTCCTTGTCCCCCTTCTTCGTCTTCAGAGCCTCATCGAGTGACGCACCCAGGACATCGCCGAGCGTCGCCATGCTCGTGGAGGTGGCGATCTCGGAGGACGACTCGGAGCCCGTGTAGCCGAAGGGCGGCGGAGCGCCCGCACACTTCTTCGCCGCGCTCTTGGCCGCTTTCTCTGTAGCCCGGCCCACCTTGCCCCGCGCGTCGGCGAACCGGCAGAAGCCCGGGGCGTCCTCCTTCTCCGCGGCTCCCAGCTTCAGGCAGCGGAGCTGCTCCTTGCCGGTGGTACGGGCCACGGAGGCGGCCCGCGTGTTCACCTCGACCACGCAGGCCGCGCTGTCGCCGATGAGCACCACACTCCCGGCGCCACTCGGTCCAACGCCGGCGGTCAGGGCAAGGAGCGCCACCGATCCGATCGTTCTAGGGAGCCAGCCTGTCATCGCTTCGTCCCCTACGGCCCGCTCTCAGAGCCGAACTTGTTTCCCTCGTAGACGTTCGTCCCGGCCACGGTCTCGTCGAGGAGATCGAAGCCGCCGCTCTTCTTCGCCTTGTTGCTTCGGAAGGTGTTGTCGGAGGTATCGTGGACGTGGAGACCGTTCTCGGCCGACTTCGACACCTTGTTGCCTTCGAGGAGGTTCCCGGTGGTCTGGTTCGTCGAGGACCCGATCTCGATGCCATTCTCGCTGCACCCGGAGATCTTGTTCCGAAGGAAGTCGGAGTCGATCGCCTCGATGTCGAAGCCGTCCTTGGCGCCCTTGACCTTGTTCTTCTCGTAGTGGTTTCGCGCTCCCCGTGCGCGAAACCCGTCGGAGTGCGCGTTCGTGATCTTGTTGGCCGTGAAGAAGTTGTCGTCGCCCTCCACGTCGATGCCGTGATCTCCCGCTCCCTTGATTTTGTTCCTCTCTACCGTGTTCCCGCTCCCCTGGACGTAGATCGACTGGCTCTCGGTGTCCGCGATCTTGTTCTTCTCCACGCGGTTTCCGGTCGAGTCGCCCTCGATCAGGATGCCGTTGTCGCCCGTCCCGTCTACCCGATTCTTCTCCACTACGTGGTTCTCACCCGACAGATCAATCGCGTCGTCACCGATGTCGATGAAGCGGTTCTTGCGGATGATCGAGTCCGTCGTAGGCGGGTCCGGATCTTCGTCGCCGAAGTCGATGCCGTCCTCGACGGTTCCCTCGATCGTGCACTTCTCGATCAGGAGACCCGAGCTCGCGTAGGAGCGGATGCCATCGAATCCCGGAGCATCGATCGTGCACTTCCGGATCGCAATGGCGGTGGATTGGATCACCCGCACTGCGGAGGCGTTGGGGCTCCGCAGTACGAATCCCTCCAAGGTGATCCGATCCGAGCTCTGGATCAGGACCGCGGCGAGGTCGGTGCCGAAGGCGTCGACCACGGGCTTCCCCTTGCCCTTGATCGCGACCCCCGTCTTCCCGTCCACCACGAAGGGGTCGTATGCTCCCTTCGCTACCAGGATCTCGTCCCCATCCTGGGCGGCGTCGACGGCGGCCTGGACCGTGGGAAAGCCGGCCGGCACCTGGAGCGTGGTGGCGGCCGAAGCCAGCGGCACCGAGAGGAAAAGTGCGAGTGCAGAAAACTTCATCCGCTTCTCCCAGCGCTAGTCAACGCCCTCAGCGTCGCGCGGGGTAGACGTTAGTGTACCCGAAGCGGGGCCCTTGGATGACGCTGCCCACGGTAATGATCGCGCTGACAGAGGTTGCGTTCACTTCTGAGCCCAGAAGAGGATAGCCCGTCTGGCCAGGGACAAGGGTTCCGAGAACGAAACCGAGCAGAAACGGGACGTTAGTGGTGGGCCCTCCTGGGTTCGAACCAGAAAGGGCGGGAAGAAGACCTAGCACGTTCAGCTAGTTGCGAGAGGCCAATCGCGCGAGGGACAAGCCAGGGACAACCCGACCCGACGGGCTGCAGGGCCACCCGGCGAGCACCAGGCTTCGAACCTGAGGGCCCGGGGTTAGAGTCCCTCCCGGCGTGCCAGATTGCCTTCGTTCCCAGGGAGTTCCCGCGGCGACGCGACCTCGTGATTCGCGGCTTTCGGTGCGTGTGACCAGATTTGTGACCGATCGTGACCACGCCCCGACAACGTGTCCGGGCGTTCACGCACTAGCACCTGCTCGAGAGCCCTGGCGAAGGGCGCTCACGGGAGCGCTTCCAGCGCACGAAGCGCTACCGCATCCGAACGCCGCGTCGCCCTCGTGCCGGGCGAACGGATTGGCCCTAGCTTCCTGCACGGCGCCCCGTGATGCGCCAGAGAGGCTCGACATGAATTGGGAAGCGATCGGTGCAATTGGGGAAGTCGTTGGAGCCATCGCAGTCATCGCTACGCTGGCCTACTTGGCGGCTCAGGTACGCCAAGCGACCAATTCGGTTCAAGGCGCAGCCGAACTAGAAGCTTCAAAACAATTCACTGATTGGCATGCTCGAATAACGAACTCGCTTGAGTTGAGGACTATTTGGGACAAGGGCGCAGCAGACGAAGACTTAGACGATGTTGAGAGAGTCCAGTACGTGTGGCTTATCGCCGAGCTCTTCTTCATGGTCGAAGGCTTCTTTCGACAGTACAAAAGGGGGCTGATTTCCAAGGCTACCTGGGAGCCATTGGAAATGGCGGTGGTTAGCTCACTCAAGACTGTTCAGGGAGGTGCATGGTGGGATTCGGGAGTGGCGCCGCTTTCCGGTGAATTTCGCGATCACCTCAATGAAGCACGGAAGTTGGGAACCGATTTTGTTCTTCCTGATGTTGGGAATAGAGTCAAACCCAATCGTGTCGATCAAAGAGCCGAAACCACCTGACAAGGCGAAGCACTCGGGCTCTCCCAAGAGGCGCCGTCGAGTGCCGTCCGCGAACCTGGTGCCGCCGAAACGACACCTCCCTGCACCCTATTGCACGCCCCTGCACCGCATTGAGACGCAAGTCCCCGTCACTTCTTCTTCTTGGACCAGGCTTCGAACCTGAGGGTCGGGGGTTCGAATCCCTCGACCCCGGCACCGCGCGCCGGTCCATTCCGGGCACTTGGCATCGCCGTCGAAATCGATTGGGACATGGCAGTCGACGCTTGTGACCGGATCGTGCCCATCTGCGACCGTGACTGCTCGCTGAAGACCGCGATTCACGTTCCTGCCACCGCTCGTTGACTGTGCTTCGTTCACGTCGGTCATCGATCGCTGCGTGGCGTCGACCGACACGCGCTCATCCGGCATCGCTCCAGTGCAATCTCGGCCGATCGGCTCAAACTTCGTCGTCCTTCGCTCCACCCACGACAGTCCCGGTCTGGGATCTCCTGGCCGAATACGAGCGCCATGAGCCGGAGAAGGCTCTTCTTCACCAGGTCGCGCGCAAGCAGCTGCAAGGATTCCTCGCGAGCGTCGCTACGCTGATCGACATGGTTCCGATCACGCGCCGCACCGCGCTCAAGGCTTCCGCCGCCGGCCTGGGTCTCGCCGTTCGAGCGAACCCGCTGCGAGCCGCATCCCACGCGCAGCACGCGCTTCCGGCGGCGCTGGAGGGCGAACGCCTCTTCGCCGATGTCTCCACGTATGTCGACTTCGGCGTGCATCACACCGGCAAGGCCGGGGACCGCGCGACCTCGGACTGGCAGGCCGAGCACCTCGAGGCGCTCGGTCTCGAGGTCGAACGCCAGTCCTTCGAGCTCGAGCAGTTCTTCGAAGCGGAGGCCTCGCTGCTGCTCGCCGACGGCCGCGCCGTGACCGTCGCCGCGCAACCCCCGGCCACGACGACCGACGCCGCGATCACGGCACCGCTCGCAGAACTCGGCACGGCGGACAGCGCGGCCGGCGCGATCGTCCTCATTCCCTTGGAGGGTGACAACAACACGATCGACGAATCCGCGAAGCTCGCCCAGTTCGATGCTGCATTCGAGGCGGGCGCCGCTGCGGTCGTCGTGCTCTGCGATCACCCTTCGGGCCGCATCCAGTTCGGGAACGTCTCGGACGCGCGCGCCCACTGGCGTGTACCGCTGGTGCTGGCAGGACGCGCCGACGCCGAACGACTGCGCGGCGCGGTTGGCACGCCCGCGACGCTCACCCTCACGGGCGAGACCCGGCCGATCAGGGCCCAGAACGTCCAAGGCCGCCTCCGGCGCAGTCCGCAGTGGATCGTCGTGTCTACGCCGCAGTCGGGCTGGACTACCTGCGGAGGCGAACGCGGCCCGGGAATCGCATACTTCCGTGCGCTGGCGACCTGGGCAGCAGGGCTCGAAGGCGGACCCAGCTGGCTCTTCACCTCGAACTCGGGCCATGAGCGCCACAACCTCGGAGCCCGCGTCGCTCACGAAGCCGGCACGCTGCCGCGCCCCGAGGATACGGCGCTCTGGCTCCACCTCGGCGCCGGAATCGCCCAACGGGACTGGGTCGCGAGGGAGCACGGTCTCGAACTGCTCGACGAGAAGTCCTACACGCTCGCTAGCTGTGACTGGCGCGATGCCTGGACCGTGCTGCGTCATTTCTGGGGGACGTCGACCGCCGTCGTGCCCCATCAGTGGCTCGCCTTCGGCGAGCTCATCGAAGTGGTCGAGCACGGCTACAGCAGGAACCTGGGGGTCGTTTCGGAGCAGCCCTACCACCACGTCCCCGGAGATCTCGCGAATACCACGAGCCCGGAGATCCTCGAGACGGTGGGCCGCGCAATCCACGGTGCGCTGGGCGATCTCGTCCCGACCCTGCCCGGCGACACTACGTGAAGACCGATTGGCCCGCACGATCCGGCCACCGAGTTACGTGCGACCTTCTTGGACTCGCCCGTGGCCCTAAGGCTCATGTGCGGACGGGCCTCCCTGATGAAGCGCTCTATCTCTGTGAGGTCGTCGTGGGGCCGGACACACTCGCGTCCGGATTCGGCCCCCGCAGGCATATTTGACATAACGCCTACCGGCGACTCCGGCGGAGCAGGACCGTTTCGCGCGGGTCGCCTCGTTTTGGTGTCCTGGTCCCTTGCCTATCGGCCAATGGCATTGAGGGTCCCCTAGACTGGTGCCGTGGCCTCACGACTACGACACCTTCGAGCGCGCGCCCTCAAGACGATGTTTCGGGCCCACACGGCGATCTACGAACTGAGCGACGGTCGCATTGGCACCACCGACAGAGCCCCGATGCTCCTGCTATCCGTCTCGGGTCGGAAGACGAGCCAGATCCGAACGACGCCGCTGGTCTACTTCGAGGACGGTGACCGCTACGTGGTCGTCGGCTCCGACGGCGCGGCCCGGCGTGACCCGCAGTGGTGGAAGAACCTCCAGGTGAATCCCAGGGGTTCGGTCCGGGTCGGACGTCGGCAGTTCAACGTGGAGGCGACCTTGGCGGAGGGCGCGGAGCGCGCCCGTCTGTGGGAGCTCGGCAAGGTCGTCAATCCTGCGTGGGCGCAGTACCAGAAGACGACCGAGCGCACGCTGCCCGTCGTGGTGCTGTCGCCCCTGCAGAGCTAGGGACGGTTCTACGGCTCAGGGGGCGTAGAAAATTGGCGAGGTGTACGCCCGCTCCTGGATCGTCGCGGCGCCTTCGATGTTGCGTGGATCGAGCCCGAGCGCGAGCGCGTCGAAGACCGAGTGTCGTGGCGTCGGGATCTCGAGCACGCGGACGTAGTAGAACGCCTTGCGCGAGGCATCGAAATCCGGGTCACGCCAGACCGTACCGAGTACGGTCGAGCCGACGTCGTTTCGATAGGTGCCGAGGTCGAGGTCGACCGTGTTCTCCACCGGGGGCACCCGGCCCGAAGCATCCGGTGTGCGTTCGTCCGACCAGGCGATGTCATGCACGCGTTCACGGGCCTGCCCCTCGAAATCGAGCCAGCCCTTGATCATCTGCACACGGTCGAGGTTCGCGCTCTTCGGATCTTTCTGGGCAACGACCAGGAAGGAGGGCGCATCAGCATCGCCGCGGGCGGGAAGATCGGCGCCCATCGGCACGCCGTGGCGCCGGCCGGTCGCGTCGATGTCTCCCGCGGTCGCGTGCTCGGGCTCGAAGCGCCAACCCCCGAAGACACGCACGCCGATCCTCGGGCCGGTGGTTCCGTAGACCTCGCGCCTTCGGAATGCTTCGAGGATGGCCTGCCGCGAATTCTCGCGGGCCCAGACCGCCGCCAGGCCCGAAGCCGACATCGACCAGCCCGTGGCCCCGTTCTTGCGGCCTTGCCCCTGCTTGTTCTCGGGGATGGAGTCGCGCGCCAGCTTGCCCCAGAAGTTCGGCTCCTCGGCCGACGCCATGCCGGTATGCGAATCGGTGGAGCCGATCAGGCCGAAGCGATACGGGTTCGCGCCGACGCGCTCCTCGATCGCCAAGCCTCGCAGGAGCGCGGGCCGAATGTAATCGCCCACCTGCGGATCATAGGGAGGGGGATCCTGCTGGATGTAGAACGGATAGGTCTCGAAGTCGGCGAAGGGATCGTCCGGCGAGAACTCGGGATGCGTCTCCGAGTCGCCCTTGATCTGCGTGATCTCCGCCACCGGCTCCAGCGCCTGGCGCTGACGAGCCAGCTCCGCCGTATACGGCTCTCCGCGCAGCGTCTTCTCTCCGAACATGTAGCCCTTGGAGATGTTCGAGTTGTGGGGGATCGCGATGAAGTCGATCCCGAGCTGCGCCGAGGTCTTCTCGATCCAATCGAAGAGATCCCCTGGATACATGCTGTCCACCGACGCATAGGGTTGGAACTGTGAAGCGAGCTCGGCCCCGGCGCTGGTGAAGACCACCCGGTGCAGGTTGGCGCCGCCGGGAATCGAGCTCCACTCCCAACCGATCAGGGTCGTGAAGTGCCCCGGAGCGTTGTGCTCGTCGGCCACGAGCACGGCCTCCTGCCAGGCGGTTCGCGACATGGCGGCGGCCGCAGGGATCGCTTGGACGGGCGGATTCTTGGCGGCTTCTTCGACAGGCTCGGGCGTGGGCAGGAACGAGGTGAAGGCCGCCATGCCTTCATCGTCTTCGATCACGCCCTCGAGCCAGTACTCCCCGAGAAAGGCCTTCGCCCGGTCGAACGGACCCAATCCTTCCCGTGGAATTCCGTCTTCGACGACGGTGCGGATCACGCCGAGGTACTCGGCATGATCGGCCACGACGAGGAAGTCGAGTGGGGTCTCGATCTGAACTCGCGCTCGATGGTAGGGATGGATCACCGGCAGGCCTTTCGCGTAGCGATAGGCCGTGTCGGGATCGGCGCTCATGTTGCGGTTCAGGTAGGCATCGAAGGAGTTGTTGGTGTGTAGGTGAGTGTCCCCGAAGAGCAGCACCTTCGGATCGTCCTCGGCTGCCGCGAGTGGGGCTTGCAGGGCAAGGAGCGACAACAGGAGTACCGCCGACACCAGCATGTATCGATGAAACATTGCGCCCTCCTCGGGTGGCCGCGCCGTGCGTGCCGCAAGCGCAGCCACGGAGAGGCTAGCGCCAATGAGTCGCCCCCTGGCCCAAGCGATCGCCGCCGCGACGTCGCCCAGCGACTTCGCCCGACACGCCCCTTGGGGGTCAAGCGCGGGGCACGGGACGGCCGATGCGTCGGGGATGCGCATCTTCGCCATCCTCCTGATGGTCGTCGCGCTCTGGTACGGCGCGAGTTTCTTCAGCTCCGGCATGGATGACCCGACTCCCGCGGCCGCGCCGCTGGAGCAGGGGCGTCAAGGCGCCAGCCGCGATCAGGCGGCCGGCTCGAGCCGCCCCAAGCCGATCACACGGCGGGTCCACGATCGCGTGACCGCGGCGATGGACCAGAGCGAGCGCCGCGCCGAAGGTCGCTGAGAGACCCTGGGATCTAGGGCGTGTCGGCGACCTGCTGCTCCAGCTCGCGGTAGACGAAGTAGCCGAACATCATCTCCTCGAAGGTCTGCTCGCCGTAGCGGACGGTCGCCGTCGGGTCCGGATTCGCCGGATTGAGCTCCGAGTTGTCGAACGCGGCGTGGATGCGGAAGGTGGTGCCGGCCGGGATCCGCTTCGGCGGGTCGAGCACGTACTGGCGCTGCCAGTTGAAGTCCCAGCGCGGCACCGAGAGGAGCGGCTCGACGCGGCCGTCGGGGTACTCGGCCTCGAACGCCATGCGCTTGCCGCGAAAATGCATGTGCGGTGAGATCCGGTAGAGCAGGATGTCGTGCTCGATCTCGAGCTCCGCCTCCGACTCGTGCTCGCGCGCACCCGGCGGAATTTCGAAGTCGAAGCGACTGACGGCGCCGGTCTTGAGCTCGTGGGCGAGCGGCGTCTCCGAGAGGTAGAGGGCGAGCCGCGGGCGGTCCTCCTCCTCACGGCCGCTGGTGGTGTAGTGGAGCTGGAAGCGCAGCTTCGACCCGGCGGGCACGAAGTAGCCGGCGCCATCTGGAAGCAGCTTCGGATCGCGGCCCGGCACGTAGGCCGCGAACATGCCGCGCGTGAAGGCCGGCCCCTCGACGCGGGGCGCGCGGTGCTCGGCGGGGTAGCGGATCCACGCGAGGCCGTGGTGCATCACCTGGGGGCGACTCGGCTGGAGGTCGACGGCGCGCACCCATAGGTCGCGGTCGACGGGGAGCTCGACGATCTCGTAGCGGTAGGGCACGACGCCGGTCGCCGGGATCGGCTGCGGCGGCACCTCGACGACGAGATCGGGCTCGCCGAGCGCCCACTCCGCCCGCACGGCCGGAGGCGCCTCGGCCAGCGGGTCGCCACCGTTCCCGCGCGGCGCGCCCGCCTCGATCCAGTGCACCAGGCGCCGCGCCTCGGCGCGGCTCAGGGAGATGTCGTTGGCGAAGTGGGCGACGTGCGCGTCGGCCTGCCACGGCGGCATTCGCTGCGTGCGGATCACTTCGCGCATCATCGGCGACCAGCCGCGCACCATCTCGTAGCTCGTGAGCGCGAAGGGGGCGACACCGCCGCCGCGGTGGCACGACCCGCAGCGCTCGGCGAGCAGCGGAGCGATGTCGTCCGCGTAGGTGATCTCGGGCTCCGGATCGTCGAAGAGGATCAGGCAGCCCGGTGCGTCGCGAACCGGCTCGGCGATCCCCTCACCGCCGAGCTGCGCCGCGATCGCGTTGCGGAGGAAGTGCTCCCGCGCCGGACGCTGCGTCTGGTAGTCGAGGCGGTCGTCGATCGGGCCGCGGTAGACGATCTCCCAGGTCTTCGGGTCGAGAACGAACGCCTCCGCAGTGCGCGTCACGCCGAGCGACTCCGCCACGAGCTGGGTCTCGTCGACCAGGATCGGCAGCCCGATCCCATACTCTGTGGCCTCGGCGGCGATCGAAGCGCGATCGTCCTGCGGGCTCGCGTTCAGCAACAGGAACGCGACGCCGCGGGGCGCGAACTCCTCCTCGAGGGCCGCGAGCGCGGGCACTGCGTTGCGCGCGATCGGGCAGCCGTTCCCGTGAACCAGCAGCACGACTGCCTGGCGGTCGCGGTACGCGTGGAGCTCGTGGAAGCGTCCGCGCTGGTCGAGCAGCGCGAAGTTGTCGACGGCCGCGGCGGGTGCCCCGAAGAGCACCGCGGCCGCAGCCCATCCGGCGATCAAGCCAGCCCTCATGGGCCACCTCCGGCTCCGCAGAACCAAGAGACTAGGACCGATTCTCAGCGTGCGCCCCATGAGGCTCCCGCCGGCCCGGACGTTAGTGGTGGGCCCTCCTGGGTTCGAACCAGAAAGGACGGGAAGAAGACCTAGCACGTTCAGCTAGTTACGAGAGCCGATTCCCGGGAGGGACAAGCCAGGGACAAAGCGCGTTCCCATCGTTTGAGGCTGCAGATTGAGGTTGGCTTCCGATGCGCCACCTCAACTGCCGGACCTCGCTTGGCCTGAGGCCAGCGCAGCGAAGAGCGCCAAGACGCCCAAGCTGATGACCACGGCTGCCAAGCCACCAGCAATCACGTTGTGAAATTCCATCCGAAGACCTCCGTTCACACACAGGATCGGGCCGATAGAGCGCGAGCGAATGGCTAAGACCGGTTGTTTCCCTGACTGAAAACGGTCATGCGCACCGGGCCGCTAGAGGCCAATCTCGTCTGCATGTTCGGAAACGACTGGCTAGATCGCGCTTTCTCGGGGACCACGCCTGCCTCTCGAGTGGTGGCGGAGAAGCGCATCGTCGAGGCGAGTGATCGCGAGGCTCCCGAGCATCGCGTCTCGGCCGCTCTGCGGACGGAGTTCGATGCCGACGGCCCCAGCGTGCAGCTGGTGGTCGAGTGGGCGTGCAGCGGTCAACTGAGCTTTCTCGACTCTGCCCAGGTCGAGGCCACGATTCGGTTGCTCCAAGAGGCGCTGCCGCAGCTGCGAGAGATGGAAGAGGCCGTTGAACCTGCTTGGGTCCGATGGCGAGGCGTCGAGACGGACCCTGCCGCCTAGCGATCGGCGTCCGAGAGTTCCCGAATCCTCTCGATCAGCTCGCCCTGGTTCGCGACACCCACCTTGCGAAAGATGGCCTTCAGATGGTTGCGGACGGTGTGGGGGCTGATGAACAGCTTCTTGGCAACCGCAGAGACACGGGAACCGTTCAGAAGCTCCACGAGAACCTCGCGCTCCCGGGTCGAGAGTTCGCGAAGGTCCGGGTGGTCGAGACGAATCGCCCCGCCTCCATCGCGAGAGGCCGACAAGCTGAGCCCTTGTAGTTCGAGCGCGATTCTCTGAAGGGTGCCGCCAAAGTCGGATGGGTCCGCTCCGACGCGCTTGGCGGTTTGGACTTCCCCAAGATCTACGACCAGAGCAAACGTGGCCTCGATTTCGCCGGCATCATCTTTGAGCGTCCGAGGGATCACGATGACCGGATAGGTCCGTCCATCTTGTCGCCGGAGCACCGACAGACGGGTGCGGAAATCACCGGCCAGAATTGCCTTGTTCTCCTCTTGCATCGTCTCTCTTAGTTCCGGCGGAGTCAGGACATTCGAGGGCTTTCCTTCGAGGTCCTTTGCTTCGTAGCCCGACCATTCGAGGAGCCGCTTGTTCGCGTAGAGGGTGCAGCCCTCTCGGTCGCGAATGAGCACCCCGCAGTTCATTTCTTCGATGAGCGAGAGGAGCCCTTCGTAGCTTGGCTCAACCTGCCAGGGGAATTCAGACACTGCGAGACACTCTACCAGCCTGACGCCCGGCGAGTGTCTGTCCCTGGTACGGTTCTCGGCACCCAAAGCCCCTGGTCGAAGGAGTGGCCCATTCTGAGCCGACAAACGACTTGTGGTGGCCATGCACCTCCGTTGCCCCGCCAGCAGTCTCCGTGGTAAGGAGACCCGATGGAAGTAACGACTACTGCTCCCCGGGATGCATGGGGAAGAAGAGCTCTCTTCACCTTTCCGGGGACAGCGGCCACCCCCCTGCTTGCGGTGGAAATCATACAGCGGCGGTTGCGGTCGGGATGGCTCCAGTGCGCAGGTCTTCTTCGACTGCCAGCTCAGACGCGGGCGCGGCGGTCCGGGCTTGGACTGCTTTGGATCGTACCGCTCACAGTTGCTTGGCTCTGTGTTTCAGGCGCGGCTTCCGCTGCCAAGTTCGACATGTCTCCGTACTTCGGCTCCGCCACCGTCGGCGACTTCCGCCTCTACGAGCTGAGCACGGGCGGGACTCGTTTGGAGGAGATCACCGGGGTGTATCGGTGGAAGAAGGGACTCAGAATCACCTCCTTGTCCACCCAGACAGACTTGGAGCCCGCCGAGGTAGAAGCGTTTGCCATCCCGGGCAAGAAGACATTCCTCGGAGACAGCTTCTCAGCTGGCCTCTTCGTAGACCTCAAGAAGCCCAAGACTATGTACAAAATGAGGGTGAAGCCGGGCAAGACGAACCGCGTGAGAGCTAACGGGCGCGCTTTCTTTGAGGGAAGCTTCATCGGGAAGGCCAAATATAAGGCGGAGTGGATTTTCAGCGGGTTGGAGCCGCTTGACACGCCGGCCGCTTCATACCCGGACACTGCCCGCGTGAATTTGGTGCTCGCTCTCATCATCAAGGACCGTGTGTTCGGCGATGTCGTCGAGGCGGTCACCGAGCGTGCGATGTGGGCGGCCAGAGGCTTGGGGGAGGTCGCAAGGCTGTACCGCACGACCACTTGGGTCAACGGAGCCATGGTCGATGACACCGGCTGGATCGACGCATGGCTCGTGGATGCCCGAATCGGCGGCCAATCACACCCCTAGGAAGCAGCCAGTGGTTTCAGAATACGCCAGAAAGGGAGGCCCGAAATGGCGCAACCTCGTGTAGTCACAGCGCTTGCCTTGATGTGCTTTATCGCATCCGGGTGCGCCACGTTCGCGGGTGACGGTTTGCCGGACATCTCACCCGCCCCGCCGTCGCTTCCTCCGGCGATCGAACACACCATCGGGGACTTCAGCTTTCATCTCGACGGCGGAAAAATGATCTCGTCGGTAAAGGCCGGTCGAAATCTCAATCAGCAGATTCTGCGGCGATGGAAGCAGGCGGGGTATATCTCAACCGAGGCGTACGTGAAGTCTGGCCAGTTTTCCGGGAGAGCCGACTACAACCTGACCCTCGAAGGTCACCAGGAAGGTGAGTCCAGTGTGGTGCTCCAGTTCATCAGCGGGTTCACACTTTTCCTTATTCCGTACTGGGTGAACTCGGACCATGACCTTCGGTACGTGCTCGAGCACGTTCAGAGTGGTCGGAAGTTCGAGGCCGCCGCGAGCGACCGGTATACCTCGGTCGTAGGACTCGTTCTGGCACCAGTCGCGCTCTTCTTCCAAGGAGGAGCGATCAGAACGTGGACCCGGCTCGGAGACCACCTCTACGAGAACCTGGCCACTCAGGGAGCATTCGATCCGAGCAGCTGGCCGCCTGCGAAGATCCAGCCCCCAGCGGCGAAATCGCCGGTGGTTGTGCCCCTGGAGGAATCTCCCCCGATAGAGCCGGCTACGGCGCCACAGCCCCCAACAGCAGAAAGCGAAGACCGGCAAGCTCGCCGCCTTCGGCGGCTAGAGGAACTCCATCAGCAAGGCTTGATCTCGCAGGAGGAGTACGTCCGAAAGAGAAGTGAGATTCTCGACGACCTCTAGACTCCCAGGAAGCCGCCACCTAGTTGAGCGGACCCACCGACACTCGTTCGCCGCTTCGGGTGTTGATCATCCGCGATCCACACAAGAGAACTCCCTCTCCTTTCTTCCAAAGAGCGGTGTCGACCGTGTCCACCAGGTCTACTTCCCAAACGGAGCCATCTTCCAGAACGACTAGCCGGCCATCGTCCGCCAGAGATGAAACTGAGTGGCCCCCTTGGCATCCATCGGGGTCGCCGCGACTCTCGGCCCCGGCGGGTGCGAACACCTGTCGCTCCTTCGCTGCCGCGGCCTCCTCGGCCGATCGTCTGCCTTCCACACGGGCGGCCTCCCGAGCGGCCTGCTCGCGTGCCGCGATCCGCTCCGCGTCCTCCGCAGAAACCTCAAGGGCGGCTGCGAAGGATCCGTCCGACGACAGGCCTGCAACTGCCTTTTCAACCGCCTCTACAAGAAGCGCAGCGTCTTCGGGACCGCCTTGTCTATGAAATCCCAACTCGCGGCTGGTCGACCCGTGGAACTCTCTACTGAATGTTGTTTGCCCAAGCTCATCAACGAGTTCGGTACGCAGCCTCACAAAGGCCACCACTGGGTGAAGAAGCGTGCTCTCCGCCTCTAGGCCCGCCGATTCGATCGATGCCACAAGGCGCTTCCTTGCCGGGCTGGTTCCTTGCGCATCCTGGGCTCGCTGCCACGCTGCGATGCCCATGCGCGAGAGACCGTTGGCAAGCTCAGCCTCGACATACTGCACGAGTGAAGCCCCAGAATTGATCGTAAACGAGTCTACTTTCCCGAGGACGGTCGTCGCGCGAGAGTCGCTCACGCTGAGGTAGATCGCCTGACCGTTGGGCGCTGGCTTGGTGTCAAGTATCGGCATCTTGAGAGTCCGCGTGCCGCATCCGCTCAGCACAAGAAGTGTCAGCATCAGTAGCGCGCGCCTACTCTCAAGCACGTTTCGCATAGCCAGCGCCCAGCTCATGTGCTCGACACGCTCCGTTTGAACTTTCCGGCTGGCCTGTTCGGTATCAAGGCCACCTCGTCTCTTGGTTTGCCCCATACATTGGACTCCGTTTTGGCAGACCCTATATGATTCTCTCGTTGTAGCCGCCGGGTGGTCTTGAGCCGAGCTCACGCTCGAACAAGTCGGTGTCACTGACCCGCGGGTGCGAACCCCCGTTTCATCATGTTGGAACGGGTTGGAGCGGTTTAGCCGATAGGATGGGGATGAGTGAGCAGATGCGCTCTCTCAGCCATCGAACCACTCCGCAAACACCTCCCGAAACCAGACAAGGAGCGCTCAGCGGCGCTGCGAGCCTCGGTTACTCTAGGGGCCCGTGCTTCACGCATCGCGCATCTGCCTGCTCCTCGGTTTCGTGCTGGCGTGCTCGAACACCGTGACGCTTCGCTACTCGCCGGGCGGGGAGACGGCCAAAGCTGGCGGACCCGGCCTGATCTACGTCCGAGGCTTCGCAGACGTCCGGAAGAAGGGTGCTTCGGACCTTGGAGTGGTGCGTGGGGGATTCGGGAACATCCTCAAGCGCATCTACACGGACCGCCCGGTCTCGGCCCAAGTGACTGACGCGTTTCGGGCGGCCTTATCCTCTCGCAGCCTTCTAGCCGAACCGGAGGACGCTGAGATCGCCCTCGAGGGAACTGTCACCAAGCTCGACTGCAATCACTTCTACCGACGAGAGGCACACACCTCGGTTCGGGTCGTTCTGGTCGACCTCGCCAGCGAAAAACCGATCTTCGCGCGGATCTACGCAGCCGACGAGACGAGCGCGACATTGGCAACCGGCATCCTCTCGTCTACCAGTCGTCTCGCTGGGATGGCGGAGCGGACTCTTCAGAAGACCATCGATCAAGTACTGGCCGACCCAGAGTTCCTCTCGATCGCAACCACGACGCCCGGTTCAATTGAGCCCACAGGCCCCACAAGAGAACCCCTCAGAGATCGGACCACCGAGGACCGACTTCTCGAACTGCAGCGGCTTCTCGAAGGGAACCTGATCTCGCCCGAAGAGTACGAAGCGAAACGACAGCAGATACTGAATGACCTCTAGTGTGAACTAGAAGCGGCGGGCAGCCCGAACAGCCGAGAAAGCGTATGCCTCGCGCGCCTTCTAGGCCGCGAATGACGCCCCTACTGCTCCTCATCGTCTGGCTGCGACTCTTCTTCAGCATCGGCGGCTTCGCGAGCGCGCAGCTGCTCCGCGAACAAGTCGATGGAGGGAGCCGCAGTCATCTGTTGAAACGAGTCTCGAACGAGCTCGACCGTGGCATCCCGCATCTGCCGAGTCGCCATCTCCTCCGCGTTCCACACTCCCATGTCTGAGCTTCCCTCTCCTGTTGCTGTCCCGATCCATACGACGTCGCCTCGAGAATCCAGAAGCGTCCACTCCACCCGTACGAGCGTGGACTGGCTGCCGTAGCCAGTGATCGGACGCGACCTCACGAGCGCATCGAGTCGGGCCGCCAGCACTGCATCTCCGCTTCCCGAAGCAGCCGCCAGGATCTCCACCTCATCGAACACTCCACGGACCAGCGCTTCCGCGTTCGCGCAGAGGCTCTCGCCTACTGGCATCTGCACCTTTCCGATGAGATCCATGCTGTGCCATTCCGCCTCACACAGAGAACGGTCCAGCACAAGGTCGATCGCAATGGGAATCCGCTCTTGGTGCGGCACTGTGACCAATCCAATGGGAGACTCCCAGGTCCCCGAACAAGCGAGCGGCAACGCAAGGCTGAGGGAAAGCAGTGCAACCTCGAGAAGTCGTCTCGTCACTGCGATGTTCCGGGCGACTCGTGGATCGAGATCTCGTGCTGCTGCCACTCGGCTCGCGTCGCGTTCCAGACCTCGACTCGAAGGAGCCAGCTCGACGCGTCCTCGGGCAGAGCGAAGTAGAGGAATCCCTCCACTCGCTCGTTGGGCACGAGGGTGCGAGCACCGAGGCGGCTCTTCACGAAGTTGTACCGAACCTGAGAAGCATCCGAACTTGCTTTGGACCCTGCCGTATAGAGGACTGGTGCCGTCACGATCAGGACGCCCAGGCCGATCGGGCCGGCCAGCAGGAGCGGTGTGAGTCCGGCGGCTCCTGCCCCTCCCAGCCGAGCAAACCTCGAGTAGGAGGGAAGGAGATCTCCGCCGACCGAGAAGTCTCCGAGTGATGCACGTTCGGGAGTAACGGAGAAGCTCGATGCCGCGGTCCGATTCTCGGCGATGAGAAAGACGGGAAGGATCTCCTCTTCGAGAAGGTCCCGGCCGAATGACTGCGCGACCTCCTCCTTCGTGAGTGGGATCGCCGTGAGACGAAGGCCGTCGATCTCTGAGACATGGGTCACCGTCCCGGCCTGTGGCTGATAGGGAGGCGTCAGGACCGTCGAGCAACCGAGAGGCATCAAGCAGAGAACCGTCGCGATGATCGCCTTGCTGGCGAGCGCGGTTCCGGCGCGACCGAATCTCATCGCTGATGAACTAGCAGCGGGCACGTGTTCGAAGATTGCCTTCAACTTGTGATCACCCTGCGCTGGGCTTCGACGCAACGGCCAAGCCGAGAAGTGCGCCGCGATGGCGGAAGCGAAGATGGGGCACATTCACCCTGGTAGCATCTCACGAGCACCCGAGCGATGTCGGACTTGATCCACTCGGATCGGGAGCGGCCTCCTGTCTAGTTTACACGTGCAACCCCGCACTCGAGGTGGGATGATGGACGGGACCGCAAGGGAGCGTGACGTGGATCCCATGCCTGCTTCCGGGAAGCACCTCTCCTCCGTGACATCGAATCTCGTCCGCTTCGAGACGTCACGGCGGCTCCTCTGTGCCGTGGTCGCTCTCGGGCTCACCTCGGCGTGCACCACGATCGCCGTCCATCCGGTGGATGCACGGAAGCATCCCATGGAGCTCGTCTGCATCGAGGACAACCCTCAGGTCGCGATCGGTGACTTCCTGATCATCGTTCAGAACGAATTTATGCGTCATGGAATCCTGACGGAAGTCTACGAAGATGAACCCCCGAAGGACTGCGAGTACCTGATGACCTATACGGCCAGGCGCTCGTGGGATCTGGTTTCGTTCATGGCCACGGCCTACCTGAAAATTGACAAGGGGCCGCGGAACGTCGCTTCTGCCTCGTACAAACACTCGGGGGGCTTCGGGCTCAGCAAGTATGCGAGCACGGAGTCGAAGATGAAGCGCGTCATCAACGAGCTCCTGGCTGATTTTTGAAGCACCGTTGCTCCCAAGGAGGTGTCGTTTTGGTGACGAGAGAGCATTGGACTCCGAAGCTATGCGTGGCTCTCCTTGCTGGCTTCGCTCTCCTCGCTTCGGCGTGCGGAATGAAGGTCGTCAACCTGACGCCCGCGGGCCCGCCGCCCGCGGAGCTCGCGCAGCTTCCGTTTGAAGACGTCGTTGCGGTCGAGCCGTTGCAGACGGTCGAAACCGACGACAGCGACGACGCCAGACGGTTCCAACTGGGATTCGAGAAGGGTCTTCGCGAGGCCAACCTATTTCGCCAGGTCACCGCACCACAGGCCGCGAGCTTCCAGGTCGATTTCACCCTGCGGGGCAGAGTTTCCGGAGAGTTTCACCGGAACGGTTTTCTGAACTTCGTCACCTGGTTTCCCGGGCCGTTCCTGCTGATGCACAGCTGGCGGGGCACGCGGCACTTCTACGACGCGCGGGCGGACGTCGAGCTGATCGACTCGCGGACCCAGGCGGTCGTCGGAAACTATCACGCCGAAACCCGGCAGAGGCTCACACACCAATCTGGAAATCCCTTTCACATACTGGGTGTCGTCATCATCTTCCCGGGCGCCATGAAGGGCTACCGGAGCATCAAGCCCGCGCTGATCCACCGAGCGGCTCTCTACGAAGAGGCGTACGAGGACCTCTGGAACAAGCTCGCGATAGAGATCGCACGAGACCGAGCACCCTACTACGCCGCGCGCGCGAGCGAGCTGCGGCAACGCTGCGGACGACGCCTCAACGCTCCGCCGGTCTCAGGGACGGCTTGGAGCGAGTTCATCGCGTGTCAGACCACTCACTTTCGACCGAAGAGCGAGGAACAAACGCAGGACGGTCGATCGACTCTCTATGAGAGCGAGGATGGATCGATTCGAGTCTTCGTGATGGACGAGTGGATCGTCCGGTGGGAGACGGCGCCTTCTCCTGGTGATGAAGTCGAATAGACCGAGAGAGTGAAGTCCGAAGATCAGCAGAAGCTCGCCGAAGCGCTCGTCTTCGCACTCGAGAAGCACGGGCCCCAGACGCGCAAAGGGAAGTCCGAAGTCCCCTACGTCAGCCACCTGCTCGCGGTATCGGGCTACGTGCTCGAGCACGGAGCGGGCGACGTGAACCTTGCCGTCGCAGGGATGCTTCACGACGTCATCGAGGACTGCAAAGTGAAGGACGACGAGCTGCGAGAGCGATTCGGTGACGAGGTCGCCCGGATCGTTCGCAGCTGCACCGACACACTTCCCGGCGACCCTTCACGCGACGAGTCGCCCTGGCGGGAGCGCAAGGAGAACTACCTCGCCGCCCTCGCCAAGAAGGACCGCGCCGCGCAGATCGTCTCCTCCTGCGACAAGGTGCACAACCTCCAGAACATCTTGGCCGACATGCGCGTCGAGGGCGTAGAGTTCCTCACGCGCTTCAATGCCTCGCCCAAAGAGATGCTCTGGTACTACCGCGGAGTTCGATCGGCCTTGCGACCCGACCTGCCCGCGGCGCTACTCGGCGAGCTCGACGCTCTCGTTACCGCGTTCGAACACGCCGTGGCGCCCGCGAGCTGAACCAGGAACAGCCAGTGGATCGAGAAGCTTGTCCGTTTTGCCCTCCGCCCGAAGAGCGTGTCTTCCATCGAGGGGAGCTCGTCACCGGCTTGTGGGACGGATTTCCAGTGAGCCCGGGGCACGCTCTGATCATCCCGGCTCGCCACGTCGCCACCTGGTTCGAGGCCACGCCCGAAGAGCAGGCCGCGCTGGCGGCGGCGCTCACCGAGGCTCGCAACGCCATCCAGGAAAAGCACTCCCCGGACGGCTTCAACATCGGAGTGAACGTGGGCGAAGCGGGGGGCCAGACAGTTCCCCATCTGCACGTCCACCTGATCCCCCGCTACGCGGGAGACGTCGAAGACCCTCGCGGCGGCGTGCGCTGGGTCGTTCCTGGAAACGCGACGTACTGGAGCGCGAATTGACCCGGCTCGCTTCAGCAGACACGGGCGCGCTGGGCTTCGCAGAGCAGCTTCTGACGCTGCTGCGCGAAGGTCGCTTCACGGCAACCTACAAGTACGCCGTGATCCTGGCGCTGATGGATCTCTGCCTCGAGCATTCGACACGCTCTGGTGCGGCCCCCTCCTCGGTCACGACGCGCCAGCTTGCCGAAAAAATCATCGAGCTCTACTGGACTCATTCGATTCCGTTCCGCGGCGGCTCCATCCTGCGCCAGAACGCAGGCGGTCAGGCGCATGTCCTCACGTCCATCGCGAGGTTCCGAGAGAGGCTCTCTTCCCGGGTCGGCGGATCTCTCGATCGCGCTCGTCGCGCCGAGCCGAAACACTGGGAGCGGCTCGTGAGGGACGTCGAGTGGAGCTTGGTGGAGATGCCCCTACCGAAGCTCCAGCGACTCGGGCGCGACGAAGCGCGCTTCATCTACGAGATCGGGTGGAGTGACGACGTGCGGAAGCGTGATCTGCGCTCTTCCGACTTCGACAATCTCATCCGGTTCGTCGGGCAGAGCGGGGACCACTTCGTTCGTCTTTCGGCGCTCCTGCGACCTCTCGTCTGCCGCGAGTGGGCAGCCCGGGTGGCGCGTCTCAATGAAGACGTCATCGAAGACCCGGAGCTCGACCGCTTCCTCTTCGGCGCCGACCGTTCCTCGCTCACACCAGTTCGCGGCCCGCTCCGCGAGCTTCAGGACGGGCGCTGCTTCTACTGCGACGACCGTCTTTCCAGAGGCTCGCAAGTGGATCACTTCGTCCCCTGGACCCGCTATCCGGACAACGGCCTCGACAATCTCGTCGTCGCCCACTCGGGCTGCAACGGCGCGAAGCGCGACCACCTGGCCGCGATCGGGCATGTACGGCGGTGGCTCGAGCGAAGCGAGGCTGCGTCCGGCGACCTGGAGACGATCGCATCCGAAGCCGGATGGCCGCAGCACTCCGAGCGCACGCTCGCGGTGGCGCGCTCGATCTACCTTCGGCTTCCCGAAGAAGCACGGCTCTGGAAACTCGCCGACGAATTCGTTCCGTCGAGCCAACCCGACCTGAGAGCCGCGTTCAGGGCCACGTAGCAACGCCCCGCCTCTACCCACACGCGAGCGCGACGAACAGATCGTTGCGGTGACACCGGAAGCTGCGTGCTTTCAGCTCTTCGACCAGTTCCTCCATGAGATCGGAGTCGAGGTCGAGGGACCGCGTGTAGAAACCCGAGTCGTGCAGCACCCCATAGCGATGCTGAAGGTCTTCCGGGATCAGCTCGATCATTCGCTCCCGAGCGAAGGCGCCCCACTCGACGTCCCTGAACACGAGCGCCGCGAACGAGCCGTAGAGGTCGTGCTCCCTGGCCATGAATGCCAGCGATCCCTCGAGGAGCTTCCCGTTCAGCCGCGGCTCCAGGAAGCTCCGCTGCCGATTCGGAAGCCAGTCCCAGAACCGGCCCCACGCATCGGACTGCCAGCTCGCCAGGCGTGTCTGCGTGAGGTCGAACGCGTCGCGCACCGTGAGGAAGATCAGCCGGCCAGACTTGTCCAGCCCGTAGAGGAGGTCCCCGTTCTCCTGCTCGGCCTCGTCGACCTCCCAATCCGGGCGCACGTCGGCACCGAAGTACGACAGGACCCGCCGCGGATCCAGCGCGAGCGGGTCGTGGAGCCTGCGCTTGCACCGGGCCAGGTCGGTCTCCGTGAGACCGTACTCCTCCTGGAACCCGTCCGGGCACCAGTACTCATCCACCGCTGCGGCATCCACCGGCTTCGGGTGCCCTCGTGATCCAGAACTCTGCATTGCCATGGCGTCTTCTCCTCTTAGAGATGGAAGAAGACACCCGGAGACGACGGCGCAGCGCCGACGTGGACAGTCGTTTGCTCGCCGGTATCTCCCGGTGAGCCGCATCTCCCGTTGCCCGCGACGGCCGCGAGGCATGGGAAAGGCACCTTGGGATGTCCGCCCAGGTTGCCGGGCCGACGCTCACCCGATCTTCTCGGGAAGCGAAGGCCACTCCGGATGCCAGACTAGAAACTAGCAGATGAGGCGTGATCCCTCTTCCGCGCTCAGCAGGGTCCGGTCGAAAGACCACCACACGGTCCCGTCGAGAGTCCACCGCCGGGGCCGGTGGAGAGTCCGCCACCAGGTCCGGTCGAAAGTCCGCCGCCCGGCCCCGTGGAAAGCCCGCCACCGGGGCCCGTCGAGAGTCCGCCACCCGGTCCGGTCGAGAGTCCGCCGCCAGGCCCCGTGGAAAGGCCGCCGCCAGGTCCGGTCGAACGCCCGCCGCCGGGGCCCGTCGAGAGGCCGCCACCCGGTCCGGTCGAGAGGCCGCCGCCGGGCCCCGTGGATAGGCCGCTGCGTTCTCCGTAGTTCTTCCAACTCTGTGCACTCGCCGCGCTCGTAAACCCAACACCAGAGGCGAGCACCAGCACTGCAAGACAACGAAACGTCGAAGCAGCTCCAACCTTTCGCATCCGCGTCCGTCCGGTTCTCAGAACCATGTCTCTTCTCCTTCGTCAGCGGTGAGAAGCACGTTGTGCAGCCTCGCCAACGCCAGGGTATCGCACGCGCAGTAGGCCTCGAGCGCGTGCCAAAGGTCGCCGAGCGATCCTACCAGCCCAAGTCGTGAGCGGCGCCCGGATGCGACCTTCGAAGGCGACGCACGATTCGGCGGAAGGAGCGCCCTTCGCCGGCGTCCTCTGCCGCCTGCTCGAGGGCGCTGCGTAGTTCGGGTCGGGGCTGCTTCCGCCGAGGCAGCTCCGACTTCGCGTTCGCTCGGTAGGCTGTTTGGGCCGCTCGAATCCAAGGCTCGGCGACGGGCCCGAGCCTCTCTTTCAGCTCAGCGGGCAGAGAGACACGCACCTTCGCAACGTTGACTTTGAAGGCGGAGTCGAGCTCTGGATAGAAGTCGATGGAGGCGCGAGCAAGCTTGACATGCTCGTCCAGCGTACGAAGGCGCGACCAACCCCCGGCCTGGATCAGGCGGTTTGCCCGGTAGATGTAGAAGCCCTGCTGTGCGTTCCACCTGCGTGGACCCGCGTGTGCATGAAAGGCGTCTTCGGACGAAAACTCCTCGCGGCTCGGAAGCACGAAGGGCTGGAAGCGTACGAGGCCAAACCCTTCCTCGGTCTGCATGTCGAAATCGGCGGGGGAAAGGACTGCTGTCGAGTGTTCCGTCAGGGCGAAGGGATCCCAACCCTCGACCGGCTCGCCGTTGACGAGGATCTCAAGTGAATCGCGGCCCTCGACCTCCCCGGACAGGAAGCGGTGGAAGATCATGCCAAGGTGGAGCCTCAGCTGGCCCGCCAGGGTGTCGAGCGCGTTCTCTGCACGCTTGCCCCAGGGAATCTTGAAATCGAACAGGCGGTCGAGAGACTCCCAGAGCACGATTGTCCCGGGCGACTCCCGAAGCGGCTCGACCAGACGTGCGTCGGCGCTCCGCGCAGGAATGTCGAATATCTCCCAGCGATCGGCCTCGATCACGTGGTTCAAGTCGAGAGCCCGAACCTCCATTCGGGCGCGAGTCGGCGCGCGCCGACTCGCAACACTCAATCGCCGGCACTGGGAAAGAGAAGCCGTCTTCAGCCCGAGCCCGAACTTCCCCAGAGCCTCGTCATCGTAGGATTGGCTCGAGCCGTAACGCATCGCTTCCGTGATCTCGTCGCCGCCCATTCCCTGGCCGTCGTCGGCAATCCTTAGCCAGGAGTCAGGACCTTCGAAGCGGAGATCGATCGCGATCCGCGCAGCGTCCGCAGCAACGCTGTTGTCTACAAGGTCGGCAACCGCCTGCGGGAAGTCGTAGCCAAGGTCCCGAAGAGAGCGAACGAGGCGGCTCGCCGACGGGATGACCTTGATCGTGCTGGAGCGTCCGTTAGGCATGTCACCTCTTCTTGCGGGATCGGGACGCACAGTCAGATTTCAGCGGGCACGACCGACAGGCAGGCTCTTTCGCCGTGCAAACCGCGCGCCCGAGTGCATGAAGCGCTGCATTGATCCGCGGTGGCCCGGGCTCGATTCCCACAATCCGGCCCAGCCGCAGACGGCCGTCGGACAGCCGACGCTCCTCAAGCCCAGGTTCCCCGAAGAAGCGCCCGAGTACCCGGACAGCCTGCTGGGTGGGAACAATCTTCTCCTCGTGAAGGCCAAAGAGGCGGGTGAGCTGCTCTTCCTGAGGGGCCAGCTTGGCCGCTTCCAGCCACTTCTCTCCCGACCAGGGCTTCCGTGTCGCAGCAGCGGCTCGTGCAGCAGCCGCAAGCCGACCAAGCCTTCCGGCGGCAGCTCCCTTCGACATCTGCGCAAGCTTGCGGATCCGCGTCCCCACTCCAGCCCCGACCGCCGGGAAGGCGGCAAGGAACTCCGCTACCTCCGCATCCTCGGCTCCGACCCGGTCGCACAGGATGGCGCCGGCCAGCGCCTGCCACGGGTCAGAGGGATGTCGCCATGGTGCGTGTTTCATGTCGGCTTCGGCCCAATCGAGAAGTCGCGCTCGCAACGACTCAACGCTGCGGCCAGTCCTCTTCGGGGCTCGCCGCGGTCGCGTGGCCAGCGAACGCAGTATCTCCTTGCCAACAACCTCGCCGAGGAGCGGAGGCACGGCATTCCCAATCTGCCGGAAAGCGTGGCTCCGCGTTCCTGCGAAACGGAAGTCGTCCGGGAACGTCTGGATCCGCGCTGCCTCGCGTACCGTCAGCGTCCTGAGTTCGGACGGATGAATGTACCAATAGCCGTCCTTTGCAATGTGAGCCGTGATCGAGCGAGAAACCTCATCCCACGCCAGACGGTTGTACTTGTCGTTGAAGATGTCCGAGCGATAGCGCCGCAAGTGTTCTGGCAGATCGCCGTAGCGCATACCAGGCTTCAGCCTGCGGAACGCTTCTCGATCATCTTCGCGAACGGGCCGAGTCACATGATCCCAGAGCGTTCGATCGCCCTTGAGGTCTCGTCGCGCGCGGCGCTGGAAGGCGGTCCGCGGAGCGCCAGTCTCCATCTCCAGTGCCCCGGTCAACCGACCAAGCTTCGGGAGATCGCCGATCGACTGACGAAGTGTGACAGGCCGGTTACTGCGTTCAGGCCAGCAGAAGTCAGCACTTCCTCGGACTCCGACCAGGATGAGGCGCTGGCGATGCTGGGGGATGCCGAAATCCTTCGCCTCGAGGAGCCGCGCGTCGGCCGCGTAGCCCAGTCTCTCGAGCCGCTCGATCATGACACGAAGCACCAGCAGCTCGTCACCGAGTGCCATGTCCGGCACGTTCTCCATCAGAACCGCGCGTGGCTCGAGCCGCTCCACCACCTCCAGAAATGACTGCCAGAGCTCGGCTCGCTCATCGGACTCGGGCCGGGTGCCATCAGCAACGAGGGACCGGATCTTCGATCGCCCTGCGCGAGAGAAGGGTTGGCAAGGAGGCCCGCCCGCCACCAGGTCAATCGGAATCCCTTCCAGCAGGCCGATCAGGGCGTCGATACGACCGGGCTCCGACAGATCCAGGTCAAGAGCAGGGCCCGGTAGGTTGTGCCGGTGAGTCTCCAGCGCGACGGGGTCGTGATCCACCGAGAGAACGACCTCGAAGCCGGCTTCGTCCAAGCCCAGGCTGAGCCCGCCACAACCCGCAAAGAGATCCACGGCGAGAGGTTTCCCTGCGGCGGCCCGCGCTTGGGCCCAGTTCTGCCATCGCCGACTCGGAGAATCAGGATGAGGCGGTAGCCGCGTCGGCGCCGAGCGCTCTAGCGGCACCGCAAACCGGCCGTCCGACGCACTGCGGTGCCCCGGGCCTGATGCACGCCGGCGTGTGGTGCGTTGCTTCGAAGTCGCTCGTTCCGTCATCTTTGGGAGTGCGCCACCTGGACGGCGCGGAGGAACGGGACCTTTGGGGGGGTGGGCAGGCCGATGTTACCCCGCCTTGGGATGTCGTCCACCCGAGCGCCTCAGGAAAAACAGGCGTCACACCCCGTCGGTGCCGGCACTCCTCTCCCCGGGTAGCCTGTGTCGCATGCCCCGTTCCCGCTCGGAGCAGATGTCCCGCATTCGCGGCAAGAACACGGAGCCCGAACTCGTGCTTCGAAGGATGCTCTGGCATCAGGGGCTCCGCTATCGCCTCCACGCCCGCACCGCCGCTGGCCGACCGGACCTCGTCTTTCCGGGACCGAAGGTCGCCGTCTTCATCGACGGGTGCTTCTGGCACGGATGCCCCGATCACTACGTGCGTCCGCGCAGCTCGAGCGAATTCTGGGCTGGCAAGCTTGGCGAGAACGTTCGGCGCGACATCGCACAGACTCGTCAGTTGGAAGACCTCGGATGGAGGGTCTGCCGCGTGTGGGAACACGAGGTTCTGGAAGACCCTGGGCGCGTAGCTCGCAAAGTGACGCGAGCAGTCAAAGCACAGAAGTGGCGCGCTGATGACTCCTGGCGAGTGCTCCGGGTCACCCCACTCGACCGAGAGGGTACCCGCGAGCGGCGCCACCTACGCGAGCTTCGCGGCCGCGCGAGAAGCCGCGCAGTCACTCGAATTCGGTCCACCCGAAAATGGAAGCGAAGTCGGGAGCTGGGCCCGAGCCCCTACCGGAACAAGGGACTGCGGGCGTGAAACTTCAGTCGGACAGACTGAGCGACATCCAACGGGGAGCCCCAGCGCGCGCGATTGCGGACTCCATCCACCCCACACTAGGCGGAGAGCCCCGGACCGATCTTGCAGCGCGCACGATTTACTGATCGCCGTTCACTAACACGGATCGGTGCCTAACGTACTCCTGGGCCAACAGATCGCGGCAAAGCTCCAGCTGCCGCTCGACAGAATGCTGAATTGGGCGAAGGCGCTGGGACAAAATGGGCCAACCCCACGGGGCGCGTCATGCTTCATCCGCGCGCCCATCTGACTTAGAATTGCCAACTCATCCTTGCGGCTCCCCGCTCCTCGCCGTGCAACGAACGGGGGCACTCCTCAGCTTCTCGCGTGGAAGGTGAGAGCGAGAAGTCAGGAACACCACGAAGCAGCCGGGCGGCCCCAATTAGCTACCAGCAGAAGCACACGGAGTTCGACGAAGTAGCACCGGATGCGTCGTCGATGATCGAGTCGATGCGTGCGCATGGCTATAGCCTGCCAACGGCGATCGCCGACCTCATTGACAACAGTGTCGCCGCGGACGCCAGCAACGTTTGGCTGCGTTTCGAGTGGTCAGGAGATGAGTCGTGGATCTCCCTGTCTGACGACGGACAGGGGATGACTGAGGAGGAGCTCGTCAATGCGATGCGCCTCGGAAGCAGGAGTCCTCTGGATCAACGCGACAAGAACGATCTTGGACGATTCGGGCTTGGTCTGAAGACTGCTTCCTTCTCCCAAGCCCGGCGCTTGACTGTGGTCACGCGTCAAGAGGCCAGCCAGACACATCTACGACGATGGGATCTCGACCATCTGGCGAGACCCGATGTCGAGGGATGGCAGCTGCTCCGCTCGCTGCACCCGGGATCTCCAGAGCAAGCGTCTGCGCTTGACGAGAGCATCCCGAGCGGGACGCTGGTTCTGCTTGAGGTCTTGGACCGCGTGGTAGGTGGAACGTCCGACCGGGACAAGGACCGCGAGGATCATTTTCTTTGGCAGATCGAACAAGTCCGGCAGCATCTCGCCATGGTGTTCCATCGGTTTCTTTCCAAGCGGAAGCCCCGCATCTATCTGAACGAGGAAGAGATTCAACCCTGGGATCCCTTCTTGGAAGCGCACAAGGCCACGCAATCGATAGGGCCGTACGACCGGAGGCTCGGCGCCAATGAAGTTCCAGTAAGGGCAATGGGATTCGTGCTGCCCCATCGGGACCGGTTCGAGTCAGCAGAGGAGCATCGTGCCGCAGGTGGGCCGAGTGGTTGGAACGCCCAGCAGGGATTCTACGTCTACCGGAACGAAAGACTGATCATCGCTGGTGACTGGCTCCAGCTCCGTTGGCAGAAAGAAGAACACTTCAAGCTCGCAAGAATTCGCATCGACATTCCAAACTCGATGGACCATGAGTGGCAGATCGATGTAAAGAAATCGACGGCCATTCCCCCCGCCGTGCTCCGCGCCTGGTTGATCGGAATCGCACAAAACGTCCGAAAAAGTGCGAAGGAGGTGTACGCGCATCGCGGCAAATACGGTGCGCGGAAGAAGAAAAACTCGGCGGATCACACTCGCCCTTGGATCGCGTTGAAGACCTCGGACGGAGAATTTTCCTATCGAATCGACAGAAAGCACGTGGTGCTGGAGCCGCTCATAGGTTCCCTGTCCGAATCAGGGAAGGCAGAGCTCGAAGCCCTCTTGCGCTTGATCGAGGAAACAGTTCCCGTCCAGCGCATCTGGATAGATGCAGCCGAGAATCAAGATGGTGCAGCTCTCCCATTTTCCAATACGCCAGGCAATGACATGAGAAAGCTCATACTTCTCTGCCACAAAGCCCAGGTGCAATATCGAGGAGTCCCCGATGAAGAAGCTTGGGGGTTCCTAGCGGACTGCGACGCATTCCAAGGGACCGAAGCTCAGGCGATCCTGGGTCAACTCCGTGAGGAACCACTCTAGTGGATCCCTACTCGACTGCGCGAACTATCGCGGCGACATTAATCGCGACAAGGGATGGTCAACTGACCACCGAGATCATCCGAGAGTGCGTCGAGCAGGCGTCAACACTCAGCGCGATCTCGCCCGAGGCACGAGAAGCCCTCGCAAGGGAACTCGAGTCGACACATCAAACGGTCATCGGTGAAGAAAGAGACCTGGTGGGCGACGACAAGGACTGGGAGATCTGGCTGCCCAAGCGAAAGGGCCAACTTCAGTGGCGCTATTGGTCGCGGTACGACGAGTACCTGAAACGTGGCCCGATGAACCCCGACGTGCGGAGGCGACAAGACGCCTCCACCGACCGAGTCCTTGGCTACCTCGGAGACCCAGAGCGGCCCGGCTCCTGGGACCGAAGAGGGCTCGTTGTCGGATTGGTGCAGTCAGGCAAGACCTCGCACTACCTGGGTCTGATCAACAAGGCTGTTGATTCCGGATACAAGGTCATCGTTGTCCTCACAGGTTTCACCGAGAGTCTTCGCGTTCAGACCCAGATCCGAGCCGAAGAGGGCTTCCTCGGATACTACCTTGAACCCGGTACCAAGCGCGGCGAGCTGCGCTCTCGCGCTATCGGAGTGGGCGAGATCGCCCCCGGCCAGAAGCCTGATTCGGTCACCACGCGGACCAATGACTTCAAGAAGGCTATTGCCGCCAACTTTGGAATCCAAGTGGGCGGGAAGGAAATTCTCTTCGTCATCAAGAAGAACGTTGGCGTGCTTCGAAACCTCCTGAGCTGGATCGAGTCTTGCGGAAACGCAATCGATTCCGCTGGGCAGAAATTCGTCAAGGACGTACCGCTCCTGGTGATCGACGACGAGTCCGACGTAGGGTCCGTCGACACCAAGAAGGGGAACATTGTCAACGACGATCCTGATCAGGACCACGAGCCCTCCCGGATCAACGAGCAAATCCGGAAGCTACTGTCGCTCTTCTCGCAGAGTTCGTATGTCGGGTACACCGCGACGCCGTTTGCGAACGTCCTGATACACGACGGTGGATTCACGGAGAAACTCGGCGAAGACCTCTTCCCTCGCAGCTTCATCGTCTCGCTCCCGACTCCGTCAGACCATGTGGGGCCATCGATGGTATTCGGCGGTGCTTCGGAAGAGGAAAGCGGGATACCGATCATTCGGCACATACCCAAGACGGAATCGGCGGGAGACAACGCATGGGTTCCGCCGGTTCACAAGAAGCTCCACGTACCGTTGTTTGAGGGGCGCAATGAAGCCCCACCCTCGCTACGGAAGGCGATCCTCTCCTTCGTCCTGGTATGCGCCGCTCGAAGAATCAGAAGCGTCGGGACCAAGCACAACTCCATGCTCATCCACGTAACTCGCTTCAATGATGTCCAAGAGCGAGTCGAGGACCAAGTGGGGCAGGAACTCGCGGGGGTCGTCGAGCGCTTGAGAACCGGCGTAGCCCTGGATCCTCTTCTATCTGAGCTCAAGGGCCTCTGGCTGACGGATTTTCTGCCGACTACACGAGAGATAGCCCGGCACGAGGGAGGGATCTTCAAGAACGTCGAGCACGGATGGGCCGCGATACAGGCCGAACTTCTGGCAGTCGCGTCTGCGATCCAGATACGCACGATCAACGGGCTTGCCGGTGAGGTTCTCGACTACGAAGACCACAAAGAGGACGGGCTGAGCGTTATCGCTATCGGCGGGGACAAGCTCTCCCGCGGCCTGACACTGGATGGTCTTTCTGTGAGCTACTTCCTGAGGTGCTCCAGGATGTACGACACGCTGATGCAGATGGGCCGTTGGTTCGGATACCGCCCGGGGTACCTGGATCTTTGTCGTCTGTACACGACCTGCGAGCTCAGCGAGTGGTTCGGTCATATCGCGACTGCTACGGAGGAACTCCGAGGTGAGTTCGACTTAATGTCGAACAGCGGTGGGACACCCAAGGACTTTGGGCTGAAGGTCCTGTCGCACCCGCAACTCATGGTGACCTCACGGATCAAAATGCGGCATGGCAAGACGATCCCTATCACCTTCGACGGCGATATCGTCGAAACGATCAACTTTGATCGGCGGGCAGAGACTCAGGAAGCCAACTGGAACGCACTGGAAGATCTTGTTCGTTCGCTTGGATCAGGAGCCAAGAGGGCTTCTCCGCCCCCGCGGGCCAACACGGTGCAGTGGAGTCAGGTGTCGGCCAGCGATGTGATCTCGTTCCTTCGTCGATACGAGGGGCATTCCGCAGCGGTCAAGGTCCGTCCGCGGCTCTTGGCAGAGTACGTTGAGGCAGAACTGAGCGCGGGCCGACTTGTAGACTGGACAGTGTTGATTTCGGGGGGGTCGAAGGGCAAGAGGACCCTCGCCGAGACAGACTTCACGCTGGTCGAACGCGCGTGGCACCTCACGGGAAGCGACCCAGATCAGACCTTAGAGAGAAAGGAACTGATGGATAGCAACCACTACCGGATTCGAAGGCTGGTGAACCCACCGGACGAGCTGGTTGACCTCACTGAGAGCGCACAACAGATGGCCCTTGACGCAACGAGTCTTGAGTGGGAGAGAGATTCCAAGGGTAGGGATCGGCCCACGCAAGCTGCCGGCCGGTTCGTACGCCGCCAGCGCAACTCAAGACAAGGCCTGTTGGTCATCTACCCACTAGATCCAGGGGATGACAAGGGGAAGGACGAGACGACTCCCATCGTTGCGTTCGCCATCAGCTTCCCTGCAGTGCCCGGCGGTGGCGCGTCGAAGGTCAGCTACATGGTCAACAACGTCTATCAGCAGCTGGAGCTGGACTATCAGTGACCGACCTTTACACCGGCGTAGTCGACTCTCTCACTACGGATGGGATCGACGGCCTGTTTGTAAAGAAGCGCATTCCAGGTATTGCAGCACTCGACGTGTTCGCGGCGAGATCAGTTTCCGATGGCGGCGAGGCACTGATCCTAGATGTTGAAACGGTCGGCTTGGCCAGAATGCAGGAATGGCCCAGCTCGCGAGGGTTCGAGATTCGGCCCGAGCCCTTGACCGCTGGTTCCGCAGGGCGAACCCGCCTGCACATACTCGTCACGGAGCCCAGATATCGCGACGTATTCCGATCGCTGTGCGGAGATGTCTGCACGATACTCGCTCCCGAAACAGATCACGCCGATGCGATTCACGCGCTGCATGCGCGACTTGTGCGGTGGCAGTCATTCCTTCGGAAGCATGGGCCCGAGGGCCTCAGCGAGGAGGCCCGCTGTGGGCTCTTTGGTGAGCTACTGATCCTCCGCGAGCTCCTGCTTCCAACGCTAGGGGGCGCTGCGTCACTCCGTGCTTGGAGGGGGTGCAAGAAGGCTCATCAGGACTTCCAGCTCCCGGAGAGAGCGGTCGAGGTGAAGACAACCCGTGCCACCATCCCAGACCGGATCTCCATTAGCAACGTCCAGCAACTGGATGGAGAGGGGATCATGCACATGGTGCTAGCCCTCGTTCACGTTCACGAAAACGAGTCCACGGGGGAAACGCTTCCGGGCCTGATCGATTCGCTCAGGAGCGAGTTGGCTGACGACGCTCGCGACCTTCTTGAGCAAGGCCTCGAAGAGGTGGGGTACAGCGCCATCCATCACTCGCTCTACGATCGCACCCGGTATAAGCACATCCGATCCAGGTACTTCGAAGTGAAATCGGGTTTCCCGCGAATCGAACGAGAAGGCCTCACCAATGGAGTCAAAGCGGTGCGCTACGAGATCAGCCTGGATGCATGCCTGCCTTACGAGACCGATGAGGCCTCTGTAACTTCAGTAGTCTCCATGGGGTCAGCTGATGTCAATCACTAGCGACACACAGTTCGACGAGTATCTGGAACTCTTTCGCAGGCGCATCCGGGAGCGTCGAATAGGTGAAGTCGAGGATGCGTCTGAGGTGAGCCCGGTCGGGCCTCGGGAGATCGCGACAACCGAGGTGTTTCTCGAGATACTCGAGGATATCGGTCAACTTCCAGGATTGGATCTGGCGCACTTCGAGAAGCGCTTGGGCCGAGCCAACGGCAAGGTCAACGCCTACGGAGTGTCAGAAGCCGACGCGCGCGTGGATCTGGTCGTCACCGTCTGTGGCGACGACGAAGAACAGTTCAGGACCGTCCCGGCGAGCGAGATCGAGTCCGCGGCCCGGCGCGCACTGCATGTCTTTCGGGCTGCCAAGGAGCCGCTCTTCGAGGAGATGGAGCCGTCATCAGCGGCCTTCGACATGATGGAGAGGCTCCATCAGGTCCGGCCTCATGCCAGGTCGATTCGCCTGGTGATTTTGGTCGCTGGACTGGCAAAGAGGCCAGCCGAATTCGAGCGAGTCGGGGACCTCCCTGATACGCAGATCGACCTGTGGGACCTGGAGCGACTGTACCGGGCCGACACATCAGGCTTGACCTACGAGTCGTTTGAAATCGACCTAGTTGAGCACTTGGGTCAGCCCTTGCCATGCCTGACAACCCCGGGAGAAGAGCCGGATCACCAGTGTTTTCTGGCTGCCTTTCCAGGAGACTTGCTTCACGACCTGTATCAAAAATACGGCGCAAGGCTCCTTGAGCTGAACGTGAGGTCGTTCCTGCAGGCGAGGGGGAAAGTCAATCGAGGGCTACGAGACACACTGAAAAACGACCCGGGACATTTCATGGCGTTCAACAACGGCATCTCGATTACCGCCGAAGATCTCGATCTGGTGTGTACGTCGGATGGTTTGTCGATCCGGAGCGTTCGTGGCCTCCAAATCGTGAATGGTGGCCAGACTGTTGCGTCCATTCATCGTTCGAAGAACAGAGACAAGGCGGATCTCTCTCGGGTGTTCGTGCAGGCAAAAATCACCCAGGTGGCCCCGGACCATATGGATTTTCTCGTCCCATTCATCAGCCGCTACTCCAACACTCAGAACAAGGTCAACGAGACCGACTTTTCAGCCAATCATCCATTCCACGTTCGCATCCAGAAACTCTCCGAGCAGATCTGGGTCCCGGGGGAAACTTCCCGGTGGTTCTACGAACGAGCGCGAGGGCAATGGGAGGTGGCTCGGGCACGCGAGGGTACGACACCCGCGCGGATCAAAACTTTCGACCAGAAAAGCCCCAGGAAGCAAAAGGTTGACAAAACCCTGCTTGCGAAGGCGTTCAATGCCTGGGACGAGCTTCCGCACGTAGTCAGCCTTGGGGGGCAGAAGAACTTCGTGCGGTTTATGGAGTTGATCGGGAAGCATGGTGACTCGTGGGAGCCCGACGAGTCGTTTTACCGAGACCTGATGTCAAAGGTGATCGTCTTCAAAGCTGCGGAGAGAACTGCTCGCCAGCACGGGTTCAGCGCATATCGTGCGAACGCGATCTGCTACACCGTCGCGCTTCTTGCATACCGAACAGCGGGCCGGGTAGACCTCTCGGCGATCTGGCAGCAGCAAGCCATTTCGGAGGCCCTCGAGGGCACACTGCAGTCTTGGATGCCCGTAGTTCACGAGGAAATCGTGGGGTCGGCAGATCATCGAAACGTGACCGAGTGGTGCAAGAACGCCGAGTGCTGGACCCACCTCCAATCTCTGAGGCTCGACTTTTCTCCGGGCTTCGAGCAAGAGCTTGCCAAGGGGCTCCCGCTACCAAACGTCGGTCAGTTCAAGGAGAGAAAGGACAAGCCGGCCCGTGGACTGACTCCCGAGGAACGGGATCGCCAAGCAAAGGCGATGCGCCACGGTGCCGACGACTGGCTGAACGTCATGAACTGGGCGCGAGAGTCGGGTGAGCTGAATGACTTCCAGATGAAACTCGCGGGCACCGTTCTCGGGTACGCGGCGGGCGGATGGCGGCAGGTCCCGAGCCCCAAGCAGACGCGGCACACCTCCGAGATCCTCGCTCTTTGGGAACAGCGGGGTAGCGCCGACAATGATGAGTTGAGCTAGGTCCCCAGCTCTCGCATTCTTCCCGACGTAGAGGGGAACCGGCAGTTCCGAGCCAAGCGTGACCTGTTGCTCGCAACGATCTCACCCAGGTCGCCGTGCTTGATACGGCAGAGTGCCCCGACCTGGCATAGGACGCCAGAAACGAGCCCGCTCACCTTCGGCCGCAGGTGGGTCGAGGCCGCCAAGACCTACTAGCTACTCCGTAGCGATGAAACGGCGAGCTGCCAGAGCTCCCCACCGACCCTGCGTACGGCACACAGAACCTCTCCTCTACCCCACGCGACGTCGCCCTCACGCGGGAATGGGGAGGCGCCCGGCGCACAGCCTGACGCAGCCTCACCCGGGCGATTCGCGTCCTTCTAGAATCCGATGTCCTTGTCGACCCAGAGCAAGGACAGCACCGCGTTGTATGAAGGCATCGGCACGGAATGCTCCTTGATCATCGACTCACGGTCGAATCCTCTCGGTGCCAACCATGACACGGTGTCCACGCTCATCAGCGCGTCAGTAACGGTTCGACCGCGAAAGAAATCCGCTGCGATCGTGTAGCCGTCAATCGGGCCGAGCTCGACGAAGAAGCCGAGCTCTCGGAAGTCCTTTGACGGCGCGAACCACTTCACGAGCCCGTCTTTCGAGTACACGATCGCACAGATGTCGTTGCACATCCGCATGTAGGCCAGCGCCGCCGCGGTGAGCGATACATCGAAATCATCGCCAAGACTCTTCGCGACTTTCATGCTCGGCTTGACGCCCGTCACCAGCGGTAGGGCAATCTTCTCGGGAATCAGCAGGTGCGAGGCGAATTCATTCGCATCCACCTCACGCCGCATCGCAGACTCATACTTCGTTCCGAAGCGCCGATCGATATCTGCTTCGACGCACACAGTTAACTGTGATTCGCCGCGATGCATCTCGAAGTGGCCGATTTCGTGGGCAATCGCGTAGCGCCGGCGATGCCGGTTCTCCACTCGCGAGGAGACCGTGATCACCCCGTGTCTCCCTCGAACCGTGAGGCGCGCCTCGGCGCCGCCAATCGGTCCCTCTCGAACGAGGACCCCGCGCGCCCAAGCGAGATCCTCGAGCCGACGCAAGTCATCGGCACTGCCGATGCCGAGCTCCTCGATCACATTCGCGGCGCTGGCCCGAGCAAGTGCCACTTGATCAGTCTTCCTGCTCGAGGCCAGCGTCTTCGAGGAACTCCAATTCCGTTAGGAGGTCATCCAGGTCATCGTCGGTCGCCTGATCGAGATTCCTGAAGTGAGCTTGCACACGAGTGGATTCTCCGAGATCCGGCGCGCGAGCGATGATGACGTTGATCTGTTCAAGTATCTCGGAACGACTTCGTCGCTCGCGTTCCGTGGCGCGATCCCGGAGCCGTGCCTCCGCTTGCGCACGCTCGGCTGCTGCGCGCTGGCGCCAGTTGTAAGGAGAGCGCGCATACGCTTCGTCAGCAACGCGCGCCACTCGAGCACCGAGTGCGGCGGGGTCGTAGCCTGCAGCTCGGAGCTCCTCGTCTACGAACTCGGCCTGCTCGCCGTCCTCCTCGCTCTCGAGGAGGGTCGCCAGTGCATCGACCAAGTCCTGATCAGTCTCGGGCTTCGCCTTGGGATTCGTCATGACGTTACCTGTTTACTCGCACGCAGCTGAAGCCGCCGCATGCGGTTGTAGATCTGCTCAACAGGCACTCCCAGGTGCTCGGCGAGGAACCGTGGCTTCGGTGTGCAGCCGTCCATGATCGCCTCCAGTACAGCCTGCAACTCCGGCTCGTCCTCGACAGCCGCGAACAGCGCGCTCACCCTCGCGCTTGCCGACGTCCGATCCTCCGCATCTTCGAGGATCTCTGCTGCCTCCTGCTGATGAAACTCGGGATCGATCTCGGATGCCCCAGACTCCTGGGCTGCCTGCTGTTCCGGATCATTCGGCGTCGAACCTTCGAGCCTTCGTGCTTTGTTCTTCCAGAGGTGATCGAGCTCGCTCTCCACGATTCTCTTCAACGTGGGGACGAGTTCCCCGCGGCCGGGGTCCCACGAACGGTCTCCTGCGAACACCTTCATGATGACGTCCTGGACGATGTCTTCCGGAGACTTCCCCAGGCCGAGCGATGCCACCTTCCTCCCCTCCCTCCAAGCACGGAGGTGCGAGCGCCGAATCACGTGACCGACCAAGACACGACCGATCGCGTCCCAGTCCTGGCCGCGGAGCTTCTCGAGGACTTCTGAGTTCAATCGGTCAGCGGCTCCACTGAAAGCATCTACCGGCGATCCGGCGGATTTCGCGGGAAAAAAGGTCGCCGACGGCCGCGAAAAACGTCGGGGCGCGGGTAGTAGAGGTGACGGCTCGACTGTGCGCGCCGCCACTAAACCACACAAGGCCCCGGATCAAAAGGGATTTCTCGGCCTTCGTGCAGATCACGAGGCGGCCAGCCCGCCCGGGGGTGAGGGGAAACCATGAAGAAATTCGACATTCAGACGCCGCGTGGGCAGTTGGCGTGGCTCCTGGCCGAGGTGACCACCGCGCTTCAGATCACGCCGACGCAGTACGACCTCGCGGTCGAGCGCTACGAGGCCGTGGGCGATTGGATCAACCGTCGTCTCGAGGATGTCGCCGCGACGATTTACCCGCAGGGATCGATGGCGCTTCGCACCACTGTGAAGCCGCGGGCGAATGAAGAGTACGACCTGGATCTCGTCTTGGAGATCGAAGAGTTCGGTTCCAACGATCCGATGCTCCTCTACACGCTCGTGCACGACGCGCTCGAGTCTCACGGCACATACCGGAAGATCCTCGAGCCGAAGAAGCGCTGCCTACGCCTGAACTACGCGGGCGAGTTCCACATGGACATCCTGCCCGCAGTCCCCGACATCACCGTGCCGCAGCCCGGCTCGATTCTGGTGCCGGACCGTGAGCTTCGAAACTGGTCTCCGAGCAACCCGAGGGGCTTCCGCCTGTGGTTCGAGGAGCAGTGCGCGGAAGCCACGATCCTCCGCAAGCGCGCCCAGTCCGAGCCGCTGCCCCCGAACGACCCGCTGCACCTCAAGGCGGTACTCCAGCAGGTAGTTCAGCTCGTGAAGAGGAACCGGGACGAGTGGTTCGCCGGCGATGACGACGCGCCGAGATCCGTCGTGCTCACCACGCTGGCGGGTCACGCCTACCATGGCGAGGCCGACCTGTTCGGAGCACTCCTCGAGGTGCTCAATCGCATCGTTGCGTGGGCCGACGTGGCGCCGGGCCGGGTGTTCGAGGTCCGCAACCCCACCAATCCGGAAGAGCTGTTCTCCGAATCTTGGACCGAGAAGCCGCAATCGTTAGATGGATTCCGGCGGTGGATTCGGTCCTTCCGCGATCGGATCGCGCGCCTTCCGGACCTGACCGGGGCGGCACTCGACGCGGAGCTCGACGACTTGTTCGGCGCGCGGGTGATGAACGCCGCGCGCGTCAGGTTCGGTGAGCGGCTGCAGGGCGCGCGCGAGGGCAACCAGCTGCGTTTCTCCGGCGGGAGGCTCACGACCGCAGGGACTGGAGCGACGATCCCGTCCAACAGGTTCTACGGTGGCGATAAAGAGTAGGACCAACCGGCCCATCACCTTGGCGATGCAGCTCCAGGACCTCCGTGCACACGGGTTCGTAGGTGAAGTCGGAAAGGGAAAGTTGACCTGCCGGCGATCGGTCAGGCCGACGGCGCTGAGCGAGCCGCGCCGAGTGCGAATCGAGTATTCGATGAAGGAGTTTCCCAAGGTGTATGTCGAAGACCCCCCGTTGCAGAGACGAGCCGATCAAAGCGGGATCCCTCACACGTATCCCGGTCCGCGCCCGTGCCTATTCTGGCCGGCGGCTCGGGAGTGGCAGGCCGCCGACCGGATCTCGAGAACGATCGTGCCGTGGCTGCTCGAGTGGCTCGTCTTCTACGATATCTGGCTGCGGACCGGCGAGTGGCTCGGTGGCGGAGTTCCTCACGCGCCGGCCGACGGGAAGGCGGACTGAGTGCGGCGGATTCTCTCGATCGATGGCGGCGGCATCAAGGGAACCTTTCCGGCTGCGTTTCTTGCGGATGTGGAGGGGCAGGTGGGCGCCCCGATCGGACGCTATTTCGATCTGATCGCGGGTACGTCGACGGGCGGCATCATCGCCCTGGGGCTTGGGCTCGGCATGTCCGCCACGGATGTCCTTCGCTTCTACGATGACCAGGGACCGCGGATCTTTGAGGGTGGCAGGCGGCGGCTCGGCCTCCGGTGGCTCGCGAAGACGAAGCACGGCCCAGCGGCATTGCGGCGGGCACTCGAGGATGCGCTCGGTGATAAGACCCTTGCGGTGAGCTCCACGCGGCTGGTGATTCCGTCGCTGAACTCCGAGACGGGCGACATCTATCTGTACAAAACGCCCCACCATCCCCGAATCCGGTTCGACGGCGATCGAACCGCCGTCGACGTCGCACTCGCGACGGCGGCAGCGCCGACCTACCTCCCGACTCATTGGCCGATGATCGGGCCGCCACTGATTGACGGAGGTCTTTGGGCAAACAATCCGATCGCGGTGGCAGTGACAGAGGGGATGGGCGTCCTCGGGTGGAAACCGGACGAGATCGAGGTCCTCAGCATCGGTTGTACGAGCAGTCCGTTGCACCTGGGGGCGACCAGACGCCGGGGTTTCTCGGGTGTAGTCGGGTGGGCCCCGGATGTCGTCGACACCATCATGAAAGCGCAATCAGACGGGGCTCTCGGAATCGCGAAGAATCTGGTCGGGGCGGATTCCATCCACCGCTACGACCCCGAGGTTGATCGTGGTCGGTACGCCCTCGACGACGCCAGGGCCATCAGATCACTGGCTGGGCTGGGCCATCATGCGGCGCGGCACGCATTCTCGGAGATCCGGCACATGTTCGGCGAGACCGCCGTGCCGTTCGTTCCGTTCGGCCGCGCGGGGGAGTAGCCAGGATGTCGATCACCTCGCGCAGCAGCAGCGGGTCGGGTCGCGGTGACTCGGTGCAGTCTTCCGGCGCGAGTGGTGTGTATCGCAGCCGCTGTCTGAGGGGACGCTTCTCCAATGCATTGCGGCCCTGGTGCTCGAGACGGAAGGAGGGCTCGTCCTGCTCAAACACAAGGGCTTTCCCGGCGTACTCCCCAGCTCGCACAGTCGCCTGCTCGCGATTCCCCGCCTTCGGGTTGGGACGATGCCAACGCGACTTGGTGGGCCCTCCTGGGTTCGAACCAGGGACCATCCGGTTATGAGCCGGTTGCTCTCACCACTGAGCTAAGGGCCCGCCAAGAGAATGCTAGCCGGTTCGAGACGCCTCGGTCGAAGGCCAGCGGCCTGGGCGTCTGTCGTGGCCTCAGACGTGGACGACTTCGGGCTTCAGCGAGTAGAGGATGAAGAGGACTTCTTCCTTCTCGCGCTGGTCGATGCCGTTCTTGTCGAGCGCGGCCAGGGCGTCGTCGATCGCGGCGACGAGCTCGGCCTCGTCGATGCTCATGCCTCGGTGGGCGGAGAGCAGGTCTCTGCGTTCGTAGACGCTCGGGCCACCGCGCTGCCACTCGGCGGCTCCGGGAGGGGTCGCGCGCGCTAGGCTGGTGGTCCCTATCTATAAGAGGAGCCCCCCATGCCCATCGATCCCAATGCCGTCGGCCTCGAAGGCTCGGCCCAGAAGCGCTCGTGGAACTCGAAGGATGCCCTGCTCTACGCGCTCGGCGTCGGCGCGGGGCTCGACGAGCTGCCGTTCACGACGGAGAACACCAAGGACACTCCGCAGCGGGTGCTTCCTACGTTCGCGGTGATCGTCGGCGGGGGCGGGGTGCCGTTCGACAAGATCGGGACGTTCAATCCGGCGTTGATGCTGCACGGCGGGCAGAAGATCGAGCTGCTCGGCGAGATCCCGCCGGACGGGGAGATCGAAAGCACCGGGCGCGTCGCGGCGATCTGGGACAAGGGCGACAAGGGCGCGTCGGCCGAGATGGTGTCGGAGGCGGTCGACACCGCGACCGGGAAGCCGCTCTTCCGCACGACGATGACGGCGTTCTTCCGCGGCGAGGGCGGCTTCGGCGGGGAGCGCGGGCCGGCCAGCACGTTCGCGGTGCCGGAGCGAAAGCCCGACCACGAGGTGAGCTACACGACGCGCCCCGACCAGGCGCTGCTCTACCGGCTCTCGGGCGACCGCAATCCGCTCCACTCGGACCCCTCGTTCGCGAAGATGGGCGGGTTCGAGCGGCCCATTCTGCACGGGCTCTGCACGTACGGCTTCACCGGCCGCGCGCTGCTGCACACACTGTGCGCGGGCGACCCGGCGCGCTTCCTCTCGATGGGCGGGCGCTTCTCGAAGCCGGTGATGCCGGGCGACACGCTCACCGTCTCGATGTGGGTCGACGGCGGCACGTGCCTGTTCCAGACCAAGAACCAGGATGGCGCGGTGGTGTTCGACCAGGGCGAGATGACGTTCAGCTAGCCGCGGGCCGCGTTTAGAAACGGGGACGGTCCTTGGAGTTTAGAAATCTAAGATTTCTCAACTCCAAGGACCGTCCCCGTTTCTAAACTCACTGGCACGATCCCGAGCCGTATCCCCTGAATATGCGACAGACACGCCTTGCCGAGGTGTGCGAACCTGCCCGCTGGAGGCACGCCACCGGGCGACCGCCCACGCACAGGAGAACACCATGCCGCGAGATCGAATTCACTGGATCGGAGCCTTCCTGATGTGCGCAACGCTCGTCGCTGCCGCGCCCGCGTTCGCGCAAGAGTTCTACTTCAACGATTTTGACGGCGGGGAGACGTTCGGAACCGGCGTCGCCGGGGCGCTCACCGGGGAGACGGCGGTCGAGCCCGGCCAGGGCTTCGTCGGCCTCGGCCCGGCGGGCGGCGAGTTTGCGGACAACCTGTTGCGCAACCTCTCGGCCCTGCAGCCCGGCGCCCCCACCGTCCTCACGCTCAGCGGGCTCCCGCCCCACGAGGCGATCCGCCTCGAGTTTCTGTTCGCGGCCATCGATTCCTGGGACGGCATCTTCGCTGTGGATGCAGAGGATCTCTTTGTCGTGACCCTCGACGGCGAGACGATCTTTCAGGAGAGCTTCCTGAACAGCACGGCGCCCGCGACGCAAAGTTACGCGGGCCCAGCCCTCTCTTTCCAGCAGAATCTCGGGTTCGGTGCGGCGAGCGCCGACTTCCTCGACAGCGCCTACGACCTGGCCGAGAACTTCGTGAGCCTGCCGCACACCGCGGATACGCTGACGCTCGAGTTCTTCACGGACGGCGCGCATTGGCAAGGCGGCGCCGACGAATCCTGGGGCATGGACAACCTGATCGTGTCCGTGCCGGAGCCTGCCCTTTTCGCGCAGCTGCTCGTCGGGGGAGCGGTGCTCGGCCTCTGCCGGCGCCGCCGCGTTTAGAAACGGGGACGGTCCTTGGAGTTTAGAAATCTAAGATTTCTCAACTCCAAGGACCGTCCCCGTTTCTAAACTCACTTCAGGCTGATGGTCACCTTGTCGATCTTGGCCGTGAACTCGGTGTCCCCGGCGGCGTAGTCGCTCGAGACGGCGGTCTCCGCGTCGACGCCCACGCCTGCCGTTTCGTCGGCCGAGAAGATGGCGGGCTGGGTCTGGGCGATCTTCACCGAGCCGACCGACTTGCCATCGACGTAGATCGTCGCGGTGCCGCCTGCACCGGGCTTGCCGCCGTCGTAGGCGAAGTCGAGCTTCACCGTCGACCTGCCCGCGGGTAGCGGGTTCTCTGCCTTGGCGATCGACTGGTCGAGCCCGAGATAGTTGTACGCAAAGGCCGGCGCGCCGTCCTTCACGTAGAGGCTCCAACCGCCGAAGCGTCCGCCCTGCGCGACGATCACACCGTTCGCCGGAGTGTCTCCGGTCTCAACCTCGGCGACAATCTCGAACGACGAGTTCTTGATGTTGATGAAGTCGTTCTCGAGCAGGCCGTTCATGCCCTCGTAGAGCGTCAGGCTCGTGCGACCGAACATCAGGTCCGGGCGTCCGGCCAGCTTCGGGTTGAACAGTTCCTCGCGCCGGTCGTCGAGCGGCAGCACGTTGTACTTGACCGCTTCGGCGAGGAACGCCTCCTGCAACTTCGCGAGCACGTCGGGGTGCTCCTTCGCCAGGTCGTTCGCCATGCTGAAGTCTTCGGCTACGTGGTAGAGCTCCCACGTGTCGTCGGGGAAGCGGTTCTCCACCTTGCCCCACGGCTTGAGGTGCACCGTGCCGGCGAACCAACCGTCGAAGTAGATGCCGCGGTTGCCGAACATCTCGAAGTACTGGGTTCGCCGGCGACTCGGCGCCTTCGGGAACTGCCAGGTGTAAGCCATGCTCACACCCTCGATCGGGCGCTGCGGCACTCCGTTGACGACGCGCGGCTCCGGGAGCCCGGTGGCCTCCAGAATGGTCGGCACGACGTCGATCACGTGGTGCCACTGGCTGCGGATCTCGCCCTTGGCCTCGATCCCATCGGGCCAGTGCACGACCATCGGGTTGCGCGTGCCACCGTAGTTGGAAGCCACCTGCTTGGTCCACATGAACGGCGAGTCGAACGCGACCGCCCAGCCCGCGGCCATGTGCGGGTAGGTGGTCGGGCCGCCCCAGTCGTCGTAGTGCTCGAGCATCAAGTCGATGTCCGAGCCCCGCGGCTCGGCATTGAAATAGGTCATCTCGTTGTAGAGACCGCCCATCCCGCCTTCAGCGCTCGTGCCGTTGTCTCCCGCGATGTAGAAGATGAGCGTGTTGTCGAGCTCGCCCAGGTCCTCGATCGCCTGGATGACACGCCCCGTCTCGTGGTCGGTCATCTCGAGGAACGCGGCAAAGACCTCGGCCTGGCGAGCGAAGAGCTTCTGCTCCTTCGCCGAGAGATCGGCCCAGTCCTTGATGTCGGCCGGCTTCTTCGCGAGCTGCGTGTCCGCCGGGATGACGCCGAGCTTCTTCTGCTGCTCGAAGATCCGCTCGCGAATCACGTCCCAGCCCTCATCGAACTGGCCCTTGTGCTTGTCGATGTACGACTGCGGCACGTGGTGCGGCGCGTGCACCGCACCCGGAGCAAAGTACATGAAGAACGGCTTGTCCGGCGTGAGCGACTGCTGGAAGCGAATCCAGTCGATCGACTGGGTCGCCATGTCGTTCATGAAGTGATAGTCGGGGTCGTCCGGCACCTCGACCATGTTCAAGTTGTGAAAGACCGCCGGCGCCCACTGGTTGGTCTCACCGCCCATGAAGCCGTAGAACTCGTCGAAGCCCTGGTGGTTCGGCCAGCGATCCTGCGGGCCCGACGGGCTGATCTCCCAGACTGCCGTCTCATGCCACTTGCCGTAGGCGGCAGTGCTGTAGCCGTTGAGGCGCAGCATCTCCGCGATGCTCGCGACGTCGTTCGGGAGCATGCCGGTGGCGCCGGGAAAGGAGGTCGCCACTTCGGTGATCTTCGCCTGGTTGGCCGAGTGGTGGTTGCGGCCCGTCTTGAGCGCCTGCCGCGTCGGCGAGCAGAGCGCGGTCGTGTGGAACTGGTTGTAGAGCAGGCCCTCGTTCGCGAGCTTGTCGAGATGCGGCGTCGGCAGCACGCTGCCGGTGGCGCCGATGCCGCCGAAGCCGATGTCGTCGAGCAGGATGACGACCACGTTCGGCGCCTTCTCAGGCGCCTTCACCTGGAAGATCGGCGGCGCGGTCGCGTCGCGCGCATCGAGCGTCGTGATCGGCGGATACCACGGGCCCTTCACGGGCAGCTCGGTGCGGTCGATCTGCGCCTGCGGCGCCGCCGAGGCTTCCGCGAGCACAGCGCCAGGCGCGAGGACCAGGAGCCACGCGAGCCCCCAAGCGAACGAACGGCGAATCGTCATCGAACTCTCCCTCTGCCTGCTGGGCCGGCCCATCCTTATGGGTGGCTCCGACGGACCGCGGAGCATGGGCCAGGCGCCTCAGAAGTAAAGGGGCGGGGGATCGGTAGACTCCTCCCGTGGATCGGATTCTCCGTTCGGGCCTGTGGTGGATTCCGCTGGCGTTCGCCCTCCTGGTGGCAGGCGTCGGGGGGTACACCTACCGCACGCTCGCGAACTCGATGCGGGAAGGCCTTCGCGAGGATCTGACGACGATCCTCGATACCGAGGTGGCCGCGCTCGAGCTCTGGGGCGAGGCCCACCGGTCGACCGTGCGCAGTGCGGCCCGGAAGCGCGTGGTGCGGGACTCTGCCGCCGCCCTGGCCGAGCTCGCACGCAGCGCACCGAGCCGCGAGGCGACACCGGCGCTCCTCCTCGAGGCGCCCGAGGCGGCGGCACTGGGCGAGTTCCTCGGCTCGGTGCTCGTGGAGCACGAGTACCGCAGCTTTGCACTGATCGGGCTCGACAGCGTCGTGCTCGCCTCCGACCGGCCGGCGCTCGTCGGTCAGCGTTTCCCCGTCGAGTTCGAGAGCTTCGACACCATCCTCGCGGGCGAGACGGTGATCACGAAGCCGATGGCGGCGGCGCGCCGCCCCTCGGCTCCCGCCGACGAACCCGCGCCGGCAGTGATCCGCGTCGGCGCGGCGGTGTCCGGGCCGGACGGCACGCCCGCCGCTCTGCTCGGCTTCGGCATGTCGGCGCTTCCCTTCAGCGACGTGCTCCGCATCGCGCGAACCGGCGAGAGCGGCGAGACCTACGCCTTCGACCGGGATGGCCTGATGCTCTCTCAAAGCCGTTTCGGAGACGATCTCAGAGAGCTCGGTCTGCTCGATCCAGGTCAACGCTCCATCCTCACTCTGGAGATCCGCGATCCGGGCGGTGACATGACGCTCGGCTTCCTCCCGGCCCTGCCCGTGCGAGCGCGGCCCCTCACGCGCATGGCCGCCGCCGCGCTCTCGGGCGAACGCGGCGTCGACATCGACGGCTACCCCGACTACCGCGGAGTCCCCGTCGTCGGCGCGTGGACGTGGATCCCCGATCTCGATCTCGGTGTGGCGACCGAGCGCGACCTCGACGAAGCCTACGCCGGGCTCGCCATCGTGCAGCGCTCCTTCGCCGCGATCGCGGGGCTCTTTGCGCTCGGGGCGCTCGGCATGCTCGGCTACTCGCTGATCATTGGCCGCCTGCAGAGTCAGTACGAGACGGCGCGCAAGCTCGGCCGCTATCGGGTCGTCGAGAAGATCGGCCAGGGCGGGATGGGCACGGTCTACCGCGCCGAGCACGCGCTCTTGCGAAGGCCCACCGCCATCAAGCTGCTCGAGTCGAAAGCCGCCAGCGAAGAGGCGGCGAAGCGCTTCGAGCGCGAAGTGAACGCGTCGGCCGGGCTGACGCACCCGAATACGATCGCGATCTACGACTACGGCCGCACACCCGACGGCACGTTCTACTACGCGATGGAGTACCTCGAGGGGATCGACCTGGCGCTGCTCGTCGCGAACGACGGGCCCCAGCCCGAGGCTCGGGCCGTGCACCTGCTCCGGCAGGCCGCGTCGTCGGTCGCCGAGGCGCACGCGGCCGGCATGATCCACCGCGACCTGAAGCCCTCGAATCTGATGCTATGCGAGCGAGGAGGGATGCTCGATTTCGTGAAGGTGCTCGACTTCGGACTGGTGCGGGGCGGCGACGACGACCTCAACCTCACGACCACGGAGTCGCTCACCGGAACGCCGCTCTACCTTTCGCCGGAGGCACTGGAGGCGCCGGACACGATGGACGCCCGCAGCGACGTCTACCAGCTCGGCGCCGTCCTCTACACGCTGCTCACGGGCCGCCCCGTGTTCGAGGGCGAGACGCTGGTCGAGATCCTTGGCCAGCACCTGAGCACGACGCCCCGGCCGCCGTCGGAGGTGATCGGTCGGCCGATTTCGGCCGGCCTCGAGAAGCTCGTTCTCGCCTGTCTGGCGAAGGACCGCGAGCAACGCCCCGCCGACGCGGCGGCACTTCTCGTCGCGCTCGAAGAGTGCCGCGTCGAAGGGACCTGGACACAGGACGACGCGCGCGCCTGGTGGGCCGACTGGGCGCTGAAGCATCCGGCCGGGGTCGCTCGCACCTCGGGAGCCAGCGCTTCGGGCACGATGCCTTCGGGCTGGCAGATCGACCTCGGAGGCCGCCTGCGGCGGTCTGCCTCGCGCTCGCGCAACTGAGGCCCGGCTCTGGACCGCGCACTCCTCCATGCCCTCGCGGCGTCCGCCTTCGTGACCGGCGGGGTCGTCGCGGGTCGGACCACCCGCGACGCGCTCTTCCTGACTCATCACTCGGCGAGTGCGCTCCCGGCGGTCATGCTGGCGTCAGCCGTGCTCGGCCTGCTCGGCGCTGCTGCGATCTCGCGCTGGGTGGCCCGATCGGGGCCGGCGCGCGTCGTTCCGGTGGCGCTGGTCGTCAATGGAGTGATCTTTCTGGGCGAGTGGATCGCGCTCGAGCGCTCACCTCGACCCGCGGCCGCCGCGCTCTACATGCACGTCACGGCGCTCGGGCCGCTGTTGACCTCCGGCTTCTGGGGGGTCGTGAGCGAGCGGTTCGATCCGCACACGGCGAAGCGGAACGTTTCGCGCGTGGCGGGCGCGGGAGCACTGGCCGGGGTGTTCGGCGGCGTGGCGACCGAGCGCGTGGCATCGCTCGCGAGCATCAGCTGGACGCTCGGCCTGCTGTTCATCCTGTCGCTCGGCGCCGCCTTCGCGGTGCGGGGAATCGGCGGCCCGCTCGACGCAGACCACGGCCGGAAGGGCCGGGATGCGCTCGAGGGATCCTCGATGCTCGGCTTCCTGACCCGGCACCCGCTCCTCGGGCCGATGGCGCTGCTGATGCTTCTCGGTGCCGCCGTCGATGCCTTCGTCGACTTCGCTCTCAAGGCCGAGGCGGCCGCCGTGTGGCCCGACACCGAGCAGCTCGTGCGCTTCTTCGCGGGCTTCTACGTGGTGACGGGATTGCTCACGTTCGCCGTCCAGGTCGGAGCCGGTGCGCGCGTCCTGCGCAGGTTCGGGCTCGGCGGAGCCATGGCCGTGATGCCGGGGGTGGTGCTCGCGGCCGGCGGGCTCGCGCTCTTGACCGGGCGCTTCTGGACCGTCGTCCTGGTGCGCGGCGCCGAGAGCGTGGCGTCCGGCGGCCTCTTCCGCAGCGGCTTCGAGCTGCTCTACACGCCGGTCGCGGCCGCCGTGAAGCGGCCGGTGAAGGCATGGATCGACGTCTCGGCGCGAAGCGCGGGTTCGATGCTAGGCGCGGGGCTCGTGATGTTTCTGCTGTTCGTCTCGCCCGAGCTCGACACGGGCGTGATCGTGGCGCTGGCGATGCTGGCGTCGGCCTTCTTGCTCGTCGGAGTGGTGAGCGTAGACCGCGCATACGTTGCCCAGCTCGGCTCGAGCCTACGCTCCGGGCAGATCTCGCCGACAGACCTCGACGCCGAGGACGCCACCACCGTCCGAACCGTGGCGCACACCCACATGGGGACCGACCGGCGCACGCTGCTCGCCCAGGCGCGCGCGTATGGGGAGAGCGAGGCGCGCAGGCGGGAAGCGGAGGCGAGCCGCGAGGCGCCGCAGGTCGGCGCGGTCGAGGCCCCGCACGCGGCGCCAGCGGAAGCTCCGACCGGGAGCGCCGAAGAGCTGCACTCCGCCGACCCGGCGCTGGCGCGCGCCATCGAGCTCGGCTCGGGGGATCCGGGGCGCGTCCGGCGCGCGCTGCACGCGCACACGGCGGCCGGTGCGGAGGATCGCCGCGTCGCGGCCCACGTGATTCCGCTACTCGCCCAGCCGTCGCTCACGCGCGACGCCGAGGCGTTCTTGCGCCGGGTGGCTCCGCGCGCGCTCGGTCAGCTCGTGGACGCGCTGCTCGATCGCACCGAGGATCGTCAGGTGCGACTCGCGCTGGCGCGCATCGTTTCCGGCGTCGCCGAACGGCGCACGCTCGAGGGTCTGTGGGTCGCGCTCGAAGACCCCGACTTCGAGCTGAGAAGAGCCTGTGCGGAAGGGGCGATTCGCCTGGTCGAGCATCGGCCCGAACTCGCGCCGCCAAAGGAGGTGGTGCACGCTCGGATCGAACGAGAGCTGGGCTCAGCGTCGGCCGGCGCGGATGCGGTCGAGCCGCCGCTCCAGGTCGAACAGATCTTCGCACTCCTCTCGCTGCTACACGGACGCGACACCATGCGCTCGACGTTGTCGGGGGTTCGCAGCGACAAACCGGCGCTGCGCGGAACCGCGTTCGAGCTGCTGGAGTCGGTGCTGCCGCCGCGCCTCTGGCGGCAGGTCCGCGCTCTGATCAAGAGCGCCGCCCGCGCGAGAGAAGAGAATGCGTCACCGCAGCGAGGCTAGTCCAACGGAAACGGTCTGCGGAATTAAGAGGCGCGGCCCTCGCGCGAGCCGCGGGCTTACGGAATGAGCCCGATGTACGTCTGGATCACGAACGCGTTGATGATGTCGAGCAGGAACGCGCCCACGAGCGGAATCACCAGGAACGCGGTCGGCGCCGGGCCGAAGCGCGACGAGACGGCGTTCATGTTCGCGACACCGACCGGCGTGGCGCCGAGGCCGAGACCGGCGTAGCCGGCGGCGATGACCGCGGCGTCGTAGTCGCGACCGCAGAGTCGGAAGACCACGACGCTCGCGAAGACGACCGCGAGCACGACCTGTCCCGCGAGCACCACCAGCACCGGGCCGAACGAGCCGGCCAGCTGTGTGAGCTGCATGCTCATCAGGCTCATCGCCAGGAAGAGATGCAGACTCACCTGGTTGAAGAGGGTGATGGCTTCGGTGTCGAGCGGCTTGCGGCGGAAGTCCGCCAGATTGGTCAGGACGATGCCGACGCCCATCGCGGTGAGGAAGCCCGGCAGCACCATGCCGCGGTCCCCGATCCAGCGGTTCAGCTCTTCTCCGACCCCGATCGCGATTGCGAGGGCGAGGAGCGTGCGGATCACCTGGCCGCTCGTGACCGACAGCGGCGCAGCTTCGTCCGCGCCCGAAGTGGCGCCGGTCTCCGCCGAGGCAGCGCCGCTCGAAGGCGCGAGCTGCCCGCGCCGGATCAGCCGCGTCGCGAGCGGCCCGCCGACCACGCCGCCGCAGATCAGCCCGAACGTGGCGAACGCCATCCCGAGCGGAATGGCTCGCTCGAACCCGGCGTCGGTCGCCATCTGCCCCCAGGTCAGCGCCGTGCCGTGTCCGCCCGCGAGCGAAACACTCCCGCCAATCAACCCGAACGCGTAGGGCTCTCCCATGAGGACGGCGAGCGAAATGCCGACCGCGTTCTGGAGCATCAAGAACACGAGCGTCGCGGCGGCGAGCAGCAAGAGCATCCGCCCGCCCTGCCGCAAGAGCCCCAGCTTGGCCGACAGCCCGATCGTCGCGAAGAACGTGAGGAGCAGGTCGTCGCGCGTCGCGAGGTCGAAGCTGACCTTCACGTCTCCGAATACGTCGAGCATTGCGACGCCAAGACTGCAAAGGATGCCGCCGGTGACCGCCTCCGGGATGCTGAAGCGGCGGAGAGGCTCGAACCATGCGGTGAGCGTGTGGCCCAGTCCGAGCACCAGGATGGCCAGGATCAGCACACGGATCGGATCGAGCGCGACGACGGTGGGCTCACTCATTTCTTGCGCTCTCGCTCCCCATAGTCGCCGAACGGCGCGGCGCGATCGCGTCGAGCGCCTCGACCACCCTCTGCTCCACATACGGGTAGAACGGGTTCCAGCGGAGCCGCAGCAGATCGCTCGCACCGATCTCGAGCACTCCGCGCTCGCCGCGGAGCACGAGCTCCCCGAGTTGGATGCCCGGGCTCTTCCCGGCCTGTGGGCCGCCGTAGACCGGATCGTCGGGAGCGAACGGGAGCGCGACGTGCGCGAGCGAGTAGACGTCGCGAGGCCAGCGGAGGTCGAGGGGCTGCGTCGTGTGTTCCTGCTCGCCCACGCCGAGCCGGCGGATCACGACGTCAGCCGTCTCCTCACTCTCGTTCATCACGGCGCAGACGGTAAAGGTCGGCCGGGCGCCGGTGAGCATGCCGTCGATCCAACCCGCCGGATCGCGCCGCAGCAGCATCTCGACGTCGAGCAGCCGGTTGATGTCGAAGAGCACGAGTTCGTGCCCGCCGGCCGCTGGCAACGGATCGAAGAGGCCGGTGACGAGCGCGGGCGCCGAGACGGTCGCGTCCACGACCGATTGGAACCCGAGCGTCGGCGGAAACCGCTCGAGCGCACCCGCGGCACCGAGCCGCGCGATCTGCGCTCCGATCTCCACCGTGATCCGGTACGCCTGCTTCCCGGCGTTGAGCGCGAACGAGCCGTACTTGAACGGATCGTACTCCGGGAGAATCGAGTTCCACGCGAGCTTCTCGAGACCGAGCAAGTGCCCGAGGCGCTCCTGCCAGACGGCCAGCGCGGCCAGCCGGGTGAGCCCGATCTCCGGCGAGAGCAACACGAGCTGCGCCGGCATCGGAAGCTCCGCGTTCTCGAGTGCTGCGAGCGAGTACTCGACCGCTAGCGCGGCGCCGTTCGAGTAGCCGACGAGCAGGAGCGGCCGGTCTCCCACGCGCTCGCGCAGGTGGCGCACCGCGATGCGCACCGCGGCCGCCATGTCTTCCCACTCCACGTCGACGAGCCCGGAAGGCGCGGTGCCGTGGCCCGGGATGCGGAGACCGACCACGAGGGCGCCCTCCGCATGGAGCCGCTCGCCGAGGCTGCGCAGGCTGTACGGCGAGTCCGACATCCCATGGAGCAGCAACACTCCGGCACGGGGATCCGCCGCGCCCAACTCGAAGCTCCGGTTCCAGTTGCGCGGCCAGCGCTCCGGATCGGAAAGACTGCCCGCGTGGTAGCGGGCGATGTCACGACGATCGACCGGATCCATCTGGTCGTAGACTTCTTCGCGCAGCTGCGCGAACAGCCGATCCTCGAGCGCGAGGTACTCGGCGAAGCTGTCGACATCAGAGCGCGCGCGGAACTCTTCGGTGAGGTCCGCCGTGTGCCAGACCTCGAGATCCGGCCGGCCGTTCAGGTGCCACACGAGCCCGACCACCGCGACGACAAACCCGCCGGCCAGGAAATATCCCACCGCCCGCAGCCCATGCCGCGCGGTCGCCCGGAAGATCGGCATCGCCATGGCGCAACTCTAGTAAAGAAACGGGGACGGTCTTAAGAAGTTTAGAAATTCCCCCTGCAGGGGGAATTTCTAAACTTCTTAAGACCGTCCCCGGATTTACTTCTTGCGTTCGCCGTAGTCGCCGAAGGGGGCGTCGCGTTCGCGGATGACCTCGCGGAAGCCCTTCTCCTTGAACGACTCCGCCCAGCGATAGGCCTCTTCGGTGTGGCGCGTGACGCCGTCGAAGAAGGTGCCGAGCAGCTGGGTCGTGCGCAGGCCCATGTTCTCGAACGCCTGGTTGATCAGCAGCTTGTTGAGCGCAAGCTGGTTTGCCGGGATGTGCTGAAAGCTCTCGGCGTGCGCCTCGACGCGTGCCGAGAGTTCGGCCGCGGGGTGGACCTCGGAGACGAGCCCGATCCGGTGCGCGGTCTCCGCGTCGATCGCCTGGCCGGTGAGCAAGAACTGCTTCGCGTGTTCGAGGCCGAGCCGGTAGACCCAGATCATCGTCGTCGGCGTACCGAAGATGCGCGACGGCGCGTACCCGATGAACGCGTCGTCGGCCATGAAGAGCTGATCGCAGCAGAGCACGAGATCGGTCGCGCCGCCGACCGCGAAGCCGTGGATCTGCCCGATCACGGGCTTCGGGCAGTGCCAGATCTTCATGAACCGCTCGACGTTGTGGTTCATGAACTGGTAGTCGCGCACCGGATCCCACGCGCCCTCGCGCGGCTTCGGGCCGGGCGCGTCGTACGGGCTGCCCCAGCCGCCCGCGCCCTCGGCCACGAGGTCGTAGCCCGCGGTGAAGACGCGCCCTTCGCCGCGCAGCACCACCGCGCGCACTTCCTTCGACGCGGTCGCCGCGTCGATGCCGTCCGCGACGCCCTGCACCACCGCCTCGGTCAGCGTGTTGAGCTTGTCCGGCCGGGAGAGAGTGATGATGGCGAGCGTGTCGCGCTCTTCGTAGCGAACGGGCGTGGCGTCTTCGGGCATGTCCCCTCCGGGTAGGTTCGCACGCATGCTAGCCCTGATCCGGCACCAGTCAGTCCGCCCCAGCGGTTCGCGGGCGCGAATCTACTAGCATCCGTGCCGTGACGACGCCTCGACTTCGGGCCGCACAGGTCGGCCTCTTCGCCGGACCCGTGCTCGCGGGCGTGCTGTTCGCGGTGCTCCCGTCCGAATACCGAAGCGCCGCGGGCGAGCTCACGCCGTTCAGCGACGCCGGCCGCGCGACGGCGGCACTCGCGCTCTGGATGGCCATCTGGTGGCTCACCGAGGCGATCGACATCTCGGCCACCTCGCTGCTCCCGCTCGCAGTGCTGCCGCTCACCGGCGCGACCTCGATGCGCGCCGCCGCCGCGCCGTACGCCCACGAGCTGATCTTCCTGTTCATGGGCGGGTTTCTGCTCGCGCTCGGCATGGAGCGCTGGGGCCTGCACAAGCGGATCGCACTGCATGCGCTGCGCGCGGTCGGCGACCGGCCCGCTGCGATCGTCGGCGCGTGCATGGGTGTCACGGCGCTCCTCAGCATGTGGGTCTCGAACACGGCGACCGCCGTGATGATGTTGCCCGTCGCGTGCAGCGTGATCGATCTCGTCGAAGGCCAGACCGGCGATCACAGCCGCCACTTCGGGCTCGCGGTGCTGCTCGGCATCGCGTACAGCGCGTCGCTCGGCGGCATCGCGACGCCGATCGGCACGCCGCCGAACCTGTTCCTGCTCTCCTATCTAAAGGAGAGCCACGGCGTCGAGGTGAGCTTCGTGCGCTGGATGGGCGTCGCACTGCCCCTGACCCTCGTCTTCTTGCCGCTCACCTGGTGGCTGCTGACGCACTGGCTGCACCCGGTCGGGAGTCGCCCGATCGAGGGGAGCCGCGCGCTCGTCCGCGAATCCCTCGCGAGCCTCGGCTCGCTGACGCGTCCCGAGCGCATCGTGTTCGTCACCTTCCTGCTGGCGTGTGGCCTCTGGGTGTTCCGGCCGCTGCTCGAGGGCGTCACGGTACTTGGGCTCCAGCCGTTCGCGCACCTCTCCGACCCGGCGATCGCGATGGGCGCGGCGTTGCTGCTGTTCGTCTCGCCGGCGGGCGGCGCGCCAAACGGCGACGAGGCACCGCGGTTCGTGCTCGACTGGGACACCGCGCGCCGGCTGCCGTGGGGCATCCTGATTCTCTTTGGGGGCGGCCTCTCGCTCGCAGCCGCGCTGCGCGCGAACGGCGTGGCCGAGCTGATCGGTGCGCAGGTCGCCGGGCTCGCCACCGTGCCGGGCCCACTGCTCGTGCTGACGGTCGTCGCAGGGGTCGTGTTCTTGACCGAACTCACGAGCAACACCGCCACCGCCGCGACGCTCGTGCCACTGCTGGCAGCGCTCGCACCCGGGCTCGGCCTCGACCCGCTGCTCCTCGCGGTTCCGGCGGCGCTCGCGGCGAGTTGCGCGTTCATGCTCCCCGTCGCGACACCGCCCAACGCGATCGTCTTCGGCTCCGGGCGTCTGACGATCGCCGACATGAGCCGCGCGGGGCTCTGGCTGAACCTCATCGGCATCGTGCTGATCACCGCGCTCGCGTACGCGGTGGTGCTCCCGTTGCTCGGCGGGCTGGCGGGGCCCTAGCCGTCAGATCCTCAGCTCGGCGACCTCTTTGTACTCCGGCGCCGATGCGCGGAAGCCGACCTCGTCGACGATCAGGCGCCGCAGCGTGTCGGCCGCCGCCGGCTCGCCGTGCGTCACGAACACATGGCGCGGCGGGCGCTCGCAACGGCCGACCCAGTCGAGCAGCCCGCGCTGGTCGGCGTGGGCCGAGAAGACGTCGAGCTCCAGCACCTCCGCCTCGACCGGCACGTAGGCCCCGTGGATCTTGACGGATGTGGCGCCTGAGGTGAGCGCCTGCCCACGCGTGCCCGGGGCCTGGAAGCCGGCGAACAGCACGGTGTGACGCTTCTCGGGCAGGAGCGACTTCAAGTGGTGCAGCACGCGGCCGCCGGAAGCCATGCCGCTGGCCGAGATGACCACCGCCGGTCCGCGGCGCGCCGTGAGCTCGCGCGACTCGTCCGGCGTGCGTGTGTACTGCGCGACGTCGCACACCTCGCTGCACTGGTCTTCGGGCAGGCGATGCAGCTCCGGCGAGCGCCGGAAGATGTCGGTCACGTCGGTTGCCATCGGACTGTCGACGTAGACGGGCACGCGGTCGGCCAGGTTGCGCCGGAAGATCTCGTGGAAGCAGTAGAGCATGGTCTGCGCGCGACCCACCGCGAACGATGGCACGAGCAACACACCGCCGCGCCGCACCGTCCGCTCGAGGACGCCAGCGAGCGTGACGAACGGCTCGCTCGGCTCGTGCAGTCGATCTCCGTAGGTAGATTCGACGACGAGCCAGTCGGGAGCGCCGGGCGGGTCCGGCGCGTGCATCAGCAGGTCGTCGTCGCGGCCGAGATCGCCGGAGAACAAGATGGAGTGGCCGGCGTGCTCCACCTCGACACTCGACGCGCCGAGGATGTGGCCGGCGGGCCGCAGCCGGAACCGCAAGTCGCCCACTTCTCGCCAGGCCCCGAACGCCACCGGCTCGAAGCGCTCCAGCGCGCGCACGGCGTCGGCCTCGTCGTAGAGGGCGAGAGCGGGGTGATGTTTGGAGAAGCCCTTCTTGTTCGCATAGCGGGCATCCTCTTCCTGGAGCCGGCCCGCGTCGGGGAACAGCACGCGGCACAGGTCCGTCGTGCCCTGCGAGGCGTGAACCGGTCCGCGAAAACCGTCGCGCACGATCGCCGGTGTGTAGCCGCTGTGGTCGATGTGCGCGTGCGAGAGCACCACCGCGTCGAGGGCACCGATGTCGAGCGGTATCTGCTTCCGGTTGCGCAGGCGCAGTGACTTCACCCCCTGGTAGAGGCCGCAGTCGATCAACAGCTGCGTGTCGCCCGCCTCGACCAGATACTTCGACCCGGTCACCGTTCCCGCCGCACCGAGGAACGTGAGGCGCATCCCCGAGCTCACAGCTGCCCCTCGATCGGGAGGATCCGGAACAACACGAGCTTGAAGCGACCCCACGCACTGGTGCGCGGATCGTGCTCGTAGCGCTCGGGCTCGCCGCCCTCGCGGCCTTCCCAGACGATCGAGCTGCGGCGGCCCTCGCCTTCGAGATGGAGCTGCCAGCTGAGCTCTGGAGAGACCATCCCCTCGAACTGCGCGCTCTGGTCCGCCGCGAGTTCCTCGCTATCGACGACGATGCCGAGCTCGGTGTTGAGATCGACCGAGCGCGGGTCGAGGTTCAGCGAGCCGACGAACACGTGCTCGCCATCCACGATGAACGATTTGGCGTGCAGGCTCGCACTCGACGAGCCGAACAGGCCTGCCTTTTCGGCAGCCATCAGCATCTCGCTCGAGGGCTTGAGCTCGTACAGTTCGACGCCGGCGCGCAGCAGGTCTTTCCGGTAGCTCGAATACCCCGAGTGCACCGCCGCGACGTCGGTCGCGGCCATCGAGTTGGTGAGGATGCGCACTCTGGCGCCGCGCTCTACGGCGTTGCCGAAAAACTCGACGCCGCGATCGCCCGGAATGAAGTAGGGCGAGATCACCAGCAGCTCGGTCTTGGCGCCTTGCACCACCGGGCCGAGCTGCGTCGTCAGCAATGTGGCTGCGATCTCGTCCTTTTTCGCTCGGATCTTTTCCGGGTAGTCCGAGTATGCGTGCGCGGGGGCCCAGACGATCGGAAGATTGCCTGTCTGCACGCCGCGCACGAAATCCGAGCCGCGGACACGATCGGCGTAGCGCGAGTTCCGCTGTTCGAAGTCGTGCACCGCCAGGTCTTCGCGCACCTCGCCGAGAAGCTCCGCGGTTCCCTTCATTCGAGGCCACCGGTCGAGCGGCGTCACGAACGGCGAGTTCCAGTAGCGGTCGAAGCAGCCTCCAAGTTCGTCGACGACGGGGCCACCCACCAGCAGGTCGAGATCGGCGAAGTTGACGTTCGGGTTCGCGTCGAAGTACTCGTCGCCGACGTTGCGGCCGCCGACCACCGCCATCAGTCCGTCCGCGGTCAACATCTTGTTGTGCATCCGGTGGTTCAGCTGGCGCGGCCGCGAGAGCAGGTCGAGCACCCTGGCGAGCCCATTCGAGGGGCCGCGGGCCATCGCGTTGAAGAGCCGGACTTCGAGGTGCTCGTGCGCGTCGGCGGCCGAGAGCAGCCGGTCGACGCCCGGCGAGCCGAGGTCGTCGATCAAGAGACGGACGTGCACACCGCGGTCGGCGGCCGTGATCAACTGCGAGAGCAACAGCCGGCCTGTCACGTCGTCGTGGAAGATGTAGTACTGGACGTCGAGCGCCCGCTCCGCCTCGCGCGCGAGCAACATGCGCGCGGCAAAGCCGTCGAGCCCAGAAGCGAGCGGATAGATCGCCGAGTCGCCCGGGTGGTTGGCGAGCGCGGCCGTGAAGCGTTCTCCGCCGGAGGTTTCTTCGGGCCGGTCGAACGCCGCCTCAGGCAGCAGCGTGACGCTCGGCGGCCTCATACAGCCGAACAGGGGGAGCAGACAGACAAGGAAGAGCCAACGCAAGCCAGAGACCTCAGGGTTCGGCGCGAAAGAGGCTCTTGCCTCCCTTCACGGTTTCGAGCACGCGGATGCCGGCCAGGTCGCCGGGGTCCGCCGTCAGCGGGTTCTCCGAAAGGATCACGAGGTCGGCGAGCTTGCCCGGCTCGAGCGATCCCTTCATCCCTTCTTCGAAATGGGCATATGCGGCGTCGCGCGTCACCGCACGAATCGCCGCTTCGACCGGCACACGCTCCTGCGGCCCGAGTACGACTCCACTGCGCGTCGTGCGGTTGACGCCCGCGGCGATCAGCCGCAGTGCGTCGGGCGGCGTGACGGGTGCGTCGTTGTGGAACGTGAACGGGATTTTGCGCCGCAGCGCCGACGCCGCGGGGCTGATGCGCACCGCGCGCTCCGGGCCTAGCACCGAGTCGCGATGCCAGTCCCCCCAGAAGAAGGTGTGGCTGATAAAGAAGGAGGGGATGATGCCGAGTGTGCGGATCCGGTCGAGCTGCTCTTCGCGCAGCACCTGCGCGTGGATGAGCACCGTGCGCCGGTCGCCTCCGCCGTGCTCTGCCTGCGCCTTCTCCACGGCCGCGAACAACTGATCGGCGGCCGCGTCGCCATTGGCGTGTGCGATCAGCTGCAGCCCCCGCTCGTACGCGCCGGAGGCCACGCGCGCAGCCTCTTCGGTTTTCATCCACGCGTAGCCGCGGTACCCCGGCTCCTGGCCATCCGGCGGGACGAGATACGGTTCGCTGAGCCACGCGGTCTTGCCCTGCGGCGAGCCGTCGAGAATGAGTTTGATGCCGCCCAGCTTGAGCCGGCCGTACTCCCCGCCCGGCACCGTCTCCGCGAGGATGGCCTCGGCCTCGAGGAACACCGGGTAGGAGATGACGTCGACCGGCAGGCGATCGTTCTCGGCCGCCGCGCGGAGCAGCGCCCAGTCGTCGGCTCGCGTGGCCCCATCCTGGACGGTCGTGAAGCCCGCGCGCACATAACGCTGGAGTCCCGCTTCGAGCAGCGCGAAGCCCTCTTCGAGCGTGGGCTTCGGCAGCGCGGCGAGCGCAGCCCACATCGCCGTCTCTTCGAGCACGCCATTCGGCTCTTTGCCGCCTTCGCCGCGCCGGATGACGCCGCCCTCGGGATTCGGCGTGTCCGCCGTGATGCCGGCCGCCGCGAGCGCGGCAGTATTGGCGACGATCAGGTGCAGCGAGACGTGCACGATCGCGATCGGGTGTTCGGTCGAGACGGCGTCGAGGTCGGCGCGGGTCGGATGGCGCTGCTCGGCGAGGAGCCCGTCGTCGTAGCCAGCGCCCAGCACCCAGGTGCCGGCCGGCGCGGCCGCGGTGCGCTCCCGCAGCGCGGCCTGGAGCTGTTCGATGTCGGTGATCGGTCCGACCGGGGGCGACGCGACGTTCACCGCGACGGAGAGCACACCGACCTGCGTCACGTGGCCGTGAGCGTCGATGAAGCCCGGGAGCAGCGCTTTGCCCGCGAGGTCGACCTCTTCGGTCTCGGGGCCGCGGTGCACCGCGACCTCGGCCTCGGTGCCGACCGCGAGGATGTGCTCTCCGCGAACGGCCAGCGCCTCGGCCACGCGCCCGGTGGCATCGACCGTGACGATCGGTCCGCCGCGGTAGATCCGATCGGCCGGCTGCTCGCCGAGAGGCTTGTCCTCGGCCAGCGCGGGCCCTGCCCACAGAGCCACCAGGAGGGTCAGAAGAGTAGGGAGCCTGGAATCGAGCATCCTCGGTACGATACCCATACCCCCCCCGATTTGTAGAGGAATTCGCCGTGATCCGGCTCCACCAGTTCGAAGTCTCGCCATTCTGCGACAAGATCCGCCGGGCGCTCCACGTGAAGGGGCAACCCTACGAGGTGGTGGAGGTCCCGCTCACGCGGGTCACTTCGGTGTCGAAGCTGAACCCCGCCGGCAAGCTCCCTACCCTGGAACACGACGGTCTCGTCGTCTCGGACTCGACCGACATTGCCGCCTATCTGGAGGAGACCTTCCTGGAGCCGCCGCTCTACCCGGCCGACCCGGCGGAACGCGCGCTCTGCCACGTGCTCGAAGACTGGGCGGACGAGAGCCTCTACTTCTATGAGATGACGCTGCGGTTCACGCTCCCGCACAATGCGCGGCGCTTCACGCCGCTGCTCCTGGCGCACGATCCGCCGTGGTTCCAACGCCTCGCCGGGCCGCTGATCCCGTGGCTGATGCGGCGCACGACGAAGGGGCAGGGCGTCGGCCGCAAGAGCCCCGGGCAACTCGTGCACGACATCGAGCAGCACGTCGCCGCGGTCCGCGGCCTGCTCGGCACGCGCGATTGGCTCGTCGGCGACGCGCTGACGATCGCCGACCTCTCGGTGTTCGCGCAGCTCTCTTGCATCCACGCCACCGACGAGGGCGGGAAGATGATCGGAGCCGAACCCGAAGTCGCCGCATGGCTCGCGCGCGTCGATGCGGCCAGCCACGCACCCGGTGACGCATGAGCCGACCGCTCTCGCTCACCTACTACTCGGACGTGTTGTGCGTGTGGGCGTACATCGCGCAGGCCCGCATCGATGAAGTGGCGGAGCAGTTCGGGGCGAAGGTCACGATCGACTACCGCTTCTGTTCCGTCTTCGGCGACACCGCGTACAAGATCGGTCACGGCTGGGCCGACCGCGATGGCTACGAAGGCTTCGCGAGCCACGTCCGCGAAGCCGTCGCCGCGTTCAACCACGTCACGCTTCACCCGAACCTCTGGCAACGCGAGCGGCCGAGCTCCTCGACCCCGGCACACGTCATACTGAAGGCCGTACAGCGTGTGGACCCAGAGAGATTCGAGACAGGGCTGACGGCGATCCGTAGCGCCTTCTTCGAGCGGTGCCTGGACATCGGCCAGCGCCCGGTCCTCGAGAGCGCGCTGGGCGAAGTTGGGATTTCGGTCGCCGACGTGCAGCAGGAACTCGACAACGGCCGGGCTCACGCGGACCTCGAAGCCGACTGCCGCGACGAGCGCGCGATGAAGGTGCAGGGCAGTCCCACCTTCATCCTCGATGGCGGCCGGCAGAAGCTCTACGGAAACGTCGGGTACCGCGTGATCGAAGCGAACATCAAGGAGCTGCTGCGTTCGCCGAACGCGGGCGAGGCAAGCTGGTGCTGACCCGCCCCTCAAGTGAACGTCCCGCCGAGTCGAAAACGCCCGTGGTATGGCACGCGAAACGGGCGGACAGCCCTATCTCCACGTTCGGGTCGAAGGGCAGCAAGAACAGGTGATCCTGTGGGACACGCGCGACGTCACGGTCGGGCGCCACGAGAGCCAGGACGTGGTCGTGCCCGACCCGGAAGTTTCGCGCGAGCACGCGCGGTTTCGCGCGCAGGGTGGCAAGCGCTTCGTCGAAGATCTGCAGACAGCGCTCGGGACCACCGTCAACGGCGAAGCCATCAAGGTGCACGAGCTTGCCGAGGGCGACGTGGTCCAGGTCGGCTGCCTGGAAGTGCGCTTTGGAATCTCGGAGAATTCGATGCGAGCGGCGGGGCACGTGCGCTTCGCGTCGCAACTAAAGGGCGACGTGCTGCTCGGCGCACCGTCGGACGCGCCGCCGCACGGGAATACCGATCCGCCGGAGAGTGACGCCAGCGAGCGCACGATGCTTGGAGTCGCTCTCGACGAGGCGCTCGGTGGGGCGCCCGCCGCCGCGACCGCTCCCGAACGCCCGGTGGCACGGGCGCTGGCCCTCGACGGTCAGCTCGAAGACGTCGGCACCCTCGGCGCGGAGGAGTTCGAGATTTTGCTCGGGCGTTCCGGAGACGTACGCGACCTCGACGCCGAACTCGCCGCTGAGGCGGAGGGCGAGGATCCGAACGAACAGACGATGCGCGTCGGCGGGCTCGCGACCGGACAGCATCAACACCTCGAAGGCATCGCACCCGATGCGCTGCGCCTCGAACTCGTGATCGAAGGCGCGACCCCAAAGCTGCGCGCGGTGATCGACGCCCTCGGCGGCGACCCGCTCGACGTCGGCTCCCTCCGCCTCCGCATAAGAAACGGGGACGGTCTTTAGAAATTAAGAAATTCGCCCTGCGGGGCGAATTTCTTAATTTCTAAAGACCGTCCCCGTTTCTAAACTTCGTCGAGTTCGAGGGGTGGGGCGTCCGTGGGTTCGAGGGCGACTTCGGACGGGTCGAAGTGTTCGGCGGCGGCGGCACCGGCGGCGACCTCGGGCTCCGGGTCGTCGGGCGAGAGCGCGATCGCGTCGGGCTCCATCCAGTCTGCTGCGGCGCCCGCGGCCGGCGTCTGCTTTTTCTCGGCGAGGGTTTTGTCTTCGAAGAGGCCACCCTCATTGAAGAGGCCTTCCAGAGAGCTCTCGAGAGAGTCGGGCATGCAGACGCTATCGGCCGGCCGAGCCTCCCGATGCACCCCCGGGGTGTGCAAGTAGCGCGCGGGCAGCCCACAGCATCCAGAGCCAGACGACGAGTACGACGCCCGCGGCCGCGAGCTGCAGACCCGGGCGCGCGAGCAGCAGGTCGTAGAGCCCGTGCGCCACGGCGGACGCGACGAACCCGAGCGCCAGAGCGCGCCCGTCGCGCCGCAGCACGAAGTACGCGAGCCCGAGCCCCCACGGCGCCGCGAACACCGCGTGCGTGATCGGGGCCGCCAGCGCGCGCGCCAAACCATCGACCAGCCCGAGCTCGCCCGAGAACGCGAGCATCATCGTCTCCGCGAGCGCGAACCCGATCGCCGACGCGCCGGCGTACACTGGACCGTCCCACAGCTCGTCGAAGTGTTTGCTCACGAGCGCGATCGGCAGCACCGGGAGCAACTTGGCCGCCTCCTCCACGACGCCGATCGCGAGCGCGGCCGGCACGGCGCGCGACCAGGGCCCGACCAGCGCCTCCCAGCTGACGACCGGCCCGAACGCATCGACCGCCCGATAGCCGAGCAGCGCGGCGCAGACCGCGAGCGCTCCCACCGCGACCGTCGCCAACTGGAGCGTCCACGGCTCCGGCTTCGCGCGATCCTTCCAGCGGAAATAGACGACCCACGTAGCGGCGCCGGCCGCTGCCGCGGGAAGGAGCAGCCACAACACGCCGGCCACGCTCGTCAGTCTCCGAGATCCAGCAGTTCGAACAGGCGCGGGCGCTGGATTTCGAGATCGACGCTGTGCTCCTCGGCCGCGTCCCGGACGCGGTGCTCGAACTCGAGCAGCAGCTCCTCTTCGAACGGCGCGCCGGCGTCCGGATCTCGAACGGGCACGAAGAACGAATCGAAGTGATGCGGCACGAACAGCTTGGGGCGCAGGGTGCGCACGAGATCCTCGGCGCACGTGTCGTCCGCGCCGATCGGCACGGCCGCCAGCACGTCCACCGTGATCCCCTCGGCGGCGAGCATGTTCAGCGCCGGGAGATGGCGGTTCCCGCTGCTCAGCAGAAAGACGCGGTAGCCGGTTTCGCGGTGCGTGATCAGCCAGCCGCGCGCATCGCCGAGTTTGAACGACCACGCGTGGATCGGTGCGTTCGGCGGCTCGTCGACCGAGCCCTCCGGCGGCGAACCCCCGGCAAAGGTCAGCCCGTGGCGGCTCTCGACCGCGCGCACCCGAAACGGGCCGATGTCGAAGACTTGATTGAAGTTCACTACGCGCGCTCGATCGGCGGCGACGCCGTAGCCGACCGACACGTTGACGGTCGTCGCGGAGCCCGCGATCCAGGGGCCGTCTGGCTGTTGGGCGAACCACGGAGCGTCGGCGAGGTGGTCGAAGTGGCTGTGTCCGATCAGAATTACCGAGGCCGTTCCCAGCTCAGGCGCGGGACCGTCCGGCGCCGAGAGTTCCTCGAGCAGCTCTGCGTCCGGCTCATAGAACGAGAAAACCGTCTCGAGCATCCCCGGCCGACTGAGATACGGATCGTGGAGGATCGTCGTATCGCCCGCGGTCACCGAGAACCCGGCAACGCCCAGCCAGCGGATCTGGACCGGCGGCTCTGCGACGGCGACCTCGGGAGCCGCCACGACTAGGCATCCCACGATCCCGACGAGCCCGACTGCGCGCATCCTCACCCTCCTTTGGCGGCCCACAGGCTATCATTCTCTCCATGTCGCATGTCGTTGCCGTGATCGGGGGAGCTACCGCGGGAGCCGAGGTCGCCGGTCGACTCGCCGAACGCGGCGCACAGGTCGTCGTGTTCGAGATGAACGCGCGGCCGTACGGAAAGATCGAAGACGGGCTCCCGCGCTGGCACGAAGCGCTGCGCAATAAGGAGTACGCGACGATCGGCGAGAAGCTGTCTCGCGCAGGCGTTCACTTCGTGCCCCACACCAAGATCGGGCGCGATCTCGATTTCAAGGCGCTGACGAGTGAGTGGGGCTTCTCCTCGGTCGTGCTCGCGTGCGGAGCCTGGCGCGACCGGCCGCTGCCGATCGAAGGTGCCGAGGCCTACGTCGACAAAGGTCTGATCTACCAGAACCCGTTCATCGTCTGGTTCAACCACGCCGAGGAAGCGGGCTACGACGGCCCGGTGTTCGAGCCGCAGGACGGCACCCTCGTCGTCGGCGGCGGACTGGCCTCGATCGACGTCGCCAAGGTCTGCATGCTCGAGACCACACGCGCCAAGCTTGCCGAACGCGGCATCGCGGTCGAGCTCCTCGAACTCGAGGTGAAGGGCATCCCCAAGATCCTCGCCCGCCACGACCTCACCTACGAAGACCTCGGCCTCGAAGGCTGCACCATCTTCTATCGGCGCCGCGTAGAGGACATGCCGTTGATGGAAGCCCCCGAGGGCGCTTCGCCCGAGCGAGTGGCCAAGGTCGCCAAGGGCCGCGAACGCATCCTCGCGAAGGCGATGGACAAGTACCGCTTCACGCTCGAGCCGTGCTCGAGCCCTGACGGGCTGTTGACCGAAGACGGGAAGGTCGTCGGCCTCCGCCTGCGGCGTACCAAGATCGAGAACGGCCGCGTCGTCCCGCTCGACGAGACCTACGAACGGCGTGGCGCGTGTGTGATCAGCTCGATCGGCAGCATCCCCGAGCCGGTCCCGGGCATCCCGATGAAGGGCGAGTTGTTCGCGTTCACCGACTGGGACGCCGGCCGCCTCCCGGATTTTCCGACCGTCTTTTCCGTCGGCAACATCGTCACCGGCAAGGGCAACATCGTCGCCTCCCGGAAGCACGCCCGGAAGGTCTCCGAGGAAACGATCGAGCGCTTCCTCGGGCTCGGCGAGGACGGCCACGCGGGCGAGGAGGCCATGGCCGACGGCGCGAACGCAGAAATCGCCGCGCAGACCGAGCAAGTGGCCGAGTTCCTGGCGAGCGAGCCCCCTCTGGCGCCCGAGCGCGTGGAAGCGATCCTCTCCCGCGTGCGCGAGCGCCAGGCGGCGGTGGGCTACGGCGGCGACTATGCCGCGTGGCTCGAGAAGGTCGCCCCGACGCCCGCAAGCTAGCTCTCGAGGAGACACCCCCCATGCAGCTCAAGTACGGCGCCAATCCCCATCAATCCCACGCGGCGGTCGCGGCCCTCGACGGCAACACCGCGCCGGTCGAACTGCTGAACGGCACGCCGTCGTTCATCAACGTCCTCGACGCGCTGAATGCGTGGCAGCTCGTCCGAGAAGCGCGCGTCGCCACCGGCCTCGCCGCCGCCGCATCGTTCAAGCACGTCTCTCCGGCGGGAGCCGCCGTCGCCGCACCGCTCGACGAAGCGACGGCCCAGGCATACGAGGTCGCCGGGCGCGAACTCACCCCGGCCGCCCTCGCGTACGTGCGCGCCCGCGGCGCCGACCCCAAATGCTCGTTCGGCGATTTCGCCGCACTCTCCGAGCCGGTCGACCTCGAGACCGCCCAGTTCTTGAAGGGCGTCGTGTCCGACGGGATCATCGCCCCTTCGTATGCCCCCGAAGCGCTCGAGATCCTGTGCGGCAAGAAGGGCGGCGGCTTCATCGTCATGCAAGCCGACGCGGACTTCCGGGCCCCCGCGCGCGAGCGCCGCGAGATCTTCGGCATGGAGCTCGTGCAGGACCGCAACGATCATCAGGTCTCCGAAGCCGACATCGCGGAGATCGTCTGCGGCGAACTCACCCCCGAGGCCAAGCGCGACCTGCTGCTCGGGCTCGTCGCACTCAAATACACGCAGTCGAACTCGGTGGGCTACGCGCTCGGCGGACAGATGATCGGCATCGGCGCCGGCCAGCAGTCGCGCGTCGACTGCACCAAGCTCGCCGGCCAGAAGGCCGACCTCTGGCACCTCGGCCGTCACCCCAAAGTACTGGGGCTCGCGTTCAAAGCTGGCGTCAAGCGCCAGGAACGGATCAATTGGCGCGTCCGCTACATCGAGGGCGACCTGACCTCGCACGAAGAGACGGCGCTGACCGACGCGCTCGACGGCCCGCTCGACCGACTCCAGGGCGACGAGAAGCGCGAGTGGGTCGCACAGCTCGACGGCGTGAGTCTCGTTTCGGACGGCTTCATCCCGTTCCGCGACAACATCGACCACGCCCAGCGCCACGGCGTGCGGTTCATCGCGCAGCCGGGCGGCTCGACGCGCGACGGCGAGATCGAAGCGGCGTGCGGCGAGTACGGGATCGCGCTCGTGCACACCAAGCTGCGCCTCTTCCACCACTAGGAGGGTGACCCAAGACTGCCATGCCGGCCGGAAACCGATGCATCACCGCTGGCTGCGTTGCTCTCGATCGCCCTAGCTCGCTAGGGCTCAATCGAGCGCCTTGCCAGCGGCGCGCCTCGGCTCCCGGGCCTTTCCACGGCAGTCTTGGGTCACCCTCCTAGCCGCACCTCATGCAGTTTCTCGAGAAGCTCCGGGCCGGCGAGCTCGCAGTCACGCTCGAGATCACCCCGCCGCGCAAGCCGCTCGACGAAGTGCTGCTCCGCCGCGCGCGCGGACTCGGCAGTGTGGCCGACGCCGTCAATGTGATCCAGCGAAGCGGTCGACAACCGAGCCTCGACGCGTCGATCACGCTGCGTGCCGCCGGGCTCGAACCCGTCTGGCACCTCGTGACGCGGGGCCGCAGCCGCGCGGAGATCGAAGGTGAGATCGAGAGCGCTGCCGGCGCCGGGATCGAGGCCGCGCTCTGTGTGCGCGGCGAGACCGGACCGGCGGATCGGCCGGACACGCCGACGCTGCGAGAAACGGTCGCCGCGGTGCGCGCGGCGCTCCCGGGCGCGTGCCTCGGCGCGACGGCCAACCAGTATCTCCCGCCGGACCGTGTCTTGCGCAACCTCGGCCCGAAGCTCTCGGCCGGCGCGACGTTCGTGCAGACCCAGCCCGTCCTCGACGCCGGCTCGCTCGCGCCTCTGGCGGGTGCGATCCGCCGGGAGTTCGCGGGCACGTTCGTCGTGCCGATGGTGATGCCGCTCCTCACCCGAGGAGACGCCGAGCGCATCGCCGCGCGACTTCGCATTCCCGTGCCCGCAGAGAACCTCGCGCGCCTGGACGCGGACGGTGCCCGCGCCGGCTGGGCGATCTTCGAGGAGACCGTGCGCACGCTCCGCGCCGAAGGCCTCGCCGACGGTCTCGCGATCATGACGCCGCAGATGGACCCTCCCCCCGAGGCGGCCGATCGCATCGCGGCGGCGCTGCGTTCCGCCTAACCCTGGAAGCGCTACTCGGCGATCCGCTTCAGCATCGCGTCCACCTCGGCAAGCTGAGCCTCGACGTACTGGAAGTAGCGCTTCGTGACGCGCAGGTAGCGCAAGCTGCGGAGCGGCAGGAAGCCGCCGGCAATGATCTCGTTCCCTTCCGCGAGGATGTCCGCGTACACGCCGCGGAAGTACTCGAGGTTGGGACGCAACTCCGTGAAACGCGGGTCGAAAAGGATCCGGTTGAACTTCCGAGTGGCTCCGAACGAGAACGGGCTCTCGAGTACGAGAATGCGCCCCCGCGTGTCGAACAGCTCGTTGGGTTCGTGCACCGGCAGGATCGTCACGAGCGCACCGTGGCGTCGGGGCAGCCAATCGAAGTCGAGGAGCGCGTCGCGGGCTTCATCGGTCCGGTAGACGTCTCTCCCGTCCTCGAGCGGGCCATGCGCGCCCAGATCCGCGAGGTTGATCACCTCGTTCGCCGGCACCGCGAGATTCGCCAACTGCTGGAGCTTCGTCGTCTGGACGGAGCGCGGCTGCCAGATGCTCGCGGCCGCGAGGGAGTTGCGGAGCAGATGGACGCAGTTGTCGCTGTAGCCACTCCACGAGTAGTCCGCGTTGCCCGCGGCATACTCCGCATTCACCAGATTCAGGTAGTCCGCGATGTCCTCCATCATCTCTTCGGTGACCGGCATCCGGCTGCAGAACGCGCTGCGCGAGAACCGCAGCGCGAAGTCGGTCGCGATCGACTGCTGCGCGACGAAGTCCTCGAGGCTGCGCTCTTCGGAGCGAGTCGGATAGGCGGGATCGAAGTCGATGTGGTCGAAGATTCCGGCCTCGATGCTCGCCGCAACGGCACGGTCGAACGCATCCTGATCGAGCACTGCGTCGTCCTCGAGCCCGCCGTCGAAGAAGAGGTCCGTGCCGGGGACCGCGATCCAGTTGGCGTTTCGAAACCACCGGTTGACGCTGATACCCGCTCCGTGTTCGGGGTCGTCGCGCGTGGTCGCCTCTCTGCGGCAGGCGCGGAGGGACGGAAAGTCGGCGGCCTCGTCGCGGCAGGCGCCCTTCAGATACATCACCGCGTGCCCGGGCACCCCGCCGTCGCCGAATTCCAGCGAGCGGTACTGAGTCACCGCGCACAGCTCGACGTAGTACGGGAACAGTGCCTCGTACTCGTCTCCGGGCAAGACCGTCGGCGGCACCTCGTCCAGCGTGGACGTCAGGAGCGCGCACCCGAAGACGGGCGCGAGCAGAAGCGCGAGGAGCGCAGCTCCCAAACGGGCGATCAACTCTCTACGAACGCTTTCAGCAGCTTGCTGCGACTCGGGTGGCGCAACTTACGGAGCGCCTTGGCCTCGATCTGCCGGATCCGTTCGCGCGTGACCTCGAAGTCCTTGCCGACCTCTTCGAGCGTGTGGTTCGATCGCTCGCCGATGCCGAAGCGCATCTTCAGCACCTGCGCTTCGCGCGGCGTCAGCGTGGAGAGCACCTCGCGGGTCTGATCGGCGAGGCTCTGCTCGACGACCGCTTCCTGCGGGTTCACGGCGCTGCTGTCCTCGATGAAGTCGGAGAGATTCGAGTCCTCGTCTTCGCCGACAGGCGTCTCGAGGCTGATCGGTTCCTTCGCGATCTTCAGCACCATGCGGACCTTCTCGAGCGGCAGCTCCATCTTGTCCGAAAGCTCTTCGGGCGTGGGCTCACGACCGAGTGTCTGCACGAGGAAGCGTTGCGCGCGCACCAGCTTGTTGATCGTCTCGATCATGTGCACGGGGATCCGGATCGTGCGCGCCTGATCGGCGATCGCACGCGTGATCGCCTGGCGGATCCACCACGTCGCGTAGGTCGAGAACTTGTAGCCGCGCTGGTACTCGAACTTGTCCACCGCCTTCATCAGGCCGATGTTGCCTTCCTGGATCAGGTCGAGGAAGAGCAGTCCGCGGTTCGTGTACTTCTTGGCGATCGACACGACGAGGCGCAGATTCGCCTCGATCAGCTCGCACTTGGCCTTGTGCGTCTGGTCGCGCGCGATCGACCAGTCGGAGCGGGCCGATCGCAGCTCGTCGCGCCCCATCTTGTGTTCGGACTCGAGCGCCTGCACCTCGGCCTCGACACGCGCCAGCTCGGTCGCCGCCTGGGCCACCCGCTCTGCGTCCCCGCCGAGCCGCACCAGTGCTTCGCGCCCGCGCCGACTGCGCCGGGTGGCCAGCATCGAGAGTTCTTCGAAGGCCGCGGGGCCGACTCCGAAGCGTCGCGTGGCCTTGCGCCGCCGGGCTTCGAACCGCGCCAGCTCGCCGGAGAGCTCGATGCAATCGCCCACGATCTCCGTGAACCGCGCCTTCGCGAACCGGAGCGGCAGGAGTGCGTTGACCCCCTCGCGGTGCAGCTCGGACACCTCGGTACGAAGCCGAGCGCGCGCGTCGTCTCCAGTACGAGAGTTGGCGATCGCGCTCTGGCGCTTTGTCACGTCCGACTCGACCCGGCGGATCTTCGTCATCGCATTCATGACGTGGTTGCGACGCTCTTCGGGCGTCTCGAGGGGCTCTTCGTCGTCGAGTCCGTCGAGCAAGTGCTTGAGCTCGACCTTTTCCTTGCGAAGCAGGTCTCCCAGCCGCAACAACTCGCGGATTCCGAATGGAGTTCCAACGGTCGCGTACAACTGTCGATGCTCACCGGCCTCGATCCGCTTCGCGATCTCGACCTCGCCTTCGCGCGTCAGCAACGAGACCTGACCCATCTCGCGGAGATAGACGCGCACCGGATCGTGGCTGTGACCATCGGTGTCGCTCTTCGCGCGGGGGGTCGAGCTCTTCTGACGCTTCGGGGTCGGCGGGCGGTCCTGATCGATCACCGCGATGTCGTTCTCGCCGAAGAGGGTAAAGACTTCCTCGAGCTGTTCGGAGTCGACCACCGCCTCCGGCAGCGCTTCGCTCACCTCTTCGGTCGTCAGGTAGCCAGACTTCCGTCCGTGGGCCACCAGCTTCTTGACTGCGGAATGCTCGCGGACTTCTTCGCTCACCGAAGAACCCTCGACGTCGGGAGTCTCACTGTCTTCGGGCGGCTGATTGGGTCGTTGACTGCTGGCCATGGGATCTCCGTCGCTCAAGACGCCTCTGCTCCGCGCTTCATGCGAAGCACGGCCTGCGGATCCTGGGGGGAAGCTCGCAGGCGGTCGGTGAGTTCGCGCTGGGCTGCGCGTTTTCGTTGCCGCTCGAACCACTGCACGACGTCGCTCAGTGCCCGAGCGGCATGGGCTGCGTCGTCGTAGGACGGGCCCTCGCCGGCGGCCAGCGCGTGCAGCCGTGCCACCAGCGCAGGCTCGAGTTGTTCGTCGGCCGCAGCCAACGGATCGGTCCCCTTGCGAGACGCATCGAACAAGACGGGCAGGAGGTCGCGCCAGAGCGGGTCGGTCACCTGGGAGACGAGTTCGTCGAAGTCGTGGCCGTGCGCGCACGCGGGATGCTGGAGGAGCGCCTGCACGAGCGTGCTGAGCTGGCGATCGACACGCGGGTCGGCCGGCTCCTCGGGCACATAGCGCGCAGCGTCTTCGGGACGTTCGCCGCGCGCCACCGCGCGCACGGTGGCGAGCACGTCGCCCTCGCGGCCGCCGACGCTCAGCGCCACCTGCTGCGCCCACGCGGTGCGTTCGGTCGGTTCGGGAATTTTCGCGATCAACGGCGCCAGCGCGGCGACCGCATCGGCCTTGCCCTCGGGCGAGTGCGCCCCATTCGCGAGCGCCAGGTCGATCGCGAGCCGGAGCGCGGGCGGCGCATCGTCCACGAGCGCGCGCAGCGATTCTGCTCCCTGGCTCGCGAGCAGGGAGTCCGGGTCTTCGCCCGCCGGGAGTGCGGCGGCGCGCACTCGCAAGCCGTGCGGCAACAGCAACTCGAGGCCCCGCAGCGCAGCGCGGCGGCCAGCCTCGTCCCCGTCGAAGAGCAGCACCACGTTGCGCGTGCGGCGGCGCAGATTGCGCGCGTGCTCTTCCGAGAGCGCCGTCCCGCACGTGGCCACCGCCTCGGGCAGCCCGGCACGGTCGAGCGCAATCTGGTCGAAATATCCCTCGACCACCACGACGCGGTCCGCGCGCCGGATCGGTTCGAGGGCGCTCGGGAAGCCGTAGAACCCCTCGCGCTTGCGGAACACAGGCGTCTCGGGGGAGTTCAGGTACTTGGGCTCGCCGTCGCCGAGCGCGCGCCCGCCGAAACCGATGACGCGCCCGCGCACGTCCTGGATCGGAAACGTCACGCGCTCGCGAAACACGTCGTAGTGGCCACCGCTCTGGCGGGCCTTCAACAAGCCCGCCTTCTCGCCCTGCGCCGCGGAGATCTCCGCCAGCGAAAGCGCTCGCACGAGCACGTCCCAGCCGGGCGGCGCGTAGCCGATGCCGTACTTCGAGGCCTGCGCCGTGGTGATCCCGCGGCCGGCCAGATACTCGCGCGCTCCGCGGCCGACATCGGCGGCAAGCGACTCGAGAAAGAGACGCTGCGCCACGTCGTTCGCCGCGAAGATCCGTTCTGTGACGCCGGCATCGCGGCCATCGGACTCGGCGATCTCGACCCCGACTTCGGCCGCGAGAATGCGCGCCGCCTCGGGGAAGGTCAGGTTCTCGTGGCGCATCAGGAACGCGAAGGCGTTCCCGCTCTCCTGGCAACCGAAGCAGTGGAAGATGCCGCGGTCGGGGTTGACCGTGAAGGAGGGCGTCTTCTCCTGGTGGAACGGGCAGAGACCTTTGTGGCTACGACCCGCTCGCTTGAGCGTCACATAGCGGCCGACGAGTTCCGCGATGTCGACCCGGTCGCGAATCGTCTCTAGCGTCTCGTCCGGGATGCGTCCCACGTTTCCTCGCCACCCCTAGGAGCCCTGGTCTCAGCGCGACATCCTCTTGAGCTTCTTCAGGGCCCGCTTCCGTGCGGCCGCGGCCTTCTTCTTGGCGCGGACGCTGGGCTTGTCGAAGTACTCACGACGGCGAAGCTCGGTCAGGATGCCGGCCTTCTCGACCTGCTTCTTGAACCGCTTCATCGCGATCTCGAAGGGCTCGTTTTCCTTTACCTTGATGACGGGCATCCAGCCTCCCGGTGTGCCCCGCTCTCGCTTTCGCTCGAACGCGGCCTGTCTGTTCGTACCCGGGAGAGCAGTTGCTCCCAGGGTGAGTGGCAATTCACGGCCCTGCGTGTCGCCCGTCGTGGGCTTTGCGGACCGAGTTTTCGTTTGAATCGGGCGTCTCGCGGCGCGAAAAACCCTTTGATCTCAATGAGATCCACGATCGAAACGCCGACGGAGGAAGATAGCGCACGGCCCTTGGGGAGCAACGCCACCTCGAGAGGCGTCCTCAGAACGCGCTACGCGCGGCCGCTCTGGGCCTCCGGAGTCGGGAGCCGGACCGGAATCCCGAGCTCGGCCAGCCGGCGCTTCACCGCCGGCACCGTCCACTCCTTGAAGTGGAAGATCGAGGCGGCCAGCGCCGCCTGCGCGTGGCCCCCGTCCTCTCCATCCGAAAGAGCGGCCGCGAGGCTCTCGGGCGTGCCCCCACCGCCCGAAGCGATCACCGGAATCGGCACCGCGTCGGCCACCGCACGGGTGAGGGGGAGGTCGTAGCCCTCTTTCGTCCCATCCCGGTCCATCGAGGTCAGCAGGATCTCGCCGGCGCCCGCTTCGGCCATGCGGGCGGCCCACTGGACCACGTCGATTCCGGTGGAGCGCCGACCCCCGTGGGTAAAGACCTCCCAGCTCTCTTCGCCCACTCTCTTGGCGTCGATCGCCAGCACCAGGTTCGCGGAGCCAATCTTGGCGGCAGCCTCGTTCACGAGATCGGGGTTCTGGATCGCCGCGGTCATGATCGAGACCTTGTCGGCCCCCGCGTTCAACAAATCGCGAACGTCCTGTACCGAGCGAACGCCGCCGCCCACCGTCAGCGGCATGAAGACCGTCTCGGCGGTGCGCGCGACCACATCGAGCAGGATCCCGCGCTCTTCATGGCTCGCGGTGATGTCGAGGAAGGTGATCTCGTCGGCTTCTTCCGCGTCATAGCGCTGCGCGACTTCGACCGGATCGCCGGCGTCGACATGGTCGACGTACTGGACGCCCTTCACCACGCGGCCACGGTCGACGTCGAGGCAAGGAATGATCCGCTTCAGGAGCATGCCCCCTCCTCTTGTTGCGCGGTGGCGAGCGCCCGGCCGAGATCGACCGCGCCCGTGTAGACCGCGCGACCGACGATCACGCCCGAGACCCCGCGGCCCGCGAGTGCCTGCACCCGGCGGAGATCGTCTTCCGAACCGACGCCTCCCGACGCGATGACCGGGATCGAAAGCGTTTCGGCGAGCTCCGCGGTCAGCTCAAGGTTCGGACCGCCGAGCATTCCGTCGCGCGCGATATCGGTGTAGATGATCGACGCGACGCCGGCGTCTTCGAATTGACGCGCCAGCTCGAGCACGGTCGTCTCGCTGCTCTCGAGCCAACCTTCGACCGCGACCTTGCCGTCGCGCCCGTCGATGCCGACGGCCACGCGGCCCGGAAACTGCTTGGCCGCGTCGCGCACCAACTGCGGGTCGCGCAGCGCGACGGTTCCGAGGATCGCGCGCTCCACCCCGAGCGCGAGCGTGCTCTCGATCGCCGCCAGATCGCGCAGACCGCCGCCGAGCTGAACGGGCACGTCTCCCGCGGTGGCCAGGATCTCTCGCAACGCCGCAACGTTCACCGGCTTGCCACGCTTCGCGCCATCGAGGTCGACAACGTGCAGCCGCCGCAGCGGGTGCGCGAAGAAGCGTTCCGCGACTGCGCGCGGATCTTCCCCGAACACCGTCGCGCGGTCGTAGTCCCCTTGCTCGAGGTTGACGACGCGCCCCTCGAGCAGATCGATCGCAGGAATGATCTCGAACGGCATAGATACTTCAGCGCAGCTCGGCGGGCTTCAGTGTCTGGCCGAGCGGCACCTGGAGGGCCGTTTCTTCGGCGCCCCAGCGCGCGAGTTCTTCGGCCGAGAGCCAGCGCGTTCCGCCACCCGGATAGCGCGACGTCTGCAGGACGTTCTCGGTGAACGGCTTCTGGGTTTGATTGAACGCGCCGGCCCAGAGCTTCTCTGCACCGGGCGCGCTGTAGAGCGAGATCTCGAACCAGACACTCGACGGATCGTTTTCGCCGCCGATGCCGCCCACGCGATTACGGAAACGCGAAACCTTGCCGAGCAGCACCGCGTCGACGCCGAACTCCGCGTGCGCGAGCTGCGCCACCTGACGCGGCACGATCCGGTCGGGCATCGTCGCCTGGTTCGCCAGCATCCGCGCGATATCCTCGTGGGTGACGACTTCGAGACCGCGGCCGACGAGCGCCTCGGCGAAGTAGCGAGCGACGAGCGTGGTCGCTTCCGCGGCGCCGACACCCTTCTCGCGCGGAGCCGCGGGGATGTCGAGACCGTCCTCGCGGGTCGCATCGCGCTCGAAGCGAGCGAGCGAACCGGTGGCCTCGAACGGCGCGACCGCCACCTTGTGGATCGGGTCGATTCCTTCCGAGAGTCGGGGATAGGCGCGCGTCTGCACCGGTTCGGCGCAGCCGAGCAGCGCGGCCGGGCCCGCCAACCCAGCGAGCCCTGCGACCAGGGCGAGAGCGGCTAGCCGCGAACCCATGCTGCGTACGCGTCCAAGAGTCGTTTGCCGGCCCACTGGCTCTTCTCCGGATGAAATTGCACTGCAAAGACGCCCTCGTCGGCGACCGCCGCCGCGAACTCGTCTCCGTAGCTCGTCGTGCCCGCAACGACCCTGGAGTCGCTCGGCACGGCGCGGTAGGAATGCACGAAGTAGTAGTGATCGGTGCGCGGGAGACCCGCGAGCATCGGGTGGTCGCCCTCGAAGTCGACCTGGTTCCAGCCGATGTGCGGGACCCGCAGCACCTGACCGTCGTCGGTCTTCTCCGGGAAGCGTTCGACGCGCCCGGGCAGCCGGCCGAACCCGGCGTTCACACCGTGCTCGTCGCACTCGTCGAACAGCAGCTGGAGCCCGAGGCACAGCCCGAGGTACGGGCGGCCCGAGCTCAATGCTCCCTGCACGGCCTCCCACAACCCGCGTCCGCGGAGATGTTCGGCCGCGTCCGCGAACGCACCCACACCCGGGAGCACCATACCTGCCGACTGCGCGAGCGTGTCCGGGTCGCCCGTCACACGGGCGCGCAGGCCGGAACGCTCCAGCGCCTTCGACACACTGCGCAGGTTCCCGGCGCCGTAATCGACGACCGCGATCTCCGGGGGGGCAGGAGACATGGCCCTAAAGGGTGCCCTTCACCGATGGGACCCCGCCGCCGCGTGGATCGAGTTCGAGCGCGACGCGCAATGCGCGCGCGAGCCCCTTGAAGATCGCCTCGACGACGTGGTGCGGACTCTTGCCGTACCGGAGCTCGACGTGCAGATCGAGACCGGCGCTCTGTGCGAGCGCGTAGAGAAAATCTTCGACGAGCGAAACGTCGAAGCTCCCGACGCGATCGTTCTCGAGTCGCACCTGATAGACGAGGAATGCCCGGTTCGAGACGTCGACCGACACCTCGACCTTCGCTTCGGCCATCGGCAGCACCTGCGTGCCATAGCGACGGATCCCCTCGGCGGAACCGAGCGCCTCACGCAGCGTCTGCCCGAGCACGATGCCCACGTCTTCGACCGTGTGATGGAGATCGACCTCGAGGTCGCCCTTCGCGCGGAGCCGCAGATCGAACATGCCGTGTTTCGCGAACGACTCGAGCATGTGGTCGAAGAACGCGACGCCGGTCTGCACGTCGTACTCACCCGAACCGTCGAGGTTCAGCTCGAGCGAGATCTGGGTCTCACGCGTGTTGCGTTCGATGCTCGCCTGACGAGGGGCGGCGCTCATGGCTAGATCTCCATCTCCGCTTCGCGGGCCGCCTCGCGCTCGCGGCGCGCGCGGCGAATCTTCTGCAGACGCAACTCGATCGAGGCTCCGTGACCCGGCAGCCCCTCGAGTTCTGCGAGTCGCATCACGTCCGCTCCGAGCTCTCGCAGCTTCGGCGGCTCGAAGCGCACGAACGCCATCCGCTTGAGAAAGTCCTCGACCCCGAGCGGAGAGAAGAACCGCGCGGTGCCGCCGGTGGGCAAGACGTGGTTCGGCCCCGCGAGGTAGTCACCCACGGCCACCGGTGTGTAGTGCCCCAGAAAGACCGTCCCGGCGTTGTGCACACGCTTGAGCACCGCGTCCGGACCGTCGACTGCGAGCATCAGGTGCTCGGGCGCATAGCGATCTGCCAGCTCGAGCGACTGGTTCAGGTCTTTCGTGATCACCACCGCACCGCCGCGCGCGAGCGCCTTCTTGGCGATCGCGGCGCGCTCGTAGCCCTTGAGCTGCTTCTCGATTTGCTCTCGAACTCGCGTCGCGATGCTCTTGACGTGGGTGAACAGCACGGCGCAGGCCATTTCTTCGTGCTCGGCCTGCGAAAGCAGATCGGCTGCGACCCAGGCGGGCGTCGCGGTGCGATCCGCAATGACCGCCACTTCCGTCGGCCCGGCCTCACTGTCGATGTCGACCTGCCCGAACACCATCCGCTTCGCGGCTTGTACGTAGACGTTGCCCGGCCCGACGACCTTGTCGACGCGCGGCACGGTCTCGGTCCCGAACGCGAGAGCAGCGACACCTTGCGCGCCGCCCATCTTGAAAATGCGATGGACCCCTGCGATGCGCGCGGCCATCAGGACCTCGTCGCGCAACGTTCCGTCCGCGCCCGGCGGCGATGCCATGATGATCTCGGGGACTTCGACCACCGAGGCCGGCACCGCATTCATGATGACCGTCGAGGGATAGGCAGCCTTGCCGCCCGGCACGTAGACGCCCACGCGAGCAAGCGGGCGCACCTTCTGGCCCATATAGCCGCCGCCTTCCTCGCGCATCTCCCAGCTCGAGGAGATCCGCTTCCGGTGAAAGTCGCGCACTCGCATGGCGGCCTTCCCGAGAGCGGCTCGGTCCGCCGGATCGACGCGTTCGCACGCCTCGTCCCACTCGTCTCGTTCGACCTCGTAGGTATCGAAACTCGCGCCGTCGAACTTCTTGGTGAACGCGAGGACCTCGCTGTCTCCATGATCGCGGACGCGCTCGACGATCTTCTTCACGGTCTTGTCGACGCTGTCGTCGGCTCCCCCGCGGCGATCGCACAGCTTGTTGAAGTCGGCTTCGAAGCCGGCCTTCGAGCTGTCCAGAACCTTCACGACTCCCTTGGCGGATGCGCGTGCTGCCATCACCCGTTCCCTCCCGCTTGTGGCCCGGCGATTGACTCGCCGAGGCTCGACGCACTAACGACCCGGGGCCGCGCTGCGGCGTCCCGGTGAATCGATATTTCTGCGAGACCCGCCTGGGCGAACCGCCCGGCGAGCCAATCCGTTTGATCCGTTCCGGCTTCGAACGCGACGAAGCCGGAGCCTGCGATGTGGGCCGAGGCCTCGTCGACCAGTCGACTCAGCAGCTCCGTTCCGTCGGCGCCCGAGAACAACGCCGCGCGCGGCTCGTGTCCCAGCTCCGGCGGGAGCTGGGCCTGGTCTCGTTCCGCGATGTAAGGCGGGTTCGCGAGCACGAGATCGAAACGCTCGCCTCTCACGGGACCGAAACCGTCGCCCTCGAGAAATCGAATCCGCCCGGCCACGCCGTGCGTCTCCGCGTTTCGCTGGGCGACCTCGAGCGCACCGGGGGAGATGTCGATCGCCGTGAGACGCGCCTTCGGGAGCTCGGTCGCGAGCGCGATCGCGATCGCACCGGAACCGGTCCCGACGTCGACGATCGTCAGCTCGTCTTCGGGCGTCTCGGCCTGTTGCAGTGCGAGCTCCACGAGCGTCTCGGTTTCCGGCCGCGGCACGAGTACATCGGCGCCGACTTCGAGGGCGAGCGACCAGAACTCCTTGCTGCCGAGCAGCAGCGCGACCGGCACCCGGTCGTCCGCACGCCGGCGGACCAGCTCCCGGAAGGGCGCCCGCTCCGTCTCGGCGACCGGCTTCTCGAAATCGAGATACAGCTTGAGCCGGGTCGTGCCGAGCGCGTGGGCGAGCAGACACTCGGCATCGAGACGCGGACTCTCGATCCCGCGCGACGCGAAGTGGTCCGCCGTCCAGCGAATCAGGTCGAGCACCGTCCAGCGGCGTTCGTCACTCATGCTGCGGCCTCTGCAACTTCTTGAGTCTTCTCACTCATGCTGCGGTCTCTGCAGTTGCTTGAATCTGCTCACTCATGCCGCGGCCTCTGCAACTTCTTGAGTCTTCTCACTCATGCCGCCGCCTCGGCCAGTTCTTGCATCTTCTCACGGATGCCGTCGACGAGTTCGTCGAGCTCACCCTCGAGGATCGCGGGAAGCCGATGGAGAGTGATCCCCGCGCGGTGATCGGTCACGCGCGTCTGCGGAAAGTTGTACGTGCGAATCTTCTCGCTGCGATCTCCGGTGCCGACCTGAGAGCGGCGTTCAGTGGCGCGTTCGTTCGCGACGCGGTCCTTCTCCGCCTCGAGCAATCGCGCACCGAGGATCTTCATCGCGCGCGCCTTGTTCTTGTGCTGCGACTTCTCGTCCTGACACGTGACGACGACACCGGTCGGAACGTGCGTGATGCGCACGGCCGAGTCCGTCGTGTTCACGCTCTGCCCGCCCGGGCCAGACGAACGGAACACGTCGATTCGAAGATCGGCCGGAGTGATGTCCAGCTCGACGGCCTCCGCCTCGGGAAGCACCGCGACGGTCACGGTCGAAGTGTGCGTGCGTCCCTGGCTCTCGGTGGCGGGCACGCGCTGGACGCGGTGCACACCGCGCTCGTACTTCAGCCGACTGAACACGTTGCTGCCGACGATGTGAGCCACGAGCTCTTTGTAGCCGCCGACGCCGCTCTCGGAGGCCGAGAGAATTTCGACCTTCCAACCCTTGGCCTCGGCGTAGCGTGAATACATGCGGAAGAGGTCGCCCGCGAAGAGCGCCGCTTCCTCACCCCCAGCACCGCCGCGCAACTCGAGGATCACACTCTTGCGATCATCCGGGTCCGGCGGAACGAGCAGGAGCTTGAGCTCCGCCTCGAGCGTGGCGCGCTCCTCGGCGAGTCCGGCAGCCTCCGCCTTGGCGAGCTCGGCGAGCTCCGGGTCCGAATCGCGGGCCATCTCGGAGGCTTCTTCCCACTCGCGGCAGACCGAAATCCAGCGCGTTCCGGTCTGGACGAGAGGTCGGACGGCCGCGAGATCCTGGGCCAGGCGAACGTACTCCCCCGGCTTCCCGGACAGAGCGGGATCTGCAAGCTCGGCCTCGAGGGCAGCGGCTCGCGCTTCAGCGTCCCGGATTCTCTCGGTCAGATCCGACAATACAAACATCCCCTCGGGGAAATTTCCCCCGTGGTGGATGGAAGTCCAGCGTTTCCGGGGGGTTACAGATGGCCAGCGCAGACGGGCACAAAGTGCCGGGGATGGCGCCGCGAGGCGCGTCCATGGGTCCGCTCAGCCATGAGAAAGACGGTGACCGATCGGGCCGGCACCCGCAACCACCTAGAATGATTCGACTTCGGGCCTGTCGAGGGCCCAGATGGAGCGCCGGGTCAGGAGTTCATCGACTCCAGAAACTCCTCGTTCGACTCCGTCACCTTGATCTTCTCGGAGAGGAACTCCATCGAGTCCACCGGAGAGAGCGGGGCGAGCAGTTTTCGCAGCACGTACATCCGGTTGAGGGTCTCCTCGGAGAGCAGCAGCTCTTCCCGGCGGGTGGCCGAGCGGTTGATGTCGATCGCGGGATAGGTCCGCCGGTCGGCGAGCTTCCGATCGAGCACGATCTCGCTGTTCCCGGTGCCCTTGAACTCCTCGAAGATCACCTCGTCCATCCGGGAGCCCGTCTCGATCAGCGCGGTCCCGATGATCGTCAGACTGCCGCCCTCCTCGACGTTGCGCGCCGCACCGAAGAAACGCTTCGGCTTGTGGAGCGCATTCGAGTCGACGCCGCCGGTCAGGATCTTGCCCGAGTGCGGCACGACCGTGTTGTGGGCACGCGCGAGGCGGGTGATGGAGTCGAGCAGAATGACCACGTCGCGGCCGTGCTCGACGAGCCGCTTCGCCTTTTCGATCACCATGTCGGACACCTGAACGTGGCGCTGCGCGGGCTCGTCGAAGGTCGAAGCGATCACCTCGGCCTTCACGTTCCGCTTCATGTCGGTCACCTCTTCGGGCCGCTCGTCAATGAGCAGCACGATCAGGTAGACCTCCGGATGCTGTTCGGCGATCGCGTTGGCGATGTCCTTCAGCATCAGGGTCTTGCCGGCCTTCGGCGGCGACGTGATCAGCGCTCGCTGGCCCTTGCCGATCGGCGCGATCAGGTCGATGACGCGCGTAGTAAGGCCGCCAGACTTCGACTCGAGATCGAACTTCCGATCCGGGTAGAGCGGCGTCAGGTTGTCGAAGATCACCTTGTGACGCGCGACCTCGGGAGGCTCGAAGTTGATCGACTCGACCTTCTGCAGTGCGAGATAGCGATCCTGGTCGCCGGGCGCGCGGAGCTGGCCGCATACTGAATCGCCGGTGCGCAGACCGAAACGACGGATTTGTGCCGGGGAGACGTACACGTCGTCCGACCCGGCGAGATAGTTCTCTTCCGCCGCACGGAGAAAACCGAATCCATCGGGGAGCGTCTCGAGCACGCCCTCGGCAAACACCCTGGTGTCCTTCGAAGTCTGCGCCTGGAGGATCGCAAACACGAGATCCTGCTTGCGCATTTCGGCCGCGTTCTCGATCTCCAGCCCTTCGCCGAGCTTGGTGAGATCCGACACGCTCATGACCTTGTAGTCACGGATGTAGATCCGTTCCGCGAGGTCGGTCTCCTCGGATTCGACGTAGACGTCACTCGCGTCGAACGTTTCCTCGCGCCCGGAGTCACGGCCGCCGCGCGGCTGGCGCGATCCCTGGGAGCGCGAGCGTCGAGCACGTCCGCGGCGGTTCTGGCCGCGGTTTCCGCCGTTGCCGGAGCCCGATCCGTCTTTGGAATCGGGAACGCGTGTCGTACTCACGGGTCCTGCCTTCTGCGAGCGTGGTAGCAGCTCGGCGAGCGTTGGAATGAAAGAGACGGGAAAGGAAGCGGCTCCGCGGAGAATGGGGAGCGGATCGAGCGTCGCAGAGGCCGCACCTGTTAGGGGAGCGGGGAGCCGATGGCTCCAGGGCGTCCGATAGGCGCGAAACTAAGGGCGCCCCCGTGGAGTGTCAACCCCGGAGGGGCCACGCAACGGGCTCCGCACCCAGTGCAGGAGACGACCCGAGCGCGGGCCGTCACGCCGATAGGAGTGGAAGCGGACGGGGTCACATTGCGTGCACGCGTTCTCCAGGCGGCCGACACGCTCCTGTGAGAGCGTGCGAGACAGCTCGGCGACGACGAGCGCACCGAGATCGACCCGGGCGTGGCCCGCTCCGGTCGGGCTGCATGCCGCGCCTAGCTCCTCGCCGAACGGTGTACCGAGTGCACGCAGCACGGGCTCATCGACCTCATAACAGCAGCCGCCCACACACGGCCCCACCACCGCGACCAATTCGCCCGGTGACGCACCTCGCCGCAGCAGCTCCGTGATTGCCGCCGTCACGACTCCTGCCGCGAGCCCCCGCCAGCCCGCGTGGATCGCCGCGACTCGCGCGCCGCTGGACTCGGCGACGAGGACCGGCACGCAGTCCGCGGTGACGATTCCGACGGTCAAGAGCGGTTCGTCCGTCCAGACCGCATCGGCAGCCTCGGGGTACACGCGCTGGCTGCGTGCGTCGGCAGCTTCGGGGCACGCGCGATTCGTGCGCGCCTCGGCGACGAGGGCCCCGTGCACCTGGCGCGGACGCAGGGCGGACTCCGGTGGCGGAGAGGTTCGGGTCCCAAAACCGTGCTCCACACCCGCGGCGTCGAGGAGAGCGTGCTGCAGGCTCACGCGAACCTCTGGGCGGACGTTCGTGCGCGGGCGCTCACCGCTTCGCCCTCAGCTGCTCGAGGGCCGCTTCGAAGTCCGGCGGCGGCGAAGTCTCGAAGCGCACGACTTCGTCGGTCCCCGGATGCCGAAAGCCGAGAACCGCTGCGTGGAGCGCGGGGCGGTCGAGACCGAGCGGCAGGGCCGGGCGACGCCCCGGCTTGGACCTTCCGTAGACCGGATCCCCGGCGATCGGAAGACCCGCCGATGCGAGGTGAACACGGATCTGATGCGTGCGGCCCGTCTCGGGGCGCACCTCGAGCAGCGCATGCGCGGCGGCAGAAAACCGCTCGCGAACCCGCCAGGCGGTTTGCGCGTTGCGGCCCGAACCGGTCACCACGCTCATCCGCTTGCGATCGCGCGGATGCCGACCAATCGGACGTTCCTCGCGCCCCTCTTCGGGACCGGGCGCGCCGCGCACGATCGCGAGATACACGCGCTCGACGGTGTGATCGTGGAACTGCGCCGCCAGTGCTGCGTGCGTCGCGTCGTTCTTCGCGACCACCATCACGCCCGACGTGCCCTTGTCGAGCCGGTGCACGATCCCGGGGCGCCGCACCCCGCCAATGCCGGCGAGGTCTCCACAATGATGCAGAAGCGCGTTGACCAGCGTGCCCGCCGGATGGCCAGGAGCCGGGTGCACGACCAGGCCGGCGGCCTTGTCCACCACGATCAGGTCGGCGTCCTCGTGCAGCACCGAGAGCTCGATCGGCTCGGCCGTGAGCTCCGACGGGGCCGGCTCCGGAGGCTCGGCCTCGATCGTCTGCTTCGCGCGAACCCGCGCACTCGCGCGCGCCGGCACGCCGTCGAGGCGCACGAGGCCCGCGTCGATCCAGCGCCGAGCCTGCGAGCGAGCCACTCCCGCGAGAACAGCCAACGCGGCATCGAGGCGCACGCCATCTTCCTCGTCGCCTGCAAGGAACCGGATCCGCGACCCGGTCCGTTGGGTCCCCGCCGAAGTGCCGCCGGGCGGCTCGGCGTCCGGCGCGTTCACCAGATCCGGGAGCGCACGCGACCGCTGCGGAAGACGAGCACGTCGACCAGGGCGCGGTCGAACGCATTGGTCTTCGACACGATCTCCGGCTCGACCCGACTCTGGTAGTACAGGCGTGCCTCGTCGAGTTCGGCTCGCAGTCGCTCGAAGAGATCGTCCGACTCGATTCCGGCCCGCACTTTCTGCGGGTTGTAGAGCATCACGTCGGAGAGAATCGCACGGGCAAGCCGTTCGGCGCGCGCCGGATCGGTGACGAGTCCCATCAACGGCGCCGCCCGCTGAACAGCCCGCCGCCACTTTCTTCGGTGGCCTCAGTTTCGACGCGGTCCATGTAGTCGCCGACGACCCGCGTCGGCTCGAGGCCGAGACAACGTGCGTACGCGGTGACGAATCCCCGCACGTAGACCGGGGCCGGCAGACCTTCGAAGTGATCCTCTTCGATGAAACGAAGATAGGTCGAGTTGACCTTGGTGATGCGGGCGATCTCGTCGAGGTCGAGCCCGCGCTGGAGTCGGTTGCGCCGCAGGCGTGCGCCATCGAACGGTGCATCACCCTCGTCGAGAATCTCCTCGAACTGCTCGATCGCCGGCAGCACTTCCGGCCGCGGCGCCGGCTCCTCGTCGAGGTCGAGCGTCAGGTCGACCGCCTCCGCCGCGATCGCATCGGCGTCTCCAGCCGAGTTCAGCAAACGGTCGTAGCCCGCTCGCTGCTCGGAATCGGAGAGGACCTCATAGGCGAGGCCGATCCGTTCGCGCAGCGCTCCCGCTTCATCCTCTTCGTAGACCGAGTATGTGGCCAGCGAATCGTCGGCGAACGTCGCGAGCGCCAGTCGATAGGCGCGCTCGATCTCCGTGGAATCCGCCTCGCGCGAAACCTCCAGCAGCTCGTAGTGATCGAGCTCGGAGAACGACTTCACCGGCGTGCCTCCTCGAGTTTCTTCGCGATCCGCCTCACGTAGACCGAAGCGTCCGAGCGAGGGCTCGAAATCGTGACCGGCCGCTTCTCGAGCAGCGAACTCCGCACCGTGTCATCCCGGTTCACGTAACCGACGTACTCGGCTTCGAGGCCGAAGTAGCGCCGGCACACCGTGCGGATCGAGAAGCCGAGTTTCACGTCTTCGGCGCTCGCCACCTCGTTCACCACGATCAACGGGCGGAGTTCCTTCATCGCGGCCACGAACCGCTGGGCATCGCCCGAATCCAGCCCTTGCACCTCGCGCAGGAGATCGTGAGGCGATCGAATGCCGCGTTCGTTGCGCTGATCCATGCACTCGGCAATCCGCACGCGCACCGGCTCGCTCAGCATGGCCAGCTGCATGCGACGGTAGAATGCGGCGCGCAGGAACGAGTAGGCGTTCTCGATCGACGTCGGCTCGGGATGTACGACGAGCAGGCTGTCGTCGCCCACCAGAAAATAGTCGATCACTGCGGCGTGGCTGCCCGCACCACAATCCACCACCACGGTGTCGCAGTCGAGTCGGCGCAACCCCTGGAGCAACTCCGCGCGGCGCGCGGCGTTCGGCTGCGGGTCACCGAGATGCCCGCCCGTTGCCGCGATGACGCGGAGCCCGGCATGCGGCGTCGGCACGGCCAGCTTGGCCGGATCGGTTTCGCGACCCGTCGCAAAGTCCGCCAGGCTCACCCGCGGTCGCGGAACACCCAGCCAGGTGTGGAGGTTGGCTCCCTCGAGGTCGGTGTCGACCGCGACGACGCGCTTCCCTCCCTCGGCGAACACCGCGGCCAGGTTCGCCGACAAGAACGTCTTGCCGACGCCGCCTTTACCGCCGCCGAGCGCAACGATACGCGGCGCTACGCGCGGCGGGCGCGGCGGCGGCGAGAGGGGTTGCATCGACGTCACGACAGCGCGGCCTCGCTATTCCGAAAGCTCGGTGTTCCAGTAGGACGCATCGACCACGTTCAGGAACGGGCGCCACTCTTCGTGGCGAACCGTCGAGAGCATGAGATGGGAAAGCGGTGTCCAACGCGGTCGCGCCGGCTTTCGCACCAGCGCGACGCCAGCCTGCACCGGGGTGCGACCGCCCTTGCGACGATTGCAGTCGACGCAGCTCGTGACGACGTTCTCCCAGGTGGTGCGGCCCCCGAGCGCGCGCGGCACGACGTGGTCGAGATTGAGCTCGGCGCGCTGCGGCTTGCGCGAACAGTACTGACACTGAAAACGGTCGCGCGTCATGATATTGATGCGGCTGAACCGGACGTGGCGCTTCGGCAATCGGTCGAACGCGAGCAAGACGATCACACGCGGGATGCGAATCGGGCCGCGCACCGTGCCGACGAACTCCGCGTCGTCGAGTGCCTTGGCGGCCTGACTCCACTCGTCGAAGTCGAACGTCTGATACTCCTCGTTCACCGCGCGGGCGATCCCCTGGTAGAGGAGCGAAAATGCTCTGCGCGCAGAGGTGACGTGAACCGGGAGATAAGATCGGTTGAGAACGAGGACGCTCTGGTTCAGAACTGTCATCGGGAATTGGTCAGGACTGTAGCAAGGGCCGCCTCGCACGCGTCGAGGTCGCGCTCGGGCAGCAGCGTCCGGGCATCGAGCCAGACCGCGCCCTGGCCCACCCGGGCAAGGACGGGCACGGGCGCGTCGCGCAGCCCGGCCGCGAGGCGCTCGGCACCGCTCGCGGGACGCAGACAGACCGCCCACGAATCGAGTTCGAGCCCCGGCAGCGAGCCCCCACCCACCGCCGCGCGCGTCGATTCGAGGGTGATCTCGAGAGCGCCCGAGCCGGGCGAATCGGTTCCGATCGCGCGGAGCCGCTCACAGAGCTCCTTCGCCCGAGCTTCGACGACCTCGAGCGGCTCGGTCAGCTGCCGAAGGGTCGGAAGCTCGAGAGCGCGACCCTCCAGCTGAGCGCGCAGCGTCCGGTCGAGCGCCGCCAGAGACAGCTTGTCGAGCCGGAGCGCCCGAGCCAACGGGCTGCTGCGGAGCTGCTCGATGACCTCGGTGCGCCCGAGCAGAAGGCCGGCCTGCGGCCCGCCCAGCAGCTTGTCTCCCGAAAAACACACCAGATCTGCCCCGGTCGCCACGCGCGCCGGGGCGTAGGAACCTTCCGGCAAGCCGGCCGCTCGAAGATCGACCAGGGTGCCGCTGCCGAGGTCCTCGACCACCGGAACCCCGGATTCTGCACCGATTTCTACCAGCTCGGCGAGCGACACCTCCTTGACGAAGCCCCGCTGCTCGAAGTTGCTCGGGTGCACCTTGAGGAGCAGAGCGGTCTCGGGCCCGATCGCTCTCCGGTAGTCGTCCGGGTGGGTCCGGTTCGTCGTGCCGACCTCCACCAGCCGCACGCCCGCACGTTCGAGGATCTCAGGCACCCGAAACGAACCGCCGATCTCGACCAACTCCCCTCGGGAGACGATCACCTCTCGGCCGCGTGCCAGCGCATCGAGCGCCAACAAGACCGCGGCCGCATTGTTGTTCACCGCGAACGCGGCCTCGGCCTGCCCGAGAGTCGCGAGCATGTCGGCGACCGCACCCAGCCGCGAGCCGCGGCCTCCGGAAGCCAGGTCGAGTTCGAGATCGGAATAGCCTGCGGCGACTTCGGCCACCGCCTGCGCGGCGTCCGCCCCGAGCACCGAGCGGCCCAGGTTGGTGTGGATCACGACCCCGGTCGCATTGACGACCCGCGAGGGTCGCGGCCGCGCGAGCGAACGCGCGCGTTCGGCCGCCCGCTGGCGCGGATCCGGCGCTTCGGTACCCGCCGTCAGCGCCGCGCGGGCCTCCGCCAGCGCACTTCGCGCCGCCAGGGTGGCCACCCAGGCCGGCAGGCCCAGGTCGGCTTCGCGCAGCTCCCGAGCCAAGCGATCGACGCTGGGAAGATCCCGTCGAGTTTCTTGGCGCTTGACCTCAATCCTCGGAGCCATATGCTGTCCGCCAGATTTGAGACGGTCCGTGACTGGACTTTCCCCTTGGGGATGCCAGTAGACCGCCGAGCGGACGAAACCGTGGGGTATATCGCGGAGCTCGGCGGGCCCTAGGGCGGACCGTAGAGACACATTCTTTGCGAGTCAACTTGTTTAGTGATTTCGGGACATTAGCGGAAAGTCCCGTCCATTCGCGGCGCCATTTTGGGCGCTGCGGACCCGCCTGACCCCACTCGTGCGCCCGGGGTTGCCCCGGCACGGCCGTATCTTCCCATCGTCACGACGTCGGCTGGCTCGCCCAGGCCGGCCGGGTCGCCACCCTTCGGGGGGCCGCCCGGACGGAGCGGGGCGACATGCAAAACGAAATTCTGGTCAACGCCACACCGGGAGAGACCCGGGTCGCGATCTACGAAAAGAATCAGTTCGTCGATCTCCACATCGAGCGCGCGAAGCAGCGGAGCGTCGTCGCGAATGTGGTGAAGGGCCGCGTCAGCCGGGTACTCCCGGGGATGCAGGCCGCGTTCGTCGACATCGGCCTCGAGAAAGCCGGGTTCCTCTATGTGGGGGACTACGTCGAGGACATCGAGCAGATCAGCGGCAAGGACGACGGTGGAGGTCGCGGCCGCGGACCGCGCCGCAACGGCAACCGCCGCGCGCCGCCGGACATTTCGACGCTGCTGCGAGAAGGACAGGAGATCCTGGTCCAGATCGCGAAGGAGCCGATCGGCACCAAGGGCGCGCGCATCACGTCGCACGTCTCGATCGCCGGCCGCCATCTGGTGCTGACGCCGTGGTCGCAACGCGTCGGCGTCTCCCGCAGGATCGATTCGGATCGCGAACGCCGTCGGCTGCGCGAAGTCGTCGAACGAATCCGCCCGAAGGACCTCGGCTTCATCATCCGGACCGCAGGCGAGGGCACACGCGAGGCCGATCTCGAAGCGGACGTGCGATACCTGACGAAGGTCTGGGACGACATCCAGATCGCGAAGGACCAGGTGCGCGCACCGGCCGTTCTCTACGGGGAGCCCGCACTCCCGTTGCGCGTCATCCGCGACTTCGCGAACAGCGACACCAAGCGCATCGTCGTCGACGGTCCTCCCATCTACGAAGAGATGAAGTCGTTCATGGACGACTTCGTCGCGGACCCGAAGCCCGAACTCGAGCTCTACACGGGCGCAGACCCCCTTTTCGACCACTTTGGCGCCGAGGCCCGCATCGACCAGAACCTCGGCCGCAAGGCCTGGCTCAAGTCGGGCGGCTACTTGATCATCGACCAGAGCGAAGCGCTCACCGCGATCGACGTGAACACCGGACGCTATGTCGGCAAGAGCGACCTCGAAGAGACGGTGCTCCGGACCAACCTCGAAGCGGTGACGGAAGTGGTCAACCAGCTCCGCTTCCGGAACATCGGCGGTCTGATCATCATCGACTTGATCGACATGGAACCCGCCGCGAACCGCGAGAAGGTCTACCGCGCGCTGCAAGAAGCCATTCGCGGGGACAAGGCCAAGACCAACATCCTCAAGATCTCCGAACTCGGTCTCGTCGAGATGACGCGCAAGCGCACGCGCGAGAATCTCGTGCAGACGCTGTGCGAACCGTGCGGCTACTGCGAGGGCAAGGGGTACGTGCTCTCGGACGAGAGCGTCGCGTTCAAGGTGGTCCGCGAGATCCGCAAGGATCTGCCGCGCTTCTCCGGCCGCCGCCTCGAGGTGACAGTGCACCGGCGCGTCGCCGAGCAGCTGCTCACCGTGGGGAAGGAATCGCTCGCACAGCTCGAGTCGGAACTCGGCCGCGACCTCGAGATCCGGGCCCGAGGCGACATCCACCAGGAGCAGTTCGAGATCCGCGGGCTCGACTCGGCGCAGCCGTTCCCCCTGGACCTCGCCTGGCTGAAGGATTCGCCGACGCCGTCGGACTCGAAATCGAAGAAGACGGCGAGTCCCGCGGGGGATAAGGCGGACGCCAAGTCGGCCGCCACGGAGTCAGCCGACGCCAAAGCCTCCGCCGAGTCCGCCGACGCGGAGAAAACCAAGGCCGATGGGGACGAAACCCCGGCCGGCGCCCGGAAAACCAAGAAAGTCGCCGCCAAGGCGGCTCCCGAGGTCGAGAAAGAGGCGCCGAAGAGCCCTCCGGCCGCGTCCGCAGACGATGGAGCGCCCAAGAAGACCGGCCGGAAGCCCGCAGCGGCTGCGGCGGCCCCGGCCGAGCCCGTCGCGATGTTGGAACCCGAGCCGACACCTCCCCAACCGGTTGACGCCGCAGGGGAATCCCCGATACTGCCCGGTCCCGAAAAGCGGGAGGAGTCCTGATGTACGCGGTTGTACGCAGCGGAGGAAAGCAGGTGCGGGTCAGTCCCGGCACGGCCGTCCGCGTCGAAAAACTGCCCGGTGACGTGGGCGATGCGATCGAACTGGCCGAGGTGCTGCTCGTGGGCGGCGAAGGCGACACCCGAGTCGGCCAGCCGCTCGTCGACGGTGCCAAGGTCGTCGGCAAGATCACCGCGCAAGGCCGCGGTCCGAAGATCATCGTCTGGAAGCAGAAGCGCCGGAAGAACTATCGCCGCAAGCAGGGCCACCGGCAGGACTACACCGAGATCACCGTCGAGTCGATCCAGGGCTGAGTCCCGAGACGAATTTCGATCCTGGGTCGAGCCCCGGATCACGGAGCCAAAGCGATGTCACATAAGAAGGGCCAGGGCAGCTCCCGAAACGGCCGCGACAGCAACGGGCAGCGACGTGGAATGAAGATGTTCGGCGGCCAGAGTGCTCGCGCGGGCAACATCCTCGTGCGCCAGCTCGGCACGCGGATCCATCCGGGTCGCGGTGTCGGCCTCGGCCGGGACTACACCCTCTTCGCGCTGATCGACGGCACCATCCACTACGGCAAGTCCAAGGGACGTGTCGTTGCTCGAATCGAGCCGAAGACGGACTAGCGCCACTGCCCCCCGCCGCCTCAGCGAAGGCGGATGCCGCGGCCGGGGAGGCCGGGGTCCACCATGAGAGCGGGCGACGAGTTCATCGACGAGGCGACGATCGCCGTATTCGCCGGAGACGGCGGCGACGGTCGCATCTCGTTCCGCCGCGAGAAGTTCATTCCGCGCGGTGGCCCCGATGGGGGTGATGGCGGACGCGGCGGCGACGTGCGCTTCGTGGCCGACCGCAGCCTGCGCACGCTGCGAGACCACCGCTACCGGCGCGAGTTCCGTGCGGACGCGGGCGTCGGCGGCGGTGTGAACCAGCGCGAGGGCGCGAACGGCGAAGACATCCTGATCCGCGTGCCCGTCGGCACCACCCTCTTCGATGCGGACGCGGAGCCGGATGCGCCCGCGCTGGCCGACTTGACGGCCGACTCCGAGGTATACGTCGCTGCCAAGGGCGGCCGCGGCGGCTGGGGCAACATGCGCTTCTCCACCGCCACCCGCCAGACGCCCGACTTTGCGAAGCCCGGGCTTCCGGGTGGCCGCGCGCGCCTGCGGCTCTCGCTGCGGTTGATCGCCGACGCGGGCCTCGTCGGGCTCCCGAACGCAGGCAAGTCGACCTTCCTGTCGCGGATCTCCGCAGCACGCCCGAAGGTCGCCGCCTACCCGTTCACCACGCTCTCGCCCGCTCTCGGGGTCGCCGAGGTCGACGAGCAGCGCTTCGTCGTCGCGGACATTCCCGGGCTGATCGAAGGTGCGAGCGAGGGCGCCGGGCTCGGCGATCGCTTCCTGCGCCACGTCGAGCGGACGCGGGTGCTGGTTCACCTGGTCGACGTCGGCACGCCGCTGCTCGAAGAGCGCGACCCGCTCACGGACTGGGAGACGATCCGCACCGAACTCATCGCGTACGGCGCCAAGCTCGAAGAGCGCCCCGTGATCGTCGTGTTCAACAAGGTCGACCTGCTGCCGGATCGAAAGGTGCTCGATGCGCTCATCGAGCGCCTGAAGGAACGAAGCTCGGTCCGCTCGGTGCTGCTCCTCTCCGGGGCGACCGGCGAGGGAGTCCGCGAAGTCCTGCGCGCGATCGCCGCGGAAGTCGCCGCGGGCGACGGAGAAGCCGCGGCATGAACGACGCGCTGCGCATCGAGGCGCGCGACGCGAAGCGCATCGTCGTCAAGGTCGGCAGCGGCGTACTCGCCGGGCCGAAGGGGCTGAAGCCGCGCGCGTTCGGCAACCTCACGCGCCAGATCGTCTCGCTGATGGAAGATGGGCGCAGCGTGGCACTCGTCTCTTCGGGTGCGATCGCGGCGGGCGCACGGCGACTCGCGTGGGATCATCCCGGCCGGACGATCCCCGAAAAACAGGCCGCGGCCGCGGTCGGTCAGATCGCGCTATGCGAGACCTATCAGCGGCACTTCGCAAGGTACGAGCGTCACGTCGGACAGGTGCTGCTCACCCAGCACGGTCTGACGAACCGCGAGCGTTTCTTGAACGCTCGCCACACGCTGCACAAGCTGCTCGAGCTCGGCGCCGTTCCGATCGTCAACGAGAACGACACCGTAGCCACCGAGGAAATCCGCTTCGGTGACAACGACAGCCTGTCCGCGACGGTGGTGAACCTCGTCGGCGCCGACCTGCTCGTGATCCTCACCGACGTCGACGGGCTCTACGCGAGCCCCCCCCAGCCGAGGCGCCCGAAGCCTCCGCTGCTGAGGATCATCGACGAGGTAACTCCCGAGCTCGAGCGCGTCGCCGGCGGCGCCGGAAATGCGTTCGGCCGAGGCGGGATGATCACCAAGCTGCAAGCCGCCCGCAGCGCCGCCCACTCGGGCGCCGCCACGGTGATCTGCAATGCCGGAACGCGCGACTCCCTCGTGCGCGTCGCAGCCGGGGAGCCGCTCGGCACGCTATTCCGCGCCGGCGACCGACTGGCGGGCCGCAAGCATTGGCTCGCATTCACCGCGCGGCCCGCGGGCACGATCGTCGTAGATCCGGGTGCGGCACTGGCACTCCGCGACTCCGGCCGCAGCCTCCTGCCGGCGGGCATCGTCGAGATCCGCGGCCAGTTCTCGATTGGAGACCCGGTGCTCTGCGCCGATCCGGCGGGCGCGGAAGTCGCCCGCGGCCTGGCCGCCTACGGCTCCACCGAGGTCGATCGCATCAAGGGCCTGCCGACTCGGGAGATCGACCAGGTGCTAGGATACTCGAACGGCGACGCCGTGATCCATCGAGACGACCTCGTCGTCCTCGAGAGCGACACACCCGCCGAAGCTGGAGATCCCACTCCGGTGACTGGAGAACCCCCCCGGTGACCCTCTCGAACACGGCGAACACAGAGAACTTGGCGAACCTCGAAGAACAGGTCGTGCAGCTCGCGCGCTCGGCTCGCGAAGCTTCGCGCGGCCTCGCGAGCCTGAGCACGCGCACCAAGAACGCGTGGCTGCTGCGCGCCGCGGAGCGCCTAGAAGAGGGCCGCGCGGAGATCCTCGCCGCCAACCGCCGCGACCTCGACGCCGCCGCCGAGAAGGGCGTCACGGGCCCGATGCTCAAGCGACTCGATCTCAGCGGCGAACGCTGGGACGTCATGATTGCCGGCCTGCGCGAGATCGTCGCGCTCGAGGATCCGGTCGGCGAGATCACCGAGATGAAGGTGCGTCCGAACGGGCTGCGCGTCGGCCGGATGCGGATTCCTCTCGGCGTCATCGGGATCATCTACGAGTCCCGCCCCAACGTGACGGTCGACGCGGCTGCGCTCTGCGTCAAAGCCGGGAACGCTGTGATCCTGCGCGGCGGCTCGGAGGCGATCCACTCGAACGTCGCACTCGCGCAGGCAATGCGTGCGGCTGCGCTCGCCACCGGCGTTCCGGAAGACGCGGTCGGGATCGTGCCGCAGACCGATCGCGCGGCGATCGACGTGTTGCTGAAGCAAGATCAGTTCGTCGATCTCGTGATTCCCCGCGGCGGCCCCGCGCTGATCCGCAAGGTGACCGAGACTTCGACCATTCCGGTGATCAAACACGACGCGGGCGTGTGTCACATCTTTCTCGACGCGTCCGCCGAAACCGAAATGGCCACCGCGATCGTGCGCGATTCCAAGGTGCGCCAGATGGCCGTCTGCAACGGACTCGAGACCTTGCTCGTCCACCGCGACGCCGCTCGGACCGTGCTGCCGGAAGTCTTGAAGGCACTCCACGAAGAGGGCGTCGAGATTCGCGGGTGCGAGACCACCTGCGAGGTCTTCGCCGACGCCGTCCCCGCCTCCGAAGCCGACTGGGCCGAGGAGTATCTCGACGCGATCCTCGCGGTGCGCGTCGTCCCCGACTTCGAGACCGCCGTCGAACACATGCAGCGCTGGGGCTCGGACCACACCGAGGTCATCGTCACCCGCGACTACGCGAACAGTCAGCGTTTCGTGCGCGAGGTGAACTCGTCCTGTGTCGGCATCAACTGCTCGACCGCATTCGCAGACGGCTTCCGCCTCGGACTCGGCGCCGAGATCGGCATCTCGACTTCACGCCTGCACGCGTACGGACCCATGGGACTCGAGAGCCTGACGACGCGCAAGTTCGTGCTGTACGGCGAGGGTCAGCTGCGCGAATGAGTCAGAGCGACGCCGTGTCGCTGGGCGTGTTCGGGGGCACCTTCAACCCGATCCACCTCGGGCACCTCCGCGCGGCCGAGCAGGTCGTCGAACTGCTGGGACTCGAGCGGCTGCTGTTCGTGCCCTCGGGCGAGCCGCCTCACAAGGGGAGCGCGGCCCTCGCGCCCGCCGAGCTGCGGCTCGAATGGGTCGAGCAGGCGACCCGCGGCAACGAGTGCTTCGAAGCCGACGCGCTCGAGATCCGGCGCGCGGGACCTTCCTTCACCATCGACACGCTCCGCGAAATCGCGGCTCGCATCGCCCCGGAGCGCCCGGTCTTCGTGATCGGCTGTGACGCGCTGCGAGAGATCGCGACGTGGCGGGAACCGGAAGCCGTCCTCGCACTCGCGCACGTGGCAGTCATGGCTCGGCCGGAGACGGACACCGGTTCCGCTGCCGAACTGCGGGGGGTCGTCCCGGACGCACTCGCGACGGCCTACGATTTCACGAGCGATGGCAAGTCTGGCACTCACCGCGAGAGTCAGGCCTGGATCCGTTGGTTGTCGATCGAACCACTCGACATCTCGGCCACCGACATCCGGGCGCGCTTGTCCGGCGGTCGCTCGATTCGCTACCTCGTGCCCGAGCCTATTCTGGACTCGGTCAGTTCGTGCTGGACGGAGGGTCCCAACCCGTGACCGAAAAGAAAGACGTTCTCACCTGGGCGCATGTCGTCGCGGAAGCGGTGATCGCCCGGAAGGGACACCAAGTCGTCGTACTCGATGTTTCCGCGCTGACTTCGTTCGCCGATGTCTTCGTGATCGCTACGGGCACCTCGGGCCGCCACGCGCGTTCGGTCGCCGACGGCGTGGTCGAGTGCGCGAAACAACACGACAACGCGCCGCTCGGCGTCGAAGGCTATGAAGACGGCGAGTGGGTGCTCATCGATCTCAACGACGTGATCGTCCACGTCTTCCAGGGAGAGGCGCGCAGTCACTACGACCTCGAGCGACTCTGGGCAGACGCGCCGTCGACGAGCTACGGAGACGACGGCACGGGCGACCTCAACCCGAGTGAGCGCAGCGTGGAGAGCTCCGCGCCATGAGCGGCCCGGTCATGCTCGTCGTGCTCGACGGGTTCGGCCTCGGGGACGGTGGCCCCAACGACTCGACCGCCGCCGCGCAGACTCCGTTCTTCGAGCAGCTCCGCAATGACCATCCGATGGCGCAGGTCGAGACCTCTGGCGAAGCGGTCGGCTTGCCGCCCGGTCAGATGGGCAACTCCGAGGTCGGCCACATGACGCTCGGTGCCGGGCGGATCATCGACCAGGACATGACACGGATCTCGAAAGCGTTCGCCGAGCGCGAGATCGGAGGCCTGCCGGGACTGCGTGAGGCATTCGCGTTGGCCGAGAAGGCACGGCGACCCCTCCATCTGCTCGGACTGGTTTCGGACGGCGGCGTGCACAGCCACATCGACCACCTGATCGCACTCCTCGCGGAGTGCGGGCGGCGCGGCGTCGAGCCCGTCGTGCATGCGTTCCTCGACGGGCGGGACACACCGCCTTCGAGCGGCCTCCAGTACATCGAGCAGTTGCTTCCGCATGTCGAAGCCGCGGGCGGACGCATCGCGACGGTATCCGGTCGGTACTACGCGATGGATCGCGACCACCGGTGGGAGCGCATCCAGCTGGCGTACGACGCGCTCGTGAAGGGGCAGGGGCGCGAGGCCGCGGACGCCCGGAGCGCGATCGAGCTTGCCTACGCGCGACGCGAGACCGACGAGTTCGTGCTGCCCACCGTCGTCGCAGGCGGGTGCCCGATTGAGAAGGGCGACCCGGTATTGTTCTTCAACTTCCGCGCAGACCGCGCGCGCGAGCTGACGAACGCGATCACCGGCGTGCGCTCGGAGCTGTTCGAGGGAGAGCTTCAGCGCCAAGCCGCTCACGACCCAGGCTGCTTCGTGTGCCTCACCGAGTACGACTCGGCGTTCGATCTGCCCGTCGCGTTCTCGAGGGAGCGTCCTCCGCACATTCTGGCCGAAGAGGTGGCGATGCGCGGGCTCACCCAGCTGCGGATCGCGGAAACGGAGAAGTACGCGCACGTGACGTTCTTCTTCAACTGCGGTCTCGAAGACTCGTTTCCGGGGGAGGAGCGCGTGCTGGTCCCCTCCCCGCGAGACGTCCCGACTTACGATCACAAGCCGGAGATGAGTGCCCATCTGGTGACCGAGCGCCTGCTCGAACGAGTCCGTGAGGGCGACTACGCGTTCATCTTGATCAACTTCGCCAACCCCGACATGATCGGGCACACCGGAATTCTCCCGGCTGCGGTCAAGGCCGTCGAAACGATCGACGCATGCCTCGAACGTGTGTGCGAAGCGGTGCTCCAGCAAGACGGTCAGCTGCTCATCACCGCAGACCACGGAAACTGCGAGCAGATGGTCGACCCTCAGACCGGAGAACCTCACACCGCGCACACGACGAACCCGGTGCCGATCTGGTGGGTGACACGCGACGCTGGAGATCGCGAGCTGCGGAACGGCGGACTGGCCGATGTCGCACCGACGGTGCTCGAGCTCCTCGAGCTCCCGGTGCCCGCCGCGATGTCGGGCGCATCCCTGCTGGTTCACCGCTAAGCTCGAGAGCCCCGGTCCCAGGGGTGCGAGATGCCGCGACTCCTCGGCGATCTCCTGGACCTGCTGCTCCCTCCGGTCTGTGCCGGGTGCGGCTCCGACGCTCCGGCAGGACGGGCGTTTTGTCCGGCCTGTTGGGCCCGACTCGAACGCATTCCGCCGAACCAGTGCCGCGTGTGCCAGGGCTCCGGCACGACCCTCACCGGAAGATGTCGACGCTGTGACCAGGGAACTCGGCGCGCACTCGATGGCTGCGCGGCTGCGGTGTGGTTCGAGGGTGACAGCGCGCGGTGGGTCCGCCGTTTCAAGTACGCGGGACGCGGACTCTCGGGCCTCGACCCGGCAGCCGAGGCCGTCGGCGCAGCGCTCATTCTCGCGGCCGGGCACCGCCTCACCGGTGCGCTCGACTGGCCGCCGCACGCCGTGGTGCCGGTGCCGGCGCACCCGCGGCGGCTTCGGGCCCGCGGATTCTCCGCGCCCGCAGTGTTGGCACGCACCCTCGCAGGCGAACTCGGCGTCCCCTTCGAGCCCGCTTGGCTCCGGCGGGTCCGGCACACGCCCAGCCAGACCGGGCGAGGGATCGGCGCGCGGCGCCGGAACGTCTCTGGGGCTTTCGCGGCACCCCATCCGCTTCCGAGAGCACGAATCTGGCTCGTCGACGACGTCGTCACCACCGGGGCCACGCTGGAGGAGGCCGCTCGCTGTCTGCGCACGGCGGGGGCCCAACGGGTCGCGGCCGCTTGCGCCGCGAGGACTCCGGCGCCCCGGAGGTCGGAGCGCGTTGAAGCCGCCGCGACTCCGGGGCCCGGCCGCGTTGAAGCCACCCAGGCGAATCGCTACAACCCGGCACTCTTAGCGGAGGCACCGGCCATGGCGACGCTCAAGCAGGCAGTCACCCTCAAGCATCAGCCGAATCTCGGAGAGGAGATCGAAGAGATCACCTTCGAGGCGGGCTCCGAACTCACGGTGCTCAAGCAATGGGCCGACCACGCCCTCTGCAAGAACGACTCCGGACAGTTGTTCAACGTCTCGAAAGAGCTGCTGGACGACTGAATCGCCGCCGCCCGAGGCCGACGCGGAGTCGCCGAGCGGGAGCACCTTCCGCGAAATGGCTCGCGCGCACGGGCGGGTGGGTCGTTCGGGGCGAGTGGGGCGCGCTGCGCTGAGTTTCGCTGCAGGTGCTCCCGTTCGGCTCTCGTTCCCGATCCGCGGCGGCGTCAGATCGACTCCAGTGGTTTACGGGGAAGAGGCGGCGATGCACTCGGCCAGCGCGGCGCAAAGTTTGTCGGGGTCGACGGGCTTCTTGAAGATGACGCCCGAGAGGCCCTCGATGCGACTGCGCTTGATGATGTGGTCCTTGTCGTAGTGGAACGCGGTCATCATCAAGACCGGGAGCGACGGGTAGCGCTCGCGGAGCGCATGATAGAGGTCGTAGCCGTCCATCTTGGGCATCACGACATCGCTGAGCACCGCATCGAATGCGCCCGACTCGATCCGCTCGAGCGCCTCCACTCCGTCACCCGCGGTTTCGACGCTGCACCCTTCGAGCACCAGGATCTCTTCGAGCGACTTGCGAATGCCGCCGTCGTCGTCGACTACGAGCACCCGTTTCCCGGACAACCGGAGATCGTGCTGACCCGCACGCGCGTCGCGGCGGCGTAGATCCACCATCCGGGCAGGCCCGACGTAGTCGACCGTCTCGTAGGTGTCTTTCTCCGCCATCTCGGCCAGACGCTTCAGGATGTCCGAGACCCGTCGGATCTCGCGACGGATCGCATCGAGCCGCTCCGTCTCGACCGAAACGTCGCGCTCTCCGGCCAGCGCTTCGATCTCGCGTTCGAGCAGCTCGGCCTGGTTCAACATCACAGCGAGGGGATTGTTGATCTCGTGTGACAGCCCGATCGCGACCTCCCCGAGCGTCGCGAGTTTCTCGTTGTGACGGATCTCGCGGAGGTCTTTCGCGAATCCGATCGTGCCGTCCTCGACCTGCTCGGCGCCCGCCTCGGCACCCGGGCTCGGCGCGAGGATCACAGCACCGGAAATCGAGACCGGGATTCGCTCGCCCGACTTCGAGACGTAGGTCGTCTCGAATGCGTCGCACGAACCCGCGCCCCCGTGCTCTTCGCTGCGCATCGCGCGCATGACGCGCTTGGCCTCTTCGAGATCCGGGTACAGCCGCTCGACGTGGGCGCCGAGCACCTCTTCGGCCGCATAGCCGAGAATCCGGCTCGCTCCGTCGTTGTAGTAGATGACCGTCCCGGCCCGATCCGTGGCCACGACGATGTCACCCGATTGGGCGACAAGGCGCTCGAGACGTTCGACGAGAAGCGGCATTTCGTTGCGGGCCCGACCTCAGCCGATTCCTTGTTCCGCGAGCCAGCGCTCGGAATCGATGGCTGCCATGCAGCCGGTGCCAGCGGCGGTCACCGCCTGCCGATAGATCGGATCCATGGCATCGCCACAGGCGAATACGCCTTCGACCTGGGTGCGCGATGAACCCGGCTCGACTTTCAGGTATCCGACGTCGTCGAGTTCGAGCTGGCCCTTGAAGAGGTCGGTGTTCGGCTTGTGGCCGATGGCGATGAACAGGGCCTCGAGCGGGATCTCGGTCTTCGCATCGGTCTTCAAGTTCCGGATCCGCACGCCGGAAACGAAGTCGTCCCCGAGCACCTCGTCGACCGCCGAGTCCCACTGGAACTCGATCTTCTCGTGCGCGAGTGCGCGCTCCGCCATGATCTTGGAGGCGCGCAGCTCGCTGCGTCGATGGATGACCGTCACCTTCGGCGCATAGCGCGTCAAGAAGAGTGCCTCCTCCATCGCGGTATCGCCGCCTCCTACCACCGCCATCGCCTTGTCGCGGTAGAGCGCACCATCGCAGGTCGCGCATGCGGAGACGCCCTTGTTGATGAGCCGCTCCTCGGACTCGATTCCGAGCCACTTCGCCGAAGCTCCCGTCGCGATGATCACGCTGTCTGCGAGGAACACGTGGGAGTCGCTCTCGACCCGAAACGGGCGCTTCGAGAGATCGACCTGCATCGCATCTTCGAAGATCACACGGGTCCCGAACCGCTCGGCCTGCTGTTGGAAGCGCTCCATCATGTCCGGGCCGGTGACTCCTTCCGGAAACCCGGGATAGTTCTCGACGTCGGTCGTCAGCATCAACTGGCCGCCGAACTGAAGCCCGGCGAGCATCACCGGCTCGAGTTCTGCGCGACCGGCGTAGATCGCAGCCGTGTAGCCCGCCGGACCGCTGCCGACGATCAACAGGCGCACCCGCTCGGGTTCTTGCTCACTCGCGGCGCGCTCACCGGACTCGCTCGACCCGAGCAGCGTGTCGAGTTCGCCGGCGTGTTCGAGCGCAGCCAGGTCGTCGAAGCCGCCCACGTGCTGGTCGCCGACGAAGATCTGCGGGACCGTCTTGCGCCCCGAGCGCTCGGTCATCTCCGAGGCGCGCGAGGCGTCGGCCTCGACGTCGATCTCGGTCCAGGTCTGGCCCTTCTCGGTCAGCAGGTGTTTGGCGCGATCGCAGAACGGGCACCAGGACTTCGAGTACATCACAATTTCGGGCATCGAACGCAGACCTCCGGCGCGCCAGGGTACCCCTTTGGATGCTTCCCGCCATCCAGCGGTTGCGACAAAAAGCACTGAGAAATCAGGTGCATAGCTCTCTGCGCGACACGGACCGCGACATCCGCATGTCGCCTCGGCAGCCATTCGCCAACGCAGCGTCCACGGGCGACACCGCGGCGAGCCGGGACGGTACGGTCGAGTCTCTTTCCGAGGAAAGCCTCCAGACCGCGGGAGCGAGCATCCCCATGCAACTGGAACACGTGAACATGACCGTCAAGGACCTCGAAGAATCCGTGCACTTCTACTGCGAGTTGCTGGACGGCGAGGTTTCGTGGCGCGGCAAAGCACTCAACATGAAGGGCGTCGTCCCGGCGGCGCACGTCCGTCTCGGCTCCGGCTACCTCTCCATGTTCGAGCGCGAGCATGGCGAGCGAGCGCCCTACGACTATGGCCCGCCGGGGATCAACCACATCGGGTTCGTCATCGACGACCTCGGGGCCACCCGATCTCGGCTCGCAGCCCTCGGGACCCCGATCGAGAAAGAGGCCGACTACGAGCCCGGCATGCGACTCTACGTGTTCGACCCAAATGGCATCGAGATCGAGCTGGTGAGCTACGGCGCCCCCGAGGCACCGGCGTGAGGCTCACGGTGCTCGTGCTCGCGTTCGGGGCGATCGCGGCGGCCTCCCCCCCGATCCACGAATCGAAACTCGAACTCTTCGTGACGAACGTCGAGGCTTCGACTCGCTTCTACCTGACGCTCGGCTTCGTGGTCGCGCACCAGAAGGAGGGCGGCTACACGACGCTCGACAACGGCCGTGTGGTCATCGCACTCTCGCCGGTTCCCGCGTGGCTCCCGCTCCGCTGGCTCGGCTTTCTGCGCCACCCCCCGATCGGCACGGAGCTGGTGTTCTACACGACCGCGCTCGAAGCAGTGCGCGCGACGCTCGAGGAAGCGGGCTACGAGCCCGGGGAGATCGCGCTCCAGCCCTGGGGAGATCGCGACTTTCGCGTCACGGACTACGACGGCTACTACGTGCGCGTGAGCGAAGGGAGCGCCATTCCTGCGCCGGACTAGGAGGCTGACGCCGAGGGTCAAGTCGAGCCGCGGGGAACCCGATTCTGCACCCGTGGAGTGGCAAGGCAAGCCAGGCTCGGGTGCGTTCCAGTGGAATCGCGGGGGGTGGTTCGGCGGTCAATTCGGTGCGACCGCCTGGATGCTTGTTCTGGGAGTCGTGCTGCTGGCGCAGTCTCATCCGGTCGGAGCGTGGCTCGTGCTGATCGGCGCCCTGCCGAACGTGCTGGGGTTCGTGTTGTGGAAGCGCCGCCATTCTCTGGCACCGTTCCCGGCGCTTCAGGCACTGGTGGCCGCGTGCGGCCTCAGCGCTGGGGTGGCCTGGCTTTGCATATCGGAGTCCGGTCCGGCGGCAGAGAGCGGCTTTTCCGCTGGACTGCTCCTCATGTACCCCGGATTGCTCGTCTGGTTCTTCCTGATGGAGCGTTCGGCGAGGCGGGCCCGCACGAATCCTACATCGGCTCCGTGATCGGCAGTTCTTCCCAGAGCAGCTGCAAGAACGTGCCGATGAAGAACGCCAACACGCTCATCAGCAAGATCGCGGTCGGGAACGCAGGAAACGGCTCGATGCCCATGATCCGAGGCAACTCGCCGAGGAACGGGTCGAGATTGGACCGCAGCTCCAACAGCGTCACGTCGCCGGCACCCTCGCGCCAGGCTCCGTTCCGGCCCCAGTTGCGCGTGGACATGAGCGGACCGAGCAGGCTCGTCACGACGAGCCCGAATGCGGCGGACTGGATCACGCCGAGGAGAAAGACGTCGAGCGCCCGCCGGAACGCGAGGTTCACGTCGCGCAGCTTTCGCTGAACCTCGACGTAGATGTAGATCAGCGTCGGCATGCTGAGCATGACGACGATCGTCGCCAGCGTCGACGCCGACTGGCCCGCGAGGTCCCACACTTCGTCGATCAGGAACACCGGCAGGTAGCCGACAATGATCCCCGCGGCGATCCGTGGCACTGCCGTGTGGAAGAAGGTGAGGTCTTTCTTCACGAGGAACCGATACCCGACGAACCAGATGGCCAACCCGATGACACCGACGACCTCGATCGACACCCAAGCGTCGAGAACGGTGCGCCAGGCGCCCTCGTAGCGAATCGAGGCGAGGCAGAACGGGGCGGCGAGGACGGTCAGCGCGATCAGATAATTGCGTCGGGAGTGGCGTGAGAGCACCCCGTCGGGCTCGTCGGGGCCTTGCTCGAGCTGCGCCTTCTGATTGAGCACGACGGCACCATGGTGGACGTCGTACTGCCGCAAGAACCAGGTTTCGAGCTTGTCGAGCACGCGGCGGCAGTCCCGGTTTTTCGGGCGCCGCAGGAATACGCTCAGCTCGCGCGCCAACGAGACCGGCCCTTCGCCACTCGCTGCAAACGCTGCGAGCACTTCGTCGGCCCGCTCGCGAAATGGTGAGCCCTCAGTCTCGAAGGCGTTGCTCTCTTCGTCGAGACAAACCTGTTCGAGCCAGCGATGGAACGCCCGCTCGGCCACCGCCAACACGGTGCGCTCGGTCGCTTCCCGGTCTCCCGAGGCGATCGCATAGAACGCGCCAAACTCGCGGTCGGTGTCGAGTTCGGCCTCTCCCGCGAGGTAACGCCCGAGAAATTCGTCGCTCACGTGCGTTCGCATCACGACCTGTGTCGCGCGGAACGCGAGCTTTCTCAGGTGGAGCGGCGCCATCCGCACCTGGGGATGGTCACGCAGCTGATGGTCGACCATGAACCGCTCGACCACGTGTGCGACGAGAGCGATGTCTTCGCACGTGCGCGAGTGGAGCGGAGACCCTGCGCCTCCCTCCGCCTCCAGCCGGTCGATCGCCTGCTCGAGGGAGCCGGGCAGGGCGGCCAGGAAGCGCCGAGCCAGATTCTCCGCGTCTCGCCGGTTCGCGTTTGACGACAGGAGACGAGGATTGGACCACAGGTCTTCGAGCTGGATGTAGAGCTCGGACGGATCGTGCCGATCCGCGTGACAAGAAAACGTCTCGGCGAAGAGCCGCTCGAAGCCGTCGCCGGCGTCGCGTTCGAAGCGCAGTTCGCGCGCGTGGAACGCATACGTGAAACGAAACTCCACGCCGATCCGATCGGCGCGCAGTTCGATGCGGGGCAGGGAGGGTGCAGCTGCTCCGGTGCTCTTGTCGTTGTCGACGGGCTGTGCGGTCACCGCCTGGATCCCTCAGAGAATCGGCTGCTTCTCGTTCTCGCCGGACTCGTAGTAGGCCTCCACCCGACGCGCGAGCTCTTGCACGCGAGACGGAATCCGATCTTCCAGCGGCCACCGTGAGTTTGCCATCCGCATGCGGTCCCGGAGGAGCTGCGCATCGGGATAGTCTTCGCGGCGAAGCGAGTCTTCGACGGCAAGCCAGTTGTCGATCGCGGTCACTGTGCGCGACGCGCGTTCGCTGAGCTCCAACATTCCGGGGCTCACGAGGTTCGAGGCCTGCGCTTCCGTCGCGATGGTGCGCAGGTCCGCCTGCGCGGACTCCAGAGGCTCGCGAACCGGGCCCGGCTCCTTCGCCACGCCCTCGAGCAGTTCCTCGAAACGGCGCCGCAGCGGCTCGTGCGAGATCTCGCGCAACAGGACGACGTGGCCGAGCGACCCGCCCTCGGCCCCTTCGAGCGCGCGCAAGTGCACGCGGAGGCGGAGTCGTGAGCCACAGCCCTCGCAGGCCACTTCTTCGATCGCGCCGGACTCGGCCTCACCGAGCCGCTGGACGGCGTCGCGGACTTCCTCGCTGCCGCTGCCGCCGAGCACCTTGACGAGTTCGGTGCCTCTCGGGTCGGCATCGAGCCCGAGGTATTCGCGCGCGCCGCGGTTCGCCGCCCGGACGACTCCCGCGGCATCGACCGCGAGGGCTCCGGTATCGAGTTCGTCGACGACTCCCTGGAGGAACACGTTCGCGTCCTTCAGCTCGGAGACGAGGCGCTCGTTCTCGCTCGCCAGTTCGTGGTGCTCGACCGCACGCCGCACCACCCGCTTGAGCTCGTCGGGCTCCCACGGCTTGGTGACGTAGGCATACACGTGGCCGTCGTTGATCGCACCGATGGTGGCGTCCATGTCGGCGAAGCCGGTCAGGATGATCCTGACCGTGCTCGGGTGACGCTCGAAGACCTGGGCGAGAAACTCGACGCCGGTCACCTCTGGCATGCGCTGGTCGGAAATGACCACCGCGACCGTCCCGGCCGTTTCGAGCGCCTCCAGGCCCAGACGCGCAGAATTCGCCGTGAGGACGTCGTAGTCGTCCTCGAACGTGAAGGTCATCGTCTCGAGGATTGCTTCCTCGTCGTCGACGACCAGAATCCGATGCTTCTGGGGGGACGTCATGGGGACGGCACGCAGCCGGCGCTACCAGCTGAAGCGGCGCACTCCCGCCTTCGAAGCCTTCGCTTTGTCGGCCTGCTTCTTCTCAGCGACCTTTTCGCGCAGCTCCTTGCGGTAGGCTTCGAGCCGCTTCGGAAGCCGATCCTTCGCCACCTTTGTCCAGGGACGCTGTTCGGCGCCGCCTCGGAAGGTGCGGAAGCGACGATAGGCCCAGAGCTCGTGCTTGAACTCGTCGCCGACGAAGCTGATGATCAGCGCGTCGTCGAGAAAGCCGAAGGCCGGGATGTCGTCGGGGATCACGTCCTGCGGGTTCGCGAAGTAGGCAAGCGCCGCGACCGCGCTCTCCGACACGGTGCGGGGCAGCGCGTAGTCCTCGTCCTCGATCATCTGGATGAGATCTTCGAGGGTGGTGATCGCCGACTCCACGAACGCCGGAACCTTCTTCGCGTCGCGGACCGTGATGATCAGCTTTTTCACCTGCCGAACCGTCTTCGGCGCATCTTCGGCGCGAGCGTTCTTCTTGGCGACGCGGTACAAGCGCTGGAAATACGCGGCATCCGCCTCGTCCAGGGTGAGCGTGATCTTGAAAGTTTTGGCAGCCATCGTGTTCTCCAGAGAGCCGGGGGGACTCTATCAGTACCGTGCATAGCCGATCAAGCTCTGAACCGAGCGTTCCCACTCGCCCTCCCAGCGCTCGAGGACGACTTGTCCAGGGCTCTTGCCCAGCTCCAATTGCTCCGAAATCGGGTCGAGATAGCCCCGCTCGTCGGAATCGACCCGCCCGGAGTGCCCGATTCGCCGGAGGCCCTCCGAAGCGATCCCGACCAGCTCCCGAGCCCACTCGAGAGCCGTGCGCCCCCCGAGCTCGGCGTCCAAGCCGCGGCGGGCCACGTCGTCGAGGGCCGCCTCGCGCGCCTCGGGCGAGGTGTCGATGGCCAGCGCTCCGGCCGCGGCAAGCGCCGAGTCGTCGTAGAGGATCCCTTTCCACAGCGCCGGGAGCGCGCAGATCAGGCCCGGAGGCACCGCATCCGCACCGCGCACTTCGAGAATCTGCTTGAGCCGAACCTCGGGGAACAGTGTCGTCAGGTGGATGGCCCAATCGTCGAGGATGGCCGTGTGGCCGTCGAGACCGCGGGCCAGGAACTCACGAAACGACTTTCCGTTCGCCGCCAGATAGCGGCCGTCCCGAACGATGAAGAACATCGGCACGTCGAGCGCCCATTGCACGTAGCGCTCGTATCCGAAGCCGGCTTCGAACGCGAACGGCAACACTCCGCAGCGATCGGGATCGGTGTGGCGCCAGATCTGGAGGCGCCGCGCTGCGAATCCGTTCGCTTTGCCCTCGCCGAGACTGGAGTTCGCAAAGATCGCCGAAACGATCGGTGTCACCGTCAGCGCGGTTCGCATCTTCTGGACCATGTCCGCTTCGCTGGAGAAGTCGAAGTTCGCCTGGACGGTCGCGGTGAGGTGCATCATCTGGAGCGCCATCTCGCCGCGCGTGGGCAGATAGCTGCGCATGATCTCGTAACGCGCTTTCGGCATGACCGGGATGTCCGGCACTGCGTAGAGCGGGTTCATCCCGAGGCTCAGCCAGACGATGCCGAGCGGCTCTGAGACACTCCGCACAACCTCGAGATGCTGATGGAACTCGTCACACGTCTGGTGGATCGTCTCGAGCGGCGCACCCGAAAGCTCGAGCTGGCCACCGGGCTCGAGCGTGATGCTGGCACCCTCCTTCGCGAGCGCGATCACGTTCCCGCCCTCGGAGATCTCGGTCCAGCCGTCCGCGCGCGCGATGCCCGAAAGCACGGCCGCGATGCCGCGGTCTCCCTCGTAGGGGACCGGCGTCATGTCGTCCGCACGGAGGCCGATCTTCTCGTGCTCGGTCCCGACGCGCCAAGCCGCTCTCGGCTTTTCGCCCTCGGCGATCCACTCGATCAGCTGGGCTTCGCTCTCGACCGGGAGCGGCTCGTTGGCTCGGGGCTCGTCGGCTCGGGGCTCCTCGGATCCGGGGTCGTCGGCGCCGGGCACGCTCACGGAGTCGCGGCCTCTTCCAGAAATTCCTCGAGGAAGCCACCGAGTGCCGATTCGATCTCCGTATCCGCAGCGACCGGGAAGCTCTTGCACGGACCTTCGGGTTTGCCCGTGCGGAACGGGCCGACCAGCGTGACCTCGCCCTTGCTCTTGACCGTCACGATCGCGCGATGGCGCCCTCTCGACAGCTCGAACTGTACGGAGCGGAGGTGCTTGTCGTCCGGGCGGGGTGCGGCCAGCTCGACCCGCAGATGCGGGGCACCGGTCTCGGAGGCGGCGGAGTGGAACGAATCCAGCGCGGTGGCGACGCTCGCATGCAACGTCCGGGCAACCTGGTCGGCCTGAGCCAGCCCGGAGGCATGCGCGCTCTCCCGGCCCCCGATCTCCCGCCCCACACGTGCCAGCCTGTCGGCCAGCCCATTGGCAGCGCGGGCCGGATCCACCCGGGCCGCATCCGCCGGCGCAGCGTCCCTCGACGGCCGCGAACCGGCGTCCTGCTCACTCATGGTTTCCATGCTCGCACACTTCCCTGGCGGGCGCGCAGGGTGCGAGCGGTTGGATGCCTTGGAGTCGAGGCGGTTACAGAGCCTCGTTGGTCACGACCAACGGGTTCGGATCGAGGCCCGCGATGAGCGAGCTGACCTCGGCTCGGAAGCGGCCGCGATCGTCGGTCGGGATGGGATCACCCGAAGGGCTGCGCATCGCAGCCGGGTTCATGTACCGCCCATCCTTTTTCAGGCGGAAGTCCAGGTGCGGGCCGGTCGACAGGCCGGTCGAACCGACGTAGCCGATCACCTGCTTCTGCTGGACGCGCTGGCCGACACGCAGCCCCTGCGCGTAGCGCGACAGGTGGCCGTAGATCGACTCGTAGCCATCGGAGTGGCGGACCTTGATGAGGTGGCCAAACCCGCCGGCGTAGCCCTTGTGAACGACCTGGCCGTTGCCGACCGACCAGACCGGAGTCCCCGAAGGCGCGGCGTAGTCGATACCGAGATGCGGTCGACGCACCTTCAGGATCGGGTGAAGCCGTGAGTGGGTGTAGTGAGAGCTGATCCGCTTGTAGTGGAGCGGGGCCTTCAGAAAACGTCGCTCGACCGCCGAGCCGTCGGGGCGGTAGTAGCCTCCGCGACCCTCTTCGAGTTCGAAATAGACCGCCTGGTATTCGCCGTCGAGGCTCGTGTACCGCGCCGCGAGAATCTGACCGGGGCGCACGTAGAGTTCTTCGCCGTCGTCGTCCTTCGTGTAGAGACGCTCGTAGAGCAGGGCGAACTCGTCCCCGGGCTGGGCCACGCGCGAGAAGTCGAGATCCCACGCGAAGATGTCTGCGAAATCATGGGCGACTTCGGCGCGCTCGCCGAGCGAGGTCACCGCGTCGTAGAGGCTCGACGTCACGACGCCTGCCAACCGGACTCGCCGACGGATGAGGTCGGGCTGATTCTTCGAGGCGTTCCACGAGTCGCCATCGCGCTGGAGCTCGTAGGTTTCGAGCGGCGAGCGCTCGTACACAAAGCTGGCGATCTCCCCCGCTTCGTCGAGCACGAGCCGATAGCGGTCGCCGGCCTTCGCGTACCGGAAGTTGAACACCGGAGACATCTCGCTCACGACCGTGTGGATCTGGGAGCCAGAGATGCCACGGATGCTCAGTGAAGTCGCGAGCGTCTCCCCATCCGACAGTTCGCCGGCGGCGACGCGATGGGGCGGCGGCTCTTCCTCCACCGGAAGCACGGGGGCTTCGGGGCTGCCGAGCGAAGCGCGGCCGTCGACAGACGCCGCCGCAGCGATCTCCGCGCCGGACTGCGTGGCGTGCGGCCGCTGCCACAGGCCGACACCCGCACCGATGACCATGGCCAGTACGAAGGCAGCCGCGAGCCAACGGCCCGTTTCCGGACGCTTCTCGGGCTGGTGGACGCGAAATCGAATCAGGACGAACCTCGGGACTGCTGGGGGGCAGGGGCAGAAACCACGCCAACGGGGCGCGGTATTGTTAGCCAGCCACGCCCGGAAGCGCATGAAGAGTCGTTCAAGGAGTGGCCCTCCATCTGTGCGCGGGATCACAAAACTGCCCGCAATTCGCAGGCAACGGCCCCCACGGGAACACGCAATCGAGGCTCTGACCCACGGATGAATCGCGCACGAATCCACTCATTGGCTTTGGTTCTCATCGGCATCTCTGTCGGGTGGATTAGCCCCGGGGGGACCCCCGCATGGGCAATCTGGCCCTTCGACGGCCCGAGCGAGAGGGTCGATCTCGAGGACCCGCGGGGGAGCGCTGCACGCGTCCTACAGCGCGCCATCCAGTTCGACACCACGAATCCGCCCGGCGACGAGCGGCCCCTGGCCGACTACCTGGTCGGGATCCTGCGCGGTGCCGGGGTCGAGTCCCGCGTGATCGAAACGCCCAGAGGGGTCTCCAAGGCGGGACGGGGCGCCGTCTGGGCGCGCTTTCCCGGAACCGGACGCCGGCGCCCGATCGTGCTCCTCAGCCACCTCGACGTCGTGCCCGCCGCTCGCAGCGACTGGGCGCTCGACCCGTTCGAAGGGCTGGTCGGAGGCGGCCACGTCGTGGGTCGCGGCGCGCTCGATGCCAAGGGCATCGCCGTCGTCCACTTGTTCACGTTGCTGACGCTCGCGGAGCGCGGCCGTCCGCTCGAGCGGGACGTCATCCTGCTTGCGGTCCCCGACGAGGAGACCGGAGGTCGCACTGGATCCGGTTGGCTCGTCGCCCAGCAGCCGAGTGTGCTGCACGATGCCGAGTTTCTGCTCACCGAGGGCGGCGGGATCCTCCCGGGCCAGAGCGGCAACCCCGACATCTGGGGCGTGACGTTCACCGAAAAGAGCCCGTGTTGGCTGGAGCTCAGCGCGCGCGGCCGACCGGGCCACGGCTCGGCCGCGGGCCGCGAGGGCGCCGTCCCCACGCTGGTCGCCGCCCTCGAGCGCGTCCGCTCGATCGAGTCGGAGGTGCGCGTCACAGCGGAGGTGGAACAGATGTTCCGCACGCTGGCCCCGTACGCCGCCGGGGAAGACCGGGTCGGCCTCGCCGATCTCGGGCGGTCCCTGCGGCTCTGGCCCGACTTCCGCCAGCGATTCCTCGCGGAGCCGGGACGCAGCGCGCTCGTGCGCAACACGCTCGCGATCACCGTGCTGCGCGCCGGCGAACGCACCAACGTCGTTCCCGCGGAGGCACGCGCCGAGATCGATGCGCGTCTGCTGCCGGGCGAGAGCTGCCCCGCGTTCGTCGAGCAAGTGCGCCGGACGATCGACGACCCCGAAGTGCGGATCGAAATCCTGCTCGACGTCGCCACCGCTCCCTCTCCGCTCGGCACGGATCTCTATCGAGCCATCGAGCGAGTCGCCGCGAGCCCAGCCCACGAAGGGGTGGTCGTCCCGCGCGTGATCGCCGGCTTCACCGACGCGCACTACTACCGAGATCTCGGAATCGTCGCGTACGGCTTCGTCCCACGCTGGCTCCGCCCCCGCGACACGCACGGCATCCACGGCCCGAACGAACGCATCTCGCTAGAAAACCTCGAAAGAGGCATCTCCACCACCATAGAAATACTCGACGCCCTCGACGCAGAATCCGCTCAGTAGTCACGCGCGGGCTGGAGTTTTCCTTCTGCGGCTTGGTTCCGCGCGAGTCGGGGGAGGGGGCCTCCTCGAAATGGCTCGCGCGCACGATCGCGTAGCTCGTTCGCGAGAGATTCGCGCGCTCCGCTCTATTTTCGCTCCGGCCCCCTCCCCCGACTCGCACCCCCACCCAAAGTCGAAGCCGTCGCCCACGCGCGGCTCACTTCGCTTGAGGACAGGTTTCCTCTAGTAGGTCACTTGGCGAAGCGAGACAGGTTCGACGTCGTGTGGGGGCGTCCGGAGCGAAAATAAAGCGGAGCGCGCGGACCCAACCACACGCGAGCTACCGCATCCATGCGCGCGAGCCATTTCGCGCAGGATGCCCCCACACGACGTCGCGCACCACCCACCCGCAAACCCAGCCGCGTGGGAGGGTTACTTGGCGTCCTTGCGGAGTTCCTGGATCCCCTGGTGCACCGTCTCGAAGAGCGGCTCGACGTCCTCCTCTTCGAGGCACGAGAACGCCACGCGGATATCCGTCGGGCTCGTCGCGATCAGGCCAGTCGCGTGCGCATCGAGCAGATGGAGCCGCAACGCTTCGGCCTCGACTCCCTCGACGCGGATACACATGAAGTAGCCGCTGTTGAACGGATAGACCTGCCAGCTCTCGCGGAACCGCGGCGCGTTGGCCACTTTGAACACCTGCTCCGCGCGCGAGCGCAGGATCTCGCACTTCTCTTTGCGCTCGGTGTCGATCGTTGTGGAATCGAGCGAGCGCTCGACGAGCGTCTGCGAAAGGTGCGGACTGTTCGAGATCGAACCTCGAATCGCACCGCGCGCCTTGGCGTCGAGCACGGCGGTCACTTCGTCGGCGCCTTCGGCGCTCCCAGGACCGACGGTCATGAAGCCACAGCGGAGACCCCAGACGAACAGCTCCTTGGTCGCCCCGTCGAGCTTGAGTGCCAACAAGCGCGGATGCTGATTGGCGAGCAGCGCGAACGGCGACTCGGTCATCGACTCGCCGCCGAGGTGATAGAAGAGACCAAAGTAGGCGTCGTCACTGATGGCGACGATACGCGTGCCCCGCTCGGCCTGTGCGACGAGCGCGTCGCGAATCGCCAGACCCTCGGCTTCGGTCGGCATGTAGCCGGTCGGGTTGTTCGGGAAGTTGAGCAGGACGATCAGCTTCTCGCGGCCTTCGCTCTCGCGCGCGAGTGCTTCGGCGAAGCCTTCGATGTTGAAACCGTCGCCCGCGTAGAACGGGAACGTCGCGATCTCCGCGCCGAGCCGCACTTCGTACGTGAGCCGGTAGTTGCCCCACAGCTTGTCGGGCAGGAGGATCCGGTCGCCCGCCCCGATGAACAGATCGCCGATGAGCGACAGCCCGTGGGTCAACGCGCTCGTGACGATCGGCTGGCCGAACGTCTTGCCGACCAGGCTCGGGTTCTCCGCCAGCATCTTTTCGCGCCACAGCGCGCGCAGACCGGGACGGCCTGCTGCGGGCGCGTACGTGTACGCGTCGTTCGGCGCGATGCCGTCGAGCTGCTCGTGCACCGAGTGCAGGTGCATCGCCTCGCCGCCCTCGGTCGCAATGCCGATCGTCGCGTTGAAACGACTGCCCTTCTCCTTGGCCTCGGCCGACTGGGAGAGGATCCCCTTCGGGAAGTACAGACGTCGCCCGAGCGGAGACAGCATCTCGAACACGTCGGGCGCGGCGGCCTCGAGGCGCGCGTTGAGCTCCTGCGCGAGCGGGTTCAGTTTCTGATCGGGCTGGGGGGCCATCGAACCTTCTCCGGTAGTGGGTCGCGACGGCGCGAGAATCTACAGCCGCCGTTCGAGCACGTCCATCGACGGCTCGAATCCGAGCGCCCGCCAGAACGCGCCGCCCTCCTGGTTGGCCGCGGCCACTTCCAGACACGCCCGGCCGAGGCCCTGTTCGCGGAGCCACGCGACCCCCGCCTCGGCCAGCGCGCGGCCCACCCCCGCGCGTCGAGCCTCCGGGCGCACGAAGAGCGCCTCGACCTCGCCCCGGCGGGTCTCCGCGAAGAGCGGCGGGCGTTCGAGGACGCGGACGAGCACGAAGCCGACGAGCGGGCGCTCGGCATCCGCGACCCACAGTGCCGCGGCCGGGTCGGCGTGCGCTCGCCCGAGATGGGCCCGCACCGCAGCCTCGGCACCGGGAGCCGGAGCAAAGCTCGCGTGCGCGCCATGGTGCTCGACGAGGAGCGCGTGAAGCTCGGTGAGGCGGTCGAGCTCCCGCGAGTCCGCGGCCCGCACCACGACTCCAGCGGAGCTCACGGTCGCACCTCCCCCGACTCGATCGCGAGCCCGATCTGTTCGAGCGTCCGCCCCTCATCGAGGTAGAGCCCCTCGATCGCGAGGGTCAGTGCTTCTACCTGCGGCGCGTGCGGGCGCGGATCGTTCCCCTGCGCGCGGTAACGCTCTTCGACCGCGCCACGGATCCGAGCGCGAAACGCTTCTCGCTCGGCGCCCTCCACCGCCTCCATGCTCTCGGGGAGACCCGATACGGTTCGGAGCTGGCGGCCCAGCTCCGCATAGAAGCGCTCGTAGATTTCTTCTTTCTTGGGCTCGGCGGCTCGCACCGCCTCGAACGTGCCGGGCACGCCGGTGCGGGTCATGCGGAACGTCCCGTGGCGCAGGCCGTCTCGTTCGTAGCGGCCCTCGATGCGGCGACCGTCGGCGAGCACCGACACCCCCGCGTAGAGCGTCGTGCCGCGGATCGCCTCGACTGTGGCGTTCCCGAGTGAGTCGCGAACCGCGAACGTCGGCGCGTCGTCTGCGAGCGCGACCTCCCAAATCGACTGCCAGACGACGATGTCCGCTGCCTCCGCCGCCGACCGCGGGGCCGAGCTCCATCCCGCCGGCGTGCGCCGCAGCGTCCTGCGCGACGCACCGCGAGGGCTCACTTCGAGCCCGGATTCGATCTCGCGCTGCTGACCCTCGTCCGGTTCCCACGAGCCGAGGCTGTGGACCTCGGACAAGCGCGATTCGTAGCGACCGCTCCGATCGCCGAACACGACGATCGGATACTCGAGCCAGCGCAGCCGATCGCCCTCTCGCTCGAACGTCCACAGCCGATCGTCCCATTGCTCCTGGTCGGGACGCTGGGACGCTTGGTCCGTGTAGTGGACGAGTACGTGCCACGACCCTTCGAGGTCGAGTTCGTTGCCGGCCCTGGGTTCGCTCGCGAACGCGGACGGCGCCAGCGCCAAGCTGACGAACACCGCGAGCCAGACGCGTCTCAGTTGTCGTCGCCCTCGAAGCGGCCGTCGAGAACGTCTTGTTCGAACTGATCGCGCTGCTTCTCGTTCGGTGTCGGCCCATCGGTCGAAAGGTGTTTGACGTCGCCAATCCGCCAGAGGATGAACGTGCCGAGCCGCGTGCCGTCGCGATCGTACTGGCCGCGCAGCTCCGCACCGCCGCGCTCGACGGTTTCGGTCGACCAGATCGTCCGGCCCTCCGCGTCGTCGGCTCCGCCCGAACCGAGCACGTCCGCGCGCGTAAAGACCGGCTTCTCCGCCCCGTCGATCGACCACTTCTCTTCGTACGTGATGAACGACATCGAGCGCTGCTGCTTCCCGACGGACTTCCAGCCCGTCTCGGCCGAACCGCGCAGCGACTTCGACTTCGAACCTCGGGAGTTCACCTTGGGCCCCCCGCGCAGCTCGGAGCGCTGACCCGGATTGGGCTCCCAGTGAGCCAGCACCCGCGAACGGCCCTCGAACCGACCAGTGTCGTCCTGCAGCGCGATGATCGGGTATTCGGTCCAGCGGATCCGGTCGCCTTCTTGCTGGAACACCCAGACCCGGTCCTCCCAGCGCGGGGAGTCGGCATTCGCCGTCATCGAGTCCTTGTAGTGCGCAATCATGTGCCAGGTCCCGATCAGCTCGACGTTCTCGGCCGATGCGACCTGGGCACCGCCCCCCCCGCCGAGGAGCGCAAGCGCCAGGCTGCACGCAATCCACCATCGCTTCATCTCTGTTTCCCTTGCATGGTCCCGGAGCTGAGACTCAGATCCGGCGCTCGATATTCGGAAAATCTCGCCACACCGGAACTCCACAAAAATGGGAGCCTTCGGTGCAGCGCGGCCGCATGAGGCCATTGCGCACCGTGCACGGCGGGCCCACGTGCCGGACGAGCGCGGGATGGACGGACCGGACCTGTTCGATCTCGTCCATCGACGCCTCGAAGATCTCTCGCTGCGCGTTGAGGCAGGTGCGCATCGTCCATTTGTGGAGGAGATGAAGTAGAGAGCCCGACTCCTCGAACCGCACCGCCACGGCGTTCGGCAGCACGTACAGCGCGGACTCCGGTGCGACCCCGAGCGCCAGCAGCCGGGAGCGTGCGTCCCAGGCAGCTTCGACCGTCTCTTCGAACAGCGCGTGGCAGCCCGGGTCCGACGCGACCAGTTCGGGCTCGATCACGTCGACGCCCCCGGGGACTGTGCGCGTGAGCAGCGGGCGCGAGCCGGGCACCAGACGGTGACGCTGATCCTGCGAGTCTGCGGTGTGCGAAAGCTTCTTGCGGAACGTGTACTGCGCATGCGAGAGCGTCCGCATGATCGGCGCGTGCACTCCGACGTTGAGCGTTTCGAGTCGGTAGGGATTCTTCGCCGGGTCGAGCGCGAGCTCGATCGCTTCGGCGTCCTCGAGATCCGCGCGTCCGAGCACGTGGCGCACCGAATCTGCGAGCACTGCCGGTGCGTTCATCGAGTAGTCGATCAGACGCGCGGTCTTGCCGTCGAGTGACTTGTCGAACGCTTCGAGCAGCGCGGGGTCCCCGAGTCGAGGCGGCGCCAGCGAGTTCTCGACGATCGCGTCGTCCGGCAGCGCCGCATTGCCGACGCGTTGGAAGAACTCCGGATCGTGCCGCTCGACTTCGGCGACCATCATGCCGACGACGCGCCGCGCCTCGCTCGAGACGTCGCTTGCGCCCGCCATCCGCCTGAGCCGATGAAGCGTGATTCCGGAAATCGTGTAGACCATCGCCGTGTGACTCGCGATCGGGATGACGTAGCGCGCGGTCTCGATCGCCTTCTTCTCCGCCTCGCGGCGCACGTTGCGACCGAACGCCTTGCTTTGGCGGTCCTTCAGGCGCCAAAGATCGGAGAGAATCCCGAGCGTCACGTGTTCGAGGCGACGAGAGAGCTCGCCGTAGGCCTCCCACGAGCGCAACACCGCAGACTCGAAGACGTCGCGCGCCTCGCCCTGGAGCTCGGGCGGCACGACCGCACGCGCTTCGTCGAGCACGACGTAGCGCTGGCTCTGCTGTTCTGTGTTGTAGAACGGAAACGAGTGAAGCAATGACCAGACGAGCTGACGCGAGATTCCCGACAGCGCGAACTCGAACGTCGCATGCTGGAACACCGTGTGGTGTCCGCCGTCGAACGTGAGCGGACCGATCCGATCGCGCTGCCCCTCGGTGATCTCGTCCGCGCCGATGACGCGGTCCGAGTAGCAGGTTCGAGCTGCGGCGATCGCGCCGTCGTACGGCTGGTCCGAAGCGCCTCGCAGCCGAACCTCGGGGCCCGCGTCAATGATCTCCAAAGCGTCCCCCATCGCGTCCTGACTACTCTGGCAGAGGGCCGACCGGGCAGCAACGCCGGGCGCAGGCAGAGGGCCGACCGGGCAGCAACGCCGGGCGCAGGCAGAGGGCACCGAGCAGCACGGCTGGGCGCAGGCAGAGGGCCGACCGGGCAGCAACGCCGGGCGCATTCAAAGGGTCGAGGGGGCAGCAACTCCAGCGCCCGATGGTAAGATTTTGCCCTCTTTCGGTGGGTGGGGTCACCCATCGACACCCCGCGGGTTCTGAACACTGTTTCGTACTCGCGGTCTTTGCGGTGCAAGTACGGTCGCCTGCAGGCAAACCTGCCGACGCACGCCCTGGGGAAGCCGCTTGGCACATGACTTGCCGTCTAGAAGGCCTGGAGTTTCGCGCCCTCTGGCCCGGAACCCGTTCCCCATGACCGCAATCTGGATCATCCACCGAGACGAGCGCCTCCGCGCCGCACTCGCCCGCCTCTCCGGCGTCGGCGACGGCGGACGGCTGGGCGCGCCCGATGACGCAGCCTGGAGCACGGCCCCGACGCCACAAGTCGTCGTCCTCGGCCTGTCGGGGGACCTGGATGCGGAACTCGAATTCGCGCACCGGCACGCTTCGCGGCTGCCCGGAGCGCGCTGGCTGCTGGTCTGCCCGCGCGAAGAGCGCGCCGAGGCCGACCGCCTGTTCGACAGCCTCCCGGCGGAGCGCATCGACTTTCCGCCCACGGCGGCCGAGCTGCGTGCTCAGATCCGCTCGGCCGCCGCGCGGCGCCCCGTCGACGGACTCGCGCGCCGCCAGCTCCGCGATGCGGTCGCGAGCCGTTTCGCCCGGTGGTTCTCGGATCTCGAGCTGCCGGAAGTACTGCGAGCACTCGATCCCCGCCTGGCCGGGGTCCCGCTGCTCGTGCGCGGAGAACCGGGCACCGGCCGGACCCTGCTCTCTCGCTACGTCCATGCGTTCGGCGGGAGCGCCGGCGGCACGTGGCTCGAGCTGCCCTGCGCGCGCAACCCGCGGCCGGCGGACCTGCTCGATTGGCTCCGGGAGGCGGAGGCGTCGGCCGCACCGGACCCGGCCCAACTGACGATCTGCCTCGGCGACGCCGACGCGCTGAGCCCCGCGGCGCAGCAGACGGTGCGGGCGTGGGTCGAGCTGGGGCTCCCGCCGGGGGTCGGCATGTTCGCTCGGGTGCGCTGGATCGCGACCGTGGCCGACGACCTCACCATGGGTGCTGGGATGCCCCGAGCTCTGACTCCCGATCTGACCCCGGATCTGGCGCAGGCGTTGGCCGGGCTCAGTGTCCGCATCCCGCCGCTCCGAGAACGTCCGGAGGCCATCGAGGCGCTGACACGGGACACCGTGCTCGCCTGGTCGACTGCGCGGGGCACCCCGCAGCGTGTCTTCGCACCGGATGCGCTCGCAGCACTCGCTCGGCATCCCTGGCCGGGCAACCAGCGCGAACTCGAAGCCGTCGTCGCGCGGACTCTCGCAGCCGAGGGAAGCGATCCGATCCATGCCGATCGGCTCCGCTTCCACGCGGAAGGCCCCGACCCCGCGGCGCCGGACGAACGGGCCCTCGAGGAGGCTTTTGCCTCGCTCACCCCGGTCCCGGAGTCGCCTGAGTTCGCGCCTGCAAAGGCCGCGCAGCCGGCCCCGCGAGACGTCGTGCCTCCCCTGCGGGGTAAGCCGGAGCCCGCCGCCGCGAGCGCTCCGCCCGTTCCGCCCAAGAGCACACCCGACGACTCTGCCGACTCCGCTGACGAGGTGCGCCGTCTCGTCCGCTCGCTGGCCCACGAAGTCCGCAATCCGCTCGTTGCGATTCGCACGTTCGCGAGCCTGCTGCCGGAGCGAGCCGACGATCCCCAGTTCCGGGACGAGTTTTCGAAGGTCGTGGGGGCCGACGTCGATCGCCTCGTGGGCGTCCTCGACCGCCTGGGGAGCTTCGCGGAGCTGCCGGAAGGCCGGCCGGAGCGGGTCGACATCGCCGCGGTACTCGACGCTCGCCTGGAGGAGTGCCGCGGAGAGATCGAGCGACGGCGGTTGCTCGTGCTCAAAGAGCTCGATCGCGCCCAGCCCCACGCGCAGGCGCATCCGCCCGCGGTCGAGCTGGCGCTCGCCTTCCTGCTCCAGCACGCACTCGCCTCGATGCCCGATCGGGCCGATCTCTACCTCGCCTCGCGCCGCCAGCCCGCTGGGCTCCGCGGCCAGCCGTCGCAGCGGATCGTCTTTCGCTTCTCTCGGCCCGGCGGAGGGGGGGCGCCGGCGGACACCGCCGCAGCCGCGCTCGGGGACCGGGAGACGGATCTCGGTTTGGTGCTCGCCGAGCAGCTCGTGCGCAGCCAGCACGGCACGCTGACGTTCGACGACACCCAGATGGGCGAAACCGTGGTCCTCGTCGACCTGCCGGCGGCGGCCCCGACAGATCCCGCGAGCGACTGACGAGTCACAAGCCAGCAGGTTGCCGAAGAACCCCGGACCCGCATCCTGCTAGGATCCTAGACGTGGCTCGTGTCCTCGTGGTCGACGATGAGGCGGGTGTCCGCGAGTCGCTCCGCGTTCTGCTTTCGGGCGAATGCGAGGTCGAGACCGCGTCGAATGGAGACGAGGCACTTCGCAGCCTCGCCGCCGCACCCGCCGACCTGGTGGTGCTCGACCTGGTGATGCCGGGCAAGAGCGGCCTCGACGTTCTCGAGGAGCTCTCCGCCGCGGGGGACGCTCCCGCTGTACTCGTCCTCACCGCGACCAAGACCGTCGACACGGCGGTCCGCGCGATGCAGCTCGGCGCCGCGGACTATGTCACCAAGCCGTTCGAGGTCGATGCGCTGCGGCTGAAGATCCGCCACCACCTCGAGCATCGCGCACTCACCCGTCGGGTGGCCGACCTCGAGGGCGAACTCGCCGGACGTCAACAGCTCGGCGCGATGATCGGACGCAGCGAGGCGATGCAGCGGGTGTTCCGCACACTCGAACGCGTCGCAGGCACGTTGGCGAACGTGCTGTTGACCGGAGAGAGCGGGACCGGCAAGGAACTCGCCGCGCGCGCGATCCACGACTTGTCGGGGCGGCCCGAGGGCCCGTTCATCGCGCTCAACTGTGCAGCCATCCCCGAGACTCTGATGGAGAGCGAACTGTTCGGTCACGAACGGGGTTCGTTCACCGACGCCCACGAGCGCAGGATCGGAAAGTTCGAGGCGGCGCGCGGCGGCACGCTCTTCCTCGACGAGATCGGCGAACTCGACCCGGCGGTCCAGGCGAAGCTGCTGCGGGCACTCCAGGAGCGCACCATCGAACGCGTCGGCAGTCACGAGCCGATCCCGGTCGACGCGCGGTTCGTCGCCGCGACCAATCGCAACCTCGAGCGTGACGTGGCCGCGGGGCGGTTCCGAGAAGATCTCTACTACCGCATCCACGTCGTGCCGATCGGCCTCCCGCCGCTCCGCGAGCGGCGCGAGGACATCCCGCTCCTGTGCGACGCATTCCTTGCGAAGCTCGCAGCCACATCCGGCGACGAAGCGGCGGAGCTGACGCGCCCCGCACGCGCCGCGCTCGAGCGACACGCCTGGCCGGGAAACGTGCGCGAGCTGCAGAACGCACTCGAACGAGCCGTGGCGCTGCGCGAGGGTACGGCGATCCGCCCCGAAGACCTGCCGGAGACCGTCACCCAGGCGAGTCGCACCGAGTCGCTGCGCGACGCGGTGCGGGGCGGTCAACTCGGCCTCGAGGACGCCGCGTCGAGCTTCGAGATCCAGCTGATCCGCGAGGCGCTCGATCGCTGCGAGTGGAACCAGACGCGCGCGGCCGAGCACCTTGGAGTCACCCGCCGACTCCTGAAAATCAAAATCGACCGCTACGGCATCAAGAACTAAATCCGGGGACGGTCTTAAGAAATTTAGAAATTCGCGCGAATTTCTAAATTTCTTAAGACCGTCCCCGTTACTAAACTATCGGATCCAGCCTGGGAGGCAGCCGGAGCGGCGGCACTCTTCGTCGAGGCCCCCACCGAGGTAGCGGTGGAGTTCATCGATGCGCGAGGACATGCGGTCGTAGGTGACACGCGCGTCGTCGCACGAGTACTCCTCGCGGAGCCCGTACTCGTTCTCGACCGTCAGATCGCCGCCGCGGTTGCACCAGCTCACCAGCTGACGGAAGTCGTCGAGCCCGCTTTCGAGCGCACCGAGTTCGCGCTCGGCGTCGACACGCTTGCGCTGCCACATCACCTGCTGGCCATCCTGGGCCGACGAGATGGCAGCCGGAACGGGCGCCGGCGGCACGACGATCGGCTCGGACTTCAGCGTCTGCACGTTTCCGCTCGGCTCGTGAGGCCGGGCCCCCCCGCCGCACGATGCGGGATCCGTCGTGAACGTCACGGTGCCATCGGCGAGCGTGCAGTGATAGATCTCCGAAAACCCGGGTGTGGCGTACCCGGCGAGGACGACCGACAAAAGCACGTAACGGAAGCGCATCATCAGGCGGATCGGACGGCTCCCGGCTCGACTTTACTCGCGCCAGGTGCGGGGAACGCTCGCCGCGTTGGCTTCACGCTCCAGCGAGTCGAGCGCCGCTTGTGCGGACGAGAGGCCCTGTTCGAGCTCGTCGCGCCTCGCTCCGCCGCGCGCGGTCTCCCCCTCGGCGTGAGCCTCGAGTCGGGCGAGCTGCAGGCGGACCTCGGTGAACCGGCGGCGCCAATGACTCTCCGAAAAACCCTTTCGAACTCGATCGTTGGCCCGCAGCTTCATCACCTGCGCCGCAGCATCGACCTCGTAGACGAAGTTGTTGAAGAAGCTGCCACCGAGCAATCCGATGTCCATCGACGAGTTCACCAACGCGTCGAGACCCTCGACTCGCGCCGGGCCCACCTGGATCGCGTCGATCTGGATGACCGGCTCCGAGACGATTCCCGACGCCGTCTGGACCTGCAGACGCGGGGTGTCCGAATCGATCCGGATCCCCAGGCGGGACACGATCGCGGCGGGAATCGAGACCCCACTCGCCCCGGTGTCGACGAGAAACGGTGCGCGAACCTGGTCGTTGAGCATCACCTCCACGACCATCAGGGTGTCGCGACGCTTGAAGGGAATCTCCATCGTCTGCCCCGAGCGCGCCGGACGCACGCGCCGCGGCCTTGTGAGCACCGCGGCCGTGCTCTCGGGCGACCCCGCTCCGGCTCCCGCGGCGGGCGAGCGCGAATAGGTCTGGAGTCGGCTCGGCCGTTCCGCCTGGGCGCGATCGCGCGACTCACTGCGCTGACTCGCCGGGACGTCACGGAGCTCTGACGTGAAGTGGTACGCCCCGGTGGGGTCCGTCCATCGGTAGATGGGGCCATCCGCACTCGATCCCCCGGGCGCGAGGAGAAGCGAGACGGCGAGAAGCGCCGCCCACAGGATCTGGGGGATCCGAAACATCCACCGTGAATCGGCGGGTCGGGCCGGGGGCTTGAAGCCCCGCCTCTCGATTGCGCGCAAGCGAGTTCGCAGTGTTCCGTTTCGAACAGTGACCGAGACTCTGTGCAACTTCAGCGCGTTGCAGGGATTCGGATCGCCGCGCCGTTCCGGTTGGTACGACGGCCCGCCTCCGTGGGTTTTCTTCCAGCGTGAGACCGATCACACTTTCTCCTCTCATTTCAGGGACTTGCACGCAGCGTTTGCCGGCCTGTCAGGGTTGGCACGCACCTTGTAGAGGGACCTCTGGCGTGAGCCAGATCACCAACGATTCCATCCGGGCCCGAGGCCGCGTACTCATCGTCGACGATGAGCGTGGACCCCGAGAATCACTCCGCATGATTCTCCAGCCGCTCTATGACGTAGAGACGGCTTCGGACGGCCACGAGGCCCTCGATCGGCTCCGCGCGGAGCCCGCGGACTGCGTGACGCTCGACCTCAACATGCCCGGGCTGCAGGGCGAGGAGCTCATGCGCATCGTCCGGCGCGAGTTCCCGGACGTCGAAGTCGTGGTCATCACCGGGTACGGCAGCCTCGAGACCGCAGTGGAAGGAGTCCGCTACGGAATCTGCGACTACCTGCAGAAGCCGTTCGATGTCGTGAAGGTGAACGCTGCGCTCGCACGCGCTTTCTCCCGCCAGCAGGGACGCCGCTCGCTCGCCCAGTTCTTGACCCAGCTCGGTGAGAGCGTCGGGCAGGAGCAGGATGTGCATCAGATTCTCCAGCGCGTCGAGCAAAGCCCGCGGGTTCAGCGCCACGTGGGCGACCTGTTGAGCGACCTCGTCGCGCCGGCCTCCGGGGTTCCGGAACACGATCGCGCGCGCCTCGCCGACTTTCTCGAGGTTCTCGCCGAGAGCATCGAGTCCCAGCATCCGTTCATGCACGGCCACGCACAGCGAACCTCTTTCTACGCGGGTCTGCTCACCGACCGCCTCGCCCTCAGCCAAGACGAACAGGAGCAGGTCCGGTTGGCGGGATTCCTGCACGATGTCGGCAAGCTGGGCGTTCCCACCGAACTGATCGTCCGGCCCGGCGCGCTCGCCCCCGACGAACGACGCGCGGTCGAGCGCCATCCCGTCGTCGGTGCCGATCTCCTCGATCCGCTCGGCCTCCCCTCGGAAGTGACGAGCGCGGTGCGTCATCACCACGAGTGGTGGGACGGGCGCGGCTATCCCGATGGCCTCTACGGCGAACAGATCCCGATCGTCGCCCGCATCATTTCGATTGCGGACGCGTATGACGCGATGTCATCCAACCGGCCCTATCGCGCGGCGCTCGAGCCCAAGCAAGTGCTTCACGAGCTGCGCCGATTCGCGGGCGTGCAGTTCGATCCGGAGCTGGTGAAAGAGTTTCTGCTGCTCGTCGAGACGAGCGACGTCGAACTTCAACTCGTGGCGGATGCGGTTTCGACTCCCGACACCGCTGGAGGGACTCCGTCATGAGCGGTTCGCTTCAGCTACTGCACGCCGTTCGGTCTCACAGCCAGCCTCTCGACGAGAGCACCGAGGCCGAGCCGACCGAACTTCCGAAACTCCGGCGCGAGGAGCGCCTCGATGTCGTCCGCCACGTCGACTATGCACCGTACCCGCGGGCGCGAACCCGCCAGGGCGAGCGTGTCGGCTTCACACGGGACCTGTCGTCGTCCGGGATGTGCCTTCGGATCGACGTGCCGGAACCGGTGGGATCGCTCCTGCGCCTCAGTCAGAGCGAGATCGACGGGAGCACGACCCGGGAATCGATCGCGCGGGTGGTGTGGTCTGAACCCACCGTCGACGGGGGCTGCTGGGTCGGACTCGCGGTGATCGAGCCGCGCCGCGCGCTTTGCGCCGGGTCCCTCGGCCAGGTGGCGTGACGCACACCCCAAAGGAAAACTTGCCGGACGGCCGAGGAGCGGCCGTGACCCGAACGGCACCCACCCGACCGCATCCCGTCTGACTGCTAGATTCCACCACGAGACCCACCATGTTCGGTATCGGATTCCCCGAGCTCCTCGTCATCCTCGTGGTGGCCCTTCTCGTCTTCGGACCCGCGAAGCTCCCTGAGCTCGCGCGTTCGCTAGGCCGCGGGCTCGCCGAGTTCCGACGTGCCTCGAACGATCTGCGCTCCGGCCTGATGGACGTGGTCGACGACAAGGGCGGACGCGCCGAACCCGGGAGCGGGCGAACCGCCGCCGAACGCGCTCAGAAACTCGCCGAACCTCCGGACGAAGTTCCGGCAGCTCCCTCCGCCGCGGATGCGGTGATTCCGGAAGCCCCGCCCGCGTCTCCCGCCTCGGTCCCTGCAGCGACGCCGGCAGAGCCCGCCGCCAAGGACGACGCGACACCGACTGCCGCGGCCGAGAAGCCGACCGGTGGATGAGAAAGAGATTCCGCTCACGGAGCACCTGACCGAGCTCCGCAATCGCATCGCCTGGATCCTGCTCGCCTGGCTCGCCGGCAGCCTCGCCGCCTGGTCGTTCTCCGAAGAGATCTTCGGCTACTTGCTGCTCCCGGCGACGTCCGCGCTCGGACCCGATGGCGGCTCGCTGCAAGCCATCGCACCGACCGAGATCTTCTTCACGTATCTGAAGTGCGCGTTGCTCGCGGGATTCGTGATTTCCCTGCCCGTCACGTTCTGGCACCTGTGGGGCTTCATCGCACCGGGGCTCTACCAGAGCGAGCGGCGCTTCGCGGCGCCGTTCGTGCTGATCTCGACGGTGCTCTTCGCCGGCGGGGCGACCTTCGGATACACGTTCGTCTTTCCGCTGGTGTTCGAGTTCTTCGCCGGCTTCTCGAGTTCGTTCGTCGAAGCGGCGTGGACGATGGCGGAAGTGTTCTCACTCACGACCCGGTTGTTCCTTGCGTTCGGCGTGGGCTTCGAGTTGCCCGTCGTCGTGTTCTTTCTCGCCGCGAGTGGCATCGTCGATCCGCGCGCACTGCTAGGCGGCCTCAAGTACGGTGTCCTCGTCGCGTTCATCCTGGGCGCACTGCTCACACCTCCCGACATCGTGAGCCAAGTACTGCTCGCGGGCCCCCTCACAGTGCTCTACGTACTCGGCGTCCTCGTCGGCTGGATCTTCGCGCCAAAGAAGAAGTAAGCGGAGCCCGACTCCGCCGATGCCCGGGCGCACCGCAGCGTCGGCCGGGCAAGGGGGTCGGCCAAATAAAGCGGAGGCCGCGAACCGAAGCCGCTGGGCCCAGATCCGTGCGCGGCCGAGCCATTGGCCGACCCCCTTGCCTGGCCGACGCTCGGACTCTGCTAGCCGAGAAGCTGTGCGGAACTTGGATCCGCGAGCACCGTGTCGAGGTGGGTCGCGCTCGCTTCTTCGAGGTTTGCGCACGCTTCGAGTTCCGAGCGCGCCGCTTGGTCCTCTTGCTGCGCCGCCATCGCGCGCCATGCCGCGCCGCCCTGGCGCTCGGCGCCGGCCTGAAGGCGCATCTGTTCCGCCACCGAGAGACCCGCAAAGACCGCAGCGAACGCCGCGCCGGCGCCCGGGCCCTGAGCCTTGATCGCCTCGCGGAGCTCCGCGTCAAGTGGGAACAACCGTTCGGCCCGCGTCGCGATCTCCTCTTCGCGCGCCGCGCACGCGAGCAGGCCTTCCGACAGCGGGGGGAACTCGGCGGCCCACGCGCGGTAGCGACTCGCCGCCGCGCGCTCGAGGAACGCCAGAAATCCCGGGCGGCCCGCCTCGGGAATCGCTGCGACAAAGGGGCCGAGCACTTGAGCGAAATCGGGGATGTCTGCCATGGGAAGAGGCTACACCCGTTCGAGCCGCTCGACGATCGCCGCCGCCGCGGCTCGGGGGTCCACCCCGGTCGCGACTTCCATCTCGGCACCCAATCCGGAGTCGGCGGGCATCTCGAGGCTGCGGAACACGCCGCGCTCGAGCGTGGGCAAGATGCGCAGCGTCTCGAACTGGAGCGCGCTCTGATCGACCAGCGAGAGGATCGTCAGCGGATCGTGGAGGAATGCCACGTTGTCGGGCGCGAGCGTGCCGCCAAGACCGGTGAAAATTTTCTGTTGCCAGGGCGTCCAGATGCGCACGAGCTGAGCGATCCCGCGTGCGAGCGGTCCGGCGGCTTCGAGCCGCGCGAGATCCGCCTCGGTCAACCACGTCTGGAGCGTGACATCGGCCGTCACGAGGCGGGTTCGGAAGCCGGCGCCGAGCACCGCCATGCTCGCGTCGGGATCCGAGCAAAGGTTGTAATCGATGCCGGGCTTGCAGAGCAGCTCGCCGCAGCGCACTTCGCGCACGTGCCCGCCCATGATCGTCAGGCGCCCGACCTTCTTCGGAAGCTCGGGGTCGAGCGCCAACGCGCGGGCGACGTTGGTCATCGGACCGATCGCGACGAGTTCGAGATCGGGAACCTCGTTCGCCGCGCGAACGATCCGCTCGGGCCCAGACTCGCCCTCCATGATCGGTGCGTCGGCGCCCTTGGGCAGGCCTGCGTCTTCGATCTCGCGCCAGACGAAACGACCCTTGCGCAGCACCGCCTCGTCTTCGCCGACGAACACCTCGACGTCTGTGCGCCCGGCGACACCGAGCAGACGCGCGGCGGCGGCGGCGCGGCGGCGCGCAATCTTGGCGACGGTCGTCACCGCGATCAGATCGAGCGCTTCGGCTTCCGCGAGCAACACGCCGAGTGCCAGCGCGTCGTCGACGTCCGACCCGATGTCGGTGTCGAGCAGGACGGAAAGAGGCGCGGTCACTCCTCGGGAAACGGCTCGACCGTGAACATCGGCGACCCGGCTTCGACCGTGTCGCCTTCGGCGACGGAGACCTCGGTGATGGTCCCGTCCATCGGCGACGGGATCTCGTTCTCCATCTTCATCGCCTCGACGATCACGACACCCTGACCCTCGGTGACAGTGTCGCCCACCGCGATATCGACCTTGACGATCTTGCCGGGCATCTCGGCGGCAATCGACTCGGGGCCCGTCGCGCGTCCCCCGCCCGCCTCGGCGAGCAGCTTCGAACGCTCGTCGACCGCCTCGAGGTGGAACAGCTGACCGCGCACGGTCACGTCGACCTTGGCGCCTTCGCGCTCGTCGACCATCGCCTCGAACTGCTGGCCCGCCTCGATGATCGAATAGATCGTGCGGCCACTCTTCACCGCGTCGACGCGGACGGTCTCGCCGTCGATCGTCACGTCGTACAGGCCTTCGCCGGCCTCATGCAGCTCGACGCGCACCGTCTCCTTGCCCTCGGTGACCTCGTAGATCATCGGAGGCTCCCCCGCATCTGACTGCGCTTCGCGAATTCCTTCCACGGCTCCGCCGTGCCACCCGAGGGGCGAGACGCCGCCCGCTCGGAGCGCGCCTTGTCGCGGCGGAACGCGGCGATCGCCGCGAGCATGTGCGCCACCCGACGGGACTCGCCCGGATCGACCACCGGACCGCCTTTGCCACCGTCCATGTACTGGTCGATGAAGCCGGTGTCGTATTTGCCCTCGATGAACTTCTCGTGCTGGAGCACGCGGAGGTGGAACGGGATCGAAGTCTTGATCCCCTTCACGACGAACTCCTCGAGCGCGCGGCGCAGTCGATCGAGCGACTCCTCGCGATCGCGCCCCCACACCACGAGCTTGGCGACCATCGGGTCGTAGTTCACCGTGACCGTGGCGCCCTGGTAGACGCCGCCGTCCACCCGCACTCCGATGCCATCGGGCGGCCGGTAGACCAGGATCTCGCCGGGAGACGGCACGAAGTTCTTGTCCGGATCCTCGGCATAGATGCGCGCTTCGAACGCGTGGCCGGTGATCGCGAGTTCGTCCTGCTGGAAGGGGAGGGGCTCACCGGCTGCCACCTTGATCATCGTCTTCACGATGTCGACGCCTGTGACCGCCTCGGTAATGGCGTGCTCGACCTGCACGCGCGTGTTCATCTCGAGGAAAAAGAACTCGTCCTGAGCGTCGACGAGGAACTCGCACGTTCCGGCACCGACGTAGTCGACGGCCTTGGCCGCGGCGACTGCAGCCGCTCCCATCCGAGCTCGAAGCTCTTCCGAGATGCGATTTCCGGGGGCTTCCTCGATCACCTTCTGGTGGCGACGCTGGATCGAGCACTCGCGCTCGAAGAGATGCACGGCGTTGCCATGCGAATCGGCCAGCACCTGGATCTCGATGTGCCGAGGCTCCTCGACGAACTTTTCGACGTAGAGCGAGTCGTCACCGAACGAAGCCTTCGACTCGCTGCGGGCACGAGCGACCGCACTGGCCACTTCGCTCTGCGCGCGCACGAGGCGCATGCCCTTGCCGCCGCCGCCGGCGCTCGCCTTGATCATCACGGGCGGACCGATCTCGGCGACCCAAGCCTCGATCTGCTCGTCGGTCATGCGCTCGGTCGTACCCGGAACGATCGGGACCGCGGCCTTCTGCATCGTCTGACGGGCGGTGACCTTGTCACCCATCTGCCGCATGACGTCGCCGGTCGGCCCGATGAAGACGATGCCGTCCTTCGCGCAGCGATCGGCGAACTCGCCGTTCTCTGCGAGGAAGCCGTAGCCCGGATGGATGGCATCGGCCCCGGACTCCTTCGCAACCTCGAGGATCCGGTCGATGCGCAGGTAGGACTCGGCCGCCGGCGGCGCACCCACGTGATAGGCCTCGTCGGCGAAGCGCACGTGGAGGGCGTCGCGATCGACATCGGAGTAGACAGCGACCGTCTTCACACCGAGCTCGCGGCAGGAACGAATCACACGGACCGCGATCTCGCCGCGGTTGGCAATGAGTACTTTTTTGAACATGGCGTCAGTGTCCTGTCTCAGAAGTTCGGCTGCATTCGGACGCGCCTGCGGGCCGCTGACTGCGTTCCGCTCCCTGCGCCGTAGCCTCGGCTATGCCTCGGTCGCGCGCCTTGTCAGCGGCCCCCAGGCGCGCCCTCGGTGCGCGCTCAGGAGGCCTGGGCATCGGAGTCAAAAAATACGCCGAACTTCTGAGACAGGACACTAGAGGGGGACGTTTCCGTGCTTCTTGGGCGGGTTGGTCTCGCGCTTGTTGGCGAGCATGTTGAGAGCCGAGATGATCTTCGGCCGCGTCTCTTCGGGCATGATGACTTCGTCGATGTAGCCGAGCTCGGCGGCCTTCCAGGGATTCGCGAACGTCTCCCGGTAGTCGGCCTCGAGTTCCGTGCGGCGGGCCTGGGGGTCGTCGGCGTCCTTCAGCTCCTTGCGGAAGATGATGTTCACCGCGCCGTCGGGCCCCATCACTGCGAACTCCGCCGTCGGGTAGGCGAGGTTCACGTCCGCTCGGATGTGCTTCGAGCTCATGACGACATAAGCGCCGCCGTAGGCCTTGCGCGTGACGAGAGTGACCTTCGGTACCGTCGCTTCGCTGTACGCGTAGAGAAGTTTGGAGCCGTGGGTGATGATGCCGCCGTGCTCCTGGTCGACACCCGGCAGGAACCCCGGCACGTCGACGAGCGTGACGATCGGCAGGTTGAACGCGTCGCAGAAACGAACGAAGCGGGCCGCCTTCTTCGAACAGTCGATGTCGAGCACACCGGCGAGGTAGGCCGGCTGGTTCGCCACGATGCCGACCGAGCGGCCGCCGAATCGGGCGAAGCCACAGACGATGTTCTTCGCCCAGTGCGGATGCGTCTCGAGGAAGTTTCCATCGTCGACGACGAGCTTGATCAGCTCCTTGATGTCGTAGGGCTTCGTCGGGACGTCCGGCACGAGGGTCCGAAGAGTCGGGTCCTTGCGATGCGGATCGTCCTCGGTCGGGACGAACGGCGGATCTTCGAGGTTGTTCTGGGGCAGGAAGGACAGCAGATTGCGGATGTACTGGATCGCTTCTTGCTCGCTATTGGCTGCGTACGCGGCGACTCCGCTCTTCGACGCGTGCGCCATCGCACCCCCGAGCTCCTCGGTCGTCACCTCTTCCTGCGTCACCGTCTTCACGACATCCGGCCCGGTGATGAACATGTTCGAGGTGTTCTTCACCATGATGATGAAGTCGGTCATCGCCGGGGAGTAGACCGCGCCGCCGGCACACGGCCCCATGACTGCGGAGATCTGGGGGATCACACCCGACTGGAGCACGTTCCGCAGAAAGACATCGCCGTAGCCGCCCAGCGAAACCACACCCTCCTGGATCCGGGCGCCCGCGCCGTCGTTGAGGCCGATGAAAGGAGCGCCGACCTTCGCGGCGAGATCCATCACCTTGCAGACCTTCTCGGCGAATGCGCCGGAGAGACTGCCGCCGAACACCGTGAAGTCCTGCGCAAACAGGAAGATTTGGCGTCCGTCCACCAGCCCATAGCCGGTGATGACTCCGTCGCCGGGAACCTTCTGCTTCTCCATGTCGAAGTCGTTGCAGCGATGGACGACGAACTTGTCGAGTTCGACGAACGTGCCGGGGTCGAGCAGCAGCTCGATCCGCTCACGTGCGGTCATTCGTCCGGCAGCGTGCTGGCGCTCGATACGATCGGTGCCGCCACCGAGCTCCGCTTGGGCGTTCAGCTCTTCGAGCTTCTTGATCTTGGCTTCGAGGGACATGAGGGGGGGTCTTCTCCGCTGAAGTCGAGGGTCAGAGTTTGGCGATCTCGCTCGTCGTCTCGACCAACCGTTCCTGATATTCGGCGAGGTCCACGGTCTGACGGGCGACGCCCGACTGCATGGCCGCCTGGGCCACCGCGGGTGCCACGTAGAGCAACACGCGAGGATCGAAGGGCTTCGGAATGATGTACTCGCGGCCGAAGTCGAAGTTCTCGCCGGGATACGCGCGCTTCACGACGGCCGGAACCGCTTCGCCGCGCTTGGCGAGCTCGGCGAGCGCCTCGACGGCGGCGAGCTTCATCGCTTCGTTGATCGAGCTCGCGCGGACATCGAGTGCGCCGCGAAAGATGAACGGGAAGCCCAGAACGTTGTTCACCATGTTCGGGTAGTCGGAACGTCCTGTCGCCATGATCGCGTCGTCACGCACGGCCAGGACCTCGTCCGGCGTGATCTCGGGGTCGGGGTTGGCCATCGCGAAGATGATCGGATCCTTCGCCATGCGCTTCACCATCTCTCCGGTGACCAAGCCCGCCTGCGAGAGCCCGACGAACACGTCGGCGTCGACCAATGCTTCGGCCACGGTGCGTGCGCTCGTCGGCTGGACGAACTCCTGCTTGTACTCGTTCAGGCCTTCCTGACGCTCTGAATGCAGAACCCCACGGCTGTCGCACATCAGAATATTCCCGGGCTCGACCCCGAGGTCTTTGTAGAGGCGCGCGCAGGCGATCCCGGACGCGCCGGCTCCGGAGAACACGACCTTCACGTCGCCGATCTTCTTGTCGACGATCTCGAGCGCGTTCAGCAAGGCTGCGGCGGAGATGATGGCCGTGCCGTGCTGGTCGTCGTGGAACACCGGAATATCGAGCGTTTCCTTGAGGGTACGCTCGATGACGAAGCATTCGGGTGCCCGAATGTCCTCGAGATTGATGCCTCCGAAGGTGGGGGCGATCAGCTGGCAGGTGCGGATGATCTCTTCGGTGTCGGTCGAATCGATCTCGATGTCGAAGACGTCGATGTCCGCGAAACGCTTGAAGAGGACACCCTTGCCCTCCATCACCGGCTTGCCGGCGAGCGCGCCGATGTTGCCGAGGCCGAGCACGGCGGTGCCGTTGGAGATGACTGCGACCAGGTTGCCCTTCGCGGTATAGCGGTACGCGTCGGACGGGGTCTCGGCGATCGCGCGGCACGGCTCCGCGACGCCGGGACTGTACGCCAGGGAAAGATGGTGCTGAGTCACCGTCTCTTTGGTCGGAACGACCTTGATCTTCCCCGGACGACCCTTGGAGTGGTAGTCGAGCGCCTCTTTCTTCTCGATCAAGCGACCACTCCTGTGCCGGGGCTGTCCCGGCGCGCAGCGAGCCCTCGGGGGCCGCGTGCGGACGAAGCCAGGGAGTCTATCAGATCACCTTGGCGCTGTAGAGGTGAGAATACGCTGCTCGAACGGTGGGTTGCCCCCATCCGATCACTCCCGAGTCCGCCGCAGCGGACTACTCCTTGAGCAGCTCACGCGCGATCACGAGGCGCTGAATCTGGTTCGTGCCCTCGTAGATCTGCATCAACTTGGCGTCTCGCATCAACTTCTCGACCGGATACTCCTTCGTGTAGCCGTTCCCGCCGAACACCTGGACGGCGTCGGTCGAGATCCGCATCGCGGCATCCGTCGAAAAACACTTGGCGAACGAGGAGTTCTTCGAAGCGCGCATCCCCTGGTCGATCATCCACGCGCTCTGATGTGTCAGGAGCCGGGACGCTTCGAGATCTTTGGCCATGTCCGCCAGCAAGAACTGAACGGCCTGGAACCCTGCGATCGGAAAGCCGAAAGCCTTGCGCTCCTTCGCGTAGGCGGTCGACTCGTCGAGCGCCCGCTTTGCGATCCCGCACGCGAGCGCCCCGATCGAAGGGCGGGTCGTATCGAGGGTCTTCATGGCGACCTTGAAGCCCTCACCCTCCTGGCCGAGCCGCTGGGAGGCCGGCACACGGACGTTGTCGAAGTGGATCACGCGGGTGTCACTCGCCCGCTGGCCCATCTTGTCTTCTTTCTTCCCGGGGGTGATGCCCGGCAGGTTCGACGGCATCACGAACGCGCAGACGCCCTTGTGGCGAGTCGAGCGGTCGAGCGTGGCGAAGACCGTGTAGAGATCTGCGACTCCGCCGTTCGTGATCCAACACTTGGTGCCGTTCAGGACGTAGTCGTCTCCATCCTTCTCGGCGAGCAGCTGCATCCCCGCCACATCGGAACCCGCCTCGGGCTCCGACAGGCAGAACGCGATCTGATTGAACTCGGATCCCGTCAGCGGGGCGAACCACTCTTTCTTCTGCTCTTCGGTGCCGCCCACGAGGATCGGCGTCAGGCCGAGATCGTTGGCCATGATGGACGTCGCCATTCCCGAGCAACCCCAAGCGAGCTCCTCGACGACGAGGCAGGACTCGAAGAGCGAAAGGCCGACACCGTCGTAGTCCGCCGGAATCGAGATCGACGAGAGGCCCGTTTCCCAGGCCTTCTTCATGATTTCGTGGGGGAACTCGCCGGACTGGTCGTACTCGGCGGCGACCGGCGCGATCTCCTGCCGCGCGAAGCGGCGCGCGGTTTCCTGGAGAGCGAGTTGCTCGTCGGAGAGAGTGAAATCCATGGGGGGTGCGCTCCTCGATGTGTCTCCCAAGCTGACCGAGAGTCACATTTTGCTGCGAATTCAATGACTTGCAGCAGGGCAAGCTAGCACCGGCCCGGTCGCCTTCAAGCGGCGGCGGAGCCTCGAGCTACTTGGGGAACGAACCGAGCTGCCTACTGCGGGACGAACCCGAGCTGGCGCGACAACTGGTCCGCAGCCTGCACGAGTGCCGGGACCGTGGTGTTCTCGAGGATGCCGTCCCCGAGTCGGAACGACGGTGCCGAGACCGAGAGTGCCCCGGCGAGGCGGCCGCTGGCTTCATACACCGGGGCTGCGGCGCAACAAAGGCCCCGCTCGCATTCCTCGACGTCGAGCGCGAAGCCTTGCGAAGCCACCGCGTGCAGATGTTCGCGCAGCTTGTCCGGGTCGACGATCGTGGCCGGCGTCGACGCCTCGAGCTCGATTCCTGGTCGGAGCCGCTCCCGCTCGAAGTGATCGAGGAAGTCCGGCGGGCCGCAGGCCACGAGCACCTTGCCGAGCGCCGTGCAGTGCACCGGCAGGGAACGGCCCACCCGCAGCCCCGTCTGAATCAGATGCCCGGCCTGGACGCCGTCGAGATGGACGACCTCGAAGTCGCGAATCGCGCCGAGGTGAGCCGACTCGCCGCAATCGCGGGCCAACGCTTCGAGAACCGGGCGCGACAGCTGGATCAGCCCGCGCGTCTGCGCGTACGCCTGCCCCAGCTCGAGGCAACGTACATCGAGCCGATAGCGATCGGAATCGCTGCACTGCTCGACGTAGCCAGCCTCCTCGAGCGTCGCGAGGAGCCGAAAAACGTTGTTCTTGTGCAATCCCAGCTTTCTGGAGAGCTCTGTCACCCCAAGCTGCTCTGCATCTCGGAATGCTTCGAGCAGCCGGAACGCATTGCGCACCGTCTGGATGACGTAATCGCTACGAGGCCTTTTCATGGAGCAGGACTTCCATCGAGGAAGGGGGGGGACCCTGCCTTTCGGGCGTGTGGCTGTGAGGCGAAATCAGGAGCGGTTCTTGACCTTCTCCCAATCCGCGAGGAATTTCTCGAGTCCAATGTCAGTGAGCGGGTGCTTGGAGAGCTGCCGGAGAACACTGGCCGGAATGGTTGCGACTTCGGCGCCCATCATGGCCGCCTGAACGACGTGAAGCGGATGGCGAACACTCGCCACCAGAACTTCCGTCTCATAGCCGTAGTTGCGATAGATCGTGACGCACTGTTCGATCAGCTCCATCCCGTCTACGGAGATGTCGTCGAGCCGGCCGACAAAGGGCGAAGCGAAGCGCGCGCCGGCCTTGGCACACATCAGCGCCTGGACTGCGCTGAAGATCAGCGTGCAGTTCGTATCGATCCCGTGACCCTTGAGGACACGGATGGCTTTCAAACCCTCGAGCGTCATCGGGATCTTGACGACGATGTTGTCGGCGATCTTCTGAAGCTCGAGACCCTCGGCGACCATGCCTTCGGCTTCGAGTGCGGTGACCTCGGCGCTCACCGGGCCTTCGACGATCTTGGTGATCTCGCGAAGGATCTCGAGCGGATCACCGTCTTCACGCGACAACAGTGTCGGGTTGGTGGTGACGCCGTCGAGCAGCCCGAAGGAGCTGGCTTCACGAATCTCGTCGAGGTTTGCGGTGTCGATGAAGAACTTCATGACGCTTACTCTCACGGCCGGAATGGACCCAGCACAACTATCTCAGTCGGCGCACGAGTGTCAATGATTCATCGCGACTTTGCGCGACTGTTTGCACATTCAGTTGTGCGCGACGCTTCTACCCTCGGGGAGCGTTACGAATCTGATTCGACGACTGGCACTTCGTCGCGAGTTTCGCCTTCGACTGCGAACAACTCGAGCACGAGAAAGATGACTCCAACGACGATCAGACTGTCCGCAAAGTTGAAGTCGGGCCAGATGTATCCACCCGGCAGGATGAAGTGAAGGAAATCGACCACCTCGCCGTAACGGATCCGGTCGAGCAGATTGCCGACCGCACCACTCAAGATCAGCCCGAGAGAAAGCGCAGCGAACCGATCCCCCGGGGCCAGCTTGCGAAGGAACGAAAAGATCAAACCGATCGCGATCAGCGTGACGCCGATGAAAAAAGTCAGCCGGAACACGGCGGGAGTCGACGCCAGCATTCCGAAGGCGGCGCCGGGGTTTCGTACGTGCGTCAGATAGAAGAATCCCTCAATGACCTCAATGCGATCGGAATAGGTCAGCGTCCGCACCACCCACTCTTTGGAAAGAAGATCGAGCGGCAAGCCGAACGCGACCGCGGCGAGGAAGAATTTGAGCCTGGGAGTCATCTGGCGAGCAGCGTAAGCGCTTAGTCCCGGCCGAGCCAGCGATCGAAGATCCGATCGAGCCAGAACCCCTCGGGTGATTCCTTGCCCTTCTTCGGGCGCCGCCGCGAATTGGGAGTGCCCGGCTCGCGGCTCGGGGCCGTCACCTCCCAGCTCGGGCAGACCGCCTCGGGCTCCGTTCCCCGCACGAACCAGGTCGGCTCGCGGCGCGGGCAGTCGGCGAGCGCCCGGGCGCCCGAAACCGGGTCGATCTCGACCCGGGCAACCTCCGGCGGGGGCACGAACCGGCCCGCCACGTCTCCCCCGGTCGCGCGAAGCACGAATTCGGTCCAGATCGGGAGCGCCACTCGGCTGGCGGCGAGACCGATGCTGCGGGGCTCATCAAATCCCACCCACACCACGACCGCGAGCTCCGGCGTGAAGCCTGCGAACCACGCATCTTTCAAATCGTTGGTCGTGCCCGTCTTGCCCGCGACCGGTCCGCGGATTCCAGCGCTCCGAATGCGCCGGCCCGTGCCGCGATCGACCACGCCTTGGAGCAGCTCGGTCACGAGGAACGCCGTACCCGGGTCGAGCACGCGCTGCGAATCGATCGGCTGCCGCTCGACGCGCTCGCCGGTCGCGTCGACCACGTCCTCGAATGCTCGCAGCTCCGGCCGTACTCCCCCGTTTCCAAGGGTCGCGTAGGCGCGCGCCACCTCGAGTGGCGACAGGTCGGCCGAACCGAGAGCCAAGCTCGGCACCTTCGGCAGTGGGCTCTCGATCCCGAGGCGACGAGCGACCTCGATCATCCGTTCGGGGCCCACCGCCAGGCCGAGACGCGCGGTCGCCACGTTGAGAGAACGCGCGAGCGCTTCGGGCGGACGGACGTGCCCGTGAAAACTGCGGTCGTAATTCGCCGGGCGCCAGGTCTTCCCCCCGGGCGACGGCACCGCGAGCGGGCCGTCGTCGAGCAGCGTCGCCAGCGTGATGGTCGGCCCGCCGACAATCGGTTCGAGCCCCGCCGCATACACGAACGGCTTGAACGCACTGCCCACCTGACGCCGCGCCTGGGTGCAGCGGTCGAACTGACTGCGCCCATAGTCACGCCCGCCGATGAGCGCGAGCACCTCGCCGGTCTGCGGGCGCAGCGCCACGAGGCAGGCCTGAAGCGGACTCTTTGCCTCAGCCAGCTTCGGACTGTCGCGCTCGAGCTTCTCGAGCCCCTCTCGCACCACGCGTGCCCCGAGCCGCTGCAGCCTCAAGTCGAGTGTCGAGTAGATCCGCAGCCCTTCGTGCGTGAGCGCCGCAGAGTCGTAGAACTCCGGTAGCTGCCGACGCAGGAAGTCGAGAAACCAGCGCGCTTCGCGAGGCGCCGGAGTGACCTGCGCCAACCCCAGCGGCTCCTCGATCGCAGCGAGCGCCAACGCGGACTCGACGAGCCCCTCTTCCGACATCCGCTCGATCGCGAGATTCCGACGGGAGAGGGCCTCTTCGGGATGTCGGTAGGGCGAGCGCCCATTCGGGCTGCTGACCAAAGACGCCAACAGGGCCGACTCCGCGAGCGACAACTCTGCGGCGGCCTTCCCGAAATAGTGGCGCGAGGCCTCGCCGATGCCGTGGATCGCCGTCGCGCCGCGCTGACCGAGGTAGATCTCGTTCAGGTAGCTCTCGAGGATGGCCGGCTTCGAGTATCGAGCCTCGACGATGAGGGCCATCCAGGCTTCCTGGACCTTTCGCGTCAGACTCCGCTCTGGCGTGAGAAAGAAGTTCTTCACGAGCTGCTGGGTGAGAGTGCTGCCCCCTTGGACCACGCGACCCGATTGGACGTTCACGATGAACGCGCCCGCCACCCGCACCGGGTCGACCCCCCAGTGGGAGAAGAAGCGGCGATCCTCCACGGCCAGGATCGCTCCGATCGTGTGGTCGGGAAGCTCGTCGACGTTCACGAGCTCGCGCTGCGCCCGCTCGGGTCCAAAGTAGGCGCCGACCAGCTCGGGCTCGAGAGCGACGAAGTGCAGTTCCCGGCCGTCGGAATCCTCGATCCGGTCGATCCGAACTCCCCCGAGGTGCACCCGCACGCGCAGCGCCGGTTCCTCGCGGGTCGGGTGTTCGAAACGTCTCCGGTGGATCTCGACGAGCTCGCGCGTCCAGCGAAACCGACCCGCCGCGAGCGGGCCATCGGCCGTCTCGGGGCGGTAGCCCAGCCGGGCCAGAGCGCCGCGCAGATCCGCCAGCTCCCAGTCCATCCCCGGATAGAGCACCGAAGGCGACGAGAGCACCCGGGAAGGCACGCGGAACAGGCGCCCTTCGAAGCGATCCCGCACGATCGAATCGAGCTCCGCCGTGTGCCAGCCGATCGCGGCTCCGACGATCAGGGCGATCGCCCACAGGCTGGTCCGCAAGAACCGCGCGATCCGTACCCAGATCCCGACCGAAGCGTCGTCCGGGCGGCGCCCTCCGCGGCGTGCCGTCCGGCCCTTTGATCGGGTGCGCGAGCCCTTCGCCGGCAGGGGAGGACCTCCGTGCTCGGATCCGAACCGAGCTCTGGCCCGGAGTAGCGCATCCCGCGCCGAACCGGGCCTTCGGAGGCTGCCAGACGGTCGGCGGGCTGGCAATTTCGGGGCGCGCCTCGAGCGCGCCGGAGCGCTCCGGCGTTTGCCAGCGACCCCAAACACCTTCCAGGCTTGCATTTCTGCCCGAGTCGCCGAGATTGCCCGAATGCCGGGCAACCCCCGAAAGCCCTGGGGGGGCCGATTCTCCCAGGAGACCGACCCCACCGTCGAGCGCTTCACCGCTTCGGTCCAGTTCGACCGAGCGCTCGCGCGTTTCGACGTCCGCGGTTCGATCGCACACGCGCAGATGCTCGCGGCCACCGGAATCATTCCGGCGGACGACGCGGATCAGCTCGTGGCCGGCCTCACCGCGGTGCTCGCCGAAATCGAAGCCGGTGAATTCCCGTTCGACCCGGCGCTCGAAGACATCCACATGAACATCGAGGCCCGACTGCGCGAGCAGCTCGGACCCGTGGCCGGTCGACTCCACACCGGGCGCAGCCGAAACGACCAGGTCGCCACGGACTTCGCGCTCTATCTGCGCGAAGCCGCCGTCGCGAGCCGGCGGGCGCTTCTCGTGCTGCGCCGGGTTCTGCTCGAGCGCGCGCGCGAACACGTCGACACCGTGCTCCCGGGCTACACCCATCTCCAGCGGGCCCAGCCGGTACGCCTCGCGCATCATTGGCTCGCCTTCGTCGAGCTGCTCGGTCGCGACGGCGATCGGTTCGCGGCCCTCGAAGGGCGACTCTCCCGATGCCCCCTTGGGGCCGGTGCGATCGCGGGCTCGACTCTCCCGCTCGATCGGGAGGCGACCGCGCGAGCGCTCGGCTTCGAGGCTCCGACGGCCAACAGCATGGACTCGGTCGCCGCACGCGACGGCGCGCTCGAATTTCTGGCGGCCGGTGCCATCTGCCTCGTCAATCTGTCGCGGATCTCGGAAGAGCTCGTGATGTGGTCGACGGCCGAGTTCGGCTTCGTCGAGCTCGCCGACGCGTTCTCGACGGGCTCGAGTCTGATGCCCCAGAAGAAGAACCCGGACATCCCAGAGATCGTCCGCGGCAAAGCGGGGCGCGGCATCGGGAATCTCGTGACGCTGCTGACCGTCGTGAAGGGGCTCCCGCTCACGTACAACCGCGACCTCCAGGAAGACAAGGAGCCCGTGTTCGACACGGCCGCCACGCTGCGCGACTGCCTGGAGGTCACCGCCGGCGCGCTCGCGACCCTCGAGGTGCGCGAGGCCGCGATGCGAGCGGCCGCGGAAGACCCGCTGCTCCTCGCGACCGACCTCGCCGAGGCACTCGTGCGCGAGAACGTCCCGTTCCGAGAGGCCCACGAAGCGGTCGGCAAACTCGTTCGGCACTGCGTGTCGAAGGGCGCGGATCTTCGTACTCTCTCTCAGGCGGATCTGGCGGAGTTCCACCCGGCGTTTCCGGCGAGCGCGGCCGAGTTGGTCGATCTCGAACGGGCGCTCGAATTGCGAGACGGCATCGGCGGGACATCGCGGCGCCGGGTTCTCGAGGCCCTCGAAGCCGCCGAAGCGGCGTGCGAACGCGACGAAAGCGCCCTGGAGGAAACTTCGTGAGAAAGAGTGTTCTGCTGAGTTTCGCGAGTGGGCTCGCCCTGGCCGCGCTGATCCTCGGATCCGGCTGCGGACGCTACGGCCCGCCGCAACGCGCGCCGGAGTATCGCGGCGAAGGTCGGACTGTCACCGAAGCCACGTCTGCAATGGGACGCAGTTCGGAACGCGCGGACGAGCTGGGCGGGCTGGACGAGCTGGACGAGGACGAGTGAGCCTCCCGTTCGCGAACATGCCCCGGGCTCACCGCTCGGCGCCCGTCCGGAATGAGCCGTGACCACGCTGCCGTTCGTCAAAATGCACGGAGCGGGCAATGACTTCGTCGTGCTCGACGGAATTCGACACGACCTGCCCGCGCTCGAAGCGCTCGCGCCGTCTCTCGCAGACCGCAACCTCGGAGTCGGTTTCGACCAACTGCTCGTCGTGCGCAGTTCCGCCGACGCCGACTTCCGCATGGAAATCTACAACGCGGATGGCTCGCAGGTGGAGATGTGCGCGAACGGCATCCGCGCGTTCTTCAAGTATCTGCGCGATCACGGACACACCGACGCGGAAGCCGTGCGGGTCGAGACCCTCGGCGGCACGGTCGTGCCGCGCTGGGCGGGCGCCGACCGTGTGCAGGTCGACATGGGTCGACCGATCCTCGCCCCGGCGAAGATCCCCACCACGCTCGGACCCGTCGCAGGGCCCGTACTCGACGCCGCACTCGAGGTCGCGGGCGAAACGCTCTCCGTGAGCTCGGTGTCGATGGGGAACCCGCATTGCGTCGTCTACGTGCCCGACGTCGACGCAGCTCTCGTGTCGGATTGGGGCCCACAGATCGAGCATCACGCCGCGTTCCCGAATCGCGTGAACGTCGAGTTCGTCGAACTCGTGGGCCGCGACCGGTTGCGGCAGCGCACCTGGGAGCGCGGGACCGGCGAAACACTCGCGTGCGGCAGCGGAGCCTGCGCCGTCGCCGTCGCATCGATGCTGCGAGGAGTCACCGATCGCGCGGTGACGATCGAGCTGCGCGGCGGCGAACTCGAGATCGACTGGGAATCCAACGAGTCGCATGTGTTCATGACCGGCCCAGCAGCCGAGGTCTTCACCGGCGAGCTGACGCTGCCGGACGGAGGTGTCTGATGTTCGAGGGAGTGTTCACGGCTCTCGTCACCCCGTTTCGGGACGGCGTGCTCGACGAGCGAGCCCTCGTCGATCTCGTCGAGTTGCAGGTGGCCGCCGGCGTCGACGGGCTCGTGCCGTGCGGCTCGACCGGGGAGAGCGCCACGCTCTCTCACGCAGAGCACAGCCGGGTGGTGGAAGTGGTCGTCTCTGCTGCACGCGGTCGGGTTTCGGTGCTCGCGGGAACGGGCTCGAACAACACACGTGAAGCCATCGCGCTGACGCAGCATGCCAAGGAGGCGGGCGCAGACGGCGCACTCCTGATCTCGCCCTACTACGTCAAGCCCACCCAGTCCGGAATCGTCGAACATTTCCGCGCGGTCGCGACCGAAACTTCATTCCCGCTGGTCATCTACAACATTCCGGGCCGCACCGCGTCGAACATCCTCCCCGAAACGATGGTGCGCCTCGCCGAAGTCGAGCAGATCGTCGGGACCAAGGAGTCGTGCGGCGACTTCCAACAGATCGCGGAACTGATGCGAATCGTGCCCGACGACTTCACGGTCCTATCGGGCGACGACTGGGCCACCCTCCCGCTGCTCTCGCTCGGTGGACGAGGCGTGATCTCGGTGGTCTCCAACATCGCGCCCGCGGAAATGGTCGACCTCGTTCGCGCCTTCCGCTCCGGCGACCTCGAGCGCTCGCGCGATACGTACAATCGACTGCTGCCACTGATCGACGTGCTGTTCTGCGAGACCAACCCGATCCCGGTGAAGGCCGCCGTCGCGCTGCGGGGACTGATCCTCGACGAGATCCGCCTGCCGCTGACGCCGCTCACGGCACCGAGTCGCGAGCGGCTCCAGGTCGTCATGAAAGAGTTCGGCCTGCTGTGAGCGCGAAAACCGAGCCCGCCCGAATTCTCGCGTTTGGCGCTTGCGGTCGGATGGGCGACCGCGTGCGCGCTGCGGTCGCAGAAGATTCGGGCGCATGCCTCGGCGGGGCGGTCGAAGCTCCGGCGCATCCCGAACTCGGTGCGAAGCTCGAGGACGGCGTCGTCCTCACCGACGATCTCGCCGGCGCCCTTGCCGGCTGCGATGCGGCGATCGCATTCGCGACGCCCGGCCCGAGCCTCGCGCTCGCGCGCGCGGCTGCCGGCGCGGGAGTGCCCTGCGCAATCGGCACCACCGGGTTCTCGGACGCCGAGCGCGACGAACTCAAATCGATCGCGACGAAGATCCCGCTCTGCGTGGCGGCCAACTTCTCGGTCGCGGTGAACGTCCACTTCCATCTCACGCGACTCGCCGCCGAGCTGCTCGGCCCCGAGTTCGACGCCGAACTCGTCGAGCTTCATCACAGCGCCAAGGTCGACGCGCCGAGCGGGACCGCGCTTCGGCTCGCAGAGGCGGTCGCCGAAGGCCGCCGCCAGCAGCTGGCAGATCATCAGGTGCTCGCCCGCCAGGGCATCACGGGACCGCGTCCTGAGGGCACGATCGGAATCCAGACCCTGCGCGGCGGCGACAATCCTGGCGAGCACACCGTGCACTTCGTCGGACAAGGCGAACGCCTCGAGCTCGTGCATCGCTCGGCCACCCGCGACCACTTCGCCCGCGGCGCGCTCCGTGCCGCCCTCTGGCTGCGCGGCCGCGCGCCGGGCCTCTACGACATGGAACAAATCCTCGGCTTTAGAAACGGGGACGGTCTTTAGAAGTTTAGAAATCTTGGATTTCTAAACTTCTAAAGACCGTCCCCGTTT